>Ga0208271_100004_pt1 | contig 459731 bp, 392 predicted proteins | sample LakWasM111_LOW13_2_FD_183927 | JGI IMG/M metagenome (GOLD analysis project Ga0208271, IMG submission 183927) | Freshwater sediment methanotrophic microbial communities from Lake Washington under simulated oxygen tension - Sediment Metagenome... | ecosystem: Environmental > Aquatic > Freshwater...
AGCAAATACTGTTGGTTACGATCATATTGGATAAAGCGACTCATAAAATCATGCCGGTGAAATTGTTGAACTCAGGGCTATTTTACTATATATGGCTTAATAGCTGATAAGTCCGACAGGCTCCTAGCCATTGCCATGGATGCGACGAGCTTAGGAAGTCGTTTTGTGGTACTGGCGATCAGTGTTGTGTATCGCGGCTGTGCTGTACCGGTGGCCTGGAAAGTCTTAAAGGCCGAAGAAAAGCACGCGTGGAAACCGGAATGGCAAGCGTTGTTGAAACAGTTTCAAGGTCTTTTGCCCGAAGGCTGGAGCGTTATCGTGTTGGCGGATCGTGGCTTATACGCGAAATAGTTGCTTGAAGCCATCGTCGAACTAGAATGACATCCGTTTCTGCGCGTCAATACCCACGGTTCGTTTCGCCCGGAGGGCTGGTTTCATTGGCAGCCATTTTCCTGTTGGGTGCCTAGCCCAGGCTGCCGTTGGCAAGGACGGGGAACCGCCTTTAGCGGCAAAAAGAATCAATTGCGCTGCGCCCTACTGGGCTACTGGGGCAAAGAACATCAAGATCCTTGGCCGGTGTTAACCGATTTGCCGCCCGAATGCGCCGATACCTGCTGGTACGGTTTGAGAGCCTGGATAGAACAAGGTTTTAAGTGTAGCGGAGCGGTTATGGATGGCGATTGTTATAGCGACCTGGCAGCCGCTGTCCGTCGGTGGCGAAGCAGAAGCTCAAGCCGACACACAAGTGAATATTAGCGAACCTCCGGCTCCGGGTGAGTTACGACGGCGCGGAAAGCGTTGGCGGTTGGTGGGTATTTTCCATCACGGTTGGTCTTTGATTATCGCCGCCTTGCTAAATCATCGACTGCTTCCCGTCAAACCCGGACGACCGGAAGCATGACCAAAGTTGCCGGGAATCTATCCGACAACTCCGGTTGCTTTTGCCGTGGAAGGTGTGATGTGAAAAAAAACCTACACTTGTAAGCTTTGCCCCCCCCACCTTACAGATTGGAGCTATACACCTTAGACCTGCTTTGATAGCGCATCAATAAAAGCACCAGCACGATTGCCGGCAAACCCACCGCCGATGCGTAAATAAAAAAAACAGTGTAGCCATAACTATCGACAACTACCCCGGAAAACCCCCCCAATAACTGAGCAGGCAACGTCATCAGCGAACTGAACAACGCATACTGCGTGGCAGTGTACGCAGTATTGGTTAAACTGGAAAGATAAGCGATGAACACCGATGTCGCCATGCCGCCGCTTAAATTATCCGCACTTATAACACCCGACAACAGTAACAAATTGGGTTCGCTAACCGCCAAAACGGCAAACAGCAGATTGGTAGACGCCACCATAACCGCACCCAGCAGCAAGGGGCGCATAATTCCATATTTAACAACCAGAACCCCACCCATTGCAGCGCCGGCAATAGTCATAAAAAAGCCAAATACTTTACTAATATCAGCAATATCTTTTTTACTAAAGCCCAAATCAAGATAAAACGGATTCGCCATAACCCCCATGGTAATATCGCTCATTTTATAAACTGCAATAAGCATTAAAATCAATAAACCGACTCTGCCGTTGCGCCCAAAAAACTCCACGAAGGGATTCAACACCGCACCCATAAAGCTTGTCGACAACCGCCGCCAAATCTTCTGATGCTTTACAGCACCATTCTCGCCGCTCCCGCAAGAAGACTCATGATCCGGCTCTTTAAGACAAAGAGTCGCCACCAATCCCACAGACATGGCAGCTGCCATTACAAAATAAGCCACTTTCCAACCGGAATAGTCCGCTATATAAAAAGCCCCCGCACCCGCTACCAATAAAGCGATTCGATACCCTAACACATAGGTTGCCGCCATAGCACCCTGATACTCCGGATTTACCGATTCAATACGATAAGCATCAATCACAACATCTTGCGTAGCTGAACAAAATGCCACCCACACAGCAAAGAAGGCAATCTGCTGCAACTCGCGATGCGAATCCGAAAGCCCCATGCCAACCAGACCGACAACAATCCCCAACTGCGCAAGCAACATCCAAGCGCGTCTTTTACCCAAAAATTTAGTTAACAATGGCAGAGACAACCTGTCGATGACGGGAGCCCAAAAAAACTTTATTGAATAGGTAACGCCGATCCAGCTAAAAAAACCTATAACCGATCTTTCCACACCCTCATCCCGCAACCAGGCTGATAATGTCGAAAAAACCAATAAAAAAGGAAGTCCGGCGGAAAAACCAAGGAATATCATGCCGCGCACTCGCGGCTGAACATAAATTGAAAAGGCCAATCGCCAACTTTTATTGCTAGCCATTGGCCTTACCTGACAAACGCGACTGCACAGATAGATATGATGATCGTTCCGAAGCAGTCGCCGAGCGCTGCACGAGGTGTGCAGCGCATATTTGAGCCATCAGCCATTAATCAGATAATGAGCAACGATACTTGCCACATAACCGCCGGCAATTGCAGGCGTCCACTTTAAATGACTGAAAAAGGTATATTTATGATCAGACTGCCCCATTAACGCCACACCGGCAGCAGAGCCGACGGATAATAACGACCCGCCAACACCGGCAGTTAACGTTACCAATAGCCACTGATACAGATCCATATCCAGATTCATATTGAGCACCGCGAACATGACAGGAATGTTGTCAACAATCGCCGAAATTACACCCACTAGAATATTTGCAGTAGTCGCACCCAAGCCATCGTACATAGCGCCAGACAACAATTCAAGATAGCCGATATAACCTAACCCGCCGACGGCAAATACCACGCCAAAGAAAAACAACAAAGTATCCCATTCGGCATGCCGCACTTTATCGAAAATATCAAACGCGTCATCGCCTTCAACGCGATAGACTGTTTTCAAGCGATAACCGTAAAGCATCAACGCGGAAAGACCGACCATCATGCCCATAAACGGTGGCAAATGCAGCGCTTGCTTAAAACTTACCGCCGTAACGATAGTCAACAAGAACATGACACAAACCTGTATCGCACCTGGCTTTAATTGCACAGCCGCTTCATCGGAGACCTTAGGTTGCTCATCAGGCACAGCAAAATACATCACCGCTGCCGGCACCCCGTAATTTACCGCCGATGGAATAAACAACTTGAAGAAATCAAAAAACTCAGCATACTCAGCCTGCCAAACCATCAAGGTTGTAATATCGCCAAAAGGACAGAACGCACCGCCCGCATTAGCCGCAATCACCAAATTAACAAAACCGATGCTGACAAATTTAGGATTATCCGAACCTACCGCCATCACCACCGCGCCGACCAATAAAGCCGCCGTCAAGTTGTCAGCTACTGAGGACAAGAAAAACGTAATAATACCGGTAATCAAAAACAGCTTCCGATAGCCGAACTGTTTTCTTACTAACCAAGAGCGTAAAGCTTCAAACACATTTCGCTCAGCCATGGAATTAATATAAGTCATGGCAACTAACAGGAATAACATCAACTCCGCATATTCTTTCAAATTGTATTCGAAAGCTTCATGCATATCCTCAGCAGAAACACCCGCTTGAGCCGCTAAAACGGCCGCATTTGCCCAAATAATACCCGCCGCCAAAATAACCGGCTTAGACTTACTCAAATGAGTAAATTCCTCTGCCATGACAAAGCCATAAGCAATGATAAAAATCAGAACCGTATAAATACCCCGCTCTGTTCCCGTCAAACCAAGACTTTCAAAACCACCCGCCATCGCCATTTCAGGCAACAGCAATAGAGACAACAAGACAAACAATGACCGCACCAAAATAACCCCCTCGCTTTTATTCAAAAAAAATTAACCGGAAACACCAAAAATTTAGCGGTCAATATTAGCACCATACAATAACCTTTGTCATTTTATGACCTACAGTATATGATTATTAGTCGTAATTACTCGCCTGGACAGGCACTAAGCGCTCATTTATGTATCAGTATAACGACATCGACCAAACACTCATTGAACAACGGGTAGCCCAATTTAGACGGCAAACTGAAAGCTTTTTAAAAGGCCATATCTCAGACGACCAATTTCGCGCATTGCGCTTAATGAATGGCGTCTACATTCAAACTCACGCCCCGATGTTACGGATAGCCGGTCCCTATGGCCTGCTCAACGCCAAACAAATCCGAAAGCTAGCTCATATTGCCCGGACCTACGATAAAAACTACTGCCACTTCACGACCCGGCAAAACATCCAGTTTAACTGGCCTCAATTGGAAAAAATTCCCGATATTCTCGAGGAATTAGCCAGCGTCCAAATGCATGCCATTCAAACCAGCGGCAATTGCCTTAGAAATACTTCATCGGATCACTTAGCCGGTGTTTGTATCGATGAAATTGAAGATCCCCGCCCTTATTGCGAGATTATCCGGCAATGGACCACCCTGCATCCAGAATTCGCCTACTTGCCGCGTAAGTTCAAGATTGCTGTCAGCGGCGCAAAGCTTGATCGTGCAGCCACTCAATTTCATGACATCGGCCTGCATCTGGTTAACAATGACGCCGGTGAAATCGGCTTTAGAGTGCTGGTCGGCGGCGGCTTAGGTCGCACCCCCATCATAGGTCAAGTCATCAAACCCTTTTTAGACAAAAAACACCTGTTGTCTTATCTGGAAGCCATACTGCGAATTTACAACCTATTCGGACGCCGCGATAACAAATACAAAGCGCGCATTAAAATCCTGGTCAAAGAATCCGGCATGGAAAAGTTTTCCGAACTGGTCGAAAAAGAATGGCTGCTAATCAAGGATGACCTGGAGCTGCCCCTCGACCGTATAGAGGCCGTCAAAGCCCAGTTTGCCCCGCCTGCCTACCAGACCAATGCCGCACAAGATGCGAGTTTTGCGCTGCATCAACTCGAAAACAGCGCCTTTGCCACCTGGGTTAAATACAACACTGCCGATCACAAAATAGCCGGCTACCGTGCTGCGTTCATCTCGTTAAAAGCGCCGGACTCACCTCCGGGCGACATGACCGATACGCAACTTGACGCCGTAGCCGACTTGGCCGACCAATACAGTTTTGGTGAAATCAGAAGCACGCACAGACAAAACTTAATTCTTGCCGACGTAAAACAGGCTGATTTATTCCCACTGTGGCAACAACTCGATGCACTGAAACTGGCCACAGCCAATATCGGCACCGCGACCGATATGATTTGCTGCCCCGGCCTCGACTTTTGCTCACTCGCCAATGCCAGTTCGATTAGCGTCGCTAAAGAAATCAACGACGCTCTCGATGATTTAGACTATCTCCATGACATAGGCGATGTAAAAATCAACATGTCCGGCTGTATGAACGGCTGTGCGCACCAAAGCGTAGGCCATATCGGCATACTGGGCGTCGATAAAAAAGGCGCTGAATGGTATCAATTGACCTTGGGCGGTTCCTCGGAAAACGAAGCCGCTATCGGCGAACGCTTAGGACCTGCCGTTGCCAAAGACCAAGTCACTCATGCTGTCACCACCATTCTTGATGTTTATATCAAGCAACGCCTGGATGATGAATCATTCCTGGACATGGTAAAACGCGTTGGCATTAACCCATTCAAAGAGCAAGTCTATGCAAATAATTAAAGACAAACAGATTGTTGACGACAGTTGGAGCTTTGTTGCCGACGATGCCGAGCTGAAAAGTGGCGACATCAGCGTTTCATTAGCCCGCTGGAAAGAAGACAAGCAACAATTGCTTAAGTCCAACGGAAAGATAGGCGTTAGAATCGGTCCTGCCGATTCAGTTGAAGACATTGCCGCCGATTTAAACGACATCCAGTTAATCGAGCTGGATTTCCCCGCCTTTGCCGACGGCCGCATATTCTCCCATGCCTGGCTGCTCAGAGGCCGCTACAACTATCAAGGCGAAATCAGGGCGACCGGCCACTTCATGCGGGATCAAGTGTATTATTTATCACGGGTCGGCGTTAATGCATTCAGCCTTGAGAAAACCGAAGACCTGCCTGTGGCGCTTTCTAGCCTGAATGACTTTAGCGTCAATTATCAAAAATCGATTCGTTAATCCGCATTAATTCACCACGAAGTGATGTAGGATGGGCAGAGGCGGTAGCCGAAGCCCATCATATTCAACACCCATCCATGTGATGGGTTTCGCTACGCTCTACCCATCCTACCGCGCTTAAGTCCAACGGAAAGATAGGCGTCAGAATCGGACCTGCCGATTCAGTTGAAGACATTGCCGCCGATTTAAACGACATCCCGTTAATCGAGCTGGATTTCCCCGCCTTTGCCGATGGCCGCATTTTTTCCCATGCCTGGCGGCTCAGAGGCCGCTACAACTATCAAGGCGAAATCAGGGCGACCGGCCATTTCATGCGGGATCAGGTATTTTATTTATCGCGCGTCGGCGTTAATGCGTTCAGCCTTGAGAAAACCGAAGACCTGCCTGTGGCGCTTTCTAGCCTAAATGACTTTAGCGTCAATTATCAAAAATCGATTCGTTAATACGCATTAATTCACCACGAAATGATGTAGGATGGGTAGAGCGTAGCGAAACCCATCATAACCAATCTCACCTATGTGATGGGTTTCGCTACGCTCTACCCATCCTACCGAGCTTTGTCAGTCATTTAGAATTTCTTCAATGATTGCAAATGCCGTTTGAAAGTTTGCAAAGTCGTCCACCTGCCCATGTTCGCACAGCCAATTGCACATATTACCTTTCTCATCCTTGTTTACAGACTTAGACGAGGGCAATGTTGTATCAATTCCTCTAACTCTATCGGTTCTTTCATACGTAATGTCAATATACCGCGAGTTAGCGCCTTCTAGTTTCACAATTGTTTCATTAGGGAATAAATTTTCAATTCCGATTGAAATAGGATTATCTTGAATTGACGGAATTACCCGTTTGTATACTTTGTTCTTGTTTGCATTCTGCTTATTGGTATCGCAGTCATAGATCAAAATAATCTTTCCTGGCAGAACTTCTGAAATATAATTGTTGTAACTTTTCCATACCTTATCTAAGTTCCCATACCCAACTACGTCTTTTATTTCGATCTTTTCAATGATCTCTTCCTTGCCGAGTACTTCAGCAGCTTTCTTTAAATATCGAATATCGTAGTCACCTTCAACAAAAACAATAGGCTTTGAAATTCGCTCTAGCTCTGCCTTTATTTCTTCCCTATATTTTTCTGTTTCTTTGAATGCATTATGTGCTGCAATAAATTCAGAGAAATCAGAAGGAGCAATTTTATTTCCATGAGGCATATCAATGATATTGAAGCCAGCCTCGCCGAGCTTTTCTTCCATTCCCATCAGAAACAAAGGTGAGTGAGTTGTTATTATGAATTGCACTTTAGGGAAAGATGCAATTAATTCCGGCAGCACTTCCCTTTGGTGCGCTGTATGAAGATGTGCATCAATTTCATCTATGATGGCTATACCCTTTACATCACCAAGGCCATTAAATTCACCATCTGATAAATCATAATCTCTCAAAATCGACAAAAATAAATTTAGTAATTGAGCCTCCCCCGTAGATAGTTGAAACAAATTTGGAATCCATTGCTGCTCTTCCTTCATTATTGAAATTTGACGATTTTTCCTTGCTCCAGCTCCTAGCCTAATGTTTCCTGATTCCCTTAAAATGACTCTAAGCAGTTTTAATACTGCATCGTAAATCGTGTTACTTTGCCCGTGATATCCCGCAAAAATACTTATCAGTTGGGCGGGCTGCCCCTCTCCCATTGGCAATGGTATTTGAGGCGTATGAAGTTCAAATGCTTGACGGTCAAAAATAAGATCAAGCAGCCAATTCTTATTTTCCTTTAAAGGTGAAGTACAGATTATGTTTCTGTTGGAATACCCGGATATTCGTTTAAGCTCTGTGTATTTTGCTTTAGCTGTTAGGTTATCTAAGTTTAACCAAGCTGGATCTTCGAACCTATTTACTGGAAAATATAGGCTGCATTGATTTTTCACGATCTGCTCTGTTGAAGGTTTGTCATGTCTAAATGCCGTATCGAAATGAGAATTTTCATTTGGCGGAATTTGAGGCCATCCTTGATGTATCGGAGTGTAATTTAGTTGTTTTTCAAACTCATCCCTACTAAGCAACAATTGCCATTCAGTGACTTTAAGGTTCGATGTGTAATTAACCACAGAATATGAGAAATATTCGCCGCTTTTTACATAATTTGGGCTTCTATATTTGTAGACTTTCCCTTTCTCCACTTCCGTGTCATCAAATACCTCTTGTTTTGCGAGGAGCATACAATTTACAAGGTGAGACAATAGAATACTTTTCCCCGAACCATTTTCACCTACTATGATCATAGGTTTAGGATTTTCATCCCCTTCATGAAAATTTATATTTAGGTGCTCTATGGGCCCTATATTTTCTAATTCAATATTTTTAAAATACATTAAATCCCCTGAAGTATGGTTGTCGCCACTATTGCGGCCAACTAATGATTATGAGTTTTCCATATATCTACCATGCGTAAGGCTTTAACGACAATAAAATACAATCTTGCCCCAAAAAAAACCCGAATCCCAGCAAACATCTATGCCTGCCAAAATCCGGGTTTTCGATTACCGCTAAAAGCCAACGCTTATTTTTTCATAATACTGATGCCTTTCAGCAAGGTCAGCGCCTGATACAAAGGATAATCTTTTTCCAAAGTCTCCTTCTCTTTCTCCTGCACTTCCTCCGGAGTCTCTTTGCCTTTGCCGTTTTGCAAATGATGCGATAAATCCGCTTCCTTGACCGGCTTGAACTCGGTTTTTTCCAAAGTCTCGAGCTTGACCCGAGCCAAGGCAATATCCGGCTCAATGCCCTCGGCCTGGATAGAGCGTCCTGAAGGCGTATAGTACCTAGCCGTCGTCAGCTTAACTGCCGCGCCATTGCTGGTTGGCAATATAGTCTGCACCGAACCTTTACCGAATGATTTCTCACCCATGATCACAGCGCGTTTTTGATCCTGCAAAGCCCCGGCTACAATTTCAGAGGCCGACGCGGAACCGGCATTAATCAACACCACCATCGGCGCACCGTCGATAAGATCATCGGGAGCGGCATTAAAGCGCATTTCCGAGTTTTCAATACGTCCTTCGGTGTAAACAATGAGACCGCTCTTGATAAACGTATCACTCACTTCAACCGCCGCATTTAATACGCCGCCCGGATTATTCCGTAAATCCAGCACCAAGCCCTTCAGGTTTCCTGCGTTTTCCTTTTTCAGCGCGGCTAGAGCCTCTTTAAGGCTTTCGCCGGTTCCCGATTGAAAGCTGCTGATGCGCACATAGCCGTAACCTTTTTCCAGCATCCGGTTTTTTACGCTTTTAACTTTTATAACATCTCGGGTTATGCTTATTTTTAAAGGAGCCTCCATCCCTTCACGAACAACCGTTAGCAAAATCTTGCTGCCCGGTTCACCCCGCATAAGTTTGACGGCATCGGCCAAGGTCATGCCTTTTACCGGCTGATCATCCAGTCTGACAATCAGATCCCCGGTTTTAATACCTGCTCTTTGGGCGGGAGTATCGTCTATAGGGGAAACCACCTTAACAAAACCGTTTTCCATGGTAACTTCGATACCCAAGCCACCGAATTGCCCGGTCGTGCCTTCTTTTAATTCCTGATATTCCTCGGCAACCAAATAAGCCGAATGAGGATCAAGCCCGCTCAACATGCCTCGAATAGCATCTTCCAATAACTTTTTATCGGAAACAGGTTCTACATAATCCCTTTTAATTCGGCCAAAAATTTCCGTAAAAGTGCGTAAGTCCTCATAAGGCAAGGCTTCCGATGCATCCGCTACAGGTTCGGCATTATCGCGCTCGGCAAATACACTGCCGCAGATGCCCATAAAAACACCTAGCATGATCCCTAACGACAAAATGAAAATATTTTTCTTTTTTAACATGTACCTTAAAACTCCAAACACTCGATTTCCCAAAACATGGCCATTAAAAAACTGCCTCGCCTGATCCCGATTACTTTCGGCACCACTCAAGCGGATCAACCGGCTTACCTTTGTTGCGTATTCCAAAATACAACCCGGGATGACTACGACCACCGCTTTGTCCAACGGAAGCAATGACTTCGCCAACATCCACCCACTCACCAACTTGCCGATATACACTCTGATTAAACGCATAAAGAGTCATGTAACCTTTACCATGATCAATAATAATCAATAGGCCATAACCTCGAAGCCAATCAGAATACACCACTTTTCCGCTGGTAATCGCACGTATCTCCGTTCCCTCGCTTGCGTCAATTAACACGCCGTCCCAAATGCTCTCAGTACTCTCGGCGCGGGCACTGCCGAACTTATTGGTTAATCGTCCTTTGACCGGCCAAGGCAACTGCCCCTTAAGCTCAGAAAAGTCGCCCTTAAGTTCAGAAAAATCATCCTTGGAATCCGGCAAATCTTTGCCCGGTTCGGATGAGACCTCAGCAGCCTTGTGCAACTTTTTTGTTTGCTCAATCTCAAAAGTAAGATCGTTGGTCGATCTTTGCAATGAAGATACCAGATTCTTCAGCTTATTTTCACTTTCTTTCAAATGAATTATTTGTTGCTCGTTTGAAGAAAAATCGCTCTTTAATTGCGTCAGCAATTCAGATCTTCGTTTTCTGACGCTGTCCACAGCTATCTGCTCTGTTTTCTTTTGCTCAAGATTTTTCTCTAAAAGCTCGGTTTCCTGCTCTTGCAACTTACCGAGCCGCTCCAGGTGCTGAATAGACTCCGAAATGCCAGCCAGTTTTGTCAGGCGAGCCTTATTAAGGTAATCGTAATACACCAGCATCCGACTGGCTAAGGCAGGATCTTGCTGATTAAGCAGCAGCTTCAATTGTTCCTTTTGCCCCATTGCGTAGGCGGCCTTTATTTGGCCCTCTAATTCTTTATTTTGTTTAGCGACCTCATCCTGAAGGCTCTGTTTTTCCTGTCGAATCTTATTCAGGTTCTGGCGTTTTTGTTCAACCTGACCCTGCAATGTTTTTAATAAAGCGGCCGTCCTTCCATAGAGTTTCTCAACTTCCCCCAACTGCGTGTTTAAAGTATTTTTTTTCAGCTGAATGCGCCGCATATTCTGATCGGCCGCTTTAATACCCGATTGAACTTCAGTTAACTCTTCGTTTTTTTCCGGGATTTCCGCCCTACCCTCATGAACGAACGCACTCAGTAAAAAACAAAAAACCAGCTTCTTTCTCATCCACAGATTAAACAAATTTGATAAGCGATCGACCAGTCATTTCAACAGGTTGCGGAACCCCTAACATTGCCAGCATCGTTGGTGCCAAGTCCGACAAACTGCCGCCTTCATCTAATGGCTTGTCACCACCGACATAAACCAAAGGCACAGGGTTTGTTGTATGCGCGGTATGAGGCTGCCCGGTCCCTTTATCAACCATTTGCTCAATATTGCCGTGATCGGCGGTTATCAACATCTGCCCACCCACCGACTTTAAGGCGTCAACTACACGTTGTAATGAAGCGTCGACCGCTTGTACAGCCAAAATTGCCGCATCCATTATGCCGGTATGTCCCACCATATCGCAATTAGCATAATTACATATGATGACATCGTATTTACCGCCGGTAATGGCCGCAACCAAATGATCGGTCACCTCTGCCGCATTCATTTCCGGCTGCAAGTCATAGGTTCTGACCTTCGGCGACGGCACCAAAATCCGGTCCTCTCCTGGGAAAGCCGTATCTTGGCCGCCATTAAGGAAAAACGTGACATGGGCATATTTTTCAGTTTCCGCCAACCGCAATTGAGTCATACCCAACGAAGACAGATACTCGCCCAGACAATTTTTTAAATCGGTCGGCGGGAAAGCCACGTCATAATCGAAATCCTGCTGGTATTCCGTTAACGTGCAGTAATAGCCTTTATGAGGCGCACGGTTTCTATCGAAACCGTCGAATGCTTCGGAGGTTAATGCCAGGGAAATCTCGCGGGCACGATCGGCCCGAAAATTCATGAACACCACCGAATCGTCGGAATCAAGCGCAACGGCCCGATGCTCAGCATCCAAAATAGCCGTCGGCAAAACAAACTCATCGGTTTCGCCCCGCTCATAAGCCGCTTCCAGGCCCTGTAGCGCAGAGTCGGCACTAAACGCACCCTCGCCTTTGGCAATCAGGTCGTAGCCCTGTTTTACCCGATCCCAACGATTATCCCTATCCATCGCATAGAAACGACCTACGATTGAGGCAATACGTCCGACGCCCAGCGCCGCAAATTTTGCCTCCAGCAATTCAAGGGACGTCGTTGCACTCTTGGGCGGCACATCCCGTCCATCCAAAAAAGCATGCAGATAAATTTTATCGAGTCCCCGCTTAGCGGCTAACTCGACCATCGCAGCGATCTGCTCCTCATGACTATGTACGCCGCCAGCCGAGAGCAATCCCATGATATGCAAGGCTTTATTTTTTTCTTTGGCAATGTCCACGGCCCGACAAAGCACCGGATTGGCATAAAAACTGCCGTCAGTTATTGCGTCATTGACCTTGGAGAAATCTTGGGGAACATAGCGGCCCGTGCCGATATGAACATGCCCAACTTCAGAATTGCCCATCTGTCCACCCGGCAATCCTACGACGGCGCCGGAACAACTGAGCAGCGTCATGGGACAGTCTTCCTGCAATTTGTCCCAACAAGGTGTGTCCGCCATTGCAATGGCATTGTATTCTTTGTCCAACGAGTAACCGAATCCGTCAAGGATCAGCAATACCACAGGCTTTGGCCGATTAAACATCTTTATCTTTATCTCCCGATACTAAAAAAAATCCCCATCACTACTGCCCATACAAAATAAATCACTTTGTATCCCATTTGATTCTTCATTACCCAAAATGGTCGTAGTGATGTATTATTTTGCCAGATTCACTGGTTTTTGTATTTTGACAACATGCCAACCACGTAATCAAGTGGCCGTTATATTAATACACGTTGACAACAGTTGTGTATAAATAATTCTTCATGAGTTCTTTTTTTTAATCAGATTCAATAGACTAGAAACATTAAGTAGACCTATGGGAATTAAAGGCCAGCACACAAGCATAAATGATGCCGATATAGCCAAAGCGGCCCACTGCTTAAAGGCAATGTCACATCCGTTGCGCTTAAAAATATTGTGCGTTCTGGGCAGTGATTCAATTTGCGTGCAACAAATTGTCGACCAGGTCGGCACCAGCCAGAGCAATATTTCCCAACATCTGGCAATTCTCAAAGACAAAAACATTCTCGGCTCTAAAAAACAGGCCAACCGTGTTTATTACTTTATTGACGACGCCCGTATGCTGCTACTCATTAAAATGATGCGGGACGTCTTCTGCACTAATCAATAATTCATCTTTTTCACTTAACTTTACAAATCTATCCATGGAACGTTATCTAGAATTTATTTTAAATCATTACATCTTAAGCCTCGCTCTGGCAGTAGTTACTTATTTGTTAATCCAAGAATTATTCGATACCGCGTTCAAAAAATTCAGCGCCGTTTCGCCTTTACTGGCTGTCGCCAAAATGAACGATAGCGATACCCTTGTTATCGATGTACGCGAGCCTGAAGAGTTTCTTAAAGGTCATATTGAAAACGCAATCAGCACACCATTGGGCAACTTACCTTCTCACCTGCCGAAACTGGAAACACACAAAAACAAACCCGTCCTTATTGCCTGCCAAACCGGAACCCGCTCGGCATCGGCCGGAAAAATATTGACTAAAGCGGGTTTCGAGCAGGTTTTCGTTATTACCGGCGGCATGCAAGCGTGGGAAAACGACTACAAATTGCCGACAAAATCGGTCGGCAAGCACAAAAACTAAATCGTTGCTTAAAAGAACAACTACCTCATTAAATACTACCCATAGAAATCGATCATGACCGAAGAAATCAACGCAGTAGAAAAACAATTTTCCATCCAAAAAATTTATACCAAAGACATGTCTTTTGAGACGCCCAACTCACCCAAAGTATTCATCGAAAAATGGGAACCTACAGTTGACTTTAATTTGGGCACTCATGTTTTGCCTTTAGAAAATTCAATGTACGAAATCGCCCTAGCGGTAACCATCACCGTTAAAAACGGCGACGCAACCGCCTATCTTGTTGAAGTCAATCAGGCGGGCATTTTCTCTCTAGACGGCTTTACTAATGAAGAAATGGGACCGATGGTTGGCAGCTTTTGCCCCAACATCCTGTTTCCTTACGCAAGAGAGGCCATTTCCGACCTCGTTACCAAAGGCGGCTTTCCGCAGATGTTATTAGCTCCGGTCAATTTTGACGCCTTATATTCGCAGCATCTGCTACAAGCACAGCAAGCCCCCGGTTCCGATACCCTTAATTAAGCGGTCCCGAGCTTGTAAAAGGGGCTGTTCAATGTATAAAAAAATAGCCGTCCTGGGCTCGGGCTCGTGGGGAACGGCCCTGGCAATTCTGGCCGCCAGAAACGGCTGCCAGACGTTGTTATGGGGCCATAGCCGGGAACAGATGGCGTTGCTCGCTCAAGACCGCGAGAACAAACGCTATCTGCCCGGCCTGCCTTTCCCTAAAAATCTCACCGTGACTTCCGACTTGGCCGAGGTCGCAGGCTTTTGCAACCTGATACTGGTTTCCGTACCCAGCCATGCATTTAAAGACACCCTGCTAAAACTCAAAGCCTATGTCTCCGATGACCTACAAATAGCTTGGGCAACCAAAGGCTTTAATCCTGATGACGGCTCCCTGCTACACGAGGTCGTGGCCGAAATATTTTCCGAACAAACCCCGGCAGCCTTGCTGTCCGGCCCCAGCTTTGCAAAAGAAGTGGCGGCAGACCTGCCGACAGCAATCACCATCGCCTCATCCCAGCCGAATTTTGCAAATTTTCTGGCCGACATCCTCCATAGCGAGCGCTTTCGGACTTACACCAACTCGGATCTGATTGGCGTTGAAGTCGGCGGCGCAGTAAAAAACGTCATGGCAATAGCCGCCGGTATCGCCGACGGACTGGGCTTTGGCGCTAACACACGGGCGGCGTTGATTACCCGTGGATTGAATGAAATCATTCGCCTGGGCGTCAAACTGGGCGGAAAACAGGAAACCTTTATGGGACTGGCGGGACTGGGCGACCTTATTTTGACCTGCACTGACAACCAATCCAGAAACCGGCGTTTCGGTTTAGCCTTGGGACAAGGCAAAAACCCCCGCACCGCCATAAAGGAAATCGGCCAAGAAATTGAAGGCATTTCAGCGGCAAAAGAAACCTTTTTGCTCGCTCAAAAATACGGCATCGACATGCCGATAACCGAGCAAACCTACAAAGTTTTGTATGAAGGATTGGCCCCGCTGGCGGCCGTGCAAAACCTGCTGGCTCGGGAGCAAAAGGCTGAGTCTTAGCGATGCTTCATTGTAATGAGCAATTAAAAGCTTTTATTCACCACGAAGACACGAAGAAATAAAACTTCGCGTCTTCGTGGCGATAATTTTTTTATACCTGTTTTATAGCCGCACCCGCAAACCCCATCTGCCGCCAAGCCTCGTACAAGACAATAGAAACGGTATTGGACAAGTTCAAACTCCGACTTTCCGCCTGCATTGGCAAATACAAACACCGCTCTGAGCCTAAGTCCGCCAACACCGTTACAGGCAATCCGCGCGTCTCTGGGCCGAACAAAAAAGCATCCTCGGGCTGGAAACTCATCTCGCTGTAAATTTTCGCGCCTTTGGTAGTCAATGCAAACATCCGCCCCGGCTTTATGCTGTCGACAAAACCAGCCAATGAATCGTGCTCTTTTACCGCCACCCATTCATGGTAATCCAGCCCCGCTCTGCGCAATTTCTTGTCATCCAATTCAAACCCCAAAGGCTTGATCAAATGCAATTGCATGCCGGTATTAGCGCAGAGCCGGATGATATTCCCGGTATTAGCGGGAATTTCCGGCTCAAACAATACGATATGAAACACGCTCAGAACTTGATGCCGATCGGCTTCAACTTCCAGATATCATCGTTGTAGTCGGTGATGGTCCTGTCGGTAGAAAACTTGCCGCTGCCCGCGCAGTTTAAAATACTCATTTTGGTCCAGTTGTCCTGATCCTGATAAGCCGTTTCCACGCGTTTTTGCGCATCGATGAAGCTGCGGAAATCCGCCGCCGTCATCCAGGGATCGTGCGGACTTTTTATCGACGCTAGAATATCGTCAAACAACCCCGGCTCGAACTGGTTAAAATGCCCGCATTCAAGCAACTCCATAACCCGATGCAAATCTTCGTCCTGGCTGATGATCGCGACAGGATCATAGTGGCGGCTCATTTCCTCGACCTGCTCTTCGGTCAGGCCGAACAGGAAGAAATTCTCATCGCCGACTTCTTCGCGAATCTCAATATTGGCCCCGTCCAGCGTGCCGATCGTCAACGCGCCGTTCATCATGAACTTCATGTTGCCGGTGCCAGACGCTTCCTTGCCGGCGGTTGAAATTTGCTCGGAAAGGTCCGCGCCCGGACAGATTTTTTCCATCGCGGAAACCCGGTAATTAGGCAAAAAAACCAGTTTTAATTTCCTGCCCACATCGGGATCGGAATTAACGACGCTAGAAACATTATTGATCAGCTTGATGATTTTTTTCGCCATGTAATAGCCCGGCGCAGCCTTGCCGCCGATCAATACGCAACGGTCTGTCCAGTTCGCGGTATCGCCGCGCTTAATGCGGTCGTACAGATGAATCACATGCAGCACATTCAGCAGTTGCCGCTTGTATTCATGAACACGCTTGACCTGCACATCGAAAATCGCCTCAACATTAAAATCCACATCATGTTCAAGCTTCTTATAATCGATCAGCTTTTGCTTTGCGCCTTGCTTGATTTCATGCCAGCGTTTGCGAAACTTCTTATCTTCGGCAAAAGGCGTAAGTTTCTTTAACAGCGACAAGTCCGTCAACCAGCCATTGCCTATGGTTGCGGTGATCAACTCGGCTAACGCCGGATTGCAGGCCGCCAGCCAACGCCGGGGAGTAACGCCATTGGTTTTATTATTGAATTTACCCGGCCAGAATTCGTAAAAATCACGAAATAAGCCCTGCTGTAATAATTTTGAATGCAACGCGGCAACGCCGTTAACCGAATAACTGCCGACGATGGCCAGATAGGCCATCCTGACGTGTTGCTCATGGCCTTCCTCAATAATAGACATACGGGTTAACCGGCCTATATCGCCCGGCCAATGCGCAGAGACTTCAGCCATGAAATGGGCATTAATATCGAAGATGATCTCCATCAACCTTGGCAACAACTGCTTGAATAGATTAACCGACCAGCGTTCCAAAGCCTCCGGCAACAAAGTATGATTGGTATAAGCCATGGTTTTGCGGGTAATCGCCCAGGCCTCATCCCAAACCAAACCGTGGACATCCATCAGCAAGCGCATGAGTTCCGCCACCGCTATGCTCGGATGCGTGTCGTTTAACTGGAAGGTATTCTTCGCCGCAAACTCGGAAAAATCATTGCCGTGACGGCCGACCCAAGTGCCGATCACATCCTGCAAACTGGCGGAAGCCAGCAGATATTGCTGGCGCAGGCGCAATGCCTTGCCGTTTTCATTGGCGTCATTCGGATACAGCACCATGGTGATATTTTCAGCGGTATTTTTTGCCGCAACCGATTCAGCGTAATCTCCGGCATTAAACTCCTGTAGATTGAACTCTTCCGTCGCCGTGGCTTTCCATAAGCGCAGGGTGTTCACCGTGCCGTTCCGGTATCCCGGAATCGGCGTATCGTAAGGAACCGCGAGTATATCCTGGGTATCTACCCAACTGGTCCTTTTATTGCCGAACTCGTCGATATGCGACTCGGTATGTCCGCCGAACTTAATCCTGTGCGTATATTCGGGACGTTCAATTTCCCAGACATTGCCGTTACGCAGCCAATGATCCGGTTTTTCGACCTGCTCGCCATTAACAATATCCTGCGAAAACATGCCGTATTCATAACGCAAACCGTAGCCGGTCACCGGCAACTGCAAAGTGGCGCAACTATCGATAAAACAGGCCGCCAAACGCCCCAAGCCGCCATTGCCCAAACCGGCATCCGGCTCGCTTTCAATCAGCTCTTCAATCTCCAGTCCCAAGTCGTACATGGCCTGCTCAACCGCGTCGGTAATACCCAGATTCAACATCGCATTGCTTAAGGTGCGCCCCATCAAAAATTCCATCGACAGGTAATAGGCCCTCTTGCAATCCGTATCTTTGTAAGTGTTGTAAGTTTTCTTCCAACGCTCGATCAGCCGATCGCTAATAGCCATCGACAACGCCTCGTAGGCATAATGCGGCGAGGTACAGTTTTCATCCCTGCCCAAACGGTGACTGTAATAACGCTTGAAATCGGCGATAAAGTCCTGCTCAGTCACGCCCAAATCCGGAAGCACGGTAATTGTGGATTTTGGTTTACTTGTTTTAAAGCTTCTATGCGGCATATTTTTTTAACACTACAGAGTTGATATTAGGTTGATGTTAACTACTTTTTTTTAATTAGCCAAAAATATTCCTTTACCCGTTGCCTCGCCCTTGCTCCAACCAAACCTATCGCAAGGCTTTTTCCCAACGGCTTACCACGGCGGCGGCGATGCTATTGCCGAACACGTTGGTCGCGCTACGCCCCATATCCAAAACCTGATCGACGGCCAACAGCAACAGCAAACCGGCCTCGGGGATATGAAACATCGACAGCGTGGCCGCAATGACGATTAATGAGGCTCTGGGTACGCCGGCCACGCCCTTGCTGGTGAACAGCAGCGTCAACAGCATGATCAGCTGATCGCCCGGCGCCATGTCAATGCCGTAAGCTTGGGCGATAAACAGCACCGCAAAGGTCATGTACATCATGCTGCCGTCGAGATTGAACGAATAACCCAAGGGCAGCACCAGCCCGCAGACTTTCTCGTCGCAACCGAAACGCTCCAGTTGTTGCAACAGTTTCGGGTAAGCGCTCTCGCTGCTGGCGGTGCCGAACGCCAGCAGCATCGGCTCGCGGATATGACGAATCAGGGACAGGATTTTTCCTCCCAGAATCAAAAAGCCGACGCAACCCAGCGCACCGCACAACAGTAGCAATCCCAAATAAAACTCGCCGATGAATTGGCCGTAAGACAGCAACACGCCTATGCCGTTTTGCGCGATAACCGAGGCCACCGCCGAAAACACCGCAACCGGCGCGGTATGCATCACGTAGCCGGTGACTTTCAACATGATATGCGTCAATGAATCGAGCAACTTGACGGTCGGGTGCGCCAGTTCGCCCAACGAGGCGCAAGCCACACCAAAGAACATGGAGAACACGACGATCTGCAATATCTCGTTGCTCGACATGGCTTCGATAATGCTTTTCGGGAACATATGTGAGACAAAATTGCCCACTGTTGGCGCAACCTGCGGCAGCCCTGACTTTGCTCCGGCCTCGGGCAAGGCCATGTGCAGAGAACTGCCCGGCTCAAAGCCATTGACCAGCAACATGCCTAACAACAGGCTGAAAATAGAAGCCGAGAAAAACCACAACATCGCCTTGATGCCGACCCGTCCGACGGTGTGAATGTCGCCCATTTTGGCCATGCCTACTACCAGCGTGGAAAAAACCAACGGCGCGATAATCATCTTGACCAAGCGCAGAAAAATATCGGTCAACGCGGAAAATATAGCTATGACCGATTTCATTGTTTCAGATCCGGCCAGCGTCAGGTTAAGCAGTTCGCCAACGATGATGCCGAGCAGCAAGGCCACGGCGACATAGAGAGTTTGGCGATTGGGATGTGATATGTGGGTTGTCATAAATTTAAAAGGGCTTAGTTAAAATTATCGTCGCCAATCAAATGTTGAATTTGTCCGTTATCGAATTGCCGATGATAATTTTCAAAAGACTGCACACTACCGAACCATTGTAAAACGTGTTGATGTTCAATGCGGCTTGGTTTCTGTTGTCGAATTGCTTGATAGGAAGAATAGGGGTAAGTGCGGAAGTTGTCAGTAAACCCGTGTTTTTGCGGATTACGGTGGATATAGCTGATCAGGTGAATGAAATAGCAGTCTGAGTCAATCAGGATACGGTTGAAGTTTTTTTCGAATAAACTGCCTGAACGTTCGTAAGCTTTGTTGATTGCTTTGGTGTAAGCATTAAATAAATTTGAAAAAGATTGTGAATAGTTGCGCGACGTAAAACCTTCCAGGTCTTCAAGACCTGGAAGGTTTAGTTCCCGGCCCAGATTCAGACCTTCCAGGTTTTTAAAACCTGGAAGGTCTGGCTTGGGATTAATCCTGACCAACAAATGAAAGTGGTTTTTCATCAAGCAATACGCGTAGGTATCGGCAATCGGATAAATATAACGGATGTAAAGTTTGAGGAAATGGCGATAATTTCGTTCTTCAAGAAACAAGTTTTCGCCGTTATTGCCGCGATTATAAATGTGATAATAGTGACCGTTGAGCAAAGGCGTTTCTTTTGTCATCATTTTAACCTTGCAAATAAAACCTTCCAGGTCTTGAAGACCTGGAAGGTTTGGTTTCCGGCGCAAATTTAGACCTTCCAGGTTTTTAAAACCTGGAAGGTCTGCCCGGCACTAACAACACCGCTTAACCCCATTCCACTTTTCATCCTGCCATTGCTTGAAAAACACTTCTTTACTGAGCGGCACTTCGACTGAGTGATGCTCTGCATGATGCTGTAAATAGCGCTCGTAAGCATCGTCGCCGGAAAGGCGGCGCAACATCCGCCAAAACATTTTTAATTTATTTAACATTAATCTCTCACCCAATCTTCAATTAATTGGCTTGGACAATGCGGTGCTTCCGCCAGCGGCAATACCGGTTTCCCGGCCAGATAACGGCTGCAAACGCGCAACATATCGAACACGATCAACCACAACAACGCGACAAAAAATAACGTCAGCCAACCATCCAATTGCTGGTTGAAGATCAACTGCGGCGCAATGGCCGCTTTGTCCGGCGGCAACATGCCTGCCGCCAGCTTGCCGGCCAGATCCTTGGCCGCGGAAAAGAATCCGATGCGAATATTGTCGCTGGCGATTTTCTCCCATGCTGCCGTACTGGTAATCGTCACCAGCCACGCCAGCGGCACACCTGTCACCCAGGCATATTTGAGTTTACCGGATTTGACTAAAATGCCGGTCGCCACGCACAGCGCAATCGCGGCCAGCATTTGGTTGGCGATGCCGAACAGCGGCCACAAAATATTGACCCCGCCGTTTGGGTCGATCACGCCGATGTACAGGAAATAGCCCCAACCTGCCACGACCAACCCGCTGGTCAGAACAACCGATGGCATCCACGACGTTTCACCCAGTTTCGGCCAGATATTGCCGAGCATATCCTGCAACATGAAGCGGCCGACGCGGGTTCCGGCATCCAGCGTGGTCAATATAAAGATCGCCTCGAACATGATCGCAAAGTGATACCACAAAGCCAGCATGCTCTCGCCGAACGCACTGCCGAAAATACTCGCCATGCCGACAGCCAAAGACGGCGCGCCGCCGGTTCTGGCAAATAGCGTCGCCTCGCCCATTTGGTTCGCCAGAAGTTGCATTTGGTCGACCGTAACCGGAAAACCCCACGAAGAAATTTTGGCAACCGCATCGACAGCTTCCTTGCCGACCACGCCGGCCGGGCTGTTGATCGCAAAAAATACGCCCGGATCGAGCACGGTCGCGGCCATCATCGCCATGATCGCGACAAAAGATTCCAGCAACATGCCGCCGTAGCCGATCATACGAATATCCCGCTCGTTGCTGAGCAGTTTCGGCGTGGTGCCGGAAGCAATCAACGAGTGAAAACCGGAAATCGCCCCGCAAGCGATGGTAATAAACACGAACGGGAACAGCTTACCGCCGAAAATAGGCCCGGTGCCGTCGATGAACTGCGTCAAGGCTGGCATTTTCACGGTCGGTTGCAACATGATAATCGCTACCGCCAGCAAGGTGATCGTGCCCAGCTTTACGTAAGTCGACAAATAATCGCGCGGCGCCAGCAACAACCAAACCGGCAAAATCGCAGCCGCAAAACCGTAAGCCATCACCCACCAAGCTAGCGTCAAACCTTCATGATCGAACCAAACACGCAAGGTAGGATTATGATCGATCCAGCCGCCGCCCATCACCGCCAGCAACAATAAAACCACGCCAAGCGCCGAAGCCTCCAGCACTTGGCCGGGACGGAAACTGCGCATGTACAGCCCGACTATCATTGCAATAGGGATCGTCGCCGACACCGTAGCCGTCGCCCACGGGCTGTGCTTCATTGCGTTGACCACCACCAGCCCCAACACCGCAATTAGAATGATCATAATCGCAAACGTGCCGATCAACGCCGCCGTACCGCCCAATGCGCCCAACTCGTCACGCGCCATCTGCCCCAAGCTTTTGGCATCGCGCCGGGTAGACAAAAACAGCGTCACCATATCCTGCACGCAACCGCCCAACACCGCGCCGAACAAAATCCACAACGTCCCCGGCAAATAGCCGAACTGCACGGCCAGCGTCGGCCCCACCAACGGCCCTGGACCTGCAATCGCGGCAAAATGATGGCCGAACACGATCCATTTATTAGTCGGCACAAAATCGCGGCCGTTATCCAGTCGCTCGGCCGGTGTCGCCCGCGTCTCATCAACCGCCAGCACCGTCGCGGCAATCCATGCCGCATAAAAACGGTAGGCTATCGCGTAAATGCACAACGCGGCGGTTATAAACCACAGCGTGTTGATATGCTCGCCGCGATTTAAAGCAATACCGCCGACGGCTGCCGCACCGAGCGCGGCAATCAGTACCCAGATGGAGTTTTTCAGTAGATTATTCATTAGGCATCTTCTATTTATTATTGATGTTTTAATGGTGAAACAGGGGAGATTATCCTTGAAAACAGCTGTATTGTCATAGGTTTATGATCAATAAGGAAAGTTCCCCTTCTCACGCTCCGGCGCTTGTCTTTATGCACACGGATCTGCGAGCCACTGTCATCCCGGCAGGGATCGCCGGGATCCACGACTGCAAGGATGCAGGAGGTACGACCCCATGGATGGGGTAGGTAGAATTGCGTCGGGAACAGCAATCGAGAGCAATGCATGGAGCAATTGCCGAGAAGCCATGGATGGCAATACCCAAGCTGGCGACAAGCTTTGCAAAGCGGAACTGCCTAATGACGAGCATTCCCATCCCTGTGCTCTGGTTTCCGGCAATCCCTGCCGGAATGACGTACTTTTAAAGACTTGTGTATACGACGAGCGCGTTGCGTGGGAATGCGATATGGGACGCGCTACGTCTGACGTTGAGATTCTTGTATTTCGGTGTTTACAGGGACTTACGGCAAAGCGCGTGGGAACAAGATAAAAAACCGCTTGGAAAAGTTTGGGTATAGATCAGGTTAGATCATCCCGATCATGGCGGATTGCTGACGCGAATCCGCCACAGCGTTGGAATCCATAGTATGTTTTTAAAACCTAACGTTACGGTAAGGGGCGCGCCGCTCACTGAGCGTAAACGAAGCCGTCGAACCTTGTAAAAAACGAAACTTCAAAACCTCCAACGGGCGGCACGTCCCTTTGACCGACTTGTTATGGGGATTAATCATCGCTATACCGAACCGTTAACCCTAGCACCGCATCCAGCGTAGCAATCAGGTTGTAGGTTATGTAAAGAAGAAAGAGAATAGGAGCAAATAGGATTGTCCCCTTTTCCATTTCAGCCATTTTCAGTGACAACAAAATGATTCCGGTTATAGATAATGCAATAAGTAAAAGAAGGCCAGCACCTTTAGCTTTTAGCGAAAGCTCATCCTTTTTGGCTGTGAACTGGACATCTACGTCGGTGTGATTCTTTTCGTGATCCATAAATTTTTCTCAAGACCTATAACGTAAAGCAGACACCTAAGCAGGTGTATATTAATTTTAAACCACCGGTGTATAACGCCGCTCCGGCAATTCGTTAGGCCGGATGCTATATGAATTAATAATTGATAGCAATCTTTCAGGCAAACTAAAAAATACACCTCCGAAAATATCAAATAATCCATCCAGGCTACGCTGGCAAATAGTAGCGTGGATGGATAGAGCGGTAGCAAAACCCATCCTAATCATAAAGTCATGGATGGGCTTCTCCACGCTTTTGGCAATTCCCTCCCATCCGTTATTTTACCGATACCGCCGGAGTCGATGTCGCCGGTCCGATACCGACAATCTGCAATATCGTATCGCCATCCTTGGCACCATCATAATGAACTTCGTTGCCATAGTGGGTAACAAAGCTACCCGCCGGAACCGGTTTCAAATTATCCGTGTTGTAATCGCTGCCGGTGCCGACCCACCAAGTGCCGGAAATCACGGTAATAAACCGGTCGTTCGGATGCGAATGAAAAAACACGGGTTCAGGTCTTGAATCGTGCATTCTTCTGAAATAAAAGCAAGCCGCCTGGATGGAGCTTGCGGAATCCGGGGCTTCTTCGTGGTTTCAATCATCCCGTATTCCGCTACGCTGCATACGGGCTACGCAACTTTTATCCGTTAAACATGAGCCGCTTTTCCAAGTATCTCGGCAGCCCATTGATTAAGGCTTTTGCCGGTAGCCTGAGCGGCTACCAGCGCCGCCGCATGAACCTCTGGAGGGACGCGCAGCATCAGCTTGCCGCTGGCAGGCTTTTCCGGCGACTCGCCGCGCGCCTTGCAATCATCAATCATGAAGTCAATGGCGGCCTCGAAGTCTGCACGTAATTCGGTTACTGTTTCGCCATGAAAACCGATGATGGCTTTTACTCCCAGTACGCGGCCCACGAATATAGCATCGCGCTCATCGAATTCAATGCGGGCTGTATAGCCCTTATAAGTCATAGTGTTCATGGTTTAATCTCCAGTTTGCTCAGCATTTCGCGTAATTGCTCAATCTGATATTTCTTGGCATCCTTTCCTGGGTGAGGCCGGTGCGCATGCCATTCCATGCCCTGTAGCGTGAATTTCACACGCGAACCCTCGCGCTCGGTCTTTTCGGCACCCAATGCGATTAGCAGTGCCTCAAGCTCGGCAAAGACAATAGACGCTCGTGTAGGCAAGGCAAATACGGAATGCAAGGTTTTTAGGTGTTTGGCTTTCATAGAAGCAAATGCTATCAAATATTGATAGCAATGTAATCTATATTTCTTAGATTCAACTCCTAAGTGCAATCGACACAGAGCGAAAAAGAAAAAGGTAGCCCTGTAGGGGGGCATCGCGCCCCATTTACGAACAACAAAGAGCCGAGATGCTTTAAAAAGATTTCCTTGGACTCTATTCAAGAGTCAAGATTTTCCACAGTACTACAGCTCGAAAAGGGACGCGATGCCCCTACAGGGTTTGTGTTTTTACAAGCACTTCAAACGTATCGGCAGGAAGCTTAGCACGATCAACAGGCATAGGATTTTTCCAATCCTGCTCACCTATAGAACGAAATTTTGCAATCATCGTTTCAATCGTTTCTGCATTAATTTCTGGAGCATCTACAACAGCAAATAAACCAATCCCATAGTGGTAGGTTTTATCTATTTTAAACGACTCAAAAATGGGTGCGGTATCGCCGGTATCTTCATGAATGAATTTTGAGCTATATCCTTCCACGAATTTAGAGAGGGTAAGGTTGCTCAATTCCGGCTCTTTCATGATGTAGTGAAGTTTTTTACCCGTTATTTTGTCGTACACTGGGATCAGGAATGATTTAAGATCAAAGTCATCGGTGGTTTTAGGGCAAAGCTTATCGGCTTCTTCATACGCTAAATCACTGATAGCATCCCAATAGGCTTGATTTGCTGTACAAAGTGCAGTGTTCCATATCGTTACCCCATCAAGCCCAAGAAAATAAAAATCGAACCATTGATTAAACAACGAAGGTCTACCCGGTTCATTCAATACCAGATTGCTAGTAAAATTTTGCCCGTAAACTAATGCCGTTTGCTTGATTTTCTTTCTCAAGCGCACATATAAATCCCGTTTTTTATGACAGGAAAGTTTTGAAAATGGGGTAAATTTTTTATTTATTTTAATCATACAAGGTTGAGCAAAAGCTCTTCGTCGCCAAACATTTTGCTATATAGACAGCATGCCTCACTACGGCTAAATCGAATGGGTTAATTTCAACATAAGACCCACGATTAAGGTCATTTGTAACACTCCCACACCGACTACCCAGCGGACTAATTCGGCTTTGGATTCGGCAATGTCTTTGGCAACTTTTAATTCCAATTCCCTGATGCCTGCATCGACTTTTAATTCCAACTCTTTTAGATCCCGTTTAGTCGCTAAATCGTCGAGTTGATAGTCATGCTTGGCTTGTTCCAGGGTGGTGCTGATCGCGGTTTTTTGGAGCTTGGTGATAACTTCAGCTTGTTGTTCGCTGAATCCGGCATTTTTCAGTTCCTTGATAAATTCGTGAGTATCGAAGGTAATGGTTGTCATGATGGCTCCTGTATTTTTGAATAGTGTAGCAGTGATTCACAGCAGCCGTAAACGAGGCCATGGCCATCTTGCCGCTGAGTCTGTGTATCAACATTTTCACTGCGCGGACCTCCAATCAAAAAAACAAAAAGAGGCAAGCCTTGCATTACGTATTTTTCAAAATACGCCAGTGAATCGATTTCGGCAAAAAGACTGTCGAAAAAAATAGTCGCCTACGCCTGCTTCTTGACGATCATAAAACTTACGACCTGCGGCAAGGCCTTCTATGGCTGACCGGAGAACCTGAACTTTCATTCAAATTGCGAACGTAATTCTTTCTTTGCTTGTTGCCAATTCAGTACTTCAATGTCGCCGGAGAGAAATTTGTTTTCAGTCTTTATGAGTTCGGTTTCATGCCAAGACGGGCTGGAGAGATTATCTTCGCCATCGACTAAATCGCGCCAAAGCGCCTCGATAATCTTTAGCTTTTCTACGACGGATAACTTGTGAAGTCGGCGATGTTTATGTAGGAAGTACCTGTAGGATGATTGATATTGCGTCTTTACCACGAACAGCTTAACCTTAAACGAAAAGCACTGGCCTTGCAATTACGCATTCCGTCGGTTCGGCAACGATGCGGCGATCAAAGTACCAGCTCGTTAGCCTTGTAAGTCACTTTATTAGACTTAGCTCTGCCGAAACTAAAACCTCTAACCGTATTGACCATGCCCCAAAACAAAACAATCCCAAAAATCAAAGGCGAATTTCTATTAGGCAATTTACGCCAGATGAAAGCCAATCCATTCCAAGCACTTTGTGACTGGCAGCGTGATTATGGCGATTTAGTCAGTTTCAGATTGGCGATTCGCCATTTTTATTTAATCAGCCACCCCAAGCTGATCGAACAGGCTTTAATCAAGCAAAGCGATGTCTTTGTCAAAATGTACGATCCTAAAAAGCCGAATGGTCTGGCTTTGGTGTTAGGGCAAGGGTTAGTGACCAGTCAGGGCGAGTTATGGCAAAGACAGCGGCGCTTAATGCAGCCGGTTTTCCAGCGAAGCAATTTGGCATCCTTACACTCGCAAATTGTCAATGCCGGCAATAACTTGTTAGCCAGATGGCGGCTATTAGGCGACGGGGCTCAAGTTAATCTGGCCAATGAAATGATGCAGGTGACGCTTGAAGTGATCACTCAGACGATGTTCAGCACCAGCGTTCTCGATAAGATCGAACGCGTCGCGCCTGCTTTAGACACTGCGCTCAGGTATGCGGCCAAATCGGTCATGAATCCTTTGCGTATTCCGTTATCTATTCCCACCCAGGCCAATCGGGAATTCAATTCCGCAAGCGCTCTGTTGGATGAAGTCATTTACGGGATTATCGAGCAGCGCCGTGCCCAACCAGCAGCACACAATGATTTATTGGATATGTTGCTGAACGCAAGCGATGACAATGGCGAACTTATGTCCGACAAACAGGTTCGAGATGAAGTCATTACCATTTTTACCGCAGGCCATGAAACCACCGCGAATTTGCTAAGCTGGTCGCTGTATTTACTGGCCCGGCATCCGGATGTACTGGCTAAATTGCGTCAAGAACTGGATACATTGCTGCATGGCAACGTCCCAACGGCGGAAGACTTGCAGCAGCTTGTCTATACCAGAGCCGTGTTGAACGAATCGATGCGTTTTCGTCCGCCTGTCGGCATTATGATGCGCAAAATCATTAAAGATACCGAGATTGACGGCTATTCATTAAAACAAGGCAGGCTGGCGATTTTCAGTATTTACAATATCCACCATCACCCGGATTTTTGGCCGCAGCCTGAACGGTTCGATCCCGAGCGTTTTTTACGCGATGAAAATCGCCGATTTTCATTCATGCCATTCGGAACCGGCGAGCGCATCTGCATCGGCAATCATTTTGCGTTACTGGAAAGCCAGCTTTTGTTGAGCATGATTATTCAGAATTTTGATTTGCAACTGCTTACTACGGACGAAGCCGAGATTGAAATGGCGGTGACGCTTAAACCGAAAGGTGGAATTCCGACGAAGTTAGCCGCTCGAAGCTGACATCATTGACTGATGCGTCTGATTATCGGGCATAAACAGTATGCCAACCCACGAAACTATTGATCAGGTAGTATCTATTTTGAATCTTTTTGTGGATCAAATGCTTCTTCCCGGTTTCTGTTTTGTCTCATCTGTACGGCAAGTCACCACTCCAATAGGGATAGCACGATTAACAAGCACCTCCGATTCTAAGGTCGCAACTCCCTGCCGACATGCTGATTTTTTCCTTAAGTTGCCCCTTATAAAGCCTGCTCCGATTAGGGTGCCCCCTATCACTGTGTGAAAAAAATACACATTCAAAACCTGCCCCACTGTTTCAGACAAGTAATGAAAAGTTACGTATAAACGCTATAAGTAGTTGTATGTATGGATATTTATAATATTTTTACGCACAATCACCTCACACTCGATAAAGCCAATCCTGCCGAAAGACAGGAGCAGAAAGTCGCGGATCCTATCCATGGAGAGCCGGACTACCGAAGGTGACTGCAAAAAGTCACGCAAGGTTGTCCGGCTTTTTCGTTTTTTGCAAAGGGAAAAATAATCGCTGACTAAAACTGGCGATGACTACAACAGGAGACTGGCTATGCTAAACAGAAATTTTTTCTTTCGCTCTGCCCGCATCATGTTATCGACTTTAAGCGGGCTTTTCTTCTTATCGCTAATTTTATTGAGATTACTAACACTCTCGCGCTGAAATTTCTTGTTTTTTAGCACAAATACACGAGGGCCGCTGACTAAAGCTTATAGAGTAACAAAGGACTAGGTGCGATATATGATAAATATCAAGAAAACAATAAGAGCAGCTTTTGCTATACCGCTGTTAGGGTTTAGTTTAACGGGCTTTTCCGATGTAATAACGTTAAAAGACCACAACGGCGTGTACATGGTGCCTATTACGATTAATGATTCGATGACGGTAAATGGTATCTTGGATACCGGCTCATTCGAAATGTTTATTCCATTTGATGTTATAGAAACATTGAAACAATCTGAATCGTTTACTATGGATAATATTACAGAAGATGCCTTGTATAGAATGGCTGATGGCAGCATAAAAACCACCGAGCGTATCAATATAGAGCGGATTAAAATTGGCAAAACTATGTTTCATAACGTCAGCGCAATAGTGGGTCCCAACAACTCTGAAATTTTAATCGGGCAAAATTTATTGCAAGCGTTTAATTATTATAGTATTGATAATAAAAGAAAAATATTGATTTTGAATAACACGCCGTAAGGACCACGCATAAACAAGTATTTGGGGGATGTCGTCATTCCGGCAGTCCCTTACCTGGCGTTGAGTGATAAACATGCCCACATGCAGACCTTCCAGGTTTTTAAAACCTGGAAGGTCTAACTTACAACGTTCTGAACAGGCAGGACGTTTCGAACCGATCCACATGCCCGTCCGGCTTGGGGATCCGGATGCCATTGATGGCGCACCGAAACGGACGGAAAAATCACTATGGGAATTGCTCGGTAAAATCAAACTTTCACATCCCGGTGTTCCGGATTCCGGCAATCCCTGTCGGAATGGCGGAGTATCCTTGTGTATAAAGATGAACGCGGAAACCATAAAAAAAGCCCATCATCAAGACGGGCTTTTTTAAATCTCCTCTCCCTAACCCTCTCCAGCAAGAGAGGGGATAGGATCAGTTTTTGGTTTTATCAACAATCTGGTTAGCTTTAATCCAAGGCATCATGCTGCGCAGTTTGGCACCGACAACTTCAATCGGATGCTCTGCATTTAAACGACGCTTGGCGGTCATTTCAGGATAGTTGGTCATGCCTTCCACAATGAACTGCTTGGCGTACTCGCCGTTTCTGATGTTTTTCAACGCTTCACGCATCGCCCAACGGCTTTCTTCGTTGATGACTTTGGGACCGGTGACATATTCGCCATACTCTGCATTGTTGGAAATCGAGTAGTTCATGTTGGCGATGCCGCCTTCAAACATTAAATCAACAATCAACTTTAATTCGTGCAAGCATTCAAAGTAGGCCATTTCAGGCTCATAGCCCGCTTCAACCAAGGTTTCAAAACCCATTTTTACGAGTTCAACCGCACCGCCGCATAATACCGCTTGTTCGCCGAATAAATCGGTTTCACATTCGTCGCGGAACGTGGTTTCGATGATACCTGAGCGACCGCCGCCGATAGCAGAGGCATACGATAAACAAATCGCTTTCGCTGTGCCTGAAGCATCTTGATGAACTGCGATTAAGTCAGGAACGCCGCCGCCGCGTACAAATTCAGAACGAACGGTGTGCCCTGGCGCTTTAGGCGCGATCATGATGACGTCCAAATCGGCGCGTGGCACAACTTGGTTGTACAAAATCGCAAAGCCGTGGGCAAATGCTAATACTGAACCTTGTTTGATGTTGGGTTCAATTTCGTCTTTATACAATTTTGATTGGAATTCATCAGGCGTCAAAATCATGACGATGTCCGCGCCGGCAACCGCTTGTGCAACCGGTTGCACGGTTAAACCATGCGCTTCAGCCTTAGCCACTGAAGGTGATCCTGTGCGCAAGCCCACGACAACTGAAACGCCGGATTCTTTTAAATTAAGGGCGTGGGCATGGCCTTGCGATCCGTAACCGATAATGGCTACTTTTTTGCCTTTGATGATTGAAAGATCGGCGTCTTTGTCGTAATAAACTTGCATGGTTTTTCCTGTTTTTGGGTGTTTAAAATTAATTCAGAGAAAGGTCCAAGGGACTTTTTTCGCCTTGAGCCTTTAACCTTAGGCTACAAATGCAGCCCTTTTTCGCCTCTTGAAATACCGGTCGGTCCGGAGCGAACAACCTCGATAATGGTATCGCTATCAATAGCGGCGATAAAAGCATCCAGTTTACTGGAGGGGCCGGTCATTTCCACGACATAAGTGGTCGGCGTTACGTCGATAATCTTGCCGCGAAATATAGCCGCTATGCCTCTGATTTCTTCACGGGTCTGATCGGAGGTCTTGATCTTGACCATCATCAGCTCCCGTTCAATATGATCGGACTCGGCCAAGTCTATCAATTTAACCACATCGATCAATTTATTCAGCTGTTTGGTGATTTGCTCGATAATGTCATCGCTGCCGCGAGTGACCAAGGTCATTCGCGACAAGCTGGCGTCTTCAGTAGGCGCTACGGTCAACGACTCGATATTATAGCCGCGCGCGGAAAACAAGCCCGCCACCCGCGATAACGCACCGGATTCATTTTCAATCAGGATAGAAATAATATGTCTCATTATGCCAATTCCCTGTCGGTGGATGTGCCCGGCGCAACTCTTAAGGTCATATCGTTATGGGCTTTGCCTGCTTCAATCATCGGGTAAACATTTTCGGTTCGGTCGGTCAGGATGTCCAAGAATACGGTGCGGTCTTTCAGCGCAAAAGCTTCTTCGAGCGCCGGCCTGACATCTTCGGGCTTATCGATACGCATACCGATATGGCCGTACGCCTCCGCCAGTTTGACGAAGTCCGGAATGGCGTCCATGTACGAATGCGAGTAACGACTTTCGTAGGAAAATTCCTGCCACTGGCGGACCATGCCCAAGTAGCTGTTATTCAGATTGATGATTTTTACCGGCGCATTGTATTGCAATGCAGTCGATAATTCCTGAATGCACATCTGGATGCTGCCGTCGCCGGTCACGCAAGCGACTTCGGAATCGGGAAACGCCAGCTTAACGCCGATGGCAGCAGGCAAGCCGAAGCCCATCGTGCCCAAACCGCCCGAATTAATCCAATGCCGAGGCTTGTCGAACGGATAATACTGGGCCGCCCACATTTGATGCTGACCTACATCCGAGGTGACATACGCCTCGCCTTTGGTAACTTCGTACAACTGTTCAATCACGTATTGCGGTTTGATCAGTCGGCTGTTGCGGTCGTATTCCATGCATTTGACGGCCCGCCATTGGTCGATCTGGTTCCACCAGCTTTCCAAGGCTTTCTTGGACGGTTTCTTTTTGCTTTCCCTGATCATTTCCAGCATCTGTTCCAATACCGGCTTAACTTCGCCGACGATAGGAATAGCAACCTTAACGGTTTTGGAGATAGATGCCGGATCAACATCGATATGGATAATCTGGGCGTGCGGGCAAAACTGGTCCAGCTTGCCGGTAACGCGGTCATCAAAACGCGCGCCGATCGCAATAATTACATCGCTGTCATGCATCGCCATGTTGGCCTCATAAGTGCCGTGCATCCCGAGCATGCCGACAAACTGCTTGTCGGTTGCAGGATAAGCGCCCAGCCCCATCAAGGTATTGGTAACAGGAAAGCCCAAGGTGTGCGCGAATTCAGTCAATTCCTTGTCGGCTTCACCCAAAATCACGCCGCCGCCGGAATAAATGATCGGCTTCTGCGCGGTCAATAATAAATCCACCGCTTTTTTAATCTGCCCCTTATGACCGGTAACCGCCGGATTATAAGAACGGATAGATACTTTTTTAGGGTATTTATAAGGTACTTTGATTCTGGGATCGGTGATGTCTTTAGGCACGTCAACGACAACGGGGCCGGGGCGGCCGGTGGTCGCTACATAAAAGGCCTTCTTGATGGTTTCGGCCAGTTTGGTTACGTCCTTGACCAGGAAATTATGCTTCACGCACGGCCGGGTAATGCCGACCATATCGACTTCCTGAAACGCATCGCTGCCGATGACCGGCGACGGCACCTGGCCGGAAATAACCACCATCGGGATCGAATCCATATAAGCGGTGGCAATGCCGGTTACGGCATTGGTGGCGCCAGGGCCTGAAGTAACCAGAACTACGCCGGGTTTGCCGGTGGCGCGGGCATAGCCGTCCGCCGCATGGGTCGCGCCCTGTTCGTGCCTAACCAGAATGTGCTTGACATCATCCTGCTGGAAAATGGCATCGTATAAATGCAATACCGCCCCGCCGGGATAGCCAAAAATATATTCTACGCCTTCGTCCTTAAGACTCTGAACTACAATTTGTGCGCCGTTTAGCTCCACGCTAATACCCTCAAATAAACTTTCGAATTAAGCCGATTATATGTGTTTTTAAAAACTTAAGACCCAAATACCCGGTGTATTTTAAAGAACGTCATATAGACTGCTGCTGGTAGCCGCCTTTTTCAGGCAACGTAATACAAGCATTTTACTAGGTTTTTGGTCAAATTGTACACGCATCTCTTATCCTTTTTGATTCTTGCCTAGATGGTAATAATCAATAATAAAAGCAGGGAAATATAAAACTATCGCTAAAAAGGTGCTGTCAGCGGATGTTAAGAAAAGCCGATTAAGCCTGATACGAACACCACTCCCTTGCCCAACACGGATTTCCGGCGTTTTCAAACTCAGCTAATGACTAACATAGCTAGATACTATTGCGCGACCGGGGCAATGACGACAACCGCCACTGCTACGCCGAAAATTCAACCTCGTAACCGGCAAACTTGCGGATATTAATGACCCCGGTATCCAATAATAAATACTGTCCTTTAATACCGTGCAGCACACCTACCACTTCGGCGCTCTTATCAAGATTGAACGACTTGACCTTGAGCGGATAGTTATCCACTGGAAAATAAATATCCACAGGCGCCTCATCCGCTAAAAACTCAGCCGCCTGCTGACCGAAACGCTGGGTAATCTCGGCCAGTTCCGCAGCACAAATGGCGACCAACTCATCCCGTTTTGCAACCAGATCGATAGGCTCAGCCTTATTTTTAAGCATTTGCTGCCAACTGGTTTTATCGCTGACATGTTTGGCGATAGCGATCTCAATCAAGCCGGAAATATAACGCGACTGCACTTTAAAAATCGGCAAGGCCTGCACCGCACCCTGATCTATCCAGCGCGTCGGGATTTGCGTCTGCCGAGTAATGCCGACCTTAATTCCGCTGGAATTAGCCAGATAAACGACATGTGGCTGAAAACAAAATTCCTCGCCCCATGACGGTTCCCGGCAGGTGCCGGCCTCATAGTGGCAGGTTTCCGGCTTCATGATGCACATGTCGCATTGCGCCAGCGAGGTAAAACAGGGATAGCAGAAACCCTGATTAAAGCTCTTTTTAATTGACCTGCTGCAATGCACACACAGGATCTTACCGGTATACGTCAGTTTAATCGACTTGCCGATCAGCGGATTTAAAGCGACCAACTGATCGCCTAACGGTAACTCGTACTGAACCGGTCTTGATCTGTCCAGCTCCAGCCTGGCGTGCATTTTTCTTAATTGTCCCTGCATTTTGGTATTTCCTAAAAAACGAATAACAACCGACCGGTTAAATATTACCGAAGCCTATAAGTAGGACGTGCCGTGCGCGCCAAAGATATAGCAGGATTATTCAAACGTCGGAAAAGGCGCGCACGGCACGCGCCCTCCTTAAAAACAGTTTAAAGATAACCGTCCGTATTTTTTACCAACCAACGTTCGGCCTCGGATTTTAACAGCTCCTTTTTCCAGAAAGGCGCTCTCGACTTTAACGCCTCCATGATGTACCGGCTCGTATCAAACGCATCGCCGCGGTGCGATGTCCATACCGCCACCAGCACGATTGGCTCATTAGGCAGAATATCGCCGACTCGATGCACCACCAACACGTCAATAACTGGCCATTGCCGCACGGCTTCGGCAACGATTTTTTCCAACTGTTTTTCGGTCATGCCGGGATAATATTCCAGCGTCATGCCCTTAACATCGTCGCCTTCGTTAAAATCGCGCATCGTGCCTATAAAAATACTGGTTGCGCCGAACTTGCCGGCCATATCCTTTGCCGAGTGCTGGTGCGCCTGAACCGCCTGCCAGGGGTCGAAAGGTTCGGTGCAAATCTTTATGTCCATCGTCAGCCCCCAGTCACCGGCGGAAAAAATGCCACTTCATCGCCGTCCTTAACCGGACTGTTTAATCCGACATAATCCATATTCACCGCCGCCAAGCTATTATCCGGCAGCACTTTATTCGGATTGGCGCGTTGCCATACGTCGCCGACGGTAGCCAAATCTGCAAATTCCAGATTGTCTTCCGAGCGGCCGATACTTTCTTTCAAGCTGGCAAAATAACGCACCTTAATTGACATAGTCACTCACTCAATCACAAAAAATAAAATTGGCACAAGGCGCATTGCAAGGAAAAACCGTCGACCGCCTTTTTAGTTTTCTTAACCGGCAGTTGTTATAATAAAAACGCGCCCGCCCTTTCACAGATAATTTTACAGAAAAATGACCGCATTAACCCACTTTAATCAATCCGGCGAAGCTCACATGGTTGACGTCGGTGAAAAGGCAATCACCCAGCGTACCGCCGTCACCGAAGGCTATATTGAAATGCAGCCGGAAACGCTCAAGCTAATCGTAGACGGCGGCCACAAAAAAGGCGACGTTCTGGCCATAGCGAGAATAGCCGGCATCATGGCCAGCAAGAAAACTGCGGAGCTGATTCCGCTCTGTCATCCGCTGCCTTTAACGCATGTAGAAATCAAACTGAGCGCAGAAATCAACAACAATCGGATAAGATGCCAAACCACCGTAAAAACCAACGGTCAAACCGGCGTAGAAATGGAAGCGCTAAATGCCACGCAGATTGCATTACTGACCATTTACGATATGTGCAAAGCCGTAGATAGGGGCATGGTTATCCAGTCGGTCCGATTACTGGAAAAAGACGGCGGCAAGTCAGGACATTGGCTGCGTAACCAAAATTGACTTCTGCGCACCGTAAAACAAAAAAATAAAATTAAATCGGGTACATTGAAAGCCTTATCATTCCGGTGAGCCTCCACTACAAGTAATGTGGTTGTTTATTAGATTTGCTACACTTAACCTATATTTTCAACAACGTGCCGACTATTTTGGCGCTATTCAAAATAACAGCAGAGACCCATATGCCGATTGTATTAAAAGAACTTGCCGATTTTTGCGGTGCGCGGATTGAAGGTGGCGATCCATCGGCAGCCATCCATTCAGCCGCAGAGATTACCGCCGCACACCAAGGCCAAGTCACGCAGTTAACCAACAGTCGCTATTCCCGGCATATTAAGGATTCAACGGCTTCGGGCTGCTTTATTGCGGAAGGTTTCGCTGTTGAAAACGTACCTGAAGGCATGGCGCTGTTAATTTGCCCCGACCCGGAAGTCAGCTTTATCAAAGCCGTCGAATTACTGCATCCTGCCAGGATTTATGGACGGCAAATTGCGCCTCAAGCAGTGCTTGAAGCTAATGTGACGCTAGGCGATGAACTGTATATCGGACCTTATGCAGTAATTGGCGAAAATTCAACTCTCGGCGATGGCAGCGAAATACACGCAGGCGCTTATCTTGGTAAAAATGTAAAAATAGGCAAAAACTGCCGGATTTATCCTTATGCCGTTATTTATGATGACGTGATCGTAGGGAATAATGTCATTATTCATTCAGGAGCCATCATCGGCGCTGACGGATTTGGTTATAAGTTCAGGAATAATCAGCATGTCAAAGTTCCTCAAGTCGGCAATGTCGTTATTGAGGACAATGTCGAGATTGGCGCCAATACCTGTATAGACCGAGGCGCATTGGGCAGCACCTTAATTGGAGCGGGCAGTAAAATCGATAACCTGGTGCAGATCGGGCACAATAATAAAGTCGGCAAACACGTCATCATGTGCGGTTTAACAGGCGTATCCGGCTCCTGTAACATTGAAGATTACGCGATTTTGGCGGGAAGCTCAGGCATTGCCGACCATATTACGATTGGTCAAGGCGCCATAGTCATGGCACGTTCGGGCGTAGCCGGCGACGTCAAGGCAGGGACACAGGTTTTCGGGAGTCCTGCAAAAGATAAAAAAACCGCTTATAAAGAGCAGATAGCAATCAGCAAATTACCGGAATTATTGAAAAAAGTAAAAATGCTGGAAGAAAAAATCCAGATGCTGGAAAAAGATATATAGTTAATACCGAATGACCTGCCAAGCATTTATTAACGCCTGTTGCACGTCGCCATACACAAATAACGCAACCCAGCCTCAGTTATCAAGCCGGCCTACATAGTTAAAAAAATAAGTAAACAGAGCCGCCTTTAACTATTTGAACAGTCCGATGGGGCAGATACTCAAAAAAATTAAGACTATTGGATAGATATAAAGAAAAAAAGCACCCCCCGTCAACATAACGAGAGGTGCTTTTTTAATTGACTACGCTTGAAGTTTTATTGCGCAGTTTTATTGCTGGTTTTTTTCGCGTCTATTTTCGAGAACACTTCAGCGTTACTCGCTGCAACAGCACCACTTTGTAAATGCTTTGTTTCGTCCTGTTTCAACATCACAACTAAAACAATAATAGCAGCAATAGCAACACCAGCGATCAACCATGTGTTATCTTTTTCTTGTTCTTCAGCCATTTTAAAATCCTCGAATAGTTTATATTATATTATTCCCTTTCCTCAAAGGGAGCCTCCCAACAAATTGCTTCATTGAGTTGCTTGTCGAATTAAGTAATAAACGACAGGGTACTTTTTATCATGAGATACGGCTTTGTGTCAAAACTATAAATTAAAAAAACACCAATCGCAGCAGGATTAATGACTCGACCGGAATCACCCTCAATTGCAAATTAGCAAAACGCCACGCCACAACGCATTGAAAATTAATGTAAATACATTTGCATACTGAATGAGGCACAAATCGATCATAAAACATGGCCGGCAATAAATGTTGCCGCTTAAAGAGGTAACGAATTGAAATTAAGTTGCCGGAATTAGAAGGAATCGCGCTAAAAATTGCCAAGCCGAAAGATGACTTAATCGAGAGTGCAATTGCCGCTGTTTCAACAAAAAACCGGGAGCTGCGCCTTTTAGCCGGTATCGATAGACGAACTAAGGTGGCGTAAAATTCACTCTCTCACCGGTTTTTTATCCAGCTTCCTTTGCAGCGTACGTCTATGCATATTTAGCGCCCTGGCAGCAGCCGAAATATTGCCGTCGTGCTGCATCAGCACTTTTTGCAGATGCTCCCATTCCAGACGTTTTACGGATAAGGGATTTTCGCTAATCGAAACCGACGTGTCGCCTTCATTTTTATGCAGGGCGTTGACAATTTCATCGGCATTGGCCGGCTTGGTTAAATAATGCGTGGCCCCCAGTTTTATTGCTTCGACCGCTGTAGCAATGCTGGCAAAGCCGGTCAACATCACGCAAGTGGTATTGTCATCCAATGAGATCAGTTTTTTCACCAGTTCCAGGCCGGACTCATGCCCGATACGTAAATCAATCACTGCATATTCGGGCAAATAGCGCTCGGCAAATGCTATGCCGGTTTTAACATCGTTAGCGACCAATACCTCATAATTTCTTTTTTCTAATGCGCCCTTTAGCACCTTGCAAAAAGTCTCGTCATCATCCACCAGCAACAGCCGTGGTTTATCCATTTCCTGGGTTGGCATTATTGTTCTCTGTGTTTAAAAGAGGGAGGGTGATTTCCACGCAGGCTCCGCCCGACTCGCTGTTGTAAAGATGAATTTTACCGCCTAGGCGATTAATGGTGGAATAAGCTAAGAATAAGCCCACGCCTAATCCGCGTTTTTTGCTGACAACAGGTTGCTTACCGGCAAAATCGATTAATTCCGGCGGCAGGCCGGGACCAAAATCCCTGATTTTAATAACGGCGTAATCTAAATCCCATGATGCATGAAATTCTATACCTTTTTCCGGCGGAGACGCTTCCGCGGCATTATTTAAAATATTAATAATCGAGTGCGTCAGCGTCAGTTCGGCAATGATTTTTGCCTGCATAGCGACTTCAGGATTAATAAAAAAACGGAGTTTTGCCGCCGGTTTGTGAGTGCGCCATTGATTGATTACCTCATCAATATAATCAGCCAACAACATGGCACTGCCTGATTCGGCGCGCATTTCACCGGCAGAGGCTGACATCACCGATAACGCTGTTTTGCACCGGTCAATCTGTTGCTGCATAATCAGTAATTTCTCGTGCAAATCTGGAAAGCGGTGGACAGGGAATTCTTGCTCCAGCTCATGGGTCACAATGGCAATAGTACCCAATGGCGTTCCCATATCGTGAGCGGCACTGGCCGCCAACGTGCCTAATGCCACAACACGCTCGTCCCTTAACGCATTTTCCCTCGCTTCAGCCAGATTTCGCTCCTGCGCCTTGAGCGTTTTAGCCAATTCAACCACAAAGAATGCGACTAATCCGGCGCTAAATACAAAACCGAACCACATTCCGAAAATATGCAGATTAAAGTAGTGAGTGTCGCTCATCGCATGAACTTGCTGTAACAGCTCATAATTTTTCGTATCGGAATACTTCATTTCCGGGTTGGGCATATGAGGCTCTATCGACGGCAGAGGAATATTGTAGGCCATTAATGCCGTATACATGGACGTGGTTAAAATCACCATATACCAGGCATAAGATTGGTGCAGCATGATAGCTGTAATAATAAGGGGTAACAGAAATACCCAGGTAATGGGATTTGATGCGCCTCCGGTCAGATACAGTAATGCCGTAATAGCAAAAACATCAATAACTAACTGAGAAAAAATCTCCAATTCAGTAACAGGTTCTTCTGTTTCCAAACGCATCGAAGTATAAACATTAACTACGCCTATCGACATTATCACCAGCCAAAGCTGCTGTTCCGGTAGGCGAATGTTAAGGCCGTATACGGATAAAACAATGAGTATAACCTCGCTGACTATCATCAGGTTTCTGAGAATAAACAGCCATTTCAGGTTTTGTCGAGCAGAGAACTCTGACTTAGGGGCGGCGTATGAGAGCATTTTTATAAAAACAATGGTTATTTAGAATTAACTTAAGAACAGGCGCGAAATAACTTGAACACGTTGCCAATAGCCGGAATGCAGGCAACGCTTGCACTCCCGCTACAAACTTGCGGCGCGAGTTATTCGAATTATTTCATGTTCATTCCTTAAATAAAAAACCGGAAATATTTAAGTACATTATCGGTATTTTATTTAAAAATTAAACAACAATTAAACTGCGACAATATGTCACATTTTGTGTTGCATTATTTATTGATATTATTAACCTAACTTTTAAGGCTCTTGTAGAGCACCATAGCTGAAAAGTTGCGTTATATTCTTCCTAAATATATTCCAAGGCGGTTTTTTTAAACCGCCTTTTTTTTGTCTTTTGTATACCAACGTTAGTCAAAAACCACGCCTAGCCCGCCTAAACCGCAATAACCCATAGGATTTTTGGCCAAATATTGTTGGTGCATATCTTCGGCATAATAAAACTCACTGGCCGGCATGATCTCGGTAGTTATTTGTTTAAAACCTGCTTCAACGAGTTGCTGCTGAAAATGCTGTTTTGATTCAAGCGCTTCATCGAGTTGTTGCGAAGTATAAGTATAAATCCCGGATCTATATTGCGTGCCGATGTCATTGCCTTGCCTCATCCCTTGGGTGGGGTTGTGGGATTCCCAAAAAAGCCGGAGCAACTCGCGGTATGGAACAATTGCCGGATCGTAAACCACTTTGACAACCTCATTATGCCCGGTCAAACCGGTACATAACTCCTCATAAGTCGGATTAGGCGTGTAGCCGCCGGTATATCCGACTGCCGTACTGAACACTCCGGGATATTGCCAGAATTTTCGCTCCGCCCCCCAAAAACAGCCCATTCCAAACAAAGCCCGCTCCATCGCTTCCGGAAACGGTGGGACTATCGAGTTGCCTGTTACAAAATGTCTGTTTGTAACAACCATAGGAGTACTTCGGCCGGGCAATGCTTCTTTGGAGCTAGGCAAGGTAAGTTTTTTTGATGAAAAAATCATGGCTTGTGGTATTTTTGTAAGACTATTTGGGCAAGGATTCATGATCCTGATGCCATAAAATGTATGACTTTTAACTGGAAAAACATGATAGAGCAAGATTTATTACGCCGTTTTTTATTTGAAGAGCTGGGCGTCCGCGGGGAATGGGTCAAATTAACCAGTAGCTGGCAAGCGGCAAAACTTCATCAGCGCGGTTCTGAAATCGTACAGCAGCAGTTGGGGCAAGCGCTGGCGGCCGTAGTTATGCTGTCAGCTACCGTCAAGTTTAAAGGCTCAATGATCCTTCAGGCCCAAGGCGATGGTGATATTAAAACACTGGTTGCGCAGGCGACGGATCAGCGAAAAATAAGAGGTTTGGTAAGAGGCAAGGAAAATATCACCGCCGGGCCGTTAGAAGCGATGTTCGGACAAGGGCGGCTGGTGTTAACCATAGAATCGGAAAACGGCGCGCCTTATCAGGGCATCGTCCCGCTTCAGGGCAACAACTTGGCTGCCGTTTTGCAAACCTATTTTGAGCAATCCGAGCAACTTAAGACCCGTTTGTGGCTATTTGCCAATGCAACCCATGCCGTAGGATTATTATTGCAGGAACTTCCGGCGCAGGAAAATTATGAGGCTGATTGGGAGCATATCGAAATACTGGCAAACACCGTAACCGAGCAGGAGCTGTTCGAATTGGATTGCGAACAGCTCTTGTATCGATTGTTCAACCAAGAAAAAGTCCGGCTATTTGACGCCGAACCGGTTGAATTCAGCTGCGCCTGTTCACGGACAAACATCGAAAAAACATTATTCGCTATGGGAAGAGCCGAACTGGAAGATATTCTGAAGGAACGCGATATTATTGAAGTCAACTGCGAATTCTGTAGCGAACACTACCGCTTTGATAAAGTTGACGTGGAAAATATCCTGTCTCAGAAAAATACCGCTGCAAATTCCGACACCAGGCATTAATTACTAATTCCTATGAAAACCGGACTAATCAAACGAAGTCTTCGCATTGTTTTTTTACTGGCCCTGACTGCTTCATTACCCGGCTGCATGTACTGGATTCGAGCTTATCAAGTTTACTTACAGATGGATGAGTTTGACCGGCACTTTTCCGTCGCGGCCAATGATGAATTCACCTTGCGCTTCAAAGATCCCATTCTTTACAGCAAGGATTTTGTTTCCCTGTCCAAACTTTATGCCAGCCAGGATGATCCAACCCCGGAAGGCAGACGATGGCGATATTGGTTTCGCAAGGTTGACGGCAACAATAAGCTGATCAAGCCGGAAGTGAAATTTTATTCGGATTTAAACTTTAATACCGAAAATCGCTTGATTGCCTGGTCGTTTTCTTCACTTTTTTTAGCGATTGCCCCGCCCAAGTTTTTAGAGGTTTCCTTACGCTCTATAGGCGGCGCCGAAATCGATAAAGACAAACAACAACTCAAAGCCAACTCGGCATTACTGGAAAAAATTTCCGATGATTTGCCCAAAAAACCGGCCGTTCTGGCACAGCTGGGAGAACCGTTTGAAATTAAGGATGAAGGAGAGCAGGAAGTCTATATTTACCGTTTTCTGCTGGAAACCCATCATATAGAAGAAGGTTACGAGGACCGCGCCTTAAACGAGGTTAAAATCAGCTTTGATAAAAAGACCCAAGAGCTGGTTAGAATGGCCGGCCGCTTTGCGGGACTTAAGGTTTCAATTAATTACCGGAAGTTCCTGGATGAACCGCAAGATATTGTACAAAACAAACCGGAATAGCGAAATTGTAAGAACTTTCAGCACGCCATTAATGGAACATGGATGACGCCGATTTTTATCAACCTAATCCGCATTGCATTTTCTAGATTAACACCCCTTCCCAGCAATAAAAAAGGCTTGAACAATCAATGTCCAAGCCTTTTTTGTTGCGCCGACCGGGTTGTTAGGCCGACGCCATAATCAGCCGTTATTTACAGCTTATCGGCATTTTTATCCAGGTATTCTGCAACACCGGCAGGATTTGCGTTCATGCCTGAATCGCCTTTATGCCAGCCTGCCGGACATACTTCGCCATGCTCTTCGTGAAATTGCAAGGCATCGATCATACGCAACAGTTCATCCATGTCGCGACCTAAAGGCAGGTCATTAACAACCTGATGACGGACTTTGCCGGCACGATCGATCAGGAATGTACCGCGGTAAGCCACCGCCGGGCCATCCGCTTCAACATCATAATCTTTGCAAATAGAGTGAGATATATCCGCTGCCATTGTATAACGGACAGGGCCTATACCGCCTTTATTGACGGGTGTATTACGCCATGCGTTATGAGTGAAATGAGAATCTATAGATACGGCAATCACTTCGACATTACGGCTTTTGAATGCATCCATACGGTGATCTAAAGCGATCAACTCGCTTGGACAAACAAAAGTGAAGTCTAGCGGGTAGAAAAATACTACCGCATATTTTCCGCTAGTAGCCTCAGAAAAACTAAATGAATCAACTATTTGACCATCGCCCAGAACCGCAGGAACTGTAAAATCAGGTGCTTGTTTACCGACTAATACGCTCATTGATCATCTCCAAATAAATAGTGAAAAAACAAAAGACTGTTAACTTTAGTGTTAGCCACTGAAGCAGTGGATTGGTCAAATTGTACACTAGATTAGTAGGGATTTGTCTAAATTGTTGTGATTTTTAGCTTGCTTTAATTTTAATTTTAGCCATAATTTGTCATCAATAGCTTACAATAGAGTCAGGAATTTGCTCTCCTGGGGTTTTTTTAAAGCCTGTCGCCCTAACTTGGCTGTTAAATTTACTTAGTTCATTCGTTTGATGGAATTCTATCATGGCAAAAAATAAACATATCACCGAACCCGATGTCTTCGGTTTTCAAGTACGCATCGTAAGGCGCGGCAAAGAAAGCAGCCGCTATTTTTCACATAAATTGTGGGGCAACAAAGGCAAATCCTTGAAAGCCGCAATTACCTGGCGCGATCAGATGCTGACCGTTTTAAAAGGCAGCAAGACACGCTTTCTTAAGCCGCCTAAAAACAAAACCACCACCGGCGTCACCGGCGTGTCCAGAACTATCAAATACGATCACCGCAAAGATAAAAGCTACCTTTGCTATACCGTTTTTTGGGTCAGCAATTGCAAATCCAGAAACAAAACCTTTCAGGTTGGCAATGTCGATAAAGTAACGGCGGATGATGAATTGCATGCATTCCGTACCGCTAAGCTGTTCAGAAGCTGTTATGAATTTTCAATCGATAATGATCTTGAATTTTATGACAACAAATTTGCCGGCTGGAAGAAAACACGCTTGTATGAAGACGAAAATTTGAACGCAGTAGCGACGTGAGCGAAGACTTATTATTAACCGTCTGAAAAATAGACTTTTGTGAAGACAGAATCCCCGGACAGACTTCAATAGCGATTGAATGAAGGAAAAATCAATTTACCCGCTAAAGTTCGATACGGATACCCAGCTCGATGACGCGCTCAACGGGAATTTTGAAAAATTCTATCGCGCTTGAGGCATTGTGGAATAAAAACCTAAATAAGGGTCTGCGCCATTTGGGCATGGAGCTTTTTTTCCTAAAAGAGACCCTTTCGCTCCCGATAAAAAACGACGTATGCTCGAAATCGATATTTAATCCTTCTTGGGCGCACTGCTCTAAAGCTTGCCTGACATCAGGATTTTGCATGAAACCATAATAAAGTTTGACCCGATAAAAGTTGTTATCCCTGCCGAATGAGCGAATTTTAATCCGGTGCGCCATATCGACGTATGGCTCATCTTTAGTGACAATGGTTAACACCATGATCTGTTCGTGCAACACATGGTTATGCTCGAAATTGTGTAAAAATACCTGCGGTACGCCATGTAAGCTTTTAGCCAGATAAACGGCGGACCCTTTAACGATTACCGCCTGATGACTGCTTATCTTATCCTCCAGATCCTCAAACAGCATACGCCGCTCATCCATATATTCCGCCAACAAGGCGCGACCTTGAATCCATGTCGTCATCATCAAAAACAGCACAAGCCCGATAACCAAAGGCAACCAGCCTCCGGTCGGTATTTTCAGACTGTTAGAAGAAAGAAACAGAAAATCCACGGTTAGAAACGTCGTCAAAAAAATAGCACTGGCTGATTTTTTCCATTGCCAAATCCCTTTAATAACAATAAAGGCCAAAACAGTATCAACAATCATGGTCCCGGTAACGGCAATGCCGTAAGCGGAGGCCAGCGCCGAAGAAGACTCGAAACTCAACACCACGACGAATACCGACACCATCAATAGCCAATTGATCGCTGGAATATACACTTGGCCTACTTCCCGACCCGAAGTATGCGAAATATTCATCCGCGGACAGTAGCCAAGCTGAATGGCTTGCCTGGTAACCGAGAATGCGCCGGATATTACCGCTTGAGAAGCAATAACCGACGCCAGTGTCGACAAAATCAACAGCGGATACATCGCCCAGGTCGGCGCCATCAAATAGAATGGATTTTTCACCGCCTCGGGGTGATCAAGCAGTAATGCTCCCTGTCCGAAATAGTTCAGTAATAAGGAGGGAAAAACAAAGCTGAACCAGGCATAGCGGATAGGCTTCAAACCGAAATGCCCCATATCGGCATACAACGCCTCTGCACCGGTTATTGCCAACACCACCGCACCCATAATTAAAAACCCGTGCCAGCCTAATTCAAGCAACAAATGAATCGCGTAATACGGATTAACTGCGGCCAGTACAGCGGGCGCGCTGATAATATTATTTAAGCCAAGAATGCCCAAAGAAATAAACCAAAGACACATGATAGGCGAAAACATTTTTCCGACCGCTCCGGTGCCCTTAGCCTGCACAATGAAAAGAGCGGCAAGCACCGAAATAGCAATAGGCAATACATAATGACTTAAAGAAGGCGCAATTATTTGCAAGCCTTCGACTGCGCTTAAGACCGATATTGCCGGAGTAATAATACTGTCGCCGTAAAACAAAGCGGCGCCGAGCAAACCAATGGTAACAATGAAGCGCGCTTTTTTCGGATTATCGTTGGCGCTTTGCAACGCTAAAGCCATTAGCGCCATGATGCCGCCTTCGCCTTTATTATTAGCGCGCATAATAAACGTTGCGTACTTGGTGGCTACCACCAGCGTCAATGCCCAAAAAATCAGCGATAGCACGCCCAACACATGGACCTTATCAATCGGTAAATGACTACCGAAGACTTCCTTAACCGCATATAAGGGACTGGTGCCAATATCGCCGAATACGACGCCGATTGCGCTCAGCGCCAAAACGGTTACTTGTTGTTTGGAAGAGCCCTGTGAACTTGACGACATAAATTAACTATTGAATTTGAAAAATCAGCGTGCAATGAATCGACATGCACTTTCTGTCCAACGCCATTGTGCGAATGATAGCGAAGACAGGATGATTAACCGCCTAGAAATAGCGGCCATTGATAAGGAAGTGAGCCGCGATGCTGCCGAAATAACCCAGCACGATGACCGGCGTCCATTTCAAATGACTGGTGAAGGTATAAATTCCTTTGGCCTGCCCCATCAAGCCCACGCCTGCTGCGGAACCGACCGCCAACATGCTGCCGCCCACGCCGGCGGTCAATGTAACCAACAGCCACTGGCCTTCGGAAATATCCGGCGCCATCGTCAGTACCGACAGCATAATAGTGCCGTTATCCACGAACGCCGAGGCGATGCCTACCAGAATGTTGGCTACAGTTGGATCGATGCCGCCGTATAGGTGACGGGATGCCACTTCCATATAGCCAATAAAACTCAAGCCTCCAACACCGACCATGACACCGTAAAAAAACAGCAAGGTATCCCATTCCAGATTGGCGACTTTCTGGAAAATATCAAAAGGCTGCTCCTCGGTCAGTTGTTGATTCGCCTCTGCTTTCGGATTGTTCATGTATTTCATCGGCGCAAAATGATCGGTTTTAACATCGGTCAAATCCACGGCTATTAATGTTGAATGCGCGTCCCGGGTTTTTTGCAGGTAATAGCTGAAAAACTTTAAATAAGTTAAGCCCATCATCATACCGGCAGCAGGCGGTAGGCCCAGGAAGTTTTCAAAGCAAGCCGAGGTAATGATGGTCAATACGAACAACAAGATGATTATCCAGGCGCCCCGCTGCATATCCTGGGCTTCCATGACCGCCGCGGGTCTTTGTTGCGGAATAAAAAAGTGCATGATGGCCGCAGGTATTGTGAAATTGACGATGGCCGGAATCAACAGAGAAAAGAAATCGCCAAAAGGCACTACGCCTTTTTGCCATACCAACAAGGTGGTAATGTCGCCAAAGGGACTGAATGAACCGCCTGCATTGGAGGCAACGACAACATTGATGCAGGATAAGGTAACAAAGCGCGGACACCCTTTGCCCATCGCCAGAATAACCGATCCCATCAGCAAGGCGGTAGTCAGGTTGTTGCATCCGGAGGAAATAAAGAACGCCTGAAAACCGGTAATCCAAAATAATTGCCGATAGCTGAAGTTCTTACTCAATAGCCAGACCCGCAGACTGTCGAATACGCCTCGATCTTCCATGGCATTCAAATAAGTCATCGAGACCATGATGAACAAAAACAGTTCGCCATAACTTTCGAGCGTAGCGCGAAACGCAACGCCGGCTTGTTCATTCATGCCGCCCTTGGTATAAAAAACGGCAATAAAGATCCAGATAAGACTCGCCGCGAACACCATCGGTTTGGATTTTTTTAATTCAGTCACTTCCTCGGTCATGGCAAGGATGTAGGCAACGGCAAAAACTACCAACGCCAGATAACCGGCCCAATGCTGTGTCAAATCCAACGGCTGCGCTTGACTAATAGCGTCTGTCTGCTCAGCTGCCATGGCTAGAGAAGAAAAAAGGAGGGCCAATACGACCTGAATACATTTTGAGCAAAGCGACATTTTTTTCCTTAAACGGCAAGCAAAATTGAATAAAAGCTGTTGGTTTTGTTACGCATAGCGACGTTGTTTTTAGCCACGCCCTTTAAAAACAGGTGCGTTTCGATCGGCAATAAGCCGTTACGTTAAAGCTCATTAAGATAGCTCAAAACACTTCAACAATTGAACTCGCATAGGGTTTTTTCGTTCAAAAAAGTTTTAAAAGCGAATACCGCATAATATACCTAATCGATGGGATAGACGCCACCGCCGCTCATAGGTGTCGGATGAAATTAGACTGAAAGCCTTCTCTAATCAATGAATAATTTTGTATACAGAGTGAACACAAATTATTAACAATCTACGATTGTTAATAATTTGTGACTACCGCAGGCTGTTTCGCGATTGAAGAATTGGGTCGGTAATAACTTCCCGAAACCATAAAAGGACGATGCTTCCAGCGAAATTCTAAGGTGTTTGCTACCGAGGAACACGCCGAATCATGCATTTTATTGACCGCGAAGGCAGATCTAAACACCGTATCCCAGGTATTTTCCATACCACATACTGATATTCCGCATTGCCCTACTCACCGCCTCTCGGCCGCGGTCATTCAATTAAGGCGCGCTCAGCTATTTTCGCGGACAATGCGTAACGCCGATCAATAAAGCGTTCGATCTTTTCTTTACCTCGCCTAAGCCTGCGGAACCGGTATTACTGCTTTTCAGTGACGAAGGCTATTTTAGCAATCCCGGAATGTTGCACCGTTGCCATGACTTCGGCAACCTTCGAATAAACGACATCCTGATCGGCATATAAATGCAAGCCGATTTCAGGATTTTTTAAAAGCTCGGCTTTCAACGCCGCTTCCAATGCGGCAAGATCGGCAAGCGGCACTTTATTCAGCGTTATGCTCCCCTGCGCGTCGATACCAAGCTGTAAGGGTTGCTCTTTAATATCCGCAGTAGTCTCGGCGGTTTTCGGCAACGTAACATGCACGGATTGCGTGAGTAACGGCGCGGTCACTAATAAAATAATCACCAGCACCAGCATTACATCGACGAGCGGCGTGACATTAATGTCGCTCATCGCCCCTTCGTCTTCCGATTGCGGTTTAAAAGCCATGTCTACTCCTTACCGCCGGCGTTCGCGCTTGAGGCGATATGCATAAAACTGACGACAAAATTTTCCAAGTCGGCGCGTTGCTGTTTGATCCGGCGCAAGAAAAAGTTATAAGCCAATACCGCCGGCACCGCGACCGCGATACCGATTGCCGTGGCGACCAATGCATCGCCGATAGGGCCGGCCACCACATCCAGACTGGTCGAACCGCTAGCCGTGATCTCATGCATCGCATGCATAATGCCCAACACCGTACCGAACAAGCCGACGAACGGCGAAGTGCTGCCGATACTGGCAAGCAATGTCAGGCCGCCTTCCATGCCGTGCTGCTCTTTCTGCATTTGAACGAGCAGGGAATGTTCCAGTAATTCATCCGGCACGCCGCAATATTTAAGGCTCTTGCCCGCTGACTGCTGACTGTCGTCCATCCAGGTAAAGCCTTTTTGGGCAATTCGCGCTTGCGGCCCCCTGACTAATTCTACGGGCAACGTTTTTGCCTGCTCCAGAGTCGGCGCATCCCAAAAGGCCTGATTAAAGCGCCGGTTATAATAGCTGTTCTTTGCAAACTGCCAGATTTTGAAAAAAATCACCGTCCATGTAGCCACCGAAAAGGCCAGCAAAGTGTACAAAGTGCCGTCGATAATAACGGCGGGCGCAATATGATAGGGCATTCCCATCTCCTTTATTTTAATGGTTAAAAATGAAATTCATAACGGCGATCATCGAACCGCTCGCTTTTTTTAAGTGCATGGACTGACAGAGCCATTGCCGAACGATTACCGTGTTAATTTAAATTGCAAGGTCTGAACAGCGCGCTGTTCAACCGCGACACCATTCACTATTTTTTCTTTGAACGTCCATTGGTTAATGGCCTTCAACGCCGCATCGTCAAAAATTTCCGCGGGTTCCGCCTCAACAACTTCGGCATTTTCAACGGTGCCGCTCGTGGTAATAGTAAACTCGATTTTTACCCAGCCCTCGATATGGCGGTCAGCAGCCCGCGCAGGATACTTGGGAGGAACTCGTTCCAATGGAATGACGCCGGTGCTGATTCGCGGTTCGCTGCTGACGACCGGAGCGGGCCGACTAACCGCCGGAGCCGGAACAGAAGGCGTCGGCACTAAATTAACAGGCGCAGGCGGTTGTTCAGTAACCGCCTGCGGTTTCGGTAGCTCCGCCTGCTTGGGAATAACCGGCATTTTTTTCTTGACCGGCTGTTTGGCCGGTTGTTTTTTCGGTGGTTCAGGTTTCGGCGGTACCGGTTTGGGCGGCGCCGGCGGTGTAATTTCGGCTTTTTGACTCGGCGCAGAAACCAGCGAGACTTCCATTATCACCAGCGATGGCGTTTTGGGTTTCTCGGTTGGCTTTAAAAACCAAAGTCCCGCCCCTATGTGCAACAGCAGCACTAAAATCAACAGTAATCCGCCCATAAAGCGCGGTCGCTCTTCGCCGGCTAAACCGGTAAATAATGATGGTTTTTTTTGCATTAACGGACTCGCCTGGTCAGCCGAAGCTGTTAAATTCCGGTCGGCCACGCCGCCTTCATGGCTGTTAAATGAAAACATAGGGAATATTACCTTTTTAAACATCGATGCTGCATTTGTTATGTTCGGATTCCGGACCCAGAGGCCTTAACTGTATTTTTCTGTGCATGGCCCCGGCAGTAATTACCGAACATGGACCGCTTTAAATAGATTGAGGTTGTTTCAGCAATTTAACCTTTGCGAACTGCCAAACCATCGGCATGATCGACACAAAAACAATGCCCAAAACGATTTTTTCGAAATTGTGTTTGACCCATTCATTCGTGCCGAGAAAATATCCCGCCAAGGTTATGCTCGATACCCATAAGGTTGCGCCGATGATGCAAAAAAGAATGTATTTTGAGTATTTCATGCTACCCGCCCCGGCCACGAAAGGGGCAATGGTGCGAACGATCGGGATAAAACGCGCCATGATAACGGCTTTCCCGCCGTGTTTTTCGTAGAACGCTTCGGTTTGGGTAATATATTCCCGCTTAAAAAATAAAATCTGCTCGCGGGATTTGATGAACTTACTAAAATGCTTGCCGACATAATGATTGACATTGTCGCCCAGCAAAGCCGCGCCAATCAGCAACGGAATGATGATTTGAATATCCAGTTTCCCGGTCGACGACGCCAACAGACCCACCGCAAACAGCAACGAATCGCCGGGCAGCAGCGGCATGACGATTAAGCCGGTTTCGACAAAAATTATCGCAACCAAAATCGCATACGTGAGCATCTCGTAATGCGCCAGAAAATCCTGCAAGGTCAGCAGAGGATCTTTGAGCAAGTGCAATAAAAAGTAAATAATTTCCATAAAAGTCAGTTGTTATCTCGTTAAAATAAGCCAGCATAAAGTATGCTTCATGCCTCGTCGATTATTTATTCTCAATCGGTTTTAAACCGCGCTTTACGGCCTTCCGAATCGGTTGCGCAACATTATCAACAGCCATGATAACAAAATACCCAGCAGCGACTGCCTCAATAGGACCGTCCGCACCGTTTCAGCCGTCGGCAAAGCGTTCATTACCGGCCGTTGCCGATGATCCGGCGGCATACCTTGCTGCGCCATGATTCCGGGCACGACAAACGCCCGCCAGCGGTCTTCGAATTGGTTGGCCGCGTCAATGTATTCGGCATAACGGGGCGCATCGATACCGGCCAAACGGTCGGCCGTCAACAGCGCGGCAAGTCCGGGCGACAACGCGGACCAACGTTCCATAAACTCGAAATGCGCTTTCCGAACTTCGTCAAAGCGATACATCAACGGCCGCACCTTGCTGTCAAGCTCAAGGTTTGCGGGCAGACCGGCAATCTCGCGGGACGGTTCTTTTACAGGCGCGACTTCAGGATGCGACCGATACCAGGCCGACAGCAATTCGGCTTGTTGTTTGGACGTTTGCGCCTGAATACGGCGCATATCGACAATTGCCTCAAGCCGCGAGGGCATGGGTTGCCTGCCGTTCGCCGCCCAGCTCAACGCCGCCGGAACCGCAAAGGTCGTGACCAACCACACGCCTAACAAGCCCACCGCCGCTGCGCCCGCTGAAACGGGCAACAACAGAAACAGCCCGGCCATCGCCATCCACACCCCGGCAAACACGCCGACAAAAATCAGCCATTGCGTTACCGCGTAAAAAGTCGAACCGGAATCCAGCATAAACATCAGCAGCGATGCCGCGACGGCGGGTATCAGCACCACGGCCAGACGCACCGCGAGCGCGGCAAACACCAACTGCCAGGGACGCGGCATTTGCGCGCACACCAAACGCCAAACGCCCCGCGCCCGGTCCTCCTGCACCAGACCGTAAGTCAGGGCTATGACGGTCAACGGCAACAATAGCGCGAGAATGCCGGCAAAATCGAGCAAGCCCAGCTCGCGCAACAGCGGATTGAACAGCTGATCGCTGTTGCGGCCATCGCTATAGCGGCTGCGGGCCGAGATGCGCAACTCTGCACCGAGCAGGTCCATTTGCCGTACGCTCAAGGCCAAACCGCCGAGCGCCGGAAGGCGCGCCATTGTACTATCGGCAACCTTGGCGGCGTCGCCGCCTTTACCGATAGCGGGCGCATCGTGCATTTCTGTGGGCGTGAATTTACCGGCATTCGCGTCTATAGCGGCAGCGCGAACAAATTCGCGCCCGCGAAACTCGTCGGCGGCAAGTCCCGACCAAAGCGCGCTGGCTGCCAACAGGGCGAAAAACACGGCAATAACCCACAGATTGACCGGGTTGCGGATGAAGCGCAGCCATTCGGCTTGCAATAACCTGATCATGGCTTCAGCCTGTTCGCGGAAAACAACAGCCCGATCAGCGCAGCGGCCAGCCAAGCCAGCAACACCAGCAGGTCGGCCAGCGCATGATGCAGTGCAAAGCCCACCGAAGGCGGCGCATAGCTGAACGCCTTGACGCTGCCCCAGTCGGCATCGCGGCCCTGAGCGCCGCGCTCGGTGCCGTGACTGCGTTCACGATCCCAGTCGTCGGTCAGGCCGATAAAATAATGCCGGTACTGTTCGGCGGCATCCTCAAAATGCCGCTGATGCGCCAAATCCATGCCCGACAGCGTCATCGACACCGAGCGCATCGCTATGCTCGGACCGAGCAGCGAAGCGATATGGATAAAGCGGCCCTGGCGCTCGAACGCATCCCGCAGCCTGTCGAAATGCAGCGCGTGAACCCGTTCGGAATAACCATCGTTAAAATTGCGCTTGAGCGCGGTATAGCCTACCGGCAAGTCTTCAACCCTTGCCACGCCGTACTGCTTTAACACCTGGGCGTTGAATAAGGCCTCGCGCGCCTCATGGTCGCCGTCGTTATCCAAACCGTGCTGAATATCTTTTTTGATTCCCGCCCAAAATGCCGTAGCATCGGGTGTCGGAATCATCATTTCTGCGGCTGCCGCAGCCAAGCGCGGAGCGATCAACACGCTGGCCGACCAGAATGCCAGCAGCACGAACAAAGCCAGGCGGCTGCTTTTGAAATGGATCGACGCGGACATTGCCAAGGCCGCGAATACCGCGTAATAGATAAAAAAAGTGCCGCTCAACGTCAACAGCCTGAGTATATCGTCGCAGCCAAGGTCGAAATTTTGAGACAAAATGATCAGCGCAACCGACATTGCGGGTAGCAACGCCATCATAAAAGCCAGCAGCAATCCGGTAAACTTGCCCAGCAACAGCGTGATCGCCGACACCCCCAAACTGTGCAGCATACGTAAGGTGCCCTGCTCCCGTTCCTGGGTCACCGCATTGAAAGCCAGCGCAATGACCAATAGCGGAAGCAGCGCAACCAACACAAAACCGGCGCAGGCCTGCCCGAAGCGATTGGCCAAGCCTTGATCGGCCGCCGGGCTGAAACGCGCGCCGTTGCGTTTGTGCGGCTCCAGCCACAGCGCCTGGCCGGTATATTGCCGCAATCCGGGATCTACCGCAGCCAGCGGCGAGTCCGGCTTGAACACATAAATACCGAAATGCGCCGCCGCATGCGGATTCTTGACGCCTTGCGTATCCCATTGTTCTTTGGCGGTGGCACCCACGGCCTGCTTTTCCTGCTGCACCTGTCGATGTTCGGCGACGGCTGCCAGAAAAAAACCGCTCAACACGGCGAAGACCGAAAAGGCCAGCGCCAACAACCTTCCGTCGCGCAGCACCGCCAGCAACTCCTTGCGGATGATCGCAGCAATCACAGCAAGCCCCGCGCATGCGCCAGATATTTGCGCTCCAGCTCGTCATGCGCCACGGTGTGGGCATCGAACTCTTCAACCAGGCGACCGGCTTTCATGATGCCGATCCGGTCGGCGACCTGTTTGGCGTTAAACAGATCATGAGTCGCCATCAACACCGCCATGCCCAGATCGGCCGCCGCTCGAATTCGTTGAGCGAAATCATTGGCGGCACTGGGATCGAGCCCGGAGGTCGGCTCATCCAGCAACATGACTTTCGCCTGTTTTGCCGAGGCGATAGCCAAACCGACTTTCTGGCGCATGCCCTTGGAATACGTCGAAACGCGCCGGTCGTGGGCATCGGTTTGCAAGCCGGTGTTGGCCAGCAGGTCGTGGGCATGCTGGCGGGATAGGCGGATATTGGCCAGCTTGCAGAAAAAATCCAGGTTTTCCAAGCCGCTCATGTAGTCGTAGAGCGCGACGTTTTCCGGCAAGTAGGCCAGCTTGGCGCGGACCACGGCTGGATTTTGGTCGGGCGACTCGCCGTCAATAAAGACGTTGCCGCCGGTCGGCCGATTGAAACCCAAAAAGGTGTTGATAGTCGAGGTTTTGCCCGCGCCATTGCCGCCCAACAGGGCATAGACGCAACCTGCCGGAACCGACAAATCGAGCCCATCGATGGCGCGATGGTTTTTATAATTGACGACCAGTTGTCTGGCTTCAAGCAAGGTTTTATTTGGCGACATAATAAGTTTTTAAATCATTCAGGCCGATGGATCACTGTCATTAAGTTAAGGATTTTACTGAGTGCTAGTTCCCAAGCTCCAGAGGCTGTGAAAGTATTCGTTTTTAGAAAAAATTAAAGAATTCACCACGAAGACACGAAGGACACGAAGAAAAAACAATCGTTTTAATTCAATATATTGAAAACTTCGTGTTCTTCGTGCCTTCGTGGTGAATAAAAACTTTTAATCATCTGTTTACCAGCATTCCATACTTGGTTCTCGATTGATAGGCTGCACGTTGTTTATCCCCTCCTACAGCTCTACTCACCAATAGGCCTTAATTGATAATCCTGCTGCCGGGCTTTCCAGGACAGGTAAATCTTCCGCCCATCGCTGACCAGAAACGGCTGGTCGCCGGTTTTGGCTGTTTGGGCAATCGCCTCAGGCTTCGACCAGCTTTTGCCGTTATCGCCTGATTTAATCAGCTTGATTACGTTATTAGTGCCGTCAAACTCCTGCCAAACCACATAGACCCGCGCACCGACAGCCAATACATGCGGATGACCTGCGCCTTCCTTGCCGAAGTTAACCGGCTTGGAAAAATGCCGCCCGGCATCGGTCGAATAGGCATAAAACAAGCCTTGGTTGGTGGCGGAATTGCTAAACCATACCGTGTGATAAATGCCGGAATCGGAAATCGACAAGCCGGGGCCGTGATGCGGACAGGCATCGATTTTCCAGTCGTCCCGGCCTACGCGGTGGGTATCGCCGGGCGTTTTCCAGTCGACAAACTTGACCAGCGCATGATCGCGGATGCCGCCTTCGAAAACATGCCGCCAGGTCACGACCGGCGTGTTGTCCGGCGCTATTGCGGTATCCAGTCGGCAGCACTGGCAAGTATGTGTGGCGATTCTTTTATTGGGGTAAAAATGCTGACCGCCATCGTCCGACCAGCTGTAATACAGCGAAGAACCCTCAAACTTCTTGCCCGCTTTTTTTGCTTCTTCGACGTCGCGGGCATCCAGCCAGGCGATAAAGATTTCGCCGTTTTTGCCGATCGCCATGCTGTCGAAACGGTGGCTGATGATGTCCGGATTATCGTTGACGGTAACCGGCGCGGAAAAATGCCGTCCGCCGTCAGTCGAGCGGCTAAAACGGATATGGCCGCTATGTTTAGCTTCGAGCTTTTGCGTCCAGGTTAAATAAATGTTGCCCTTGGCATCCGGCTTTATCTTCGGGCGATATTCGCCTTTGGCTTCGATTTTTTCGGCTGCGCTATTGACCGGCACCGGCGCGGTAAAGCTTAAGCCCTTATCGTCCGATGACTGCACGTAAACGTGATCGTTGTTCGCCCAGGCAATCCATAACACGCCCTTGCCGTCGAAAGCGGCGCTTATGGTTTCGGCGCATTGGTTTGTCGGCGACGCCACGGCATCGGCGCAAGCGCCTTTTATTTCTTCAGCATGATGATGTCCATGCGCTTGCTTGGCATCGTCGGCGGGTTTTACAATCGCTTGCATCGGTTCCTGACCGATTGCGGCACTACCGTCATCCCTGACAGTCGCGTCATTGGCACAACCGGAGACTGTCAGCGTTGCAAGAAATAGAAAAGAGATAAGAGATTTCATGAATTACACCGAATTAAAAAGTCGAGCTGAATTATAAAGAGAAAGCCGGAGTCTTAAAAAGCCCGGCTTTTGTTTTCTCTTTAATACAATTAAGTTATTAATAATTATATTTTAACTCGGCAAAGTAAGTGCGCGAGGGGAACGGATGAAATAACCAGACCTCGCTGTTGCTGACGTTATCGATACCGGCCGAAGCGCTGACTTCCTTGGTGATTTGATATTTGGTGCGTAAGTCGACAATGAAGTAAGCATTGCCGCCCGATGCATAGGTGGCGGAATTGATGTCGCTATTGTTCAATTGGCCGAACTGCGGGCTGCTGTAACGACCGCTTACCGCGGCAGTCAACTTGTCAGTCGGGCGATAGGCAAGGGTTGCGCTGGCGCGCCACTCGGGAACCCTGGGCTGGCGTTTGCCGGTTGAAGACTGAGTGGCATAAGGGTTGGCGGCAGTGTTGCCCGCGGCGAGGGCTGCGGCATCTGCAACAGCGTTCTCGGTAATTCTGGAATCGGTCCAAGTGGCGTTGCCGGAAATATCAATGCCTTGTATGCCTACATCGCTGGCTTCGCCGGCAAACTCGATACCGTAAGTTTGAACTTCGCCGACATTTTGAGCGGAGCTGACCGTGCCGCCGGTGGCTAAAAAGCCGCGCTGCGTATAAATGGCATCCTTTACCCGTTCCTGGAACAAGCTAAGACGCAACTTGCCTTGATCCAGGAAATACTCCCCGGACAGTTCGGAAGATAAGGCTTCTTCGGGTTTGAGATTGGGATTGCCATTGGCAATATTGGTTACCCCGCCCTGCGTAATCGTAGTTGTTTGAAACAACTCGGTCACGGTGGCAAAACGATAAGCCTGGCCGATGGATAAACCTGTCTGCACCCGGTCCATTGGCTTCCAGCTCAGTTTGGCCTTAGGTGAAAACTCCAGTTCATTATGCTCGGCCTGATTGATCGACTTGAGCGTGCCGCCCGCTAAGCCCTGATTATAGCCATCATAAGCGTGCCAGTTTTCCACTCGGCCGCCCAGAGTGAAATTCCAGTCTTTAGCAAAGTCCCAGGCATCCTGTAGCCAATAGCCTTCGGTTTGGGTCTTGCCTTGCGAGTTGGTGCTAATGGTGCCGGTTTCGTTCGATTGCCAGTTGGTAACGGTATATTGCGGATTATCCAAAGTATATAAATCGTGGTGGAAACCGAAACTGACCTCATGCTTGCCCAGCAGATCGGCGCCGGGCCGCCAAATACCCTTGGCATCGGCGGTATGCCAGCCGGTTCCGGTCAAACTGGTCACGGTGCCGGCGCCGTTTTTGGCGGCCAGCGCAGGCGCTTGTGTCGATGTGCGGCTAAGATCGGTGCCGTATTCGACCACGCTGCCTGCTAAATCCCAATCGAATACGCCGCCGGTGTCGGATTTAAGATTCATGCCGTGCGACCAGTGCATTTGTTCGGCTCTGGTTTCCGCGAAAGTGCTGCCAAGATCATATTGCTTTCCGTCAATATTAACCTTGCCGCTATCGACCACATTACCGGCGCTATCCCGTAAAAAACTGTTAAAGCCCGCATTATTGTCGTTCTGCCATAGTCCCAGGGTATAGGCGGCATGGATGGTCGGGGTCAAGTCATAGCCCAATTTCCATTTGAAATTGTCCTGTACCGTGTGATTAAGATTTCCTTCGCCCAACACCAGCGCATTAACACCCGCGCCATTCTGGTTAGCAATAGCTCCCGTTACTGCGGTATCCCCAGCTTTTGTAGCGGTCGTTGAAACAAGAGGATTATTGAACGTGATAGGCTGACTATGGCTATCCAAATGACTCACATCAAAACGAAACGACAGGTCTTTGTAACGATCGCCGACATTGAAAGAATATTCCTGGCTGTCGAAGGTCTTGTTCTTGCCGTAGAAACCGTAATCCTGCCAAGTCGATTTGACATCGGCGCCGGCCTCGAATTTTTCCGGCATCCGCGTAGTGATGTCAATCACTCCGCCGATCGAATTACCGGCATGGGCCGCTGAAAACGGACCGTACATCACATCGACCCGCTCGATTTCCGAAGGCGATACCATATTCCAACGCGGCGAGCCGGTGTTGCCGTTATTATTGCCCAGCAAGGAAGACAGGATAATGCCGTCGGCATAAATCAAGCCTCGGGCGCTGGCGCCGGTGCCCGAGGTACGCCAGCCCACCGGCGCGTTGGTGTCGCCGATATAGCGTTTGCGCACCTGGATGCTGGGCAGGTATTTAATAGTATCCTCGGCAGTCATCGCGTTGACGGTATTGTCGAGTTTTTCGCGAGTGACACTTTCCGTAGTCGTCGGCAGTTTGTATCTTTCCTTGGCGGTCGGCGTTATTTTTTCGGTTACCGTCATATCCGCCATCACCGCTTTGGATTTGTCCACGGGCGCTTTTTTTCCGTTAACATTTTGCTTGGTTTCGGCTGCGGCGAGCGGGGTTGCCACTATCAGCAAGCAAATCAGAGCCCGTCGGGGGTTAAGCGGATAAGGCGGTTTGGAATGTGTCATGGAGTCCTCCTAAAAATTATTGTTATTAGATGTAGCATTGAAAGGCAGCACATCCTTGTGCCGCCAAAAAAACTATTTCATAGGTGCGGTTAATATTTCAGCGACGCGCTAACAAAATAGGTGCGTTGCGGATAAGGATGGTTTTCAAAGGCATTGGCGTCAAAAACGTTATCGATCCCCGCTGAGAGGGTGCTTTTCAGTTTTGGGTTAATCGGCAATTGATAAGTGGTTTTTAAATCGACAAAGGTGGATTCATCGGTGCCGCCCATAACATTGGCCGCCGTGTCGGTATTGGTCAACGTTTGAAACGAGTCGCTACGATAACGGACGCCCACTGACGCGGCCCACGGCTGCGTAATATGATACGTTGCCGAGCCGTTGATTTGCAGTTGCGGTAAGCGATCCCACTCTTTGCCGGTGTAGTTGACGCTGTTAGTGCCGATAGGGTTATGCTGGGTAATCTGCTTATTCATGATGGTGGTATTAGCCATTAAATCCACCGGCAGATTAAACACCTCGTTCTGTTGATACGTCAGATCCACGCCGATGGCTTCGGTTTGGTCGATCGGCTGAAAGGTTGTTGTCGTCTGTCCGTTAACGGTTATCTGGGTGCTGTTAATTTCATTATTGATTTGATCAAAGAAGAAATTGGCGCGCACATAACCCCTGGGAATATCGTACTGGGTCATGAAATTATGAAAGTATCCTTGCTCGGGCCCCAATCCGGGAGCCGAAGTAGTGATGCTGTTAAGCCTGGACAAGCTGGCGAACATTTCTTCGGCAATCGGGAAACGGTACGCTTTGGAAAACGAATAGCGGAATGTCCAGTTGTCGGGTGAATATTCCAGCGACGCTTTAGGCGAAATGCGAGAGGCATCGCGATCGGCATAGTTTTGAATATTCCTTTCATTTGCCGTTGTCGTCGGATCGTCAAAAACCCGAACATGACCGTCAAGGGCTTGCCAGTGGTCGAACCGTCCTCCGGCCATTACGCTCCAGTCGGGCAAGAACCGCCATTCCAACTGCGAAAAAGCGCTGTTGGTTTGAGTCGCGCCGCCACTGTCGTTGGTTTTCACATCGGCCGATCCGGCCTTGTAATTATTACTGTTGTAAACATCCAGATTCAGACTGGCATGGTTAAATTGATAGCCGCCCATAAAGGACAGGTCATCCCGCCCCATGAACTTGTCGTTCGCCAGCTTTAGGTCGTAAGTCGCCCACCAGGGTTTTTCATCGGAAATCTGGCCTTTGTTTTTGTTTAGCGGATGATTGGGATTAAGATTTGAACTGATGGTTCTGTCATTGAACGCATCGTAGTAACTGGCGGTGGTATCGATACTCCAGTTATCCGATATTTTGCCTTTTAAACCCAAGCCATAGTTCAACGCCTGGCGCTCCGAGTCGCTGACCGAGAAAACCGAACCGGGAACGGCAAACCGTTTGCCGCCGGCCGTTCTGTAGTTTTGACTGGACGAGAGTCCTGCGCTGGTGGCCCCGCCCCATACAGTATTACCCGCCGCATCCCTTAATAAACTGTTCGGGTCGTCAACCTTGCCGACGCGATCTTCATAGGCAATGGTGAAGCGTCCCTGCAACTCTTCGGTAAAATCATAAGCGAATTTGGCCTTGAACAGGTCCGTCGTTTGCTGGGCGATGCCGATGTCGCCGTAGGCAATAGCCGGAGCTTCGGTCGTTGTTTGGTATCCTTCTCCTCCGGTGATTGGCGTTCCGCCTGCCGCCGTAGTTAAAGCCGCGGCATTGATGGTCTGCGGCTGCCCCTCGTTTTCAAAACGGTTATAAGAGGCCCAAACGCTGAACTTATCGAACTTGTCGCCTGCTGAAATAAAGGTTTTATAGCCCATTAAGGTTTCATTGCGCCCTGACCGATGGACATCCTGAAACATGCCGGTAACGTCCATTTGGGCTTCGAATTTTTCCGGCATTTTAGTGTTCAGGTTAATCACGCCGCCTATTGAGTTACCGCTGTATTGCGATGAAAATGGCCCGTACAGAACGTCCGCCGAATCGATTTCGCCGGGCGACACCATCGACCATCGGGGCGCTCCGCTGAAACTGGTGCGCAAAGGGTTGTGCAGCGGCATGCCGTCCGCGTAAACCATGCTGTGTGCGGTTTGAAACGAATTTGAAGTGCGCATGCCCAAGGTGCCGTTTGGATCGCCCATAAAACGTTTTCGTATCAATACGCCAGGGGCATATCTCATAGTATCTTCAACCGTTGTCGCATTGACTTTGGTTTTAACGTCTGTTGCATCAATGGTATAGGTAGGCGTTGCCTTGGCGGTATCCGGAAACTTTCTATCGGTCACAGTCCCGTAAGTCACCATCTCCTCGCCCTGGTATTTATCGATTTTTGTCTGAGCTTGTTTATCTGTCTTTTTAGTCTTGACGGGTTCGGCCGCAACTCCGCAGCCTACGTAAGTTATTCCCAGCAATAGTAGATACTTTTTCATTGTTTTAATTGTTATAGTCATGGGTAGTCTGTCCATAACAGCATATTGCATGCCAAGCCGCCAAGACCACGAAAATATCGGCCGGCAGGGCTACCGGCCTCAACTTTTTAGTTTTTCGTAATCAATTACTTACTCGTTAGTTAATAACTGTTTTAGCTCATTATTATGTTCGCTGCGTTTGCCCGGCGCGAACAGTCCGCTTTTACGGGGGCTGCGTTTTAATGAAAGTGCGTCATATGACTTATTTTTAATGTGTTAAATAACACAGTTTAATTAAACTACCGACTGCTCTTACGCTGAATCCTGAAGCATTGCCTTGCCTATATAAAACAGCGCTATCACCCGTAAAATGTTGCTAAGTAATTCTTCCCGGTTTTATTAACTGCTGTTACGCGCTGCCTATTGCAGCCGCAAAAAACAGGCCGCTGATTGCCAAATCACGACCTGAAGGTTCGAAAACCCGTCGCAGGGCGTGCCGTTAGGGCCGTTCAACCGCAGGTTATCTATTATCACCCCCCTTTTTGCGGTTTTCGCGGACTATGCGCAACATCAGTCATTAAGCCGAATCGTCCAGCGCTGATGCGGCCTACAGACTTACAATGTTTTCAGCTTAAATTAACGCTAATCGTTGTAAGTCCGTAAATACCTCGGTTCAGTTGAATTTTTATCCCACGTCATGCCAACGTGCTGTTACCTGAAAGCCATTGGCATGACTTGGTGTAGCCGTCTTTGACACGACAAGAACTCTAACAAAAGAATTTTAAAATCGGTTAAAATGACGAATTCCGACAATAATCCTGTAACGGGTTGATAGCTTTCATGCATACAAAATATATTACTGATGACTTGAGGATTTGCGCGACTAAAGAAGTCATTGCCCCTGTTCAAGTTCACACCGAAATGCCGATTAGCGAAGCTGCGGCGCAAACGACTGCACTGGCCAGACTGGACATCCACAAAGTGCTGGCCGGCCTCGATGATCGGCTGGTTGTGGTCGTGGGGCCTTGCTCCATTCATGACCCGGTAGCTGCGCTTGACTATGCCCAGCGTTTGAAAGCGATTAAAGACGAGTTAATTGATGACCTGGTTATCGTGATGCGGGTCTATTTTGAGAAACCGCGCACGACGGTCGGCTGGAAAGGCCTGATTAACGACCCTGATCTGGATTCAAGTTTCAATATCAACAAGGGCCTGCGCATCGCCAGACGTTTGTTGTTGGATGTGAATGAAGCAGGCGTTCCGGCCGCAACCGAATACCTGGATTTAATCACGCCGCAGTATGTTTCCGACTTGATCGCCTGGGGCGCAATCGGCGCCAGAACCACAGAAAGCCAAGGGCACCGCGAACTGGCTTCGGGCGTGTCCTGCCCTATCGGCTTTAAAAACTCCACCGACGGCACGATAAAAATCGCCATCGATGCGATAGGCGCGGCGATGAGTCCGCATCATTTTATCTCGCTGAATAAAGCCGGTCATTCGGCTATTTTCTCAACCACCGGCAATGAAGACGTACACATCATTTTAAGAGGCGGCAATGACCGCCCTAATTATGATGCGGTCAGCGTGGAGCAGGTCGCCGAAGGCTTGGCTAAGGCCGAGCTAAAGCCGAATATCATGATTGATTTTAGTCACGCCAATAGCTTGAAACAATGCCAGCGGCAGTTGATCGTCGGCGACGATGTCGCCCAGCAAATCGCCAACGGCGACCACCGGATTATGGGCGTGATGATCGAGAGCCATCTTAAGGCAGGCAGCCAAAAGGTTGTTGAAGGACAACCGCTGGTCTACGGTCAAAGCATTACCGATGCCTGTTTGTCCTGGGACGATACCGTTCCGTTGTTAAAAGAGCTGGCGCAAGCGGTGCAAAAACGCAGAACCGTCGACACCAGCCGGAGTTTAAGTAAATGATAGTTTATGTGAACGGCGAAACCCGCGACTGCGCTGAAAACAGCCGGGTTGCCGACGTGGTTGCCGAGTTGGGCCTAACCGGCAAAAAAATTGCGATTGAATTGAATAAGGAAATTTTGCCGTTCCAGCAATACGATGCTCAGATGCTACAGGCCGGGGATCGCCTGGAAATTGTCCATGCGATTGGCGGCGGCCAGGATGATTCATTTGTCATTGCAGGCGTTTCTTACCAGTCGAGGCTGCTGGTCGGCACCGGCAAATATAAGGATATGGAAGAAACCCGTTTGGCCATCGAGGCCAGCGGCGCGCAAATCGTAACGGTGGCGATACGCCGCACCAATATCGGCCAAAATCCCGACGAGCCTAATCTGTTGGATGTCATTTCGCCGGATAAATACACCATCCTACCCAATACCGCCGGCTGTTATACCGCCGAAGACGCGGTAAGAACCTGTCGCCTGGGCCGGGAATTGCTCGGCGGCCACAACTTGGTCAAACTGGAAGTGCTGGCCGACCAGACCACCTTGTTTCCCGATGTCGCTGAAACCTATATCGCCGCCGAACTGCTGGTCAAGGACGGCTTCGACGTGATGGTCTACACCAATGACGATCCGATTGCCGCCAAACGGCTGGAAGAGATCGGCTGCGTCGCGGTTATGCCGCTGGCAGCGCCGATCGGTTCGGGGCTGGGGGTGCGTAACCCCTATAATATTCTGACTATCGTCGAAAACGCCAAGGTGCCCATTTTGGTCGATGCCGGCGTCGGCACGGCGTCCGACGCCGCCATTGCGATGGAACTGGGTTGCGACGGGGTGCTGATGAATACCGCGATTGCCGCCGCTAAAAACCCGATACTGATGGCTTCGGCCATGCGTAAAGGCATCGAAGCGGGCCGGGAAGCATTCTTGGCGGGACGCATGCCGCGTAAGCGTTTTGCCTCAGCGTCATCGCCGATAGACGGCTTGTTTTTTTAATTACATAGGCATTTTTCTCTTCATAAACATCAATTCACCACGAAGACACGAAGAACACGAAGTTTTTTCTTTGCTTTTTCTTCGTGAACTTCGTGTCTTCGTGGTAATACATCAATTCACTTAATCTTATTGATTAAGTGAATGCATACCCGCTTCTGCCCCCCTGATCATAGTATTTTATGTCTTCAACCGAACAAACACCCTCGCACAGAATCCGCAGTTTTATCCGTCGGCAAGGACGCATCACCCAAGGCCAACAATTGGCTTTGGATAATCATTGGGATCGATATTGCCTCGATCCTCATGCCGACTATGATTTCAGCCAGGTTTTCGGTCGTGCCGCGCCGTTGATTGTTGAAATAGGTTTCGGCACCGGCGACAGCCTGGCGAAGATGGCGGCGGCTAATCCCGACAATGATTATATCGGCATCGAAGTGCATAGGCCGGGCGTCGGACATTTAATGCTGCTGCTGGATCAGCAAGGCCTGACCAACGTCAGGATTTATTGTCACGATGCGATTGATATTATTGAACACAAGATTGCCGATAATAGCTTGGCCGGCGTGCATTTGTTCTTCCCCGATCCGTGGCCGAAAAAGAAGCATCATAAACGGCGTATCGTCCGTCCCGGTTTCGTGGAATTATTAACCCGGAAATTGCAGCCGAACGGATATTTTCATGCCGCGACAGATTGGCAAAATTACGCCGAACACATGTTGGAAATATTGTCGTCGGGAGCGGGGTTTGGCAATACCAGCCAAACCGGCGACTATTGCGAACGCCCGGAATACCGTCCGCTAACAAAATTCGAGCAGCGCGGCTTGCGCTTGGGGCATGGGGTATGGGATTTGATTTTCAGGAAGGATAAAGATCCTTTGTAGGGGGCGACTTTAATCACCCAAGGCGAATGAATTCGCCCCTACTGCGGGTTAACATCCAGTTGCATCGCGTTAATGATGATAGCCAATTCCTCGCGTTGCCGCTTTAACGGCTCCAATTCCGCTTCAAGGCCGGCAATATTTTCAATAATGCTGTCTTTAGACTCGTTGATTTTTCTCAACATTTGCAGACGGCCTTCAATCTGTTTTTTATGATCTTTAATTTGGTGCATCAGCGGCGTTAAAACGCCGTTACTCCAGGTCGTAGCGTCGGCATGCGCCTGTTTGAGTATATTCCTGGCCTTGGTAATCAGCGTGCTGTAAAGCTTGTTGATAACAATGCTTTGTTCCGACATCGTGGTCTTGGCACTGGAGCGGAACGCTTCGCCTTCATCGAAAATCTGTTCCAGTTCTATCTGGTATTGTTTGATCGAGAACAGCTGAGGCTCGATCTCCTTAAAGCCGTATTCATCCTTGAATTTTTTGTGTATCGCCTTGACCAGCCGCCGGGTTTCATTGGTAATATCGACGGAGTCCTGCAACAGATCGCGCAACTCATCGAACAATTTACGGATATTTTGCTTCATGCCGTAGGTTGTCAGACTCTTTGCCATGTCATGTTTGGTGGTTTTGATGATGTCATCGATTTTTTCTTTGGCGAATGAATCAATCAGCATCTGGGCCTGAACGGCAAAAACCCGGCGACTGGCCTGGAAGTTCTCGACATTGGCCATGTAAAGATTTTGTCGATCCCGCGTCTCGGCCATCAATTTACCGGTCATGTCGGCGTTTTCGAAATCGATTTTTTTGAACTCTTCAAGCTGCGCAACAGCATTTGCAAATGAAGCGCCTGTCAAGTTGGACGACTCATTAACCAGAAAACCGATGTCGCGAGCAATGGTCCCCAATAGAATATTTTTGCGTTGCTTTAAAATATCGTTGGCCAAGTAGTTTTCCAATGCGGCCAGACGGCTTTTATCAAGCAAAGACTCATCGGCTTTAACCTTGGCAAGCAACGCTTGTTTGGCTGAAACCGGAAAAATGACGTTTTCGTTTATTTTTAAGGTAGTCGCCGAGGTTTTTATTTGCGAACGAATGGAATCGTCATAGCCGTTTTCATCGGCAAGATCATCCCACATCGCATCGATTTTATTCATCACCACAGCTAAACCCTGTTTACTTCCGCCACGATTATTACAAACATGGTTGTGCCACATTTCCAGGTCGCTTTTGGTCACGCCGGTATCGGCAGCCAGCACGAAAATAATGGCTTGGGCGCTGGGCAGCATGCTTAAGGTCAGTTCCGGCTCGGTTCCCAAGGCGTTTAAGCCGGGGGTATCGAGTATCGACAATCCTTCTTTTAATAACGGATGGGGAAAGCTGATCAAGGCATGACGCCAGCAGGGAATTTCAACTTTGTCCGGATTGACGATGCCCTGCTCTGCCGCTTCACGCTCATTCCACAGGCCCAACTTGTCGGCGATGTCCCGGTCAACCCGCTTGGTAGCGACCAGTTCCTTAAACGCTTCCTGCATTTGCGTGGGCGAGTCGCAGTCAAGGTCGATCTGGGTCCAGCGATCCGGATTTTTCTTGAATTCCGCCAGTGAAATGTCTTCAAGACGGCTTTCGATATTGAGCAAACGGATGTAATTGCCGCCCTGTTCGTCGTGAAAAAGTTCGGTGGGCGACATGGTGGTGCGCCCCGGCGAAGACGGAAGCAACCTGACCCCTGTTTCGGCAAAAAACAGCGCGTTAATCAGTTCGGTTTTTCCGCGGGAAAATTCAGCAACAAAAGCCAGCGTGATCTTGTCCGCTTGCAGGCCATTAAGAATATTTAAAATGGTTTCAGTGCTATGCGGATCATTCATGCCGTAACGACTACGCCATTGGTGGTACATCTCTATAGCTTGAACCAATTTTGCACGCCATACCGAATATTCGTGCATTTGTTCTTTAAATTCCATATTCCTCATGGTGCGCCTTTTGTTGCTAACATGATTTTATTAGTTAGTCGAAACTATCGATTTGTAGCCCTGCATAGGCGGCATGAATGCGGCCTATGCAGGTATTGCAGGGACAAATATCCACCCATGCAGTCGCCGGATAACGATGATTTTTTGGCTAATTGTAGTCTATATATCAAGAACTGTTAGCTTAAGATGTTTATTTTTTAACGAGGCTTGGGTATTTTTAAATACCGTAAAGACCTTGATAAGCTTTTATCGCGTCGAGTAAAGAGGCGTCTACCTCCACATCAGCCGTCAGGTATTCAATAATATTTGCCAGGCTAATGATGGCAAGCACCGGCATTGCAAATTGGTCTTTAACTTCCTGAATCGCGGACAGCTCATTTTGGCCTTTTTCCTGCCTGTCCAGGGCAATTAATACGCCCGCCGGTGTCGCATGGGCGTTTTTTATGATGTCTACGGATTCCCTGACCGAAGTGCCGGCAGTAATCACGTCATCCAGGATAAGCACCTTGCCTTGTAGCGGAGAGCCCACTAGGCTGCCGCCCTCGCCATGATCTTTTGCTTCTTTGCGGTTGAAAGCGAAGGGAATGTCTTCGCCGGTTAACCGGGCATACGCTATCGATGTCGCACTGACCAGCGTGATGCCTTTATACGCAGGACCGTAAAGGATGTCCGGCTTAATATCGGATTGAATCAAGGCCTGGGCGTAAAACTGTCCCAGCTTGCCAAGTTGAGCGCCGGTATTGAATAGTCCGGTATTAAAAAAATAAGGACTGATGCGGCCTGATTTCAACTGGAATTCGCCGAATTTTAGTACGCCGCATTCCAGCGCATAAGAGATAAAGTCTTTTTGATAATCTAGCATGATAATTATGGAGGTTAAGTTTGCAGGGATTAATGAATGAATTTCTCTAAAATATTGTCCAGAAAGTTCCAGCCTTGTTCCGAGCAATAATAGTGATTGTTTTGTTGGATAAGCAAGTTTTGTTTCACGCAATCGGATAAGGCAGGCTCCAGCGTTCCAGCCGCAAGACCGGTTGCCGCCTGATAAGTTTCCAGCGTAAAACCCTGTTTCAGGCGCAAATGATTCATGATGAATTCTAACGGCAGCTCCGCGACAACAATCGCCTCCGCCCCGCCGTTTTGATGCGGATTGCTTAAATACTGTTCCGGGCTTTTCGGCTTAAAACTGCGAATAATGCGTTGCGGTAATTCCTGAGTGATTTTGCCGTGAGCGCCCGCGCCTATGCCCAAATAGTCGCCAAACTGCCAATAATTTACATTATGGCGGCATTGCCGGCCTTGTTTACTGTAGGCCGAGACCTCATATTGTCGATAGCCGTGCTCGGCTAATAGGCTTTGACACTGTTTTTGCGTACTGAAGATGGTTTCATCGTCAGGCAGCTTGGGCGGAAACTTATGAAACCAAGTATTGGGTTCCAAGGTTAACTGGTAAAAGGAAATATGCGTAGGCTTGAGACTTATCGCCGTTGCTACATCCATTTTAGTGCTTTCAGGACTTGCCCCCGGCAAGCCGAACATCAAATCCAGGTTAAAATTGTCAAAACCCGACTGGTGGGCAATCTCGGCGGCATGAATGGCCTCCTGCGCCGAATGAACGCGGCCCAGTTTTTTTAATAAGGGATCGTTAAAACTTTGTATGCCGATCGACAAGCGATTAATGCCCAACGCCCTGAACTCAGCAAATTTATGGCTTTCAAACGTGCCGGGATTGGCTTCGAGGGTAATTTCCAGCCCCTCTTCAAGCCGCAGCTGTTGTTCTATGCCGCGCAACAAGCGGTTAATTGCTTCGGGCGAAAACAAACTGGGGGTGCCGCCGCCGATAAAAATGCTGCTTATCGGCCGGGTGATATTATAGCGTTCCCTGTCGAGGGCTAAATCATCCAGCAGCGCCGCAACATAAGCGGTTTCAGGCATGTCGGCTTTAGCCGCATGCGAATTAAAATCGCAATATGGGCATTTTTTAATACACCAGGGAATATGAATATAGAGGCTAAGCGGCGGCAAGAGATTTTTTGCTGTATGGTTTAAAATGGCGGTCAGTTTAACACATGGGCCTTTGATGAATAAGATTCCATGCGACGTAGGGCCGATCTTGGGCCCGCCGATTTAAGGCAACCGCAAGGGATCGCCGCTACAATTTATCGATGACTAACTACTTCAAAACGAGAATATATGCGACTGTTACTGGTTGAAGACGACGAAATACTAGGCGATGGGCTGGTCGAAGGTTTAAAAATGGAAGGCTATGCGGTTGACTGGCTGACCAACGGCAAGCTGGCCGACGAGGCGTTGAAACTCAACTGCTATGAATTGATCGTACTGGACCTTAACTTGCCGGATATGGAAGGCCTGGACATTTTGAAAGCGTTAAGAGCGCGCAAAGACGAAACCCCGGTAATGGTGCTGACCGCCAAGGATACCGTACCTGATCGCGTGGAGGGCCTCGACAGCGGCGCCGACGATTTTGTAATTAAACCGTTTGAACTGGATGAAGTTTGCGCCCGGCTAAGAGCCTTGGCGAGAAGAAACGAAGGCCGTAGCGTTCCCAATATCGAATATAAAGGGATTGTATTGGACCCGGCAGCCCATCAGGTAACCTGGAACGATGAAAAGGTTGAGCTGTCGCAAAAAGAATTTGAGATACTGAGTTTTTTAATGAGCAATATCGGCAAGGTTATTTCCCGCGCCCGGCTTGAAGAAAGCTTGTACTCATGGGATTCCGATGTAGAAAGCAATACCGTCGAAGTTCATATCCACCATCTAAGAAAAAAACTCGACTCGTCCATTATCCGCACCGTCCGGGGTGTGGGTTATATTATCGATGAAGATTAGTTTTAATAATGGAACACGGATAAAAAAAGCGAAAGGCAAAGGATAAAGGGAAAAAACACTTTTCGCCTTTCGCCTTTCGCCTTTCGCCTTTCGCCTTTCGCCTTTCGCCTTTCGCCTTTCGCCTTTCGCCTTTCGCCTTTTGCCTTTTGCCTTATCAGTACTTACCAATCTAATCCACGTTCCATTTCCCTAACTGCCAAGTAGTCACCACCGAGAATTAATGAATTATTCGCTACGCCAACTGCTGTTGTTCAGCCTGCTTTCCGCATCCATGTTGATCTGGGGCGTGACGGCCTATATGAGTTATAAAGTCACCCGCGACGAAGTCGCCAGCCTGTTCGATGCGGAATTGGCGCAATCGGCCAAAGTGCTGCATGTGTTTGTGGAAAGCCTGGTGCGGGAAGGCTCGCTATCCAAGCATTGGGCGCAAACACAGACCGATGAACGCTTGCACCCTTATACCGGGCGTAAAAACAAAAAACAAAGCGCCTTTCAATTCTGGGCTAAAGGCGACAGTTTATTACTGCGTTCGGAAAACTCACCCGAATTTGCGGTACATAGTTTCAGCAAAAAAAATATTGACGACCAATTATGGGACGTATTTGACGGGCTGTTGGAGGCCAGCGCGCTAGGCCATAAATACGAAAGAAAAGTCGCTTTTCAGCTATGGTCCAAGACGGACGGCTTATTGCTGCGTTCGGAAAGCGCGCCGACATTCGCCTTTTCCTCGGCCGCTAACGGCTTCAGCGAAACCAATATCGACGAGCATCTGTGGCATGTATTCAGCATTTCCAGCTCAAACGGCGAATATGTTATCCATGTCGGCCAAAAGGAAGAAATCCGCGCCGAACTAACCGATGAAATATCGGCGCAATTGGTGACGCAGTTTCTGGTCGGCTTGCCGATTTTAGGCATTGTCATCTGGATTATTGTCGGGCACTCCTTAAAACCGCTTAACCGGCTGGAAATAGCCTTATCCAGGCGGGAAGCCAGCTACCTTAAACCGCTGTCCAGCAAAAAACTGCCCAAGGAAATCATCCCGGTAGTCAATGAAATCAACAACCTGTTCGCCCAGCTTGAGCAGGCCTTTGAACATGAGCGCAGATTTACCGCCGATGCCTCGCACGAGTTAAGAACGCCGTTGGCCGGGCTGCTGACCCAGGCCCAGGTTGCCATGCGCACCCGTGACGACACGGTTCGTCATCAGGCGCTCAAGCGGATTGAGCAAGCCGTTAACCGGATGACCTACATGGTGCAACAGCTATTGACCTTCTCGCGCATCGAATCCGGCACCGAATACTTAGCCAAGGAAACCACGGTGCTCAGTCGCGAAGTGCCGCGAATCATTGCCGAACTGGATACTGACGCGCATAAAAAACGGATCCAGCTGGAATACGATGAAGTTAATGCGGCGCCCATCGTAGCCAACACCCTGCTGATCAATATTCTGATCAGGAATATTATCGACAACGCCATCAAATATACTCCCGCTCAAGGCATGGTAAAAATTGGCCTGACAGGGTCCGAGTATCAATTAAAGCTGTGCGTTGAGGACTCGGGACCGGGCATAGCGCCCGACCAATACGAAAACTCGCTAAAACGCTTTCATCGCTGTGTTGAAACCGCCAATAAAGCCCAGGGCACCGGCTTGGGCTTTTCGATCGTGCAGCGGATTGCAGCGATACATAACGCTGAGCTTGTCTTGGACGAGTCCGAACTGGGCGGCTTGAAAGTGACGGTTATATTCACCTTGCCGACCAGAGCCGTGGTCAAAAAGAATGTGAGTAAATTAAGTTTTTTTACCATCAAGAAAGGCACTTGAGGGATAGCGGTAAATAGAGATCCCCTCATCCCAACCTTCTCGGCAACTGCTCCTGCGTTGCTCTACTACCTACATCCCTGAGGGAGAAGGAGCACCTGTCGCCTTACTAACTCCGGACTCTATAAAGTAGGCAATTACCAGCAATCCGTTACCGCAAGAGCCGTTGAAATGCCTCTAACGCCGGTTTGCGTTAATGACAGCGTGCCGCATTGATCATTAGCCTGGGCGCCGGTTGGCGCCGCATTCAGCGTATAGCTGCCGGCCGTCGCCGCATTAATGGTTAAATTGTAATAAGGGGTCCCGCCATCGACAGGACTGGTGGTTGAAAAAATAGTCGGACTTCCGGTATTACCGCCGGTCGTTCCAGCCCCTAAATAACTGTTCGTTTCCGTAAAATGCCGTTCCATCGCATTAGCGAGCCCCAATAACGCCCCTTTCGCATCCGCTCGACGCGATGTCATGACACTATCCTGATAGCTGGGATAAGCAATGCCGGCAAGAATGCCGACTACAGCCACGGTCACCATGAGTTCAATTAAAGTAAAAGCGTGTTGTTTGTTCATGTTTCTTAAATAGAGGTGTAAACAATTAATGTTGAGTATGGGCGCGGAAATCGACTAACGCAATTGCCGCCAGGATTGGCGAGTTCCAGCGCCGGATGTCGATTCCGTGGTGCTCTCCAATGATCCTGACGATCCACTGGTATATTTGTATTCAACAGTTCCCGAACTTACTACACCAGGCGTCTTGATAATGCCCACCGTTGCTTTTTTGCCGGATACCGATGTATTGGCATCACTACTATTGATAATACCGTCGCCGTTAGTATCGATCAACTTAACCATATCTTCGCTACTGATAATACCATTACCTGTTAAATCAAAAGGCGTTTCATTAAGACGGTTACCTGTCAGCGCGTCCAGCTCCATTAGCCAACTGCTGCCGCCAAAAGAGCACTTGCCGTTATCGGGCGTCATAGTCGCAAAAATAATCCGCCCGTTTCTTAATAGCGCCTGCACAACCACGCGTTCGCCGGCAGCGGTACCGGGCGGAGTTAATAAATCCATATACCAGCCTTTTTTGGCCGAATCGCCTTGGACATTAGCGTCATTTTTGGATGAGACCCGTACACTAAAGTTACCCGCGGTACCTTCAGCCAGAATGGCTTGTTGCACCAATTCTGAGCGCACGGCATTGGGGGAGGCGCTGCTGCATGTGTCACTGGTGCCGGCGCGTTTTACGCAAAGGTCTTTAATGCCGTAAAAGCTTTGTGTTTGCGGTGATGCAGCTACGGTATTGTCGCCCGTTTCAAAATATTTTCCGGTTCCTACATAAACCAATACACCGTATGTGCCTGATGAAGGCGGATGCAGGCCTGCCTGCGGTTTGGCGGTGATAGGCTGGACAATTCCGGCGCTGTCTTTGGCTATAAACAGCGGCTTGGGGGTGCTGCCGGTTTTAAATGCCACCTCCCACTGGTTCGCGGAGCTGCTGCTGACATCGAATTTCCAGAGATTCCCTTTAAAATCGCCGGCGTAAATGGCATCGACGATACGGTCGCCGTTAACGTCAACACAAATAGGCGTTGCTAAACCATTTGGGCTGCTGGTATCGCCGGTTTCTGTTGAAATTGATTTGATCAGCGCGCCGGTTTTTATATCAACGATATACAGTACGGCTTTTTGATTAACGCTGTTGTAACCGTTGCCGAATACCGCGGCAAAATCACCGTTCGCCATGCGCACGATCGAGGCTTGTCCTAGCGTATAGCCCAAATGATTGGTAAAGCCGTAGCGTTTATTGCTGCCTGACAAATCATCTGCCAGGTCGGTTGCCACGGGGGCGGAACCGGCGTTGATTTCCCATAGCACTCTATTTGCGGTAAAGCTTGTTTCAGCGCTCGCATAGTTAGTCGGACTCAGGAACGTCATATCCAAAGCGAATATGCCCTTGCCGCCGGCGCCCAAGGTTCCAACCAGCGCTGTCCGCCACTCTTTCTGGCCGTTGCCGTCGGCATCGAAATAAGCGTCGCCGGCAATAGGCGCACCGTCGACAAAATATTTGTGCTGACCGCTGCTTAAATAGATCGGGGAAGTAAATGCCGATAAATTGGCCAATACCGTGTGCGGCACATAAGCGAATAGCTCGTTACCGTTGCCGGTGCCGGTGATATTGGCGTTAAAAACGTGCAGCATGCCATCGTTGCCGCCAATTGCCACCATCGGCGTTCTGGCCTTAAATGCAGCACTGTCACGAAAAGTTAAGTAACTGCTGCCTTCGGTGCCGGACAGTTTATCGAAGCCAAAATTGCGGGTACTGCTGATATACCAAGGGTCGGAATTAACCAAGTCCCCCAATAATGCGTTTGTACCTGAACGTTTACGAAGCGTGCCGGCGGGTTGTTCGTTAGCTTGGTCACCACGCAGATAATCGACTTGGTTTGCGCTAAGCAAGGCCTGTTGGGCCGCATTCAAATTATTCCATAGAAACGAAATCCCCTTAGTTGAAATTGCAGTCGGGTTATAACTAAAAATCGAACGGTCGTTGATGCCTTGCGCAGTGACCCTTTGCCCGGCATCCCAGGTCGGGTTGGCAGCGATGCTGCCGTCGGCATTGATCGAATAGGCAAGGAACTGGCCAGTCCAATCGCCACTGTTGAATTTAGCCTGGTAAACAACGCTGTTGGTGTCCAAGCGTGATGAATTGGTGGTTACCGCCGCTGACGACCCGGATTTAACCAACACATCGTTAAGAATGGTATCCAGCGCACTCTCCAGAAGCGCAGGGTTGGAAGCCTTAAAAAACGCATCGGGTATGCCATTGTTATCTTTATCCCAGGATTGATTGGCCGGGGTATCCGCCAAGCTGGAATCGACCGTATCGAAGCCGCCGTATTTGGCGGTGTACCACAGCGGATTTTCCAGTAACCTGGCGCTGGACGCGCCTTGAGTATAGCCGGTCGTCGTGGGACTCGTGACGCCGGAGGGTAAAGCAGCGCCTAAATTGAAGTTGCTGCCGCCGGGACGCAAAATCGGCAGCACAACGCCATCGCCGGTGGTGCCGGTTATAGTGTAACCAAAGCGCAATGCATGTCCTGCTGCGGCTTGCAGTACCGAAGCCTCGACCCTGATGGTCGTGTTCCCTGCGCTGGGCGCGGCATTGTTTGTAGCACCCGGCGTACAACTTGAACCGACGCAGAATTTAAGTCCGGCGATGCCGTCCATATCGTAATCATTACCCCAGGTTGAATCTTCCCAGTTGACTTTTAAACTGCCGGAGACCAGTTTACCGTCGGCATAGGTGAGGCTTTCCACCGTTAAATCGGTCATGCTGCAAATGCGCCAGTTGCTGGTGGCGGCCGTTGCACCGGCCGTAGAATTGGCTTCGCAAGCGGGCAGCAAGGTGACGGTGCCGCTGCCGACCGGGATTTCAAACTTCGGCAAGCTTTCTGCCAGCGCTACGCTGTAGGTATTAACATTTTGTTTTCCGGTCCTATCGGAACGCAGGTCGTGGGTGCGGGCGTAATAAGCCAAGCCGGCGATGTTATAGGTGCCTTCCAAACTGGGTACTTCAGGGCAAATGCCCGCCACCGACGATAAATTGCTTACCGACTTGGAGCTGCACTGTTTATTGTTGGTGGTGCCGTTGCTGCCGACCAGATAGTTGCCGCTAATGTTTTCTGCGGTGCCGACGGCGTCGGTTTCGGTTGCGACATTGATGCCCAAATCGTTGCTGAGCTCATTGCCATCAAAGGAGTTGAGCCCCGTTGAAATCGCTATGACTGAATTGGTTGCGCACCATTCGGCGGCAGGCATAGGATCGACCCAGCTGATCTGGGGCAGTGAGGAAATGAACGTGGAATCGCTGGTGTTAAAATCCGTCGTTGGCGTCGTTTTACCGGCAAGATAGCGTAGCGATTCCAGATACGTCTCGCTTAAAGGATTACCCCATTCTACGCATTGCCCATTATTAAAACTGAGCAAACCTGGGCTGTTGCAGGAACTTTGGTAAACATGATTGGTGAAATCATAACTGCTGATTCTAAACCGGTTAAGGGCATTGATAATGCCAGCATCGGTAGTTGCCTGATTAAGAAATTGACCATTGGTTTTATCGACCTCGTTGGCACTACTGGTACTGTTGTCAAACATCTGGTTCACGTTGCGGCGTAACACACCGCCCGATTTGTTTTTAGCCCAGCTGCCGGTCATCAGACCGAAATACACCGGTTTGCTGGCTTCAGCGTATTTTTGCAACAGGCCGGTGGGTTTCTTATTGCTGCCGTAGGCTTTGCAATTAGTTTCTTCCAGGCCTGAGACGCAAACCTTAACACGGACATTGAGCCCGGTGTCCGTATTTGCGCTGACCAAGTTGGCGCTATTGGCCGGCCGTGTTCCTGATCCCCATTGGCACTGGGTTACTTCGGAAGCTGCCCAGCTTGGAAAACTGCCGCTCGCTACCCGCAGCAAAGGGGGATAGGTCGCGGTGCCGGCATCCTTGGCAAGACCGGAGCCTTGGGTGAGGTTACATAAACTGATGGTTGTTTGGGCATAAGGGACGTATTTTTGCATGTCCGTTGTTGATGCTGCGGTAAATACCTTGGCGAATGAATGCACATCATAAGGTATCAAACTACGTTCCAGCACCGTATCGGCAGTATCCGTGGATCGAAAACCGCCGTACAGCACTTTGCGGATAACGTCCATTCGCGTCATTGTGGCCCAGTTCAGGAAGTTGCCGCTCCATTGGCTGCTACAGTGATGACTGTTAGCGCCTGCTGCGGCACTTGCCGGTTCAAAGCGACTGCTGGTATAGGTGTAGCATTTTTGATTATCGAAATAGCCGTAGTAATCAAACGTATCGATATAGCTGGTATCCAGCGTACCGTTGTTATCGAGATCGGAATAATCGGTATACGCTTTGATGTAAAGCTGGTGATCGCGGGACATGGTCAGCATGACGCGTGGCGAGGCCGCCTGCGAAATGGTCAATGGCGACTGGGCAATGTTTAAATCCACAGCAAAAGCCGTTGACAGCATGCTCGAGCAGGCGGCAAAAACAAGCTTAAAAACGATATGCAGGTATCGTGTAGTGTTGTTCGTTTTCATGAGAGCCGCTCCGATTGTGTGTGGCGATATTCGGGTTTGATGGGAGGATCAGCGCTTATAAACCGATTGCAGCACGACAACGGCAGCGCTGGTGCCACCGACGCCCCGCGCGGTGATCCGATATAATTCATTTTCGTAGTAATTTCCGGCATCCAGGGAACCGCTGCCGATAGAGCTTAATTCTTGAATCACATAAAGGGGTGCGCCAGCCGTATGGCCCAAAGAGGCCTCGCTGTAGGTTATCGTGTTGAAGCTTGACCAATCGTCGTTCTGTTGGGGCGGCGCGCCGGCTTCGTTGTATAAACCGTTAGTGCCCGTTGCTGTGAACGCGGGCAGGTTCGCTTGCTTTAAAAACGTTTCGCCGCCACGCAAGGCCGCTTCCGCGGCCTGAAAGGCAAGATTGGAATCCCTGCTGTTTCCGGCCATCTTCTCTTCAAGGCCGGTCACTTGACTGGCGGTGATGCTAATTAAGGTGAGCAGCAATAGCATAATCATACTGACGGGCAGCACCACGCCGGATTGGTGCTTAAATGAAGCATATGGGTTAATCATTAACATCTTCCTTTTATGGCAACCGGTTGCGCAAGGCAATGGTTGAAGTAAAAACCCGCCTGATGCGCCGGTCGGTCGGCGTCACCGTTGCGCCATTGTATGTGTAGGCTACCGGCTGCGCGGCTAAGCCGTCATTTATGCTTCTTACTAAAACACTGACACGGATGCTGACCACCTGGTTCATATTGAGTCCGGTCGTGCCCGCAGCCACATAATAATTGGCCGCGCCATCCGGTGTTGCATCGGTATCCGCACCGTATAAAATCTGCATGTTCTCAATACCCTCAACCAATTCGATGGGATTGGTTGTGCTTGTAGGCTTGGCATTATCCAGCCGCCATAATGCCGGTTCGCCGTCGGTATTGTTACGAATAAAAAAGCTATATGACCGAAATACCAGCACTTCGGCATCGGAGCCGTAGAGCTTGCTGAGGTTATTAGTGGTGTTTTGATTATTAGCATGTGCAATAGTCTGCACTCCGCTGCCGGACGAGGCGCTGGTTGCGATGAAGATATCCGACGAACCGCAGTCGGAAAGCATAAGCACATCGTACATATTGATATTGCAGCTATTAGCGGCAGGTATTTGAATATTGGCATTAACTGTCCCCATATTGCCTGTCAAATACCCGCCGCAACCTGCGCCAAAATGATAAGTGATCGCATCGGTGCCGGCCACACAGGCGTTGGCAGCGCCGCATGCGCCGACGCTCCAGTTATTGGCAACATTATTGCTGCCGACAAGCGGCGAGCTAAGTCCTCCTGCAAGCGTCGCAGGGGCGGGATTCGGATTGGGATTTTTGGGATCAATGATAATGTTGGGGACTATCGAGCGGGATACGCAGCCCTGAAAGCCCATCATCCTGTTGTCCCTGCTAATAAAATCCATCACAAAGCGGCCATTTTCCTGAAGCCTGGACAGGTTCTCCTGCATTCGATAGGTCTGTCTGGAACCGAGAAAAATCTGCATGATACCGCCGATTAAAAACGCACCCAGCAGCATGGCGATCATCAGTTCTACCAACGTAAATCCTGTTTGCGGGTTTTTCATAGCTGAAAGCTCGTTTCAAAGAAAGGGTCGTCATCAGTATCGCCATCACTGTCGACATCCCCTTCACTAGCGCCGCCATCGCCATCGACATCACCGTCCCTATTCTCATCCCAGTTGACAGTAATGGTAAAAACCCGCGTTGCCGCGTCAACTGTTATTGTTCCTGTGCCGCTGGGCAGAGTGCCGGTTAAGGCAGCGTTCCATTGAAAGAGGTCATTTTGGGCCATTTGCGCAGCGCTACAGCCGGTCACGGTTGCACAGTTTGCCTGAACTGCGGCAGCTGTCGCGGCCATAGTCAGGTAGGTGCTAGCGGCAATAACATTGCCGGTTGCCGGATTCAGACTTTCATTTTTATTGGCGCGCATTCTGTCGGCCATGTCATAGGCCAATTGTGTCGCTTGGCTACGGTTATAGGCACTCAGGTTGTTTTTAATACTGGCAGCTTGAAGTCCTGCCAACCCAAGTAGGCCGACGGCTAAAACCAATGTCGCGATTAAAACTTCAATTAAGGTGAATCCCTTATTTTTGTTCATAAGGCATCATGCCGGCAAGCAACGGGTTTTGACCGGATTAAGGGCATGCTGTGGTTCCTTCAGAAGTTTTTGGACGACCCACTGCATTTATTGCGATTGCACGGGAGTTCCCGGTATCGGCTGAACTATCGCACAATCTGAATGTGTCGCCGCTGGAGTTTAAACTTAAGCCGCTGGGCAAATAGGCGGCAAAGTCCTGATAACCGACAGTACCGGTTCTTAAGGTAAAACCGTTGCTTAAAGCCGGATAGGTTTTTAGCAAGGTGTCCGCGGCATCAAGCGCGCCATCGCCGTCCAAATCGGTAAAAATATCCCAGCCGGAATCCCAGTTTTGATTGGTACTTCCTTTTCTTCTGACACTAATTTGCACTCCGCGTTTAACGGCTTCGCTACGGGCCAGATTTAACGAGGCAACCAATTCATTGGCGTACGTTGTTAACCGGGTGCTGTTTATGATTGATGCAAAACCGGGTATGGCTATACCCACAAGAATAGCGACAATGGAAATGGTAACGATGAGTTCGACCAGGGTGAAACCAAGGTTTTTTGTTAACTTATTACTCATTGGCGATTAATCTCCGCGCATTACCGATTCTGAATATACTTAATCAAAATACAAAAACATATAGCGCCTGCGATCACAGTTTTTATATTCCCTTCATAACCATTAGACGGCTAATCACAAGCTGCCGGTATCAAGCGTTACATTATAGATTTCACATGGCATTGATGAAGCCCCTACTCAGCACATCAGGAAAAAAAGGAATAATTCCTGATTAATCCAGTGTAAAACCAACTTGGCGCATTTTTTAAAATCCGTTTAAAGCCCCCGCCATTTGTGAAATCGAAGGATAGCGCGGGTAGCTCTCATGAAGGGCATAAGTATCTATACACGTACCGCCCCTTCTCCCTTGAGGGAGAAGGTTGGGATGAGGGGGATATAAAGGGTTGTTTTTATTCTCCTCACCCCTCTCGGCAACTGCTCCTGCGTTGCTCTACCTCCTGCATAACCCACAGGGATGTGGTAATGCAGATATTGCAGGAGCAAATATCTGTCCTTACAGTCGTTCAGCAGAAAAGGGAGCCAAGCTGCTTTGTAACTCATTGTATTTGTAATACAAAAAAGCTGTACAGATACTTATGCATGAAGGGAGAGGGGGATCAACAGCCGCAATTAGCGGCCGTGTTGAGTGTCGTTACTTTATGAAACCCAAATCATCCGGTTCTTCAATAACCGGATTAACCAGCGCGCCAATGCCCTCAATCTCAATCCGGGCGGTTTGCCCCGGCTGCATATAACCGCGCGGGGGCATCTTTACGCCGACCCCGCTGGGCGTGCCGGTACTGATCACATCGCCCGGTTCCAGCGTCATCGCTTGCGATAAATAGGCGATCATTTCATAGCAGTTGAAAATCATATTCCGGGTATTGGAGTTTTGCCGCAGTTCGTCGTCAATCCAGGTTTTAATATCCAGATTATGCGGATCGGCGATTTCATCGGCGGTAACGATCCACGGGCCCAACGGACCGTGGGTATCGAATGATTTGCCCAGCGTAAAGGTCGGCGAACGAAACTGCCAGTCGCGCACCGAAACATCGTTGGCAACGGTAAATCCGGCAATGACTTGATGCGCCTTATCGACCGGCACATGGCGGCAGCGGGCGCCTATCACAAACGCCAGCTCGCCTTCATAATCCAGCTTATCGGAAACCTTAGGCCGGTGTATGGCGTCGCCGGACCCGATCACGCAGGTGCTTTGCTTGGTGAAAAAGCTCGGATATTCCGGCTTATCCATGCCGGTTTCTTCAATATGATCGTCGTAATTCAGCTTGATGCCCAAGTATTTTCCGGGCCTTGGCACCGGCGCATGCAACTTGACCCGGCTTAGCGCAATACGGTCATTGCCGCTGTCGATTTGCTGTTGCATAGCATTCAGCGCGGCAGAACCCGCGCTCAGAAATTCGAGCATGGTTCGCGGGATTTTAGTATTATTTTTTCCGTCAACGACACAGCCATCAACGACAGCGCCTACACGGGTTTCGTGGTCATAAGTAAAGGTTACCAGTTTCATGAATTAGGCTTATCCTGTTGATTTCAAGTGCGGCTATTATAAACACAAGCGTAAACATAAGAGTTTGCGCAAAAAAAAGATATAATTAATAATTTTTTAACACAGAGGATCAGAAAATGAACGAAAACTGGATTGCTCCCTCCATTCTGTCAGCCAATTTCGCAAAACTGGGTGAAGAAGTTGACAATGTTTTAAAAGCGGGTGCCGATGTTGTGCATTTTGATGTGATGGATAACCATTTCGTGCCCAATCTGACCATCGGGCCTTTGGTTTGCGAAGCGCTGAGAAAACACGGCGTTACCGCACCGATTGATGTTCATTTAATGGTTGAGCCTGTCGACCGTCTTATTCCCGACTTCGCCAAAGCCGGCGCCAGCATCATCACCTTCCATCCCGAAGCCTCCGTGCATATCGACCGCACCCTGCAATTAATTAAAGATTCCGGCTGCAAAGCGGGACTGGTATTTAACCCAGGCACGCCGCTGCATTATCTGGATTACGTAATGGATAAACTGGACATGATTTTGTTGATGTCGGTCAACCCCGGCTTTGGCGGCCAGTCTTTCATCCCTTCAGCGCTGGATAAATTGCGCGAAGTCAGAACAAGAATCGACGACAGCGGTTTGAATATCCGCCTGGAAATCGACGGCGGCGTTAAAACCGATAATATCCGCGAAATTAAAGCGGCCGGAGCCGATACATTCGTCGCAGGTTCGGCGATTTTCAGCCAGCCTGATTACAAAAAAGTGATCGACGACATGCGCGCTGAATTGGCTAAAGCGGGTTAAAAATTGGTTGCAGGTTAACATTGCTCCAGCGTCGCTGACATCAAGTTAAGAAAAGCAGCACCGTTCCGGCAGGAATTGCCGGAACGGTGGAATGACGGCTTAACTTAAAGCTGTAGCGCTTTTGGCAACTTTTGTATTAATGACTTTTAACAGGATAATTTTATGAATTGGGCAAGTATTTGTGAAAACCCCATATTAGCAAATTTACCTTATAAAATTCAGACCGATAAATGGGGCAATATCGTCATGAGTCCTGCAACCAACAAACATGGGATCTATCAGGCAAAAATCGTTACCCTGCTAAGCCGCATCATGCACACCGGCACCGTGATTACCGAATGCTCGGTAGAAACCCATGAAGGAACAAAAGTGGCTGATGTTGCCTGGGCATCGACGCAGTTTATCCAAACCAATAAAGATGCGACGCCCTTTATTGAAGCGCCTGAAATATGTGTCGAAATCATCTCGCCGTCGAACACCGTTGCGGAAATGGATGAAAAAAAAGAGCTTTACTTTGCCAGAGGTTGTAAAGAGTTTTGGCTATGTGACTCGGAAGGTAATATGAAGTTTTACAAAAATACCGGCGAACTGGAGCATAGCCTTATTTTTAATGATTTTCCTCTTAGAGTTGAAATGCATTAACCCATAGGATTGTAGGGTGCGCTTCGCGTACCTTGTTGGCCTAATTGCCTGAATTGTTTTAAAAATGGTACGCAAAGCGTACCCTACATGACTAACAAAAGAGCTACAAAAATGAAAACAATGCTTTATCCAACCGAAGAGTTACACAAGAAGCCATGCAATTTACTGACATTAAAACAAAAACTAAAGTTATTGCATTGGCGCTGCAAGAGTTAATTCATAAAAATAAAAGTTGCGGAGCTAAAATTTTATAAAGGTAAGGTAAATACCTTGATTCGCTTAGAAAGCGCAATACATATCCTGATGATAGCTCTTTATTTTAAAGCGGCCTCACTTGCCGAACTCTATACAGCTGAATAACAAATGACCCCAGAACAATTCAATCACTATGCCCGGCAGGGCTACAACCGCATCCCGGTTTGCCGCGAAGTGCTGGCCGACTTGGATACGCCTTTGAGCGCCTACCTGAAACTGGCCGACGGCGCTTATTCCTATTTATTCGAATCGGTACACGGCGGCGAGCAATGGGGGCGTTATTCGATTATCGGCCTGCCTTGTAAAACAGTCGTCAAAATTACCGGCAACCAAATCCGCCTGGAACAAAACGGCGAACTGATCGAATCGGTCGCGCACGACAACCCGCTGATTTGGATAGAGCAGTTCAAGGAGCGCTATAACGTTCCCGACATCGACACCCTGCCCCGCTTTAACGGCGGCCTGGTCGGCTATTTCGGCTATGAAACCATCGGCTATATCGAGCCTAAGCTGCGCAGCGCAGGAAAGTCCGACCCGCTGGGCAATCCCGACATTCTGCTGATGGTATCCGAAGAAATGCTGGTGTTCGATAACCTGTCCGGCAAAATGCTGCTGCTGACTCACGCCAACCCTGAACAAAACGATGCCTATAACCGTGCGCTTGCCCGGATCGATGATTTGGCCGTCAAACTGCGCGAGCTGCAAGCCAAGCCGACCAAGAATCACATCCACAAAAAAGTCGAAGAGTCCGATTTTATCTCCGGATTTACCCAGCAAGGTTTTGAAGATGCGGTATTGAAAGCCAAGCAATACATCTCCGACGGCGACATTATGCAGGTGGTGCTGTCGCAGCGCATGTCCATCCCCTACTCCGCGTCGCCGCTGAACTTATACCGGGCCTTGCGTTGTCTGAATCCGTCGCCGTACATGTTTTACCTGAACCTGGACGATTTCCATATCGTCGGTTCGTCGCCGGAAATCCTGGTCAGGCTGGAGGATAACATGGTCACGGTGCGCCCGATTGCCGGCACCCGTCGGCGCGGCGCAACGCCGGAACAGGACCTTGAATTGGAACAGGACCTGCTCGCCGACCCCAAAGAACTGGCCGAGCATTTAATGCTGATCGACCTGGGCCGCAACGATGTCGGCCGGGTCGCGGAAATCGGCACCGTGCAGTTGACCGACAAGATGATCGTCGAACGCTATTCGCACGTCATGCATATCGTCTCCAACGTCACCGGACAATTGCATCGCGGCGACAACGCCTTTGACGTGTTGGCTGCGACCTTCCCGGCCGGCACCGTCAGCGGCGCGCCGAAAATACGCGCAATGGAAATTATCGACGAACTGGAACCGGTCAAGCGCGGCGTTTACGCAGGCGCAGTCGGCTACATAGCCTGGTCGGGCAACCTGGATACTGCAATCGCAATCAGAACCGCCGTCATCAAAAACAACATGTTACATATACAAGCCGGTGCCGGTATCGTTTACGATTCCGTACCCAGAAACGAATGGGATGAGACCATGAATAAAGGCCGCGCAATATTCCGCGCCGTGAGTATGGCCGAAGCGGGCTTGGAAGGAGAGCAATCATGAGCGCCGTTAAAGTGGTCATGATCGATAACTACGACTCGTTCACTTACAACTTGGTGCAGTATTTTGGCGAACTGGGCGCCAATGTCACCGTGGTGCGTAACGATCAGGTCACCGTAGCGGATATAGAAAAACTAGCGCCCGATAAGCTGGTGGTTTCTCCCGGCCCCTGTACGCCGAAAGAAGCGGGCATCTCCGTTGACGCCATTTTAAAGTTTGCCGGAAAAACCCCTATCCTTGGCGTTTGCCTCGGGCATCAAAGCATCGGCTATGCGTTCGGCGGCAAAATCGTCCATGCCAAAAGCATCATGCACGGCAAAACTTCGCTGGTTTATCATCAGAATCAAGGCGTATTCAAAGGCCTTAACAATCCGTTTACCGCCACCCGCTATCATTCGCTGGTCATCGAACAGGAGAGCATTCCCGACTGCCTGGAGATAACCGCCTGGACGCAGGATGCAGCGGGTAAACTCGATGAAATCATGGGCGTAAGGCACAAACAACTTGATATTGAAGGCGTACAGTTTCATCCCGAGTCGATCTTGACCGAGCATGGGCATGATATGTTGAGGAATTTTTTGGAGAGGTGATTTGTTATTTCACCTCCCGGTTGAGAGCAACAAATGGTTAAAACGGTGTTAATTCCTGAGGAGAAAAAGCAATGATAAAGCGGATGACCCTCAAAAACCTGACTGTCTTTTCAGAGGCGGATCTCGAATTCGGGCGGAATTTGAATGTGATCATTGGCGAAAACGGCGCAGGTAAAACACACTTACTTAAGATGATTTATTCGGTATTGGCGGTGAGCGCAGAAGAACAGCGCAAGCCAAGGGGGCTACTTTCCCCCTCGTTACCCACTAAGTCGTTTTTACAAACACGGCTTGCCGATAAATTGGTTAATATTTTCCGACCCGAATCGCTAGGTCGCCTGGCGAAGAGAAAACAAGGGCGGCAACGATGTGATATTCATTTAGTCTTTGAGCAAAGTAATTGTGATATAGCGTTTAGCTTTGCCGGCAACAGTAAAACTGAAGTAAGTATCGAAAAGTTACCGGAGGCCTGGATAGATGTTTCCCCTGCATATTTACCTACACGTGAATTGCTAACCATATTTCCTAATTTCATTTCTGTTTATGAAGGACACTATCTTGAGTTTGAAGAAACCTGGCGTGATACCTGTCTTTTACTCGGTGCATTAATACAAAGAGGCCCTAAGGAAAAACGAATTCGTGAGCTTCTTGAACCTTTAGAAAAAGCAATGGGCGGAACCATAGTGCTTGATCAAAACGGTCGATTTTATCTAAAAAATGATAGCGGCCGTATGGAAATGCCATTGGTTGCCGAGGGTTTGCGAAAGTTAGGAATGCTTGCGCGCTTGATTGCGACTGGAGCACTGTTGGATAAAGGTTACTTGTTTTGGGACGAGCCTGAAGCCAATCTCAACCCCGTCCTCATCAAACAAGTTGCAAAAAGTATTTTGGATTTGTGCGATTCCGGCATCCAAGTTTTTATCGCTACGCACAGCCTTTTCTTGCTACGAGAGCTTGAAATATTGCTATCCGATCCAATTCGTAAAAAAGTTAAAACCAAATTTTTTGGGCTTCATCAAACCGATGAGGGCGTTAGAATCGATCAAGGTTCCACTGTAGACGACATAGGCGATATAGCTGCACTCGACGAAGAGCTGGCGCAATCTGACCGTTTCTTGTCTGTCGCTTGATCATGCAGCGTTTTAACGTGGATGGATTAAATTTTGATTTTCCTGATGATTGGCCGGTTGGCAAATACGATGACTGGTCATTTTATCGAAATCAATTCTCACGCATGTGGAACGGTATCAAGTCTCTGGATTTGCTTGCTATTGATTCAGATAAAACAGCATGGTTAATTGAAGTCAAAGATTATCGTATCAATTCCCGCACAAAACCTTCTGATCTGGCAGAAGAAGTCGCGCACAAAGTTTTTGATACATTGGCCGCTATCATTCCGGCAAAAATTCATGCAAGCGATCCTGATGAAAAGCGGCTAGCCCATGCGGTATCTGCTTCACGCAAGTTGAGAGTCGTCTTGCATCTTGAGCAACCTGCGAAGCATTCAAAGCTGCGCCCACGCGCCATCAACCCTGCGGATCTGCAACAAAAAATGCGGCAATTGCTAAAGCCGGTTGATGCACACCCACTGGTTGTTGACATGGACTCAATGACAGGACTTGAGTGGAACGTAAGTTAACGAGTAACTCCGCATAAAAATTGAGTACTGAGCCTTTAATCAGAGCAAGGACTCGCCAACTTAAGACATGAGAAACTTCGTGTCTTCGTGGTTAATCAATCAGGAGTGCATCATGACTCGTATCGCCTGGCTATTCTTAAGCGCAGTATTATTCACCTCAGCCACTCAGGCAAAACCGTTAACCCCGGAACAGGTGCCGGAGCCGCTCAAACCCTGGATAGCCTGGGTATTGCAGGACAGCCCCGAACCACCCTGCCCTTTCATCTACAACAGCTACGAAGAAAAACGCTGTAGCTGGCCCACTCAAACCCAGCTTGATTTAACCAACGAAAAAGGCTCTTTTTCGATGAGCTGGACGGTGTACCGGGACAGCTGGATCAGCTTGCCGGGCGATAAAAAACACTGGCCGCTTAATGTGACGGTTGATAACAAAACCGCTCTGGTCATGGATAAAGAAGGCATACCGTCGATAAAGCTGACTGCGGGCCTGCCGTACCAAATCAAGGGCGAGTTCTTGTGGACTGCCGTTCCCGATAACTTAAAAATACCCGACGACACCGGGCTAATTGAACTGCGCATTAACGGCGCACTCATACCGACACCGACCATCAAAGACGGGCAGCTGTGGCTAAAGGAAAGCGAGACAGGTTTAAAGAAACCGGAAAACGTCCAAAACAACCTGGATATTCAGGTGTTCCGCAAAATCACCGACGACGTGCCCGCCGAGATCCTGACCCGGCTGATACTGGAAGTCTCCGGTGAACAGCGCGAAGTGAAATTGCCCCGGCCTCTTTTGGACGGTTTTATTCCACTGCGTTTGCAAAGCCCGTTACCGGCACGTCTCGAACCCGATGGACAATTATTGATCCAACTGCGCCCCGGCCACTGGCAAATCGACATCCTGAGCAGAAACAGCAAAGAGTTGAATACGCTCCCGCTCGCGCCTATCGAACAAGGCCTCCAATGGCCGGAATCGGAAATTTGGTCATTTGAAGCCCGCCCCCAACTGCGCGTGGTTGAAATCGAACAGCTCAGCGCGATAGATCCCAGCCTGACCAACTTGCCGGACGACTGGAAAAACCTTCCGGCCTATAAAATCAACCAGGGCCAGGCGATGGGTTTTAAAACCATCCGCCGGGGCGACCCTGAGCCTGAACCCAATCAGCTCAATTTAAGCAGAAAGCTATGGCTGGATTTTGACGGCCAAGGCTACACCGTCAACGACACAATTACCGGCAACATGACCCGCGGCTGGCGTCTAAATACCCTGCCGCAAACGCAACTGGGCAGAGTCACCCTAAACGGCGGCAACCAGCTTGTTAACCGGGATAAATCCGGCAAGCAAGGCGTTGAAGTCCGAAGCGGCGCGATAACGCTCGATGCCGACAGCCGTATTGCCGGTGCAATCGGCTCAACCAGCGCCGTGGGCTGGGAGCAGGATTTCCACACGGTCCGCGCCGAACTGAACCTGCCGCCGGGCTGGCGTTTGCTGGCGGCAGGCGGCGTCGATAATGTGCCGGATAGCTGGATTTCCCGCTGGACCTTACTGGACTTGTTCCTGGTGTTAATCGCGGCGCTGGCGACAGGCCGCCTGTGGAATCCCTATTGGGGCGGCCTCGCCTTGGTCACCCTGGTATTGATCTGGCATGAACCGGGATCGCCCCATTTCGTCTGGCTGAATATTCTGGCCGCAACCGCCTTGATCAAGGTATTGCCGCCAGGCCGATTGTTAAAATTCATGAGCTGGTATCGCAACGCTTTCTGGCTGGCCTTAATCATGCTCACCTTGCCTTTTATGGTGCAACAGGTGCGCACCGGGCTTTATCCGCAACTGGAAAGACCCTGGCAAGCGGTCCCTATGCCCAGCTTCCAAGACCGCGGCATGGTCGGCAGAGCGGTTGAAATGACCGCCCCGGCACCCGTCTCCGAAGCGATCAGCGAGATGAAAGAAAAAGTTTTAAAAAGATCGATGCCGTCCGATGCCGCATCGTCTTATGGTTATGCAACCCAGGCGGTCGATTTTGACCGCATCGACCCTAAAGCCAAAGTGCAGACCGGCCCCGGTTTACCGCAATGGCAATGGCGCAAGGTGCTGTTGTCATGGAACGGTTCGGTTGACGCCCAGCAACACCTGCACTTATGGTATTTAACGCCGACACTGACCCTGCTGCTCAACTTCATCCGTGCGATTTTAGTCGCGGCGCTGGCCTTGCTGATGTTCGGCGTTGCGGAAAAGTTCAGCTTTAAACGTATTCGAGCTTCGACGCCGTTGCTGCTGTGGTTGTTGCTGTTGCCGATGCTGTCGATGCCGTCACCCAAGACGTATGCCGAAATTCCGGGCCAAGCTGTACTGGACGAACTGCGCAACAAGCTGCTGGAAAAGCCGGTGCCGCCGGACTGCTTGCCGGGCTGCGCGCAAATTCAGCAGATGAAAATAATCCTTACCGATAAGGAACTGGCAATCGATCTACAGATTCACGCCCAGCAATCCGTAGCGGTTCCTTTGCCCGCCGAATATGAACAATGGTTCCCCATCCGGGTTCTGGTTGACGGTAAAACAGCATCAGGGCTTTACCGCGATAACAACGGCTTGTGGCTTAACCTGGCCCCAGGCGAGCATCAGGTGGCGCTAAACGGAGCCGTGCCGTTGTTAAGTAAATTCACCCTGCCTTTGCCGTTAAAGCCTAACCGGGTCGACATTCAAAATACCGGTTGGCAAGTCGTCGGCCTACAGGAAGACGGCGAGATTGACGATCAACTGCAATTTAGCCGCATCGATCAAACCCAGCAGCAAAAAGAAGCCGAACTGGAACCGAGCGTCTTGCCGCCGTTTGTCAGGATAGAGCGCACCCTGCAACTGGGTCTGGACTGGCGGGTTATTACCCGGATCATCCGCGTTTCACCGGCCGATTCCGCCGTGGTATTGTCCGTGCCCTTGTTGCCGGGCGAGTCGGTTACCAGCCCCGGCATCCGGGTCAAGGACGGCAAAGTCGAGGTGAACATCCCGGCCCGGCAAACCGAGCTGCAATGGCAATCCACGCTGGAAAAATCGGAAAAAATCGCTTATGCGGCGACCGAAACAGATCAATGGATCGAGGTGTTGAAAGCCGATGTCAGCCCGATCTGGCATCTTGAAACATCCGGCATCGCGATGATCCATCTGAATAACGACGGGCAATGGCTGCCGGAATGGCACCCTTGGCCGGGCGAAAACATCGCCCTGCAAATAACACGGCCCGAAGCGGTGGAAGGACAAACCTTAACCATCGACAGCAGCCGCTTAAGCATCAAACCGGGGCAGCGCAACCGGGAAGCCGAATTAAACATCAGCTTAAGAAGCTCGCAAGGGTCGCAGCACACAATCATCCTGCCGGAGCAAGCCGTATTGCAAAGCGTCGCTATTGACGGCCGGACCCAACCGATCCGGCAGGAAGGCGGAAAGCTCACCGTGCCGGTTAATCCCGGCAAGCAGGAGGTCTCAATCAGCTGGCGGGAAGCGACCGGCATAACCGGCATCATGTCCACCCCGCAGGTAGACTTGGGGTTGGCCGGCGTCAACGCCAACCTGAATATCGGCTTAGGATCTGACCGCTGGGTTTTATTTGCAATGGGACCGAAACTCGGGCCTGCGGTTTTATTTTGGGGCGTGCTGATTGTTATCATGATGCTGTCGCCGGGTCTTGGCAAAATCCCGCTGACGCCCTTAAAAGCCCGGCAATGGTTTTTATTGTTGATCGGGCTGAGCCAGATACCTTTACCATCGGCAGGCATTGTCATTGCCTGGTTAATGCTGCTGGGCTGGCGCAAGACGCAACCGATTGCGGGCCTTCGCTATTTTAACGCGCTGCAAACCATCATCGCCCTGTTAACCGTGGTATCGCTGGGTTTGTTGTTTTTAGCGGTCGAACAAGGTTTGTTGGGGTCGCCCGATATGCAGATCACCGGCAACCAGTCTTCGGCATTCAACTTGAACTGGTATCAGGATAGAAGCCCGGCGACATTGCCCACGGCGACGCTGATCTCGGTGCCGCTGATTGCGTACCGCGTGTTGATGCTGCTCTGGTCGCTCTGGTTGGCCGTGTCATTGCTCAACTGGCTGAAGTGGGGCTGGGCGTGTTTTTCCAGCGACGGACTTTGGCATAAATCCGTCAAGAAAGAAAAAACAGTGGCAGTCGAACGGGAAGACAAGTGGATAACCGATGAACCAAAAGATAAATAATTAAGCAAGGTACATGAAATAACTTGGGTTTGTGTTTTAAGCGGAAAGGGAAATGCAAAATTCGCGGACGTCAAAGCGGGTTTCGCTAATCGGCTTATTATGCTGGAGCATAATCGCCTTATGACTGCCTTTGGTCTGATGCAAAGTAATTTCACCAAACTTAGCATGGCTGCCTGAAAAGAACGTTTCTCCTTCCAGGTCTTTGCGCACTAGGTTGGTCATTTCTTCATATATTTTAGAGAAATCCTCTAAGCTTATTTCTGAGAACGTTAACTCTTTCATTGTTATCCCTTTTGTTTTAAATGGGGTGGGCTTTAAAGCAAGTTTTCCGCTATTCTTTCACAAAAAAATATAAATTCAACAATAACTTAACAAAAATAAGCAATGTAACTTCTTAACAACCGCAGGCGTATTGTATTTCAACGCGTTACAACTCGCATGACCTTACTCCGCTCAATTTTGCCTAGGGTCCGCTTTAGCATGTTATTATCCTGCGTACGGTATTGAATTCACGTTGAGCTTATCCGCCATGGCAAAAATCACCCAACTTTCCCAATTGGATTTAGACCAAACATACAGTTATGCCGATTATTTAACTTGGCAATTTAATGAGACGGTTGAATTAATCAAAGGCAAAATCATGTTGATGTCGCCTGCGCCGAATGTGAAGCATCAGCGCGTTTCAATGAATCTTAGCGGTTTGCTGTTCAATTTTTTCAGACATAAAAAATGCCAGGTTTTCGCCGCCCCGTTTGATGTTCGCTTATATGACCGTAAAAAATCCATTTTGGCTAATAAAGAGATCCATACCGTCGTACAGCCGGATTTATGCGTGATTTGCGACCCCGCCAAATTAGATACTCAAGGCTGTAACGGCGCGCCCGACTGGGTCATTGAGATTTTATCGAAGGGCAATTTAAAAAAAGAACTGCAACTTAAATATGCGTTGTATGCCGAAAGCGGCGTCAGCGAATATTGGCTGGTTTATCCGTATGAACAATCGGTACATCAGTTTGTGTTAAACGAAAGCGGGAGCTATGAACTCAAGCACATGTATGCAAATGATGACATGGCGGTACCGCATTTGTTTCCCGAATTGGCTATCGATTTAAGCGAGGTGTTTGAATCATTCGATGATGAATAGCCCTACAAGCGTTCATTAAAAACCACCTCAACCAGCGGTAACTCCCATTGCTCCACTTTACAGCGCGATTGATAACTTTCTTCGCTGTCATTCCGGTAACGCCTGATCATCGCTAATACCGTAACTGATTCAACCACACTGATTCTAGGCGACCAAAACTCAGCCGCGTATTTCGATAACGCGGCGACAATCTTGTCTTGATCTTTTAAAACCACTTTGCCGTTGTGATTGTCCATACTAAGCTTGGAACCGGTGTTCAACCGGGCAAGATGCCGGTGTATCGAATGCGATTCATCAAAACGTCCGGCATAACTCAGATCAACATCCTTCATGCCGAGTATCACGTATTGCCTGCCAAGCGAACCGGTTTGCGCCAGCGGGTTAACGGTTCTTGCCAGCAGATGGTCGCCGGTGATTTCAGCCAAAAACGGATTGCGCAGGTCCGACCGCTGCATCAAACACAAGGTTTCCTTGGCACGGGTCATCGCGACATAAAACAAGCGCCGCTGCTCTTCGGTAGCAGGCGTCATCCAACCGCCGTCCAATATCGCCAAATGCGCGAATTCCATGCCTTTGACCGAATGCACGGTACTCAAAAAAACGCCCTGCCCCAAACAGCGTTCACGACGTTGTTCGGCCAGCACTTCATACAAAAATTCCAGCGTTTGCTGCTTGGGCACCGGGCCGTCGCCGCTTTCATCCTGCCAATCCTGCAACATGGCTTTGAGGTGGTTCAGCCAAATATTGCCCGGTTCGTTGCCGTAGCGGTTGTCCAGATAACGCAGCCAATCGCCAGCCTTGCTTAACGGCTCCGGCGCTTGCTTGATCGCATCCAGCAAATCGGCATTTTCCCTGATCCGCGCCAGCGGCGGTTGTTTATCGGCAGGCAGCATGATGCTGATCGGAATATTGTGTTGCTCCAGCAAAGTCCTGACCGGATCGAGCAAGCGCCATGCGGTCGCCAGCACCGCACATTGCGACCAGTCCAATTGGCTGTCGAGCTGACGCAAACGCAGCAATTCATCGACCACGGCCTCCGCTTGGCTGTATTCATTGGCGCTAATCAGTTGCTGCACCCGGCCTTTGCCGACCGGATCGAGTTTTTGCCAGCGCCCTCCTGCATCCAGGATTTTCCTGCCCCGGTTGATGCGAATCGGCTGCTGTTGCTTCATCCGATCCTGGTTGTGTTGAATTAACCGGTTAGCAGCGGCAATGATATTGGCGCTGGAACGGTAATTCTCCACCAGGTAATGCACCTTGGCCTGATAATCGTCTTTAAATTGACGGATAAAGCCGACATTGGCGCCGCGAAACTGGTAGATATTCTGGTCGTCGTCGCCTACCGCCAGAATACCCAGCTTGCGGTCTTCGTCCTGGGTACGCCCGGCGATGGCTGAAATCAGCTGATATTGCTCGGCATCAATATCCTGGTATTCATCGACCAAAATATAGCGGTAGCCCGCCAATAAGCGTTCCCGCGTTTCGTCCGCATCGACGCCCAGCAACGGCTTGTCGCCTCGCAATAAGGCCGTCGCTTCGTTGATAATCTCGGCAAACTGCCGGTTGTCGTCGCTTTGGCCGGTTATCGCGTGACCGGTCAGGCGCAGGCTCAAACCGTGATAAGTCTGGACGGTCACGCCTCGGGCATCGTCGCCGACCAAATCCAGCAAGCGCCTCCGCAATTGAGTCACCGCATTGCGGTTAAAACACAACACCAAAATCCCCCTGGCCGGGACGCGTTTGACGCGCAATAAATAAGCACAACGATGCACGACCACGCGGGTTTTGCCGGAACCGGGACCTGCCAGAATCAATAGGTTGTCGTCTTCGCCGCTGGCAACCAAGGCCATTTGCTCGGGATTTTGCAGGTCGTTGACTATGCGCTGGAACGATTGCTGGCTGGTCGCGCGTTCAAGAATATCTTTACGATCCGAAAAATAGCGTTTCACAAACTCGGTTTTATCGCTTGAAAAATAGGCGAGCACAAACGCCAGCGCATGACCGATCTTTTCCAAGCCGTATTTGGCGTACTCGTTGATTACATGCACCTGGAAAATGCGCTCGCTGTAATGCTGGGATAAAGGCTCGAAATCGCCTTTGTTATATTGACGGCCTTTGGCTTCGGGGAGCACTTCTATGGTCATCGCTTGGCGAAATACCGCCAGGCCTTTTTGCAGAATGATGATCTTTTGCTCGTGCAGGAAATTCAACGCGCGCTCGACTGCGGCCAGCGGGTCTTTGATCTCCGCCATTGTTACTAAATCCTGATTTAGTGCGGTCAACAAATCTTCAGCGGAAAACTCGACCAGCAATTCACCGGAAGGCTTGGCCTGATCGGGGATGCGCTGCATGATGCCATCCAGCACAACCTTGGCTACCGACTGCCTTATCTCTGCCGTCGCGTTCAGCGCTGTCCAGCCCCGGTTAAGCTTGACGGCATACTGATCCAGCCCTTTGTGCCTTAGCGTCAGGCTGCCTTTTTTCCCGGCCAAGCCTTTGCCGTCTTTAGCCAGACTGCCCAATAACAAACGTAAAATCTCGGGATTGCTGTTTTCGTGGCCGTCGTTTAACAGGCCTTGGTTCAAATGGCGCAATGATAAAGTTTGCCATTGCCCGTCCTCGGCATCGGGCGCCTGCTCTTGCATCGCCTTTAACATGCTCCGTTCCAAGGCGCACACTTCTTCCAGTTTGGCGACGGACGAGTTGCTGACTTTGTAACGGACGAAAGCCGTTAACAACAGTTTCTTTTGGATCACCCCCGCCTTGGCCATGTCGTACAAGGTTCTGATCACCCGCTGGCTGGCGGTTTGATCGCTCTTTCCGGCTTTTTTATCGTCTTTGCTGTCTTTAAAAGCGCCATGCAGAGCCAGTTCATCGGCGCTAAAACCTTCGTCGCTTTCCGCATTAAATAATGCGTCCAGTATCGCCAACCAACGCTGTTGCTGACGTTGCGACAAGCCCTGCTTTTCGACTTTGCTTTTGGCATCGTCCATATTCTTGACCAGCGGACGGCCTTGGAACACCTGGGTAAGGTTCTCGTTGCGCCGGATGAAGCCGCCGCGCTCCAGCCACGACACCGCCATTTTGACCTTGGTGTCGGCGGCATGGTCTTCATTATCGAAAGATGTTTGCACATCGTCGTCCATCAGCAATTCGCCGGTCGTTAGCACCACATTGCCGGATTTATCTTTTTTGCTTTTACGCAAGCCCCTTAAAATCTGCGCAATATCGCGCTGGTTGATTTGCGACGAGGCCGATAATTTAAACTGAGTCTCGATGTCGTTTTCGTCGAACAGCAACACACATTCCGCGTCTTTTCTATCCCGTCCGGCGCGGCCCGCTTCCTGAAGATAATTTTCGATGGAGCCTGGGATATAGGCATGTATGACCAGCCGCACGTCTTCCTTGTCGATGCCCATGCCGAACGCGTTAGTCGCGGTGATGATGCGGGTGGCGCCGGTGACGAAATTCTCCTGGATATGCTTTTTCTCGGCCGTATCCTTGCCCGCATGAAAGGCCTCAACCTGCCAGCCTTGCTCCTGCAAATAATCGGCTATCGCTTCAGTTTGCTTTTGCTTTGCGCAATAAATGATCGCGCTGCCGCCGTGGGCTTCCTGGGCTAATCGCTCGGTTAATAACGTGTGGATGCGCGGGTATCTGTCCGAATCATTGACGGTCTGCACTTCAAAACTCAGATTATCTCGTTCCACGCCGCCTTCGAATACCGCCAAGTCCTGCGCCAATTCGGCCTTGAAATAATCGATGATTTCATCCTTCACATCCTGCTTCGCGGTGGCGGTAAAGCACTGCACCGGCGGCAACACGGCTTTTTGCCTGAGCGCAAACTCCTTGATAAAACGCGCCGCATACAGATAATCCGGCCTGAAATCATGGCCCCATTTGGACAAGCAATGCGCCTCGTCGAACACCCAGCAACCGATTTCCCGCTGTTCAATGGCTTTTTGAAAACTCAGGTTGCGCAGTTGCTCCGGCGACACGTACAACAGTGCAATGTCGCCGTTTTGTATGCCCTGCAACACCTCGCCGCGCTCCGGCGCGGTCAGCATGCCGTATAAAGCGGCGGCGTTCGGCGCGCCGGTTTTGTTGCGTAGGTTATCCACCTGGTCTTTCATCAAGGCCTGCAACGGCGACACGATAATAGTCAGCACGCCGCGCCGCTGGTAGCGCACCAACGCCGGAAGCTGGAAACATAGCGACTTGCCGCCTCCGGTCGGCAATATCGCAAACAGCGGTTTGCCGCACATCGCGGCTTTGACGATTTGTTGCTGCAAACTGCCGCCGTCAGCCGCAGCCGGTTCCGGCCTGAATCCGGGAAAGCCGAAATAGCGTTCCAGCCAAATAACCGGGTCATGCATTTGCGCGCAATACCAGCAAGCCGGATCGTTGCAGGGAACATCCCTTAACCGGTTCAGCGTCGGCGCGACATCGTCGAAACGCAAACGCACCCACGGCGGCAACACCGAATTGCCGCCTGCGACCCGGAGCCAGGCGAGGCAATAGGCTAAAGCCGTAATAGGAGCAAATTCGCTATGGGTATGGTCGTTCCGAAACTTGGACTTATCGTTCCCATGCTCCGCGTGGGAATGCAGTGTGAACCGCTCTGCGGTTCGGAACGCTTCAGCGTCCCTGGCTGGGTTACCACGCAGAGCATGGGAACCATAACCGGAAACTATTTTTGGCGAAATCCTAAAAAAGTTCCTCATTTGGTTGATAGCCGAAGTGCATGCCTTATCCAGCGTTAAGCGCTCGAATAAATTAAATGCCCCTGACGCATCGACAGCTTTCGCGCCCATTGCCGACAACGCCAATTGCACCCCGGCAAACTGCAAATCGCCTGAAAAAGCATAATGGTAAAAATCCAGTAACCCGTCCTCAGCCTGTTGCTGCTGCAAAGCCTCCCATTGATCATGGAATAGCGACAAGGCTAGGCGCGCGTCCGCCAACGGATCGTTCAAACTGTCGCGCACCAGCTTGTAGCCTTTAACCAGCCGGTGATAGGGATTTTCGGGAAACGCCAGCGGCGACAGCAATAAAGTATCGACAACCGGCTTTTGTAAGAATTTAAACTGCGGAGAAATGGCCCGGCAAACCGGCAGGTCATGCTCAAGGATGTTATGGCCTAACAAATAAGCTGCATCACCGGCAAAATCGTCAAACTCGGCCAGCATTTTTTGAACGTTGAACGGGGCTTTGCGTTGGAAAGATTTGTCGTTAAAGACCGCACCTATCGCAAAGATCTCGCCGTTTTCGTTGGTTTCTAAATCCAGGCTACAGCAGTGGGTTTGAAAGGTTTGCCAGTCCATTGTATGACTATATTGACGATGGGTTGTTTGATACGGGGTTCATCCTATCAGGCTTGGGGGAGAATCTGCTATTTATTGATATTTTCAATGCCAAAGTGCATACATAACACGTCATCCCGGAGTGCAAGCTTTGCTTGCACCTTCGCAGTAACGTAGCGCATGGAAATGAGGTAACGTCTGGATATACTGATGCACAGTCTACTTTACTTCCATAAGCAGCTTGACGGCCTTTTTGCCCGCTCCAGTCATAAACGGCAATAATTTTTTATAAGGCACCTCAATATCTTCATCACAGGCTTGGATTACATGTGGAAATGAAGTGGAAAACATAATTCCATTCTTGCTTAGCGCCAATTTATAGCTTTTGTTTGTTTCAACTGCTTCCTGACATTCTTTGTCACCCTCGATGTCACTGGGATTTGGAGACTTCCTGGGTTTGTAATAGGAGAGGATGGTTTTGTTCAAGCTTTCTTCGGAATTTCTGGCGTTTTTAAAGAAGGTCCACACCTTGACTTCCTTGCCTTGAATCCGGTCAAAGTTTCGATAACTCGAATCGGCAAACGGGTGCGCCCCACCGCAATCACCGCCAGACCATTCTCGGACCGAAAGCCAATTTTTATCCATAAACACAATGTCCACGGACGAACTATAAGAAAAAAATCGGCTTATGCCCTTGCATTCAAAATAGCTATCAATATTTTTTTGAAAAGCATCATGCAACAGCTTGTTAATGGCCAGCGTTGGCTCGGAGTCTTCCAGAATCTCTATGGATTCCACCCTATCAGTGCCAAGCAAATTAGCACTAAGATGCTGATACGGGATGCCGTGATAATTTTGACGCTTGCCGACCACCACTTTTTGCTGCACTTCCTGTAATTTTGCAAAATAAGCATCACTCTCGCAAGCAGGCTCAAGATAGCCTTCTGCTTCAGTTTCTTTTTGCGTTGTTTGCACGACGCGACTTAGTCGTATGGGCACGGTCTTGGGATCGCCCGGCTTTTGCCATAGCCCGGTAAGCTCATTATTTTCTGCTTTTAATTGTGACCAGATTCCGGTGACAGTCTTGCCCATTTCTTCCCACTGGAGTTCGCCCTTCTTCTTGCCAAGTTGTAAGGGCGATAAATAGTGGAGATAGTAATATTCACCACTTTCTCCGTTATCGAAGCAAACCATGATGTCCTGCTTGCCCAGGCTGCCCTTCCATACCCCGCGCAGTTGGCTGTCATCGGCATAAGCCGAAACCGAAAAAACAAGAGCAGCGCTGATTAACAGCCATAATTTTGTTGAATGTCTCATAAATTATTTTCCTTAGGTTTTGCAGGTGCTTGCCGGAAACGCCGGTTCTCGCTATCGCTCAAACCGGCTTATTCCTCCGGCCTACTGGACTAACCCACTAATTTGCGTTTCATCGTTTCCTTATTGAGCCTCCACTTTTTCAACACGCCACGTTTCGCCACACATCAAACTCCTCGCATGGTCAAAATCACAGGCCAAGTCGTCTAATCCTTTAGTTCTAGCTTTTTCTGCAAGATTACTCAGAAGATAAGCATTGCCCTTCAGCGCTTTTAAAACAGGTCGCCAGTCTTCTCGCGGTAACCAATCAATAAAATCTTCCACGATGTCAGAACGTAAAGCCGACGCCAGTTGCTCATGGTCGCGGAATATCCAGGCGGTGCGCTGGCGTTTATCGGCAAGCGGTAACGCTGATTTATTTACGGCTTGCAACGCTTCCGCTGTCCATTGTGGCGGAATGCCATGGGCTTGCAAGGCTTCCAGCTTGGGCTTGTTCAATTCCAATATGGCAGCCAGATAAGCCTCGTGTTCCTGCGTTTTGTAGTTATTTATCAATTCAATGGGTGTTTGTGAACTATACGGATTTTCATGCAGAAAATTTTCGCGTTCTTTTTCATACAAATATTCATTCGATTTTATGCCCAGACACTCCTCTATTTTTTCCGGGTCGCATTGTAGTAAAAAGGCTTGCTGAGCGGGGTGCTTTTCGTCTAATGGCTTCAGAACCCATTGAGAATCAACTTGCTGCCAGTCCATTAATGTTGCCCAATGGATGGGTGTGCAATTGCCACCGCCACCCCAACTTAAATAATACAAATGACCATCAATGCTATCGCGTAAAGGTTGTAAACCTGCCTGAGGCACATTGAGTGAAAGCTTTTCAATTTTTCCCGCTACTTCTCGCCATATTCCACTGCGATCTGTTGGGTCAGGACATGAGGCTCTGGGTTCTTCGTAAGGACCGTCAAAATCATCCTGCTCCCCAGCGCTGTCATATACATCAGTCTTCCGTTGCGTACCGCTCACCAACATAGCGCAATTATTTTGTTCGGGCATGCCTACAAATTGGATCAGGTCAATGAAAACTGTGTCAAATACCTCTTTTTCATGAATTACAGAGTTATTAAACAATTCGCGATACCAAGCTTCGTTAAGCGTGAATTGGCAATCTAGGCGGCTAGGTACAAAGCGTGGAGTAGCGGGTATCTGTAGCGGCACAATTACTTGCAAGGCAAGCAACTGCAGAATAATGGCTTTATCGCTATGTCGCATACTCGTTGGATCCAAAATGAGGTGGGGTGCAACGGCTCCTTGCTTCAGCAGGAACAGCACTTTATCTAAGACTTCTTGCTGTATCTCTTGTCCTGTGTAGCCAAGGTTATTTCCAACTGTCATATAGGGCTTCAACACCAAACGTATCGCCTCTTGCTTCAAAGCGGGGTTCGCCAGTAGCAGCATGCCCCAATGTTGCTTGAATGCTTCGGTGCGGCTTCTCGCTAACCATAGCCCTAAGTCTGCGTCGATATCCCTCAGTTGATAACCCAGCGCAAACAAGCGAGGCCAAAACTCTGGCTCGGTTTTGCTGAGTATGGCCGGAGCATTTGTAAAATCAATCGTCTTGGGCAAGCGCGCAAAAAACTGCAACCAATTCTCTCGGTTAACAGGGTTGTACTGCTGATGGTATTGCTCTTCAAAGTCCACCATTGCTTTAGTGGACATCCCCTTAAATGCAGCGGAAATGTGGGCTTGCAGCGTAGCATCACTGATCCGTTGTAAATACGGTTTGAATTCTTCGGTGGGGTTGATGCTCACCCAGGCCAGCCACTGGCGCATTGTTTCATCGTCATTCAAGGTTTGATTCAACACTGTATCTGTGATTTTTTTCAGTAAAGGTTGGGCCATTTTTTGGGAACGTTGATTTCGGTCTCTATCTAATGCCTCATCTCGGTTGCCAGGATACTGCGCTGCTGCGTAAAAAATTTGGATTAGCTTTTGAACGAGCTGGGGATCGTCTAATACTTTTTTCATTGCAACGGCGGGGATGCTATCTAGTACAGTGAGTTGCGCGTCCATGACCCGATGAATTGGTACGTGTACATCATTGATCTTTGCTATCACTTCCAGCATAAATACAGTGTCATCAAACGGCCTGCGAATGTTCAGCGTAAACAGCCGAGCAACACACGCTTTGTCCGCGCAGGCTGAAAGCAAATCGAGAAAAATCGGTTGCGCAGCCGCCGCATCGCGTTGTTCGATTTGTTGGTCAGTTTCCAGACTGGTTTTTTCGAGTGCGGCACCATAAAAATTCGTCAGTTTCTCGCGCTTTGGCAGCACCGCGTCTACTTTTTTGTTGCCATATAGTGACAAGCTAAATGCATCTCTGCTTGAAGTCCCACCATTTTTCAACAACCACAAAGCGGTGCGTTCCAGATGGCTGCGCAGGGCGTGGTCGAGCAGCGTCCCAAAATGCCGTTGGGCATTAAAGTCCGCCCCCTGTTTTTTCTTTTTATTCAGCCAGAGAATCAAATTGTCTTCAGTTTTGGATTCAAATTCAGGCGGCGTTTCAAAAATCCACGAACCGTTTTGTGGTTCTGCCCCCGGCATGGAAAGCAGCGCCGCGAAAGCTTCATCGGTGGCTTGCCCTGAGGTTATTGCATTGGCGTTAATCGATATAACGAGCAACAGAGCAGTCAATAAGAATCTGATATTAGTCTTGGATATATGCGTTTTGGACACGTTTGCCTTCTTTATAAAGAAACTTCTAATAATTGCAGACCAAAATATTTCTAAATCCTGAAATCGCCTTCCAATTAATCTCAGGATGTTGCGCTTTTAATTCATCCGACAATTTTTGCGTTGATTCCGACAGCGTTTGCAAATTACGAATAACCGCATCCTGCACCATTTGCGAATTCATAAAAACAAACTGATCGTATTCTGTGTAATCATTAATTCGATCAATGCAATCAATGCAATCAATGCAATCAATGATATGCTCAAGATAAATACGGTCATCTTTCATAATGGCTGCGCTTCTTCCATAACTTGGGCATAAATACGGGGATGCAAAGCGTTTTTAGTCACTAAATCCACTTTTCGCTGCAACAGAGTTTGCAAATCGATTAGCAACTCACCTAAATCGAACAAATCCCGTCCTTGTTCCAGCTCAACTAAAAAATCCACATCGCTGCTATCGCCTGCATCGTCTCTCGCCATTGAATCAAATAGACAAATAGATTTAACGCCATGCTGTTTGGCTAAATTTAAAATAGCTGTTTTGTTAATCGTGATAAGTTTGTTCATAACGCTTCTCGCAGCCTGGACATTAATTGCGGATGCGACAAGGACTCAACCTCACCGCTTTCAATCTCCGCATCACGCCGTTTCGCTAACGCTGTCGCTTCATCATCCGACAGTTCAGCAGACACAATATAGGGGGCTTCAAGACTTTCCCATACGCTTTGGGCAAGCATCGCCCGGTCATGCGGACTTAACCTTAAAGCTTCACTGACAATCCGATCGATACCCATAATAAATAAATGCGGCGTTATATTTATTACCAAAGCAATCAGGCTACTTTATTCCCAAAATGCAGTTGTTGCTCTGCCAGTTTTTTATGAATGTTGCCGGGACTTAATTCCAGACCGTTACGCCAACATAACGCACCCAATTCCAGAAAAAATTGCTTAAAGTACGTTTCATCATTTAAAGGCTTAACTAATTCCGTTTGCCGGTCAATCAGAGCCTGCAAATCATAATCTCCCCATGAATTATCGGAAAAATACAATCGCAAAATCTTTTCTTGTAGATGCTTTGCTTGGATTATTTTAATCATTATCGGTTTCCGCAATACGTTGTAATGGTTCTTAGATTCAATAGCGGTCAATAATTCTTGCTGATGTTCTTTCGCCCATTCATGCACCAAATTTAATAGCTTTATTAGGCAGTGTTCCCTCTAAAAGCTCGCCGTTTTTAGTCTTGGCTGAACTTGGGAACTTTGTAGCCCCCGTCAACCGAGTTGCCGTTTTCGTCAATTGCACTTAATGCCATTTTCCTCTTCAATCAGACGAAATGACACTATCGCCATCCCCCGCCAGCAGGCGCTGGGGAACTTGGCTGAACAGATAAGCGCCATTTTGCCAATCGAAAATCCACACGATGTCGAAGCGGTCTCCAGGCCATGTTTGCGGGGCGGTCGTGCTGTTGCCAAGAATCAGGTTGGCAATTCCGGGGATGTCCTGGTGCTCCCAGGCAATCAGCACTATGCCGTCGCATCCCATGGCATCCTTGATCATGTCGTCTTCGTCCCCTTTCTTGTATTGGCTGTTGATCTTGATGCCGAGTTTTTCGGACAGCGGGGCGATCGTCTCCTGCGGGCGAAAGCTGTTGCTGTGCTTGCCGACGCCTGATGCGTAAAGATGTTGGGGAATGGCGATGCCGGGAGACTGCAACTTGCCGTCGGCCGGATCGAAAAATGCCGCCAGCGCCCCCGCCCTTTGCCAGCCTTGCGGAATCAGCGATTCCGGGTCTTGATTGCCGTTGATGTCCACGCCGTAAGGCGCGCCGGATTCAGCCGGTTTTTCGGCATGGCGTACGATCATTATTTTTTTCGCTGTCATGTCAGTCTCCTTGCTCTTGATCGATTAGTTAGCCGGACGCATGATCACGGCCGAAGCGGGACAGCGGTCTCTAACGCCCGAGCTGCATGTCTTGGGATGCATGGCTTTGTCGAAACAGAGACGCACTTCTTGCAAATATTCGCCTTTGCAGGCAACGGCCATCTGCACATTTGGATTCGAATCCTTAAACTGCTTGCGGATTTGGGCAGCCGACGTATTGACCTGTCGTCCGGGATTGGCGAAAGCCGCCGGGATTTTGATAGCCTGGAAAGCGCTCTTGATCAGGCCGAAGTATTCGCCGACCTTTTCGCCGCTGCATGTGCCGTGTTTTTCCCATTCGTGCTGGATCAGCTTTTCGCTGGGCATGATCGGTAGCATTTCCTGCACGACCGTTTCGGGAACGGCGGAGGTCATGGCGCAGGAATCGGGGTAACCTTTAGTGTATTGCGGCCATAATCCATGCACGACGAAGCCGTATTGCCTTGCTCCTCCGCACTGGAGCTTGTCGCTCGGCGCTTCGGCGCAATGCTCCGGCGACCAGGACAGGGTCAGCAGGTAATAGTCGAATTGCCCCGGCCGACCGTCCGCATAAGCCGGAAGACTTAAGCTCAGCATCAATGCCAAGACGGCTTTGCCGATTGTTTTTGTATACGACATTATTGTTCCTTATTGTTTAAGTGTTGGTTTTTGCGTTGACTCAGGCTTTGTCGTTAAGTAGTTGGGCAAACGTTTTCCGGCATATGTACAGTTTATTTGCCGTCGGCTCCCGGCTTGTTGCCGGTACCGCGCAAACGAACCAGTGTTTGCAAAAGATCGAACCAAAACGGCGCTCCGAAAAGAGTTGCCGATGCGGTCACTAGCCAGCCCGCTAATTGGGTAAGGCTGAGCGCCGGCGTATCGACTGTCCAGCCGATAGGCAGGGACATGAATTGTTTCCATGAAATATCAGCCGGAGGGGCCGAAGCGCTTATCCCGGCTGCAATTGCCGGGTGTTGCCAAAGTGTCGTGAAGAGGTGAAAGCTATCGATATTGAAAAGGCCCGCAATGACTAAAGCGATTATGAAACAATACAGCTGCGAGCGACGCTTGTAATTGCCCGATAACCGGTCCATGCCCGCATCAAACCATGCTGCCACTCCGGCATGGACATTTTCAATCTGTCCCGAAGCTCGCTCATATATCCCTTGCAGCAGTTGTTTTAACTGGGGATCCTGCATTGCGTCGATGTCCTTGCCTAGCTGGGCGAAATCGCCGGGTATGGTCTGTATGTTATCTATCAGGGCGATAGCAAAATGCGTTGGATCGATATACGAGGGCTTGTTGGTAATCTCTTGCGCGCTATTAGCATTCCCTTGGTCTTGGTGCCCCACTAAGGCATGATTGTATAAGTTGAGCGCAAGCCCTTCAAACTTTGGATCGTTAAGCAGGGCTTTGACCCCATCCAACAGCGAGCCGGAGCGCAACTTAAGAGCTGACGCAATGGCTTCGTTAATTGAACTGACAATAAGCGCTACGGAGGCGTAACAGAAAACAAGGCCGATTGCGACTTCCAGGGTGGTACTGTTAAACATGGTTTTTCTTCCTTTTTAATTTATTTCCCGGAACTTAGCCCGAGTTATGGGTTCATGGATTCGATTGTTTCTTTTTTATCCGGCAAGATTCCCCTGCTTTTCTCCGCCAGTCATTTATTACAAGCGTTATTATGACAATGCCTTTTCACCGATTTTAGCTGTCGCTAGCGATTTTGGCCGCGCAATTGTGGCGTAAAACATTGCAGGCGTATGTAAGCTAAAGCTGAAAATGGACCGACAAGCGTCATTTTTGTCTTACAACGGCCGATGAAACGCTTGCGCGGAGAAGATTGTGTCAGCCGTAATTCCGTTCGCCAAACAACGCGGTGCCGATTCTGACGATAGTGGAACCTTCGGCAATCGCGGCTTTTAAATCTCCGGTCATGCCGAAAGAAAAGCTATCCAACTCAGGACGGTCTAGTTTTGCGACAGCTTGGTAAAGCGCTCTATAAGGCTGGCGCTGCAAATCAAAATCCTGTTGCGGTGCGGGAATGGCCATGACGCCGCGCAATTTCAGGTTGGGCAGCTGGGCGACCTGTTCGCACAGTTGCGGCAATTCGGCCAGGGTAATGCCGGACTTGCTCGGTTCGTCGCTGATATTGACTTGCAGGCAAATATTTAACGGCGGCAAATGGGCCGGGCGCTGTTCGCTCAGGCGTTTGGCTATTTTTAAACTGTCCACGCTGTGTACCCAATCGAAATGCATCGCCAACGGCTTGGTTTTATTGGATTGGATGGGACCGATAAAGTGCCAGGTAATAGCGTAGATGCCCAATTCCTGCTGTTTTCTCAAGGCTTCCTGTAGATAATTTTCACCGAAATGACGTTGACCGGATTGATAAGCGGCGGCAATATCTTCGCTCGGCTTGGTTTTGCTGACCGCTAATAACAGCACCGAACCCGGCTGGCGGTTGCAGGCGCGTTCCTCAGCGCTGATTTGCTCGCGTATTTGTTTGAGTCTTTGAGCTATCGTTGTCATTAGGTGTCCGTTGTCCGTTAGTTGACGGTTATTAGACAACACACATTTAAAAAATGAAAATATGATCTATGGTATAAGGTCAATTTTACTTTTGTCTTCATGAGGATGTTATGGATATTGCCGAATTACTGGCTTTTTCAGCTAAAAACAAAGCGTCGGATTTACATTTGTCGGCCGGGCTGCCGCCTATGATCAGGGTTGACGGCGATATTCGACGGATTAATATTCCCGCATTGGATCATAAGGAAGTGCATGCGCTGATTTATGACATCATGAATGACAAGCAACGCAAGGATTATGAGGAATTTTTGGAAACCGATTTTTCGTTTGAGTTGCCCGGCGTCGCCCGGTTTCGTGTTAACGCGTTTAATCAGGAGCGTGGCGCCGCCGCGGTATTCAGGACAATTCCCTCGGTAATATTGAGCCTTGAAGAGTTAAAGGCCCCCAAGTTTTTTGAAGAATTATGCCAGAAGCCGCGCGGCATGGTTCTGGTGACCGGCCCTACCGGTTCAGGCAAGTCAACTACGCTGGCCGCGATGATCAACCATATTAATACCAATGATTACGCGCACATCCTCACCGTGGAAGACCCTATCGAGTTTGTTCATGAAAGCCAAAAATCATTGATTAACCAACGCGAAATCAAACGCGATACCCACGGCTTTAACGAAGCCTTGCGCTCGGCGCTGCGGGAAGATCCCGATGTCATCCTGGTCGGCGAAATGCGCGACCTGGAAACCATACGACTGGCGATGACGGCCGCTGAAACAGGCCACCTTGTATTCGGCACCTTGCATACGACCTCCGCGGCTAAAACCATCGACCGTATTATCGACGTATTTCCTGCCGCCGAAAAAGACATGATCCGGGCCATGCTTTCCGAATCGTTGCAGGCGGTTATTTCGCAAACCTTGCTGAAGAAAATCGGCGGCGGCCGCGTTGCCGCTCATGAAATCATGGTCGGCACCGCCGCTATCAGGAACCTGATTCGTGAAGCCAAAGTAGCGCAAATGTATTCGGCGATTCAAACCGGACGCAAGGACGGCATGCAGACGCTGGACCAGAATATGAAAGAGCTGGTTGAAAAAGGGCTGATTACCTCAAAATCAGCTATGGAAAAAGCGGTCAATAAGGATATGTTCCGCTAGCGATATTCATCCTGAAAACCGCAGGTGGAGGGCTTCCACGCCATCCACCTGCGGTTTATGGAATGATACGGACTCCAAGATTAATAACTGGTAAAATCACCCTATTTGACCCCCAGCGAGAACTTATGACCGCACCAGAAGCGCTATACCAATCAACACTGTCGTCTTTAAAGCTCCGCGCTCGCGGCAAAGTGCGCGATATTTACGACATTGACGACAAGCACATGCTGATTGTAACCACCGACCGGCTGTCTGCATTCGACGTAATCTTGCCCGATCCGATTCCCGGCAAGGGCCGTGTTTTGACCAGCGTGTCCAACTTCTGGTTTGAAAAAATGAAGCACGTGATGCCCAATCACCTGTCCGACATTCCGCTGGAACAAGTCGTGCCCGATGCCGCCGAGAGAGCGCAGATTGAAGGCCGCGCTATCGTCGTCAAATTGTTGAAGCCGCTGCCGGTTGAAGCCATCGTGCGCGGTTATTTGATCGGCTCCGGCTGGAAAGATTACCAAAAATCCGGCGCGGTCTGCGGCATTAACCTGCCCGAAGGTTTGCAGCAGGCGCAGCAACTGCCCGAACCTATTTATACGCCGTCCACCAAAGCCGAAATGGGCGACCATGATGAAAACGTGTCTTTTGATCGTACCGTTGAATTGATGGGCCGGGAATTGGCGGAAAAAGTGCGCGACGCCAGCCTGAAACTGTACAAGGAAGCCGCCGCCTACGCCAAAGAACGGGGCATTATTATTGCCGACACCAAATTCGAATTCGGCGTCGACGATGATGGCGTTTTATATTTGATCGATGAGGCGTTAACTCCCGATTCCTCACGGTTCTGGCCGGTCGACCAATATCAGGTCGGCATCAGTCCGCCGAGTTTCGACAAGCAATATGTCCGAGATTACCTGGAAACGCTGGACTGGGATAAAACCGCGCCGGGGCCGCATCTGCCCGCCGAAGTGGCCGAGTATTGCGCGGCGAAATACCGAGAGGCAGAGGTTAGGTTGACGCAAGGTTGATTTTAGCGTCTGGAAAGATCAATTATTAGTCCACGAAAAACACAAAAAGCACGAAAACCTTCAAAGCTGGCAAGACGTAGGCCGGAATAAGGCCATCCAAGCGCGTAGCGCGAGGTGGCGTTTCCGGCGAATCTGCGTGGTGTTTGCCGGAAACGCCCGTTCTCGCTATCGCTCGAACCGCCTTATTCCGGCCTACTGGGCTGTTTTTGAGTTTGACTGCCAAGAAATATCAATTGTCCGATGCTGGCGCACACAGTCCCGAAGATATAAATTGATCAGACTTTGATAAGGTACACCAGTGGCTTCAGCCATTTCTTTGAAATAGCCGACCACATCCTCGCCCAACCGGATAGTAACCGATTTCTTAAGTTTGGAAGCATAGGGGTTTTTTCGCGATTTCATTTGCGAAAGATCATATTCTGCTTTCATGGCACGTTACCTTTGTAATGGCTACATTCGCGTTTAGTTGCTTTGCGGGCCGATATTATCCTGATTGTATTGCCTGATTCGCGCTCGCAGTGGCAGACAAGAAGCATTCTGGATTCACAACTAAAGCCAAGCATCAAGAAGCGGTGTTCTACTTCCGAATGCCCGTCATCATAAAATTGCACTGCAAATTCGTCATAGAAAACAGACTTGGCTTCTTCGAAAGAAACGCCATGTTTTTTCTGATTGTCGGCAGCCTTTGTTGCGTCCCATTCAAACTTAATCATGGTTACATTGTATGTACAAAGACTGGTATGTCAAGCAATGGCTAACGTAAAGATAAGGGGTACGCCGCTGAAAGAAGCCAAGCGAAGCAACCGACCCCCGATTAAAAAGCAAACCTTTAAAACCGCCAACGGGCGACGCATCCCTTTGATCGTTATGTCAGGCTAAATCTATAAATCGAATAGGATGTGCCAACGAAGAAGCCGCATCGCTCGCGATTGATGCGCTTCGTGCCTCAGCGCATCCTATGGCCCTCATAGTGCGATCATGTCCGCGATTTGGTAGCCGAGATTGGTGATCTCGAACACTTCACCTTTGTACCCTCGATCAACGACGAGGCCATTGGAAATGAGTTGCTCAAGAGCGTATTCCCACTTCGCCACCTCCCGTCTCTCATCCGAGGGTATGAGATTCTTTCCGTTAGTCTGGATAGCAGTGCCACCGATGTAGCGCGCGTGAATGATGGTGCCACCTGAATCTTGGCTCGCCTCTTTTAGAAGAACTCTCGCTTCAGGGGAGAGCTCAGGCAGCTGATTACGGGATTCAACTATCTCTTGGGAGATTGCAGGTGTATCGGCAGTCTGGAACAATGGATGTTCATTGACCTTCAGTTGTAGATGACGATAAAACTTGTCTTTGAAGTCACTGTGGCTGTCATAACTCTCATAAAGACCACGAGCCTGACAAGACTCTTTGAACTTCTTCAATCTCTGGATTTGTTCAAGGTCGACTGTATCGAGTGCGACAGGCTGGCTTGAGAAATACAGCATTGCCGGCTTACCAACCGAAATATGTTTCTCGATTTCTTCAACAGTACCACTGAGGTGCTGCTCCGTTGGAGTACCTATTCTGGTCCAAAAAACGCCTACTAGAAGATCGCATTTTGCCAAGACCTGATGATTGATTATTTCCTGTGCCGACGCCCCCATTTCTGGCGACGAATGTGACTCCCAACCGATAGGCAAAAGTACAAGTTTGCGCGTACTGGAATGCACGGCGTTCCACTCGTATACAACGTCTCGCACAATGGCACGTTCCGAAGCGACATCGCCTGGCGACGCGATCATCACATTGAAGGTGGTGGCCGTATAGCTCATCGTTTATTCCCTGTGCAACATAACGTAGAGCTAACCGGGCGCGGCCCGGAAAGCTGAGAAACAAAACCGCCTTATAACCGCGCTCCGGTTGAGCGCCGTGTTAGCAGCTTTCATATTCCCAGACTTTAAAATCACAAAGGATTTCATTACGCAACCGCTCTGATATTGGATTTACCTTTTCGATGATTAAATCTGAGTTAGCATTTTTATCTTGGATATTGTTCATTACGTGCTCCATAACGTCTTCAAGCTCAATAAGGCTAGACCTCACGCTTTTCGAGTAATAAGGCAGGTTTTCAATGACCGAATATAGATCAGCAGCACAGCCATTTAGAAACGCTAAATCTTTTGATTGCGTCTTATCTTTTAATGACACCCTAAGGCCAGATGAAAACTTGTAGGCTGTTTGATAAGCCTTGATTCTTTGTGTGTCATGTAACTTAATTCTTTCGAGTTTTTCAGCCCTACGAGAAGAAAGCCAATCCTTTAATAGAGGGATTGCTGCGCCTACCAAGACACCAATAATACTATCCATAATTCAGGCTTCTCCCCTTTGCGATTTAATCTGCTAACAAGTAATTATATGGTTTCTGTATATCATCCCTGATTACCGCTTCCTAGGCAATAAGCTAAGGATTTTTTTGCAGATTTCTAAGTGCATATTTTGTTGAGACGCAATTTCTGTTCAGCCCTCAAATAACCGGCATTTTACCCATGTTTCCGACCAGTCAAATGCTTTAATCTCAACCCCATTACCAGCAACATTGCCGCATAAATCACCAAGCCTATTCCTATCCATTTCACCAGATTGATCACGCGCTCCGAGGAATTCCAGTCATTCCACCAAGCCGGATCGACAAAATAATACAATCCTGCCGACATTGCCCCGGCAGCCAGCGAGACCCTGGCAAAAAACAGCCACCAGCCGCTGGCCGGTTGATATACCTTGTCCTTGTGCAATTTTCTCAATAACAAGGCGGCGTTAAAAAAAGCACCCAAGGACGTCGCTAAAGCCAGCCCCGCATGCGCCAGCGGGAAAACCAGCGCCAGATTCAGGCCCAGGCTGACCATCATCGCGTAAACCCCGTAGCGTACCGGCGTCTTCATGTCGCCGCGCGAGGTGAAGCCCGGCACCAACACCTTGATTAGGATAAAACCCAACAAGCCCAGCGAATACGCCTTCAAGCTCAATCCTGCAAAATGCACATCGCTGACGCCGAATTCATTATATTGAAACAACGTCGACAGCATCGGCTCGGCCAGCATCACTAAGCCGATGGTGGCAGGCAGGCCTACCAGAACAACCAATCTCAAACCCCAATCCAGTGAATTTGAAAAAGCGGCGGTGTCTTCCGCAGCATGGCTTTTGGATAAGTTCGGCAAAATGACCGTCCCCAGCGCAAGCCCCAAAATACCTAACGGAAACTCCACCAGTCGGTCGGAATAATACAACCAGGACACGCTGCCGACGGTTAAAAATGACGCAATCAAGGTATCCAGCAACAAGTTAATTTGCGTTACCGAGACGCTGAAAATCGCCGGCAGCATCAGGCTTATAATCCGCTTAACGCCCGAATCATCAAAGCCCAATCTTGGTCTAGGCATTAGTCCCAATTGTATCAACGAAGGAAACTGAAACAACAGCTGCACGATGCCCGCTGCAAAAACACCCCAAGCTAATGCGGTAACCGGCTCGTCCATCAATGGCGCAAGCCAGATGGCGGCGGCAATCATGCAGATATTCAGGAAAACCGGCGTTAAAGCAGGTATCGCAAACTTCCCGTGCGCATTTAAAATACCCCCGGCAAAAGCCACCAAGGTGACAAAAAACAGGTACGGGAAGGTGATTTGCAACAGTTGCACGGATAGCTCGTACTGAGTTCCCTGCCACATAAAACCGGGAGCCAGTAGCATGATCAGCACGGGAGAAGCAACTACGCCGACCGCCGTAATCAGCAGTAAAAATACCGACAGGGTTCCGGCGGTTTTATCGACAAACTGCTTTAACGCGGCCTTGCTGCCGCGCTCTTTGTAATCGGACAGCACCGGAACAAAGGCGTGAGCAAAAGCGCCCTCGGCGAATAAACGACGCAAAAAATTGGGAATCTTGAACGCCACAAAAAAGGCATCGGTTGCCGAATCTACGCCGAAAATCTGTGCAATCAACATATCCCGGACAAAGCCGAGAATACGTGAAATCAGGGTCATGCTGCCGACCACCACAGTCGATTTAAAAAGCTGCCTGCTCAACGCCACTCCTGTTATGATGCGTCAAAAAGTTTGACAATAATATCATTTAAAAAGATAATACACGGCTTAATTAACTTACACCAAGAATCGAGAAACTATGGCTAATACAGCACAAGCTAAAAAGCGTGCGCGACAAGCGGAAAAAAGCCGTATTCGCAACGCAGGACAACGTAGCAACTTACGCACCTTCATCAAAAAAATCATTGCCGCAGTGAAGCTTGGCGACAAAGAAAAAGCGCAAGCAGCCTACAACACTGCCGTTCCGATTATCGATTCAGCAGTTACCAAAGGCATTATTCACAAGAATAAAGCCGCACGCGGTAAAAGCAGACTGAATGCAAAAGTAAAAGCTATCGCTTAATCGCTTTAGTCTTACTCAATAAAAAAGGCCGTACTCTTTGAGCCACGGCCTTTTTTATTGCCTGTCGTTTTTACAGGAATAGAACGCGGATTACCAATAAACAGCGAAATGACAGTTTAAAAGAATCCCGCCCAATCCGCGCTCCATTTGTAAAACCGACTAAATTACAACCAGATTATCCCGATGAATCAGCTCCGAATCGTCGAAGTAGCCCAGAATGCTCTCAAATTCCGAACTACTCTTGCCCACTATTAACTGAGCATCTGCATTGCCGTAATTAATCAATCCCCGCGCGATTTCCAAGCCGCTTTCATCGACACAGGAAACCAACTCGCCGCGCTCAAATCTGCCTGACGCCGACTTAACGCCGACAGCCAAAAGGCTTTTTCCCTCATTCTGCAACATCCTGACAGCGCCCGCATCCAAAACCAATTGCCCTTTAACCTGCAACTGCCCGGCGAGCCAGCGCTTTCTGGCCACCAACGGCTCTATATCCGGCAATAGATGGGTGCCCAAATTAGCCCCGGCGATTACCGCCACAATAGCATTATCGGCAGCGCCCGCCGCAATTACTGTTGCAGCACCGGACCTGGAGGCCAATCGCGCCGCCCGCACCTTGGTACACATGCCGCCTCGACCCAAGCCGCTACGACTATCGCCGGCCATTATATCCAGCCGCTCGTCGTTGACGCTGATCTCGGAAATTAATTCCGCATCGGGATGCAATCCGGGATCTCCCGTAAACAACCCCTGCTGATCGGTCAAAATGATCAGCAAATCAGCCTCAACCAGATTGGCAACCAATGCCGCCAGGGTATCGTTATCGCCAAAGCGAATTTCCTCGGTCGCCACCGCATCGTTTTCATTAATGACCGGCACCACGCCAAACTTGAGCAAGGTCAGCAACGTGCTTCTGGCATTTAAATAGCGCTGCCGGTCCGACAAATCATCATGCGTCAATAACACCTGCGCCGCATGCAAGCGATGCCGCTGAAAATTATCGTCAAATACGCGCACCAAGCCCATTTGGCCCACAGATGCCGCCGCCTGTAGCTCATGCAAGGTCTTCGGCCGAGCCTTCATGCCCAAGCGACACATCCCCTCCGCCACAGACCCCGAAGAAACCAGTATCACGTCAATAGATTGCCGCCTTAAGCCAGCCATCTGCTCAACCCAGGCAGCAATGGCGATCTTATCAAGCCCCTGCCCACCCTTGGTTAATAAAGAACTGCCTATCTTGACGACGACCCGCTTAACTTTGGCAAAATCAGTCCTGTTCACTTTTTTCCTGCCGTTGCTGTTCCAAAAAGTTCATGATGGCGAACATCAATTCTCTTGTGCCGCCGCCATTAATTGCCGAAATCTTAAAAACCGGCCCCGTCCATTCCAGCTCATCGACAATCGCCTGACAATGCGCCTCAACCTCTTCTTCAAGCAAGCGGTCTATTTTATTCAATACCAGCCAGCGCGGCTTGGCAGCCAGCTCATCGCTCCATTTTTCGACCTCATGAATAATTTTTCTAGCCGCCTGCACCGGCGACTCCGCGCTTTCGTAAGGCTCGACATCAATGACATGCAACAGCAAACCGGTACGCAGCAAGTGCTTCAAAAACTGCAATCCAAGCCCCGCACCTTCAGCCGCGCCCTCAATCACACCGGGAATATCAGCAATAACAAAACTGCGCAAATCATCAACGCTAACCACGCCCAAATTAGGATGCAGAGTCGTAAACGGATAATCGGCAACCTTGGGCGTTGCCGCCGATACCGAGCGAATCAAGCTGGATTTCCCGGCATTAGGCATCCCCAACAGACCGACATCGGCAATCAGCGTCAGCTCCAGATTCAGCCTGCGATGCTCGCCCTCGCTGCCTTTACTGGCTTTTTGCGGCGCTCTGTTAACACTGCTTTTAAAGCGCGTATTACCCAGACCATGAAAACCACCCTGAGCGACCAGCAAAGTCTGACCGATTTCGGTTAAATCGCCGATAACCTCGCCGGTTTCCGCGTCGGAAACTAATGTTCCGAGCGGCACCGGCACATAGCAATCATCGCCTTTTCGGCCGGTGCAGTTACGACTCATGCCGTTCTGCCCGCGTTGCGCCCGGTGTACCGCATGATAGCGAAAATCCACCAGAGTATTTACATTCTCCGCGGCAATCAGGTAAACGCTGCCGCCGTCGCCGCCGTCGCCGCCGTCCGGGCCGCCCATAGGGATGTACTTTTCGCGCCGAAAGCCGATAGTACCATTGCCGCCATCGCCCGCTTCTACGCGAACTTCCGCTTCGTCAACAAATCTCATAAATCACATGCCGCCAAACTTCAAACTCAACCGATAAAAACAAAAAAAGCCCCACCATGAACGGAGGAGCTTTTTTAAAGTTGCCGGGTTACAAAACCCCGGCCTAACTGTCGCACCATGCTATGGCGCGATACAGCCGTATGTCTTATGCAGCAACAATACTGATAAACTTGCGGCTATTAGGTCCTTTAACCTGAAAAACCACCTTACCGTCAGCCGTTGCAAACAAAGTATGATCTTTTCCGCAACCTACGTTATCGCCCGCGTGAAACTGGGTTCCACGTTGACGAACGATGATATTGCCTGCCGTTACACTCTCGCCGCCGTAACGCTTAACACCTAATCTTTTCGCATTAGAGTCGCGTCCGTTACGGGTACTACCACCAGCTTTCTTATGAGCCATCTGTAACTCCTAATATCTTAAGCAGAAATGCCAGTAATCTGGACTTCTGTATAGTACTGACGATGCCCCATTTGCTTCATATGGTGCTTACGTCTTCTGAATTTAATAATTTTGACTTTTGCATGTCTACCTTGAGACAAGACAGTCGCTGTAACTTTGCCGCCTTCGATAAAAGGCATGCCGACCTTAACAGCATCGTCTGACTGAATCATCAGTACTTTATCGAATTCAATGCTGTCGCCTTCGCCTAGCTCCAGTTTTTCTATTTTTAAGTAAGTACCTTCTTCTACACGGTACTGTTTACCACCTGTTTGAATTACCGCATACATCGGCGCAAGCTCCATCAAGCATTAATCTGTTTAAAGTGAACAAAAAATTATATTTTTAAACCAAGGCTAAGTCAATCTAAATTAAACCAAGACCCTAAATATCTTAATTAAATAGCATAAAAAAAGCCGCTATTCTCAATCTACCCACTTAATAGCATGGGCGATTAACGTTTTATTAAGTTATAATAGCTTAACAGAATTTGATTTTCATAGCTATCGCCATGAAAAGTAACCCAAACTTACACGCAGCACTACATAATGGCATCGCATCCACAATTCTCGACTAACGCTCCTGCTCCCATTGATTTTGATTCCATCAAAAAATTAACCACCATCGAGGCAAAAGCTGTCGATCAACTCATTATCAACGAGTTGAGTTCCGATGTCGTCCTCATCAACCAGATGGGCCACTACATCGTTGGCAGCGGCGGTAAAAGATTACGGCCAATGCTGCTGTTACTGGCGGCCAAGGCGCTGGGAGGAGCCAACGACAACCACCTGCTGATGGCGGCGGTTATTGAATTTATCCATACCGCCACGCTTTTGCATGACGACGTTGTCGACGATTCCGATCTCAGACGCGGCAAAGAATCGGCCAATGCCGTCTGGGGCAACGCGGCCAGCATCTTGGTAGGCGATTATCTTTATTCCAGCGCATTTGAAATGATGGTGCGCACCGGCAATATGCGCGTAATGGAAATCCTGTCAAAAACCACCACCGCCATTGCCGAAGGCGAAGTACTGCAACTTTTAAACTGCAATAACCCCGAGACCACAGAACAAAAATATCTCGAAGTGATTGCCAGAAAAACCGCTATCTTATTTAGCGCAGCGACCAAATTGGCCGCCGTTATCGCCGGATCATCAACCGAAACCGAACAAGGCCTGGCGCTATACGGCCAACATCTAGGCATCGCTTTTCAGCTGATTGACGACGCTCTCGATTACAAAGCCAGCAAAGACGAACTGGGCAAAAATCTCGGCGACGACCTTGCCGAAGGCAAACCGACCTTGCCGCTGATTTACGCCATTCAAAACGGCAGCGAAACCGAGGCCAAAGTCATTATCGATGCCATTAAAAATGGCGACCGCGATGCCTTCAACGAAGTTTACGCCATCGTGCAAAGCACTAAAGCCATTGATTACACAGAACAACGCGCCGACGAGGAAGCCCAAAAAGCGATAAGCGCCTTAAGCGTGCTGCCTGATTCCGAATACAAACAAGCGCTGACTTTATTGGCGCTATTTTCCGTACAGCGTAACTATTAGCCTTTAATCAGCGCATTATAAGCATGCGCTTTTTCAAGCAGCAGGTTATATTTACGCTCAACCTTGTCCATTATCTCGGTTAAAAACTGCGTTACCTCGGCGTCTTCAATACCCTCTGCCGCCGACAACATATACGCCTCCAACTCGCCAACCGCATCGGCATCGACAATCTCATCGAGCAGCGCCGCCGCCTCGGAATCGCTAATAGCCTTAACCAGCTTATTGGCAACCAAACCCTGCTGTAGCAACTGTTGCAACACATCAACCGCCTGTGCCATCTCCCGCGCTTTTTCATTGACGGCTTGAAGCAGCGTTAAATGCTCAGTCAGCTCAAGAAAATCATTCACCGCTTTTTTAAGCTCATACAAGCGAAGCTCGTGCTTTGCCTTTATTGTTTGCCGCATAGTTATATCCAGTTCGCCAAAAAATTGCGTCAATTATAATTCAGATTTGGATTTATCCATCGATTCGCTAACGCTTGCATTTTTTGCCCAACCGCCTCGACCCATCTCGCTGGAATTAAATTGGCCCGGAAGATGAACCGATTAACTCAACGGCACTGCCCTGCGACATACGCCAAAAACGCCTCGACCGGCATCGGTTTGGCATACAGATAGCCTTGCACGTACTCGCAGCCGACCGCCATCAGCAACGCCCGCTGGCCTTCGGTTTCCACGCCTTCCGCGATCACCTTCAGACCCAAACGGTGCGCCATTACCACAATAGCTTCGGCTATCGCCCGGTCGCCGGGATCGGTTTCCAAATCGCGGACGAAAGAACGGTCGATTTTCAGATAATCGATGTGAAACTTTTTCAGATAGGCCATCGCCGAATAACCGGTGCCGAAGTCGTCCAGTGAAAGCTGCATCCCTGCCGCGCGCAACAGCTCCAATTTCCCGGTAATAGCCGAACTATCATCCAATAACAGACCTTCGGTAATCTCGACGACGATATAAGAAGGATCGAGATCGACAGCCTGCAAATAATCAATGACAGATTGAACGCCGCTCTCTTTGGTAAACTGACGCGGCGACATGTTGACGCTAATTTGCCCTACGCCATCCTGTTCATGCAGGGCGAGCCAGCGTTTAGCAGTGTCCGCAGCCTCGCGAAACACCCATGCGCCTATCTCCTGAATCAGATCGGTTTCTTCAGCGATGGGAATAAACCGGTCGGGCGGCACCATGCCCAGGTCGGGATGATGCCAGCGCAACAGAGCCTCGGCCTTGACCACCCGCCCCCCGGCAACCTCGATAATCGGCTGGTAATACACCTCAAACTGACCTGCGTCGAGCGCACGTCGCAAATCGTTAACCAGCTCCAAACGTTGCCGGGCCTGCTCCAGCATGCCGCGGGTAAAGAAACTGAAGCAATTGCGTCCCATATCTTTGGCGGCATACATGGCCTGGTCGGCGCAACCGATCAAGACTTCGGCGCTATCTGCGTCTTTCGGATAGCAGGCAATGCCTATACTGGCGGAGACATAAGCCTGATGCAGGCCAAGCCGAAATGGCCGGACCAGGGTATCGACAATACATTGCGCCACTCGGTCCTGCGGAATGCTTTCGTCGACTTTAGGCAAAATCACCACAAATTCGTCGCCGCCCAGGCGCGCCACGGTATCCGACTCCCTGACACAGGAACGAATACGTTGCGCAGCTTCCACCAACAACTCGTCGCCGGCATCGTGACCCAAGGTATCGTTGACTTCCTTGAAACGATCCAGGTCGATAAACAGCACCGCCAAGCTATAAGCGCCGCGTCCAGCCTTGGCGATTTCCTCGCGCAGCCGGTTGCCGAACAAACGCCGGTTAGGCAGCCCGGTCAGCTGGTCGTAACTGGCTTGGCGGTACATTTGCTGTTCGAGGCGTTTGCGTTCGATAGCGATGGAACTCAAATGCCCGGCTTGCAACAGCAGCGCCAAATCAGCCTCATCGGGCTCCCCGCTATGATTAAGGTACAGCGTCACAACCCCCAGTAATTGGCTGGATGAGGAAAAAATCGGCTCAGACCAGCAGGCGGCCGCGCCGATTTCGCCGATAAATGACCGGCACAGCGGCGAGCACAGATGCGCCTGCATATCCTTCACAACGACCCTTTCGCCGCGCAACACCGACGCAGCCCAACCGTAGCAAGGCCCGTCCTCCTCGCTGAGCCGCTTCGCCCTGTATGACGCCGGAAACGAAGGCGCGGCCACCGATTGCAAATGTTTTTTATCATCTTCCAACAACAAAATAGCGCAATGCCGCCCGGACTTCGAGGATTCGACATACAAAGCCACCTGCTCCAAAATGCCGTTAAGATTATCGCCGTGCGCCATTTTTTCGAACACCCGTTGGCGGTTGGCCTCGACAATTTGTTGCTGACGGCGATCGCTTAAATCGAAACCCAGCGCCAACACGCTATCGACTTTGCCGTCGACATCGTATTCCGGCACAATTTTCATCGCATGACTGATCAGACGGCCGTCGCTGTCAGTCCATTCCAACGATACCTCGGTTTTTCTGCCGCTATGCATTACCTCGGCCAGAATAGCCGTATACGCATCAGCGGAAATATTAGTGGCCCGCCACGTCTCTCCAAGCGTATTGCCGAATGTTTCCGCGTCAGCGCGCCCGGTGAGTTTCGAGTAAGCGGGATTGACATAAATGCGCCGGAACTTGCGATCATAGCGCACCACCATGGTCGGCAGGTTTTCCACCAGAGTCCGCAACTCCCGCTCGCGCTGATACAGCAGATTCTCCGCCAGTTTCCGTTTGGTAATATCGCGGCAAATGGCAATCACCCCGTCCACCTCGCCCAGCAACCCGAATTCCGGCGCATACCGGTTATGGAAATAATAGCGCCGTCCATCGGCAGTGATGAACTCCACCTCGCTCTCCGCAGCCAAGCCCGTGTCCAGCACCTGCCGGATGATCCGTTCCTGTTTTTCCCCTTCGCTCGCGCTGAGCACCGATGCATCCGACGGCGTCCTGTTTATCAGTTCAGAGTCCGGTCGTCCGACCAGCCTTGTCACAGCCGGATTGACATAAATACGCCGACAATCCCGGTCGTAACGGAAGATAGGATCGGGCGAGTTTTCCACCAGCACCCGAAACTCCTGTTCCCGTTGCCGCACCCTCGCTTCCATGTGCTTGCGCTCGGAGATGTCGCGAACCAGGGCAAAATTGTAATGTCGGCCCTGGTAGATAATGGGATTAGCGTTGACTTCTATCGGGATAATACCGTCCTGTTTCGTTTGATGCCGCGTCTCCAGAGTTATAGCGCTCATCCCGGCGATCAGCTCGCCCCAGTGCTGCCGCCATTGTTCCGGGCCGAAGTCGGGGTCGATGTCGATGACCCGCATCGTCAGCAATTCGGCCCTCGTATAACCCAGCATCCGGCTCGCTTCTTCGTTGACCTGGAGGATGCGGGCGTCTTCATCGATCAGGTAGACGGCTTCGCCGACATGATTGAGCGCGTAATCCAGCAGGGCCAGCTGCTCGCCGCTGGCTTTACGTTCGGTGATGTCTATCATCAGCCCATGCCACTCGGTGCTGCCATCCCGCTGCCGTTGCGGCGTGGAACGGATTTCGATCCAGCGCAAGCCCTTGTCGGGGTGAATAATTCGGATTTCGATACGGTAAGGCGACAGTTGCTGCCTTGACTTTTCCAATTGCGCAACCGCCCCCGGCAAATCGTCGGGGTGGTAGCGCGCCCGCAGCACCGCCGCGTCGTCGCGAATATCTTCGGGACTCAACCCGAACAGCGCTTCGATGCCCGCGCTGGCAAACGGAAAACTGGCGTGCCCGTCCCGGCTCTGGCGAATCGTGTAGATAAAGCCCGGCACGCTGGCCGCCAGGCAAGACAACTGCTCTTCCAGTTGCGCACGCTTGAGCAGATTCAATTCATACTGCTTGTGCTCGGTAATATCCCTGATGATACCGACCAAAACGGGTTGGCCGTTATTATCCGAAAAACAGCTTTTGGTCGTAGAAATCGTCCTCTTGACGCCCTGACCATCGGTAATTTCATTTTCACTGACGTTTTCCAGTCCGCTGTCGAACACCGCATCGTCGCCCTCCCGCAATGCGCGAGCCTCGTGCTCCGGAAAATAATCCCTATCGGCTTTGCCCAGCAGTTCGGCGCGGGGCCGACCGAGAAGATCGCAACAGGCCTGATTAAGCAAAATCCAGCGATGCTCCCGATCCTTAACAAACACCGGATCGGCAATGGTATCGATCACCCGGTTCAGGAACTGCCGCGACTCGAATAACGCCTGTTCAGACCGGTGGCGCTCCAATTCCGCCGCCGCGCTGGTCGCCACCAGTTGCAGCAGCGAAGTGACCGTAAACTCATCGCGCATCGGCTTGCCGTCCATCACCGCAATCAGGCCGATAACCTTCCCGGTGGAATCCCAGAGCGGAAGGCCGATATAGCTTTCGACCTGCATATCCGCCAGCAGAGCATCTTCGGGAAACTGCTGTTGCACATCCGCCAGATAACAGCACAAGCCGCCCGCCATAACATTCTCGCAAGGCGTGTATTCGAGACGGTATTGCATATTCGGGAGCATTTCGCCCTTGGCGTAGACGGCAACCGCCTCGGCTTGGTTCGGGTCTGCGGACAACTTGTCGATCATCACATAATCCATCTCCAGCAACCGGCCCAGATACCGCGCCAGCGAGATCAAAAAGGCCTCGCCGCCTTCCATCCAGCCGCGCTGGGCAATAAATTTCAGCGTCTTCTCGACCCGCTTGCGCTCCTCGATTTCCTCGCGCAGCAAGCGGTTGCCGACGCTAAGCTCAGCGGTACGCCGGGCGACTTTCAGCTCCAGCTCCTGCTGATACCCTTGCAATTGCTCATTCTGCAATTGCAGTTGCCGCTGCATAGCTCTCAGATTCAAATGCACGCCGACGCGCGCGACGACTTCATCGATCTGCATGGGCTTGCTGAGATAATCGACGCCGCCCGCCTTGAATCCGGTGATTGTATGTTCGCTCTCGCCCAGAGCCGTCATAAAAACCACCGGTATATCGGCGGTCTCGGCATCGCTCTTTAAACATCGGCATACTTCAAAACCGTCCAACTCCGGCATCATCACATCCAGCAGAATCAAGTCCGGTTTTACCAAAGCGGCGCGTTTCAAGCCCTCCGCACCGTCCTGGGCTATCAGTAACCGGTAGCCGCGGCTTTCCAGACCCTCCACCACCACGCCCAGATTGGCCGGCGTGTCGTCGACAATCAAAATAGTGGGTTTATCAAACACGGCTGTCGCACTGCTCATGACTCGCTCCCTATCCAACGATTGTCATTCCGATCAATACCGGCGTAGGCCGGCGTTTCCGGCGAATTCGAATGGTGTTTGCCGCAAACGCCGCTGCCTTTCGCCATTCGCCTTTTTCTCACCCGTAATAACAAAATGAGTAAATTCTTCATAGTTTATCAATATTCATCTATATCAATCTGTAGTTGAATAGTTACGACGCCTGTCGATATAACGCTCCACCAGTTCCAGAACGGCTTTGGATTGGTAGCCTTTGGCCAAACCGCGCAACTGCTCGGCAAACGGGCGATAGCGCGGATCAAGCCCCCTCAAATAATCGGCCTGAATAATAATGTCGCGCATACTGCCCTCCTCCGCCAGTTGAAGCAAAATCCTCATCTCCTCCATTGGCGGCGCATCCAGCCATTCGTCAGGCTTATATTGCGGCCCCGGTTCGGCTTCAGGCTGCGCATAAACCCAATCGAGTTTTAAAAGCCCGGCAATTTGCCCCATCAGCTTTTTTATCTCAACAGGCTTGGACAAAAACGCATTAACGCCGACCTCCATAGCGTTGGCAATATCGATATCCGAGGCGCCGGCCGAAACCGCAATAATCGGCGTTTGCCCGAAACCCGGCAAACAGCGCAGACGGCGGGCCGCTTCCAGTCCGTCCATTTCCGGCATGACCATATCCAGCAGGACCAGATCCGGCGCTTGGCGTGCGGCGTTATCCAGGCAATCCTTGCCGTTAGCGGCCTCGACGGTCTCGAAGCCCAGGCCGCCGAGCATATCGATCAACAACGCCCGATTTATATCGATATCGTCCACCACCAGCACCCGTCGGCGAGGCCCGCGATATCCGCCGGCATGTTGCCCGACCGGTCTAATCTCCCCGCAGGCCTCAACAACCGGGACATCAAGATCGAACCAAAACCTGCTGCCCTCGCCGATCCGGCTGGCGACGAAAATATCGCTGCCCATCAGCCTGGCAAGCTCGCGGCTGATTACCAGGCCCAGGCCGGTGCCGCCCCTGTACTGCCAGTCCCCCGCCTGCTCGAAAGGCTGAAAAATGCGTTCCAGTTGCCCGGCCTCGATACCGATACCGCTATCTTGTATTTCAAAACGCAAGCGGACCGATTCGACATGCACGCCCTCCGGACAAGACTTTTCCAATAGACTGACCCGCAGCTTGACCCGCCCTCGTTCCGTGTATTTAACGGCATTGGCCAACAGATTAAGCAATATCTGCTTTAGCCGCAACTCATCGACGCGAATGCCGCCAGCCACATCCGTTGCAATGTCGTAAACAAAAACCAGTTGTTTCTGCTCCGCCTTGACGCTGACAATACTGGCTATATTGCCCAGAAACCGCGGCAGATCTACGTCGCTTAAGCTCAGCTCCTGCTTGCCCGCCTCAATTTTGGCAAAATCCAGAATATCGTTGATCAGATTCAGCAAATGTTCGCCGCTTTGCTGTATCACGCTCACCATGCCATTCTGGCGTTCGTTCAGCTTGCTTTCCGCTAACAATATCTGCGCGTAACCCAAAATGCCGTTCAGCGGCGTGCGCAGTTCATGGCTCATCCGCGCCATAAACTCGCTACGCAGTTGCGCCAGCCGTTCCGCTTCGGCCAAAGCCGCTTCCCGCGCCGTGTCCACGGCCTTACGCTCGCTGATGTCTCGGGATACGCCCACCGTTCCCAGCATGCGGCCGTCCTCATCCAGCACCGGGGTTCTAAAGGTTTCCACCCAAATAACCGCGTTGTTCTGATCGACGAAAAGCTCTTCTAAAACCTTCCCCTGCCCTGTTGCCATCACCTCGGCGTCGTCGGCAAGGTAGGACTCGGCATAGTCGCCCGGCCAACAATCCAAAGCGGATTTGCCGACCAAATCGTCCACGCCATGCGCGCAAACCCGCGCCAAAGCCTGATTAACGACCAGAAACCGGCTGTCGGTATCTTTAAACCAAACCATCATCGGCAGCGTATCGATCATCGTCCTCAGATAACGGGTTTGCCTGCGCAGCTCTTCGGTCCGTTCCAGCACCCGCCGTTCCAGGCCGGCATTAAGGGCGAGAATTTCAGCCTCGGCCTGCTTGCGCGCGGTGATGTCCTGCATGATGGTGAACATAAACTCCGGATTGCCGTCGGTATCCCGATGCAGCATCAGCAGTTGGGATACCGGAATTTCCCGTCCGTCCCGGTGCAGCAGCGCCGCTTCGCCCCGCCATGCGCCATCGGCCAGCACCGAAGGCATTGCGGTTTCCTGTATCAGTTTTACTGCCCAAGCCGGATGCATATCGGAAATATGCATCGCCGACAGATCGGCATCTTCCGGCAGGCCGACCATGCGCAGCGCCGCGCGGTTGTGATAGGTCAGGTTGCCCTGCATGTCGGCGCTGCCGATAAAATCGGCGGATTGCTCCAGAATATTGATCAAGCGCTGTTTGTCCACCTCGGCACACTTGCGCTCGGTGATGTCGTGAACGTATCCGTACCAGACAATACCGCCGTCAGGGTGAGGCTCCGGACTGGTATGACCTTCCATCCAGCGTTCGCCGCGGGTGGGATGCAAAATCCGGTATTCCAGGTGCCAGGTGCTCATGGTCCGGGCCGATTCGGCGATCGACTCAAGCATCTGTTGAGCGTCGCCGGGATGGTTCAGCGCCAGCATAGGCGCGGCATTATCGACGACCTCTTCCGGACGCAGGCCGAACAACTCCCAAATATTCGCAGACACATAAGGCATGCAAACGGAACCGTCCGGCCGCAAATGGAAAGCGCCCATCATGCCCGGCGAGGATTCCGCCAAGGCGCGAAGTTGCCGCTCACGGTTGGCCAGCGCTTCCTCCATAAGTTTACGCTCGCTGATGTCCTTGCCGACGCTGATCATGCGGATGGGCTGGGTATCCGGTACGATGGCAACAGAACTCTCGTATTCGCGCCGCTCGCCGTTACGGGTGACCAAGCCCAGCTCATAGTTAGCAGGAACCGCTTCCCCGGCCGCCCTGCGAACATGGTAATCCATCACCCGCGCCCGGTCGTCAACATGGATGATGTCGGCGAGCGGAGGATGTGCGTCGACCTCATCCCCGGTAAAACCGAACTCCTCCGCCAGCTTGCGGTTGCCGACATGGATAATGCGACCCTCTTCGATCACCATCACCTGCATGCCAACGTCGCAGATGGCGTTCAGTATGGTTTGCTGGAAATTTGCTTGGCTGACCAATTCCGCTTCCATGCGCTTGCGTTCAGTGATGTTTTTGCTGATGCTGATCGTCCGGACGGGATCGGTGCCGGGCACCACAGCGACCGAGATCTCGTATTCGCGCCGCTCCCCGTTGTGGGTAACCAAGCTCAGCTCATAGCTGGTAGGCACCTCCTCCCCGGCCTCACGGCGAACATGGTAATCGATTACCCGCGCCCGGTCGTCAGGATGGACGAAGTCGATGAACGATGGAGATGCGGCGAGCTCTTCGTCGGTAAAGCCGAACTCCTTGGCCGATTCCCGATTAGCGACATGAATCATGCGGCCATTTTCGATCACCATCAGCTGCATGCCGACATCGCATACAGCGTTTATTATTGTTTTCTGGAAATCCGCCTGACTGGCCAGTTCCGCTTCCATGCGCTTGCGTTCGGTAATGTCGCGGATCACGATAAGACTAAATTTCAAACCCTCGTCCTCGAAGGGGTTAGCGCTGACTTCAACCGGAAAAATACGCCCGTCCCGCGTCTGGTTGCGCGACTCGAAGGAGAGATTGCCGCCTACCGGGGTGGCCTTCATCATCGCCATAGCAGCCTCGAACGAGACATCGGGATCGATATCGGGCGGCGTCATCGTCAAAAGTTGTTCCCGGCTGTAACCCAGGGAGCGGCACGCAGTGTCGTTGACGTAAGTGAAACGGAGCTGTCCGTCGATCAGGCAGATGCTCTCGGACGCCTGGTTAATGGCGCGGTTGAGCAACTCCATCCGATGTTGGGTCTGTTTGCGCTCGGTGATGTCGCGCGCCAGCGCCAGCACCAGGCGTTGGCCCTGGTAAACAAACTGGGTCAAACTGACTTCCACCGGAAAAACCCGTCCGCTTTTAGTTTTGTGGCGGCTTTCGAGCATAAGCGTACCCTGCTCAGCCAAGCTTCGGGCATTTGCGGCCACTTGCTCTTCCGTCAGGCCGAAAATGATGTCGAAAACCGGCCTGCCGATCAACTCATCGGCATTGTATCCCAGCGAGTTTATGCAGGCTTGGTTGGCATAAACAATGACTCCGTCGTCCATCAGGAATGCAGGATCCGAGCGGTCGATGGCGAAGGTCAGCAATTCCAGCTGCTGCTGGTTTCTTTTACGTTCGCTGACATCCCGCCCTATGGCCAGCACCCCGATCACCTCGCCGCTCTGATCCCGCTCCGCCACCATCCGTACCAGGTGATGCTGAACACCGTTGCCGGTATCCGGCCACTCCAGTTCATATTCCGCCGGCAATCCGGTTGCGATGACGTTCTTAATGGTTTGCTCGTAGCCGTCAGCTCGGCCGTCAGGATACAGCTCTATTGGCGTCCTGCCGATATACGCCCTGACGGCTGCATCGCCGGTTATGCCCAGCGTGGCCTGTAATTGCGGATTCATATATTTGAGGCGGCACTCCCGGTCATAACGGGCGATATTATCCGGCGAGTTTTCCGCCAGGCTGCGAAACTCCTGCTCGCGCAATCGCAATAAATCTTCGATCAATTTACGTTCGTTGATTTCTTCCTGCAACGAATTGTTACTGGCGCTTAGCTCGAGGCCCTGCTCTTCCAACTGCCGGTTTTGCTTTTCCAGCACCTGTTGCAGGGAGAGCAGCTCGATCGTTCGGTCCTGCACACGCTGCTCCAAGGTATCGAACGAATGGTGCAACTCGCCGATCATTGCATCGAACGCCCAGGCCAAATCGCCGATTTCGCCGGGCGCATAAATAGCCAGCGGGCGCATGTTCTCTACCGTCAACCGGCAATCGGACTGCCTGCCTCGCTCCAATCGACTCACCAGTCCGATCGCCTTGACCGCATTGGTCAGGGCGATGATCGGATCGATAAAGCGCCCGACCCAAAATATGCCGATCCCGATGCTAAGCGCCAATATCAGGCTGGTGACCGTTAAAATAGCCGCCACCGTTTGACGGATGTTTTGCAAGGTGCTGTCCTGCGACGCCGCCAAAGCCAGCACAAAGCCCGGCTGCCGCTCAAATTGCCAGCGCAATGCGGCAACATAAAATGAACCCTGCTCGGTAACGACAGATTGCGACCTTACTTCCGATACAGCCTGCGTAGCGTCGGGCAATAGTTGCTGCAAGCTTAAATTGACCGGCCCCAACTGCTGACGGTAATGCCCGTCCGGCGAAAATAACAGCGGCCGCATGCCGGTTTTCCGTTCAACCGCCTGTAAAAAAACCCGGTCGATCCGCTTCCGAAAAACCACTATCGCAAACGGCGAAGACGACTGATTTACGCTGAAGTCGGAAGGATCGCGTACCGAACCGGCAATCCGGCTGTCTAACACCGAAAGCTCCGACGACCGCCTTTTACCTTGCGGCAGCGAATGCTCTATAACGCCCTCAACCGGCACCGCCACTTCGATCAGCATGCTATCCGCCGAAGGGTAAGCAAAGACAACCTGCGGCCTGTCAAGCGACGACAACGAGGCGGCAACCGGTGGCGGGCTTTCTTCCCATGCCGGCCAATTGCGGATAGGCAGATTGCCGTTGCCGTCTGCGGCCGCCTTGACCCAGGCCTGTCCGCCATTGGCCCGCCGGACGAACATGCCCACTTCGGAGACGGCAACCTGATGGCTCAACTTGCCGTCTATATAAACCGTAATCGCCGAAAATCCGCCGGAACGCAACACCAGATGCAATCGGTTCAACGAAACCGACTTACTAAAACCCAGCGTTCTTGCCGCTTCTTTAACCTCCCTGCGATTACGCAAGGCATCGGCCAGTTTAAACTCCAGCGCTTCAAGTTCGGCCAACTGATTCAGCGCCACCGTTTCGCCGACCGCGGACAGCGCCACCGCGCGCATATGCAAGGTCATATCCTGCAATTCGTCCTGCCAGGTCAGCAGATTGCGCGCGAGCGTCGCAAAAGCGGCGTCCTGGTTTTGCCGCTTAGTGAAATAGGAGGCCAGCACCGTATCCAGCACGGTCACCACCGCCAGCACGCCGATGAAGACCCATACTATTTTGCGCTTTAAACCCGGCTTCATGATGCCGCCCCGTAGGGAAGATTAAAATCAGGCGTGCAATCTTTACGTGCGCCGGCAGGGATGCCGGAATCCAGGCGCCGGGATGTGAAACTGTCGACGGCCGGTTCGCGTTGATCAAGCACTTGTCGTTTCCGAGACATTGTCTTCTCTAATACTCCGAATAACCGCGATTTTCGGCAATATCCCGATCGATCAAGACCGCCGCATTGCTCAATTCGGTTTGCACGTCGGCCCCGGCAATGATGGCCACGGCGGCGTTGGCGAACGCTTTACTGATGACGCTGTAAGCCGGCGTTGGGGGACGCGGCACCGCCGAACCGGCCGCCAGTTGCTGGATATACAGCTTTAACGGCCCGCGCTCGCCGTACAACGGCGATTTCGCCAAAACCGACCGGCGGGCGGGTATCGCGCCATTGGCATCGGTCATGCGCAGAATCTCCCGCTCGGACATTAAAAAGCGCAGAAAAGCCGCCGCGGCTTCAGGCTTGCTACAGGTGCTGGAAATAGCAACGCTCCACGAGCCCATGCCAGTTTTGCTGCCCCGGCCGAAATTCGGCATCGGCAGCAGCATCAGATCATTGCCCAGCTCCCGGCTGTACTGGCGATACCGCCAATGTCCCAACCAGGACAAAGCCGTTTTGCCGCTGGCGAAATAGTCGCTGTCAGGCTTATCGATTCGATTCAGAACCACTTTGCGTTGGCCGTTAAGCTCTGTTAATACTAAATCCTGCTTGGCCCAGCCTTTTTTGAACCATTGCTGAAAATGGGTCATCGCTTGCACCGACTGCGAGCCGTCGAGCATGTCTTTCGCCGAACGATAGTGGCCGCGCTCGATCAAGTCCCCGCCGAAGCCTTGCAAAATCGGCGAAAAAGCGTAGGAATAAAACTCGCCGGAACTGGCATTGGTGCCCATCTCAATCGCCGCGACGACGCCCGGCAGCTTGCCGAGCGTATCGAGAACCTGCTCGAATTCCATCAAAGTCCACGGCGCGTCCAGAGTCGGGATACGAACCCCGGCTTTACCCAACAATCGGCGATTGCCCCACAGCGCCAGGCCGGAATCGAACTGACCGAGGCTATAAAGACGGCCTCCGTAACGTCCCTGAGCCAGAATCGACGGCAACACATCGTCCAATAACGATTTCGGCAGCCATTGCTCAATAGGCTGCAAATAACCGCGCCATGCCAGCGTATACAAATACGGCCCGTCGGCTTCCAGAAGACAGGGCAGCGAAGCGCTCGCCGCCGCTTTGTTGATCTGGTCGTCGTAGCCCCTGAAAGGGGACGGCCAAACCTCGACGCGATAGCCGTGCCGACCTGCATTGAATCGGGCTGCCGATATTTTGAGGACCGCATATTCGGTAGCGTTGACCGCTGAATGCGTCCATAAATCGATAGTTTTTACCGGATCTTCCGCTGATTTTTTTTTATTGGCGCTACGGGCGTCGCCCATGCCGAAGACGACCGCCGTCACGAGCAAACTGTAAATGAGGACGGAGTGTAAGCTTTGCCTGCTCATTAGCCCCGCTCCCCCTCGGTCCCACGTCTGTCCCGAGCTTTGTCGAAGGACGCTGCATCCTGCATATCCACGGCGGCCGGGGTATTTACCCCGACCGAAACGCTTGCCGAATGAAATACTCGCCATAGCGGTCGAAACGTCAGGAACGGGGTTGCAAACCCCGTCCCGCTTAGTTCCTGAAATTGCACGAACTTGGCGGCGCTGCTGGGCGCGGATTGCTGCATCCTCTCCCTGTCCAGGGTACTGAGTGCGACGCTGGAGCGTATGCCGGACAGCGGATTGGCCGCGCCGGTAACCACCAGGGTGTCGAGCGGCAGGATTTCCGCCGACGCCGGCATCGGCGCCAGCGCTAAGATGCCGATTTTAAAACTGTTTTTGTACATTAATTTAGTGTTGTCCAATTTCTTATTTTTTATTAGCTTATTTGACTCACCGCGCACCTACAGCGGGACGGGGTTTGCAACCCCGTCTCTAAGGTTTTGACTCAGGAATGCGTACGAAATAACTTGGTCAAGTTGCTAATAGCCGGAGTGCAGGCTTTGCCTGCTTTGCAAGCAGAGCTTGCACTCCAAAATACCCGAAAACTTTAGCTCGATTACTTATCACTAACGCCGGACCGGGCCGCATGCCCCGTCCGGCCGTGGCGCGCTCTGACTTAACTTCGGCTTATCGCCCGCCGCCATAGCCGATGATCTCATCGGCAATCCGGCCCAGCGCCAACTCCTTATCCACGCAGCCCAGCTTTACCGCTTCTTTCGGCATGCCGTACACCACGCAGCTGTCTTCATCCTGGGCCACGGTGCGCGCGCCCATGTCGTGCATTTCTTTTAAACCTTTGGCGCCGTCATCGCCCATGCCGGTCATGATGATGCCCAATGCATTCTTGCCCGCGCACTTGGCGACCGACCGGAACAACACGTCGACCGACGGACGATGACGGCTGACCGGCGGCCCGTCGACGATTTCAACGTAATAGCGGGCTCCGCTACGCTTGAGCAGCATGTGCCGCCCGCCCGGCGCGATCAGTGCGCGTCCCGGCATCACCCGGTCGCCGTTGACAGCTTCGCGCACTTCGGCTTGACACAGATTATTCAGCCGGGCAGCGAAAGCGCCGGTAAACTTTTCCGGCATATGCTGGACGATAACGATACCGGGGCAGACCCGCGGCAAGGCGCTCAGGACCACTTCCAACGCCTGCGTGCCGCCGGTGGACGTGCCGATGGCGATAACCCGGTCGGTGGTTTCGGCCATTGCATGGACGCCTGCCGGGAGAATCGCGTCTGCGGTTAATTTGGCCTGCACCGGCGGCAGCGCGGCTGCCGATACCGCCAGGCGGCGCAAGTTGGCGCGAGCCGCGGCTTTAACGGCGGTAACCAGGCTTTCCGAGTCGTCCTGCAAAAATTGCTTCAGCCCTAGCTTGGGCTTGGCGACAATGCTCACCGCGCCCGCAGCCAGCGCCTGCATAGTGGTTTCCGCGCCTTTTTCGGTCAGCGTGGAACAGATCACCACCGGAGTGGGCCGTACCGACATCAGTTGTTTCAAAAAAGTGATGCCGTCCATGCGCGGCATTTCCACGTCCAACACGATCACATCGGGCCATTGTCCCTGCATCTTGGTCATTGCAAACACCGGATCGGAAGCTGCGCCGATTACTTCGATGCCCGGATCTTGCGACAGATTGGCGGTCAATACCTGCCGCACCACCGCAGAATCATCCACTATCAGCACTTTGATCCGGGTCACCCAAGTCTCCTGTTCATGGTTTGTCGATCGGCTATGGTCAACACATTGGTATGCTTAACCCACACTTCGCCGCTCCACACTTCAAAAATCACGTTGCGATGTCCGATGTCGCCCAAGTGCTCGGCCACGCAGGTAAAACCGTGTTGTTTCGCCAGACGCCGGGCGGCCTGCACATTCCTGCTGCCGATCTGGGACACCGCATTGGTATTTTTATTGGTTTCGGGAAACATGTTGCCGCCGCCGAATAACTTGACCTGATATTCCTTATGGGAAGCGCCGACCGCATCCATTTTGTTCAGCAGCAAGGCAATCGCCTCATCGGCATAACGCCCGTCCGGCGCAGGCCAGTCGCCTTCCCTGCGCTCGCTGCCGCGTTCCGGCAGCATGTAGTGGCACATCGCCCCGACCAACAGTCGCGGATGCCAAAAGGTCATTGACACGCAAGATCCGAGCACGGTGCGGATGCGCGTGTCGCGGTCGGCGAAGTAATGATCGCCGGGTTGGAGAAATATCTCTATAGGGTGTAAGGGCCTGATCATTTTAGAGTTTCCGGTAAACGGCCGGCTGCACCAGGCGCACGTCTTCGTTGATGCCGTTCAGGGTCTCTGAATGGCCGACCAGAAAATGTCCGCCGGGGCGCAGCAGCGACAGCAGCCGCGATACCACCTGGCGTTTGGTGTCCTGATCGAAATAGATCATCACGTTGCGCAGCAATATCACATCGAATTCGCCCAGCTTCGGCGGCGCTTCGGTGAGGTTATAGTGGATGAATTGCACCCGTTCGCGCAATTTGCGCTCGATCAGCAAGGTTCCTTCCTGGGTGCCGGTGCCTTTAAGGCAGTAGTCCGACAAATACTGCCGGGGGATTTCCGACATCTTCTCCAAAGGATAAAGGCCGATACGCGCTTTTTCCAGAACCCGCGTACTCAGGTCGGAAGCCACGATGTCCCACGGCGCATTGCCCAAGACTTCATCCAGCAGCATCGCAATGCTGTAGGGTTCCTCGCCGCTGGAGCAAGCGGCGCTCCAGATGCGCAGAGGCTTGCCGAGGTTTCGCGCCGACAAAACGCACTGGCGTAAAAAATCGAAATGCTTGGGCTCGCGGAAAAAGTGCGTTTCGTTGGTGGTCAGCAAATCCACCGCCACTTGCAGTTCCGTTTTGCCGCCGGCTGCGGTAATCAAGCGATAGTACTCGCTGTAGCTCGCCAGCCCATGATGTTTAAGGCGTTTGGCCAGACGGCCGGTCACCAGCGGCTTTTTGGCGGCCGACATGTTGATGCCGGCGATGCGGTGGATCAGGTCGCGAATCTGTATGAATTCCTTCTCTTGCAGCGCCACTTCGGCAAGGTTAGCTTTGTACGTCGCGTATGCGGTCATTTTTTCATTCCCTTTATGTCATTTGTTTTTTATCGCCGCCACATCGCGTCATTACTGTTTATCATTGGGCGCGCCATGCTCGATTAATAGCGATCCGCACGCTGATTGCGGCAAGCCTCTGAACAATCGCCCTCACCTTATGAATTGACCGACATCATCGCAGTGTCGTCGGTAATCCGGTATTCGCCGGTGTAGTCCGGATAGCTGTGTTGGTTCCATAACGCTGTCTCTGCCAATCGTAATTCAAGTTTTTTTAGACGCAGGGCAATATTTCCGACAGCTTCCGCAACATCTTCCGTCATCGAACGTAATTCCGGCGGCATCGCGCCGCTGCGCTCCGTGTCCTGATCGACCGAGCGGGCAATCAGCAAGCCGGATGCGCATTGCTTTGCAGTGCGCATCATGCCGATCTGCAACTCGCGCACTTGATTCACAATAAATTGCTCTATTTCATCGGTCTGCGCGCCTGCGCATGCCGAGGCGACATGCGCTTGGGTGAGCGCCCCGCTACGCTTGCCTGCGTTTACCGCTACCTGCCAGTCGATCAAGGCGGATAGGCTTTGCATGGCCGTCGCGATCTTCTCGCTGAACATTTGCAGTTCACGCTCCACCAAGCCGCCTCCTGCAACATGACTGCCGATCGCGCTCAATCTGATGCTTGCGGCAACGGCAACAATATTGCCGATTTCCTCATTGATTTCCTCGATAGCTTTTAACTGATTCATATAAATACCTTTATATTTCCCGTTCTCAGATTCAACGCACGGACTTACACCCAACTTCGTCCCGTCTTGCTGCGATACATGGCCGCATCCGCGATATTCGGGCAACTTAACAATCGCGGCCCGCTCCTACAACATCGGCTTTGCCTCCAATCTGTGCCGTTTGCTTAATCCCGCTCATACCCTAAAGAGACTGTGAAAGTATTATCCAAACTAGGCTAAAAACATTTTTTACCACGAAGACACGAAGAATACGAAGTTTTCAATGCATTGAATTTAAACGATTATTTTTCTTCATGTCCTTCGTGTCTTCGTGGTGAATTCTTTAATTTTTTCTAAAAACGAATACTTTCACAGCCTCTAAAGCCATACAAATTCGGCCTCGTTAACCGCCCATTACGCCGCCTTTGCTGTCCTGACCGCGACTTTGGGGGTCGCCGATCCGACGCTATCCGCCACGGTAAAAAACGCCATCAGCTCCTGTAGCTGCGCGGCCTGCCCGCTCATCTGTTCCGAAGTGGCGGCCAACTGTTCCGATGAACTGGCATTCTGCTGGGTGATTTTATTGAGCTGATCCATAGCGATATTGATTTGACCTACACCGGCCGACTGCTCTTCAGAGGCCGCCGCGATGTCCTGAACCAGATCGGAAGTAAGCTTGATCGAAGGCACGATGGCATCGAGCAGCTTGCCCGCGCTTTCGGCCATCTCAACGCTGCCGGAGGCGAGCTCGCCGATTTCCTGCGCGGCTAACTGGCTGCGTTCGGCCAGTTTGCGCACTTCGGCGGCGACCACCGCAAAGCCCCTGCCGTATTCTCCGGCGCGTGCCGCTTCAATCGCCGCATTCAGGGCCAGCAAGTTGGTTTGGTAGGCGATGTCGTCGATGATGCCGACTTTGCCGGCGATGCTCTTCATCGCGCTGACGGTTTCTTTAACCGCTTTGCCGCCTTGCACCGCTTCGCTGCTGGCTTGAATAGCCATGTTGTCGGTAATTTTGGCGCTTTCAGTGTTCCGGTTGATCGACGCCGACATCTGTTCAACGGAAGCGCTGGTTTCCTCGACGTTGGCGGCCTGCTCGCTGCCGGCTTGCGCCAGGGATTGCGCGGTGGCGCTGATCTGCTCGGAGGCCGCGCCGAGCTGTTCGGTTGCGCCGATCACTTCACGGATGGTTTGCGAGAGCTTGGCCGCCGTGTTGTTGGCCGCGCTGCGCAATTCTTCAAGCTCGCCGCGATAGTGTTCGGCAATTTGCAGCGTCATGTCGCCCTGCTCCATGCCGACCAACATATTCCGCACCTGATGAAGCGGGGTAATAACGGTGTCCAGCGTCGTGTTGACGCCCGCGATAATCTTGCGGTAATCGCCCTGGTGCTTGCTGACATCGGCGCGGACGGACAGCTTGCCCTCGACAGCAGCCTGCGACAGCATAAAGGAATCGGCAATCAATGCCTGCACCCCTAACACCGCCGAATTCAAGCCTTCTTTAAGCTGGTTGAACTCCGGCCCGTAATCGATGTGATCGTGCGCAGGCATTTCGCCGCGCCCGAGTTTGCCTACCGCTTCGACCATTGCCGAAACCGGACGCACAATACCGCGAACGATGAACCAGCTCACTATCGCAAAAGCGGCAAACACGCTTAGCGCTGCCGCCAGCATCGCGTATTTGCGGGTATTGATGCGTTCGATTCTGGCATCAAGCGCTTTTGTCAGCGCCTTACTGAAACTTTCGGAAACGACAAAGTGCTGGTCGACGCTTAGCGTCACCACGTCAAAGAATTCCTTATTGGAAAGTTCCAATGTCGCCGGTTCGATGATTTTTTCTTCGATTAAATGAACGATTTTATCCGTGTCGTTAACCATTTTTCGGCTGTCGTCTCGTAACGCTTCGTCGACGCCGGTGATTTTTGCTATGCTTTCTTCTATGAGAATCTGACTTTTACGCAGCCCCCCGATCAACTGCTGAAGAACCGCCGTATCTTCAGGCTTAGCCACTTTTTTCACCAGTATGCCCGCGCCTTTTGCTCTCAAATTGCCCAGTAATTCGGTCACATCCGGAAACTGATAAATCGAGATCATTATCATGTAATACGTGTCGACTTCCGGGTCCAGCGCCAGATAAGACGCATCGCTTAATTTACGGTTGAAGGTCAGTATTTCTTCAATCAACGCGGTGTGTCGCGTCACGCTGGTTTTGGCATCCAACCCGGCAGCCGCCGCAAGTTGCTCCCAATCGTTACGCACGCTTTTCCAGGACTCGGTCAAACCCAGCGTGGACAATTTGTTGTTAACTGCATCAACCGCTTCGACCTGCTTGTTGACTTCGCTACGCTTGGCCAGCCACTTGTCGGCGCTACCCGCGTCGCCCGATAACACCATATTGGCAAGACCGCGGTGCTGTTGAACAAGCTGCACCAGCTTCATGGTTTCGCGTACGTATTCGACGCCCCGTTTTTCATTAGCCGCAACCGACACTTCTTCGTTGGCGCGCGTTACCAATAACCCGCTCGGCAGCGCAAACATCATCACCGCCAGCACCACCAACAGCATAATTTTTTGCCCCAGCTTGATATTGCTTAACAGCGCTTTTAGTTTTCCCGGTTTGAACGGATCCTTGATGCGCCCGGCATTAATATCGGCATACAGCTTACTTGCATCGTCGACCTGCGCCCGTGAAGGCTTAAAGCGTAACGAGCGGTAACCTACGATGCGGTCATTATCGAAAATCCCCGATACATGAGCATCGACCCAGTAATAATCGCCGTTTTTACAGCGGTTTTTGACCCGGCCGTTCCAGGTGCGACCGGTCTTGACCGTCTCCCACAACGATTGGAAGGCTTGCGGAGGCATATCCGGATGACGAATGATATTGTGGCTCCGCCCAATCAATTCCCGTTCGCTGAAACCGCTGATGTTGACAAAGGCCGGACTGACGGCGGTTATAACGCCTTTTAAATCGGTAGTGCTGACCAGTTGGTCGTCTTCGGAAAAATAGACTTCGTTTTGGGTTATAGGCTGATTGTTTTTCATTGCCGCTTATTCTCTGTATTATTGGGCTATGGATTGTGTTTCATCAACACGGTGCGGCAGCAACGCTACGTCGCCCGTTGCGTATGCCGGTAAAATCCTGATAGCTAACCTCGCCGGGAACACATCTCATACCATTCTTGAATCGTTTCCTTTATCAAGATCTAAAAAAGTGTCGCGCACTCTACCTGTCGCCCTCGTCCACACCTTCATCGTTAAGTGCCTGAATATAAGTTTCCAGCTCTTGTTTAAAGCCGGAGTGCAGGCTTTGCCTGCTTTGCAAGCAGAGCTTGCACTCCAATATACCCGAAAACTTTAGCTCGATTACTTATGTCCCGGAAACGCGCATTGGCCGCAGGCCGGTAAGTCTGCACTTATCTCGCCACACCCACAATCGGGTAAGCCTGATTTTCCGTAAGGATTGGCTTACACTGTTTCAGGATAATACTGTAGGGGAATCCTCACGCCCAATGCATCCCAAGCGGAACGGAGTTTGCAAATCCCGTCCTGCTCCCCGTTAGACCTTCCAGGTTTTTAAAACCTGGAAGGTCTTAGTTTGCGCATGCTTACTCCGTCTTTGCCAACTCGGCAGCCGAACTGCCGGAACCCATCGAAACCAAAGCCTCCATGTCGTCCATCGACAGCACATGCTGGATGTTCAGGATGATCACGAACTTGCCGTTGATCTTGCCCATGCCGGCAATGAAGTCGGCGCGAATGTGGGTGCCGAAGCTGGGCGCCGGTTCGATCTCGGCGGCCGGAATCTCCAGCACCGCGTTGACCGCATCGACCATCACTCCGACGCTCTGGGTTTCCGCGCCTGCCGCCACTTCGATGATAATGATGCAGTTGCGCCGTCCCAGCGCGGTGGTCGGCTTGCCGAATCGCGCGCTCAAGTCGATCACCGGCACCACCGCCCCCCTGAGATTGATAACGCCTCGGATGAAATCGGGCATCCGCGGCACTTCGGTCAGTTGGCCGTATTGAATGATTTCCTTGATGCGCAGGATGCTGATGGCATAGGTTTCGCCGCTCAACATGAAGGTCAGATATTGCTGTTGTTCTTCGTGTCCCTGGCTGTCGGCCGGGGTCGGCTGTGTCTGCGTTGCGGGTGTGATTGTTTTCATGCCGATCTCCTAGAATCTGACGAATTCGGCTTCGTTAGGCGCGCGTCTTGCCGCTGTTTTGTTAAGCGTCTGTTGTTTGACCGGCTTGGCCTTCAACGGCGCAGTATCGGCGCCGCCACTCACGGTAAAAAATGCAATAAGCTCTTGCAATTGCGCGGCCTGTCCGCTCATCTCTTCCGAGGTGGCGGCCAACTGTTCCGATGAACTGGCGTTCTGCTGGGTGATCTGGTTGAGCTGGTCCATCGCGGTGTTGATTTGGCCGACGCCTGCCGACTGCTCTTCGGAGGCGGCGGCGATTTCCTGCACTAAATCGGACGTTTTCTTGATTGAAGGCACGATAGTGTCCAACAGTTTTCCCGCGCTTTCGGCCATTTCGACGCTGCTTTCGGCCAGTTCGCCGATTTCCTGCGCGGCGATCTGGCTGCGTTCGGCCAGTTTTCGCACTTCGGCGGCGACTACCGCAAAACCCCGGCCGTGTTCCCCGGCGCGGGCCGCTTCAATCGCCGCGTTCAAGGCCAGCAAGTTGGTTTGGTAGGCTATATCGTCGATGATGCCGATTTTTCCGGCGATGCTCTTCATTGCGCCCACGGTTTCTCTTACCGCTTCGCCGCCTTGCACGGCTTCGCCGCTGGCTTGGGTCGCCATGCCGTCGGTGACTTTGGCGTTTTCGGTGTTCTGGTTGATCGACGCCGACATTTGTTCGACCGAAGCGCTGGTTTCTTCAACCGACGCGGCCTGCTCGCTGGTTGCCTGGCTCATGCTTTGCGCGGTGGCGCTGACTTCTTCGCTGGCTCCGGCGATATTGGCCGCGGCGCCGTTGACTTCGCCGATGACTTGCGACAGTTTGGCGATGGTGTTGTTGACGCTATCTTTGAAGTCTTTAAGCTGGCCTTTGTAGTCGCCGTTAACGGTTTGGGTCAGGTTGCCCTGTTCCATTTCCTTAAGGACTTCGACCGCTTCGTTGACGGGGTCGATCACGCCGTCCAGCGTGTCGTTGATGCCTTGCACCAGCTTGCGGAAATCGCCTTGGTATTTGCTTGCATCGGCACGGGTATCAAGCGCGCCCTCCGCTGCCGCCTTGACCAGAACATCGGTGTCGACCAGCAAGCCTTTCAACGTGTCGCTCATATTTTTCATCGCGGCCATCAGACTGCTGGTATCGCCGGCTTTGAGCTGAATCTGTGTACTGAGATCGCCGATTGCGATCTTGTTGGCGATGTCCGCAGCATCGTCCGGTTCGCCGCCCAACTGGCGCAAAAAGTTTTTAGTGATGCCCCAAACCAAGACAACGACAACCAGAAGCACAATAATAGCAATGATGACACTCATGTTAAATGCATCGCCTTTAGTAACAGCGGCCTGATCGGTGCCCTTGTTACCCAGTTCGACATTGTATTGCCGGTGGGCATCGAACGCATCGTAAAACTTGGCGATAATAGGCTGATTCGCCATCAGATAATCGCGAGCCTCTTCGTTTTTATTGAGTCGCGATAAGTCCCGTATTTTCAGACGCACCCTGTCGTATTCCGCCAGAGTGGAACGGTCATCGGCTAATAGCTGGCGGTCGTGGTCATCGCTAAGAAGCCCTTCGTACTTCCTCAATAACGTGTCGACTTTACTGCGCTCAGCATCGATTTTTTGTTCGATTTCTTCCATTTTGGCTTTATCGGTTTGCGCCATATGCTGCCAAACTTGAGCCCGGATTTTAGCCATCTCGGAAAAAGCATCGGCCAATACCGTCAAACTAGGAACAGTATTGACGCTGCAATAACTTGCGGCCGTAAAAACCTTGTCCATTTGATAGGCACTCAAGCCGGATAGACTTGACAATCCAGCCAAGGCAGTAATGCCTAGCAGCAACATTTTTTGTAATACGGTTAATTTCATTTTGATTTGCTCCAATAGCTGATTTAATTTGTATGTCGTTCCAAGATACGAGTTTTATAGTTCCCACGCTCCGGGGTGGGAACTCAGTCTGCAACGCTCCGGCGTTGCGGGACGCTGGAGCGTCTACCCTGCGTTCCCACGCCGGAGCGTGGGAACGATGCAAAATTAAAGAATTCACCACGAAGACACGAAGGACACGAAGAAAAACAATTTATAGTTCCCACGCTCCAGCGTGGGAATTCAGTCTGCAACGCTCCGGCGTTGCGGGACGCTGGAGCGTCTACCACTGCATTCCCACGCCGGAGCGTGGGAATGATACGATCTCTCCAGCAGCCCTTTCGTACTCTATCTGCCCCATCAAGCCCGGCACGTCGACGATCAACGCCACTTCGCCGCTGCCCAGGATGGTAAATCCGCCGATGCTCTTTTCGCTTCTGAACAGCTTGCCCAGCGGCTTGATTACGGTCTGGAATTCGCCCATCAGTTTGTCGACGACCAGCCCGGCTTTGTGTTCGCCGTAGCGCACCACGACGATGTTCTCGTGCCGCGCCGGCCCGCCTGTCACGCCGAAGTGCTCGCGCAGCCGCCGGTACGGCAGCACTTCGCCGCGCAGGTTCAGGTATTGGCCGCCCTCGCCGCTGTCCCAGGCGCTTAATTCGACGCATTCGACCACCATGTCCAACGGGATCACGTAAGCGGCGTTGCCGACGCCGACCATGAAGCCGTCGATGATGGCCAGGGTCAGCGGCAGGCGGATGCGGATGGTGCTGCCCCGGCCTTCGACGCTGTCCAAATCGACGCTGCCGCGCAGGGCCTGGATGTTGCGTTTGACGACGTCCATGCCGACGCCCCGGCCGGACAGGTTGCTGACGGTGTCGGCGGTGGAGAAGCCGGCTTCGAAAATCAGGTTGTAGATGTCTTTGTCGCTCAGGACCGCGCCCTCGGCGACCAGGCCGCGTTCGACGGCCTTGCTCAGGATTTTTTCTTTGTTCAGGCCGCCGCCGTCGTCGCTGACTTCGATGACGATGCTGCCCGCGTCGTGGTAGGCGTTGAGTTTGAGCGTGCCTTTGGCGGGCTTGCCTCGGGCAAGGCGCAGTTCGGCGGCTTCGATGCCGTGGTCCATGGAGTTGCGCACTAGGTGGGTCAGCGGGTCGCCGATTTTTTCGACGACGGTTTTGTCGAGTTCGGTGTCCCCGCCGCTGATCACCAGGTCGATGTCTTTGCCCAGTTCTTTGCTGACGTCGCGCACCACGCGGGTGAAGCGGTTGAAGGTGGCGCCGATCTGCACCATGCGCAAGGCCAGCGCGGAATCGCGGACGTCTTCGACCAGTCTTGATAAGGTCGCGGTGGATTCGATCAGCTCGGCCATGCCCGCGCGCCGGGCGATCAGGTTGGTGCCTGCGCCGGCGATGATCAGTTCGCCGACCAGGTTGATCAGTTCGTCGAGTTTTTCGGCATCGACGCGGATCAGGCTGGCTTCGCTTTTTTTGTTGTCTTTGACCTGTTTTTGTTTTGCCAGGGCGGCTTCGACCACCGGCGGGCTGACCAGCTGTTGTTCGACCAGCACTTCGCCGATCGGCCGTTGCGGGTCGTCGCCGTACTGGGATTGAAGGCGCAGGATGTTGTCCAGTTCTTCGGGGGTCAGGGTGCCGCACTTGACCAGGATTTCGCCGAGGCGCATTTCCTGTTCCGGCAGTTCCTGAATCAGGCGCTGGTATTCGGAGGCTTTGCTGCGCGGCGGCAGGATGCGGATGAAGCAGTCGCTGCGCACGAAGTTGAAGATATTGTCGATCGCCAGTTTATCGGCTGCGCTGTTGAAGCTGATTTCAAAGCCCAGGTAGCAGCTTTCCGGGTCCATCTGCGCGGCGGGCGGGATGGCGTCGATGACGGTCACCAGTTCTTCGATGCTACCCAGCGAGGCCAGGCAGCGCACGAACGAAAACGGGTCCATGCCGTTCCTGAATACGTCGGGGCCAAAGCGCAACGATAGGTGCCACAGGTCGGTGCCGACGATGGCGTCGCTGTGTTCGCGCTCGACGTTGGCGGCATGGAGGGCGGGCATTTCGCTGTGTTTGGCCGAATCCTCCGGCAGTTCGGCTTGGCTCTCGCTCAGGTAGGCTTCCAACCGGTCTATCAGGGTTTTACCTTGGTTGTGGGTGGTTTCGGTCGGGTGGCTGCCTTCGGCTACATGGCCGATCAATTCTTTTAAATGGTCGTGCGCTTCGATGAATAAGGCCGCCAACAGGGCGTTCATCGTTAGCTCGCCGCTACGCACCCGGTCCAGTACGCTTTCCGCGGCATGGGTGAATTCAACCACGGGATCGAGGCCGAACATGCCCGCCGAGCCTTTGATGGTGTGCGCGGCCCGGAAGATGGCGTTGATGATTTCCGGGTCTTGTTCGGCCTGTTCTACGATCAGCAGGGCTTCTTCCATGTGTTCGAGCAGTTCTTTGCATTCGACAACAAAGGTTTGCAGATATTCGTCTGGGATCATGTCGGTTTACCGGGTTAGGTGGGCTTGCGGACGATCAGCAGCGGGTCGCCGAAAAATCCGGCCAGACCGGACAAGTCCAGCAGTTCCACCACCACCGGGCTGTGCCCGGTAAAGCTGAGGGCTTTGCCTGTCTCTGTCGCCTGTTGTTTGATCATCACCAGCAATTGCAAGCCGGCGGCATCGATTTCGCCCACTTCGGATAAATCCAGTTCCAATGCTTCGGCCTCCGCCAATCCGGTAAGCAATTTTTCTTTCAATTCCAGGGCGGTATAGATGGTTAGTTCGCCGTCTATGGCGATGCGACCGGGTTGCCGGGTTTTATTTTTCACGTTCGCCATCGGCGGCTCCTGTTGTTTATGCTGGAAAAATCGTAACGACTAAGTAGGTGTTATCGAACGGGACGGGGTTTCAATAACTATTGCAATCGCTACGCCGGTCAAACGTTTCGGACGGGGTTGCAACCCCCGTCCGGCAGTAGATCCACGAAAATCCATGTAGGGTACGCTGCGCGTACCATTTGCCCACGAAAAGGTACGCGCAGCGTACCCTACTGATTTATTTTGTGTTTTACGTGAACTACGCGCCGTTTTCAGGTTTACGCCTGGATAAGCTGCGAAACCGCGGCCAGCAGTTGCGCGGGCTGAAAGGGTTTGACGATCCAGGCTTTGACGCCGGCCGCTTTGCCTTCGTTCATTTTGTCTTCCTGGGTTTCGGTGGTCAGCATGATGATCGGGGTGAATTTGTAGGCGGGCAGTTGTTTGGCCTGTTTGACGAAGCTCAGGCCGTCCATGTTGGGCATGTTCACGTCGCTGATGATCAGGTGTATTTTGCTGCCGTCCAGTTTGCTCAGGGCGTCCCGGCCGTCGCTGGCCAGGATGACGTCGTAACCTTCGCGGGTCAGGGTGCTGTTCATCACTTGCCTGACGGAGGCGGAGTCTTCTACAAAGAGTATTGTTTTGGCCATGTTGGGTTCCTTAAAAAAATGTAATGTTGGTTTGCTGGGTCTTGATCTCGGCTTTCGCGCCATCGTGGGCGCTAAGCTGTTCTTCCATAGTGTAGGTCTTGGCCAGTTCTGCCAGCCATTGCTCTACGTTGACCGAGCGGGGCATCCTTTCGTCGTCGGTTGGCGCGTTGTTCAATGCGTGCAGATGCTGTTCGAGTTTGTTCAAGTCGTCGCAGACCAGCGCCAGTATCTGGCTGACCCGGTCCTGGAACTGCAAGGCGACAAATACGTCGGCTATTTCATAGTTGATGGCGTTGTTTTCGCTGCGCAGCAGTTCTTCGGAGTCGGACAAGCCGGACGCGGCGCGGCTAAATCGCTTCAATACCGAGGCGATGATCTGTTCGGCGTTGTTCAGGGTCTGTTCGTCTTGTTTGGCGAATTTTCGGGAAATCAGCAAGGTGCCTTCTATCGCTTCGCTGACCGCGTCGATGGTCTCGGTTATCTTTTTGCCGACATCGCCGGACGAGCGCGACAATTTCCGCACTTCGTCGGCCACCACGGAAAAGCCGCGCCCGGCGTCGCCGGCCCGTGCCGACTGGATGGCGGCGTTTAATGCCAGCAGGTTGGTCTGGGCGGCAATGCTGCTGACTTCCGAGGCCATTTTGCCCAGTTGTTCGGTAAAGCCGGACAAGTCCTCGATGGCGTGCAGCAGTTTTTCCTTGTCTTCCAGCGAGGCGCCCAGCGCTTGGGTAATGCTGCCCAACTCCAGCTGGCTGTCCCGCAACAGCTCAACGATGCCGCCGTTGGCGTCAGCGTCGCCGCCTACGGCGCTTTGGGAGGCCATCACCGCGGCATCGAGGCGCTTTGACAGGACGTCGAAACGCTGCGCCAAGTCGGCGATCGACTCTTCGGTATGGACGCGGGCCATCTGTACTTGACTGGACCAGATCGGCAGCACTTTTTGACACAGCGAATCCAGGCCGTCGACGCCCGGCTCTTGTTGTTCATCGCCTGCGGCCTGCTGATCGAGATGACTTAGCAAGGCGGTGCAACGTTGCGCCAAATCGGCAATCTGCGCTCCGGCAGATAAGGACGTCGCGTCGGCCTGCCTGGTTTGTTCCTGTCGGCCGAGACGGTTTGACAAGGCGTTGAAACGCTGCGTTAACTCGCTGGTTAAGGTGTTGAGATGCTTGCGTTCCGTCTCTACTTCCCTGACCAATTCCAGCAATACGGCTTCATTGCGCTCAGCCTGCAATGCCCTTATTTTTTCCCTATTTTCGTGCTCCGCATCATCGAGCCACGTCTGTTCGATCATGCGTAACAGCGTCCGATGGCGATGCCTGCTCCAAAAGTACAGTCCGACGCTCACTGCGCTCAACACAGCCGCCATCACTAAACTCATCATTGCAAAACCGCCGGATACGACGCTGCCTAATACGCCAACCAGACCGGATACCGCTAAGGGCAAGGCCGGCCAATCGTCATTCAGGTACGTTTTCATCGCTTCTTTCATCGTGCAATTCCCCCATAATCCTTGATAATCGATATCCCATTGCAAACAGTCCCTACGACAGTTGCCGGCCGAAATTGGGTGGGAGGAATTCCGGTCATCCCACCCTATTAACTAGGCGGTTGGCCGGTTTTCGACATGCTGATAATGTCCGGTTTTGTACGATACCTTTCGCCCACCGGCATCAGAATTCGACACGGCTATACAATTGGGTGCAGAGTCTGGACTTTTCGGACTACGCCTACAATCGGCGCGCCCCGAATTTGAGCAGGAATCTCCCTACAAGCCAACCGTCCGTGCTTGTAGGGATAGGACTACATTAAGGTAATGATGTGCATAGCGAAGTGCTGGGTGTTTACGGCTTGAGCATTCCGGTAAATCGATTTATTGCGCGTTAAGGAGTCCATCAATAATAACTTCCGAGACTGTGAAAGAATTGCTTAAAAGCATATTCACCACGATGACACGAAGAGCGCAGAGGAAAATAATTACTTTGTTCTCGTTCCCACGCGCCGCGCCTTGAGTCGCAATCAACGTTTTACGATACGGGACGTAGCGAGCGCGCCACTGCCATTCTGCGATTTTTAGAGGAATCCAAGCAAGGGGGAACTTATCCGGATTTTGCACTTGCTGCACGGCGTGCAAAAGCGCTCCGCCGGCTTGCGGTTTTTTCGCCTGCCGCTTCTTTATACCGTCATGCCGTGGGCGATGGTGTATTGCATGAGTTTGACATCGCTGTCGATATGCATTTTTTGCATTAGCCTCGCCTTATGGGTGCTGACGGTCTTGCTGCTGATGTCGAGTTCGGCGGCAATTTCGTTGATTTTTTTGCCTTTGGCCAGCATCCGCAGGATAACCAGCTCCCGGCCCGATAATAGCTCATGCGGCACCAGCGACGAGGCATCACTGACTTCAAAAGCGATTTTTTCGGCAATATCGGCGGCAATGTAACGTCCCCCGCAAGCGACTTTGCGTATTGCTTCCAGCAGATCCTTCGGCGAACTGTCTTTGGTGATATAGCCTGAAGCGCCCGCTTTGAGCTTGCGTTTGGCAATCTGCGGTTCGTTGTGCATGCTCAGTATCAGAATCGGCGGATTATCGGCCAGTTCCTTGATTTTCGTTATCAGCTCCACGCCATGAATGCCGGGGATGGTAATGTCGAGCAAAACCAGGTCAACCGTTTCATTACGCAGGATTGCCAGCGCTTCTTCGCCGTTCCCGGCCTCCGCGCTGACTACAATGTCGCGTTCACCCTCGAAAAGTTGTTTAAGTCCCTCGCGCATCAGCGCATGATCGTCGACGATCAATAACCGTACCATAGTGTTTGCTCCATTTATTTTTCTTGTTTATGTTTCGGGAAGTTATTTTTAACCAAATCCTGAGTCTTTAGCCCCTAAGGAGGGTGCATGAAATAACGTGAACAACTCGCGCCGATAAATGTTCAGCCGGAGTGCAAGCTTCGCTTGCGCTTGCAGGCGAAGCCTGCACTCCGGCTATTAGCTACTTGCCCAGGTTATTTCGTACACATTCCTACGCAAGACAGGGCACGCACCCCGCCTTGCCCTTCGCCCTTACTCAATCGGTATACGCAATCTCAATACCGTACCTCCTGCCTTCGCATTAGCAATATCCAGCGTCCCTTTCAATATCAGCGCCCGTTCGCGCATGCCGACAATACCAAATGAATGGGGCCTGTCGACACGGTTTGGATCAAAACCTTTGCCGTTATCGCGCACTTCCACTTCGCAGCTGCCCGCGGCGCTGCGCAAGGTAATATCGACGCAGTCCGCGCCGGAGTGGCGCAACACGTTGGTCAGCGACTCCTGCACAATGCGGAACACCACCATCGCCCGATCTTCGTCGAGAGAAATTTCGTCGACAGGCAAATGCAGCTTACACGCAATGCCGGTGCTTTCGGCGTATTCCTGCACCAGCCATTCCAATGCATAGGCGATTCCCGAACTCAACACTGCGGGCCTAAGGCGCGTGGCAAGGTTACGCACCATCAGGATGGCCTGATCTATGGTGCCGACCATTTTATGGGTAAGGTTGCGCAAATCGGCGTTAGCGTCGCCGAAGCGGAAGTCCAGGGTAGCCACATTAAGCCGCAGCACGTTCAGCAACTGGCCCAGTTCGTCATGAATTTCGCGGGCGATGCGTTTGCGTTCTTCCTCGCGCGCCTCTTCGCGCTTGGCGACCAACGTCCGCAATTGACCTCGCGACTCTTCCAGACGCCGTTCGGTCGCCTTAAGTTCGGTAATATTGTGACCCAGGACCAGCGCGCCGATAACCTGCCGTTCTTCATCGTATTCCGCCACCATGTGCATGTCATGGCTGACCAGACTGCCGTCCGGATCATGCCATTCCAGCAAGATACGATCCGATTCGCCGCTGTCCATCACCCGCTTGAGACGAATCACGAATTCATCGCAGGGCATCAGCGGTTTCCAAACCTCGTACGGGGTTTTGTTCCATACCGTTTCCAGCAATATCCCGGTTTGACGCTCATAGGCCGGATTGATATAGATACGACGGCAGTCCCGATCGTAACGCACGATCATTTGCGGCGAATTTTCCGCCAGCGACCGAAACTCCAATTCGCTCTTGCGCAACATGGCTTCCATGCGCTTAATGCCGGTAATATCGTGACTGATCGACAGTACGCTGACGGCCCGGTTATCTTCGTCGAATTCCGGCACCAAAAAGGTGATGCGGTACACCGGCTTAGCCTCTTTATCCCGCATTTCGGTCAGCAGGTCGTCGGTCTCGCCCGTGTCCATCACGCGTTGCAGGCGCGCCGTATATTCTTCGGCGGAAGGCGATACGAATCGCCAGCATTCCTGCGGGGTCTTGTCTTTTGCATCGCTTATTGCTATGCCCACCGCTTCCATGTAAGCCTGATTGAAATAAATCCGTCGGCAATCCCTGTCATAGCGCACAATCACGTCGGGAGAATTTTCCGCCAAGGTGCGGAATTCGCGCTCGCGGCGCACCAGTTCCTGTTCCAGCCATTTCTGCTCGGTGTAATCCCGGCCGATCGCGATGGCGCCGACAACGCGGCCTTGATCGTCCAGTTCCGGCGCCAGCCGGATCAAGTCATGCAGGGCGCGGTCACCGCCGACCGACTCGCTGATCATATCGAACTCTGCCGACTCGCCGGTCGCGATGACCCGTTCCAACACTTTCTGGAAGCGCAGCATGGCTTCGCTGTGCGGAAACAACTGGTCCGGACGCATGCCCATCGCCGCTTCCGCAGTCACGCCCAAGGTACGCTCCAAGACCCGGTTCATATAAAGTATCCGCGTTTCACGGTCATAACGAATGATATTGTCCGGCGCGTTTTCGGATAAGGTGCGGAATTCGCGCTCGCGTAACGACAGCGCCTCTTCAACCCGCTTGCGCTCTTCGATTTCCTCCCGCAACAAGCGGTTACTGGCGCTCAGTTCGTCAGTACGCTGCATAACCCGCTGTTCCAGTTCTATCTGCTGGGCTTGCAATTGCGCGTTCTGTGCTTGCAGTTGCCGCTGCATGGCTTGTACGTTGAGATGCGTACCGACGCGCGCGATGACTTCTTCGATCTGCATGGGTTTGGTAATGTAATCGATGCCGCCCACTTTGAAGCCGGTGATTTTATGTTCGGTTTCCGCCAGTGCGGTCATAAAAATCACCGGTATATCGGCTGTATCGGCATTCGACTTTAAACGGCGGCAGACTTCAAAACCGTCCATCCCCGGCATCATCACATCCAGCAGAATCAGCGCCGGTTTTACGAACGCGGCTCGTTGCAGGCCTTCCACGCCATCCTGAGCCACCACCAACCGATAGCCGCGGCTCTCCAGGCTTTCCACGACCACGCTCAAGTTGATCGGGGTATCGTCGACAATCAGAATGGTGGGCATATCGGGCAACTTCTCATTACTCACAGGTCAATCCACAAAAAATATTGGTTAAAAAAATTGCCACCATGAACTTAGGAATGTGCATGAAATAACTTTTGCAAATAGCATCGCCACTATCCGCTGATCTGGCAGGTTTTAAAAACCCGCCAGGTCAGACTTGTGAAGTTATTTTATGCGCATTTTTCCGAGCGGGACGGGGGTTGCCCCCGTCCCTACCGTTTTCTATAACTAAGCAGGTATTCATAAGTTTCTTAACATAAGCCGCTCCCACACATGCCAGAAAACTTTTGCCCAACTACTTACCGCCCTATCTTCATCCTTCAAACGTTTCGGACGGGATTGCAAATCCCGTCCGGCCTCCGGCTTAACTTAATGGCGGTGACGCCGGAGCGTGGGAACTATAGAACACGCACGCCCTTCGCCCTTCGTCTTTCGTCTCACGCTCATATTCTCAGCCTGCATCCGTATCAACGCAGCTGAGTCGTTATATAACGTTCCACCAGCTCCAAAATAGCTTTGGATTGGTAGCCTTGCGCCAAGACGCGCAACTGCTCGGCAAACGGGCTATAGCGCGGATCAAGTTCCTCCAGATGCACGGTCTGCCTGATAATATCGCGCATGCTGCCTTCCTGCGCCAGACGATACAGAATATTCATTTCCTCATGCGGAGGCGCATCCAGTAAGTCATCGAACCGGTGTCGCGGCGACGCCGCGGTTTCGGGCTGCGCATAAATCCAGTCGAGTTTTAACAGAACCGCGAGTTGCGCCATCAGTCTTTTTATATCGATAGGCGTGGATAGAAACACGTTGACTCCGGCGTTCCCGGCTTCGGCAATATCCTCGGCGGAAGCATTGGCCGAAACGGCAATAATCGGCGTTTGCCCAAATTCCGGCAAGCGGCGCAAGCGGCGCGCGGTTTCCAGTCCATCCATCTCCGGCATGGCCATCTCCAGTAAAACAAGGTCCGGCGCCTGGCTCTCCGCGCTATCCAGACAAGCCCTGCCGTTTGCCGCCTCGCAGCTTTCCAAGCCCAATCGACGGAGCATATCGATCAGTAACGCCCGGTTTTCATCGTCGTCATCGACCACCAGCACGCGCCGACGCAAACCGTGGTATCCGGCGACAGCGTGTTCGGTCGCCATGATGTCCTCGCCGACGTCAACGACCGAGGCGTCGTCAAGATCGAACCAAAAAGTGCTGCCCTCGCCGACCCGGCTGATGACCTGAATATCGCTACCCATCATTCGGGCAAGCTCGCGGCTGATCGGTAAGCCCAGGCCGGTGCCTCCGGTCCGATACTGCGTGTCTCCGGCTTGCTCGAAAGCATGGAAAATCGTTTCCAGTTGCCCGGCCTCGATACCGATACCGTTATCCTGGACTTCCAAGCGCAGCCCCCCCGCGTCCAACCGCGTCACTCTCAGGCTGATTTGGCCTCGTTCGCTGAATTTAACGGCGTTAGACAGTAAATTGAGCAGCACTTGCCTTAGCCGCGTCTCGTCGGCGCGTATCCCGGCGGGTACATCCCCGGCAATGTCGCAGACAAACACCAAGCCCTTCTGTTCCGCCTTGATCGTGATGATGCCGGCGAGATTGCCCAGAAAACGCCGCAACTGGACATCGCTCAAGCTCAGTTCCTGCTTGCCCGCCTCAATTTTGGCAAAATCGAGAATATCGTTGATCAAGTTCAGCAGATATTCGCCGCTTTGTTGGATCACGTTCAGCATCGCGCTCTGGCGCTCGTCCCCCCTGTTTTCCCCCAACAATATCTGGGCGTAACCCATAATGCCGTTCAGCGGCGTACGCAGTTCGTGGCTCATCCGCGCCATAAATTCGCTGCGCAGTTTCGCCAGCCGCTCGGCCTCGGCCAAAGCCGCTTCACGCGCAGTCTCCAGCGCTCTACGGTCGCTGATGTCGCGGGCCATGCCGACCGTTCCCAACACGCTGCCGTCCTCGTCAAAGACCGGCGCTTTGCAGGTTTCCACCCAGATGACGCCGGTGCGCGCATCGGCAAGCAGTTCTTCCACGGTCTTGCGCTGACCGGCAGTCATGACTTCGGCGTCGTCGGCACGGTAGACCTCGGCATGTTCGCGCGGCCAGCAATCCAGGTCGGACTTGCCGACCAACTCGTTCACACTGCGGGCGCAGGCTGATGCCATCGCCTGATTGACGACCAGAAACCGGCTGTCCTTATCTTTGAGCCACGCCATCATCGGCAGTGTATCGATCAGGGTGCGCAGATAGCGTGTTTGCAGCCGCAGCTCTTCGGTGCGCTCCAACACCCGCTGTTCCAGATCGGCGTTGAGTAGATGAATTTCATCCTCGGCGCGCTTGCGTTCGGTAATGTCCCTGACCAGCGCAAGACCGTAAGTCTTGCCGTCGTATTCGAACTGACTGGCGCTGATCTCGACAGGGAATAGGCCGCCGTCCTTGCGAAGGTGCGCGGCTTCGAAGGTTTGCGCGGCCTCCTCGTGCTGTCGTTGCAAGACCTCCCTCACCATTTCCACCGTCCATCCGGGACCGATGTCCATGACCGACATGGTCAGCAGTTCGTCGCGGCTGTAGCCGAGCGCCCGGCAGGATTCGTCATTGACATAAAGAAAACGCGCGTTTTGGTCCGTCAGATAGGCCGCTTCATGCACCTTGTCCAGGGCTTGACTCATGATCGCAATGTCATGCTCGGCCTGTTTGAGTTTTGTGATGTCCCGCCCGACCGCCAGCGCGCCGACTACCTTGCCCTGCTCGTCGCGTTCGGCTACGATCCGGAAGTTATGGATTTGCATGCCTTCAGTCGCATTCCGCACCTGCACTTCGAGCTCTTGCGGTTCGCCGGTTTCCAGCACCCGCCTGATATTTTGCGAAAATTCGTCGATCTGCACCGCACGCACTTCAAGCGGCGCTTGTTCCGGCGTCTGCCCGAGCGGCTCGCCGGAATTAACATAAATCTTGCGGGCATCGGCGTCGTAACGAATGATGAGGTCAGGAATGTTTTCCGCCAGAGTGCGGAATTCGCGTTCGCGAACGGCCAGCGCCTCTTCGGCATGCTTGCGTTGCGTAATGTCGATAAAAGTGACAATGACTTGAGTTATTTCGCCATCCTTGCCGAACACAGGATCGGCATTGACCAGCGCCCACACATCGTTTTTATTATTGGGCCGATGCACGCCTAAAACATAGTTGACGAGCGCCTTGCCCGATGCCAGCACTTTGTTGACCGGGTACTCGTCCAGGGATGCGGTGCGGCCATCCTCGCGGAAAAAATGCCAAGCCCGATCAACCGCAGTTTTGCCGTACAGTTGGTCTTTCGAAAGCCCGAGTATTTCCTGCGCCACGGAGTTGGACGTGAGAATTTGCGTATCGGCGCCATGCACAACTACAGCGGCCTGGATTTTTTGGATCAGGGTCCGGTATTTTTCCTCGCTTTCCCGCAAAGCCTCTTCCGATAATTTATGCTCGGTGATGTTGCGGCCGATGGCGAGCGCGCCGATTACTTCGCCGTGTTCGCCGCGTTCGGCGACTATGCGTATGTTATGAATCATATGCAGCTTGCCGTCCGGGATATACACTCTTTTCTCTATTTCGCCGCCCTCGCCGTTGGCGAGGACGGTATCCAGAAGCTGCGCGTAATCGTCGTATTCGCCGTTGGGAAATAATTCGCGCACTGTCGTGCCCAACATTTCCGCAGCAGAGACAGCCAAGGTTTTTTCGAGCACCGGGTTGAAGTAAATAGTTCGTCCGTCCTGATTGTAGCGAACGATATTGTCAGGCAGGCTTTCCGCCAAGGTGCGGAATTCGCGTTCGCGGGCAATCAGCGCTTGTTCGGCTTGTTTGCGTTCGGTGACATCGCGGGCAATGGAAATAACGCTGATTACTTCGCCATGCGCGTTGAACTCGGGCGCATAGCGGTTATGAAAATAATGCAGTTGCCCGTTGCTGTCCAGGCACTCTACTTCGCTCTCGGCAGTCAGGCCTGTCGCCAGCACCTGCCGGAGCATTTGTGTCAGTTTGTCCGCTTGATCGGCGCTAAGAATTTTCGCTTCCGACGGCGAGTGGTTCAGCAGGCTCTCAGCCCACTTGCCAACCAGCCTCGCCACGGCCGGGTTGGTATAAATGCGGCGGCAGTCCGTGTCGTAACGGAAGATCAAATCCGGCGAGTTTTCGACCAGCACGCGAAATTCCTGTTCCCGTTGCAGCGCTTGCGCTTCCATATGCTTGCGCTCGGTGATATTGCGCGACAGCACGATAAGACGCGGTTCCTCGCCATCGGCAACCGGTTTACTCGCTACGGAAAGTTCAAACCAAAAGTCGCCGTGCGGCAACCGCAATTGAAACTGCTTACCGATTGAGATGCCGAGCTGATGCGCTTCATGTAAAGCCGACATGACGATTTTTGCTGCGTCGGCGGGCATGGCGTCGGCCACTGTTTTACCGTGCAGGTCTTCGAAAGAAGCCGGCAATAGATCGGTGCGCGGCGAGTGATAATCGTAATAGCGCCCGTCCAGCCCTATTTCGAACAACAAGTCCGGGATCGTATCCAGCGTCGCTTGCAGTTTGTTTTTGGCTTGCAGCGCTTGGGTATTGAACTCTTTCAGCCGTCGGTGGGAACCGCGCAGGCGCAGCAGGAAAAAACCGGTGCCGGTCAGCATGACGACGCTGCCGCCGAGCACGGTCCATAACCAGCGCTGTTCGAGCGCGCGATGCACAAGTTCTGTCGCTTGCTGCTGGTTGCGGCGGTTCAGTTTATCGATTTCGCGTTGTTTGCTTTCGGTCTCGTAGCGCTTGGTCATTTCGACGATGTGCTTGCCGGCATTGTCGCTGGCGGCCTTGGCCGACAACGCATCCGCTTCGGAGCCTAGCCGGTAGGCTTGGCGATAGTCGCCCCGGGCTGCAAAGATTGCGGACAACCGCCGGGCGCTTTTGGCCAAATAAACCGGAAATTTGATTCTTTCGGCCAAACGATAAGCGTCTTGGGCATCGGCATCCGCCTGGGCCATCTTTCCTGAATTCTGATAAATCTCGCTACGTTTGAACAATGTCCACCACAGCCCGATTTTGTTGAAACGTTGCCGATAAATTGCGACACCCTCGTCGAGCAGCGGCAGCGCTTCGGCATAGCGGCCTTGTTTGTCCAGTTGTTCGGCAAGCAGGAATAAGCTACGGCTAAGGTAGAACGGTCCTCCTACTGCACGATCAAGATCAACTGCCGATCTGATTAAGCGATTGCCCTCCTGATGGTCGCCAAGTGCATTAAGCGTAGCGCCCAAGCCGTTTAAAGCCGTGCCTTCAAGTACTTTCGAGCGCGCGGCTTTGGCATGCTTCAGCATTTCGGCATAGTTGTCGCGCGCTTCCTCATTGCGACCATTCCGTTCATAAACAAAGGCCATGCCTTGATAGGCATAGGCCAACACCCAATCGTCGTTGCCGCGCTTGGCAATTTCCATGGCCTGCACCGCGATGGCGACAGATTCTTCGAGCATTTCCAGACGGTTGTACATCATCGAACCGCGCAGCATCGTTTCAGCCAACAGGTCGGGCCGGTCAACGCCATCGAGAATGGCCAAGCTGTGGGTGTCGGCGGCAATCATCGCATCGATATTGCCTTGGTTAACCGCATCCAAGGCGATATTAATATCCGCCTCCGCCTGCCCGGCCTTGTCCCCATGCTGTTTGGCCAGATCGAACGCCTGTTGGGCATGTGCGGCGGAGCTATCGGTCTCGCCTAGGTAATTTTCGATATGCGACAGCAAATTCAATAACCGTACCCGGTCGACAGGGGGCGCATCGGCGGGGAGTTCGGCTTGCAGGCTTTGAACCTCAACATAGGCCTGCTGCGCGTCGTTTTCCAGCAACTGGCGGATACTGGCGGCTTTGCTGCGCCATTGTTCCAATGCATTGTTGTCGGCGTACGCGACATCGCACAGCACAAAAATAAGTATCACTATAGCTCCCATGCTCCGGCGCACCCTCTGGGGCATAAATGGGAATTCAGTCAGCAACGCTCTCGGCAACCGCTCCTGCGTTGCTCTACCTCCTGCATAACCCACAGGGATGTGGGAAATGCAGATATTGCAGGAGCAAATATCTGTCCATGCAGTCGCAGCGTTGCCTGACGCTGGCGCGTCCTGCACGGCATTCCCACACAGAACGTGGGAACGATAAGAATTGATGGGCGTGACCGCCATCAGAACCGTACAGTCATCGTCGCGCCGACCTGGGTATCGTTAACCCAGGCGCTCTGCGGCCTGGTTTCCACGCCGTAATAGGACCTGCGCAAGGTGCTCAGCAGATTCATGCCTTCAACCGTGAATGAGAAATGCTCGTTGATGCGATAGCCCACCGAAGCATCCAGCCAACCGTAGCCGCGGGTGTAAATCGGCAACGCGCCGACGCCGACGATATTGGTAACGCCGCTCAGGAAGGTGTCGCGCCAGTTATAAGCGATTCGAGCCGAAAACGGGCCTTTCTCGTACATGCCGACCAGGTTGTAGCTGTGTTTGGACAGGTTTTGCAGCGGGACTTTTTGGCCCAGAACGCGGCTCGGCGTTTCGCTGTCGATAAAGGTGTAATTGGCCTGCATGCCTAACCCGCTCAACCAGCTCGGCAGGAAATCGTAAAACTGTTGGTAGCCGACTTCAAAACCGTTGATGGTTGCCGCAGCGTCGTTTTGCGGTCGGCTGACTTGATAGGTAAAACCGTCGTGGACTTCCGCGTTGCTGACGTTGCTGACAAAGCCGTCGACCTGTTTCAGAAAGCCGGTGACATAAACCGAGGTGGTCGGGTTGAAGTATTTTTCCACCGCCAGATCGAAATTGTCGGAGCGGATCGGCTTCAAATCGGGATTTCCGGCGCTGCCCTGATTCAACGACGGGTTGACGGTGTTGCGGATCAAGGTCAGCGACGGCGACAGCTGATCGAAATTCTGCCGGGTGATGGTTTTGGATGCGCCGCCGCGCAGGTACAGACCTTTCATCAGCTGATAGCGCAGATTCAGGCTGGGCAGATAGTCGATGTCGGTGCTGTTAATATTAATGGGCCGCACCGTGCCGGTGCCGGGCACCGACTGGCTGCCGCTTACCGACTCCGACGTTTGTACGGCGCGTAGACCGATATTGCCATCTAAGGGAAAACCGGTCGCTTCGAATTTGCTCATCAAGTAACCGGCTTGGGCTTCCTCGCTGATCCCCCAAACGCCCAATGGGCTGCCGGAGGCGGGAATCGGCGCGGTAATGCCGAAAGCATTGCGTAATGCGGTCGCGTCGCGGGCAAAATCCAGGTTGCCGCCCATGTAGCTGCCGATGCTGCCGGCTTCGCCGTCCAGGAAGTTACCCACCGGCTTGGCGGCGATGTAATCGGGCTTGTCGGCCGCCGAAATACCGGTCACCGCCGCGTCGGCAAAAATCAGGCCCGGCGCATTGCCCGCTCTGCGCTTGGCGTAACGGAAACCGGCGGAAACCGATTTGATGAAGCCGCCGGACAGTTCGTAATCGCCGTCAAGTTGGGCGGCCGACAATTCGCCGTTAAATGGCCGAGTGCGGTAAGCCATGCTCGCGTATTGGAAATTGGCCGGGTTGAGCAAATCGGCGCCGCTAACGCTGGTCGTCGGAACCTGGCCGGACAGATCCTGGTTAAATTGCGCAGCCCTGCCGCTAAATACCGGCCCTGAGAAAAACAAGTTGTTAAAACTTTTGGTGTAACTCAGATCGGTCTTGATCGTCAGCGCGTCTTTGTTCCATTTGCCGCCGACCGCCGCCTGCCGGGTCCTGTCCACCGTGTCGCGGGCAAAGCTAAGAATGGAAATGGGGGCGTTGGTCCAGCTGATGCTTTGTAGGTCGTTGGTGCCCGGAAACAGTCTTGGGCTACCGGCGGCAAAACTCGAAGACGGCGTGACGTTAATCTGGTACGAATCCTGAATGGTCTTGAACTCCGCATAGTTGCCTTCGGCGTAGAGTTCAAGCGCGTCCGACGGCCGCCATTGCAACACCAGGCTGCCAGCGGTGCGTTCGCGATGACCGAGGCTGGTCGTTTCCGAGGTGCCGTTGGGTACGATGACCGACTGTCCGGGAATAATGTTGCTGCGGGCAATGGGATTACCGGTGCCTTTTTGATCTTCCCGCCAGGCGCGCCGCTGATAAGCAAAATTCACCAGCGCGCCGAATTCGCCGAAGCTTTCCGTTTTCCAGCGATCGCTCAGCAAGGTAGAGAATTGCGGTTCTTCTTTGTCCGCCAGGTCGCCGTGGATTACCCGTGCGGAACCTAACAACTGACGGCCGTCAAAGTCAAAAGGCCGGTGCGTCCGCAAATCGATCGTGCCGCCGACGCCGCCTTCGATGTGCTTGGCCGATGAGGTTTTGTAAACATCAATGCCGGCCAGCATTTCGGAAGGGATGTCGGCGAAATCGAGCGTACGGCCCGAACCGGCGGTGAAGACTTCCCGTCCGTTCAACAACGTTTCCATCTGGGTGAGGCCGCGAATCGCCACGCCTGCTCCCTCGCCGCGGTCGCGAAGAATCTGTACGCCGGTGATGCGGGACAGTGCGTCGGTGACGTTAATGTCGGGAAGTTTGTTGATGTCGTCGGCGACCACCGAATCGACGATTTCCATCTTGTCGCGCTTGATCTCTTGCGCCGAGGCCAAGCTGGCGCGCTTGCCGATCACCACCATGTCATCGAGAGCGACAGTTTCCGCATCGACGCCGGAATTATCAGTCCGTGCGAATGACGACGCCGATTCGACGACAATCAAAGCCCAAACGCCTAGCCGCGATAAATGTTTTAGTCTTGTATGCATAAATAAACGTTTAATCCCGCATAAAAGCGGTACTTTGTCAGCCAATGTAACCGGTTATAAGGGGGCTTCCGGCAAAAAACTACAGCGGCGATTATACTGAACCGACTTTATGCCGTCTCCACATAGGCTCTGCTGCAATCCTGAGTCCGCAGCCGGCATGGCTTCTGGGCCTTAGCTTAAGGGGCATATCCGGCATGAACCGCCTATTTGCATGTAATTCAAGAAGAAAATGAATACTGTAGATGTAGTCATTTTGGCTAGATACAGGGCCGTTTTACAACACGAAGGATAGATAATAATGAGAGCTGCATTTAAAAATTCCAGAGCATCGCTCAAACCCTCAGGCATACATTGCCTGAGTCTGGTAGCGCTAAGCTATTCGTATAGCGAAAAGGAAAAAGAAGAAGATGTAACTGATTAGGCCCAATGAAGCCATCATTTATTGGACGCTAAATGATGTTAAAGCGCGGCACATCTATGGCACAGAACCAGAAATGCGCGTTGGGAAGTGAAGCAAATGGCGCGCCCGAGACGATTCGAACGTCCGACCACAGCCTTCGGAGGGCTGTACTCTATCCAGCTGAGCTACGGGCGCGTAGCGTGTATTCTAACCGATCGGCCCGGCAATTACGACAACATTGTTTTCAAATGCGCCAGACTTGCCTTGCCGCGCTCTTTGATGACTTCCGGGGCCAGCTGTTTTTTGTTGACCCACTCCAGATCATCGGCTGGCAGTTCGCTTAAAAACCGGCTGGGTTCGCATTCGGCGATTTCGCCGTAACGCTTGCGATGGGTGCAGTAACTGAACGTGCAGGTGCGCTGGGCGCGGGTGATGCCGACGTAGGCCAGTCGGCGCTCTTCTTCGATGTTGTCGGTTTCTATGCTGTTTTGATGGGGCAGGATGTTTTCTTCGATGCCGATCAAAAATACATGCGGAAATTCCAAGCCCTTGGCGGCATGCAGGGTCATCAGGCTGACCTGGTCGCTGGCCTCGTCTTCCTGGTTGCGTTCCATGATGTCCATCAGCATGATTTTGGCGACGATTTCCGCCAGCGGCTTTTGGCTGTCGGTTTCCTTGTCGGCGATACGTTTTAGCCATTCGATCAGTTCGTAGACATTCTTTAGCTTGCGGTCGGCGGAGTCCTTGGTTTTGCTCTCTTCCTGCAAATGCTGCGCATAACCGATCTGGTCGATAAACTGTTCGATGACGGTAAAGGTATCGCCCCGCGCGATGCGGTCGGCGGTGTCGATCACCCAGTCGCGGAATTTTGTCAGCCGGTGCATGGCTTTTTCGGACAGCCTTTGGCTCAAGCCGAATTCGGTGCTGGCCGCAAACAGGCTGATATGGCGCTCATTGGCGTACGCGCCGAGCTTTTCCAAGGTGCTCGGGCCGATTTCGCGTTTGGGCGTGTTGATCACGCGCAAAAACGCCGCGTCGTCGTCCTGATTAACGAACAAGCGCAGGTAGCCGAGGATGTCCTTGATTTCCGAATAGGCGAAAAACGAGGTGCTCCCGCTGATGAAATACGGGATATTGTTTTCCCTTAAGCCTTTCTCGAACAGACGGGACTGATGATTGCCGCGATACAAAATCGCATAGTCCTGATAATTGCTGCCGGTCTTGAACTTGTGATGGATGATCTCGGACACGATCTGCTGGGCTTCGATCTGCTCGTCTTTGTGGCTTAAAACCCGGAGCGGATCGCCGTAACCCAACTCGCTCCACAGACGTTTTTCGAATGCGTGGGGATTGTTGGCGATCAACTGGTTGGCGACTTTTAGGATACGCTGGGTGGAGCGGTAATTCTGCTCCAGCTTGATCACTTGCAGGCGGGCGTAGTCTTTTTGCAGTTGCGCGAGGTTTTCCGGCTGCGCGCCGCGCCAGGCGTAAATGGACTGGTCGTCGTCGCCGACCACGGTAAAGCGGCCCAAGTTACCGGCGATCAGGCGCACCAACTGGTATTGGGTGATATTGGTATCCTGGTATTCATCAACCAGCAAATAGCGGATCTTGTTTTGCCACTTTTCCAGGATGGCCGGGTGTTGTTGAAACAGCAGCACCGGCAACAGAATCAGGTCGTCGAAATCGACCGCGTTGTAGGCTTTCAGGCTGCGGGTGTAGTCGATGTACAGATTGGCTGCCGGATATTCGTTGGCTTTTGCAATGGTCACGGATTGCTCCGGCGTGACGAAGGCGTTCTTCCATTGGCCGATTTGCCGGGAATAGCTATCGATGTTATCGATGTCGCAATCTTTTGCGCCGTGGCTGATCAGGTTGCGCAGCAGGGTGTGCTTATCCTGCTCGTCGAACAGCGTAATGCCGGCTTTATAGCCCAGCGTCTTGGATTCCGCCCGCAATATATCCAGTCCCAACGAATGGAAGGTCGATACCCGCAGGCCGCGCTGTTGCTTGTCATCGAGCAATTTGGACACCCGGCTTTTCATTTCCCGCGCGGCTTTGTTGGTGAAGGTCACCGCCGCAATATGCCGCGCAGGCAGGCCTTGCTTGACCAGGTAAGCGATTTTTTCGGTAATCACCCGCGTCTTGCCGCTGCCCGCTCCGGCCAGCACCAATAAGGGATGATCAATCGCTTTAACAGCGGCTTGTTGTTGGGGGTTTAGTTTGGACATTGATGGGTTAAAAAATGAAAATACTTTGTATATTTGCCGCTTTGATTCGCTCTCACGACCTGTCCGGGAACGAGACCAATAATTTTAAGGTTGGGCTGCCGGACTGCGAATAACCAAAGCTTAATTATCTAAAATTATATATAATGTGCTTTTGAAATCGTACTCTTCGCAGGACTTCTATTATGGCATTAAAATTTTACGACAGCCCGTTTCATGTTAATCACGACGAAGAAACCGCGAGCAAAATGGTCATGAAAATGGATTTGTCCATCATGCTGAGCCGCTTAATCGAAAGCAAACAATGGACACAAGCACAGGCAGCTGAACAGCTTGGGGTCAAACAATCACGTATATCCGATCTGGTGAATGCAAAAATTGAAAAATTCACCATTGATGCGCTGTTCGACATGCTTGATAAGCTTGGCTTTCAAGTAAGCTGGACGATGTCGTCATTACAAAAAGCCACTGTGGATATAACAGCAAAAACGACTCAGTGAATTTTCTTAATTTCTGTCAGCAACTCTTTTAGACGTTGTTCGGCAACCTTTACGGCATGCCGGTCAACGCCGTTGGTGGTTTTAGCAAAGGTATGCAACACAACTACTGTATCCTGATATTTAGCCACATAGATACATCGAAAAGCCGGGCTACCGTTTATCCTCAACTCAATAACACCGGCTCCTACACTGTCCAGATGGGTAATCGATAATTTCGGTGCTTCACCAATTTGGATTCGCCTTAAATCTTTGCCGAATTCATCCTGAATCTTGTCGGGCAGGTCTTTATATTCCCGTTCAGCGGCTTCGTTTACAAAGGCGAACTTTTTCATTGGTATATTTTCGATACGAGCTTATCAATCGCTTCCAAGGCTTGGTCGCGATATTCCGGCTTTACTTGAACTCGGTGTCCACTGATGTCCAACTTTCCGGTTGCCATTGTAGAGAACGGGCATCCGCGAGAGAATGCAACTACGCCAGTTGTGCCAAAGTCACGAATTTCAACGATGCCATCATTAGGCTCCGAAAAAGTGAAGTATTCGGGATAGGATTTAATAAGTGCCGTCAGATCACTATCAATGCCAGTGAGTACGGCGGCATAAGCAGAAGCTGAACCCATGTACTGGGTGAGACGGTTTTTTAAAATTAAATGAATCTTTGGCAATTTTCTTTTTGCATCAGTAAGTTTTGCCGCGAAGGTGTACTGTGCATAGACATCTGACGGCAGTTTGACTCCATAAATCAATGAAAAGGCATTCTGAATCGCTCGCCTAGATGAGTCATCCGCCATTACAGGCAGCACTACTTTATCTGCCGAAGATAAAGCAATCTGAGTGTACATTGAGAAGCTTGGATTTGTGTCTATGAACACGATGTCATAATCATTTACCACCGCATCCGTAAAATTTCGTAGCCAGTCGATTACACCTAGCCACGCATTTGTTACAGGCAAGTTAGTGTTTGCCAGCGAGTTCATTGCCATTGCTTGCAGCTCTAGCAATGGATCACCGCAGACTAGGTTAATGTTTTTAGGTACGTTGCTGTTGTACTCGTTGGGGACAGTGATATAGCTGGCTGTGTCGATTTTCGGTGGAGGGGAGAACGGTGTAGTAAGTCGTGAATCGAAGTAGCCGCCAATACTGCATCGTGGAGTTAAGCCCTGCCGTTCAAGTAGTTGTTTAGAACCATTGTTTGACTGCCCCCCTAGCATTAGCTCGGATAGATTAGCTTGCGGACACATATCGATAACAAGAATTCGCGACGTTGAATGTTTTTCTGCGTAACGGCAGACCATTTGGAAGGTTAAACTGGTCTTTCCAGTACCGCCTTTGTTATTCCAGATTGCGTAAGTAAGCATATTATTCCCAATAAGTTGTATTTTTGTACATCATAGAGTCCATAATAGACCCTGTAAAGTCCTTATTTACACCTTGTCAGGATTTACTTCTCCTTCATGTTTCAAATATTGGTGTATATTTTATAGTTACGGTCAAACCTTACGATCCAGCTTACGATAGCTGATCGCTTCGCTTAAATGAGAAGTTTCTATAGCTTCCGATTGGGCAAGGTCGGCAATGGTGCGCGCCAATTTCAAAATGCGGTGATAAGCCCGATGCGACAAACCGAATTTATCCATCGCCAGCTCTAAAATCTGATGACTGGGTTCGGACAGCACGCACAGCTGCTTGACTTCCTTGGCCGTCAACGCCGAATTGGCCTTGCCGCTACGCGCTACGGCTAAGTTGCGAGCCGCAACCACACGCGCCCTGATTGTCTCGCTGCTTTCTTCGCCGTCCGGCGAGCCTTTGCGCAACACTTCATGCGAGATTCTGGGCACTTCCAGATGCATGTCGATACGATCCAGCAACGGGCCGGAGACTCTGGCCCGATAACGCGTCACTTGTTCGGATGTGCAATGGCAGCGCCCCGAAGCATCGCCCAGAAAACCGCAAGGGCATGGGTTCATCGCCGCGATCAGCTGAAAACGCGCCGGAAAATCGACCTGCCTTGCGGCGCGGGAAATAGTGATATGGCCGGTTTCCAGCGGCTCTCTTAATACTTCCAAAACTTTGCGGTCGAATTCCGGCAACTCGTCCAAAAATAAAGTGCCGTTATGCGCCAAGGAAATTTCGCCGGGCCTTGGATTACTGCCGCCGCCAACCAGAGCCGCCGCCGAAGCCGTATGGTGTGGACTACGGTATGGCGGCTTCAACCAATTGGCGACATCCAGGCCCTGATCGCTGATCGATGCAATCGCCGCGGTTTCCTGCGCCTGTTGCTCGGTCAACTGCGGCAGGATAGTCGGCAAGCGCGATGCGATCATCGATTTGCCGGTGCCGGGCGGGCCGAGCATAATCAGGTTATGCGCCCCGGCGGCGGCGATTTCGAAGGCCCGTTTGACGAGATATTGGCCGTGGACATCGGCAAAATCAATATCGGTTGCCGGTACCGCCTGCTCTTCCTGCTGAAACTCGACCTGTATCAGGTGCTGCCCGCTCAGATGGGCGCAGACTTCCAGCAGATGCATGGCCGGGATGATTTCAATATCCTTGACCAGCGCCGCTTCGGCGGTGTTTTCCTTGGGCAGGATCAGTTTTCGGTGATTATTTCGGGCTTGTATCGCAATCGGCAAAACGCCGTTGATGGCCCGCAGCTCGCCGCCCAGCGACAGCTCGCCGACGCATTCGTAATGATGAAGATGAGCGCTCGGAATCTGCCCGGATGCGGCCAGTATCCCCAACGCAATCGCCAAATCGAAACGTCCGCCTTCTTTGGGTAAATCGGCGGGCGCCAGATTGATGGTGATGCGCTGCATAGGAAACTCAAACTTGGAGTTTAATATCGCGCCCCGCACCCGATCCTTGCTTTCTTTAACCGCCGTTTCCGGCAGGCCGACAATATTGAGCGCAGGCAGGCCGTTGGCAACGTGAACCTCAACGGTCACCAAGGGTGCGTCTATGCCGGAGCGGCCGCGACTGTAAACAACCGCTAAGGAGGACATGCGCGTCCCGACAGGCTACCTGTCTTCTTTGCTTAACAGGTGTTGTTCCAGCTCGGCGACGCGCTTTTCCAGATCTTCGAGCTTTGAGCGGGTTTTTGCCAACACCAGCTTCTGCACTTCGAACTCTTCGCGGGTCACCAAATCCAGTTTGCTTAACGCGCCCTGCAAAATGGCGTGGAAGCTTTTTTCAAGATCGTCTTTCAAGGCATTCAAGCCCGGAGGTATTGCGCCAGCCAAACGGTTGGCAATATCGTCAAGGGATTTGGGATCAAACATTATCGCAATCTCATATTGGAGGGGTGATCGGGTAATCTATAAAAGCATCACCACGAAGGCACGAAGAACACGGAGAAAAGCAAAGTAAAAAACTTCGTGTCTTCGTGGTTAATTAATAACTATAAATTAAACGCTTTTTTAACAAACTCAGGCTGGGCCAAAGCTGCTTTGTGTATATCGACGTTGTAGTAAGTGGTGTCGAACGGCTTATTCGCGCTATCCGCCTCCCTGAACTTGCCCAGCTCGCCTTTGCTTGCAATCGTTGCGCTCCACCAGCCGGACGGATACAGGCATTGCGGGAAGAACAAGGTCTGCAAATGGTTCAAACCGGCATTGCTCATCGCGTCGCGCATTTCGCCGATCAATTTCAAGTGGTACAGCGCCGACTCGCTTTGCTGGACGACCATGCCGTTTTCCGACAGGCAGGCAAAACAGTCGCGGTAAAATTCTTCGCTGAACAAGCCTAACGCCGGACCGACCGGGTCGGTGCTGTCGACGATGATAATGTCCACCGAATTCGGCTCGGCGTCCTTGACCCATTTAATGCCGTCGATAAACTTCAAGTCGGCCCTGGGGTCGTTGTTGGATTCGCATAACTCCGGAAAATAAATTTCCGCCAGACGCGTGACCCGCTCGTCGATGTCAATCTGCACGGCTTGTTTTACCGATGGATGTTTTAACACCTCTCTTAACGTGCCGCAGTCGCCGCCGCCGATAATCCACACCCTTTTTGGATCGGGGTGAGTGAATAACGCCGGATGGCTCATCATTTCATGGTAAAAAAAGTTGTCGCGGGTCGATACCATCGTGCAACCGTCAATAATCATCAAATTACCGAAGGTTTCGGTTTCATAGATTTCAAGGTGTTGAAACTCGGATTGCTCCTCGTGCAGCTTTTGTTTAATTTTTAGCGAAAAGGCCGAGCCCGCATCTGAGTGCTGCTCGGTAAACCATTCGGTTGGGTTCATGGTATAGGTTCCTGGAGAAATAAAGATTCGGGCATTATATTAGATTTGGCAAGCCACGGCACAACGGATTGCGGCTATGGGCCGCAGCGCCGTGTTTCATTATGCCGGAATCAAGTTACATGAATATGAAGTAGTTGATTAGCAACCTGCCCCGTTTCCGGCCTTTCAACACGCTTCATTAAGCCGCTTTGCCAAGTTCGCCCGTTATCATGTTGTCCTTTGCTTTTGCAGCGTTGTGCTTACTTCTGTAATAAAAATGTGTTCTATTGTTCCATTAAATTTATGCTGCCGGGTATGTAATGCTGTGTTTCGCATTGAACAGCGACAAGGGTAATTTGATTACCCTCATCCGTGACCGTACACAGTATAATTTAGCGAAGCATTCATTATCAAAATACCATCATGAGCAAAAACAGTTATCAAAAGCCATCGCAGCAGACTCAAGAGGACGCGCTGAAAATAGCCCGAGGAACTCAGCGCCCCGCTCAAACCAAAGAGCAAACCAGGCTGATTGCTCAAGGCATTCAAAAAGGCATTGATCTCTATAAAAAACAGCAAAAAGAAAAAGCCAGGGACTTGAATAGAAGGCTCAAGAAATTATCAACCCAAAAACAGCAATCGATAGCGCCGGATGATCCTGAAACACAATTGATCATGGTTTATCGACAGCACTGGCTTCCTTGGCTGCTACTGCTGCTGACCTGGCTGGCCGCGGGCATTTACTTTCTCGTTTGATTCAATGAAATACCGGGGATAAGAACATGCGTTTAACAGTGGCCCGTTCATCTTGAATGCCATACAATCTATATCCAGTATATATTTATCGGGAGCCCATCATGCAAACAGCAAAATTATTTCAGAACGGCCAAAGCCAAGCGGTCAGATTGCCTAAATCATTTCGTTTTGAGGGCACCGAAGTCACGATTAAGCACGTCGGTGAAGGTATTTTATTATTACCTTTAAAGCACTCTGCCAAACAGTTATTAAGCCTGCTGGACAGCGTGGACGAAACAGTAGCCTTGGAAAGAAATCAACCTCTCGAAAGTGACTCGCGAGACTTTGAATGATTTTTATGCTGGATACCCATATCTGCATTTATTTATTAAATCGCAGAATCGGTTATGAAAATATTCTCGCAAAAATCGATGGCTTGGCTTATGAGCAAGTGGTTATTTCCTCGCTGACCTTGGCTGAGTTGAAATACGGTATCGCAAAAAGCGTCAAGAAAGAAGCGAATCGAATTAAGCTTGAATACTTTTTGTATCAATTCGAATGCCTGCCTTTCGATACTGAAGCGACCTCCTGTTATGGTGATATTCGGGTTCAACTGGAATCCAAAGGTACGCCAATAGGCCCATTGGACACCTTAATTGCCGCCCATGCGCTTAGTCTGTCGGCCACTCTGATAACCAATAATGCGCGGGAATTCGAACGTGTGGAGGGTCTTTCACTTGAAAATTGGATTAACTGAGTTTTGGTCACAGAAAAGCCAAGACATTTATAAGAAAGGAAATAAGCAGTGAATTTAAAACTAAGCAAAACCTGGACAACCCAGCAATCCGCCCAAACCTACGCGATAGACAGTTGGGGACAAGGCTATTTTTCGATCAACGCCGCCGGGCATGTCAGCGTAAAACCCAGTTCCGATAAGGATGTGCAACTGGATTTGTACGAAATCGCCCAATCGCTGAACGACAAAAAACTGTCCTTGCCGGTGCTGGTGCGTTTTACCGATATTTTAAAAGACCGCGTTACCCAGCTATCCAACGCTTTCCAGAAAGCCTGCGCCAATAACGATTATCAGGGCAGCTACACGCCGGTGTATCCGATCAAAGTCAACCAGCAACGCAAGGTGGTCGAAGGCATTCTGGCGGCCGACAACATCGGCCTCGAAGCGGGCAGCAAGCCGGAACTGCTGGCGATTATGGCGCTGTCCAACAACGGCGTGGTGGTCTGCAACGGCTACAAGGACCGGGCTTACATCCGTCTGGCGCTGATCGGCCTGAAAATGGGGCTGAATCTGTATCTGGTCATCGAAAAGCCCCTGGAACTGGAACTGATTATCGAAGAAGCGGCGCGCCTTAACATTAAGCCGCAACTGGGCGTCAGGATCAGGCTGTCCAGCATCAGCGCCGGGAAATGGCAAAACAGCGGCGGCGAAAAATCCAAATTCGGCCTTCACGCCCCTGAAGTGCTGCAATTAATCGAGCGCCTTAAGCAAGCCGGTTTGCTGGATACCTTGAAACTGATGCACTTTCACATGGGCTCGCAAATCGCCAATATTCACGACATCAAAATAGCCCTGAAAGAAGCCGGGCAGTTTTACGTTGAGCTGCATCGCCTGGGCGCTGACGTGAAAATCGTCGATGCCGGCGGCGGGCTGGGCGTGGATTACGACGGCAGCCATTCGCGGCGCGAATCGTCGATCAACTACAGCCTCGATGAATACGCCCAGAATATCGTGCGCAGTTTTGCCGATATTTGCGCAGAAAAACAGGTGCCGCAGCCGGACATCATCACCGAATCGGGCCGCGCGCTTACTGCGCATCATGCGGTGTTGATCACCAATGTGACCGATATTGAATCGGTTTACGCCAACCACGCCGAACTGCAAGCCTTGCCGGAACCCGGCAACCTGGTCGAGCATTATCACGATGCGCAATTCGATTTAGCGGAAGCCCGAGCCCGCTTTACCCAAGACAAACTGAGCATTACCGGGCTAGCCGAGGCGGAAAATAATTATGCACTACTGTGCCGCCAACTTCAGAATAAGCTCAATCCCAATAATCAGAGCGAAGCCGCGATATTGCAGGAGCTGGACGAAAAATTGGCCGACAAGGTGTTTTGCAATTTCTCGCTGTTCCAGTCCATGCCCGACATCTGGGGTATCGACCAAATCTTCCCGATCATGCCGATCCACCGGCTGGACGAACAGCCCAGGCACCGCGCCGTTATCCAGGATTTAACCTGCGATTCCGACGGCCGCATCGACCAATATATAGACGGGCAAAACATAGAAAAAACCTTGCCGGTGCATGAAATCGACAGCAAACAGCCGTACCTGATCGGCTTTTTCATGGTCGGCGCGTATCAGGAAATATTGGGCGACATGCATAATCTGTTCGGCGATACGCATTCGATCAACATCGCGCTTAATGATCAGGGCTACCATTTTAATGACCTGCATGAAGGCGAACACGTCTCTGAATTGCTCGATTATGTGCATATCAACAGCGAAGATTTGAAAACCGCCTATAGGGAAAAACTGGCTAACAGCGATCTTAGCGAGCAGCAACGCCAGGAATATGAGCGGGAATTGATTGCGGGGTTGACGTCTTATACTTATTTGGAGAAATAAGACGTGTCCGGCACACCGCTGACAACAAAGCCCAACTATCTAAAGATGTATAATACACACCATGAATAGCGCGGAACTTATCAAACGGTTGCTAAATGACGGATGGGTTTTGCGAGGCGTCAAAGGCTCGCATCATGTGTTTACGCACCCCGCCAAGCCGGGCCATATCAGTGTGCCGCACCCGCGTAAGGATTTGGGAAATGGACTGGTAAATAAACTATTGAAACAGGCGGATTTGAAATGAGATACCCGATTGCAATTGAATCAGGCGATGAAACTCATGCGTATGGAGTAGTCGTACCCGATCTTCCGGGCTGTTTTTCGGCAGGCGATACCTTGGATGAGGCGATAGGCAACGCCAAGGAAGCCATCGAATTGTGGATGGAATCGGTTATCGAGGACGGCGAGCCTATTCCAGAAGCCTCGTCCATTGCCAAGCATCAAGCCGACCCAGAGTTTGCAAGCTGGATTTGGGCCGTTGTGGAAGTCGATTTGTCCAAACTGTCCGGCAAAGCCAAACGTGTAAATATTACCCTGCCCGAGCGGGTTTTGACGGCGATCGATCAAGCGGCAACCCGTTTTGGAGACACCCGCTCCGGCCTGTTAGCGAAAGCGGCCCTGGAATATGTTGAGCGTCACCCATCGGTTTGACCTTAAAAACGCTGTTAAAGCAGCTTCCACATATCTGCCCATTTAGCCAAAATTTAGCAACATTCGAATTGAAAAAGATGGAGCCCTATGACTTCCCTAAAAATCAAACTCGACGATATTACCGATGCCTTGACTACACGCTTCGACATGATAGAAGGCGGCTTTTACCTGGACACCGAAACCGGCAACATCCTGCTCAGCACCGAAGGCCTTGACGAAGGCGACCTGCCGGAAGACCTGGAAGACAACCCGAGTTATCGCCTGATCGATCCCTTAGCCTCCCATGAATCTTTCCAAATCATGGAAGATTTTGTTGACAGCCTCGGCGATACCAAAGAAGCGGTCAGGCTCCAAGAAGCGCTTAACCGCCGTAAACCGTTCCGTCAGTTTAAGGATGCTGTGCATGAACGCACGGGGTTAAGCGATGCCTGGTACGCATTCGAGCAGAAAGAGCTGGCTCGTCTAGCCGAGGAATGGTGCGAAGAGAATGGGATTAAGGCGGAGTGGATTTGAACCACTACATATAACCAATTAGTGAGATATGGCATTGATGTTGTATATCTCACATTAGCGCTTTCTATGGAGCATTTGTTACTCAATGAACAGCCGATCAAATACAAAAGGTATATGTGCTTATTGCGGAAAAGAAGATTGGATAACTGAAGATCATATCCCGCCTCAATGTATATTCCCAAAACCGCGCACTACTGCCCTTATAGTGGTTCCCTGTTGTGAATCTTGTCGAGTAGGTTGGTCAATGGATGACGAGGAGTTTAGGAGGTTTATTTGGTCCGTTGCGGGAGCGGAAGAACACCCATCATTTGAAAAGGCTGCTGAAAAAATTATTTCTTCGGTTAATCGGGCTGAGGCGCAAGATTATAGAAATAGAGTTCTGAGTAGTATAGAAAATATAGAAATGTACTCAGAAGATGGTGGTTTTATGGGCAAAGAACCTATGATGAAACTTGAATGGGATCGATTCGAACGTGTTTTAGCTAGGATAGTGCGGGGGCTTTTTTTTCTGAGGAATAAGAAATTAATTCCCGTCGATCATGAATTAATAGTTAAAGCTCCGGATGTAAAACTTTTCATGGAACTTGAAAAATATCCATTTGAACACATTGCTAACGTCTGTGATGGAATCTTTCGTTATTGGTTATATGAGGAAAAAACGTCCTCCCTCTGGCTAATGTCATTTTGCGATTCTACTTGGATTGTTGGGTATATTTGTCCAACAAAAAATACTACCAAATCACTCAACTAGACAGTGAAAATCTTGACGGTTAGGCGTTGCATGTCTTTATCAGGCTTGCGCGACGTTTAAAAAATGGTACACGATACGTACTACGGAACTAAGAAATGAGAGGCCATAATGCTACAAGAACAAATTATCGATGAGATAAAGCAAATCCCCAGCGACAAATTAGTCGAAGTATATGATCTGATACACTATTTCCGTTTGGGGCTAAAACACGAGGCTGACGGCTTGCCAAAACAACGCCCTATCGGCCTGGCGAAAGAAATTTTCCAAACGCCGGCCAGTTTCTTTGACCCGTTACCGGATGAAGTCCTTGATGCCTTCGAGGGCAAATAAGTGAAAATCCTGCTGGATACCTGCGCTTTCTTATGGCTGGCAACCGATGCGCCGGAATTAAGCGATCAGGCAAAAATGCTGTTTCAAAACACCAATAATCCGGTTTATCTAAGCAGCGTTTCCGCCTGGGAAATCGTTGTAAAGCATCAGCTGGGAAAACTGCCTTTGCCCAGTGAACCGGAATATTTTATTAACCAACAATGCAGCCAACATCTCATTGAAGTTCTGTCGCTCGACGACAAGTCTGTTTACCATCTGAGCCATCTGCCTAACCATCATCGCGACCCTTTCGATAAAATGCTGGTATGCCAAGCAATAGAACATGGCTTGACTATTCTGACATCGGATAAGCTGATTGCTCAGTATCCTGTGAGCACTATTTGGTAGCAAAAGAGTATTTTTCTTAACTCTTTGCTTTATAAAGTCATAAGAGCATGGACAACCATATACGGCTCAACAAGTGTGGCAGCAAGAAAACAGCCCACAAACCGGGACATGCACAGAAAAGAGCGCACTATTTATGAGCAAACGACTTAAAACTATCCCGCAATTCGCAAACGAAACAGAAGAGCGGGCTTTTTGGGAAGCCAACGATTCCACCGATTATCTCGACTGGAGCAACGCCCAATCCGTGGTGCTGCCCAATCTAAAACCAGCAACCAAAACGATTTCTCTCTGCTTGCCGCAAAATTAATCGGCCTGGATCATCAGCTAAATGACTTGCCAAGGCTCTCAAGCCCAAAAAATCCGCGAATCTGTTCAAGGAAACTGTTTTGTTGCTGCGCCATAAGTTGCGCAATGGATTCGCTATCCAGCTGTTGTTGCAGGTTGTCGATACTAAAACGGCGGCTCGCCAAAATCTTGCTGATTTCCACAGCAAGCTCGGGGCGTTTATCCATGATTTTTTGAAACGACTCCTTGTCCAATCGGTAAGCCAAAACTTCGGATTGGGCAATGACGGTGGCGCTACGGGGATCACCGGTCATCAAGCCCATCTCGCCCAGAAAACTGCCGCCGTGAATTGAATCGAGCCGCCTACGCCCGCCGTCCGGCAATTCCAGAAATACATCGGCAACGCCGCTGATAAGAATATAAAGCCAATGCGCGCTCGCACCTTGACGCATCATGATGTCGCCTTGCACGAAGGGCGTGTAAACCAGTTGTTCGGCAATTTCGGCCAGTTCATCGTCATGCAGGGTGTTGAATAATTCCACCCGTTGCAAGGCGCCCATCCGCTCTTTGATGCGGCGCAAGCGCTTGTTCTGTTCGTATTTATCATCTTTATTGGTCAAATGGACATGATACTGCGGATACGGCAGCTGTATTCCGGCCCGTTGCAACGCCGCATAGACCCGGCTGCGCACTGCCGAATCGGTGAAATCGTCGTATTCAATATCGGTTAACCAATAGCGTAAAGCGTACCGCGCCGCGCTGGGATTGAAGTCCATAAGCAGGCAATTAGCCTGCGGGGTATCGGCAACATTGGCGATGTGTCCATTACGGACTGCGCTTTGGGCAATGTCGATAACTTGTCCGGCAAAATGTTCGTAACCGACATCAAAATATATCCAGCGCCGCCATTGCAGCGGCTGGCCGCTACGACGCCCGATTACGGAAAACTTACCCTTCATCAACAAGCTGTTCGGGATAATAATGGTTTCCCAGTTGCGTGTTTCGATCGCCGTATATCGCCAGCGGATGTCGGCAACGCGGCCATTGACGTCATCGACTTTAATCCAATCGTCAACCTTGACCGAATTATCCAACTGTAGGGCCAAACCGCCAAGGATATTGCCTAGCGTATCTTGCATCGAAAAAGCCAGCACCGCGGTCATCACCGCCGAGGTGGTAATGATGCCGGACAAATCGAGTCCTGCGGCATGCAGGTGTACGATCATCCAGGCGCAGTAGCCGGCGAGCTCGGCCAAGTCCTCAAGGATGCGCACCAGACTGACTCGGCATAACGGCAAAATCAGACGGAACAAAAACAAGCCGAACAGCCGAATCCCCGCCATGCCGCCCGCAAACTCGCTTACCCCATGCAATCCTTTTGCCGGCGCTTTAATATCCAGCGCAGCCAGCACCCCGCTGAGAGCAAGACCGCAAAGCGCGACCATAAAAAACAGCAAAGTGGCGGTAACAGGTTTGCGATCTTGCGGCCGCCAGCGCCATAGCGAAGCGACAATGATCAGGGCAAGGATAAGAAGCAAGCCGTATTGGCTATGCTGTTGGGCAAAAATACGCAGGTCGTTCCAAAAAGATTCGGATCGGAGCATTAGGCGGCCTTATGGGTTAATCTCAGATAAACGGGGTGAACGCCAAGTGCATCATTTTTTTGGAGGAGATACCCTATGAAAAAAGCGTCCGCTCTTGGGAGGGCGGTATTGTAAACGCTGCAATCGAAAATATCTGCATGTCTGCATATTCATATGCGGGTTTATAAACTAAGACTTTAAACGCTCAAGGTTTCGTTTGATTGCCCTGAACGTTAGAAAATTGCAGGCCGGATACGCTACGCTTATCCGACCTGCCGGTTTTCTTCGATTCCGGATAGCGGCAATCACTCCACCGGAAATATCAAATAATCCGTCCACTTAACTTCGCCGCCCGCTTGATCGGGGCTCGGCAGCATCGCCACATTCCAGCCGCCGCCCAAAGCTTTGACCAACTGCACCGAAGCTGACATCCGATTGCTGTGCAACTGCACGGCGGTCTGCCGGTTGGACAAGGCCGCGGTTTGCGCGGTCATCACATTCAGGTAACTGATGGTTCCGGCCTGATATTGATTAATAGTCAGCGCCAACGCCTGGTCGGCTGCGGCAACGGCTTTATCCTGTACCTGCTTTTCTTCGTCCAGTATCCGCAAGGCAGCCAGATTATCTTCCACTTCCTGAAAACCGGTCAGCACCGTTTGCCGATAAGCGGCGACGCTGGCATCGAAACCGTCGATGGCTTGCTTGTACTGGGCGTTTTTAGCGCCGCCGTCGAACACCGTCAACGCCGCACCGGCCGGACCCAGCGCCCAATAGCGGCTGGCCGCCTTGAACAGATTATCTAACGTAGACGTTTGAAAACCGTTGGTGACGGCTAAGTTCAGACTTGGATAATAAGCCGCCTTGGCCACGCCGATCTGGGCATTGGCGGCGGCGATTTTGCGTTCGGCGGCGGCAATGTCCGGACGCCGTTCCAGCAGCTCCGACGGCAGGCTGAGCGGAATCGGCGGCGGCTGCACGTCCAGCGGAGCAGCCGCCAACGACAGTTCCGCCGGGGTCTTGCCGATCAATACCGCAATCGCATGCTCCAGTTTCGCCCGCTGCACGCCGAGATTGATGGCTTGGGCGCGCACCGACTCCAACTGGGTTTCGGCCTGCTTCACATCGCTCTTGGCGACCATGCCGACCGCATAGCGGTTGTTGATGATTTGCAGGGTAAGGCTGTAAGCAGCCACGGTTTCATCGAACAGCGCTTTTTGCGCATCCAATGCCTTTAACTGAAAGTAATCGTCGGCCAATGCCGCTTCGCTGGACAAGCGCAACGCCTGCAAGGTGGCCGCGCTAGCTTGGGCGTTGCCGGTGTTGGCTTCAACCTGGCGGCTGACGCTGCCCCATAAATCCGGCTCCCAGGCGATTGCCCCGGCTGCGCCGAACAGGTTCCTGACCCCGGACACCGCCACGCTTTGGCCGCTGGCGGCGCGGAAACGGTTAGTCGTGCCGGTCAGATTGAGTATCGGAAAAAAACCGGATTGCGCCGATTGCACCAGATGCTGGGCTTGGCGGTATTGCGCCTCGGCCTGGATGATCGACTGGTTGGCGGCGGCGACCTGTTCTTCCAATTTATTAAGCCGGGGATCGTTAAAAATTTCCCACCATTTGCCGGTCAGCACATTGTCGCGGGGCTGGGCCTGTTTCCAGCCTTTGCTTTCCTTGAACTCATTGGAAATCTTGGCTTCGGGGCGGACATAGTCCGGACCTACCGTGCAACCGGCCAGTTGCGCGGTTAATAGGGCATAAATCAGGGGTTGGCTAATGCGAACTGTCATGTAAATCTCAGGAATAAGTAGCTAACAAAAAAATATTAAAATTCACCACGAAGACACGAAGGACACGAAGTTTGACCTTGCCTTCTTCGTATCCCATGTTCCACGCTGGGCGGGGTTTGATGATCGTTCCCACGCTCCGGCGTTGCGAAACACCACCTTGTCGACAAAAAACACTTCGACCAGTACAGATTCAGAGACGCTGGAGCGTCTATCCTGCATTCCCACGCCGGAGCGTGGGAACGATCAAAGCTCCTGCTTTCTGTGTTTCGGGAAGCTGGAGCTTCCCGAGCAGCATTCCCAAGCTAAAGCTTGGGAACGAGCATCCGCAAGTAAACATAAACTTCGTGTTCTTCGTGCCTTCGCGGTGAATAAAAAATTTGATGATCGTTCCCACGCTCCGGCGTGGGAACGCAGTACGCAACGCTCCAGCGTTGCGAAACACCGCCTTGCCGACAAAAAACACCTCGACCAGTACAGATTCCGAGACGCTGGAGCGTCTATCCTGCATTCCCACGCCGGAGCGTGGGAATGATCAAAAAACGATCAAAAGGTTTATTTTTTCTTCGTGTTCTTCGTGTCTTCGCGGTGAATAAAAAACTTGTTCTTTCATTGTATTGAAAGATTTTGTCCGCTTCGGAAGCGGCCGCCAAACCACAGCCGGAAACGATCCAGGTAAAGATAAACCACCGGCGTCGTATACAAGGTCAACATCTGGCTGAAAACCAGCCCGCCGACAATCGAAATACCCAGCGGCTGGCGCAGTTCCGCGCCGTAACCGCTGCCCAAGGCCAGCGGCAACGCACCGAACAGCGCGGCCAGCGTGGTCATCATGATCGGCCTAAAACGCAGCAAACAGGCTTGAAAAATCGCTTCGCGCGAATCCAGGCCGTGCTCGCGTTCGGCAAACAACGCAAAATCGATCATCATGATCGCGTTCTTTTTAACGATGCCGATCAGCAAAATCACGCCGATCAGCGCGATGATGCTGAACTCGGAACCGCAAGCCATCAGCGCCAATAACGCGCCGACCCCGGCCGACGGCAGCGTGGACAGAATAGTCAGCGGATGGATATAGCTCTCGTAGAGAACGCCCAACACGATGTAAATGCTCAGCAAAGCGGCCAATATCAAAAACGGCTGGTTCCGCAACGATTCCTTGAAGGCTTTGGCCGAGCCCTGGAAGCTGCCTTGAATAGCATTCGGCACGCCGATGTCGCGCATGGTTTTTTCGATCAGTTCGGTAGCGGTGGATAGCGAGACGCCGGGCTTAAGATTAAACGACAGCGTGGCGGCGGCGAACTGGCCTTGATGGTTGACCGACAACTGCGTGTTGGTCGGCGCGAAACTCGCCAGCGCCGACAACGGCACCTGCACTGCGCCCGGTTGTTCGCCGGACGGCAGGCGCTTGCCGGGCACGCTGATATAAACCTGTTGCAGGGCTTCCGGGCTTTGCCAATATTCGGGGGCCAGTTCCATCACCACTCGGTACTGGTTAAGCGGGTTGTAGATCACCGACACCTGGCGTTGGCCGAAAGCGTCGTTGAGACTGGCGTCAATCATGGCTTGGCTAACGCCGTAACGCGACGCCATATCACGGTTGACCACCAAGCCGATCTGCTGGCCTTTGTCTTGCTGGTTAGAACTCACGTCGCTAAGTTCCGGCAGCTTGGACAGCGCGGCGACCACTTTCGGCATCCATTGCCGAAGCAGTTCCAGATCGTCGGATTGCAAAGCGTAGTCGAACGAGCCTAGCGAGGGCCGACCGCCGATACGCAGTTCTTGCGCGGCGGACAGATGCAGCTCCGCGCCGGGAATACGCTTGACCTTGTCGCGTAAACGGCCCATCACTTCTTCAATGGGTTCCCGTTGCTCATGCGGTTTCAGCACCACGAAGACTCGGGCGCTATTACCGCTCTGTTGGCTCCCGACAATCCCGGCCACGGTATCGACCGCGGGGTCTTGCCGCAACAGCTCGGTAAATTGGAAGAACTTTTTCTGCAAGGCCCAAAAAGAAGAGCCTTGGTCGGCTTGAACCTCGCCCAACAATCTGCCGCCGTCCTGGGTCGGAAAAAAACCTTTATCGATAATAGTGTACAGATAAACATTCAAGCCGATAGTGCCGAGCAAAATCAGCATCATGATGCGGCCGTGGTGCAACGCCCAGCGCAGCGAACGTTCGTAAGCCGCCTGTACCCGATCGAAAGTCCGGCCTATGCCCTGATAGAGCCGGCCATGCTGCGGACTTTCCCGGCCCACCCAACGCGCGCACAGCATCGGCGTGACGGTCAGCGACACCAGCAACGACACCAGTACCGCCGCCGACAGCGTTACCGCAAACTCCCTGAACATACGGCCGACCACGCCGCCCATCAACAAAATCGGCAGGAATACCGCGACCAGCGACACGCTCATCGCCAACACCGTAAAGCCGACTTCCTTCGCCGCCAGCAGCGCGGCCTTGAACGGGGCCACGCCTTTTTCAATATGGCGGCTGGTGTTTTCCAGCACCACGATCGCGTCGTCGACCACAAAACCGGTGGAAATGGTCAGCGCCATCAAGGTCAGGTTATTCAGGCTGTAGTTAAAAAAATACATGGCCGCGCAAGCGCCGAGCAAGGACGCCGGCACTGCAATAATCGGCACCAGCGTCGAGCGCACATCGCGCAAGAACACCAACACCACCAAAATGACCAGCACTATCGCCAGCAACAGACTGCGCTCGACTTCGGTAATCGAAGCCCGGATGGACAACGAACGGTCGACAACCACCGACAAGTCGATGGCGCTGGGAATGGAAGCGCGCAATTGCGGCAACACCGCCTTAACCTGATCGACGGTTTGAATCACGTTGGCCAGCGGCTGCTTCCTGAGAATAAGCAGCACCGAAGGTTTGCCGTTTTTCAAGCCGGTATTGCGCAAGTCCTCGATCGAATCGACCACCTCGCCGAGATCGGCGATCCTGACCGGCGCGCCGTTGCGGTAGCTGACGATCAGCGGCAGGTAATCCGCGGCTTTGCGCGCCTGGTCGTTGGCCTGGATTTGCCAGCGTTGCTCGCCGTTTTCCAGCACACCTTTCGGGCGGGTGATGTTGGTTTGAGTGATGGTATTTCTGACATCCTCCAGGCCGATGCCGTATTTGGTCAGCGCGTTGGGGTTCAGTTCGACCCGCACCGCCGGTAGCGCCGCGCCGCCGAGCTGCACTTGGCCGATGCCGGGAATCTGCGATATTTTCTGCGCCAGGATGGTCGAGGCGGCGTCGTACATCTGGCCGCGGCTGAGGCTGTCTGAAGTCAACGCCAGTATCAGGATCGGCGAATCGGACGGATTATCCCGCCGGTAACTCGGACGGTTCGGCATGCCGCTGGGCAGCAGACTGGCGGCGGCATTGATCGCCGCCTGTACATCCCGGGCCGCGCCGTTGATGTCGCGGTCCAAGTCGAATTGCAGGGTAATCTGGGTAGAGCCTTGCGAGCTGCTGGAAGTCATTTCGGTAATGCCGGCGATGCGTCCCAAGGCCCGCTCCAACGGCGTGGCGACCGTCGCCGCCATGGTTTCGGCGCTGGCTCCGGGCAACTGGGCTTGGACATTGATAGTCGGAAAGTCCACCTGCGGCAATGACGATACCGGCAAATTGAAAAAAGCCAGAATACCGGCCAGGACGATAGCCAAGGTCAGCAGACTGGTGGCGACCGGCCGGTAAATGAACAGTGCCGACAGGTTCATAGTTTTTTGTCCGTGAAAGACACGCTTAGCACGAAAAATTCCACAATATATCTATGCATAGTTCCCACGCTCCGGCGTGGGAATTCAGTCCGCAACGCTCCAGCGTTGCGAAACACCGACTCGTCGCCAAAAACATTTGCCCCACACAAGTTCCGGGACGCTGGAGCGTCTACGCCTGCATTCCCACGCCGGAGCGTGGGAACGATACCCCTCCCCGACCGGCATTGGACTTGTCCACGAAAGACACCTCTGAGCGTGACGGGGTTTGCAACCCCGTCACTCACGTTTCGTAATCTATTGAGTCCTTGAAACGTTTCGGTCGGGGTTGCAAACCCCGACCGGCATTGAAGTATCTCGAAGCAGGACGCAGCGCGTGGGAACGAGGCAAATAGGACTTTGCGTGCTTTTCGTGGACAAATTGCGGTTCTTAAACTCATCGCAAAGTGCCGTCGCTTTCAGCCGGATTCAGGTTCAGCCAGCCGTTCGCGCGCCGGGCCAGACTGTCCATCCATAAATAAATCACCGGCGTGGTATACAGCGTCAATAACTGGCTGAGCAGCAAGCCGCCGACCATCGTAATGCCCAGCGGATGGCGCAGCTCCGAGCCGACGCCGCTGCCCAGCATCAGCGGCAGGGCGCCGAGCAACGCCGCCATCGTGGTCATCAGGATCGGCCTAAAGCGCAGCAGGCAGGCTTGGAAAATCGCATCTTCCGGCGACATGCCCTGCTTGCGCTCGGCATCCAGCGCAAAATCGATCATCATGATCGCGTTCTTCTTGACGATGCCGATCAACAGGATAATGCCGATAATGCCGATGATGCCCAGGTCGCCGCCGGACAAGATCAAGGCCAGCAACGCGCCGACTCCGGCGGACGGCAGCGTCGACAGGATGGTGAGCGGATGGATATAGCTTTCGTACAGCACGCCGAGCACGATATAAACGGTGACGATGGCGGCCAGGATCAACCACAAGGTATTGCCCAGCGAGGCTTGAAACGCCAGCGCCGCGCCTTGGTAGCTGGTGCGAATGCTTAGCGGCAAGCCGATGTCCTGTTTAACACGGTCGATAGCCGTTACCGCATCGCCGAGCGCCGCGCCCGGAGCCAGGTTAAACGACAGCGTCGCGACCGGGAACTGGTCGAGGTGGTTGATCGACAACGGCGTCGGCCGTTCCGATAGGTCGGCTATCGCCGACAGCGGCACCTGCGCGCCGTTGCTGGAAGGAATCCGTAAATCGTTCAGCGCTTCCGGCGAAGTTTGCTCGGACGGATCGACTTCGAGCACCACCCGGTACTGGTTGGACTGGGTGAAAATAGTCGATACCAGCCGTTGCCCGTAAGCGTTGTACAAGGTATTGTCCACCGCGGCGGTGCTGACGCCGAGACGGCTGGCGGTGCTGCGGTCGATATTGACGTAGACTTGCCGACCCTGATCCTGCACGTCGCTGGCGACATCGCTGAGCTCCGGCTGTGCGCCTAGCGCGTCGACCAACTTATGCGTCCAACGGTTCAACTCATCGATATCCGGCGTTTCCAGCGTGAACTGATACTGGGTGCGGCTGACCCGGTTCTCCATGGTCAGATCCTGCACCGGCTGCAAATACAGCGTAACGCCGGCCAGCACCGCCAGTTTGGGTTTCAGCCGGGCTATGATTTCGGTTGCGCTTAGCTTGCGTTGGTCCAGCGGTTTAAGGTTGATCAGGAAGCGTCCCGCGTTAGGCGTGGTATTGATGCCGTCGACGCCGATGAACGACGACAAGCTTTCTATAGCCGGGTCCTCAAGCAGCAGCGCGGCCAACTTTTGCTGATGCTCGGCCATCGCCGAAAACGACACATTTTGCGGCGCTTCGGAAAAACCCTGGATGATGCCGGTATCCTGTACCGGGAAAAAGCCCTTCGGGATGAAGATATACAGCGCCACGGTCAACGCGGCGGTGGCAAAAAACACCGACATGGTCAGCGCTTGGCGCTGCATGACCCATTCCAGGCTGCGGCCGTACGCGGCAATCAGCTTGTCGAACCAGTCGTCGGGCTTTTCGGCATGTTCAGGCTGCGAGTGCAGCAGTTTGGCGCACATCATCGGCGTCAGCGTCAGCGATACGATCGCGGAAATCAGGATCGCCACCGCCAGCGTGATCGCGAACTCCCTGAACAGGCGGCCGACCACGTCGCCCATGAACAGCAACGGAATCAGCACCGCAATCAGCGAAAAGGTCAGCGAAATAATGGTAAAACCGATTTGTTCGGAGCCTTTCAGCGCCGCTTTTAACGGCGATTCGCCGCGCTCGATATAGCGGCTTATGTTTTCGATGACCACGATTGCGTCGTCGACCACGAAGCCGGTGGCGATGGTCAGCGCCATCAAAGTCAGGTTGTTGATGCTGAATTCGGCCAGGTACATCACCGCAAAGGTGCCGACCAACGACAGCGGCACCGCGACGCCCGGAATGATCGTTGCCGGGACGTTGCGCAGGAACAGGAACATCACCATCACCACCAGCGCCACCGCCAGCAATAGTTCGAACTGCACATCATGCACCGAAGCGCGGATAGTTACGGTGCGATCGGTCAATGGCAGCACTTCGACGCTCAGCGGCAACGAGGCCTGCAATTTCGGCAGCAGTTCCTTGATGCGGTCGACCACCTCGATCACGTTCGCGCCGGGCTGGCGCTGGATATTGACGATCACCGCCGCCTCTTTGTTCGCCCAAGCCGCCAGCCGGACGTTTTCCGCGCCGTCGATCACTTCGGCGACTTCGGACAGCCGCACCGGCGCAGCGTTGCGGTAAGCGACCACCAAGTCGCGGTATTCGTCCGCCGAACGCAATTGGTCGTTGCTGTCGATAATCGCCGAACGCATCGGCCCGTTGAACATGCCTTTGGGCTGATTGACGTTGGCGGCGGCGATTGCGCTACGCACGTCTTCGAGGCTGATGCCGTAAGCGGCCAGCGCTTTGTGGTTGGCCTGAATCCGCACCGCAGGCCGCTGGCCGCCGCTGATGTTGACCATACCTACGCCGGACAGCTGGGCGATTTTCTGCGCCAAGCGGGTATCTACCAGATCTTCGACCTTGAATAGCGGCAAGGCTTTGGAGCTGACCGCCAAAGTCATGATCGGCGTGTCGGCCGGATTAACCTTGCTGTAAATCGGCGCTTGCGGCAAATCGTTGGGCAGGAAATTGCTGGCGGCATTAATCGCCGCCTGCACGGTTTGTTCGGCGATGTCCAAATCCAGGTTCAGATTGAATTGCAGAGTAATCACCGACGCGCCGCCGGAGCTGGTCGACGACATCTGGGTCAATCCGGGCATCTGGCCGAACTGGCGTTCAAGCGGCGCGGTGACTACCGAGGTCATCACCTCGGGACTCGCGCCCGGATATAAAGTGACGACTTGCAAGGTCGGATAATCGACTTGCGGCAGCGCCGACACCGGCAACATCCGGTAAGCCAGGATGCCGACCAGCAACATCGCGACCATCAGCAGCGAGGTCGCCACCGGGCGCAGGATGAACAGCCGGGACGGATTGAAATTCGGCAGATTAGGATTTGCTGTAGTCATATTCAGTTTCTTCGTTCCCTGTGGCTGGACGGGGTTTGCAACCCCGTCCGAAACGTTTGGAGGATGAAGATATGGCAGTAGTTATCGAAAACGGTAGGAACGGGGATGCAATCCCCGTCCCGCGCGAAGGCGCTGCGTCCCGTAACGCCAGACGCTGATCGTGATTCGCGGCGCGGCGCGGCGCGCCTTGACTGCATTCCCACGGAGCCCGTGGGAACGAGGGCATCGAGCAATGCGACATTTTGATTCCTTTTCGTGTCTTTCGTGCTTTTCGTGGACAAATTGTCATTTTCAAACTTGTGGCTGGACGGGGTTTGCAACCCCGTCCGAAACGTTTGGAGGATGAAGATATGGCAGTAGTTATCGAAAACGGTAGGAACGGGGATGCAATCCCTGTCCCGCGCGAAGGCGCTGCGTCCCGTAACGCCAGACGCTGATCGTGATTCGCGGCGCGGCGCGCCTTGACTGCATTCCCACGGAGCCCGTGGGAACGAGGGCCGGTATTCATAATCAAGGACACCGCTCTTTGTTACGCGATTTGCCTTCGGGCTTGGCCTGTACATTAGGATCGGCCGCCACCGCAAGCCCGTCTTTTTGGGCCACATCGACCTGACTGCCTTCGCGCAATCTGTCGACGCCTTCCACCACCACCGCTTCGCCGGCGGCAAGGCCGCTGAGCACCGCAACCTTATCCGCTTCGGTCGGCCCCAAGGCGATGCGCCGTACCTGTGCGGTTTTTTCCTTGCCGACCACGTAGACAAACGGGCCCTGAGTATCATGCTGAATCGCGGCGCTGGAAACCAGGGTCACGCCGGGCAAGGTATTCAGGTGCATTTTGATATTGACGAACTGATTGGCGAACAGCATGCGCTCGTTATTATCGAATTGCGCTTTCAGTTTCAGCGTGCCGGTGCTGGCATCGATCTGGTTATCGAGCGCCAGCAATTTGCCGTCGGCCAGCTTGATTTTACCGGCCCGGTCGTAAGCCTCAATGCGAACCGGTTCGTTGGTCCGCCAGCGTTGCACCACCGCTTGCACCTTATCTTCGGGCAGGGTGAATACCACGCTGATCGGCTGGAGCTGGGTAATCACCACCAAGCCGTTAGCATCATTGGCATGAACGATATTGCCCTGGTCGATCTGGCGCAACCCGGCCCGCCCGGAAATCGGCGCGGTCAACCGCGCATAGCTGAGCTGGAGTTTGGCGTTATTGACCTGGGCTTTATCCATTTCGACAATGCCGCGGTACTGCTTGACTTGGGCTTCCTGAGTCACGGTTTGTTGGGCGGAAATCGAATCCTGCTCCAACAGCGTCTGATAACGATCACGGTCTATTTGGGCATTTTTCAGCAGCGCCTCATCGCGCAGCAACTGGCCTTCAGCCAGCTGCAACTGGATCTGGAACGGGCGCGGATCGATTTCGGCCAGCAAATCGCCTTCCTTGAGCATCTGGCCTTCGTTGAACGATACCTTCACCAGCTCGCCGTCGACGCGAGGCTTCACGGTCACGGTGCGCAATGCGGTTACCGTGCCCAAGCCGTTCAGGTACACCGGGAAATCGGCTTTGCCTGCGGTTTCTATCGCCACCACCGCCGGCGCGTCATCGTTATGGCCGCGTTTGCCGCCCTTGGCAGCGGATTTTGCAGTGGGAGACGATGCATGCTGAAAATAAAAGCCGGCGGCGATAAGCGCCAGCACGATCACCGCGCCGGGCAACAAAAACCGATGCCGGTTGATGAGCGGGAGTAATTCGTGGCGATTGTCTTGACTCATGCGAACGTTTTTTAATTAAGGGTTTGGGAGCGGATAGCCTGAATACCGGCCAGCGAGAATTGCACGACATGTTCGGCAAAGGCGTTGGTGTCGCTTAAGTCGACGGGATAGTTGTGAAATGATCGGGCATTTTGCATGTGCTTTAAACGCAGCAGCTGAAAACATTGGCCCATGATACTGGCATGGCAGTATTGGATTTGTTGCTCGGTGGCCGCCTGTCCCAGGCATTCTTTCAGCAACAACAACATTTGCAAGCGCTGCGGATTAATCTCTTTTTCCAGAATATCGGCCAGCAGCCGGGTGGGCTGGGCCATTTCCTTATGAATAATCGCAAACGAATAGGAGTTTTCGTCGCCGATACGCCGGATCAGGGATTTAATCCGCTCGGCTAATCGGCATTCGGCCGGGGCGTCGTTCATTAAACCGCCGTCGGGCGGATACAACTCAAGTTCCCGGTTAAACGCAAAGCGCCAGGATTCCAGGTAGAGGGTTTCCTTGTCGCGGAAATGATAATTGACCGAGGCGATATTGGCGTTCGCCTGCCCGCAGATTTCGGCTATCGTCGCCTCCTGAAAGCCTTTCTCGGCAAAGATTCGGCTGGCTGCGATTAACAGTCGGGTGCGGGTTTTTTCCGGCTTGGTTTTAAGGTCGGACATACAGGTAAATGGGTTCAAACAGACGCATTAATTATAATTGAAATTTGTAATTTAAATAGGCATTTCAAATTTAGCAATGTTTATACCAAATTTTATATTCTTGTTTTTTGTCTGTTTTTTATTCTCGTGTCACGCTTAATTGCGTAAAAATAGGCAACGGTTGCGCAAGAGCTGATCTGCCGGGATCAATATATGAATGGAAATACAATGGAACGCTGATCATTATGATAAACGCGGAGTATTAAAAATCTGTGTCAATCATAATCATCAGCGTTCTATTTTTGGCTGCCGGCGAGGCAGGCAAAAATAGATCAAGGCAAAAGCATTGCACTTTTACCCTGATCCGGGTCGGACCGGTTATTTGACCGCTACAGGTTGGCCAATGGCAGTACGCAGATCGGCCAGCGTGACCACGCGCGGACCGTGCAAGGCAGCAATCTGACCGACATCCAGTTTCAGCTTTTGGATATTTTGGTAAAGATTCACTGAATAGGGATTAGGCTTGGCCGACGGCGGCACATTAGCTGCGGTCGGTGTATAGGCGTCGGCTTCGACCAGAATTTTCTCTTTCGGCAGATAGACCAGCAAGAACGCATCGTTGTGACCGCTACCGGCGATAGAGTGGAGTTCGATAGTACGCTTGCCGTCCGAGAGTACGTGTTTGCCGGTAAAGCTCTCGAAGCGCGCGGGCTTAAGCGACTTGGCCAGACGGTCGGGATTGATGGCGTGCGGCGCTGCCCAAATTTTTTCATAATAAGGCTGGTTCGCTTGTTCTGTGACGATGATCGAACCTTCATCGACAAACGTGCGCAAACCGCCTGCGTGGTCGAAATGGGCATGGGTATTGACCAAGTATTTGATCGGCTTGTTCGGAATGATCTCCTTGAGTTTATTGATGACAGCCTGCGAACGCTCTTCATTTTGCGGCGCTTCGACCAGCACAATGTGGTCGCGCTGATCGATGGCGACGCTGTGATGGCTGCCGCCGGTCAGGTAGTAAACGCCGTCGGCCAGCTTGTTGGGGGTCACGACCACAGACGGAGCCTTGGCGACTTGCTGAGGTACTGCGATGTCCACCGCCGGGTTCGTTTTGACTGCCGAGACCTTGATGTCCAGCACCGGATAGCCGCCTTGGCTGCGGACGATATGAGCGGGGAATTGGACGCCGCCGAAGTCTTTGTAATCGGTGTATTGAGTTTCGACCAGCGTGTCGCCGAGCACCGGGTTATCGATCCAGGTCTGCACCCGTTCGACCTGGTTGCTGGCGTTGATGGTGCCGACATAGCGATACTTGTCGGCTATGCTGAACGATACTTCGGTGCCGCTCTCGACAGCCTTCGAAACGGCGTTGTTGGCTTGCGCCGCTTTCAGGAAGCCTTGCGGGCTTGCCCAGATTTCCGCCAGGCGCTCTTCAACGGCAGCCGGTTGCGCGGTCGGCGCTGGAGCCGCGTTACCGGCAGCGGCCACGTTCCAGGCGGCGCTGCCGCTGACGTATTGATCGACCTTTTGCTCAACCGGCGCAGGGCGCACGCGACCGGGCTCCACGGTCTGGCTGCGGGTGATCTGCACCCGCGCGCTGGCGGTGTCGTAATTGATGTCGGCGATAAAGTTTTTCACATCGAACTGCGGCCAGGACAAATCCGGATTCGGCGCTTGGCCGAACTGGTACCAGCGTCCGCTGCCTGAAAATTCGATGGATTTGATGTTGTCGGCGCCCGAAGCCTCAGACGCCGCCTGCAAGCCCTGCGTTTGCAAAGTACTGCATCCGGCCCCGCTCAATGCGACCGCCAAGCTAACAGCGGTGTATATCGTTTTATGCATGAACCCTCCTTGGGTTTGTAGATAGTGGAAATGATTAGAACCAGTCAGGTGTAGTGCAAGAGGCATACCAGCCGGCGTTGGTCAGGGAAAAGCGCTGCTGAACGCGCGATACGGTTGCTTTAAGTGGCAAGAAGCGATTGGCTTATTCTGTAGTTATGCTGAAAATCCAACAGCTTTTGTTGGGGCGCTGTTTCTATCGGAGCAGTTGCAGAGGTAATACTGATAGGACGGATTTAAACGGATTATTTCCTTTTATTTGTGTTTACCGTGCATATCCTGCCGTAGGGCGTGCCGTGCGCGCCTTACAATCCATCCCAAGGCGCGCACGGCGCGCCCTACGCATAAGGATAAAGGTCGTCCCGGCTGTTTTTTTTCGTGCTTTTCGTGTTTTTCGTGGACAATCCATAACATCGATCATAATTTGGCAACGCTCTTTTCCTTAGCTTTGTCGTCCGGTTTCTTCTGAGCTTCCACCACGCTAACCGTCTCGCCCTCAACCAACAAATCCGACGGACTGGCGACCAGCACATCGTTGGGCTCCACGCCTTCCAAAATTTCGACTTCGCGCCCGAAGTCGCGGCCCAACTGTACCGGACGCAACGCGATGCGTTTTTCGGCATCGACGACAACGACGTGCGTGCCCGACTGATCGACAACCAACACATTGGCAGGCACAACCAACGGACTGGCTTTGCTGCCGACCACGTTGATAGCGATTTCCACATAGGAGCCGGGCAATAATTTCCCGTCTTTATTGGGCAGCGCAATATCCACTTGGCGCGAACGATTGACCGGATCCAGAGCGCCTGCAACATGCTCGACGCGGGCGGCAAGCGGCTTGCCTTGCGCGTCGGCAGCGCGCACCGCCACCTCCTGCCCCACTTTGACATCGTCTGCGTAAGCTTGAGGCACCCAGACGGTCAGGCGGAGCGGATCGGTTTGCGTCAGCGCGAACAACTCCTGGCTGCCCGCGTTGATCAGGCTGCCGACATCGACGCTCCGGCGCGTAATAACCCCCGAAAACGGCGCGACGATGCGGCGATAGTCCTCGACTTTTTCAAGCCGCTTGACGTTGACTTGGGCGGCCGCCAAGTCGGCTTCCGCCTGCAAAACGGCGCTGCGTTTTTCATCGAATTCCTGTTGAACCACGCTGTCGGTATCTTTCAGCAGCGTCCATCGCTTCAACGTCGAGCGCGCCAATTCCAGACGGACTTTGATCTGTGCCGCCGCGGCATGCGTCTGGGCTAGTTCCTGCTCCAATTCGGGGACATCAATCACGGCCAACAGCTCGCCTTTCTTGACTTGATCGCCGATGGTCTTGTACCAGGCGCTCAGGTAACCGTTGCTGCGGGCATAGAGTTGGGTTTCGGTGTTGCCGCGCAAACCGGCCGGCAATACGATCTTGCGTGACGCCTCGCCCGGTTTGGAACGCACTGCAATAACGCTACGCGACAGACTGGCCTCGGTGCGCTGCCGCAAGCTCTCGGCCTCGCTCCGATTAATCGCCAGCCGTAAGCCGCCGGCCAGCAGTAAAAACAACAACAGCCCGAAGCCGGATCGCCTGACGATAATCAGCGTCCGCTGCGGATGGGATGGCAAAGCAAAGACAGGATTTTGATAATTACTCATGACGGTTTCATTCAGTGATAAGGATAGGTCGAGTCGAATGGCGATGCTCAAGCCAGCGATGCGTGGCGGCGAAAACGATCGGCACAAACAGCAACGTGGACACCGTGGCGAATGCCAGCCCGCCGATGACCGCACGGCCCAGCGGCGCGTTCTGTTCGGCGCCCTCGCCCCAACCGACGGCCATCGGCAGCATGCCGACGATCATCGCAAAAGCGGTCATCATGACCGGCCGCAAGCGGGTGGTTCCGGCTTCCAGCGCTGCGGTCACCGGCGGCACGCCGTCGGCCAGCCGGGTGCGGGCGAACGAAACCACCAAAATGCTGTTGGCGGTGACCACGCCCATCGACATGATGCTGCCGGTCAAGGCGGGAATGCTCAATGTGGTTCCGGTCAGGAACAGGGTCCAGGCGATCCCGGCCAGCGCCGCCGGCAGCGCGCTGACGATAATCATCGGATCGAGCCAGGATTGAAAATTGACTACCAATAGCAAGTACAGCAATACGATAGCCACGGCCAATCCGGTCGCGAGTCCGATAAACGAACTGTTCAGGGTCTGGATCTGCCCGCGCACCGCCAGTTCAACGCCGCGCGGCAACTTGGCCCGGCTGCCTTCAATCAAACGATCAATTTCGACGCTGACCGAACCCAAGTCCCGGCCCTCGACATTCGCGTAAATATTAAAAACGTTATTCGAATTGAAGTGAGTCACGGCCGCCGGTTGCACCGAACGCTTCATCGTCACCAGATTGCCCAGCAGTTGCGGCTGGCGATCATTGTCGCCGCCCACCGGCGTCCGCATCAGCGCTTCGATGCTGTCGAGATCGAGCGGGTTGCCCATCACGCCGATGTTGACCGTATTGCCATTGTTGGGATTCAACCAATAGGTCGGCGCTGTTTGCATACTGCCGCTCAGGGTTAGCAGCAGGTTTTGCGCGACGTCGCGGGCCGACAGTCCCAGATGTTGCAACTGCGAGCGGTTCATCTCCAGATCCAGCGAGGGCCGGTTGGTGCGTTGGTAGATATGCGCATCGACGATGCCGGGAATTTGTCGCAGCCGGTTATTCAGTTCAACGACCAACGGCATGATCTCTTCCGGTTTGCCGCCGACAAACTGGATGTCGATAGGCGCCGGAATGCCGAAGTTCAGCGTTTGACTGACCTGGTCGGCGGGCTGGAAAAAGAATTCGAGTCCGGGGAAACGGCGCGGCAATTCGGCGCGCAAATCCTTGATATAGTCGACGCTCGGCGCGTGATCGCCCGGACGCAAGGAAATCATGATTTCGGTGTCGGCGGTTTCGACCGTGCCTGAGTTGCCGAACAGCGTGTTACGGGTACTGTAGGGGCCGCCGATAATATCCAGCACATCGCCCAGTTCATCAGCCGGAATGCGCGCGCGGATCGCTTTTTCCACCGCGTCTATTTGGCTGGGCATTTCTTCTATCCGCGTCCCCGACGGCGCGCGAACATGCAGCCTGATTTGGCCCGCATCGACCGACGGAAACAAATCCTGCCCGAGCAGCGGCACCAACGTCAGCGACAACAGGCAAAAGCCCAAAAACGCGGAACCGTAGCGCAAGCGATGATTAAGCAAATGGCTCAACAGCACCACATACTGCTCCCGGAAAACATCGAAGCCATGCTCAAAGGCATGGTGGGTCTGCTTGAACATGCGCGCAATGGCGTTGGACGGCGGCTGGTGCTTGCGGCCATGATGACCGGCCATCATATACATCACCAGCGTCGGCACCAATGTACGCGACAGCAGATAGGACGCCAGCATCGCGAACACCACCGCCTCGGCCATCGGCACGAACAGGCTGTGCGCAACGCCGGTCAAGAAGAACATCGGCACGAACACGATGCAAATACACAAGGTCGACACGAGCGCCGGCATCGCGATTTCCGCAGCGCCGTCGAGAATAGCCTGGCGCGGATTTTTGCCCATCAACATTTGCCGCTCGATATTTTCGATTTCGACGGTCGCATCGTCGACCAATACGCCCACGGCCAGCGCCAATCCGCCCATTGTCATCAGGTTGATGGTTTCGCCGATCAGGTACAGCAGAATCAGCGAGCACATGATTGATAGCGGGATCGACACCGCGATGATGCAGGTGCTTCGCCAGTTGCCGAGGAACAGCAGTATCATCGCGGCGGTCAATCCGGCTGCGATCAAGCCCTCGTGGATCACGTTGCCGATTGCCGCCTTGACGAACAGCGACTGGTCGAACATCAGTTTCATATTGATGCCTTCGGGCATCTGCGCCAGCATTTTGGGGATGACCTGCTTGACGTGATCGACGACGTCCAGCGTCGATACCTTACCTCGTTTAAAAATGGAAGTAAGAATGCCGCGTTCGCCGTTCTGGCGTGCGATGGTGGTTTGCGGCGCCGAGCCGTCGCGCACATTGGCGACGTCGCGAATCAGCGTGGTCGCGCCGTTGACCGTGCGCACCGGAATGTCGCCGATGCGGGGAATCGCGGCAATCGCGCCGTTCAGGGTAACATCGTATTCCGTCGAACCGACCTTGATCGTTCCGGTCGGCAAAATCAGGTTCTGCACGGCCATCGCATCGACCAGATCGGACGGGGTCAGCCCGCGGGCAAGCAATGCCGCCGGATCAATATCGACAGTTACCTGTCGGCTCTTGGAGCCGAACGGATTGGTCGAGGCAACACCCGGTTTGGACTGAAGGAAGTTCCGGACGATGTTATTGGTCAGGTCATTAACCTCGGTCTCCGGCACGATGCTGCTCGATATGCCCAATTGCACCAACGGCAAATCGGAAGCCGAATACTGTATGACCTGCGGCGGGGCGGTGCTGGCCGGCAGCGAGCGGTAGACCGAGTTGCTGCTGGACATCACCTGCGCAATCGCGGTGCGAATGTCGGTGTCCGGATGGAAAAACACCTTGACGACCGCCGCCCCGGCATACGACACCGATTCGCTATGCTCGATACCGTCGATCAACGACATCGAACGCTCGACCGAACCGGTCAGGCGATCGGCGATTTCCTTGGCATTCATGCCTTTGTAATCCCACAGCATCGCCACTACCGGAATGTCGATGTCCGGAAATATATCGGTCGGCATGTTGCGCAATACATAAGGGGTGGACAACAGGATGAGCAGCGCCGCCACAATAAAGGTGTAAGGGCGGCGTAGGGCAATATTAACGATCCACATGGTTTCTCGGGAGATCCGATTGAGTAATGGGCCGGCTCCGAAAGGTCTAGCCGTTTTTTAAGCTATCGTTTCCCCGGCAAAGACATAAATATCTAAATGACAGCAATTCATATACCAGAATGAGGCATTGACTGATTATTTCTTTTCGAGCTTAGGATTTAACTTACCCCTCGTTCCCGCGCGCTGCCTCACTGACATTAAGCTAAGCGGTGTAGCGGCGGTCCGGGGCCCGCGATGAAAAAGCGACAAGTCTGCAATCGCTGTGCAAATGTCGCGGGCGCGGCCCGCTCCTACGAAGCGTCGATGCGCTTAACTTAATGGCAGTGACGCGCTGCGCCGTGAGTCACGACTAGCGTCTTGTATATACGGGACGCAGCGCGTCCAACACGGCGTTCCCACGCGGCGCGTGGGAACGAGGAAAAAATGCGACCTGTGTAGAGACGCGATCTATCGCGCCTGCTAGCCAGTTGATCCAAAATCCGGAACGGGCGCAACGAGTAGAGTCGCGATAAATCGCGTCTCTACGGTTGGTTGGCTGAAGCAGCTTGCTCATCAGGATCTCTTCTGTCTGTTGATATATCGACAGCCATCAATCAACCGCTGCTGAATCAGCAACAACCCTCTGCCGATATGTCCTTTTTCCCTATCGGCAGCGTGAAATAAAAAGTGGCGCCTTTTCCATAGGCGCTATCGAAATGAAAAGCGCCTTCGTGGGCTTCGATCAATGAGCGGCTGATGGATAATCCCATGCCCGTGCCGTCTGCCTTGGTGGTGTAAAACGGCGTTAATATTTTTTGTTTTTGGTCTTCGTTTATTCCGGGGCCATTGTCCTCCACCTCGATTTGTATGTTGTTATTGGGCGTTAACCGACTGCGGATGGTCAGTCGGCGCGGCTGTCCGGCAGGTAAGGTCCGTAAGGAATCTACGCCGTTTCTGATCAGATTGATCAGGACTTGTTCGATTTGTATGGCATCGACACAGAAACACGGCAGATTGTTTTCCAGCTCAAGTGTCAGTTCTATGTCGTTCGGTTTAAATTCAGCAACGCACAGATCAATACAGTTGCGGATTAATGGATTAACCTCGGCGGTTGAACGGCGTGTCGGCTGAGATTTGATAAACTTCCTCATCCGGTGAATGACTTTTCCCATCCTTAACGCCTGTTGCTGGGTTTTGGCGAGAATATCGGCGAGCTTTGCCTGGTCAGGATTTTCAGTATTAATAAGGTTTAAACTGGCTTGGGTATAGCCGGAAATCGCAGCCAGGGGCTGGTTTATTTCATGGGCGATGCCCGAGGCCATTTCACCCATCAAGCCGAGGCGGGTAACATGGGCGAGTTCGCTCAGATGTGCCTTGTCTTGCTGTTCCAGGCGAATACGTTCGGTGATATTGCTAAGCGTAATACGGAGGGTCGGCGCGCCGTCCACATCCTGCGCGGTGATCGCCTCCAGATACACCCAGAATTGAGCGCCTTCATTATTCAACATCCGCAACTCGATCGCCTGTTGTTTATTGGATTCAAAGAGCTGTTTGCAGAACGCGTAGTAAAGGCTTAAGTCCTCATTGAGCACGAAGTATGAGAACAGCTTGGTAAGCAATGTACGCCGAGGCAAGCCGAATAAGGTGGCTGCGGTAAGGTTGGCTTGCTGGATCAAATCTTTTTTGCTGACCGTGAAATAACTCACCGGCGCCAAATCATAGAGATCGAAGTAGCGGGCCTTTTCAACTTCCAGCGCCTGCTGTGCCTGACGCAGCTCCTCGTTCTGTAGCTCCAATTCGATCTGATGCACATGCAGTTCGTGAAAAAGTTCTTTTTGTTCCTCGGGCGACAGGGACTTGAGCCGTTCCGACGAATATCCCGTTTTTTCCTGGAGAATCGCTTCGGCCTGTCGGTGTAGTCTGGTTTCCGGATCTGCCTGCACTAAGCCGCGCATATCCGACGAAAGGCCGGCAGCGGTGGGGTGTTTATCAGTTCGTCTGTTCATTTGAGATCGTCCGATAGTTGATTCTGAAAAAATCGTTCCTGATTAGTAAGCTGCTTCAGCTAGCGCCGTCACTGGCATGGATGCCGGAATGACTGCGTTTTTTGCGTTAGCTGAAGCCTCTTTATAATCAGGTATGGGCTTCGTTTACCCGTTCCGTTGTCGCAACCGCATACATCTGCCCGGTTTCATTGATTAAAGCGGTGGCCATTATCCAAACCTCCACGATAATCTCCTTTTTTGTGAGCCGTTGCGTACGGTACGGCTTCATAATTTTACCTTTGCCAAGGTTAACCATCTTGGCCAACTCTTTCTTGCGCAGGGCCTCGGGGATTCTGTCGCTGGCGTTCATCAGCAATGCCTCGTCTTCGCTCCAGCCGTACATTCTTACCGCTCCGGGGTTCCAGGCGATAATGCGGCCGCTCAGGTCCTGTACGGTAATGGCATCGTGGGCATCGCGTACGACCACGGCTAAACGGAGCAGCCTGTTGGCTTTCTCCAGCTCATCTTCGATCCGCTTTGTCCCGGTGATGTCGACAAAGGTGATCACTGCGCCCTCAATCGTGTTGTCCAGCGTGCGATAAGGCTGGATGCGCATGGTGTACCACTTGTCATCCCTGGCCTGCACACGGTTTTCTATGGGGATCAGCGTTTTCAGGACCGAGTTAATATCCTCTCCCAGGCTGTCGTAGTTGACCAGGTTGGAGACGATGTGGTTTACGGGGCGGTTTGTGTCGCGCTGGAGCAGGTTGATAATCTGGGTAACCAGCGGGTTGAAGCGCAAGACGCGCAGGTTATTGTCGACAAAGAGGGTGGCGATGCCGGAGCCGTCCAGCAGGTTGTTCATGTCGCTGGAGAGCTGCGCCGCAATATCCACCTTGGCTTGTAATTCATTGTTGACCGTGGACAGTTCTTCGTTGACCGATTGCAATTCTTCCTTGGAGGTTTCAAGTTCCTCGTTGGTGGATTGCAATTCTTCGTTGACCGACTGCATCTCTTCGTTGGCGGATTTAAGCTCTTCATTGGACGACTCCAGTTCTACATGCGTAGACAAAAGGTAGTCCTCCTTGGCCTGTAGTTCCCGTCTAAGCTCGGCAATCAGATGCAAATTGTCGTCCGGGATGCGGCTTGCATTATTGTCGGCAAGCGCCAGTTGCATCTGTTCAGGATTGATGCCGGGCGTTTCCTCGAAAATGACCAAATAGAGAGGCGACTCAAGCGTGCCGGTCAATTTTGAGGTCACCGGGCGGATACTCAGGTTGACCAAGGTAAAATGGCCGTTGGTTTTAACGCGCAAGGCATTATCATGCATGATCTCCCCGGTCGTTGCCGCTTTGTGCAGGGCAATAGTCAGGCGGGAGCGCAGCCCCGCCCTGGACATTTTCAGGATATTGTTGACGCCTACTTCACCCTCGGCAGGCTCCAGGTACATACCGGTGCGTCCGTGCAGGTAGAAGATGTCGCCTTTGCTGTTGACCAGCGCGGCACAAGGCGCGAGATGCTGCAAGAGCATCTGTTCGGTTAGTTCGCGCAAAGGAGGTTTCGCAGGAAATGCATTCTGGGTGATGTTTTGTCGAACCGCCGCGTTTATCGCCGTCATGGGCGGAATAAACAGCCTTTGGGATCCATGAGGGCGACCGTAAATATTTTCTTTACGCAGATAGAGTTTCGACTTGCGGTCCAGTGCGGAAAAAAGGTCGTCATACTCGCCTACGCTTTCGGAAGTGCCCAAGAACAACAGACCCCCTTGATTGAGCGAATAGTGGAATAGGGGGATGATTTTCTTTTGCAACGCCGCGTCCAGATAAATCATGAGGTTGCGGCAACTAATAAGATCGAGTTTTGAAAAAGCGGGGTCTTTGATCAGGTCATGTTCGGAAAAGACCATCATATCGCGGATGCCTTTGTGGATACGGTAGCTGCCGCCGTCCGGCTCTGCGGTAAAAAAGCGCGCCAGCCGCTCCGGCGAGATGTCGTCGGAGATGCTCGCAGGATAAAGCCCGGCTCGGGCGGCGACAATCGCCCGGTGGTTAATGTCGGTGGCGAATATTTGCACCGTGTAACTGAGTTTTTGCGCCTCCATGGCTTCCACCAGAAGAATGGCGATGGAATAGGCCTCCTCTCCGGTCGAACATCCCGGAACCCACACGCGGATTACGGCGCCTAAGGGTTTGTTGATAAAAAGCTTGGCATTGACCTGTTCTGTCAGCGCCAAAAATGCCGCCGGGTCGCGGAAGAAATTGGTCACGCCGATCAACATATCGAGAAACAGCGCCTCCACCTCGACCGGTGTCTGCTGTAAATATTTGATGTAATCGTCAATGGCTTCAATCTGGTGAACGGCCATGCGCCGTTCGATGCGGCGGTTAATCGTGTTGGGCTTGTATTGGGAAAAATCATGCCCGGTCTGGTTTCGCAACAGAATGAATATCTTCTTCATCGATGTCTGATTCCGGAGCGTAAGGCTGGCGCCTAACCGGCTGAGTTTGCCGAAGGCGTGGCTGACGTAGTCGATCAGTTTGGCGGGCATTTCCGCAGCCGGCAGCACATAGTCGACTAATCCTGTTGCGATGGCGCTGCTCGGCATGCTGTCGAACTCGATCGACTCCGGGGACTGCGCCATGACCATGCCGCATTCGCTCTTGATGAGTCGCACGCCTTGGCTGCCGTCGCTGCCAGCGCCGGAGAGTATGATGCCGATGGCCCGTTCGTGCTGATCCTGCGCCAGCGAACGGAAAAAGAAGTCAATGGGCAGGCGCGGATTATCTGTCTTGGAGATGTCCAGCAAGTGTAAAGCGCCGTTCTGAAACGCCATATCGCAGTTGGGCGGGATAATGTAGATGCAGTTGGGCTGCACGATCACGCCGTCCTCAACTTCGAAAACCGGCATAGAGGTGTAGCGTTGGATGATTTCAGTGAGCAGGCTCTTGTGATCGGGAGCCAAATGCTGCACCAGCACAAAAGCCATGCCGGGATTGGTGTTTCGAGGCATGCCGGAGAAGAATGCCTCGAAGGCCGCGAGTCCCCCGGCCGATGCGCCGATGCCGACAATGGGAAACCTGCTATGGGTCGCTTGAGGCGCAGCTGTTGTAGACACTTTTTTTCTTGTCATGGCATGATCTGAAAGCTAAATAGCATAAGGTATGTGGATGTTGAGCTGTCCGGCGGCGTTGCCATTTACGCCTGCTTTGTGCATTTATAATAAAAGAATAATAACTTTATAAAACTATTTTTCGAAAGCTTTTATCGGCATCCCTACCCGACAAGCGACAAAAACCACTCGACCGCAAATACTTGCGGCAGCCCCATTGGGCGGTACAGGCGCTAAGTCCGAGCATTAAAACAACATAATGAGGGGATTGAAATTTCCTAACGATCCCTTATGGATAAATTACGCGGCTAAACAAGGCCATACGATTTATTATAACCGGATAGGCATGCCCGGTCTGTTCGGTATCGCACCTAAATTGGCAAGTGTTCCATAGGTTTCAAAAAATGAAATTATGATGGCTTCGATCCCGCGCGCAGCGCCCATTCTGACACACAAGTGCCTGCGGGATCCGGGTGAGGATATGTCCATCGCTACCTGTTGAAGACGACTTGTTGAGATGGGAGTGCAAGCTTTGCTTGCGCTTGCAGGCGAAGCCTGGAAGCCGGTCGACCGTAAAAGGACGGTGTCCGTCGCGCTCAGGGCTTATGCCGCCATGACCACGTCGGCGGCTAAAGGGGCGATTAGGGACGTTTCGCAAGTGGAACAAAAATAAAATTGATTTAAACGAGTAGTCTGGATGAAGCGTAGCGGAATCCGGGATGATTGGGGCTACGAAACTTCGGATTTCGCAAAGCTCCATCCAGGCTGCTTCCATTAAGTAGGGGCGCATCGCGCCCCATTTCGAAACTGGATATTTTGGTTCTCGAAAATGGATTGTCCGTCGGAATGCTTTAACCCGATCATTTTGGTATTTGTAAATGGGGCGCGGTGCGCCCCCTACTGGACTTAGATCATCCCGATCATGGCGGATTGCTAGCGCGAATCCGCCTTACAGCGTTAGGTATCCAGGCAAGTACCGGCCTCTTGTCTCGTTCCCACGCGCTACGTTCATCGATATACATACGTATCTGCGGATGTCGTCCTTCCTACAGTCCCTTATCTGCCATTAGGTGAGAAACATGCCTATAGGTAGACCTTCCAGGTTTTAAAAACCTGGAAGGTCTAACTTGCAACGTTTCGAACGGAGCAAGAGGCATGCCCGTCGGCTTTGATTAGGGAAAACGGCATCTGAAGGTACGATAATGTTGCCTTTGGTAGTAACCGTTCCGTAACACGGCCCAGTCATGCTGAAATTCCAGCATCTTTTGTTGAAGCGCTGCCTCTATCGGAGCAGTTGCCGATGGCTGCAAGGATGCAGGAGGTAGAGCAATGCCGTAGCTATTGCCGAGGCGGCGCAGTCGGTATGTCGAACCTCTCAATCGCACGGCCCATGTGGCGCTACGTGCGCGATTGAAGTAGAATTGCAAGGCTTTACCCCCCTTCAATTCCTTTAAGATTCTACCGAGATCCGCCATGCCACAATACCGTTCCCGCACTACCACCCACGGCCGCAATATGGCAGGCGCAAGGGCGCTGTGGCGAGCCACAGGGATGAAGGAGGAGGATTTCACCAAGCCCATCATCGCCATTGCCAACTCGTTTACCCAATTTGTGCCCGGCCATGTGCATCTCAAGGACATGGGGCAACTGGTGGCCCGCGAAATCGAAAAAGCCGGCGGCGTGGCCAAGGAATTCAACACCATCGCCGTGGACGACGGCATCGCCATGGGCCACGACGGGATGCTGTATTCGCTGCCCAGCCGCGACCTGATCGCCGATAGCGTGGAATACATGGTCAATGCCCACTGTGCCGACGCGCTGGTGTGCATCTCCAACTGCGACAAGATCACCCCCGGTATGCTGATGGCCGCACTGCGCCTGAATATTCCGGCTATCTTCGTGTCCGGCGGCCCGATGGAAGCCGGAAAGGTGGTCTGGAACGGGCAAACCCGCGCCCTGGACCTGGTCGACGCGATGGTCGAAGCTGCCGACGACAGGATCAGCGACGAACAGGTCGCCGCCGTGGAACGCTCCGCCTGTCCGACTTGCGGTTCCTGCTCAGGCATGTTCACCGCCAACTCGATGAACTGTCTGACCGAAGCGCTGGGCCTATCGTTGCCGGGCAACGGCTCCATCGTCGCTACCCATACCGATAGAAAACAGCTGTTCCTGCGCGCCGGGCGTACCATCGTCGAGCTGAGCAAACGCTATTACGAACAGGACGACGCCTCTGTGCTGCCGCGTTCCATCGCCACTTTCGACGCATTCCAAAACGCGATGAGCCTGGATGTTGCGATGGGCGGTTCCACCAACACCGTACTGCACCTGTTGGCCGCCGCCCATGAGGCCGGCGTGGATTTCACCATGGCCGACATCGACGCCATTTCGCGCCGCGTGCCTTGCCTGTCCAAGGTGGCTCCGGCCAGCCAGAAATACCACATGGAAGATGTACACCGCGCCGGCGGCGTGATGGGCATTCTGGGCGAACTGGACCGCGCCGGCGTCATCAACCGCGATGTGCCGACGATTCATGCGCCGAGCATGGCTGCGGCACTGGACCAGTGGGACATCCAACGCAGCCGGGACGAGACGGTCAGAGAATTCTTCCGTGCCGCGCCCGGCGGCATCCCAACCACCATTGCCTTCTCGCAATCGGTGCGTTACCCGACCCTGGACGACGACCGCGCCGAGGGCTGCATCCGCGACAAGGCGCATGCCTATTCGCAGGACGGCGGCTTGGCCGTATTGCACGGCAACATTGCGCTGGATGGCTGCATCGTCAAAACCGCCGGCGTGGACGACAACTCACTCAAGTTCACAGGCCGCGCCCGCATTTTTGAAAGTCAGGATGCAGCGGTGGCCGCTATTTTGAATGACGAAATCGTCGCCGGTGACGTCGTGGTTATCCGTTACGAAGGCCCCAAGGGCGGGCCGGGCATGCAGGAAATGCTCTACCCGACCAGCTATCTGAAGTCCAAGGGACTGGGCAAAGCCTGCGCCTTGCTAACCGACGGACGCTTCTCCGGCGGCACCTCGGGGCTTTCTATCGGCCACGCCTCACCGGAAGCGGCCGAAGGCGGCGCAATTGGCTTGGTCGAAGAAGGCGACACCATCGAGATCGATATTCCGAACCGCCGTATCCACTTGGCGGTTACAGTGGAAGAACTGGAACAACGCCGTGCCGGGATGGAAGCTAAAGGCACGCAAGCCTGGAAGCCGGTCGACCGTAAAAGGACGGTGTCCGCCGCGCTCAGGGCTTATGCCGCGATGACCACGTCGGCTGCTAAAGGGGCGATTAGGGACGTTTCACAAGTCGAACGAAAATAAGGGCAGGAGAGCGGACTTATCAGAATTGATTTAAGCTCCATCCAGGCTACTTCCATTAAGTAGGGGGCGCATCGCGCCCCATTTCGGAACCCAACCGTACTGGATATTTTGGTTCTCGAAATGGATTGTCCGTCGGAATGCTTTACCCCGATCGTTTTGGTATTTGTAAATGGGGCGCGATGCGCCCCCTACTGGACTAACGTTTGAATCCACCGGTGCTGCGCGGCTTTATCGCGCAGCACCGGTGGATTGATGGGTTGGGCATCCCGGTCAAAGCGCGTCATTCATATCAACAGGGAGACCCGCCGCCCGCAATTCTTTTGCTAACTGAAGCCGCCACGCACCTTTATCATCGAGTTCGATATACAAAACACCTGCGTAGTCCGAGGGAATTTCAACGCCGGATCTATAAAGGGCGCAGACCCGGTTTCTGCCAAGACGTCCAATGAAGTACCCAAGTTCAAAGACAACATTCTGTCTCGCTCTCGGCAGAAATCTATCAACCGGTACAACCTTTGGACCGCCTGTGTCGTCCGGAGTTAAGAGCACAACAGCGAAACCAACATCAGCGTAGTCTTCGAATTTTTCGACGATTGTTCTACCTTGATTTGGCTGCTCGCGAAGAACAACGACATCTTGTTGAAGCTTCTCAAGAAAACGGGCAGATTCATGCAAAGCCAAGTCATCATGGCCGTGAACGAGAAAGATCCTGTGACCAGAGACCTCTCGTTCAGGAGCAACGATGTGATCCTCTTGAAGCTCTCGCTCGGTTTCAAGAAGTTCGATGAGTCCCCTCAACTTACTGAGCTGGGTCTGTAGTGACTCGGCACGATGGTTCTCCCACCACGCATTACCTGCATCCATCGGAAATGCGCCGTAGCGCCCAACGCTGGTGACTGTGGTTACGTTAGGTGAGTTCTTGCCAAACGCCTTCTCAAGGTAGTTGCGACAGAGCATTACCCAGGTGGCGTAGTCGTCCTCTTGGATCGGTCGCTCAGATAAAAGTTTGCCTCCGGCTTCGCTATGCTTTTTGAGAAGCGCGATGGATTTATCCGGCGCAATTTCCAGCTGCCCAATAACAACCGGGGCTTGCTTCTTCGTCTTCGTTGCCAAATGGCTCTCCTTAGGATGCCCAACGTTAAGTAAACACCTAAGCAGATGTACATTAATTTTCAACCGCCGGTGTATAACGCCGCTCCGGCAATTCGTTAGGCCTGATGCTATATGAATTAATAATTGATAACAACCTTTCAGGTAAACTAAACACTCCCCATCCGTTATTTTGCCGATACCGCCGGGGCCGACGTAGCCGGCCCGATACCGACAATCTGCAAAATCGTATCGCCATCCTTGGCCCCGTCGTAATGGACTTCGTTGCCGTAATGGGTGACAAAGCTACCCGCCGGAACCGGTTTCAAATTATCCGGGTTGTAATCGCTGCCGGTGCCGACCCACCAAGTACCGGAAATCACGGTGATAAAGCGGTCGTTCGGATGCGAATGCGGCTTGCTGTTGTGATGCGCTTTCCATTTGTTCAGCACCACATAAAGCCCCGGTTTGGAAGGGTCGCCGACCAATACTGCGGATTCCGAGCCGCTGGGATTGGCGACCCATTTGATGTCATCGGGCAGCTTGATCGAAATCGCCTTGGGATCGAGATCGGCCGCCGATACGGAACCGAAGCTCAGGGCCAAGCAGGTTGCCAACGCCAAGCGTTGAATGTTAATAAAACCCAACATATGAATTTTCCAGTGATAATGCATGATTCGACCGCAGATCAAGGCCCAGGCGGAATGCTCGCCTGACTTGACTCAGGCGGAACCACCGCTTTCTCGGCATGCGGCGTACCGGCCGGCACCCATTCATACGGCACCGGCTGGCCGCGATACAGTTGGTTGTTGGCGGTCGCCCGGCCGGTCAGCTTATCCTTGCCGATACGGGCATACGGATTGACGTATTCCCAAACGATTTCGCCGTCTTTGGTCACTTGGAACAAGCGGCCGCTCTGTCCTTCATCGATAAAGGTATTGCCGTTCGGCAAGCGGCGGGCGGCGCTGATATGGGTGCTGCGGAACGACCACGCGGGGCCGCCGGAATCTTCGCCGGTGTACTGCCAAACGATCTCGCTCTTGACCGGATCGATTTCCAGCACCCGTGAGCCGCCGGTTCTGGGCACCGCCGCCATTGGGTAGCCAGCCAGACCTTGATTGTCGAATACCAGCAAATTACCTGCGCCGGGCAGGCCTTCGGGAATAATATGGGCATCGTGCTGAGCGCTGATCTGATCGACCGGCCTCGGCACATTGCGCGGCTGCGCTTGTTCTTCGCTGGCGGCCTTATAGTGCGGCCCCAGTCTCCAGGCAATCTTGCCGGTCTTCTTGTCGATGATCGCGATGAAATTGGCGTTACGGGCGTCGAACAGCAGGTTTTCGGGATCGAATCGCTTGTCGCCGGCAGCAAACCAGCGATTGGGGCCGACCACTTTCAGGTTATTGACATGCAGGTAGTCGGCAATTGCGGCGTTGCGCACCAGCTTGAGTTCGGCCGGGCTGAAGCCGAATTCATTGATATGCTCGGACGCGATCCATTTCCAGACCACCTCCCCGGCCGGGTTGACTTCATAAACGACATCGTCCAGCACCTGCGGCTGCTTAAAGCCTTTGACCGGATGCACGAGGTTGGCCAGCACAACGGTGTTGCCGTTCGGCAGTCGCGCCCAGTCGTGGTGTTGCTGGGCGGCTCCGCCAGGCGCTTTGTCGCCGAACGACCAAACGGTTTTGCCGTCCCAATCCAGTTCTCCGACTGTCTTCGACACTCTCCTGCTAACCTGGCCCGGCACCAGGTCTGTGCCTATGCCTTCGGTCATCTCCAGTGTCACGAATACATGGCCCGGTTTACCGCCGTTGACGGCAGGATCGATCAGCGTACTGTGGCTGGCGGCATCTTTCCATTCATGAACCGAATTGCCGTTCAGGTCGATCAGGTGAGCGATGTTGTCGCCGCCGGTGAACAGCACGAAGGAATTGAAGGCCTTGGCCGGATCGTAGCGTGTCGTGCCGGTGGGGTAGATGCTGGGGGCTGCGCTTGCAGAGATGCTTAGCATGACGCCGACTGCACCCAGCATCGCTTGGGATAAAACCGGTGCAAACCGGGCGGTGCTACCGGGGCTGTTATGTAGCGTCTTAAAAGTAGTTGTCAGCGTCATGTATTGATTCCGTTAGTGATTGATAAAGCAAGCGCTCGCCACAACGACAAAGCAATTACCAAGCCAGCATAAGAAACGAGCACTGGACAAAGTCACGCGGACTTGGATCGAGTCATCGCCGGCGTCGACTACCGGAGGCTGTGCAAGCTTTCGCCGCCGCAAAAATACGACACTTATCAGATCGCGACCATGCCGACTTGTTGAGCAATGCGCAGCCTATCAGCAACGAAGCGAACGTAATTCAACCGTTGGTTTTTAACTGTGCGTTAACTGACTCTGCTGCTATCGCAATATCATCTGCTGGATAGCTGCCTTTAAATCAACACATGGCCTGCGAGCTGTATCCCATAACTCAAACCCGCCAGCTCCCGCTAAAGTTCAAGCGAAAATAATAGATGTTTTGAAACAACCATCTAAATCATTCTTGGCGTTCTTCTCCTGCGACGACAAGGATCGATCAAACCCATGGCATGGAATCTGCAAATTTTCTAGCGCCATGTTGCCGTATGTCGCCAGCTTGAGGGTCCAAAACCGCGACCCGCAAGCCTATTACTTAATAATATTAAAAAGAAAAATACTATGAAAAATACAATCCTGTTGGGTTCGCTGCTGTTAAGCTCTTCAATCGCCATAGCCGCCGATCAGCCTGCATCTGTGACGCCCGTCGCAGCACCCGTATCCGCTCCGACAGCGGTGCCTATTCCTGCCGCCGATGCGAAACCCAAAGAACCGCTGAGCTTTTTTATCACCAGCACAGGCATAGGAAAAGGCGCCGAACTCGGCGGCTTGGCCGGAGCCGATGCCCATTGTCAAAAACTGGCGGAAGCCGCCGGAAGCGTCAATAAGACCTGGCACGCCTATTTGAGTACGCAAGCCGCTGACGGTCAGCTCGCAATCAATGCTCGCGACCGTATCGGTTCAGGCCCTTGGCACAACGCGAAAGGCGCCGAAGTAGCTAAAAACATCGCGCATTTACATGGCAACACGCTGGAGCTCGCAAGACTCGGTAATAACCTGAGCAGGACCACGGCGCTCACCGAGAAAAATGAAACGGTTAACGGCGCCGGGGACAAGCCCAACCAGCACGATATTCTTACCGGCTCTCAACCCGACGGCACCGCTTTTGCCGATGCAGCCGACCATACCTGTAAAAATTACACCAGCAGCGCTGAAGACGGTTCGGCTCAAGTAGGCCATTTCGATCGTACCGGCGGCGGCAATACGTCCTGGAATTCGGCGCATGCCAGCAAAGGCTGCGGCCAGGAAAATCTGGTTAAAACCGGCGGAGCGGGTCTGTTCTATTGCTTTGCGATCAATTAATGTTCATCATTTGGCGACCGGCCCGGAATTAACCGATGCGCGGGAAACAACTGACTTTTTTATCAATAACCCAACATTCAGATGCTCTTAACCTTAAAGTTCGCCCTCATCGTAATAGCGCTATCGGTATTTTCAGCGTGTTCGCAAAAATCGGTCATACGCGACCAAAAGGACAATCTTAAATCGTCAGCCACGATTCAAGAACTGATGCTTTCATTGATTGCTCCGGCCTCTGACGGGGTTTGGAACTCAGTCAGCAAGTCCGGCATAGGAGAAAAACAGCCGCGTACGGACCAAGAATGGGCCGTCGCCAAACGATACGCCATGACGCTGCTTGACGCTGCCGTGCGCTTGAGTGAAGGCGGCCGCCTCGTAGCGATAAAAGACTCGAAATTTGAAATTCCGGGCATCAAAAAAAGTCCTGAACAAATTCAGCAATTAATTGATGCGAAGCCGGAGATTTTTTTCAGGTATGCGCAGCAACTTCAAACGACAGCCGAAGAAACGCTGGCAGCGATAGAGGCAAAGAATCCAGCGGCTTTGCGTGAAGTCGGAGGCCGAGTCGATGAAACCTGCGAACAGTGTCATAAAGCTTTTTGGTATCCAAATCAGTTTGAATCCAAGCAATGAGGATGAAATTTAATGGTGCATTTACCATAAGAACCAGGAAACATACGTTTTACCGCATCAAATTTAACCCGCTATTAGTCACTAACCAATAACAAGGAATTACTATGGAACGTCGCGATTTTATTCGTTTAAGTGTAGCAAGCGCAGGCGCGAGCCTAATCACGCCCACTCTGGCACTGGCTGCCGGCGATGAGCAGGCATCGGCATCAAGGGATATTTATTATACAAAAGAAGCGCCGGGCCGCTGGTCGGGAAAAGTAGCAACCCATTTACCCACGATTGAAATCACCAAAGCCGAAGATATTACTACGGTAAAAATTGTCACTCCTCACGAAATAAAAGGCTACGAACACTACATTGTTAAGCATGTCCTGTTAGATAAGAACTATAAATTTATCGATGAACATTTGTTCGACCCAACCAAGGACAGCGCGGCTATTTCAACATTTACGCTTAAAAACTACAGCGGCGCGGTGTACGCGCTAAGTCTATGCAATAAGCACGATCTTTGGCTAAATAGCGCGGATGCGTAACCGCTGAACACCTATGTTAAACAGGCATGCCTGGGGATTTGGAAACAGGGATGGCCTGACTTTGGGTAATTCCTTATTTGCACGGGTGGGCAAAATCCGGCCCACCCGGCGTCCCGATTGCCATGATAACGACGTTTGATGATGTGGTGTTGCGAAGGTGCGTAAGAAAACACAATTGCACCGGACTGATGCAATTCGGCGGCTAACCGACAAACCTTCTTACAACGCTATTTACAATCCCCGTTTTTTCTTCACGACCTAAAGCCTTTGGTAATCATGGCTTGCAGCGAACACTGGCTGCGCCTTGCCGCCTTCCCCGGCTAAAACACATCTTGTGGCGTGGATTTTGCTGGTATCTAATCAAAGCGTTTTCTTAAGTATAGAGGCAAGGTGCATCGGCATTATCACCCAGCCTTTTCATCAAATTGTCATCGCTTTTACTTAAGATCTCGCTGCACCAAGTTCACGTAACTTTGTATCGAGGTAAAGACAATGTCTAACGAAATTACGTCACTCATCACCGTTGTTGAATCCTATTTAACATGGCTCTCAAGCATGTCGGGAGAACTGGCGACATTTGCCCTGCTTATTGCATTTGTCATACTTTCGGCGCTTGAGCTTAACTATCCCACGCGCAAATTATCCCTTAACCAAACGCGGCGGTCTTACCAAACCAATGCCGGTCTGTTTGTTTTTAACAGTCTCGTTATCTCGCTGCTGTCGACCACGCCCTTGTTGATGGCGGCCGAGCGCTATTCGGATCGGGGCTTGCTGAGTTATATCGCCAATCCGGCATGGCAAGCCCTGCTATCGTTTGTATTGCTCGATTTGATGCTCTATTGCTGGCACCGAATCAGTCACCGCTTCGACTGCCTGTGGATGTTTCACAAAGTGCATCACAACGATCCTTATTTGAATGTCTCGACCGCATTCCGGCTGCATATTGTCGAGCTTTTAATCCTCACCGCGCTGAAATCGGCTTACGTTATCATCCTGGGCGTCAAGCCAACGATGGCGCTGATTAATGAAGCTATTTTGACCTTGTTCATCATGTTTCATCACGCCAATATTTCATTCCGCGGCGAGAAACGCTTGGGGCAGGTCATCATCGCCCCCTATTTGCATCGCACCCACCATTCAACGGAACGTAACGAGCACGACAACAACTACGGCGCGGTCTTTTCGATCTGGGACCGTCTTTTCGGCACCTTGTCAGAACGGGAACCCAAGGAAATCGGCATTAAAAACAGCTCGCCGCAAAGCGTTTTAGGCCTTGTTAAATTCGGATTTACCCCGGATAACCCCGTTCCCGTCTACGAGCTGGACTTGAACCTTAAATCGATGATCGCCGAAGCGGCCTATTACAAAGCGGAAAAACGCGCCTTTAAACCCGGCAATGAACTGCGCGACTGGCTGGAAGCCAAAAGGGAAATTATCAGGATGGTTTACGGCGACAAGTATGGCAGACAGCAATCGAACGATGCCGACTGCCTCTCAATGCAACAGCCTTTTACGCTGTGTTAATCGTGATTACTCCCTATGCCGGATCAACTCGCCGTCCTTTGGAAATGAGACTTGGAGAAACGGCACATGGACGATTCCGTGCTCAATCCGGCGTAATAGCCGATGACGAATTCAACATCCCAGCGGATGGACTTGAATGGGAATCATGCTGGCGTTACCCGCTTGCAAGGATTTCGATAAAACCGGCACCGTCGACGGCAGGAATAATGCCTGTCCGCGCCAATCCGAAACGCTCAACCGTCCAGGCGTCGGTAACGAAGCGCGGACTGATGCGCTCGACGCCGAACACGGATTCTCCCCGGCACAAGGCCGCAAGCAGGATCAACTGATCTGCTGGATTAACGATAAAGTTGCTAATCCAGCCTATCTTCATTTTGCGGTGAGAAAAGCTTTGGGCAGGTCATTATCTAGCGCCATTCAACGGAGCGTAATGAGCGCTGCAATAACTGGAGCAGCCTTTTATGCTTTGTTAATCAAGCAATAGATGTTCCTGTAATAATTGCCATCCGCTTTAAACCGCTCGCCTACTTGCTTGCCTGGTTACTGATTCCGGCATGCTCCAAGTCGGCAAGCTTTTCAAGCTCCTCTTTTTGATGCAAATCAACGCCGACACTGACAATAAAACTGGTAACCGCTTCAATATCCATGCTCGATTTCACGGCCTTTGATTGATGCACAATAATGGTAAATCCGGAAGTTGGATTTGGCGAAGTCGGTACATAGACAACCAGCATCTCGCCCACCTTATTGGTGACATAACCCGGCACCCATAGACCTTCTTTGGGGTATTCAATAAAAATAATTTCTTTGGCTACGCTCTTTTCCTGGTTACCGAGCAGATTGACCAGTTTTTTGCTGACTCTGTAAATCGTCCTGATCATTGGAATCCGGTTAATCAATAATTCGACTTGATGCAGCACCCACATTTTTTCGGATACGGTGACCCGATAACCGGTATAAGCGATTGCAACAAAAGACAGAGTGAATGCCAAAACAGTCATAAAGACATTGTTGGAGTACCCGTAAATATAAATAAAAAAATCCCTTAGGATAGTTTCCAAAAACACCAGGACTTGAATGACAATAACAACCGGAATGACCGCTAAAATACCGACTATAAAATACTTCAGACTCGATTTAATAAAACTAAGCATAGTTGGACTCCTGATCCTGTTTCAACAAAACTGAGGGAGCGATTTTCAAATCATTCCCTCAAAAATCCGGGCATCTAAAATGCCGCTTGTTTATTTCTTGCTATTCGCGGCCACTGCTTTGGGCAGAAACAAGCGAATAAAAAATTTTTCTATTTCAACCAGTATAAACACAGTTAAGGCGACCGCGACAATCATTTGCCAGGTATGCGCGTCTATGTCGACAGTTCCGAATAACGCTTGCATGGGCGGCCAATAGGTGAAGACTATTTGGAATGCTATCAGCAGCAAGACAGCCAGCCACACCAAGCGGTTGCCGAACAGGCCATGCAGATTGAGTACGGAATGGTGCAGGTAACGGCTGTTGAAGACGTAAAATATTTCAAACATCACCAGCGTATTCACCGTAACCGTCCGTGCCTGTTCAATCGGTGCGCCGAGCGAGCGTTCCCACAGAAACAGGCTAAAGGTACCGGTTACCATAATCAGCGACACGAACACAATGCGCCAAATCATAAACATCGAAAGCAAGGGCTTATCAGGCTTCCTGGGCATGCGATTCATAATATTGCGTTCCGGCGGCTCAAAGGCCAGCGTGAGTGATAACGTCACCGCAGTAATCATGTTCACCCATAATATTTGCACCGGGGTGATCGGCAATATTTCGCCCATGACGATGGCCGCGACAATCATTAACGCTTCACCGCCACCGGTAGGCAAGATAAAAATAATCGACTTAAGCAGGTTGTCGTAAATGCCGCGGCCTTCTTCAACGGCATGGGCTATCGAAGCGAAATTGTCGTCCGCCAATACCATCTCGCTGGTTTCCTTGGCGACCTCGGTGCCTTTTTGACCCATCGCCACGCCCACATCGGCGCGTTTTAGCGCCGGCGCATCATTAACGCCGTCACCGGTCATCGCCACCACATGCCCGTCCGCTTGCAGCGCAGTCACCAAACGCAGCTTGTTTTCCGGGCTGGTGCGGGCAAAAACATCGACATCGCGGATGGCCGCCGTCAGTTCGTTATCGGTCATCCTATCCAGGTCTTCTCCGCTCAACACCGAACCGTCGCCGATGTTGAGCTGCGCGGCAATCGCTACAGCCGTCGCCGCATGGTCGCCGGTAATCATTTTGACATTGATACCGGCATTCAGACACTTGAGCACGGCTTTGACGGCTTCGGGGCGCGGTGGGTCAATCATGCCGACGATACCCAACAAGGTCAGGCCGGTTTCCACATCGGCAACGTTAATTTGCTTCTGGGTGGAAGGCACGGTCTTGTATGCAATCGCAAGCAGGCGCTGCCCGCCGCCCGCGATTTCATCCATCATTTGATGCCACTGGGCAGCATGAATCGGCACATCTTCGCCATCAATACGTTGTAGATTGCACATGCCCAGCACCCGTTCGGGCGCGCCTTTGATGAATATAAAGGCATGACTGCTATGGTCGTGATGCAATGTCGCCATATAGCGATGCTCCGATTCGAACGGAATAACATCGGTACGCGGCATTTCCTGATTGAGAAAATCGGGATCCATCCCCGCTTTGTACGCCAAGGTGATCAAGGCGCCTTCGGTCGGATCGCCGTGTACTATCCAGTTCGTGTGTTTTTGCTCCACTCTTGCGTTATTGCACAGCGCGGCGGCGCGAAGCAATTCATGCAGATATGGATGATCTTCTACAGGCGCTGTTTCGTCCGCCAGTTTAAAACCGCCGTGCGGGTTATAACCGACACCTTCCACAGTAAACAGTTTGTTATTGACGAAGACCGATTTGGCTGTCATTTCGTTGCAGGTCAGTGTGCCGGTTTTATCGGAACAGATAACGGTAACCGAACCCAGGGTTTCGACGGCAGGCAAGCGCCGGATAATGGCATTGCGCTTGGCCATGCGTTGCACGCCGATAGCCAGGGTGATGGTCATAACGGCGGGCAAGCCTTCGGGAATCGCGGCCACCGCAAGTCCTACCGCAGACATAAACAACTCGGTCAAAGAAGAATGCTGAATAGCCCAGCCATAAGCAAACGTAGCCGAGGCCAGCATCACAATGGCAAAGCTCAACCACTGGCTGAAGCGTGCAATCTGCCGCAGTAGCGGCGTGGCTACCGACGGCACTGTGCGCAGCATGGCGCTGATGCGGCCGATTTCGGTAAGGTCGCCGGTGGACACCACCATGCCAAGCGCTGTGCCGTAGGTAATCAAGGTACCCGAGTAAGCCAGGCAGAACCGATCTCCCAATGCGGCGTTGGTGCCGACAGCCGCCGTGTTTTTTTCGACGGGTAAAGATTCCCCGGTGAGCATGGATTCATCGGCGCGCAAATTTTTGACCTGCAACAGGCGCAAATCCGCCGGTACCTTGTCGCCGCTTTCCAGCATGACAATATCGCCAGGAACCAATTGCTCGGCAGGCATCGGCACATTCTTGCCCTCGCGCCACACCATGGCCTGGTGCGTGAGCATATTGCGTATCGCGTCCAGGGCTTTTTCCGCCTTGCCTTCCTGAATGAATCCGATCAGCGCATTGATCAACACCACGCCGACGATGACGCCGCTGTCTACCCAGTGTCCAATGGCCGCCGTTACACCGGCTGCGGCAAGCAATACATAAACGAGTACATTGTGAAACTGGCTGAGAAAGCGTTTGAAAGGGCCGCGACCGGCGGCCGGTGTCAACTTGTTTAAGCCGTATTGCGTCAGTCGCCGCTTGGCCTCCTGTGGGCTTAAACCCTGTTCGGTGCTGACCAAAGCCTCACAAACCACATCGGGGGGAAGCGCATGCCAAGGATGGTTTTCTGATGGAGTCTTTTTTTTCATCATGACTGACCTCATTGTGATTACTATCTGATGTTACGCGCTGTACAAAGCTTCTGTTTTTTGGAACTCCGTCAGAACCGGTGCAGCACCCTTACAGCCGCTTATCTCAGTAAAAGCAGCGGCTTTTGGGGGTACGCCAGCATTTTTGCAGTGAAACTGCCCAATAGCAGATCGTGAATGCGGGTATGGCTGAATGCGCCCATCACGATCATGCCGATAGCTTGATCTTTTTGATACTCGCAAAGAACCTGTTCAGGTTTGCCCGGTAGTCTTTTGGCAACCGCGTCGATGCCGCCGGCGTTAATCAATTTACCGGCAGCCTCGCTTCACTCAGGTGATTTGTTTGAATTCCAAACCGACGATCGCCGAAGCGGCCCATTACAAAGCGGAAAAGCGCGCTTTTAAGTCTGAGAATGAGCTTCGTGACTGGCCGGATGGTGGAGAAATCCGCCGCCATATCGATGTGCCGCCGGCTTGAGGCGTTGCACCGCGTGCCCTACAAGGCTTATTTTAGTGAGTCCCGCTTAATTGTAATGGGTTACACTATTATAATTTAACGAATTATCACCTTCTATGGCTAACTTTAACACCCACCTATCCATAGCCTTGGTGGTCAGTACCGGAGCCGCTATAGCGGCCGTTAATGTCAATCTGATTACCACTGCCGATATGGCGCGGCTTATTTTCTTAGGCACATTGGGCGGGCTGTTGCCGGATATTGATTCAACCAACTCAAGACCGGCAAAAATGTTGTTTTTCATATTGGCGTTAATGGGCACGGCGACGGCAATAGACACCTTTAAAAACAGCTATCCGCCCTACCCTCTATTGTTGATTATAGCGGGCACCTACCTGTTTATCCGCTACGTAATGCTTGCATTGTTTAATAGCCTTACCGTTCATCGCGGCGTATTTCATTCGATACTGGCCGCCCTATTTTTTGCCTTACTGACGACCTGCATTAGTTATCGCTTTATGCACCAGGATGTTTTGCATGCGTGGGCGAACGGTATTTTTATCGCCGTGGGTTTCATTGTTCATTTGCTGCTGGATGAGATATTTAGCGTTGATTTGTCGAACACAAAGATGAAGAAATCGTTTGGCACCGCTTTGAAGTTATTTAGCGGTAACAGCATAGCCTCTTCCGTTTTGATGGCGATCTGCACACTCGCGCTTTACTGGATGACCCCGTCGCACCAGCCGTTGGCTGCGGTATTTAAAGAGTTTCAAATTGAATCGCTATTTCATAACAATGGCCGTCATCCTAACACTATAGCGTGTTGATTTTGGACACGACTCCATGGCCGGATCAATTGTAGACAGCGGTCAAGGCGCTAGGGAAACATATTGATGTGACGCTGGCTTAATGCGTTTTGAATAGAGGATGCGTTAGTCCGCTTTTAAGGCAACACAGCATCTTCACAATAAAAACCCTTGCCGGGCTAGCCAGAGTTTGACGGACAACAGTAATAATCCCGCCGCGCCGCAAGCGACTATGACCGGAATAACACCCGCCTTGTAACGGAACAATGCCAGCAAAGCCCCCGCCCCGATCAACGCGGCAATGCCGTCGAACCGGCCTTCGAAGCCTTGCGGCCAGAACACATGCCAGGCAAAAAACACGGCAAGATTGAGAATCACGCCCACCACGGCGGCGGTAATAGCCGACAGCGGCGCGGTGAATTTTAAATTGCCGTGCGTCGATTCCACCAACGGGCCGCCTGCCAGGATAAACAAAAAACTGGGCAGGAAGGTAAAATAAGTGACTACGACCGCCGCGACCACGCCGGCCATCAATAACGCATCCGGGCCGAACGGCAGCTGGCTCCAGCCGCCCAGAAAGCCGACGAAGGTGACGATCATGATCAGCGGGCCGGGCGTGGTCTCGCCCAGCGCCAAGCCGTCGATCATTTGCGTGGCGCTCAGCCAATGGTAATGCTCCACCGCACCCTGATACACATAAGGCAAGACTGCATAAGCGCCGCCGAAAGTCAGCAGCGCCGCCTTGGTGAAAAACCAGCCCATTTGCGTCAGAGCGCCGTTCCAGCCGTATTGCCAGCACAACAATCCGATCACGCCGCCCCACAAAACTAATCCAGCCGCTGCGATTTTAAGCAGGTGCGGCCAACGGAACAGGGCATGCTCCGGCGTCGGCGTATCGTCATCGATCAACGCGGGGCCATAGCTTTGTTTAGCCGCGCCATGCCCGCCGCCCACGGCGAATTTATCAGGAGCGAGGCGTCCGCCAATAGCTCCTAGGCAGGCCGCGATCAATACGATCAACGGGAACGGCGCATGCAATGCGAAGATCGCGATAAAGGCCAGCGCCGCCAAAATCCACAGTAGCCCGTTTTTTAAAGCCCGCGAGCCGATGCGGTACGCCGCAAACAGCACGATCGCGGTGACGGCCGGTTTAATGCCGTAAAGCACGCCGGCAATGGCAGGTACATGACCGTAGGCCAGATAGATCCAGCTTAGCAGCATCAACAGGAACAGCGACGGGAGGATAAACAACAGTCCTGCGACCACCCCGCCCCCGGTGCGGTGCATCAGCCAGCCGAGATAAACCGCGAGTTGCTGCGCTTCAGGTCCCGGCAATAACATGCAGTAATTCAGCGCATGCAGAAAACGCCTTTCCGAAATCCAGCGCCGCCGCTCGACCAATTCCTGGTGCATGATGGCGATTTGCCCGGCAGGGCCGCCGAAGCTGATGAAGCCGAGTTTGAGCCAGAAGCGGAAGGCCTGCCGGAAACTCACCGGATCAGGTCGGGTTAAGGTGTTATCGGTTGAGGTTTTTTCAAGTCGAGCCATTCGAAGTTACTCCTTTCTCAAAAGCCGCCAACAAACTATCAAAAACAGCACTGGCGGAAGCTAACAGTTGATCATCATTGCTGACAGTGTCGCGCAATCCTGCCAATACCGTTTCAACACCGATCGCTTCGAGGGGTTGGATGCCGCCGACATCGAGATAATGCACCAACAACCCCAATCGCTTTAAGCCTGGATGATTCAGCGCAAAACTCGCCAGCAGCACCTCGAACGTTACGCGAGAACCGATGTGACTAAAGGTGGCATCATCAAAATCAAAACCCAGCGCATCAGCCGGACAATCGGCGATTGACGCCAACCAGACAAAGCGGGCTTGCGGATCGATAAAGCGGCGGATTAGCCAGGCGGAAGCCAGACGATCCACCCAGGGGCGCTGACGGGTTGCCCAAAGCCGCGCTTGATAATTGCTAACGGATAAATCGGGCATGACTGCATCGGTCGCGTGAGGCTCATCCGGCGCTAATATTCGGTTAGCCTTCAGTTCCAGTTCCAGCAAGGCGGTATCGGCTTGCTTTTGAGCTTCGCCTGGAAAAAAATCGGTTTCAACAAGTCCGGCGAGCGTCTTGCGTAGCTTTCGTAGCTGTTTGAGGGCATCTTGCGCGTTGCCGGTAACAGCGAGGTCATCACCGACTTTATCGACATCAATCAATAACAACGCATAAGCCTCGTGACGATCGAAGAAACCTGAAAAATCGCTGCCATCCAATGACTCAACTCGCATCAGGCTCGTAGTGCCGCCGCCTGATTGCACATCGGCAGCTATAGCTTCAAATGACAAACGACAGTTATCCCGTTCCGGCAACAGATAAACGCCATCGCGCAGCACAGCGGCGCCTGAAGCCTTGACAGCTCGCCATACCCGCATACGGATCGTCGCGTTTTCAGTAGGCAGGGACATAATTAAAATAATCCAATTCATGTTACGATAATAACACTATTGTATTATACATAACACAATTAAATTATAAGTTCAGATACTGTTTGGGATAACCCATTTCAAGGTGATTCTTGATCAGCGATTTGCGAAACATAAGCTCATCGTTCCTATGCGGCGCGCTCATCTTTATACACAAGCGTATTCAGAGTCGTCATACTGGCATAAATGCCCCGGTTCCAGCCTGGATAAAATCGAACGCTTGGGACAGGATTGCCCCCCGTTGCGCCTGTTAAGAGCGCTGCCGGTTAGACCTTCCAGGTTTTTAAAACCTGGAAGGTCTGTCTATCGACATGTTTCCCGTCTAACGCCAGAAAAGAGGCTGCCGGAATGACGATCTGCCACAGACGCTTACGTATAAAGACGAGCGCTCTGCGGTTCGGGACGCTGAGCGTCCCCGACTGGGTTACCACGCAGAACGTGGGAACCCTAAGAGAAAGTTATTATTGATGGAGCCCTTAAGGATGGAGTGCAGGCTTTGCCTGCAAGCGCAAGCAAAGCTTGCACTCCGCCTATGCGACAATCAGTAATGATGACTCTAAAAACACCTACCTTATTTGGTTACCGCTATATTTCTTAAGCTATTTAAATCGCGCTCCTTAGTGGAGATTAAGCTCTTTAGCCGCAACCAGCAACTCGTCGATAAAATGCTGCGTGTATAAAGGCAGGTAATTGTTTTTCAGATAGGCTATCTTGGTTTTCGAGCTGGGAATCAGATGCGATAAATCCCGCGCCGCCAGATCATGATCCATCGCCGGGTCGTACGCCATGCCGGCGATAATGCCGACGCCCATGCCTAAGCGAACGTAAGTCTTAATCACGTCGGTATCGGCGGCGGCCAGGATAATATCCAGTTCCATATCGGTATTTTTAAATGCGGTCTCGATATTCGAACGGCCGGTAAACCCGAAGCTGTAAGTGAGTATCGGATAAGAGGCGAGCCGTTTAAGCGAAATATCGCCCTCGATCAGCGGATGATTTTTCGGCACCACCACCGCATGATGCCATTCATAACAGGGCTTGACGACTAAATCGGCATCTTCGCCGACTTTTTCCGTGCAGATGGCAATGTCCGCTTTTCGGGTGTGCAGTTTATTAATCAGCTGCTCGGGCGACGCTTCAATCATATAAATCCTGACGCCGGGATATTTTTCCCTGAAACGCAGGATCGGCTTCGGCAAAAAATACTTGGCCTGGGTGTGCGTGGTCGCGATATGCAAAACGCCTTGGTTGCTGTCGATATAGTCGGCGGCGATGGTCTGGATATTATTTTTGGCCAGGTTGATGGTTGCGACTTCCTCCATGATGCGCTGGCCCAACGAGGTCAAGCCTATCAATTTCTTGCCTTGCCGTTCGTAGATGGGCGAACCCAATTCGGCCTCGAAAAGCTGCAATTGCCGACTGACCGCCGATTGCACGATGTGCATTTTTTCCGCCGCTTTGGAAAGGCTGAAATCATTTTCCTGAAGAACGCGGAGCAGTTCAATTTGGCTTAAATTCATTTTTGGGGATGCTTCCTGGTTAAAAATGTCCGATAGCATGTGGGGGCGACTTTAGTCGCCCAGTATGTGTGACAAAGGGCGACTAAAGTCGCCCCCACAATATCTTTTGTTTAACTATAACAGCCCCTGCTAATGAAACCAATGGGCGTGGCGTATCCGCAAATCGACCTTATCGCCTTTATTCAGGTGCAAACGCTTGAACTGGTCATTAGGCATTTCCGCATAAACGCTTGCTGCCGGACCATTAGCGCCGGTCTTGACCAGTTCAACACGGATCAGCGCGCCCAAATGCTGCCAGTCTTTCAAAGTTACAAAGGCATCGCTATTGGCTGAGGATTTTTCAATAACAATATCATGAGGACGGACATGCACGATCTTGCCTTTCTGATGCGTATTGGATAACCCGGCTGTTTGCAACCAATCGCTGTCTTGCTCGTCCAGGTCGAAAATATTGGTCTGGCCGATAAAGCGGGATACGAAAGCATTGGCCGGATGATCATAAATATCGCTGGGCGAACCTTGTTGTTCGATGCGTCCGTGATTGAGCACCACAACTTGGCTGGCGACTTCCATGGCTTCTTCCTGATCATGGGTAACAAAAATACTGGTGACATTCAGGTCGTGATGCAAGTTGCGCAGCCATTGCCGCAAGTCCTTGCGCACACTGGCGTCCAACGCGCCGAACGGTTCATCCAGCAACAGCACCGCCGGTTCCACGGCCAAGGCGCGAGCCAGAGCGATACGTTGGCGTTGACCGCCGGACAGTTGATCGGGATAACGATCGTGCAGCCAGTCGAGTTGCACCAAGCTCAATAAATCATGCACTTTCTTGCGGATAATCGCTTCGCTCGGGCGCTCGCGGCGAGACTTGACTCTTAAGCCGAACGCCACATTCTCGAACACCGTCATGTGCCGGAACAGCGCGTAATGCTGGAACACAAAACCGATGCCGCGCTGGCTGACATCATGGTCGGTCCGGTCCTGGCCGCTTATTAACACCCGTCCCCGGTCGGCGCTTTCAAGACCGGCAATGATCCGCAACAGCGTGGTTTTGCCGCAGCCGGAAGGTCCTAATAAGGCCACCAGCTCGCCTTCCGGGATTTCCAGATTAATCTGGTCCAGTGCGGCAAACGTACCAAAATTTTTACTGATATTGGAAAGTAAAATGCTCATAGTGGGAATCTCAAAAATAAAATCGTTGTGGTCATCGTTTGGCTTGCTGCCATTCCAAAGCCGTTTTTAACACCAACGTCACAACCGCCAATCCGGCCAAAATTGAAGCGCCGGCAAAGGCGCCGACTATGTTGTATTCGTTATAATTGACTTCGACATGCAACGGCAGGGTATTGGTCAAGCCCCGGATATGGCCGGACACTACGGAAACCGCGCCAAATTCCCCCATCGCCCTGGCGTTGCACAACAACACCCCGTACAGCAATGCCCATTTAATGTTGGGCAAGGTCACCGCACAAAAAGTCTTCCAACCGCTTGCGCCTAACGACAGCGCCGCCTCTTCTTCCTGGCTGCCCATTTCCTGCATTAACGGAATCAACTGCCGCGCCACGAAAGGAAAGGTAATGAATACGGTAGCCAAAATGATGCCGGAGGCGGCAAAGATGATTTTTACATCATGCGCTATCAGCCAGTCGCCAAACCAGCCCTCCGCGCCGAACAACAGCACGAAAATCAATCCCGAAATAACCGGCGATACTGAAAACGGCAGGTCGATCAAGGTGGTCAACAGACTTTTGCCTTTAAATTCAAAACGGGTAATTGCCCAGGCGGCGGCAACGCCGAATACCGTGTTCAACGGTACGGTGACCGCTGCGGTCAATAAGGTCAGCTTGATAGCCGCCAGCGTGTCGGGCTGAGATAGAGCCTCCCAATAAGCCTCGACGCCTTTAGATAAGGCTTTAACAATCACCAGGCCCAGAGGCAGGCAAATAAACAGGCTGATAAAGCTTACCGCGATTGCAATCAAGCTCCACCTGAGCCAATCTGCATCTTGCAAGGCCAGTTGTTGACGCGCGACCAATTTGGCCGGGTTGATGGGTTGGGTAACAGTGCTCATCTTCGAATCGTCCTCATAATTGTCCGGAGCGCTTACGCACCCAGTATTGCAGCAAATTAATCAACAGCAGCAGCACGAAAGAGATCACCAGCATGGTCAAGGCGATTGCCGTTGCGCCTTCTATGTCGAACTGCTCCAGCTTGGTCACAATCAACAGCGGCACAATTTCCGATACATAAGGAATATTACCGGCAATAAAGATGACTGAGCCGTATTCGCCCACGCCTCTGGCAAAAGCCAACGCGAAACCGGTCAGCAAAGCGGGGAGGACATTCGGGAAAATCACTTTGCTGAACACTTGCCAACGCGTGGCGCCCAGGCTTGATGCGGCTTCTTCCATCGATGTTTCGAATTCCAGCAGCACCGGTTCGACGGTGCGCACGACGAACGGGATGCTGATAAAAATCAGCGCCATCACGATACCCAACGGTTTAAACGCCACCTGTATGCCAAAGGTATCAATCAGCAATCTACCCAGAAATCCGCTCGGCTGGAAAATAGTTGCCAGGACGATACCGGCAACGGCTGTCGGCAAGGCAAAAGGGAAATCGATCAAGGCATGAAAAAATTGTTTGCCGAAAAAGGAATAACGCACCAACACCCAAGCGACAATAAAGCCGAAGAATCCGGCAATCAACGCGGCTACCAGCGCGGTGGAAAAACTGACTCGAAACGACGACAGCACGCGCTTGTTGGTTATGATATGGACGTAATCGTCCCAATTCAGTTGAAAGCTTTGAAACACCAAGGTGCTTAGCGGAATTAAAACGATCAGGCTCAAGTAGATCAGGGTGAAGCCGATAGTCGGACGAAACCCCGGCATAATGCTACTTCGCGACATTGTCTCTCTCCACGGGTGATTGTGTATTTTGCAAAAGCGGCTGTGCCGCTAAGCCGACAGTAGATAACGTTGATTTCATTGTTGCCCTCAAAAATTTAATTCCTGTCGGTCGGGTGTCATCCCCCAACAGGTCATCTTAGGATTTCGCTAAACATAACTTCCGTTTAGGATTCCCACGCCCTGCGCTCAGCCTAGGAACCGTAAGTTACGCCCGTCCCTACCGTTTTCGATAACGACTGCCATAACTTCATCCGTCGAACGTTTCGGACGGGGTTGCAAACCCCGTCCGGCCACAATTCCCAAGCCGGAGTCCTCGTCTTCATACACAAATGTCCAAGCACACCTCGTTCCCACGTGCTACGTGGGAATGCAGGGTTGGACGCGCTGCGTCCCGTATACGCGACGTTGCCCGTGACTCGCGGCGCAGCGCGCCTTGACGGCATTCCCACGCGGCGCGTGGGAACGAGAATTCCGGCATCCCTGCCAGAAGACGGTGTCTCGTAAACACTTGTGTATAAAGACGAGAGTCGGAGCCTGGGAACGATGTCATAAACAAACCGCGAATTATTTGCCCGGTCCGTATATCTGGTCAAACACGCCGTCATCAGCGAAATGCTTTTTCTGCGCCGCATCCCAGCCGCCGAATTTATCGATTTTCACCAGTTCCAAAGGTTGAAATTGCTTGGCATACTTGGCGGCTATTTCAGGATCGGTTGGGCGATAAAAGTTTTTGCCGATAATTTCCTGGCCTTCCTTGCTGTATAAATACTTCAGATACTCGGTCGCTACTTCGGTAGTGCCGTGCTTACGCGTCACATCCTCAACGACGGCGACTGGCGGTTCCGCCAGAATACTCAATGAAGGCGTGACGATTTCAAACTTGTCCGCGCCGAATTCACGCAAGGCCAAGTAGGCTTCATTTTCCCAGGCAATCAGCACATCGCCGATTTCCCGTTCGATAAAGGTGGTCGTGGAACCGCGAGCCCCGGTGTCCAGCACCGCAGCGTTTTTGAATAATTTACCGACAAATGCTTTAGCCGCCGCTTCATCATTGTTGTTCGCTTTAAGCGCATAGGCCCAGGCTCCCAAATAGTTCCAACGCGCGCCGCCGGAGGTTTTCGGATTCGGGGTCACGATGCTGACGCCGGGTTTGACGATGTCATCCCAATCCTTGATTTTCAGCGGATTGCCCTTGCGCACCAAAAATACGATAGTGGAGGTATAAGGCGAGCTGTTATTAGGCAGCAAGCTTTGCCAGTTTTCCGGAATCAGTTTGCGCTTCTGGTAAAGCTGATCGACGTCATAGCCTAGCGCCAGCGTAACCACGTCGGCTTCCAGGCCTTCCAATACCGAACGCGCCTGTTTTCCTGAGCCGCCATGAGATTGATTGATGGTTACGGTGTCGCCGGTTTTGGCTTTCCAGTATTTGCTGAAAGCGCTGTTGTAGTCTTTATACAGCTCGCGCGTCGGGTCGTAAGACACGTTCAGCAGATTGATGTCCGCCGCGCGCGCCTCGGTGGCAGCCAATACGGCTAATGCCGCCGCAAAGACAATATTGGTAAATTTGTTTTTCATGCGTAAATCGCCTTATGTCAGGTTGGTTAAAACGATAATTGGAATCGTGTTGCAAAAACTTGTTCGTTGGCTAAATCCTTGCCCCTAGCGGCACCGCCGTTAAAAGATACATTTTCATAATCGGCCCGAATGATGGCATTGCTGTTAAGGAACCAATTGGCGCCCAGCGTCCAGGCTTTGGCTCTCGATGCCGACTGGTTAGGGTCGACAATTCGGAAAGTCGCATCGTCGACATCCAATTCGCTATAGCGCGCGGCAAGCTGCAACGCGCCCCACTTGCCTTTCAACGGATCGAAGTTCTGGATGGGTTTGACGCCGGCAAAGGTATTATCCTCACCGGTGACTACGTAAGAAGCCAGGATCTGCCAGGCTTTATTCTCCTGTTTGACATTCGTTCTTCCGCTAACCAGATGCTGGGACGAAACGACATACTCGCCAATCGCGCCGAACGGACCGGCAAACCAGTAAGCCTGCGGATAAATACGGTAAGCATCGCCATCGGATGTCGGCGCGGCAAAACCGGTATTGGTCTTCGTATAATCAAGATAAGTGGATCGACCCAAAGGCGTAGCCTGAGCTTTTAGAGCCTGCTGATTCGGATTGCCGATAGAGCCCGCGACACCCAGTCCCAAACCTTCCAGCCAGGAGTAACCGGTGTGTTGGAACGGATGAGCGAATAAGCGTCCGTTCACTTCTTTGTTGTCATCGGTATCGGGCGAGTTATTATTAGGGCTGCCGTCATCCCCGGAACCGTTTGAAACGCCAATCTGATAGATAAAGGTATTTTTGGCATCTATAGGCCCGGCTACGGTCTCCGCCTTGTAGCCCGGCTTGGAGAACGCGCCGTGCAGTTGTATGCCTACGTCGCGATTGCTGGCCAAATAGGTTGGAAATGCGCGCTCCAGAAAGGTGCCGTCCGAGTCGCCCTGTAAACGTTCAAGACTGATGGCGGGCTTGAACTTACCGACCAACAAGCTGGCCGCCGGATGATAGGCGTAGTCGAGGTAAGCGTCCGGGAGAATATTGCCGCTCGCAGCAAAGTCGGGCATGATCTTATAGTAGATGTCTTTAAAAAAGTAACCTTCTATCCAGATACGCGCTTGCTTGGCTTCGAATTTGTCAGTCCCCTTAAAACCGTTATCGTCGACATAAAAACGCCCGTCGGTTTGCACGGCGCCGCGTATCCGCACCTGGTGTTTTTTGTCCGAAGAGGTAATCTTGAAGCCATCCGCACCTGCATCGAATACCGGCAGCTTTTGGAACGTACCCGCAGTCACTTCATCCTGAAGTTCCAGTTTACGCTCCAGAGTATTTACTTTCCGGTTCAGTTTCTCCACTTCGGGAGCCGCCGCGACTGGTTTGGCGGCAAATGCTCCGGCCTGATCCAGCTTTTCCAACCGGCTTTCCAGTTCGCGAATGCGCCGCTCCAGGGCGGCGGTATCGGCATGCGCGTCGGGAATCCCGAATAAAGCCAGATTAATCACGCTGGCTAAAGCGGTGCGTTTAAAATGTGTCATAGTTTTAGTCCTCAAAAAAAATCTATGCCATCCGGTGGTCCGGTCGGGCTGCTATCTCTCGTGCAATATTTTCAATCGCCGTTTTTTTACGGTAGAAATGGGTAATTATTTCTTGCTGTCAAAACGTAGCTTTTCTTTACGCTCGATTTGTACAACCTTGCTTTCATGGACAATAATTTCAATCGAACCGAACTTAAGGTCTTGTAAAAGATCGGCAACCTGATTTGCGATTTCAGTTATTCGCGGTTCTCTATGTGTTTTTTCCAATTTAAGCGCCATGAAAATGCCCCTGAAAAATCATTAGTGTTGAAAGGTAAGTCTGTCATTTACGTTGGAAGGAAGTTTAAAGAGGATTTGATATTTAATAAAACGACATTATTAGATGCATGTATCTAATAAAAAGATATGCGAAAGGGCTTTAGTTAAGCTAATAATCTGTTAACGCCGAACGGGGCGGGGGTTGCCGAGCGGGGCGGGGGTTGCACCCCCGCCCCTACCGTTTTCGATAACGACTGCCATATCTTCATCCGTCAAACGTTTCGGACGGGGTTGCAAACCCCGTCCAGCCAAAGCTGTGAATGAATGCCGGGTATGACGTCGTCAGCGAGAAACCTACAGCGGATGTTTTTTTCGTGCTTTTCGTGGACAATGCGTAACATCAGTAAGTGACAAAACCCGTTATAAACATTAGTGCTGCATCAGCGCCCAAACAGAACTACTCGCCTGTTATAATGCGTGTTTTTTTTAACGCATTAAAACAAGGGCGCGTTTTTATGAATTGGGCATATGCTTTTTCCGGTCTTTCTGTAGGGCTGTTGGTGGGTTTGACCGGCGTGGGCGGCGGATCGCTGATGACGCCGCTGCTGGTCTTCCTGTTCGGATTTAAACCCGCGGTCGCGGTGGGTACCGATCTTCTGTTTGCCGCCATCACCAAAACCGGCGGCGTGTGGGTGCATCACAACAAACACAGCTCGGTCGACTGGAAAATCGTCGGCTGGCTGGCGCTGGGCAGCATACCGTTTGCCCTGGCGACCTTGTTCGTGCTCAAGCATTTTATGGAAGTCGGCAAGGAAACCACCGGAGCGATTACCTTTACGCTGGGCGTTGCGCTGCTGCTGACCTCTGTTTCGCTGATGGTGCGCAGCGTATTATTAAGCCGGGCGGCCAAACTCAAGCCTATTGACGATGAACATAGCACGCCCGAAAACACCGGTCGCTTCAAACACTTGCAAATACCCGCTACGGTATTGATCGGCGCGGTGCTGGGCATATTGGTGACGCTGTCGTCAGTCGGCGCCGGCGCGCTGGGCACTGTCGCGCTGCTGTTCCTTTATCCCCGAATGACTACGCTGAAAATTGTCGGCACCGATTTGGCTCACGCCATTCCGCTCACCGCCGTCGCCGGGCTGGGCCATCTCAGTCTGGGTAACGTGGACCTGGTTTTATTGGGCAGCCTGCTGGTCGGCTCTTTACCCGGCATCTGGATTGGCAGCCATCTGAGCGCAAGGATCCCTGAAAGAATTTTACGGCCGATTTTGGCTTGTATCCTGATGTTAATCGGTCTTAAATTCGTACTGCAATAAAACCCGCCGTCAATAATAAAGAGGATCAGAACATGACTGACAATATCCGTCCGCCGCTGCCGCCATTTACTGCCGAAACGGCCGCGCAAAAAGTGCGTGCCGCCGAAAACGCATGGAATACGCATGACCCGGAAAAAATTGCGTTGGCTTATACCGTTGATAGCCAATGGCGCAACCGGGCCGAGTTCCTTAAAGGCCGCGAAGAGATCGTGCAATTTCTCCGGCAAAAATGGGCCAAGGAACTGGATTACCGGCTGATAAAAGAGCTGTGGGCTTTTCACGATGCGCGTATTGCGGTGCGCTTCGCCTATGAATGGCATGACGCATCGGGCAATTGGTTTCGATCATACGGCAATGAAAATTGGGAGTTTGACCAAAACGGCCTGATGAAGCGTCGTATCGCCAGCATCAACGATTTGCCGATAGCCGAAGCCGAGCGGAAATTTCATTGGCCGACGGGGCCAAGACCCGACGACCACCCCGGCCTGTCCGAACTTGGATTTTAAGCTTATTTAAAGCATAAAATGAGTTTGGCGCCGGTTGATTTATCTGGGATAAGGCTTATATCCAAGCAGGAGGGCAACGCATTTTTCAGGGTTGTCGAAACAGAAAAATCAACAGGCAGGTGTGTTATGAATGAAACTTCGATCGATCAAACCGATATTGAAAAACTGCATTCCTTAAAGCGTTGGGCAACGGCCGTGTATCTGTGTCAGGTGCTGGCTTTCGCCTTTGCCGGGGTGCCATTGCTGGTGGGTGGGGCTATCAACTTTATGAAACAGGATGCCGTTAAGGGAACCTTTTTGGAATCCCATTTCGACTGGCAGATCAAGACTCTGTGGATAGCGCTGGCCGGTCTTGCATTGTCCGGGTTAACTTTTGAATTCGGCATCGGGCTTTTTATCCTGATTGCCACGGTAGTGCTGATGGTATACAGGATCGTGATCGGGTGGCATGCGTTGCACGCCGATCAGCCGGTTAGCGAGTGACGGCCTATTGCTCCGGTCTAAACGTTGCACGTTAGACCTTCCAGGTTTTAAAAACCTGGAAGGTCTGTATATCGACATGTTTCTGTGGCGGAACGGGCGTTATTATTGACCGAACCTTAAACAGAACCGGCGTTTCAACGGCAACGCCTTCAAGGCAATGTTTTTTAAACAAAACTTAATCAGTTCTTAATGTTTGCCTAGGCCTATCTTAATGTTCCTTTGGTTATACTTAGCGTTTATCACTCTACTCGCGCTTACCGCTATGACCAGCCAAGAAAACGTTAGAATTGACCTGTTCAAACTGAAAAAGCCAGCCCTGTCACTCGGTTTGGCGATTGGATTAATGCTGCTCAGCGGCTGTCAGACCTTGTCTTCGCTTTTTCCTGAACAAGAGGAGAAAACGGTAGCCATCGAGCTTCCCGAGCCGCAACAGGAAACCGTCGTCACCCACGAATTCGATCTGCCTGACGGCGAAAACATGGTCGGTTCCCTGGCCGCAATCGACACCCGCGAAAATGATGTCCTGCCGGATATTGCCCGGCATTTCGGCCTCGGCTATAACGACATCAGCATAGCCAATGCCGCAGTCTCCCCCTGGACGCCCAAGCCGGGCAGCCGCGTGCTGTTGCCTTTGCAGTTCATACTTCCCGATTCGCCGCACAAAGGCATCGCGCTGAACCTGGCGAACATGCGCCTGTTTTACTATCCCAAAAAACAGCCGAACAAGGTTTATACCTATCCGGTCGGCATTGGCCGCCAGGGATGGAATACGCCGATGGGACAAACCAGCATCGTCGCCAAAGACGCCAATCCAAGCTGGTATGTCCCGGCCTCCATTCATCGCGAACATGCCGAAAAAGGCGATACATTGCCCAATGTCGTCGGCGCGGGGCCCGATAATCCGCTGGGACTTTATGCGATGCGCTTGGGTTTTCCCGGTTATTTAATCCACGGCACCAATAAACCTTACGGTATCGGCATGCAGATCAGTCACGGTTGCGTGCAGCTTTATCCCGAGGACATTGAAGTGCTGTTCAAAAAAGCCACGGTCGGCATGCCGGTGCGCATTATTCATCAGCCCTATCTGACCGCCTGGCATCAGGACATGCTCTACCTTGAAGCGCATGAGCCCTTGCCGAAATGGGCCAAGGACAAAGCCGGTCTAAGAAAGAAGGCGGTAAAGCAATTGCATGAGCTCAGCGCTAAAAAAGGCGTAACCGTCGATTGGGAAAAAGTCGAACGCATACTCCAGCGTTCGGACGGTATTCCCACGCCGGTACTGATGAAAAGTCCCGATGTGTCGGAAATATCGGCAAACGCTGTGCCGCTGAAACACCCGGAGCAGTTCTACGACCAACCTGTCGTTGAGGAATTAAAAGACAGCGACTGGTCCATTCTGGTGGCCAGCTTTAATGACGAAACCAAGGCGCAACAACTGGCAACCATGCTTAATCATCAAGGTCCGATCATACCGGCCCGTAAAATCCAAAAGAACGATGCCTACCAGGTTATCGCCGGGCCTTTTAAGAGCCAATCGGCGATGAAGGCGGCGGCAAAACGCATCAAAATGGATTTTGAAATCAATGGCGAACCGGTCAAGCCCCGATTAACGTCGGTGAATTAACCGGGATTGATCATTCGATCCGCGAAAATATTCAAAATAGATTCTAACTGATGTTGCGCATTGTCCACGAAAAGCACGAAAGACACGAAAAAATAGAGGGCCGTATGTTTCCCGGCTTACGGTGCGCATCTTTCTAACCTTGGCGATGGGCTTTACTTATTGTTCCTGTACCCGGTTTTTTTTCGTGCTTTTTGTGCCTCTCACTCTAAACGTCCCGACTGCTCAAAACGTTGCCAGCTAGACCTTCCAGGTTTTTAAAACCTGGAAGGTCTGTATATCGGCTAAGAACGTCAACAATAAGTAATCGAGCTAAAGTTTTCGGGTATATTGGAGTGCAAGCTCTGCTTGCAAAGCAGGCAAAGCCTGCACTCCGGCTTTAAACAAGAGCTGGAAACTTATATTCAAGCACTTAATAACTTCCGCTTAGGGTTCCTACGCTCTGCGTGGGAACGATGAAGTTTCAGATCGTCACCCAAAAGGTGAATGATTAAATCAAAGCACATATTGATTTTTTTCGTGTCTTTCGTGCTTTTCGTGGACCTATATGTTCCTGAACGATATGCGCTTGCCCGGAAATCGCTTTAAGCCGGCCATTAAGACCTTCCGTCAGCTTTTTGCAGTAGTTGCTGTTTAGCGGATTTTCTCCATATAGGCAGGGTGAAATACAAGGTGGTGCCTTTTCCGGCTTGGCTGTTGAAATGCAAGGTGCCTTCATGCGCTTCGATCAGCGAGCGGCTGATCGATAGCCCCATGCCCATGCCGTCCGTCTTGGTGGTGTAGAACGGGGTAAAGATCTTTTGTTGTTGCTCGTCATCAAGTCCCAAGCCATTGTCTTTCACCCTGATCTGTATGTCATTATTAAGCGTCAACCGGCTGTGAATGGTCAATTGGCGCTGCTGCTTTGCCGGTAAGTTCAGCAAGGCGTCAACGCTGTTGCGGATCAGATTGATGATGACCTGCTCGATTTGCACCTGATCGACATAGATAGACGGCAGGTTATTTGCCAATTCGAATGTCAGCCTGATGTTGTTTTGTTTAAGTTCATCAATGCACAGGCCGGCGGCGTCATGAATCAAGGTATTAATGTCGGCGGCGACACGCTGTTGTGCATGAGATTTGACGAACTCCCGCATGCGATGAATGATCCGTCCCGCTCTTAAAGCCTGCTGCTGGGTTTTGTGCAGAATCTCGGCGAGCCTTACCAGATCCGGGGGTTCGGTGTTGATAAGGTTTAGGCTGACTTGGGTGTAGCTGGAAATCGCCGCCAGGGGTTGATTGACTTCATGGGCAATGCCCGACGCCATTTCGCCCATCAGCCCAAGCCGGGTGACATGGGCGAGTTCGTCCAGATGCTCCTTGTCCTGCTGCTCCCGGTGCTTGCGCAAACTCACATCGCGCACAATATGGGTAAAATAGTGTTCGTTATCGAGAGCGAATTCCGCTACGGACAGATCCAGAGGCACCACAGAACCGTTTTTATGAATGCCTTCAATCTCCTGAATTTGACCGATGGATTTTTCTATGCGCGATAAATCGCCGTCACTCATTGCTCTTGGCGACAACGGCATCAGCTTGTTAATGTTGCAGCCGACCAGTTCTTCCGGCTTATAGCCGAAAATAGCTTCTACCGCGGCATTTGCGGATACGATGCTATTGGACATGTTAAAGGTAATAATGCCCTCCACCGACGCATTAAAAATGGAGTTGAGTTTGGCCTCAATCTGTTTGCGCTGGGTAATATCGTACATAATCATCAAATGCACGCCCGCGAAATCGTGATGAATCGCCGCAGCGCTGGCCAACACCGTTTTAATGTTGTTGTTATTACAGCGAATAGCCAGCTCCAGCGGCGGAAAGTCGGTCTGTTCCTGTTTGGTTTTATTCAGCGTCGATTGCCAGGTCCTATCGACCCAGAGCCGATAGTCCGGATCGGGATAGGCTTTCGACTGCCAGTCCGCCACCGTGGGAATATCGTCCACGTTGTAACCGAAGGTTTGCACAAACGCCTGATTCAGGAAGGTGATATTCCATTGCTCGTCATTCAGCACCATCGGTACCGGGGAAACTTCAATAATCGAGCGGAATTTAGCCTCGCTGGCTTTTAGCTCGTTTTCCATCAGTTTGCGCTCGGTGATGTCCTCATGGCTGACCACAACCCCGCGCCGCGAACTTTGCAAGGGTAAAACGTGCATGTGAAACCAGCGCTGTTGCGTGGGCGAGTGGCAAGGATACTCTAAATGAAAGGTTTCGCGACGGCCCTCCAGCACCGCCGCAATACCCTGCTGAGCAATGATTGCTTCATGGCAATGCGTTTGACTGCAACCGTTTTTACAGGTATCCAGATAATTAAGCCCCAGCATATTCCGTCCGGCTTCCGGTAAGTCATTGCTTTTGGCGAACTGCCGCCACGCTTTGTTGACCGCAACAATCACCCCTTGCGCATCCAGCACCGCGATATGCGAGCTCAGCGAATCAAGTATGCTGACATTAAGGGCGTCGCTGTCGTGCAGTTTTTCCTCCATTTGCTTACGCTCGCTGATGTCGGTCACGAAGCCGTGCCACAGCACCGAGCCGTCCGCTTCGCGTTGCGGCAAGGCGTTGCCGAATAACCAACGATGGCTGCCATCGGCAAACCTGAGACGGTATTCATGGTGCCACGGCGTCAAATTTCGCGCAGATTTCCGAATCGCGGAACCGATACTGCCGTAGTCGTCCGGGTGAACAAGGGCAAATGCCTTGGACGCATCGTCGCGGACCTCCTCCGGACTGAGCCGGAATAAATCGCGGATCGCTTCGCTGGCATAAGGAAAGCAGAAACGGCCGTCGGCGCCCAAGCGAAATTGAAAGATCATGCCGGGCAACTGACCGGCTATTTTTTGCAAGCGGTCGAAAGCCTCGCGCTGCGCCGTTTCAGCGGCTTTTCTTTGGTGTATTTCGGCTTGCATCTGCGCGGGGCTGGGATTGGACAAGGCGCGGGGAATAATCCAAACCATCAGCACGGCGGTGGCCGTAGAAATAATCGCCGTAAAGGCTTTAAGCAGGCCGTCCAACCAATAGACAGGCATCCATATGGTGATCGCCGACAGTAAATGGGTGGTGCCGCAAGCGACGATAAATCCGGCGAACATCGCGGCCAGCCACGGATAGGGGAAATCTTTACGCTGCCGGATAAAATAGACCAGCATCAGCGGAATGGAATAATAGGCGAGCGCGATCAGCAGATCCGATCCGACATGCAGCCAAAGCAATACCGGACTCCACGACAGGCAATAGCCGTGCGGCATGAGGTCTTTCATATTAAAAAGGAGGTCTGTCAGTGTTTGCATGGCTTGGGTATTGGATGAAATGTTGGAGGGAGTTTCAGGTCGGGATGAATTAAAGCGTCCTTAGTCCCATGATCGCTTTAAAACGTCTGGAAATACGCTGAAATCCGGCATTGTTCGCCGTCTTGGCACAAGCCCCGATAGCTCTTGAATACCTGGGTTGATCGCTCATTCAAAGCTGTCGCCTTGCTGCGGAGGGAATATCGCCTGAACAAACCCTGGCGCTGCAAGTTACAAATTTACTACGATCAATTGTAAAAATTGAAAACGTTGGGAGGGGTGGAAAATAAAAATAAACACTTACATCACCCTCATCCCGCCCTTCTCCCACAAGGAAGAAGGGACTGGCACTTGTGTAAATGATTGTGCTTTAGGATAGAGAGAACAACTTCGTCAATCAATAAGTACTGTTACCTATGTGTCGTCGTTGGTCCGCTATGGGGCGGAATAGCTAGCTCCCGGCTTTTTTCCGTATCGGCAGGGTGAAATAAAAGGTGGTGCCTTTTCCGGGTTTGCTATTGAAGTGCAAGGTTCCGTCATGGGCTTCGATCAGCGAACGGCTGATCGACAAGCCCATGCCCATGCCGTCGGCTTTGGTGGTGTAAAAAGGACTCGATATTTTTTGTTGTTGGTCTTCGTTAAGTCCCGGTCCGTTGTCTTTCACCCTGACCCGTATGGCATCGGCAAGCGAGTGGCTCTGGACGGTTAGGTGGCGTTGCCGTTCCGGGGCTAAGAGCACCAGGGCGTCAATGCTATTGCGGACCAGATTGATGATGACCTGCTCGATTTGTACCGGATCGACCGAGATAAGCGGCAGGTCGCGTTCCAGTTCAAATGTCAACTTGATGTCGTTTTGTTTCAATTCGGCAATACACAGGCCGACAGCATCATGAAGCAAGCTATTAACATCGGTGCTTGAACACTGTCTCGCTTGGGATTTGACGAATGCCCTCATGCGATGAATTATCCGTCCCGCTCTTAAGGCCTGCTGTTGGGTTTTGTACAGAATCTCGGCGAGCTTGACCAGATCGGGGTGGTCGGTGTTGAGAATGTTTAGGCTGACCTGGGTATAACTGGAAATCGCCGCCAGGGGTTGATTGACTTCATGGGCGATGCCCGACGCCATTTCGCCCATCAGCCCGAGCCGGGTGACATGGGCGAGTTCGTCCAGATGCTCCTTGTCCTGCTGTTCCCGATGTTTGCGCAAACTCACATCGCGCACAATATAGGTAAAATAGTGTTCGTTATCGATAGAAAATTCCGCTATGGACAAGTCCAGAGGCACTGTAAAACCGTTTTTGCGAATACCCTCAACCTCCTGAACTTGACCGATCGCTGCCGTTACCGAGGATAAATCGCCGTCGCGCATTGCTGTGGGCGATAACGGCACCAGTTTGTTAATATTGCTGCCAACCAGTTGTTCCGGCGTATAGCCGAAAATAGCTTCGACTGCGGCATTCGCGGATACGATGGTATTGAACATGTTAAAGGTAATAATGCCTTCCACCGAGGCATTAAAAATGGCGTTGAATTTGGCTTCCATTTGTTTGCGCGGGGTAATGTCGTACAGGATCACCAACCGCTCGCCCGTATAACTGTGCTGAATCGTAGCGGCAGTCGTCAACACGGTTTTAATGCGGTTGTTCTTGCAGTGAATCTGCACTTCCATCGGCAAGCATTGGTCGGCCTGTTCCCGCCCGACTTGCTCCAGTATCGCCTGCCAGGCAGTCTCGACCCGCTGCCGGTAATCAGGATCAGGATAGGCGTTTTGCCTCCAGTCCGCCAACGTGGGAATATCGGTTACGCTGTAACCAAAGGTCTGCACAAACGCCGGATTCAGGAAAGTGATGTTTAATTGCTCGTCGTTCAAGGCCATCGGCACCGGACAGGCCTCAATAATCGAGCGGAATTTTGCCTCGCTGGCTTTTAGCTCTTCTTCCATCAGCTTGCGTTGGGTGATGTCGCGGCAAAGTACGCAAAACTGCCGGAATTCAGGCAGGTAGGTGGCCGATACTTCAATAACAACGGTGTGCCCGTCTTTATGGAGCAGGCGGGTTTCGAATTGCTGATAACCCATCGCCACCGCTTTCGCCATATGCGCTTTTGTTTGCTCCGACTCTTCTATCGCTTCCAATTGACTGACATGCATGTGCTCCAGTTCATCAACCGAATAACCGCTCATTTTTGCATAAGCCTCATTCACTTGCAGTACATTCCCCTCTAAATCGACTATCCAAAACCCGTCCAGGGATATATCGATCATTGCCTTGAATTGATTTAACACCAGCTCGGTCTGCTTGCGTTCCGAGATGTCCAACGCCACGCCGTGGAGTCCGACAATAGCGCCGCCGCCATCCCGTATCGCCTCCCCGCGCACCAGCATCCAGCCGTGCGTTCCGTCCGTCCTGACCATCTCAAGCTCCAGTTCGTAGCCCTTGCCCGTTTCCTGAGTAAGGAGCAGTGCGGCGTTCAAGCGTTCCCAGCTCTCGGCAGTGAACAAACGGCGGTGCTCGGTGTAATCCGGCGCCGGCAATTCCGGGTTCAAGCCCAGGATGCGGTAAAGTTGCTCCGACCAATCGACATGATGAGTGGCTATGTCCAGCTGCCAGCTGCCCATATGGGCGATGCGCTGCGCTTCTTGCAGTTCCTTCCGGCTTTGTCGCAACGCCTCTTCCGCCTGTTTGCGCTCCGAAATATCGGTATGCGTGCCGATCATGCGCAAGGGTTTGCCGTCTTCGCTACGGCTGACTATCATGCCTCGGGCCAGAATCCATTTGTAGCCGCCATCCTTGCAGCGCAATCGGTGTTCAATGACGTAAGCGGCTGTGTTTCCCGACAGATAGGCTTGCAGCGCTCTTGTAGAATACGACTGATCAGCGGGATGGATACGATTTTCCCACTCTTGTCTTGTCGGCAGGATGTCATTTTCGTCATACCCCAGCATCTGCTTCCAGCGACGGGAGTATTTGACTTCATGGGTCTGCATGTCCCAGTCCCATACCCCGTCGCCGGAACCCTCAATAGCAAATTTCCAGCGATATTCACTTTCGCGCAACGCATCTTCGGTTATTCTGCGCTCGCTAATATCCCGAATATAAGCGCTAAAAACATAGCCGTCCTGTTGTTTCAGCGCGCCGATCGTCAGCTCCATTGGAAATTCCGAGCCATCGGCGCGGAAACCGCTAACCTCCAAGCGCGTACCGATAATGTTCGATACGCCTGTCTTCATAAAGCGCGCCAAGCCTTGCCGGTGTTTTTCCCGATACGCGGGCGGAACGATTAATTCCGCCATGTCCCGTCCTAATGCCTGCTCGCTGGAGTACCCGAAAATATGTTCGGCTTGGGCATTCCAGGCTGTTACGTTACCGTTATGGTCCATGCTGACGATTCCGTCTAACGCCGAATCCAGCAACAGCTGGGTGCGGGCGATATTTTTCTGTAGCGTGCCATTAGCGACGCGCAGCGCTTGCTCGGCGGTTTTTCTTTGCTCTATCTCCGCTTGCAGTTGCATGGCGCTGGGCGCGGACAAGGCGCGGGGGATGACGCGTAGCATCAGCACGGCGGTGACGCTCGAAATAATGGCCGTAACGGCTTTAATCGCGCCGTCCAGCCAATATATTGGCATCCAGATGGTGATAGCCGCCAATAAATGCGTGGTGCCGCAAGCGACAATAAATCCGGCAAAGATAACCGCCAGCCGCGCATAGGGAAAATCCTTACGCCGCCGGATAAAGTAGATCAGCATCAGGGGAATGGAATAATAGGCTAGCGTGATCAGCAAATCCGAGACGACATGCAGCCAAAGCAATGCGGGATTCCACGACAGGCAATAGCCATGGGGAATAAAGTTTTTAATATCTAAAAGGTCAAACATCAGCTCCTACTTGTCGCGTTCGGACATAGAGATGCAATCGAAAATTATGAGATTCCACTATGTTATCGTAATTGCGAATTGTGACGATAATTAAAGTGGAGGGTTCGGCTTGTTTACCTCGGTCCCGTTCGGGAGCGCTGCCAGTTAGACCTTCCAGGTTTTAAAAACCTGGAAGGTCTGCCTATCGACATGTTTCCCGCCTAACGCCCACTGCCATTAAGTTAAGCGCATCGACACTCCGTAGGAGCGGGCCGCGCCCGCGATATTTGCACAGCGATTTACGCTGGTTCCCAAGCTCCCGAGACTGTGAAAGTACTATCCAAATTAGGCTAAAAAAAATTTTTACCACGAAGGCACGAAGAACACGAAGTTTTCAATGCATTGAATTAAAATGATTTTTTTCTTCGTGTCCTTCGTGTCTCGGCAATTGCTCCTGCATTGCTCTACCTCCTGCATCCATGCAGTCGTTCGTGGTGAATTCTTTAATTTTTTCTAAAAACGAATACTTTCACAGCCTCAGGAGCTTGGGAACTAGCGCAACACTTGTGTATAAAAACGAGCGCAGAACTTGGAAACGATGAGTTTATATTTCGGCACGTTATTCCTTAATCAGGTAGCCCCGGTGTCTTTTTGCGTGCCCAAAATGGCGTAACAAACCGGCGTTAATATCAGGCTCGCGCTCATGCCCAACAACAGGCCCGCCGACAGCGACAAGGTCATCGGAATCAAAAATTGCGCTTGCGGACTGGTTTCCAGCAGCGCCGGCAGAAATCCGGCGAAATTGGTCAAAAAGGCCAAAAAGATTGGCCGGAACCGTGAGGCGCAGGCTTCGCAAATCAGTTCCGTAATCGGTTTTTGCGGATCGCGGTGTTCTTTCATGTAATCCAGCAGCACCAGGCGACCGGCGCGGCCAGCAGGAAAATCAGCGGCTTTAGATAGGAGCGGAACGGCACCGCAATCAGCACATAAAGCGCCAGCAGCGAGATCAGGGGGGGTGTCCTAACGCCTGAGTCATGGCCTGCTGTTCCTGGCGATCTTGACCGATGCTGATGCTCAGGCCGGGGTCATTCAAGCGCAAATCTTTCAATGCCCCGCTTTCCAGCCCGGCATAAATGGCGTTGACATCGGCTTTTTGCGAATCGACCCGCGCCTGCACTTTCAGCACCCGGTGGCGGTCTTGCCTAATCAGCTTGGCGACGCCGGGGGTCAAGGTCACCTTGGCCAGCGTGCCTAGCGGCGCGTGTTGGCCGTCCGGCAGTTGCACCGGCAGCGCCGCCAGACTGTCCAGCGACTGGCGTTCGCGGCGCGGATAACGCACCATCACCTTGATTTCATTGCGCCCGCGCTGCAACCGCTGCACTTCGTCGCCATAGTAGCCGTGGCGGACTTGCTCGGCTAAATCTTCGAGACGCAAGCCCAAGCGTTCCGCTTCCGGCTTCAAGGTCAAGCGGATTTCAGGCTTGCCCGGTTCGCTGGAATCGACCACGTCGTAAACGCCCGGATAACCGGCCAGCGTGTTTTTAAGCGTCTCGGCCGCTTTGGGCAGCAATTCAGGATCGGCGCTACCGAGATCGAACTCGATGTCGTAAGGCACATCGCCTTCCTTGTACAGAAAATCGATCTTGGTGCGCCCCAAGTCGCCGACTCGCTTGCGCCACTCGTTGATAAAGTCCTCGACGATTATCCGTTGCCGTCCCTCCGCTGAAAATTCGGTCCAAAAGCCCGCGCCGTGTTCCCAAATCATGGTTTCCATTCCGACCACGATGCTCGCTTTGTCGGCATCGCGGTTTGCGTCGCCGACATCGTCCAGTTCATCGCGCAAGCTAAAAAACGCCTGTTCCACCTGCCGCGCCCGGTCGCGCACTTCGCTGTAGGGCGCATCCTGCGGCGAACTCAGGGAAACCCAAAAACTGTCCTTGACCACATCCGCCTGCAAAGACATGCGCAACCGCCCGCTGTCCAGCCATGCCCCGCACAGCAGCAGTAATACGATAAAGCCGGTGACGGTCAGGTAACGCCAATCCAGCGCACATTGCTAAAACGGGCGGTAGTAGCGGTCGACAAACCGCTCCAGGCCGCGGTTAAGCGTTGTCCGCAACCGATCCAGTCCGGATTCGGCGATTCCAATACGATTGGGCGCGGCCAGATGCGAGGGCAAAATCAGCAGCGCCTCAACCAGAGAAAATATCAGCGTTAGAATCATCACCAGACAGATCGGCTTCATCATCTGCCCCGCCCATCCGGGCCCCGGCAAAAACGCCGCCAACACCACCATGCCCGATAATACGACCGGCAAGGCCACCGCCTGTACGCCGCGAATCGCACCGGCAAGACCGGGTTCGGCTTGCTGATGCGAATACACGCTTTCGCCGATGATGATCGCGTCATCGACCAAAATGCCCATCGCCAGCAGAAAGCCGAACAGCGACAGCATGTTCAGCGACACGTCCAGCATCGGCATCAGCCACAATGCGCCGAGCACGGAAGTGAAAATCCCGACCCTGGCCCAGACTGCCACGCGCCGAATCGACGTGCGCGGCGGCGGCTTTCAGGTCGTAGTTATGGTTCAGCGCATCATCCACTAATGCGCTTAGCGCGGGGTCGGCAAAGGCGCTTAACCATTGCGTTGCGATGGGTTTGTTGGACGATTGCCCGCGTGCCCATTACGGCGGCTGGGTCAGGCCGACGGCATCGCGCTCAGGCGTCGCCGCGCAGCCGGCCATCAGCAAGACGGCCGTGCAGATTAAAACCCGGTCGGGCAAATTACTGCTCCTCGGTCACAAAGGCTATTTTGGCGATCCCGGCGTGTTGAACGGTCGCCATCACTTCGGCAACCTTTGCATAAACGACGTCCTGATCGGCATATAAATGCAGGCCGATCTCGGGGTTTCGCAACAGTTCATCCTTCAAAGCCGTTTCCAATCCGGCAAGATCGGCCATAGGCAGTTTGTTCAGCGTTATCAGCCCTTGCGCATCGACGCCGAGCTGTAGCGGTTGTTCCTTAATGTCCGGGGTGGTCGCAGCGGTTTTCGGCAAGGTCACATGCACCGACTGGGTGAGCAGCGGCGCGGTCACCAGCAAAATAATCACCAATACCAGCATCACGTCGACCAGCGGCGTGACGTTAATGTCGCTCATCGCGCCTTCGTCTTCGGATTGCGGTTTAAAAGCCATGTTTATACCTTGTCCGGACTTAAGGCGATATGCAGGAAGCTGGTGACAAAATTTTCCAAACCGGCGCGGTGCTGTTTGACCCGGCGCAGGAAAAAGTTGTACGCCAACACCGCAGGCACGGCGACGGCGATACCGATTGCGGTGGCGACCAGCGCATCGCCGATCGGGCCTGCGACGACATCCAGGCTGGTCGAGCCACTGGCGGTAATCTCATGCATCGCATGCATGATGCCCAATACCGTGCCGAACAGGCCGACGAACGGCGAAGTGCTGCCGATGCTGGCGAGCAGGGTCAGGCCGCTTTCCATCAGGTGCTGTTCCTTTTGCAGCTGTATTTGCAGCGAGTGTTCCAGTAATTCATCCGGAGAGCCGATATATCTAAGGTGCTTGCCGGCGGCATGCCGGCTTTCGCTGAGCCAGGCAAAACCCTGTTGCGCGATGCGGGCCTGCGGACCGATCGCGGTATCTACGGGCGCCGATTCCGCTTGGGCCAGATCGGCTGCATCCCAGAACGCGGCGTTAAAACGCCGGTTGCGATAACCGTTATTGGCGAACTCCCAGAGTTTAAAAAGAATCACTGTCCATGTGGCTACCGAGAAAGCCAGCAGTGTATACAAGGTGCCGTTGATGATGATTTCCGGCGCAATATGATGGGACATTAAAATCTCCTTTTTTAGTTATTCAAAACAAAATTAATGGGTACGACGACCGAACTGGACACCGGCGTGTCGCCCCGTTTGGCGGGAATAAATTTCCATTTTTCGACCGCTTCGATGGCGGCTTCGTCGAGCACGTCGTAGCCGCTGCTGCGTTGCACGGTGACTTCTTCGCTATCGCCTTCGACGGACACTTGCACCAGCAGTCGCACCGTGCCCTCCCAGCCGCGACTGGTGGCGACGCTTGGGTATTTCGGCTTGGGATTGGAACCGTAATTGGCGTTGAAATTCGCTTCGGTAAAGGGCTCGGTCTCTGTCGCCGCCTTGCTTGAGGTATTGGCGGCGGCGCTAGCCGTTACGGGAGCCGGAGCGGATTCGGTCTTTGAGGAGGCAGGCAACAGCTCATCGGCCATAGCCGATGGTTTCGGCAGTTCCATTTGTTTGCGGGTAACCGGTTTCTTTTTTGGGAGCGGCTTTTTTTCGGGCGGTTTTTTCGGTTCCACCGGTTTAGGTTGCGCAACCGGTGCAGCATCTTGTCGGCTCGGCGCGGAAATCAGGGATACTTCCATCATCATCGGCTGGGCCTTGGTAACGGGCTCGCTAGGTTGCAGCATCCGGATTGCCGCCCATAGATGCAGTAACAGCACTAAGGTCAATAACAAAGCGCCCATTGAGCACGGCTTTTCCTGGCCTGTTAAGGCTTGAATCAGCGCTTGCATTTTTTGCGCAGTCGGCATGGCCGCGCCGTCCAAATGCGTTAACGCGCCGCCTTCATGGCTATTAAATAAATACATAGGGAAATTGTCTTGCTATCAAAGCACATGTTCGGGCGGGCGGCTTAACAACGCCATCAACCGCTCGAGTTTTTCATCGACTTTAGCCACATAATCTTTAAGTTGAACCAGTTCGCCTTGAAGGTCGTGGCTATTTTCATGAACATGCTGAAAATGCACTTGAAAATATCGGGGCCGGGGGAATAAATCGATTAAATCATCCTCCATTTTAACATCGCGATTTTTAGGTGCTTTTGCAGGGCGCTTTACCCCCTTGTATTCTTGTGCCAGTTTGAGTGTTTTCACAGCGTCTTCCTCATGTCGTTAGTGTATTTTTGTATCAGTCTTCGCGTTTATCAATTAGGGTGGAATAAGCGTCATAAATTCTCTTTGCCGGCAAGTCCTCAATCATCATGCTTACGTCTAAAAAACCATCCCTGGATAAGGTTTGTCGTGCCTGACATAAAATGAGGAAGACAACGAAACTCAGAACTTGCAATGTTTAACTTAATAAGCGGTTTTTAGGGAAAAACAACAAATTACGAGCTTCAACTATAAGACGTTTCAGGCGTAAGAAATCCTCACCTAAAGGATAAAAAAACTTTAAATGCGTTGAGGAGACGGAATAAGGCTAGATACCGGAACACCGTTATGATGTTCCGGTATCGCCTAAAAGCTATCGTTAACCCGACAAACGGGCGCGGGCGGATCGGTTGCAATACTTCCGCGCCCCTGGCGTTCATAAGTAATCGAGCTAAAGTTTTCGGGTATATTGGAGTGCAAGCTCTGCTTGCAAAGCAGGCAAAGCCTGCACTCCGGCTTTAAACAAGAGCTGGAAACTTATATTCAGGCACTTAAATAGCGGATTGCCAAAAAGACAGTCACCCGGCCGGCTAAAATTGCAGCCTTAGCGATCCCATAACCGACAACGGCTCGCCGGTATTAATCGAGTTACGCCCATAGCCGGCGCCCGTGTAATAGCCCTTGTCCAACAGGTTATTAAGATTCACTTGGGTGGTCAGGCGCGTTTTGCCAACGGGCACCGTATAAGCCGCCATTGCATCCATCGTGGCATAGCCGGGCAAATCAACGGGGGTGTAATTATCGCCATTGCGCTTACCGACAACATTCATCTTCGGCAATGTAGTAGGCTCCTGTTTAGACGAGGGCGGCAGTTTTTCAATCACGACGGTATTGTTGCCGGTCATCAGGTAGCTCAAGCCGCTGTTGCCCAGCAACTGTTGCAATGCGGTTTCCGGGCTGTATTTTCCGTTCAGGCCTTTGCTTTGCAAGCCCCCGGCAATTGCCGTGTCGTAGACCAGTTGCAGGCCGCCGGTTTCCGCCAGCTTGTTCAGCGTAGTCGCTAACGATCCGGCGGGGATGTTGTATTGCCGGTTATCGGCTAACGCGGCGCCGGGTACGCAAATCGCGCACACCGTGCCGAGTAGCGCCGCCGATGCGTGGTTGGCAAGGCGGTGTTTCCCAAAAGCGGTTGTTCTTCTCAATGTCATGAATGTCCCTCGATGCTGTTGTTTTATAAATAACAGTTAATGTGACGCATGGACTGCGCAAAACAGGAGGTGAGGGAGGGAAGTTTTTTTACATACTGATGTTACGCAGTGTCCACGAAAAGCACGAAAAAATATCGGCCGTTATGGGTTTCTCGCCGGCAGTGTCATATCCGCCCCTTATGATCATATTTTCGCTAGATCCCGCCTGTCCAGAACGTTGCCCGTTAGACCTTCCAGGTTTTACAAACCTGGAAGGTCTGCCTCGGTAGGTTTCTCACCTCACGTCAGGTTAGCGACGGTCATAATGCCGTCTATAACGATGAGCGCAAGAGCGTAGGATCGAGGTGGTTTAACTATTTTCGTGCTTTTCGTGGACGACGCTTTTTTATCATCTGTATGCGTAACATCAGTTACATAGATGCAAATCGGTTTTAATGTCGGGCTGCGAAATCCGGCAGTATGCGCAGGGCAAACGGAATTGTTAACGATGCAGCAAGATCAAGTAATCGTTGATTTTAGTGGAATGCAATTGCAGGGCGCTTTCCAGCGCACTGAGCACAGCCAACGGCTGATCTTCAAACACCAGCTTGCCGCGTTGCCAGGCGGTCACGGTCTGCCTATCGATTGCTTTAATACGCCCCAATCCTGCGTGCGAATCGTAAACAAGCTGTCGGCCTTCGCCGACCAGCGCGTGCTGTGTATGACCTTCGGCTTGCTCAACATCGATTGCAACGCTGTGCTGGGTGACGTTGACTTCGGCTTGGCTATTGCGCAAACGGATGTTAAAGGCGGTGCCCAGTGCGGTAACGGTGCCGTGTTCGGCATGCACCTGAAAAGGCCGGGTTGCATCGGGACTGACTTCGAACCAGGCTTCGCCTTGTAACAGAGTCAGTTGCCGTTGGTTGCCGTCGATGCGCACCGCCAGCGCACTGTTGCTGTTGAGATGCGCGACGGAACCGTCGCTCAAGCGAATGTCGCGCATTTCGCCGTAACCGGTATGGAAATCGGCGCGCAGCAACATCGGCAGCGGGCTGAACAGCCACAACGCTTGTACATCACCCGGCGCAATTCCTGGTCATAGCTTTTGATGAATTGGGTGATGGCGGCAACATTGCTCATAGGGTAGTAGAAGGCAGTTAGGGTTTTGTAATCAAGCCTAAAAGCAAGCTTCATGCCGGCAGCGTTGAGGTCGCTGCTGCCAAGGCCTAAGGCAAACAGGTGCAGCCCATGGATTCGGATTGCTGCGTGATATGCCTTAATCACTGTGGCATATCACACAGTTTTGGCGACAGCGCGCCTTACGCTATGCGGCGATGTAATTTAGCCAGGCGTTTTTGCAGCCAGCGAATCAGGCCGGTAATAAACAACACCGGACAAGCAAGGCCTGACAAAAACACTAAAATCCGCCCGGTCCAACCGAACGCCCGGCCGCTGTGCAATGGCCATTGCCATTCGACAAAGGTTTGTCCTGCGGTGCTGCGGGCGCCGGGATCTTGCACTTTCAAAATCGTGCCGTTGTATTGATCGACAGTAACCTGCCGCTCCGACCAAAACCGACTTAGATTTGGGACGTCGCTGATACTGATACGATAAACGCCGGTTTCGCCATCGGGATTGTTCAGCCAATCGATCCGACCTTCAGGATAACGGCTTTGAACAATGCTTAACGCCTGGGCCAAACCAATCGGGTTGTTACCCGACGCCGGTAATGAATGCGGACTATCCATAAAACCCTCCGTGCCGGGCGACAATTGTTTGACCAACGCCATAAACGGGTCGGGCAAGTTCATGTAAACACCGGAAAGCAGCACCACGAACAAAATCGGGAAGGTGTAAAACCCCGAAGTCTGATGTAAATCATAGTTAAAGCGTTCGATACTGGCGCGGGGTTTAATGCTCAACACGCGTCGCCAGTTCCCCGTTAGCGGCCACCACGCAATCAGTCCGGTCAATACCGAAAACAACAAGATGACACCCATGATGCCGACGATAATTCCGCCCGTTTCGCCGGCCAACAATGCAAAATGCAGCTGGAAAACAAACGGAATCAAGGCGCGGGGAAAAATATCCCCGGCCTTCTTGATCAAATGTTTGCCCAATACTTGCGCGGTATAGGGATCAACATGCACCTGCCAGATGTCTTTTTGATCTGCGGCAGCGGCAGGAATAACAAAACCGAACTTATACGAAGACGTAGCCTCGGCCGGATAATCGACAAAGCCCAATTTTGCCTGCGGGGGCATCGCAGCGACGGCAACAGACTGAATTTCCGCAAGAGAACGGTAAGCCGTCTCGGCTTGCTTTGGCGCTTGCACAATTCTTAACTCGGCATTCAAAACATTATCGATTTCTTCATAAAACACCAGGATACTGCCGGTGATGCCGAACACCGCCAGGAAAAAACCCAACAGCAAACCCAGCCACAAATGCACGCTTAGCCAAAGTTTACGGCGTTTTTTTAAGCGCGACAGGCGCTGTTGTCCGGCATCTGCGCCGTTAAATGCCTTGCCGTGCGGTAAATCGCTCGCAAATCGTTTCATGTTTTTCCCGTAAATTGGCTCAAGCACTTGTGCGTTGTTGCAAAAATAGTGTCACCTCAATAAGACGTTTGAAAACCTAAAAACCACACCTTTAAATTGCCTGATTAGCAAGATGCTTCAGCCAACCAACCGTGGAGACGAGATAAATCGAGTCTCCACAGGTCGCATTTTTTTGAAACTGGCTATGGGCCTATCGAATATTTTGTCTCCGGATGAAGCATCGGGTTAAATTCAGCCAACGCCGGCAGGAAAAGGCCGGGGTGCGAAAAAAGGCGCCCCGCCGCCAATTGCCGATTAAAACTCCACCTTAACCGAGCCCATGAAGGTGCGCGGCGAGCCTGGGTTTATGAAAGTGTTGCTATTGCTAGTGGCTGTGTAATAGTGGTGGTCCAGTAAATTCTCCACATTAAATTGCAGGGTGGTTTTTGCTTTCGCTATCGGCAACTTGTATTTCACCAATGCGTCGATCCGGCCATAACCGGGCAGTTCAAAAGTGTTGGCGTTATCGCCCTCCCTTTGGCCTTGGAAATAAACGCCCGCGCCGACACTCAAGCCACGCACTGCCGCCTGTTGAAGGTCGTACTTGGCCCACAAGCTGCCCGCATTTTTGGGTACGTTCCACAGCCGGTTACCGGCATTAGCGCCCTTTAGAATGGCGGCATCGGTATAGGCATAGGTTGCGATCAGGCTCAAACCATCGCTGACTCTTCCGGCAACATCCATTTCCACGCCCTGGCTGCGCGCTTCGCCAATCGCTTGCGAATACGGCGTACCGATAATCGGAACACTCATGTTTTGCTTGGTTAATTGATAGAAGGCCACGCTGGAGGTCAAACGTTTGTCGAAAAACTCTGTCTTGAAACCCGCCTCGTACTGTTCGGCGGTTTCCGGTCCGAGCACAGCGCCGCCGACGCCGGTAGCGGTGTTGGCGGAGCCCAGAGACTCGACGAAATTGCCGTAAAGCGACAGCCATTCCCAAGGTTGGTAAAGCAAACCGACTCGCGGACTGAATTGCTGGTTGTCGACGCCGCTAAGATTAGCCGCCGCATCGGCAAGCGATTTATTGGCGCCGGTTGCCAAGCCGCTGGCCTGATAGGCCCAGTCATAGCGGCCGCCGCCCAAGACATGCAGTTTGTCGAACAAGGTGATTTGGTCTTGAAAATAAACGCCGTTCCAATAAATACTCGTGGTTTGGAAAGTGCTCTTTGCCGTGGCGGCCAAGTTCATGCCGGACCGCCCATAAACAGGATTGTAGATATTGATGGAGTTGATGATGCCGCCTGCGGATACGGGGCGCTGTTGCCAGGAGGCGTTATCCCCGTCCGAGCTGTAAAAATCCCATCCGCCCAACACATCGTGCTTGAGGCCCAATGTCGAAAACTTCCCGTTGACATTCACGGTGCCGCCGTAGGAATCGGACAAACCATCGCCGCCGAAAAAGTTCCTGGTTAAACTGCCGGTGGTTAAATTCAAAGCGCCCGGAGCGGCGTGTTGCAGATCCAGCGTCTCGCGTTTTAGATAATTAAACCGGGCGTTGATCTTCCAGTTGTCGGAAAACGCATGGTTCAGCGTCAGAGCGGTGTTGTAAAACGTGGTATTGGCTTTGTCGGTGGACGGCTCTCCCAGAAATCGCGAAATCGGAATATCGACCGGGCGACGCGTCACGGTGCTGGCAACCACCCCGTGATCTTCCAGGGTGTTTTCATTTGAATAGATGAAATCCAGGTCGAGTTGGGTGCGATCGGTGATTTTCCAGGTCAGCGAAGGCGCGACAAATACGCGATCCGTATAAGCAAAATCGCGGAATGAATTTCTGCTCAGGTATTCCAGATTGAGCCGGTACATCAGCGAAGCGTCCTTGTTAACGGCACCGGTGGCATCGGCAGTGGTCCTGTAAAGATCGTATGAACCGAATTGCTGTTCCAATGCGTAATAAGGCGTTGCCTGCGGCCGTTTGGTCACCACATTAATCATACCGCCGGGCTGGATGCGTCCGTAAAGGTTAGCCGCCGCGCCCTTAACCACGTCAATACGCTCCGCATTGGCCGTAGTGAGGCGACCGACCGGCCACCTGAATCCGTCCAGGTAATTGGCATTATTGGTATTGAAGCCGCGGATCATGAATTCCTCGCCATAACCGCCAAAAGTGAAACCTTGGAACACGCCGCTGACGTTTTTGACCGCATCGCCGATCTGGACCGCTTGCTGATCCTGCATAACCGCCCTGGGCACCACTTGTATGGCGATCGGCGTTTCCATGATCGGGGTGTCTGTTTTGGTGGCGGTGCTTGCATTGGCGCGGCGATAATCGGTGCTGTAAGGATCATTGGGATCCTCAGCTCTTTTGCCTGTTACCGTCATCGCTGCCAAGGTCGTCGTATCCGCTTTCGACTGAGGCGCGTTCTCCAGCGTGACCGTATTGGTTCCGGTCAATCGATAATTTAGTCCGCTGCCTGCCAATAACTGCTGCAAAGCCTGTTGCGGCGCGTAGCTGCCGTTGACGGCGCTGGAGCGTACATCTTTCGCCATGCCGGCAGGAAATCCGACTTGCCAGTCGCTGGCGGCGATGAAGGCGTTGAGAGCGTCCGCCAAGGGTTGGGCGGGAATGTTAAAGCTAAGCGCCGGGCTTTGCGGATTCGCGGCATTTTGCGCCGCGCCGGCTGCCGACAGCGGCAAGCCGAATACGGGTAACGCCAAGGCAAGGGCGATGGTCAGTTTACGCAATGTACATGGCGCGTTAGGGTGAACCTGATGCATGAATTCTCCTACTTAATAGTGTCGTTAGTTGGCGCGCTTGCAACGCGCACTTGTAACGAGACGTATCAGTTCGGTTAACACACACTTGCAGAAAATTATTTTTGTACCGCTTGAGCTACTTATGGTTAAAAGTTAAACTTGATAAATGAATTCAACTTATTTCAAAGGTTAAACATGCAAACATTAAATGTTTTAAACAAAGGCCAAGTGGTGATTCCGGCGGAACTTCGTCAACGCTTAGGTATAAAACCTGGGCATGTTATAGAGATACGCGATGCCGGGGATCATCTGGAGCTGTATCCATTACCTTCAGATCCGCTGGCGGCTTTTCGAGGTTCCTTGAAACAGGAGGTCTCTTTGGCGGATGAGCTGATAGAAGAGCACGAACTTGAGGTTAATCGCGATGCAGGCCGTTAAACCGACTTATGTGCTGGATGCCTGCGCCTTGCTAAGACTTGCTCAAGACGAGCCGGGGGCGGATCAGGTTGCGGAAATTCTGAGCACTGCACAGGCTGGCGAGTGCCGGGTTTTAATGCATCAAATCAATCTGGGCGAGGTGGTGTATCGCATCGGCAAGGGCTTTGGCTGGACAGTTGCCGAACGGAAACAGGCTGAAATCGGGTTGCTGCCGATTGAAAAAGTGGCTTTTTCAAATGAAATTTTCTGGGCGGCGGTCAAGCTAAAGGCGCATTACCCGATGTCGTATGCCGATTGTTTTGCAGCCGCGTTGGCAATAAAGGAAAAAGCCGTGCTGTTGACCAGCGATCCTGAGTTTAATGTGTTGGGCGATGCCGTAACGACAATGAAAATTTAGCCTTTCAACACGGTCAAATACGGCGACAGATTGATCGTCCGCGCCCCGGTAATACCGGCCAAGGCGCGAACAATGGCGGCGGTATCTTCAAGCTTGTAGTTGCCGGTGACGCGGGTTTGAGCGAGTTTCGCGTCGGTGATGACGATAGCGCCGGGATGGTAACGGTCGAGTTCGGCGATCACCTCCGCCAACGGCTGATCCTGAAAAATCAACCGGCCGTTAAGCCAGGCAAAAGCGCGGCTGATGTTAATGTCGGCGATTGCGGCAACCCCTTGACTGGCGATGCTGGCGTGCTGTCCTGCGGTGAGTTGGCGGCTGTCGCCCCACTGTCCGGCGCAGACGACAATGCCGCTCTCGACATCGACCTGGGTGGCGTCGCCGGTTTTGACGCTAAAACGGGTGCCGACGACCCGCACCGTGCCTTGCTCCGTCTCGACGATAAACGGCCGGGTAAGGTCGGGCTGCACTTCGAAATAGGCTTCCCCGCTGAGTATTTTTACGCCGCGCCGTTCGCCGCTGCTGTTGAACGCTAGCGCGGTGTCGGTATTCAACGTTACCGCAGAGCCATCGGACAGCACGATGCGGCGCTGCTCGCCGGTCGCGGTTACCGCATCGGCTTGCCAGCGTTCGATAAAACCCGAGGCCGACACCAGCCAGCCGCTCGCCAATACCATGCAGGCTGCGGCGGCCCAGCGTTGCGGGCGTAATTTTTGCTGTCTTTGCGGCAGCGGAATCGCCGCGTACTGACTCAAAGCCGCACTCAGCGCCGGTGACTGCCACAACTGCGCGACTTTATCGTAAGCGGCTTGATGCGCAGGACTCGCCGCCAGCCAGTCGGCAAATTCAGCCCGGTCGAGTTGACCGGCTCTACTGTCCTGCAAACGGGCGAACCACGCCAAAGCCTGGTCTTGCGTTTTGCTTAAGGGAGGAGTCGATTTCGGTTCGGCCTGTAAAGACATAGGGTGTATTACTTGGATGATTTTGCAAAATTCTATCATTATTAGACATGCTCAAAACGCAAATCCACACTTTAAAACGGCGATTCGCCCTGTGCGTCCAGCAAGTGAGCAAGAGCGACATGCACGTTTTTTTCCACCGCACTGCGGGAAATGCCGTAATGCCGGGCGATGCGCTCGTAAGTCCAGTGATGAAATTTATGCAGCACCAAAATTTGGCGGCGACGTTCCGACAAACCGCTCAGCGCGTCAATCATCAGTGCAACCTGCTGTCGGTCGGCAATTTGCTGTTCAGGCGAGGGTGCGATTGAAGGAATGCTTTCCAGCATATTGCTAACGTCTTTATCGTTTTTTTGCAGGCTATCGCTTTGTTGACGGATCTTTTCCTTGCGCAGATGATCCAACGCCAGATTACGGGCAATTTGGTAAAGAAAAGGGTGTGGATAGCTGATTTCTTGGACTTTCGAAGCATGCAGCATTTTCAAGTAGGCTTCGTGAGCCAAATCTTCCGCCGTTTGCGGACAGCCGACGATGCGGTAGATGGTATGAATTAACGATTGCCGATGATTCAAAAACAAATCATTGATAGTGAGAGTAAGGCTGGTCATGGCGATAGTTTTGCCGGCAAATTGGAATACGCCTTTCCGATAGGCTCATCAAATAAAGCAAAAACTAGGCCACGATATAAGTTACTGATATTGTATGCATTATATTAATCGCCAGCCAAAAAGTGCGGCATATGCCGCATTGGCTATGTGAAATGACACGGTTTTATGGTGAATCTTGGTTAAACCTACACGCAATCCTCAACCAAATGACTGGAAATATACGGCATTTTTCTGAATTGTGGGTCGCTTGACCTGTCGATTGACATCTTTGAACATCGATTCACTCTTTTGGCGCCGAGGCAGTGTCAAGCCAACCATTCTCCTGCACAAGGTCAGCCGGGGATAATGTCCCTACCCGTGCTCTTGAATTGACGCGTTCTCTCTGACTAGCAACGGTTTTCGTCGTAAAACTTAATGTTTATTCGCCGACCAAAGTTTTTTATTCAAAATATGCCAAATATTCATAATCGAGGCACTCCGATCGGACTGGATTTCACGCCGCTTGCGCCACATTTTCGGAATACCTTTAATAGCATCCCATTTGGCTGTTAATATCACTTTACCTTGCCCATGCAGTGAAAAATAGACAATGCTGACAACATTTAACAGTAAATGAATCGGGAGCAGCATCCAAAACAAAATCCCCGGCATATCTTTAACGAATGTCCACACTAAATTGCGGTGACCATGATATACGGAGAAATCACTATGCTGCCCGCCAGTCGTACCTGAACCGACATGATGCGCCACAGACTGAGGCACAGAGAGGCAACGGTAACCTGCCAGCCGCAAGCGAAAGCCGAGATCCACATCTTCCACGTAACAGAAGAAGTCCTCATCGAACCCGCCAATGTCGCGTAAGACGCTACGGCGAAAAAGGGCAGCCGCCGCACAAGGCGAAAATATTTCGTGCGCATTCTCCATAGTCGCCGACACGGGCTTGCCATGTCCCATGCGCCAAACCAAGCCGCTCAGGTGGTAGGCATCCCCCGCCCCGTCCAGCAGCGTTGGATCGGCCGCGTTGACTAGCCTGCTGCCGAATACATCGAATTCCGGATTAGATTCAGTCGCCGCCAACAATGCTTCCAGCCAGCGCGGTTCGGCGAACGCATCGGGATTGAGCAGCGCAATCCATTCCGATTCTGCCGAAGCGGCCTCAATCGCCAGATTGTTGCCGCGTGCGAAACCGGTGTTCCGGTTTCGCAGCATCAGTTGCACAGTAGGGAACCGCCGCGCGATCTCAACCGATCCATCGGCGCTTGCGTTATCCAATAAAATAATTTCGTGCGGCTTGACCGTTTGATTCATCAGCGCGGTCAAACATCGTTCAAGAAACGGCTCGCCGTTCCAATTGACGATAATTACTGTGACCTTAGGGTCAAATGCATTGGGTTTAGTCAATTGGATTTTTCTGATGGACTGCGTCTGGAATTGTCAACATTCAACCTGGTTTTCTCGCGACGATGACAAACTGCCCGCCAAGAAGCCACCATATCGGTGGAAATGCTAAATAAAGCTTCACAAAGATAGGCCATTGCGGCAAACGGCTGGATGTTGAGAATGGAACGAATTTGGGAATCACTTCCTCGACTATAAATCCCGCTTTTTCAAAAGCCTCTTTGCAGGACAAGTGACTTAACGGCAAAATATGATCGTAATAATCCCAGTACCTGCCAGGCTCATAGCGAATGTTGGGTTGCATTGTTACATAGCGTCCATTAGGCTGTAATACGCGGAATGCCTCGTTCAAAACGTCGTCCATTGTTTGCCTGTCGGGAAGATGCTCAAAAAAGTTACTGCTAAAGCACACATCGATGGACGACGAATCAATGTTATCCATTGCACTTGCGCTCGAAAGGTACAGCTCGACATCATCCTTAAGATATTTCCCGGCATCGGGATTCAGGTCAATTGCAATTTTTCGCCCCGCTTCGATATGGTTAGAAAATTCGCCATATCCGCAGGCAATATCTAAAATCGTATCCGTCGGCTTGACGTATCGACTAAAGAAACAATCGCACAACACTTTCCAAACAGCATCTTTCTTTGCCCTATCCTCTGCGCTAAATCTGATTTCATACAGCTCTTTTAATCCCTGCATCGCCATGTCAACCCCGATCCCTGCCATCTGGCAAATGGTATGTGTCCGAAAATATTTCTTTGCGCATGCGTAACATATCGCTTATGGTGAAAATTATATTTTTCATTGATGTAGCCGAACCTGCGCCAAATTCTCGTGGAAATGTTTGTATTCCAACCTCTCCTACCGGCGTACCGCCCAGCATAGTTTTGATGGCCATTTCCGCGCCAATAAACGGGCTGTTTGAGTTTAATTCAACATACTCAAGAATTGAGCGGTTAAACACCCTTATACCTGTTGAAATGTCTCTAAACCGAGTATCAAACAGTGACCTTAGGACGGCGTTGTAAATGTGCGAAATGAATATTCTTTTTGTCGAATACAGTTTCTTGTATCGAAAGGCGATTATCAATCCGTAATACTGACGCAATGCCAGCATCCTTTTAAGGTCGAGAATGTCGTATTCGTCATCGCCATCCACCATGCAAATCCAATCGTATTTTGTGTTTGCAATGCCGGATTTCACCGCGGCCCCATACCCCCTGTTGACTTCATGATGCACGACCTTGACTTGAGGATATTCGCGCGCAAGTTGATCGGCAATTTCTCCCGCTTTATCAGGAGAAGCGTCATTTACGATGACTACTTCATATTGATTGGCAATTTCATCGAATAGCCTAATGGCTTTTTCGGTTACCAATCGCACCGTTCTTTCATCGTTATAAACGGGAAAGAAAAAACTAATGTCAGGCTTGTTCATTCACTCTCCAATTCAATTTTAAAACTTTAAGTGTTTATAGATCGGCCACGGAATTAACTTGATTATCATCGCTATAATCAGCCAGTAACGAGGAAAAAAACTCACGCCAATATCTTTGCGAATATCACGATATACCCGTTGCGCCAAGTCCTTTGGAGCTCCTTTAGGCAATGGCACGTTATACGCGAAGGCTAAATTTGTATCCATGTATCCCAATACGTAAAACTGAACGACAACTTTTCTATCAACGCAAGCGTGTCGTAAACTTTCAAAATAAAATCGCATGGCAGTTTTTGCGGCCGAATACATCATGTTGGATCCTCGCCCACGCACGGATGCAATACTGCCAAAACCAACAAGAGATATTACGCTGTCTTTGTGCGTTCTTTTTAATAGTTCGGTAACAAGACTGCAAATCGACAAGCAGTTCACCCTAAATAGCGCATCAATTGCTGAAGTTTCTATTTCCAGAGTATCCGTCTCGATCACAGTGCCCGCCGGAACAAGCATCCCCTTAAAACGCTCGCCCGCCGAATCTACGGCTTCCAGTATCTCCGAAAAGTCCGGTTGCGAAGCCGCAAGGTCAAGTTTCACTGATTTTGCCGAAATACCGAATCTCAACATCAAGTCTAAAGCCACAGCATGGGTGTCGCGATCTTCTCTGGAAACGAGGACCAGGTCACATCCGTTCGCAGCAAATACTTCCGCAATAGCTCTGCCCACTCCGGAAGAGGCGCCGACGATTATATACATATCAGACGCCTATCCTATTGCTTAACTCTGATCGATACATGCGTAAAGGATCGAATGCTTGCAATCGGGATTTGAATCCCGCGTAGTTAGGTAATGTTTGAGACACTATTTCTTTTGAAATCCTTGAGTCTTTGCTTAAATTAGATTGCGCCCCCGTTTCAACGGCTAAACGGTCGACCAGCTCCAGAAAATCCGGGAGCCTGCTGTTTCGATAAAAATTTAACGCAACCAGATAGCCTTCTCCCGACATACTTAATGATGCCTGCTTGCCACGGAACATTTTCAGAGAAATCATCACTAAAGGCGCATTGTATCGTTCGATCAAATCCTGAAGCTTTTGAATAAATGTTTCGGCAACATGCCGATCCACAAGCACCTGTATTTCGGCGAAACCTTTTCGCCCATAGAAACGGTGGTATAGCGTGTTATAAGCGAATGGGAATGTCGCTTTGTTCACGTCCATAATTTCAACAGGATTCAATTTATTCATTACCATAAAAAGGCGGTTCGCAGCGGTTACCGTAGCGTTATTCCAAAGTGAAAACCGTATCCCTGCGCGACTGCGAGCGGTCATCGTCTTCTTTTTTAAACAAACGCGAATATCGGCTTGATTGCCTTGCAGCCAACTGCCCATAAAAATTATCCCGGCGCCAAAAGTCTTACCTCGGCGCATGCCGTCATGCCAGCTGTAGATGAAATCTGCGTTATCACTGCATTCAGCAAGTTTTTGCATAGCCTCATTAAGCGAGGCTACGGGTATTTTAGTCACTTCAAACGCATTTGAGGGCAATTCGACGAGTTGTAAAGTCACATCGACAATAATTCCGGTCATGCCAAACCCGCCGCAGGTTAATCCGAATATTTCCGCATTTTCGTTCGGCGACAATCGTATATAACCGTGGGTAGGGTGAAATAAATTTATTTCTACAACCCAGTCCGAGAATGTTCCGTCTTTCCAGGGATTCTTACCGTGCGCATCGGCTGCAACACATCCCCCGACTGTTATTTCAGGATAACCGGGTAATACCGGAAAGTATAAACCTCGCTGCATTGCCCAGTCCATCAGCTTGCCAAGGGGCATGCCGGCCTCAACTTTGACGGTCTTAAGCGATGGATCGAAATCGAGAAAACGATCGAAATTATTCATCTCCTGAACAAGTGTTTGTTCGCCGAAACCAGCTGCCGAAAAAGAGTAGCCGCCGCCACGGACAATTCGAGTTCGGCTTCCGAAATCCATTTCAAGATGCCTGTAGCGATCCGGCCTTTGATGACTCGCGCATAACTCCACCGCACCATCAAAGGAAATAAACGTTGATTCTTTTATCAGTTTTTCACTCATGTCTAATACGCCTAAGTGCCTGTCTCGACTTCGAGTCAAAGGTAAAAATCAGCACGCCCACAACAGTAATACTGCCTAACAAAACGCCTTGCACCAACAACGAGGCAGCCACGCCAACTGATTTATCAAGCTGCAACATTCCAAATGTTAAGAGGAAGGCATATTGCAAAGTGCCTATACCCGCCGGTGCGGATGGGATGGCGGCCGCCAAGCCGGTAATGCCTTCCAGCAGCAGCACTTCTGAGACTGACAGCGACACGCCAAGCGATTTAATGATTGACCATATTGCTAAAGTATTAAATGTCCATATCAATAGGGTTTCTATAATGACCAACGATAAATTTTTCGGCTTGAGCAGGATACTGAATCCCTTTTTAAAATGTCCGAATCTTTCATGAAAAAACAGCACCAGCTTATTTGAAAGCAATCTGTTTTTTGTTAACAAATACAGCCCGCCGAGGATGAAAATACTCACTCCGGCTATTAAAAACGCCCCGCCCATCTTGGATATTGCGCCCAATCGACTCAACACCTCAAACGCTCCCCAGCAAGTCAACAAAAGCACTGCGGCAACGTCAATCAGTTTTTCCAGCACTATGGTCCCCATAAGAGAAAAACGTGAAATATTTCTTTGAATGCCGAGAAGATGCGCGCGCAAAATGTCGCCAAGACGGAATGGAAATATATTATTTGCGGCGGAACTGATGCAGAACGAATTACTTATTGATGAGTAGCGGATGGTGTCGTCCACACTAATCAGGATCCGTTTCCATCTGAGTATTCTTAATAATATTTCAGCCCAATAAAATGCTAAAGAAATCAATAGCCAGAACACGCTGGTCTGCCGTAATAGTTGACTAATACTGACCACATCGACTTGCTTAACCACCAGGAAAATCAGGCACAAGCTTATCGCTATGCCTACGTATCCCTGTAACTTGGATGCTATTTTCATTTTCGCAGACCCGTATCAAATTTTGGCGAGCCGCCCAACGCGAGACTGCGGAAAACTAAAGATGCGGAAGTGATCATCTAAATGCTCTGCTTTTCAATACTGTCGATTTCAGAAACGATAACCTCTTGGGGATGAACGACGGCTTCAGCGGCTAGTTGTTGCGTGTCAAATACGCCCAGCGTATCGGCGCGCGCGCAGAGCAATGCCATATTTATTGCGACTTGAATAATCACTATAAAAGAAAGCGTCTTGCCGGTAATGCGATTCTGCATCCATTTCAACGATAGCAAAATTAATATAGGGCATATCGCTTGAAAACCATGCAAGGCGGGAACAGAAGGCGTGCTGAAAATCATAACCAGCAGAAGACCTGGAACTACGACTCCGTAAAGAATAAGGAAGCGATGTTCCGCGAAGTATTGCTGACAGCCTGCATAGGCTTGAGCGAAAAACAAAATCCCAACTACGCCGGGAATGCATACAAGAGACGCTTGCAATAGCTGGTCACTATTAAACGGGAATACTTCCAGGAACCTTGGAGAGACAATCAGGTATAGATTGGGAATGCGCACCCAAATTGTATCGACCAGCGTACCTCCGTTAAAAAGGTTTTGAGCGATGAGGTCCGAGGGCATTTTCAAAATGACTTTTGTCCAAATAAACCAAGGCGCGACAACGACTGAGAGCACCCCGCCATAGTGGATTAATTGCCGGAAAGATATTGCATTTTTTTTAGCTTGGTAGGCAAGGTAAAAGGCAAAACTTCCGGCAAATACGACCGCATAGGGATGAGACAGATAAGCAAGCCCTGCAAATAGTCCTGCCATAGCCGACCCGCCCCGAACCGACAAGGCATGGATTGCTAAAAGAATATAGAAGGCTGCCAATGCCTTAGGCCATGTAAATATAACTTGAGAAATAAAGTAAGGATTGACTACGAGGAGGATCAGCCCTGCCAACATAAACGCTCTGGTTAGTCCAAAGCTTTTGAAAAGCAGCGCGGCCCCTAGTACAACCATCGCATTTAAAACAATACCGACAACAAGAAATTGCCTGAAATACCGATCTTCGCCCAGCGCGCCCACGTCGGGCCATGCAGTGCCGACATATTGGAATTTAGGTAAAGGTCCATTTTGCCTGGGCGGCGGATCAAGCGCCGCTCGAAAAGGAATGGCCGCGAGCGCCATAAGTATCGGCCTATTCGACACTTCCTGTCCAGGCAAGATAGGGTGTTCATCCTTAAATGAAATACCCCTTAAAAAGAACTCTTCTACTAGGTAAGGCAGATAGTTATCCGCAGGCAGATGGCCGGTTATCGTTTGTACTTTGACATGCAGATTATGATTCTTGAAGACATAGGGGCCATCAAATAGGTCGTCCGGAAACTTTATAGCGGCATGGCTGACGGCAATGCAAAGCAGCGCCAAAAGTAACCAGGCGGACCAAGCGGCTGTTACGCCTTGAGTGGTATCACTCTTTAATTGGGAGAAGATCCCGGCCTTCAACCAATAAACCGCGGCTACGGTATTAACGCCAAGCAAAAGGGCTATAGCAACGGGTTGCTGGTGCGAAGGCATATTACCGACAAGCAAGCCTATCACCGCATAAAAAAGAACACCGATACCGGCACCATAAGTGAATATTTCCAGCCGATTAAAGTTAAACCGGTCGGCAAAGGCATAGAGAACCGCAATGCCGATGAATGGCAACGATGTTGTAAGTAACGCCGCAAAGATAGCATCAAAAAACACTGAATCAGGTGGAATAAACATCATCACGCTCCGGGTGGCATTAAAATTTTCAGCATTTGTTTCGCCCTGGCAAGATAAGTATGGTCATTCAATGTTCTAACTTGGGCGGCCTCTTGGATGTCAGATGTGTTTAGTCGGCCATCAAATATCTCCGCCATAATCTCTTCAAACTCAGTTGCCGAGTTGAATAGAATAATTTCCTTATTCGGCCGGTAATAGTCTTCTATTTCGAGACTTTCGACAAAGTAGAGCTGAGTCGTTCCGGCCATCGCAGCCTCGAAAGTCCTCGGGCCGGGAGTAGAAGGGACTAACTTATACCGGTCATTCGCATAATGGAAGTCACGACCGATGTTCAGTGTAAGCTTGGATCGCGCGTAAAAGTCGCCAAGCTCATCGTTGGATAGCCTTACGTTTTTAGCAAATGAAAGCGTGTTCTCGGGCCATTGATCCCCCCGTATTGTGGTTTTGAATTTAGCCAAAACAAGCTTAAGGTCGCTTACCAATCTCACGCGGTTCGGAAAAGCGACACCGCAGAAAAAGACGTCAATATCGTTAACGTCGGTTAACGGCCTCCAGTGTGCGGTCTTGCTCGCGGCAAGCGGCAAGTGGAAAACGCGCTCATGATCATAGTGTAGCGAGGACCATTTATCATTCGAGAAAATATAATCGGCTATAGTGCAAACCTTGGTGTTGTAATCAAATTCGTATGGGTCGTCATGCAACCAAAAAGCAAGCACAGCAGCGCTTTTATCGCATGCATACCGTAATGCAAAATAATCCGCATCGTCAGGCATGCATGACCCGAAACAGACGACCAGGTCCGGTCTGTTTTCTTCCGTTATTCTGGCGGCCTGTTCCAATGGACAATGTACGACATTGTCCATGCCCAGCAGTTGTTGAAACCCTTCCGCAACATAATTTCTCAGTACCGTATTACGATTGGTTTGATCAGGAGATGCGCCGGTGATGAGCACATGAGAAATACTCATAATACTTTCCTCCTTGCCGCTTTATAGACAGCTATTTTTATCCCATACATTACGCGTAGCGCTGTTTTCTTAGTACCGTGATTTCTGTTGTATTGGAGCAGTTTGTTAAGCAAGGATTCCAATTTCTGGGGCCTGTTGCTGATCACAGTCTGCGCTTGCTGATCATTGTTATGTTTAAACCAGGTGTTCCGGTTTAGGACGATGCCGCAGTCGGATAAAGATATTCCGGAACCGGAAAGATGTTTTTCAGTAGATGAATTTACCAAACAAAAATCCTGCAACAATTTATCGTACACGCCTTCCAGCCAGGTCATATGCCCCTCATTTGAAGCAAATAGGTCAGGCGTGATTTGTGAGCGCATTTTTTCAATTCGATCCGGCTGCGCAATGAGCTGTCTTAAGATGTCTACGACCGCGCCGGGCTCGCCTATGGGAACCTTGAAACCGTTTACGTTGTGAGTGACGCGTTCGCCGAGTGCGCCGACATCGGATACGATGGGCACCACACCGGCCCGCCAAGCCTCCGATAAGGTAATGCAATACGTTTCGGGCCAGATTGAAAGGTGCAGCGAGAGGGACATTGTTTTCAATCGTTCTACGATTGAACCGGCGCGGAATTCGCCGTGGACTTCAACATTGGGCAGTAGCAGATGTCCCAAAAGCGTCGCATAAGGTTCGGTAACCGTACCAAATATGTGAAATCGCACTCGGGCATCACGCATTTGATTTAATGCATGTATAAGTCCGTCAGCCCCTTTATTTTTAGTAAAATTACCGATGATCGCAACATGAAGCGGATCTGATGAGCGCACCTGCTTTTTTATTGGATCAAAGGGGCCATCCATTGGCATTGGAATGCCGTAAATTTGAAGTCGGTTACTCAAGCGCAGGTTCGGAAACATGGCTTTGAAAAGTGCGGCAACGTTATCCGTGTTTGCGTGGAGTACGTCGACTTGCTCAAGGGCGCGGCCAAAGAACGCGCGACGAACCTCCTGACTTCCTGCTGCGGCATTGTCCATCGCATTTAAGCAAATATCGCAGCTCACTGGCGTTAAGGCGGCTATATTGCAATAGCGGCCTTGATACCCGATTAAGTTGAAGTGACGACAGATTGCATAATAATCGTGCAGGCTGGCGACGCTGGGTATGCCTAAGGCTTTTGAAATAAAGGGCAGTGAAGGCGTATGTCCAATCAAGTGTTGAAAATGGACAAGGTCGATTTCCAGTAATGACAAGATTTCCGAAAATTTTCGCTCCCGGTTTGGACATGAAAGTACGGTGTCGTCAATATCATTCTCGAAATGGTGAGACTGGATAACGGCCATATCTTCGTCATACAAGGTATATCTTTTACCGAGCGGCAGCACGGTACGGTCGACAGAATAAATAAAAAATCTGAAGCGCTCTTTGAGTGATTTTATAACTTCCTGTTGATAGACTTCTACGCCGCCATAAGGTTGAACATTCAATATATTGTGCGTAACAAACAAAATTTTTGGGCGTTGTTGGTTATGAACAAGGGCGCGTTCCGGTTTATCAAGATTAGCTATTTCGGAATAAAGGGTATCTATTCGATGGGAATACAAATGGGCATTTAATGCATGTTCTTGCGCGGCCTTGGCGATAGCTATTCGCTGGTCCGGATTCGACAAAAAGAATTTAAGTTTTTCAATGCATTCCTCGGGCGTAACAAAGCCGGCAAACTCCGTATCTTCATCAAAGTACCGGCTTACCTCCGGCAATGACATGTCAATTAATTGAAAACCGCCTGCCAGCGCAACCTCGAAAAGACGTGGGCCGGGTGTCTGTGCCGCTGATATATTTCCAGACGCAGAGAAGTCACGATGCAAGGTCAAGGTTACCCGGCTTCGATTTGAAAACTTGGCAAACTCGGAATTGGGCGTCTGCCATAGGTAAGCGCTGGATGCCATGTTAAGGTTCGGCGCCGGTATATGCGGATTGTATGGCAATGCAAGCTTTACCTTTAGCCCGCCTAAACCGGACTGAAGACGCTTAATAAACTCTACCCGGTTTGGCCATGCGGTGCCCACAAAAAAAAGGTCATACAGAAAGCCGTCGTCCTGTTCGGAGCGAAGTTCATGAAAATGTATAGAGGGGCTCGCGGCAAAAGGGAGATGGCGGCCTTTTGGTCCGTATGCGTCGACGCTGCTACTATTATTTGTGAAGACGAGATCAAAAAGATCCGCGTTCACTTTATTAATACTGTTCTCATAGGGGTCTTCAGTGACCCAGAGCACGCTGGCGCCACAAACCGAAGCGAGGCGAGCACAAATGCCGCGCTCAATCTCTTCGCCATCAAAAGCGACGAAAAGGTTGCAATTGTTGGCAAGGGCTCGAGTAATGGCATTGCCGTAGTCGGCATTTACAATTATTTCAGTTTGTGGATGCGCCTCAAATGCTTCCTTGATTGAGAGGCAGATATAATGATTCGGATTATTTTTTTTAGTGTCTAAGAGTAATACTCGCCACTTTTTTGTTATCTTCAACGTTATCTCACTTCTTAGTGTGCTTGGTGGTAAAGAAATTTTTTGAAGCTCTTAATGGATAAGTTAATCGCCAACTCGTTGATGCCAAAATTTGCTGCATTTCGCATTCCCGCTCCTTTAAAACCTGAGTGAGGCTGGCGATCAGATCGTCACGTTCGACTACGGCTTGATTGAGGCCTGCGATCTGACTGACGCGTTCGTCCACAATCTGGTTGAGGTTGGCAATATGTCTGTCGCGGTCGGCCGCGGCTTGGTTGAGGTTGGCGATCAGGCTGACGCGTTCGTCCACAATCTGGTTGAGGTTGGCAATATGGCCGTCACGTTCGGCCACCGCTTGGTTGAGGCTGGCGATTTGTCCATTGCGTTCGTCCACGGCTTGATTGAGGTTGGCGATTTGTTCGTCGCGTTCGGCCAGTTTTCGTTCCTGGGCGAGTCCGTATTGGGCAAGGCAGTTTATCTCTCTGCCTGTCCAAAGTAGTCGCCATTTATCGAACAACTGCTCACGGCCTTGTCGCTGCATATCTTCGCTTGCTATCAGGCCCACGCCGGAATCCCCCCGCGCCCGGTAGACCGCACTAATCTTGTCTACATGCAGGAACGATGTACGGAGTGAAAGTTGGAGCCAGAAATCCCAATCCTCATAAACGTCCATATTCTCGTCGAAACGCGCGCCGCCTTCTCCGATTAGGCTATGGGAAAACAGCAGTGCATGGATGGGTATGAAGTTGGATGCCAATAATCTGTTGCGATCAAAAGGGAGGTTAAAATACCCATCCACGTTCCCCTGATCATCTTCCACCCGAACGCCGCCATAAACTACTGTGGTTTGCGGATGCTGATGTAGCGCCTGGACCAAGTCGGCGATATGCTCAGGATCAAGCGTATCATCATCGTCTAAAAAACCGATAAACTCACCTTTAGCTGCCGCTAACCCCTGATTTGCCGCACCACTGCGACCTATATTTTGAGGTAATTGAATTAATTGCAGCGCAGACACTCGTCGAGCAAAATCATTCACGACAGCACTGACATCTTCACCTCCATCATTGATAACGACTATCTCGATATTGGGATAAGTCTGCATGCAAATCGATTGTAAGGCTTCTTGTAAAAAATCCGGACGGTTTATAGTTCGAACGATTAGGCTAACAAGTGATGATGTCTTGCTGTCGTTGTTAGGAAAATCAGCTTGTGTCATATTTCAGCGTTATTGAGATTGGGTAACAGGGCAGAGGCATACTGCGATTCGAGTTAGTCGAATAGAAGTTTTTCCAAGCGAAATCGCATATTAAGCATGCTTGTAATTATACCACCCAAGTGCTTATTATTTTCGGCTTCTATAAAGGCTTCGGCGTATTGTGCGTGTCCTTGGCTTGGCAAGTACAGGCCACGATAGCGGGAAAGTCCCATGCTGGCGGAAAGATAATCACAATGTGCCAGTGGTAGCTGATAATGGTTAATAGCTTGCTGTTTAAGACTAATAACGCTACTGATGTCAACGACATGGGTGGCGGGCACCGGACTCCATATTTCGTAAAAAAACAGACGCTTAGCGGTTTTGTGTAGTTGCCAGAGGTTAAAAATCGATTGGCCTATGGCGACGTGATCGCGATGGTAGTCAAGCACGGACGGCAAAAACAGCCAATCAGGTTGAAATTGCTGCATAATTTCAAGTACTTGTTGTTCAAACTGGGGATGATTGCGAAAACTGCCATCCGGTTCGTTCAGGAATAGCCACTCTTGTATGCCCAAGGTAGTTAAGGCAGCTATAGCTTCTTGCTGACGAATAGCTATCGAACCTTCCGGCAAACTGCCGGCACCGCCGCCGTCAGTCACAAAAACTATTTTAACGGCACAGTTATTTTGTCGAAGCAGTGCCAAAGTGGCGCCGCAACCAAGGGTCTCATCATCAGGATGAGGAGCGAAAACCAGCACCTTGCCGTGATTGATCAGCGTTAAGGGTTTAGGTAATGGGCATGGCCTCAGCTGAGCTATTCCGGCTTGCCGCCAGTTATTGATAAATTTTTTCATATTGGTCAGTGACGGTTTTGATGTCAGGCCACGATTGAGCTCTTTGCAGGCCGCGTTCGGCAATAGTTTGCCTTGCATTCTTATCATTAATTAAGTGTCGGAGTGCGTCTGTAATGGCATCGAGATTGGCAGCGACCAGCACGCCCCCCGCATCGACAATTTCAGGTACCGCTCCTACCGCTGTACAAAGTATCGCAGCGCCGGCAGCCATGGCTTCCAGATTGGCCAAGCCGAACGATTCCGATGCCGAAGTGCTGACATATAAATCCGTAGCGCTTAAATACAAGCCGACGTCATCCGTGCATGCAAATTGAATGTCTCTTTTTAGCCGCAGTTGCTTGCCAAGTTTTTGCAATGGCTCATGCTCGCCTTCGCCCAAAATAACTAATTGAATTGATTCGGTGTTGGCTACTTTGGCACAGGCTTCAATTAGCAATGGGAGCTGTTTGACGGGGGCTATCCGACCTACGCTAAGTATGTAGAAAAGCTCATGGCTCCAGCCAAGTTGCTGGCGCGCTATTTGTTTTTGATAGCAATTGAGATTTGGACGGGCATGATAAACCGCATGCCAAGTATTGGGTATCGATTGGCAATTGAGGTCCTCCGCTAGCTGAGCAACGGCACTATGACTGGGTGCTACAACCCAAGCCGCGCTACCTAATGTCCGCGCTTCCCACTTGCATAGCAATGACAATAGGTACGGGCTCAAACGTACGCCGTCAGCATAGATAGCTTGACTGTAACTGCCGAATCCATGCTCGGTTACGCCCCATCTGGCTTTGGGGGATGACGCAAGTAACGAAAAAAACCGATAGCCTGCGGCTATAATAGGATCGTGGCAATGCACGTGAGTGTAATGTTGTTTCGAGCACGCTTTAGCGGCAAGTCTACCCATATTAAAACGCTCTAAAAAAACGCAAACCAGTGTGCCGAAGTCAGTCCGAGAGCTAAGCCTGCCAAATAGTCTGCACGCTAATCGCTGTAATTTGTCTTGCCATAGCAAGGCCCGAGCGCTCAAATCCGCTTGGCAAATATAATCCGCATCAACGCCCCTACGCTTAAATTCGGCAATTAACGGGGCGAGGCTTTGGCCGAGTCCGTAGCGCTTATCAGCAAGTGTTTCACGGGTGACCATGAGAATCCGCATTATTTAATAATCCTTGAGTTAATCGTGCTGCCAGGAATCCTGCTTGGTTTTTTTGATTACCTTTAAATCGTAGTAAAAGGTTATTGGCGCTAATATAGCCGGATGTTTGTTGTTAGCGAAAGTCCGTGTCTCCGCCCATCAACCACCAGCGATCTTGCAATTCGCTAGCAGGAATGCCCGGCGTCCAGCAAATATTGGGCAGCGGAATATCGGTCGGTGTTATCTCGCCGGTTTCACCGGACAACAAAGGCGCATGCTGCGCGGTGATCCAGGCATATGCCAGCGGTTTGTCCAGATTCCAAGCCAGGCGACGGACATTGTGGACCAATATGGGCATATGTTTTGGCGGGGCAATGAGGTCCAAAAGCTCCACGCTGTCCTCCAGTATACGGACTACGAAGATGCCGACGGGGCTGCCTGTCCAACGCGAAGAAACCAGAAACACTTGATAATTTAAAGTTGGATGGCTGAGATAGCGGCGCTCTAAGTAATTCCAATCACGGACTCCGACGACTTGATCGCGCAGGGCTTCGGCCATTTGGTTCCATAATCGGTCAACTATCGTATGCTGATCGGGCTTCAGGATACGGGAGCGCACCTTTAAGCTCGGGCGGGCTTGCAGAGCCGGCCAAGAGACGCGCATGATTTCTCCGACTTGCTCGTAAAGGCCCAAGCGAGTGCCCAGGCGGCATGCCCTTTCCGAGGGGAATCCGAAGGCCAGGGAAAATACCTTGCCATGTCCGACAAAGCGCTCCGAAAACTTTGCGGCCGCCAGGAAAAAAGGACCTTTACGCGTCAGGACTCCGCGTTCCTGCGGATGAACCATCACGTCGCCGATCTGCACCGCGGTTGCCGAGACGCCGAATAATTGAACAGCGCGCGGCAATCCGCCGTAAAAAGCGACGGCCTGATCATCGCGCCGCACTAACGCGCCCAGGGTGTCCAAGCCTTGGTATTTCCAACGCCAGAACGCGGGAAGCATTTCATGTCCGAAAGCCGCCCGGAATAAGCTTAATAGCTCGGTTTCATTTTCGGAATGCGCCCATTCCGTTACCCAGGCGCGCTGTTCGGGCGCTTTTTTCTTGAGCTGTAAAAAACCGTATCCGTAACGCCCATCATTGTATTTACTTAGATGATTTTGGACGGCATGGATCAGGCCGTCAATTTCTTCGATCGGCAAATCGAGATCATGAACCAAGTCTTCGCGATACCGTGTAACAGCATCCAATATATAGGCATTGGTCGGCGCGGCCTGACTGCTTAGGTCAAGTTGTTTGATGGTATCGAAACCCCATGTGTCGCCCAGGGATATGTAATCATCAATCAAGGGTAGCCCCGGCTCCGAAGGTGAGGATTTGCGTAGCGATACCTCATCCATAATGATGATTTGGCCGTTGTCGCGCAGTAAGTTTGAAGCTTTTCCGAATAGGGTTGCCGTATCGATGTATTGAGCGCTTTCCTGGAAAATAATCAGATCGAATTTTTGCGCATCGGCAAAGTCCTCCAACTTTTCACAGAAGATGGATAGGCTTTCTCCATGGAGATTTTGTGCGTAGCGGATTTGGTTTGTATCAGGAGTGATTCCAGTCGCGTCATACCCCATCTTTACCAAGTTGGAGAGCGTAGTGCCTAAGCCAATGCCGACCTCAAGAACTCTGCATGGACAAGGCGGCAAATGCGAGAAAAGAAGATCGGTTGCGCGCTGTTGCGCCTTTTTGATGTTTGGGTTGCCTTGTTCGAACAGTCCGTAGTGCAGATATTCGAAATCGCCGTAGTCCTTGCAGAGGATATGGGAGTAAGCATTCAATGGGAATGTAAAGTCTTTATAAGACGCCATGATTTATCTTCGCCGTATTATTTGCTCAAACTGAATACAATGCCGCTATCAGCGAGTGTCTGTAATGTCGGTTGCTTCACCAATAACAGGTTTTCAAGAATCGGACGGGAATAGCCGCAGGCTGCCGCTGCCTTTATAGCGGCATCGGCGATCGAGGCATTGTTCTGTTCTCTTAATTTCAATGAGAGCCCAATAAAATCAAGTTCGGTTAAGCAGCTCAACTCTTGCTTTAGGTTATCATGCAAAACAGGCGACCACTCCGTACCGTTATAGGCGACGACGGTAAAGCCATGGTCTGCAATCCATTCCAGCCATTTAATGGGTTGGACGCCGGCTTCCATCATGGAAAGAGGGGAGAATTCACATAAAATTTTTACGTTCGGACTATCGTCCAAAGTGTTGCTTAATCCACGCAAGGCGAATGCTTCATAGCCTTCAATATCGATCTTGATGAAATCGAGAGGGGCTAGGGCAAGGTCGTCGCCACGGCAAACAGTTACCTCCATGGAAGATCCATCGCAGCAAATAGAGTCATAGAGTCGGTGCATCCCAACATTGTCTTTGCTTCGAAAAAGTTTGGCGGTGCCGGCAGCCTCACTAAGCGCCAGCGCATGCAAACGAACGCGCTCTGTCTTCTGGAAATCCTGGGTATTTGCATCCAATAAGGCGAAATTATCCGGATCAGGCTCAATCGCATTGACAATGCCCGACGGTCCAACCCAATTTGCAAACAGAGCGGTGTAATAGCCCATGTTAGCGCCGATATCGAGCACTCGATCTCCGGGCCGTATAAGAGCTTGTGACAATGCCGTTTCGATCGGTTCGAAAATGCCGGTTTTAGCTATTTCCAAGCTGTCGGCACGGTCGACCCAAAATGGGCGCCCGGTAAATAACTTGGCCAATTGCCACGCTGTATTCTTCGAAGGCAAGATAGCCGTGGATGGAGCGTGGTGGCCCGCTGAGGAATGCCAATGACAGGCTAGTTTCACTAAACCCGGCGAAGGCAGCGCATCCTCGATTTTAATGGTGGCGACACCCTGCGCGCTATCATAAATATGAATGGCGTCCTCGCTGGCCAGGTAAACAGCCACATGGTATTCCCCCTTGCGCAGTGGCAAGCTAGGGAATTCGATGGTTACTTCGCCTCTTCCTCGTTCGTCGCGCTCGATGACAATATTTTCAAAGCAGCTGACTGCGCAGGTTACGGTCACCAGTGTACCGTAATCAATAGTCGCGCCTACGGCAGGTGCCGGCAGTTCAGGATCGGATTCGAATTGCAGGCGGATGGACAGATCGTTTTCGCCCGGAAGCCCATGCAACATTCGACCCGCCGTGCCGTCCAAGCTGACTTCGACATGGCTGAGGCGAGCGTGGCCTTGCGGCGACGGAGGGCAGGCCGTTATCGGCACGGCAGATTCGGCTTTCACCTCGCCGATATTGCCGAGCAGAAAGTCGCTGTAGCGCCGTACCACTTCCTGTGGTTCGCCCAGCAGCATAAGTTCGCCATGCTCTAACCACAACACCCGATCACAAAAAGCTTCCATTTGATACAAGGAATGAGAGCAGAATAAAATGGTCTTGCCGGCTTCCTTCATGCCGCGGATGCGCTCGAAAGATTTGCGGGCGAACTCGCCATCCCCTACCGACAGGGCCTCGTCCACCACAAGAATATCAGGATCTACGCTGGTCGCCACAGAGAAAGCCAGGCGCACATACATGCCGCTGGAATAGGTTTTAACCGGTTGGTCGATAAAATCGCGGATACCGGAAAAATCCACAATTTCCTCGAATCGTTCGCCAATTTCCTGCTTGGACAGTCCCAGAATAGAGGCGTATAAATATACGTTCTCCCGTCCCGAAAATTCCGGGTTAAATCCGGATCCTAATTCCAGCAAGGCAGAGATGCGGCCATGTACATCGATGCTGCCGGAGGAGGGATTCAGGGTGCTGCAAAGTAATTGCAGCAGGGTGGATTTGCCCGCGCCATTACGCCCGACAATACCCAGAACCTCGCCGGGCATGATATCGAAGCTGACATCGCGCAATGCCCAAAATTCACGGTAATATTGGTGATGTCCTCGCCGGAAAAACTGCTTTAGACGATCCTGCGGTTGAGCGTAAAGCTGATAACACTTGCTTAGATTTTTGATGCTGATGGCGACAGCATTCGTATGTGCTGATACCGCCTCTTGCGGCAATTCAATTGGTTTCATGTTATCGGCCTTCAACCTGATTTGGGAGGGTCAATTCTTCCGGTAGACTGTCTCTATTATGTCCCATTCGTGTTATTGCATCCTGACGTAAACGATTGAAAGTTTCTATCAGCATCAAGCTGTATTCTTTTGCCAACGCCAAGTCCTCGATAAATTTTTCAGCGTCGGTCATGTATTCATGCACCAAGCGGTTGCGAAGATTGCGCGCTTCAAGCCATTGTTCCGTGCTGGTTAGTACGCCTAGTCGCTCAGCGCGATTGAGTGTTTCGATTTGACTGCCGGGTGTTTCAGCGAGCGCAAGCAGCCAGCGAGGAAATAGTTTATCCGCCATCGTATCTTGCATTCTGCCAAATCGGGATACGAAGGCTTCCAGTTGCTCTGCACAACCGGGATTTTGCTCAAGACTGATTACCCACTCCACATCAATCGTTTGGTTGGACAGGCTGCCCCAACTATAGGACAGATGCCTGCCTTCTTTTGCGACTATATCCAGCGTATGTAAAAAGCGCAGTGCCGGTAATTCCAAGATTGAACTCATAATCTTATTCCCGTCATGGAGGCTTGCTCGTGTATCGATTGCCTTGGCGTTGAAGGGTCAAGCACAAGCACATCAATAGGCTGGTCGCCGATACGTAATTGGAGCCTGGCGGTAAGCTGCATGGTTTTACGTTCAATCTCAGTCGTAGTCGACGGCAGCTCAACGAGCAGATCGATATCGCCGCCCCGTGCATCATCATTTATCCTTGATCCGAAAAGTTTTACATTCGCATCAAGGCCAAAAATTTCTCGAACGGTATCTCGAACAATTTGCTGCGATTGTTGAGAGAGTCTCATTGTTTAGCTCTCCGCCGAGCGAAGACCGCATTGTGGCGTCGGCAAGGACATCTTCTATCCGTACCCATGTCGGATATGGGCATATTCCATGGAATGGGATTAAAGAACATCGGCAAAGCCCTTTTTGGTTTTTTCAAACCAGAACAGTCCTAACCAGGCGACAGCGATGGAAATGATGCTGTAAATGGCTAGATAGCTCCAATTCGGTTGGAGTCCCCACACTAAAATATTACGAACCTGTTCAACAATTAAAGTGAGCGGGTTCATAAACAAGTATTGGCTTACAGCCACCGGCAGGGAACTCAAAGGGTAAAAGATGGGGCTCATAAACATTATTACGGTGAGCGTCATGCCGACAATCTGACCGACATCACGGATAAAAACCCCGATGGACGCCAGTATCCACGATAAACCCATAATCAGTAACAAAAACGGCAGCAATACGACCGGCAACCACAGCATCGTCCAGAAAAAATCATGGCCGAGCACGGTCAAAAAAATCAGCAAAACGAGTATGCTGATGCCGGCATGGAAAAGGGCGGAGCCCAGCGCTATCCAAGGCAATATTTCCAGAGGGAAAATAACCTTTTTGACGTAATTAACATTGGCCAGAATCAGTCCCGGTGCGCGCGAAATACATTCGGAAAACAGGTTAAATACGATCAGTCCGGTAAACAACACGAGAGCAAACTCGTATTTATCGGTGTTGCCTTGTCCCCATCGGGCTTTGAATACAAAACCGAACACGAAGGTGTAAATTATAAGCATCAGAACCGGATTAACGAACGACCATAGCAAACCCAGAAATGAGCCGCGATAACGACCGATAACTTCACGTTTGACCATTTGCAGGATTAGGGGGTAATTTCTTTGCAAGCTGAGAAATAGGTTTAAAAAGCGGGGCATTGTCGAGTTCAAAATAAAATCAAGGGGATACGCAAATATTAAAAAATCATTATCGCAGATAAAAATTATCTGCGCGATAAGTGTTTTTACTGATGGTCCAGGGTAGGCTACCGGACGGTTCACTGAAAAATAAGACAATATTTCAATGCGGACAAGCCAACTTATTCGTCTTGCTCTCCGCTTGCAATATGGTTCAAGTACTGAATATTATTGATCTGCAAGGCATTGCCGTTACGCACAATAACACCATTTGTTTGTAATTTTTGAAATACACGGGTGACGGTTTCTCGTGTAACGTTGATCATGATTGCAATCTCCTGATGAGTTGGAGCGAGTGTGATGACCTGCTCGCCGGTAGGGGTCTTTATGGTTAATTGAATCAGTTGGGCGCAGACGCGTTGCAACGGAGAGGGCATGGTTAGCAAGGTTCGCTGGACAAGCGTTTCGCGTAAGCGTCGAGCCAGTCGGGCATTGATAATGGCGGCTACCTGCGGGATCTCGTTAATAAGCTGCACAATGATTTTGGCGGGTACGGTAACGAAACGCGACGGCGCCAAAGAAACCACAAATTCATGAGTAGGCAGTTGATCCACAACGGCAAGTTCGCCAAAAAAATCGCTCGGCTCCACAAAATAAAGCCCCGCTTCCCGGCCATCGAGAGTAATATCAACCCCCTGCAGTCGTCCATCCAGCAATAAGCCAAGAGAGTGAGCGTGTTGATTTTTCTCCATGACAACCTTGCGTCGGGGCACCTCTACCAGTTGCGCATACTGACTGAGTGGACGAATAATATCATCGGGAAGCGACTTGAAAAGATCAAACTGCTTAAGGAGCAGCGGGTCAACCGACATGAGGGGGCAAATTTTTTCTCAAAAACTAAGGAATCCCTTTATACAGATGATGAAGAGTTTTAGGGGCGGTAGTTAGAGTCTGGTGCTAAGCGTCACGTTTTTATTATAGAGCACTCACAGACTGATCGCCACTATTTTGGGGCATAGGCGGATCAAGCCAATCTGGAGCCATACTCCGAACGGTTGAATTTTCAGTTTTACATTTGGCAAATATTGTAAATAGCGATTTATTTTATCCAGTTTTTCCCTAACCTTGCCGGCACTTGCTGAAGTGTTCTGGACAAATGAAATTTTGGAATGTGGGCTCGAATAAATTCATCCCCACAGATTTGTTACCAGGCTATTCTCACGCCCAGCCAGCCTTCCAGCGTATTCATTTCAAACAGGCTGATGTTGCTACTTTGATTTTGCCATTTGGCGCTCGCCACTCCCCGCCAATTGTCGGCGACCACACCCAGCGGCCAGTCATAATCCAGCCCCAGCCCTATCCGGCTTATATATTTTGTTGCGCCATTACTCAGCCAGGGACTGTAGGCTTGCGTGTCATTGCTTTGCAAAACATTGGCGTAGGCTTTTACAAAACTGTCCTGGATGATTACATCCGTAAACCAGACTCCAGTTAATTCCAGCTTGCCTCGCCGTTGATCGCCTCCGGGGCGCTGACTGGTTGCCCAGTCCCATCCTGCACTGATCGCAGCACTGTACAAACCTGCCTTTGTATCACAAACTACGCCAGTCATCAGGCCTGCATAACGACTATCCAGCAACGGCCTTCCATCCTGTCTTTGCCACAAAAAATCCCCTCCTATCTGCGGCTTGCAGTATCCCCACTTCTTCCCTGTGTGACGCAACATCAACTGGCCGGTATACAAATAGACATCGCCACCGTAACGTAAGGCACCGAATCTTAGGGCGCCGCCTGTCTCCCTGCCATCGTCGTCGTTTTGCATAAGCGAGGTTAGCAAATTGGTTCCCTGATAGTCTGCGTAACCGCCGTATTCTGTTTGCCGGTTAAAAAATTCACCCGTCACCTGCCATTGCAATCGATCAGCCATTGTTCGCATGGCGTTTGCCGTCAGCTGTGATTCAACTCCAAATCCGGCTTGTTTGCGAAATTGCGGCTGCAACTCGACAGCTACAGGACCGGATGGCAGTGTTAACTGGATGCTTGGCTGGGAAGGCGCCTGATTTAGATTATCACTGTATCCGCTCCGTATTTGCAAACCGGTATTGATTTGCCATTGTTGCGGAGGAGGGACGCTCGGCTGGACCGGTTGTATCTTGGGGTATGCGCCATTCTGACTGTCTATCCCCGCCAGCGCCTGGTTATATTGTTCTACTGCGCCGTCGGCCTCCGGATACTGCATCAATACGCCTTCCAACAGATCGGCAGCCTCTGTGTAGCGCTCCTTGACATTAAGCGAGGCTGCATAACGCACCAGCCAATCCGGATCTTGACTACAGGCTTGAAGGGAGTCTTCGTTTAGCGCTTTGTCACAGGCATTTGCCGTACTCATTGAAAGAAAGCCACAGACAATCGTCAACGCTATGAATTTCCGTTTAAAGCTCACTCGCCCGCTACCGCCAACTCCGCTCCCGGCACAAACAGTTCTGTCGGCTGCCGTCTGTCTTTTAACAAAAAGTTGCCCAGGGATACTATTGAAACAGACTCATTCCAGGCTCTTACAACGTTTTCGCCGCAAACTATGGGTTGCGAAAGTTCTCCTGTCATGGATTGCAAGTGTATCGCCGTGGTAACGGTCTTGCCCAGCAGCGCATGGGTTCGACGTCCAGCCGGACCGAACGACCCAACTAATACTTCGCCCTGCTCTATACCGATACCTATAGCCAAAGGCGGCAACGTGTTAATTCCGGTTTCAGCGCCAAACAGCCGCTCCCCCGTCAAGACAATGCTTTTGGCCGCGCTAAGCGGCCGCAGGTCGCTATCATTGTTACGCCACACGCCCATCACGGCATCGCCGACATATTCTTCGACAACCCCCCCTTCCTGATGAATGATTTTGCTGGCAAAGGTATAGAAGCTATGCAACAGCGCTCCCGCCTGTTCCGCCGGCAACTGGTCGCACCAGGCTGAGAAGTTTCTTAAGTCCGCATAAAGCACAATAACTTGCTCATGATGAGCATTGAGTGTGCTACCGGGTTCTTGTTGGGAGATCTGTTTGGCTACATGAGCAGGCAAATAGCTGGAAAGGTTGCGGTAAAGAAGGGCTCCCTCGACACGACTATTCAGATAGCCTTGCGTAGTGAGCAATGTCACCAAAGACAGTATAAAAAATACGGCAGATATCCACGGTAACCAGAGACTGCCGATCCAGAGCAAAATAGCATGCAACACTGCGGTTGCACCCATCAATAGCAATCCGGTTAAAACGGGTCCATAGACCCGCATTACGCCGCCCCGGAAACGGCTGACACTCAACAACAGTAAGGCCGACAGCGCCATCCAGCCGACTTGCGCCAGCATTGCGCCGCGAGGCTGATAAGGCATCCGGCCATCCAGTAGGGCTGTCATCAGTTGCGCATGAACCTCGACGCCACTTACCGCTGCCGCCTGCGGCGTCGGAACTGTATCTCCCATACCGAAAGCAGTCGCCCCCATTAGTACCCAAGCGCCTTGCAGGTAACCGGTCGGCACGTTCCCTTCCATGACATCCTTTGCAGAAATAGAAGTGATATTCTCTCTGGATGTCCACCAAGGCAACAAAATATCGCCCTGTTCATTAAGAGGCACTGAAAAACCCGGCAGATGAGGATGACTTAATGTTGCCACCGGATCCAACCATTTTGTACTGTAAGCAACGGCAAACTCGGGCGCCACTCCCGCGCCTTCGGCAATCGCGGCCAACGCCAAGGCGGCATAGCCTTTATTTCGGTAACAGATAATTGCCGGCAAATAGCGCACGGCGCCATCCGCCGATATCCGCGGTGTGATATGACCGGCACTTGCCGCACGAAGGTTGGGAGCATTGCCTATTGCGCCGTTAGCCTCCGGGAACAGGCCGGGGCAAACCCCGGAGGGCATGCCTCCTTGTAGTATCCCCATATTTACCGGTTCGTCGGCACCGATAGCCAATACCTGCGCCAGTACGGTCGGTGTTTTTAGCAATTCTGCCGCCAACTCGTCGTCTCCGGACTTCGAATCAGGAAAGGCAATATCAACAACACGCAGGGCAACCCCCTGTTCTGTCAAACTTTTGAATAGGGCAGCCGTACGCTCACGGGGCCACGGCCAAGCGCCGTAACGGGCAATGCTGGCTTCATCAATATCAATCACGACCACTCGTCGTTCCCGGTTGACGGAAGCGCTCATAAATTGCCACAGGCGATCGCCCACAGCAGCCTCAATGTTGGAAAAGGACTCCGCCCAGAAAACACTGGCAGTCAAGGTCAGCGACGCAGCCAATAAGAAGGGCGTTAGTCGGTTTTTAAGCAACGATTCATCCATCATTATTTTTTTGCCCAGTCCGTAATTCCGTTGAAGGTTCCTAATTCAACGTCTTTCTTGAAAATCATGCTCGCATACGCGCCATCCGTTGAGATGACTCCTGCTACGCCGCTGCCGCTAACAACATTCCCAGCATTAAAAATGCCATCGTTCCCGATCTGTCCGGCGCCATCGAGAACTGCCGAACCCGCTAGCGCATGACTCATTTCCAGATGGGTATTAAACTGGCGTTGTCCAAAATCAACTTGCAGTGTCGCCGCATCTAATCGGCCAAGCGAACTTTCCTGATTCCCCAGATTCCCCACAAAATGAACTTGTCCTTGTTCTAATTTAAAATCATACACACCTGCCCGAGGCTCTATCTCAGACAAAGCGGATGGAGCACGAAAGAGTGAGAAATATCTGTTGCCGACGGTGACAACCCGCCCTTCCTGCGCCGCGGCAAAGGTATGGCTCATGGCGTCCCCTGGCAATTGACCAACAAATGGCGAACGCCCCCAGACAAATGGCGATGGCTGCTGAACCGGCGGCAATGGCTGCTGAACCGGCTGCGATGGCTGTTGATCCTGTTGTAATGGCTGCTGAACCGGCTGCTGAACTGTTTGCAATGGCTGTTGATCGGACACTGAAGGCTGCTGCGCAATACCTAAATGGGTAGCAACGTCAGCGGCTTTTATTTCTGCCGCTGTCATGCGACCTGACGCAACCGAAGGGGAATCTGCGGACTGCCCCGAATTATCGCTGCCGGGGTGACTCGCCTTCGATATGATCGCCGAATCAAGCGGCACAATTTTTTCTCTTTCCCTGCCGCCACTGAACTCAATCATGACGCTGCCCATTGTTTCGGATAAGCGTGTTGAGCCTGCACAGGCTCCCAGACCATTGACAGAGCATTGTGCATTTAGCGGGGAGATAGCAATAGCGCCTGAATAGACTCCGGCCCACATTTTTTCAGGTTCAGCACGGACCACAAAATCCGTTCCCAACACACCAATCGCCGTAATCGGCGTGTTTAAACGAAACCTGTCATGGGCAGCTTGCGTAGCCTTTCCGGAAATACTACGAACGACACCCGCCTCAAGGTTGAAGCGGATAGCGCTGTTTTTGGGTTGCAGCTTATCGTAGTGATAAAGTTCGATGCTGAGACGGCTATTGGGGCGCAAGCTGATCGTCCCCTCATCCACAAAGCGTAAATGCACATGCCCACCTGCGGATGTTTCGATGGTTTCATCAACATAGACGGAGTCGCCTCGTTTCAAGGAGCGCTGCTCACTCTTTTTGTTGTGCGCCAAAGCTTGACCAATAACCAGCGTGACGCGGCCTACTTCATTCGACTCGCTTTGTTCGTCGGCGCTTAGTGGAGCGGAGATCAATGTCAACAAGATAACTGCCATGCACATAAGCCAAGGCTCGGCGCGCCACCGACTTTTGCCGGCGCGAAACGCTCTGGAGCAACACTCTTCTATTGATTCATTCATCTTGTTTCCCATGGGAAAAACCTCATCTGTTTTTAATTATTGCTTTATGTCAATTTTTGCGCTGTGTTTGGAGTCACAATTGCATGATGATCAGTCAATCCTTTTCCTGACATAAAGCTAAGCCGCTCTATGCCGCAATTTTAGACGACTAGCGACAAGCAGCCATTGGCATAGTGGACGTCACTCACCGGTGTAAAAGACTTCGGTATATTCAAATGGTCAGGTTTTCGGTTTTTTCAGAAAAACAGTGGAATTTCATAGCCGTTAAAGTTTGCATAATTTGCTTCGAAACGATTATCCAGGTATCGATGCCGTTTCTGAAGACAAGGTAAGATTTTGATTTTTAAGGATACATAAGAAAATAACTGGATGAAATCATAGCGCGTAACGCTAACGAATTAACGAATTAACGAATTAACGAATCAAGTCACCGTAAATCTGAGCGGTAGTTTATTGGATATGGAAAATGCCATATAGACAGCTGCAATGAAATGGGCTGATTGACCTCAGGCGAAGCGCTGCAAAAATCCAATGCGGATGGAGGCTCGCCAAAATACTGACGACGCGAGCAAAACTATCAGGTAGCGTGCAGTTAGAGCGCTGGGTGAATTCAACTTCGAATTTTTGAGTTCCACAGAATCCTGTTTTCCACATGCGTTGCCGTATAACGCACTCGAATTTTAAAAAATAAATCGCTATCTATATGATTTTATTTTTGTTTTTATGATGATAATTACTGATTGAAAGAAAGCTCCTCTATCAATTCAAGCCCACATATGCAAAAATGTAACAATTTTTTCAAATTGTTGTTATGTAGGTAATGAAAGTAAGTAATAAGTCCGATTTAGAAGAAGCGCTAAAACTTTGCAAAGGCGCGTTCCTATCAGCAGCCGGTTTCAGTCTGATCATCAACTTTTTGATGATCACGCCCTCTATATATATGTTACAGGTATATGACCGCGTAGTTGCCACTGGCAATTTATCAACTTTGTTGATGTTGACACTGATAGTGATGATGCTGTTTATCACTATGACCGCACTGGAATGGGTGCGCTCGCAAATTTTAGTCAAAGTCAGTACACGCTTGGAAATGCTCTTAAATCAGCGATTATTTCAAATAGCCTTTAAGCAGTCGCTGTATTCAGGCGGGCAAAGAGCAACGACCCAACCGCTAGATGATTTGACAGGCTTGCGCCAGTTTCTGACCGGCAACGGTCTATTCGCCTTTTTTGACGTGCCGTGGATGCCTGTGTATTTGGCGCTACTCTTCATGTTCCATCCGTGGTTTGGCTGGTATGCCATATTTACCGCCATATTGTTGTGTATTGTCGCTGCGGTTACTGAAAAGGTCACCACCAAAATAATCAGTGACGCTAATAATATCGCTATGGCGACGCGGGGCGCCCTAGGCAAAAATCTCAGAAATGCTGAAGTTATTGAGTCGATGGGTATGCTGGGTAAAATTAGGGAGCGCTGGATGGTTGGCGCGGTCAAAGTTTTGGATCTACAGGCCATTGCCAGTTCGCGTGCCGGTTTGTTAACGTCACTGTCCAAAATCATCCGTCTTTCTTCGCAATCGCTGATTTTAGGCTTGGGAGCTTATCTGGTGATAGAGCGCGAAATTTCGTCCGGCTTAATGATTGCCGGCTCCATCCTAATGGGTAGAGCGTTGGCCCCAATTGATCTTATTATCGGCACCTGGAAAGGATTTATCAGTGCTCGCGGTCAGTATCAACGTCTTAACGACATTTTGCGGCAAATTCCGGCCGATAAAGAACACATGCTGCTTCCCGATCCGGAAGGACGCATTCAGCTGGAAAATGCCGTGGTTGTTCCACCGGGCAGTAAATTACCGGTAATCAAAGGCATTAATTTGGGGATTGAAAAAGGTGATATTGTCGGCGTGATAGGTCCTAGCGGCGCTGGCAAGTCGACCTTGGCGCGGGCGATATTGGGTATTTGGCCTACTTTCAGCGGCGCCATACGCTTGGACGGCGCAGAAGTTTTTAATTGGGATCGTGAGCATCTTGGCGGCTTTATCGGTTATTTACCGCAAGATATAGAGCTGTTTGAAGGCACTATTAGCGAAAATATTGCCCGTTTTGGCGACATAGATCCGGAACAAGTTGTTGCTGCCGCGAAAATGGCCGATGTACACGAACTCATCTTACGACTCTCCGAAGGTTACGATACCGTTATCGGAGCCACGGGGGGCAACTTGTCGGGAGGGCAGCGGCAACGAATCGGATTGGCGCGAGCGCTCTATGGTAATCCGGTATTGGTGGTGCTTGATGAGCCCAACTCCAATCTCGATGAGCAAGGAGAAGCCGCCTTGGAAAAAGCGCTTCTACAGCTCAAGCAAAAACAATCCACCGTACTGATTATTACCCATCGCAATAACGTGTTGTCGAAAGTCGACAAGCTCTTGATTCTCAATGATGGCGCATTAGCCGTTTACGGGCCAAGAGATCAGGTCATCGCCCACTTGCAGCAGCAACAAGCGGCCATGACTGCTTCGCAACCCGCATAACTTTAAAATATTATGACAGAAAAACCCACTGTGATTAACACCCCCTCTACTGCCTTGCATACCAATGATCGATCAATTCGTAACATCGGTGCAGCAATAGTTTTTGCGACTTTCGGTTTTTTTGGCGTTTGGGCGTTTTGGGCGCCTATGGATAGTTCAGCGTTGGCGCCTGGAATTGTGGTCGTAAAATCTTACAGAAAAACTGTGCAGCATCTTGATGGCGGCATTGTTGCCGAGATACTGGTTAAAGACGGCGATTTAGTGAAAGAAGATCAGCCGCTGCTGATTCTGAATGACTCGCAAATCAAGGCCCAGTTGGGAATGGCGCGCGCTCAAAACATCACCCTTGCTGCCCAAGTAGCACGGTTGCGCGCCGAAAGAGATCAGCTTAAGCAAGTCGACTATCCTGAGTTGCTCAATGATGCCTCCGATCCTAGAGCTACAGAAGCCAAATTAGCTGAAAATAATGTTTTCAAATCCAGAATAAGCGCCCATGATGGCCAAATCGCGGTAATGAATCAGCGTATCAGCCAAATTTCCAGCAAGATAAAAGGATTACAAGGCCAAGTAGACAGTAAAAAGCAACTGATTAGCTCTTACGCCGAAGAAATTCACGATCTGAAAGATCTGCTAGCTGAGGGCTTTGCCGACAAACAGCACCTGCGCGAGTTAGAGCGCAATCATTCTTTGCAAAACGGTGAAATTGCTTCGCTCAACGCCGAAATTGCTACACATCAAATGCTGATCAGTGAAACCCGCCTACAGATTTTACAAGTGCAAAAACAGTTTCAGGAAGAGGTAACCGGCAAACTCAGCGAAGCCCAAGCCCAGCTTAATGATGCGGCAGAACGGTTGGCAGCCAACCAAGACAAACTGAACCGTATCGTGATCAAAGCTCCGGCGAGTGGCATGGTCCTTGGATTGACTGTGCATAACGAAAATAGCGTTATTTATCCGGGGCGTCCTATTCTTGAAATTGTTCCCCAGGATGCTGAATTAATCATAGAAGCCCAAGTTTCGCCCATGGATATTGATCGGGTTGCTGTTGGATTACAAGCAGAAGTCCGATTTAGCGCTTTTAAACAATCGAAAACACCCAAAATGACTGGCAAGGTTATTCATTTATCCGCCGACCGCCTTGCCGATGAGAGAGGTAATTCTTATTATCAGGCACGAATCGAGCTTACTCCGGAAAGCCGCAAAGAACTCGGCAATTTGCAATTATTGCCGGGCATGCCGGCAGAGGTTTTAATTAACACCGGCGAAAGAACGTTGTTTGAATACCTGGCCCAGCCCGCCAGCAATTTCTTTGCACGTTCATTCACAGAAGATTAATCTCCATGAACATATTCAGATATTGGCTTATAGTCATCATTTTTGCGTGCGCCCAAACGGCGGTAGCCGAGGATCTAATCACCGTTTACAGACAAGCATTGCAAGCCGATCCCCAGCTTAAAAGCGCCGAAGTCAAAGTCGAAATCGGTTCAGCGCAAAAAGGCCAAGCTCTGGGCCAAATGTTGCCGCAAATCAATTTCACCGGTAACTGGTCAACAAACAGGCAAACCGTTACTCAACAAAATCAAGATACAATCAGTAATTACCCTGGCACCCGCTATTATGTTTCTCTGAATCAAACCCTGATTGATTTTGCCAAATTTTGGGAATGGCGGCGCACATCGAAAGTAGAAGATCAATATGCCGCTGAAGCCATTCAAGCCCACAATCAACTGATGTTCAACGTGGTTGATCGCTATTTCAGTGTACTGGAAGCAGATGACCAACTTAACTTTGCCAAAGCAGAAAAACAGGCGGCTCAAAAACAGCTTGAACAAATACAAAAACAATATGCCAAACAACTGTTAAAAGTTACCGACCTCTATGCGATGGAGGCGCGGCTCGATCAAATCATCGCCAACGAGATTTTAGCGGAAAGTAAGCGGGTCACGGCTCAAGAGAGTCTTAGAGAATTAACAGGCGTAACTCCGTCCGTGCTCAATAAGCTTCGAACCACTGTTGACTACCAAGAGATCCAAGGCGATCTGCAACAATGGATTGAAATGGCGGAAAGTCAAAATCCAGCTATTTCGTCAAAACAAATTGCCATACAAGCCGCAGAAAATAACGTGACTGTTCAAAAATCCAAATATTTGCCCGTCGCTGATCTGCAACTTAACTACTACGACACCAACACCGGCTATCAAAGCAGTCAATCTCCGCCGGTGCAAGTCCAAATTGCGGCTATCAATGTCACCGTGCCCTTGTTTTCAGGCGGCACCACCACCCACCAATTGTTTGAAGCCCAGCATCGCTTGCAGCTCAGTAAAAATGATAACGAAGCCGTCATTCGCGCAATCGTTAAAGAGACTAGCGACGCATTTCTCAGTGCTAACGCCAATGCGCGGCGTATCAAAGCCTCGCAAAAAGCGCTGGAATCCACCAGAAAATCAAGGGAAGCCATGGAGCGAGGCTATCATTATGGCGTAGTAACCATCAGTGATGTCATCAAAGCAGAACAGGATGAATTTTCAGCAAAAAATGATTTCGCACAAACCAAATACGAATACATCAAAAATCGTATTCGTTTTATGCATGCCATCGGTTCGATAGCAGAGGAAAATCTGCAAGAAATCAATAGTTGGCTGGAAGCAAGTAACCCGTAATGTTGATTTAAAAGCATCTAAATTTATTAACCTGCCGATTGCCTTGACGGTAGTAAAGCCGCAACAAAGGTAATTACTGCCCTGACCGAAAAAGCGAATTTCCAACCGCCCCCTTATTTTTGCCTGTGTTCCATCGTTAGCCTGCCGTCTTCGCCAAACGTTTCGAACAGGCTGTTACTCGATTCGAAACGTCCCATCTGTGTCAAAACGTCGCGCGTCAGACCTTCCATGTTTTAAAAACCTGGAAGGTCTGTATAGCGCATGTTTCTCGCCTAACGACAGCCCGTAGACACTTGCGTATAAAGACGAGCGCAGAACGGAGCTTATGTTTCGGGAAGTTATTACCGACCATATTCCTTAGCCGATTTTTCTTTCCGTTTGAGGTCGCTTTTGCCGATCTACAGGCGCTATGACGCCCGGCATTTTGTTGTTTGCTCTTGCTTGTTGCCGTTACGCGTTTTTTTTGTAAGGCCCGCGCTTTCGCGGCTCTTGTTCTAGGGTTTGTCGGCGAATCACTGCACAGGCCGTTTTGCTCCAGGGTATGTGCTCTACCGTACCGACTACAGCCAATTTTGCGGTTAAAGTGTCTTTAAGGTTTTTGTCGAGTATTCGTCACTAAACCTTTAATCAGTTGCCGGAACAGCAACGGCTTTTTTGGTATTTAACACTTATCTCGGTAACCCGTTTCCGTTTGCCCTAAAACCCGTCATGGGTATCAAAGGGTTCATCCGCCTACAGGAATTGCCACTTAACTGGAGATGTCATCATGAACTACCTAATTAAAGTTTTTTCCGCATTTTTCTTGGCCTTGACCTTACTGACTGCCGCAGGTTGCGCATCGACGGAAAAGCACGAGGGAACCGGAGAATATGTTGACGACAGCGTTATCACCGCCAAGGTCAAGGCGCTGCTATTCGATGAGCCTAGCCTGAGATCGGGCGAGGTCAATGTTGAAACCTTCAAAGGCGAAGTTCAATTGAGCGGTTTCGTAAATTCACGGGCCGATATTAATAAAGCGGTCGAAATTGCACGTAGCGTCAAAGGCGTACATTCGGTCAAAAATGACATGCGGCTTAAATAATCAAGGAAATCATCATGGAAATCACAGACAAAGCAGCCAATCTGGCACACGAGGCTTTCGACAAGATCGCCGCCACAACCCATCAAGCAGCCGAAACACTGGGCGAGACAGGCGAGCAACTGAAAAATACCGAGCAGCAGTTGATGAAAAATTGCCGCGGTTATGTCCGCGACAATCCCATAACGTCGGTGCTTGTCACGGCAGCAGTCAGCTTTGCGGTGGGCCGTCTATCGAGCCGATGCCGGGCCAACCGTTAAATTTTATAAGTCCGGACGCCGCACTAAGCACGCGTCTCAAACGAGAGAGGTAACCATCGTGGAAACAATAGACAACGTATCACATTCTGCACATGAGACGGTCGACAAGATCGCCAATGCGACCAATCAGGCCGCCGAAGCGATTGGCGAAAAAGGAGCGCAACTAAAAAATGCCGAACAGCAATTGGTCGAAAATTGTCGCGACTATGTCCGCGACAATCCCGTGACATCACTGGGTATCGCAGTAGCGGCAGGCTTTTTGCTCAGCCGACTGCTAAGCGGTCGTTAAACGGGCGAACATCATGGCGCTGAACTCAGTAAATAATGAGACTCCTGGGCAAACCTCAACGCGCGACGACCCGAGCAAAACGTCGGGGGCGTTGGAAGATGCCCGGTCGTTATGGCAGGAGTTACGCGAGCTAAGCCATGATCGTTTCCGGCTCGCCGCGCTGGAAACGCAGCGGGCGGGTTATAGCTTGGTGTCCATGCTCATGGCGGGAGTGATGATTGCCGTCTTGCTAATCGGCGCGTGGTTGGGACTCCTGGCCGCCGCCGTGCTGCGGCTGGTTGAATATGGCGTCGCGGCGAGCAGCGCCATACTGCTTGCCGTCGTTTTCAATTTGATACTCTCGTTGCTTCTTTTTGCTGTGATACGTCGCAAAAGTCGTTATCTACGCTTTCCAGCAACCCTCCGCAGTCTTCAGTCCCAGCCCCAACAGCGCCGCAACCGGGAGAAATCATAATGGCAGCCCGCCTGCCCCAGTCTCTGACAGCTCAAATCAATGCTACCGAGCGGCAGGTGTCGAATCGTCAACAGCGGATCGGCATCCGCAGCGCTACATTGGTTCGGAAGATACATCGACAGATGACCGCTCCGGCAACTTTGCTGCTGGCTGTGGGCTTGGGCTTTATCATTGGCGAACTCACCAAACGCCAAACTCCCAAATTCCGTGGCACTGCCGATAAGCCTCAGGTTGCCGAATCTTCGCCCTTGAAAATCGCACTGAAGCTCATGACATCGGCACGCACTTTATACGCGGCCTTGCCTCTAGCCTGGATGATGAAGTCCTACTGTCAACCGAGTGCATCGGGTGAAACTCCGATACCTCAGGCCCGGCCAATATCGACTCCCAGTACAGGACATAACCACCGAAGGTCACGGTATAGCTAAGCGTTGTTACAGGCTGTCGTTTACAGCCGCGAAAAAGATAGATTACCGCGACCTGTTCCCGCACGCCCTATCCACTTGTTACGGACAATGCGTAACATCGCTAGCTGATTGCGACCAACATGATAGTTCATTCTTGGGTTCAATAACCGCCGCGGCAATTTTGGCGCGAAAAAAAACGGCGGGGAATTAACCCGCCGTTTTTTTTCGCGTCGTCTCGATTATTGCGCCGCTTTCAGATGCGTTACGGCCTCTTCGGCGGACTTTTGTGCCGCTTCGGGATGCTTCATCTTGCCGTGATCGATAGCATCATTCAAGCTCGTGATGCCGGCATCCAGGTGCTCATCGGCAGTTTTCGCATGAGTCTTCGCTGCTTCAGCATGTTCGGCGATAGTCTTGCCATCGGTGGCTTTGGCCGCAGCTTCCGCATGTTTAAGCGCTTCCGCCATATGGCTTTCCCCAGCATAAACGCCATACGAAACGAAAGTTAAAATAATGCCTGCTGATAAACCGGTGAGTTTTATATGATTGAGTTTCATATCGTTTCCTGTGAAAAAGGTATTTATGGGTATCTCGGTGCTGCCGGACATAGCAAGCCAGTATCTAAACCTGTCTGCCGCAGCGGCAATGATGTTTTATTTTTTGTCCTTGATGTCTTCCTTGATGTCCTTCTTAAGATCGCCAAAACCCGCTTGGGTCTTACCGACGTTCTTTTGAATATTTCCTTCTATCTCCATACCCTTGTCGTCCAGTATCTTTCCAGCGACTTCCTTGACTTTACCTTTGGCTTCTTCGACTCGGCCTTTTACTTGATCTTTGTTCATGAGTATCTCCGGATAATTAATTTAAGCATGGCCGCATTGCCATGACCAAAGCGCGGAATAATGTTTCCCATCGCTCGTTGAAGACAATACGCGCAAAACCGGATGTGGTCGGTGCGGCAACGAACATAGGGCGCATGCGCGGTAAATCATAATGCCGCTTAACTTTTAGGGTTGAATTCAGCGTAACGCGCGAATACCGGGGTTCGCAGGCTTATGTTCGATACCGTACCGACAATGCTTTATGCAGTAGATAGACTGGCAGCGGGTTTGTGGAATATCGAAAAGAACCTGAGTCAATCTCGAAACTTGTCGAGAAACCGATCATTTCAAAAAGTTGGAGTGCAAAATATGAAATCATTTACCCCCATCATCGCTGTGTCGCTTCTGAGTGCAACACTCGTGGGAACAACCTGTGCGGCTGACATCCATGAGAAACAAAAGGACTTGGTCGAAAAACAACAGGAGGTCAGAGAGGCTCAGAAGGAACTCAAACAGGAGGTCCGCAAGGAATTGGTCGAGACGACCCATGAAGCCAATAAGGAGATGCTGCAAGTCAGCCGGGCCAGCAAAATTAACGGTACCAATGTAAAAAACACCAAAGGAGAAAACATGGGCGGCATCAAGGATCTGGTGATTGATCCTGAGAGTGGCCGCGTAGTCTATGCCGTGGTTTCTTTCGGCGGTATTTTGGGTCTGGGAAACAAGCTCTTTGCCATTCCATGGTCGGTATTACAATGGAATCGCGAAAAAGAATATTATGTCCTCGATCTGGATAAGGAGACTTTAAAAAACGCTCCTGGGTTTGATAAGGACCATTGGCCGGACAGTTCAAATAAATGGGATTTACAGCGCGAGGAGATCAATCAGTTTTATCACGTTAAACCTTAACCGGATACCCAAGGGGGCGGAAGACTTTGAGGCTTTGAATAATCCTTTCACAGCATCAAGCGTTTAGGGTCAAAAGTACGTCCCCCGTTGCTACAAATTGCTGACAATTTCGTCGAGATGCCGATAGGTGACGGGACGACTATCGTGGAATATCAATAGACAAGGCTATGGCTTACTCCATGTCGCCAGAATGGACTGAGTTTTTTGCTTAATCTCATCAACCGTGATACCCGGTATTGCGTCGCCTACCGATTCCCCATAACGATCTGGCGGCCTAATCGGTTGGCTGTTTTTCACGCACATTGGCGTTGAAAATAGAATAGGGTGGCCGAAACAGGCGCATAAATGTCTAATTTTTTTGGAGAACAGCTATGACGTTGGATCAAATCGAAGACAAATCGGTACAACTAAAGACTCCATCAATAATAACTTCCGCTTATGGTTCCCACGCTCTGCGTGGGAACCCAGTCAGGGACGCTCCAGCGTCCCGAACCGCAGAGCGGTTCAGGCTGCATTCCCACGCAGAGCGTGGGAACGATCAGTTTATTATTGCCGGCCATACCCTAAAAGGGCGTTTATGTAAGAACAGCCTGGGCAACACGCCCAACCCAACCGCAGGGCGGCGGCAAGTAACCATCAGAACATTCTTGGCTTTTGGAGCAATGAGTCTCGTAGTCGGTCTCAGCGGTTGCATGATCGTCGACTCGCCGATTAAGGGCGTTCTGGGCACCGAGGTTATCTGGGGCGATATAGCAACAGGAAAAACCGGTTCCGCCACTCCTGCGTCGAAGGAAGGCAAAGCCTGTGCGGAGTCCATTCTGGGCTTGCTGGCGCGCGGCGATGCCAGTGTGCGCGCGGCCAAGGAAAACGGCAAAATCACAGAAGTCACTTCAGTGGACCACTCGGCGAGAAATTTCTTAAATATCGTCGGCGAGTGGTGCACGATAGTAAAGGGCCACTAGAAGCGCCTTGCTCTCTATTCGCGACATGTCTATGAAAGGGCAAGTGCGACGCATGGCCGATAGCGCGTACCTGTCTACGCGACGCAGGACAGGTGACGGTTCGCCGAATTACCCAGACCCGCGCATCCGTTTGCTGATCGCAGCCTCATGAAACATGGCTTGGCTGGTAACTCTGCGTTGGCTTGCGCCGAAGATGAATATGCCAAAGAGCCCGCCGACAAAGAGGCTGAAATTCATCTACAAAAAAAGAGCAATCGAAATAAGCCCGTTAGGGGAGCGCTGATTTAATCCTTCGACAAGCTGTTTTTCAAAACCGGATTAAGGTGCTCAGGTAGACACTCATTGCGGTAGCGACCCAAGGCCCAAAGCGGGAAAAATTTATCGTAACCGTGGTACTTCAGGTAAAACACCTTGGGAAAGCCCGGAGCATTGAAGCTCTCATCGTTCCAAAAGCCATCGGCCTGCTGGTTTTCCAATAGATATTTCACCCCGGATTGGACTTCGGGGCAGTCCGCTTCACCCGCTGACAGTAATGCCAATAAGGCAAGCGCAGTGTGGAATGCTGTGCTGATATGGAATTGCCCGCGAATCCTGCTGTCGTAATAGCTGTAATTATCTTCGCCCCAGCCGCCGTCGGCACGTTGCTTGGATTTAAGCCAAATCACGGCTTTACGAATACAAGGATCATGCTTGGGAATGCCCGCGGTTTCAAAACCGGTCAGTACCGACCACGTACCATAAATGTAATTGGTGCCCCAGCGCCCGAACCAGCAGCCATCGGTTTCCTGCTCCTTGCGCAAGTAATCGACGCAGTTGTCGATAACCGCCCGGTATTCCGGGTGTTGATTGACCAGCTTACCTAACAACATGATGCAGCGCCCGCTGACATCGGCGGTTGGCGGATCAATCAGAGCGCCGTGGTCGGCAAACGGGATGTGGTTGAGATAGTGACAGGTGTTGTCGGCGTCAAAAGCGCCGTAGCCGCCATTGCCGGATTGCATGCCCGCAATCCAGATGCCTGCGCGTTCAATGTTCCCGGCAAACTGCCTGTCATTAGCCTGAATCAGGGCATGGGCCGCCACCGCGGTATCATCAACGTCAGGGTAATAACTGTTACCGAATTGGAAAGCCCAACCGCCGCCCTGCAAGTCGGGACGCTGAATCCGCCAATCGCCCGGTTCGTCCTTCAGCTGCTTGCCGGCCAGCCAATGCAAAGCGGATTTAAGGGCTTGCCGGGTGTGTAAATCGCGTTGCCGGAGGTCGGCTTCTTGCAGGGTCAGAGCAACCAACGCGGTATCCCAGATAGGAGAAACGCAGGGCTGGCAGTAGGCCGTATCCTCTTTGACGACCAGCAATCGCTCTATAGCCGCTTTGGCAATCCGCCGCTGTTCATTATCGGCAGGGATACCCAGACAATCCATGGCTTCATAGGCGTTGACCATGGCCGTGAAAATCGCCCCCAGACCATCGTAACCATTCAATCTTTCCATGAACCAGTCACGCGCCTTTGCGGTAGCCTTGCGGCGGATGAAGCCCGGAATCAACGGCTCCAACAGACGTCCCATGCGATCAAGCGCCAGTATGGCCTTGCCTAGCGGTGTTTTGACGTGGGAAAAATAATGTCGCTCTTGATCGGGCGGCGTAACGAACAGCTCGGCAATACCGATTTTGTGCGGGTTACGCGCCTTGACTTTATAAGTGCAGAGTATGAATAGCGGAACCATCACGGTGCGCGACCAGTAGGACACTTTATCCGGGTGAAACGGGAACCACTTGGGTAGCAACATGATTTCCACGGGGATGAAGGGCACCCCGCGCCAGGGAATCTGCTCGAACATCGCCAGCGCGCAGCGCGTCAGGACATTGGCTTTGGCAGCGCCGCCCTGATTCAGTATCCACTCCCGAGCCTTAACCATATGCGCGGCATCGATAGCGTCGCCAGCCATTTTCATTGCGTAATAGGACTTGACGGTGCAGCTGATGTCGCCGGAACCGCCCGTATAAAGGGGATAACTGCCATCCACGCATTGTTGCGAGCGAAGGAAATTGGCGATCTTGACCTGGAGCGCCGGGTCGATTTCATCCATGTAGTGCATCATAAGAATGTACTCGGCGGGAATAGTGCAATCCGCTTCGAGTTCGAAGACCCAATATCCTTCTTCGTTTTGCAGGCCAAGAAGCTGAGTTCCGGCTCGTTCAATTGCGCTATCCAAATTTGTTTGCGCATGAGATGCGCCGGTGTAGCTAGGCGTTGGATCAGGAAGTGAAAAAGTCTCTGTTAGCATGTAGGTTTCTCTGATTTTACATTTTTTGTTGGAGCTTCCGGCAGCGCATTAAGGCCGATAGCTAAAATTTTTCTGTCGGCAGTGGAGGCCTGACGCTATAAAAAAACGCCGCCGCAAAACATTGCGACGGCGAATAATCTGTGTAGTTATGATATTCCCCTAGAGCGAGGCGGCTGATCTTAACGTATTGCGGTCTTTTTCATCCGCCGACGCACAGTCTAATGACTAAATTAGCCGCCGTCGGTACGGTAGCGCACATAAGGCCGTCGCCAGCGATTGGGCAAGCGCCGCGCCGTAGAGACGCGATTTTTTGGAACTAGCTAAAGCATCTTGCTAGTAATGCATCCCCGCTCATCGACACATATCAACTTAGTAAAACGGTTTAGGTATTAGCACTTATTGTTTGAATAAGCAGGGTAATATATTCTTCAGGTTCACTGGCAAAAACGACCCTTATTCACGGTTGATAGAGCTATTCAATCCTTATCACAAAAAATAGGGACATGACCTATGATTGATCCGCATAACCGTACCCTTGGGCAAAACCATATCCTCGACTCGTTATCCGCCAACGAATACAAACGCCTTGCCCCCCATCTTGAACGGGTCGCATTACCGCTCGGAGATATTATTTACGAACCCGGCGACGAGTTGCGTTACGCCTATTTCCCCACGACCTGCATCGTATCGATGCTTTATGTCATGGAAAGCGGCGCGCCGGCCGAAATCGCGATGGTCGGCAACGATGGCGTCGTCGGCGTTTCGCTTTTTATGGGCGGAGGCAGCATGCCTAATCGGGCTGTGGTGCGTAGTGTCGGTTACGCCTATCGGTTGCGGGCGCAACTACTTTTGCAGGAATTCAACCGCGCCGGCGGATGCCGCAACGGAACGCTGCACGATTTGCTGCTACGTTATACCCAAGGGTTGATTACCCAAATAGCGCAGACCTCGGTCTGCAATCGCCATCATTGCGTGGATCAGCAACTCTGTCGCTGGCTGCTGTTAAGCCTTGACCGGCTGCCTTCGAACGAGTTAATCATTACCCAGGAATTGATCGCCAATATGCTCGGCGTACGCCGCGAAGGCGTCACGGAGGCGGCCGGGAAATTACAACAAGCAGGATTGATTGATTGATTGCCGCCGTGGGCGCCTCACGGTACTGGATCGGCCGGGATTGGAAGCGCGCGCCTGCGAATGCTACCAAGTGGTCAAAAAAGAATTCAACCGACTGCGCCTCACTGTCCAGGATGCTCCATCGACAGCGTACACGCCCTTACACAGCGGCGGGCGGGTTAGAAGTGAATCATTTAGCCGCCGCCAAGCGTAGATGAAACAAGGATAATGTCACCGTAGCCAGGGTGTCCTACACACTTACCCGCAGTCATCCCGGCGAGTTTCGTCGTAAATATCGTCGAAGGAGAGAGTCAGTTTGTAACCTAGTACTCAGTCAATCTTATTTTGTCTGCTGATAATTTACTGTGGGAGTTAAGCCGCAATCAGGGACTTAGGATATGGTCGGTAATAACTAAACTCATCGTTCCCACGCAGAGCGCTCGTCGTTTCAGCCGCTGAAAAACAACCCAACCGTAACACTTGACGCCGTCGGTACGGTAACGCGCATAAAGCCGCCGAGATGATAGATCCCCAAACAGCATGCCTATAACTTTTCCGACCTCGCTACGCTAGCGCGCCCTGTCTTATAACCGTACAGAATGCTATACTTTGACAATCTCTGGCGGCTACCGGCCGCCATTTGATGAAGTCATTCCAACGTTAACTAAAAATACAAAGATTGTTTATGACTGCCCCGCATAGCCCTCGACAAAACTATCTCCTCGGAACCCTGCCTGCTGATGGATACGAGCGACTTTCCCAAAATCTGGAACTGGTCCAAATGCCGCTGGGCAAAGTCATTTACGAATCGGGGGATGAGTTGCGTCACGCCTATTTCCCGACGACCTGCATCGTATCGCTGCTTTATGTCATGGAAAACGGCTCTTCAGCCGAAATCGCCGTGGTCGGCAACGATGGCATCATTGGCGTCGCCCTTTTCATGGGCGGAGGAACCATGCCTAATCGAGCCGTCGTGCAGAGCGCAGGTTACGCCTATCGGCTCCGGGCCCACCACCTTATGCAGGAATTCGACCGCTTTGGCGGGCGTCGCTACGGGACGTTACATGATTTGTTACTGCGCTATACCCAAGCGCTGATTACCCAGATGGCGCAAACGGCGGTTTGCAATCGGCATCATTCCGTGGACCAGCAACTCTGTCGCTGGTTACTGTTAAGCATCGACCGGCTCGCTTCGAACGAGTTGACCATGACCCAGGAGCTGATAGCCAATATGCTGGGCGTGCGCCGCGAAGGCGTCACGGAGGCGGCAGGAAAATTGCAGCAAGCCGGGTTGATTGAATACAGTCGCGGCCGTATCACGGTATTAGACAGGCCGGGATTGGAAGCGAGGGTCTGTGAATGCTACCAAGTGGTCAGAACGGAATTTGATCGCCTGTTGCCCCCGAGTCCGCTGCCATAGCTCATTCGAGCGAAACTTCTACCTGGAAACCGCAAAGCGAAAGCGACACGATAGGTTCCCTTCCCTTGGCCCGATTAGCAAATGATCAGGCAGCACCGAAGCCGCCGCGACTATCTGTACGCCGGCGTACAGACCCTGGCGGGGGTTTGGCGTATGGTCAGACCACAGCGAAAAATATACGCTGCCGCTACATATCGCTCAATATTTTTCATCCTGGAAAAATCAGTTGGCGCAGGTGTAGTCCGTTCACCAGACTGGAGAGCACATGGCACATCAAACCATTAATCACTACAATGCCTCGCCCGGCGGCGCCATGCCCATCCGCAAATGGCTTGCAGGCATCTCCCAACTAACCTTACTCGGCGCTTTGCTTGCGTCCGGCTGTACTTCGGAACACTCGGGCGAGCAAGGCAATCAGGCGCAGCAAGAGAAACACAGTTCCGCCGGCAAACCTGTTCACAAGGAGGTCGGCGAAGCGTCGTGGTACGGCCCTGGATTTCAAGGCCAGGAAACCGCCAATGGCGAAACCTTTGACCAAAAAGACATGACCGCCGCCCATCCAAGTTTACCGATGGGAACCAAGGCTCAAGTAACCAACCTCGAAAACGGCAAGAAGGTCGAGGTCAGAATTAATGATCGCGGCCCTTTTATTGAAAACCGCGTCATCGATCTTTCCGGGGCAGCGGCTAATAAGCTTGACATGAAAAAGGACGGCACCAGTCAGGTCAAGATTGAGACTAAACCTGTCAAGAAAAAACGCACCACCCGCAAGTCCGCAAAGACAAAACCCGCACTCACTGAATCACTCAGTAAAGCTAAGTAATGCGCCGGTTTTCAGTAAACCGGTGAGCGCTTCAGCTGTCACCGGACGACCGAAATAATAGCCTTGACCCTCATCGCAATGCAGGGCCTGAAGAAATGCAGACTGCTCCGGCGTTTCCACGCCCTCTGCAATGACTTGCTTGTTAAGGCTCTTGCCCATGCCAATCACCGCACTGACGATGGTGGCATCGTCAGCGTTGTTGATCATGTGGTTCACGAACGACTGGTCAATTTTCAGGGTATCAATCGGAAACTGCCTCAAATAGCTTAGGCTGGAATAGCCGGTGCCAAAATCATCAATCGCAAGTTTTATGCCCATGTCCGAGAGTGCATGCAGCACTGAATCGCTAGACTCGGCATCCTGCATCAGCAAGCTTTCGGTCAATTCGAGCTCCAGATGGATGGGCTCCAAACAAGTATCCTCAAGGGTTGCGCGTATGTTTGAGAGAAAATCCTTGTCACGGAATTCGAGAGCGGAGGTGTTGACCGCTACGGTGATCCGGGGCAATTCGGTCTGCTGCCAAATCCGGGCCTGGAGACAGGCTTCGCGCAGCACCCAGCGACCTATCGGCAGTATCAGTCCGCAATCTTCGGCGATAGACACAAACTGCGTCGGCAATATCAGTCCCCGTTCAGGATGCCGCCAACGAATCAATGCCTCGACACCGACAATCGCGCCGCTGTGAAGATTTATTTTCGGCTGGTAATACAACACAAACTCCTGCCGTTCCAATGCGCCACGCAGGTCGGCTTCGATGGATTGCCGTTGAACGGCCCGGTCATTCATGCCTTGTTCGAAAAACTTGTAATTATTGCGCCCGCTTTCCTTGGCATGATACATCGCTGTGTCCGCGCTTTTGATCAAGGTCTCTGCATCCCGACCATCATCGGGGTAGACGCTGATGCCGATACTCACATTGATATGGAGTTCGTGCCCCTCAATGTGGTGAGGCTGCGAGATCGACGCGAGCATCTTTTGCGCAGACAGCGCTGCATCTTCTGCGTGTTCAATAAAGGAAAGCAACAGCACGAACTCGTCGCCGCCTTGACGGCTGATGGTGTCCGAATGGCGTACGCAAGCCAACAGGCGCTGGGCAACCGACTGTAGCAATTGGTCGCCGACCGGATGTCCCAAAGAATCATTAATGTGTTTAAATCGATCCAGATCCATAAACATCACGGCAAGTTGCCTGCCTTGACGACGAGCCAACTCAATCGCCTGCTTAAGGCGGTCTTGCAACAGCATTCGATTGGGCAAATCAGTTAACGCATCATGATGCGCTAAATGATCCAGCTGGTCTTTAGCCATTTGGACTTGCTCGGCCAATTTCTGTGCTTCAATGGTCGCGATAACCAAATGTGCGTTCGCTTGCTGCAACATAGTGACATGATCGTCGGACGCCGCACGCATCGTCTCTGCCACGTGAATTCTCCGCTCACGCGAGCTGGCTTTCCCTTCGCGCAGTTGGGCGGCGTCTTCACGCGAGCTGGCTTCCCCTTCGCGCAGGTGAGCGGCGTCTTCGCGCGAACTGGCATTTCCTTCGCGCCGGTGGGCGGCGGCTTCGCGTGAAGCGGCTTTACTTTCGCGCCGATGTGCCGCTTCTTCCCGTGAGGTCGCGGTCTGTTCACGCAAGTCGGCGGCATTTTCACGAACATGCGCGGCATCTTCCCGAGCAGTAGCCAATTTTTCACGGCTTATAACGGCCTCCTCATTGGCAATGACAGTGCTTTCCCGACGCTTAATATATTTCTCATAGCGCTTCGGCAAGCGGTCATTATTCTGCTTAGTCGAGCCCGGTTGATCCGGATCAGGGGCATTCGAAGTGGCGTCTTTATCATTCATGTTCATTGCCGTCCTACTCCTGTTACCGGGACATTCTGATTAGCGTTCGACTCAGTGGGTCGCCCCGACATGATTCCGTCATACCCTGATAAAACCTCTCCAATAACGATGCCTTGATCTGTAATGTCAAACAGTCGAATATCCTTACTATGCATACTGCCACGTACTTTAACGACCGAGAATACGCGTTTGAATTGTCCCGCGATTTCGATATAGCGCAGCACAATGATCGCGTCGGAGAGAAAAGCGCTGCCGAATGGGCTAAAGCGCAAATCGGTGTAGCGGTCTTCCAATTCTGTAGTCATTAATATGGTCACGCCCCTATCAGTCAACTCGGCAATTAGCCTATACAGCGATCCGCGAAAATCCTCACTAAACTCGGGCGCCAGTGCCAGCTCAAACCCGGAGAGGGAATCGATGACGACGCGCTTTGCCTGCATGCGCTCAATCATTTCGATCAAATCATGCAACGTTTCATCAATCGATAAATCCAGGGAACGGGTGTTGATTACCCCGACATGTCCAGTTTTGATCAGCGCATTCAACTGCTTGCTCAGCTGTTGACTGGGACTTTTCTCAAACGCCGCAATCACGCCTGGCTCCCCCCGGCGTACGCCTTCGGCGAGAAATTCCGTTGCCAAAATAGTTTTCCCGCAACCGGACGGCCCTACCACAAGCAGCGAGTATCCAACCGGCAAGCCGCCGGCCAACATGTCATCCAAACCGGGCGTTCCCATCGGAACACGTTCCCCGGCAGCGGCTGTCTTGATTGCCGCCTTAGCCGTTGCGGCTCGTTGAACAATTGCACGCGGGAAAACCTGAATGCCTTCATTACTGATACGGAAGGTATGCAAACCGGGCGCCTGGGCTTGACCACGCATTTTGACCACTTGTATCTTGCGCACCATTGAATTGCGATGCACATTCTGCGACAGCTGCAAAATACCATCCGCTACGGTAGAAACAGGGCTGGATTCCATTTCTGACGTCATATATTCGCCGACTAAAAATGTTGTTGCCTGCCAGTTGGTCATTTTCATGACCAATTGCTGGATAAACCGTTGCAGTTCGGACGCGCCCTTTTCCTTCTGCTTTGTTAACCGTACAACTGATCGAAACGAATCAACAAATACTAGACTCGGCGCATAGGCTTTCACTTCTTCGGCAATACGCGACAAAACACGCTCAAGATTTCCCTCCAAGAGATCTACAGACAGGTTGACGAAGCGGATCGATTTGTTGACTTTTGTAATATCAAAAAAAGGAAATTGCTGTTGATAACGAAGCATCTTCAAGGCGGGTTCACCGAGTACCGTAAAGAACAGCGCCCGATTTTCCGGGCTTGCCAACGAGAATATGATTTGGTGAGCGAGTGTTGTTTTTCCGCTTCCCGGTAAGCCCGCGATCAGGTTAAATGAAAACTCCGGCAGGCCTCCTCCCAACAGGTTATCCAGGCCGGGCACACCCGTTTTCAGAAGACGGATGCTTACTTTTTTATTCATTTTTGAACTCCTTGCCAGGGCTGCTAACCAAAGCGTCATTGGTCCATGACGTGCGTAAAATACTGGTCGTTAACTGCTCGCCGATTAACGAGGCCAGGATGTCGGTAAATGTGATCAATAGCAGACTGTTGGCTTCTCTGGCTTGCCCAGGCGATTGAACTTCAAAGCTCTTTTTCAATTCCGCGAACCGTTGACCCGTCGATGATGCAGTTGAGTTTGCCGAAAGCCAGGGAAATGTTGACTGAGTAAGGAACAGGCTTCTGTCGTAAAGTGAATTGAAACCACCTTCTCCAATAATCGAAATGATTTGAGCCGCCATTTGCTCCCATAAAATAACCGCTGCATCCGCAACTTTTTCAGTACGTTGATCGATGAGATTGCTAATAATCTGGTGCCTCAGTAAGCTACTGTTTTCCATGTAAAACACCGCTAATAGTAGATTGATATAAGGACGTTGATGGAATACAGCCAATGCTTCAATCCACCATCCATATAGTTGCCGTAGGCGAGTTCTCGGCACGACTGCATGGGCAGATACTTGCGCCTCGGCAATTATCCAATAGTAGGCGTTCTAGACGTTGCGACAGATTACCTAACGGCGAAATCACCTACAGCACTATTAACCTAAAAAACAGCGTGGTGTCGTACAAATGATTTCAGGATAGGGGCTTCAACTTTTTCAATCAATATGTGCTATTACCTATCAAGCTCCTTTGTTTGCTGAGCCGATTACAGCTTAGACGGGTAAACATTATGGGATTCAAACGCCGTAAATGATGAGTCCATTGAGCGCGCGGCGATCCGATAAACACTCCCGGTGTGCCGGACGATGCTCGGACGTTAGGGCGGGAGTTACCTGACTAAGCCATGATCGCGTCCGGCTCGCTACTTTGATGTGCGCTTCATGGTGAAGTTTCCTGTTTTGAAGACGATACGTCGGTATGGCGGCCTAATTGCCGACTTCCATACCGAAGAGATTGGGCGTGCCCCCTCACTCCAAAAAACAGGAAGACGATGACTCCCAAGGCAAACATGCAGGCTTGCGCTAACTGCAATCCATAGGGTATTTGGTTGACACTCAGCAGCAACGCCAATACAACGAGCGACGGCACCAAACCGAACACGATAATCAGCGCGATAATAAAGACAGGTTGTTCGGCTCCAGTTGGTTTCGTATGGGCAAAACCTGAAACGACTTTAATGATGGTTTGGCCAAATAGCACGGCTGAGCCAAATGATAATTCCGGAGTTTCAATGATCGCAAACAGTGATCTGCCGATACTCACGTCTACGATTGAAATCACGACCAGCGGAAGCACGATAAACAGCAGATCCCCCAAGATGGCATACATCGCGGCTATTCGATGAATCTTATGCGCTTCCTCGACGTTAAGTATTACGGATAGGTCTTTAATCATTTAACAACGCGCCTGAAAATCTTAGGAGGATGTTCATGGACCATCTTATTCGATAGACAACACAGCCGGTTCCAAAAATGCGACCTGTAGAGACGCGATTTATCGCGCCTGTTCTCTCGTTTGATCCAAAATCCGGAACAGGCGCAACGGATTGGCGTCGCGATAAATCGCGTCTCTACGGTTAGCTGAAGCATCTTGCTAATCAGGTCAAGTTTTAGCGTCGCTGATAACGAAGAATGTCCCCGATCTAATCATCGATACAACTGCTAGCCCTTTCCCGCCCGGAAAAGCAGGAGTCCACCGCCGGCCACTATCGCCACCACACCCGCCCAAACCGGCACATTGACTGTCTCAGTATCTTTAACCGTCAGTTCTAACGGGCCTAACTTGGCTTCCTGTGTTTCCTTTGTATAGCTGAATTGTCCATACACCAGCCCCAACAAGCCGGCTATGATCAGCAGGACTGCCACAATCTTGACTGCGCTCATCTTGTTTCTCCTATAAAGGCACATTTTAAAGCTCGCCATCCCGGCGGGAGAGCCCGTTGCCGGAATGACGACACCACAGCATAACGATGCAAGCTACAGAGGCTGTGAAAGTATTCGTTTTTAGAAAAAATTAAAGAATTCACCACGAAGGACACGAAGAAAAACAATCGTTTTAATTCAATACATTGAAAACTTCGTGTTCTTCGTGCCTTCGTGGTAAAAAATGTTTTTAGCCTAATTTGGATAATACTTTCACAGTCCCTACAGCTTGAGAACCGGCGCAAAACCGTTATTGCTAAGTTTGAATGCGGGTTTCCAGGCTGCCTGAGCTGTGCCGAATCACTCGTCGGCCGATACCCTTCATCCCGCATCGTTACAAGACACGTCGACCTTGAATGACCCGCAGCAGGATCACAATGATCGCGACAACCAACAGAATGTGAATGAAACCGCCCAGTGTGTACGAGGAGACCAAACCCACTACCCAAAGGATAATTAAAAGGAGCGCAATAGTTTCTAACATTGGTTCTTCTCCGTAATAGGCCGTCAATTGACGGCGTTATAAACCACAGATAAACAGATGAAGTAGACCGGAAGCCGAAGCAATGCCTGACCCGAAACCGGTGGGTTTCACCTTTATCGCCTGTTAAACAGTCATTGAGAGCATTTCGTTGCGGCCGTTCAACAGGCCAGTCTGTCTGAACTTGGCTGTAAACGGCGCAACTATGCTCGTTTTAGTCGTCAAGTTTATCCTTGATATCTTCCTTAAGATCACCAAAGCCCTTCTGAACCTTGCCGGCGATCTTTTGGATATTTCCTTCGACCTCCATGCCCTCATCATCCAGCAAAACCCCGGTGGCTTCCTTAACTTTACCTTTGGCTTCTTCTACCCGGCCTTTTATTTGATCTTTGTTCATGTGTTTCTCCTGATAGTTAATTTTTCTATGACCAGCATGGGAGATTTCCCATTGCTTGCACACAATACAAGTAAAACTGAATCCAGTCGGTGCGGCGCCGCACATAGGCATAGGAAGCGCGAGTTTTTTGAGCCTCTAAATTATGCGCCTCGCCGCCAATACGAGTTGATCTTAGGCATTAGGTATGCCTATTGCACATTGAAATAAGACACTCGTATCGGTTTTGAATCTAAAGATGCAATCATAACGGAACTACTTCCCGGCTAGATTCTGCCCAGTAGCACCAGAACGAGTAAAATGATCAGCACCAGCCCGAGTCCGCCGCTGGGGCCATAACCCCACTCCCGGCTGTGTGGCCAGGTTGGAAGGACGCCAACAAGCATTAGAACAAGAATTATGAGTAAGATTGTGCCAATTGACATGATAGTGCTCCTGTTTGAGAAAATACGTTATCTGAAAACCGTTCCTAAACGGCTCTGCCTTAGCCCGCGGATAGACATTCAGGTAAGGGTATGGTGCGTAAGCCCCAAAATACCCACAACGATCAAATACACGGCCACGAAATAATTTAAAAATCTTGGAACCAGCAAAATTAATATGCCTATCACCAGCGCCAGTAAGGGTTCGATTGCAATATTCATCGGCGTTATCCTTTGAGTTAAGTCGAATAAAAGTCTATAGGCAAGATTGAACAGGGTCTGTACGGTATCGAACATAAAAACATTGCCCGAGACGGATCGCGCCTAGCCTGGAGCGATGTTACCGTTAGCGTTGGAAAGGATTATTTCCAGGCGACGATTCAATTGATGACCCGCCGCAGGGTCGTTGCCCGCAACCGGATACATGCTGGCATAGGCGCGCGTCAATCAAACTGCGCGGTTACTTGCCGACGCTGCGGTGCGGCCTTCAATCAATTGTAAATGATGGGGGATGACTTCCTAGTAAGCGTGACAAGGCCTGCATTCATAGTTCAACGTTCGGATCTTGCCGGTTATCAACCGTTGCTTTTCAGGGCGTTCCCACGCAGCGCGTCAATGTCGTTAAATTAAGAAGAAATTTAAACAAACAGCTCGAGGCCAACGAAGAGACTTATTGAATCATTAATCGTGTGGATGGGTTAAATACCCCGTCCACACGCATTCAACGCATCAGACGACATTGGATTCCAGAAAATCCGCCAATTGCGAACTGGTAATCCTAAGCCGCTGACTCAGGGCTCGGGAAATATTCCAAACAATTTTAAAAGCCAAAGCGGGATGCTTGTCAGCCAGGATCAGCATACTGTCTCTATCTAACGATAAAAAAACAGTATCCTTTTCCGCGCGGGCGGTCGCCGACCGGGGTTGCGCGTCAAGCACTGACATTTCACCGAACGTGCGTCCAACTCGCAAGGTTGAAATCAGTTTATTATTTTTGTAAATGCCAATCGCTCCTTTAACAATAATCCCCATAGAAGAGCCTAATTCGCCTTCTTTATAAATCGCCGTGCCTTTTGCTGCGGCATAAGGTTTAAAATAATGGCTTATCATCTGCAATTGTTCCCATGAAAAATCCGCCCCCCAATGCGAAGCATCCAGTACTTGGGCATTTGTTTCCAGGGTGTTTTCAATGGTGATTAATCGTGGAGATATAGATTCAGTCATAATGGCGCGGCCTATCTGATTATGTTTGTCAAAATAATAACACTTAAATCCTGCTAACTTTGGCTGAAAACATGCCGGTTGACTCAAGTGAACTCAGCAATGCCTACCGTTTCGCGGACTCGCAGGTTAAGTTGGACTATAGCAGCTATTGTCATAGGCGCCATAGACCCAGCAAATACGCTTAATCGATCGGAACCCGATCATTAACCGACTTGAGATTATGCCGTTTTCCGGGTTAGCGTAAATCGCAACTGTCCGGCATTTCTAATGCCTTTTCTTGCAATTGGGCTTATTATATCGGCCATTCTTGCCATGAGCCCTGATGCTTAACAACAATGATTTATGATAATGCGCGATGAAACCTTATAAGTTATTACTGCTTTTACTGCTAAATCCGGTCATCGTAGGCTGCGGACAGCCCGGTCCGCTGTATTTGCCCGGACAAGCGGCGCCGATTCATGTAGAACCGGAACACGCGCCAAAACCTGAACCCAAGCCGGAAAAAAACCAATAACCATGGATTATTTTAATTACCGAAACGACGAGCTTTTCGCCGAAGATATTGCTGTTTCCGACATCGTCTATAAATACGGCAGCCCTTGCTACATCTATTCAAGAGCTACGCTGGAGCGGCATTGGCACGCTTTCGACCGGGCTTTCGGCGAACAGGCGCATTTAATCTGTTATGCGGTAAAGGCTAATTCCAATATTGCGATACTCAATCTGCTGGCCCGTTTAGGTTCGGGATTCGACATTGTGTCGTTGGGTGAATTGGAACGGGTGCTTACCGCCGGCGGCGATCCTAAAAAAATCGTGTTTTCCGGTGTCGGCAAGCGCGAAGATGAAATTCTGGCGGCATTAAAAATCGGCATACGCTGTTTTAATATTGAAGTCGGCGGCGAGCTGGACCGGATTAACCGGCTGGCCGGGCAGTTGGGCGTTATCGCGCCGGTGTCTTTTCGGGTCAACCCCGATGTCGATGCTAAAACCCATCCCTATATTTCCACCGGTTTAAAGGAAAACAAGTTCGGCATCGACATTCAACAAGCTATGGCTGAATATCGCCGCGCGGCGGCCATGCCCCATATCAGCGTGATCGGCATCGATTGCCACATCGGCTCGCAACTGACCGAAACCCGTCCGTTTCTGGATGCGCTGGATAAGATTCTCGATTTGGTCGCGGCGCTTGAAGCCGAAGGCATTAAGCTGCATCATCTGGATCTGGGCGGAGGCCTGGGCATTTGTTATAAAGACGAACAACCGCCCGAGCCTGCCGAATATATTCAGGCGGTTTTGGCACGGCTAGGTCAAACCGGTTTTGAAATTTTACTGGAACCGGGCCGCGCTATCGTCGGCAATGCCGGTATTCTGGTGACTCAGGTTGAATATCTTAAACCGACCGCCAATAAGAACTTTGCTATCGTCGATGCGGCCATGAATGACCTGGTGCGGCCTGCTTTATATAGCGCATGGCAGAACATTATTCCGGTCAACCGGCAAAATAACGCGGCGGAAACGACTTGGGATATCGTCGGCCCGGTCTGCGAAACCGGTGATTTTTTGGGCAAAGACCGTACGCTTAAAATCGCTCAGGGCGACTTGTTGGCGATACGCTCGTCCGGCGCTTATGGTTTTACCATGAGCTCGAATTATAATTCCAGACCGCGCCTGGCTGAACTGATTGTCGACGGCGGCAATCTGCACGTGATCAGGGAACGGGAAACGATTGCGCAGCTTTGGGCGGGCGAGCACTTGTTGCCGTAAAATTTCATAAAAATTCACCACGAAGACACGAAGGGCACGAAGAAACCAAGATAAGAGCTTCGTGTTCTTCGTGTCTTCGTGGTGAGCAATTAAACTCGCTTATACATAGTGTAAACACCGACTCAATGATCAACTTCACTAAAATGCACGGCCTCGGTAATGATTTTGTGGTCATTGACGCCATCAATCAGCACATCGACTTCACGCCCGAACAAATCCGGCTGCTGTCCGACCGGCACTTCGGCATAGGCTTCGATCAGCTATTGCTGGTCGAAAAGGCGGTAAACGCCAATGCCGACTTCAAATACCGAATCTTTAACGCGGACGGCAGCGAAGTCGCTCAATGCGGCAATGGCGCGCGCTGCTTTGCCCGTTTCGTACGCGATAAAAAGCTGTCGGACAGCGATGAAATCTGCGTCGATACCGACTCAGGTCAATTGTTGCTGCGTTTTGACGCCGACAACCTGATCACAGTCAATATGGGCATTCCAAAACACGCACCTGCTGAAATCCCGTTGCTGGCGGAAGAAGAGTCTAAATTTTATACGGTGCAGGTTAACGAGACTGAAAAAGCCTTCGGCGCCGTTTCGATGGGCAATCCGCACGCGGTTATTCAAGTCAGCGACGTTAAAACCGCGCCGGTGGCGGACTTGGGCAAAGCGCTGGAAAGCCACGCCTTTTTCCCGGAACGGGTTAATGTCGGTTTTATGCAAGTCGTCGATCGTCAACACATTAAACTGCGCGTGTATGAACGCGGCGCGGCTGAAACCCTGGCTTGCGGCAGCGGCGCTTGTGCCGCCGTGGTAGTCGGCATTGAACACAATCTGCTGGATCATACCGTCAGCGTCGACCTGCCCGGCGGTGCGCTAACCATCAACTGGCCTGGCCGCGGCGAACCGGTGTTAATGACCGGGCCCGCCATTTCTGTTTTTGAAGGACAAATAACCCTATGAACGAACAGCCCCCGGTGATGACGCAACCGACCGACCTGGATGAAGAAAATGCCGCAATACTGCCGGGAGCAGTCGCGGTCATGCAATCGCCTGAACTTACTTCAGCTCAGGTTGAGGACTATCTGCGCAAACATCCCGAGTTCTTCCACGAGCACTTGAGTTTGCTGGAACACATGAGTATTCCTCATCCCACCGGCAGTGCGGTCTCGCTGATTTCAAAACAGCTGGAACTGTTTAGAAGCCGGCATCACGACATGGAAAACCAGCTCACCGCGCTGATAGACATAGCCAGGGATAACGACACTTCCCTGAACCGTATGCATAAACTGACCCTGGCGCTGCTGGATTCAACAACGCTGGAAGAAGCGGTCGCCAATCTGGATGTGGTGCTGTCGGAATACTTTTTGATCGATTTTGTGGCGGTGCGCATCATCAAACACAATCAGGACGCCGCTATTACCAATCTGTTTATCGAACCGGACAGCAAAGACCTGGAACCGTTTGCCGCCGAGTTGGCCGCCAATCAGCCCAAATGCGGTCGCCCAACAATAGCGCAGGCGCGGGTACTGTTCGGCGAGCTGGCCTTTGAAGTAAAATCCTGCGCGATTATCCCGCTGGCCTTTACCGAACTGGAAGGCATTTTAGCCATCGGCAGCCGGGAAGAAGGCCGCTTCCATTACAGCATGGGCAACCTGTTTTTAAACCAAATGAGCGAAATCATAGCGACCCGGCTGATCACCTTGTTGCAGCAACGCTAACCTCATGGACTCCGATGCCGAACTGTTGCTGGCTGCCTTTTTCAAGCAGCTTACTGTTGAAGTTCGCGCCTCGGAACACACCGTAAAAAGTTATCAGCGGGATATGAAACAGCTGTCCCTCTATTGCACGGACAAGGGCATAAACCATTGGGCCGACCTGAAGCACACGGATGTTCGCGCCCATATAGCCAGACGGCATCGAAAAAAACTAAGCAGCAAAAGTCTGCAACGTGAGCTGTCGGCTATTCGCAGTTTTTATAACTATCTGTTAAAAAACGGCCATGCCTCCGTAAATCCTGCGCAGCATATTCAAGCGCCCAAGCAAGCCAGAAAGCTTCCTAAAGTACTGGATGTCGATCAGGTATCCGGCTTACTGGAAGCCGGGCCCAGTTCATTGCTCGAAATACGCGACGTGGCCATGTTCGAATTATTCTATTCCTCCGGCCTGCGGCTGAGCGAGCTGTCGGGGCTCGATTTAACCGACCTGGATTTGCCGGACAGCTCGCTGATTGTCCGCCTAGGCAAAGGCGGTAAGTCCAGAGTATTGCCGGTAGGCAGCAAAGCCGTTACGGCGATTGAAAACTGGTTGCGGCAACGCACCGTAAAAATCCCCGCTATTGAACCCGCGTTATTCGTTTCACTGCGGGGCGTCCGGCTTGGTCAACGCAACATCGAATTAAGACTAAGACAATGGTGCGTCAAAAAAGGCATTGCCGAGCGTATCCATCCGCACATGTTGAGACATTCCTTCGCCAGCCATTTACTTGAATCCAGCCAGGACTTAAGGGCCGTTCAGGAACTGCTCGGCCACAACAATATCAGCACCACTCAGATTTACACTCATCTGGACTTCCAACATCTGGCTGAAATCTATGATAAAGCCCACCCAAGAGCCAAAAAAAAACCGTGATCGCAACTTGCGCCATAAGCAAATAACCAAAAAACCTGCTACCATGTAGCCAATTTTTCATATATAAGCAGTAGGGTGAAATATTTTTCGATCCTACGAAAAAACCTCTTTACGGGACTTCGAAAATGGCGGCAAACGAAACACTGAACGATATAAAATCTAAAGGGATACTCTGGGGCTTTGGTGTTTTTGTCCTCATCGTGGTAGTCGTCCTGGTCTTTTTGGGAGCCTGGTGGGGCAGAGAGCCCGGGCAGTTTAATGTCATGGACGAAGCCGTAAAACGCGCCGAAGAAACCCACGCCACTGAAAGCATGCCGGTCGGCTATGTCTATACCAACACCCTGGCCCATATCGCCGAGGTTTTGTTGCATAAAAGCGGCGGTTATATCACTAACGATGTCGCGCCTCCCGGCGTATTCCTGGACAACATTTCCAACTGGGAATACGGCGCATTGGTTATGCTGCGTGACGCGACATCAGCCTTAAGAAACCACTTTGCCAGAGACCAATCCCAATCGGCTGAAGATCCGGATTTGGCGATTGCCGAACCTTACTTCTATTACGAAAACGACTCCTGGGCGCTGCCGTCAACGGAAGCCGAATATCAAAAAGGCGTTGAAGCGCTGCATAAATACATGGAACGCCTGCAAAAATACGGCGGCCCCGTAAAGAAAGCGCAATTTTATTCCCGTGCCGACAATCTGTGGCAATACACCGAAGTTGTGATTAAGCGTCTGGGCGGACTTTCCACCCGTTTGACCGCAAACAGCGCCAGCGGCAACTACGGCCCCGGATTAACCGAACTGGAAAAAGAAGCGGCTGATGAAAAAGGCACCACCGTCGCCAAAGTAACCTGGTTGGAGATCGACGACGTTTTCTACGAAGCGCGCGGTGCAAGCTGGGCGTTGTTGCATATACTCAGGGCCATCAAGCACGACTTTGAGGATATTTTATTGGACAAACGGGCTATGCGTACCGTGGACATTATGATTAAGGCGCTGGAAAACGCCCTGACCCCCATTTTAAGCCCGATGATTTTAAACGGTAGCGGCTACGGTCTTTTCGCCAACTACTCCCTGTCAATGGCAAATTATATAGCTCGCTGCAACGCGGCGGCTCTTGATTTGCGCGACATTATGAACCGAGGTTAATTACGATGGATGAACAAATCAACTACAATTTGACACAACTTAGCACCTGGAAAAGAATTTTCTTTATGCTGATTTTTGCGGCTATCGGCGGACTGGTCAGAATGCTGCTTTGGGCCGTTATCATATTGCAAGTGGCATCAACGCTGCTCACCGGCAAAGCTAACGTCAACATTCTTAATTTCGGGCGCAGTCTGTCCATTTATACCTACCATATTTTACTTTTCCTGACATTCAATACCGAAACCCTGCCCTTTCCTTTCTCCGACTGGAATATGACCGCAGACCTGAACCTGCCGGAAGCGAAGAACTCCGCAAAATAACATCAGGCGATATTTATCCGCGAAAGCCAAAAAGCAGGCGACACCGAATGAATCAGTACTTTTTGATTTAGCCGTTTGCACATTGAGCGCAGTCGATAGCGTGGTATCTCTTTGAATGTTTTTGTGTTTTTCGTGGATAAAATGACTTTTCCGGATTAATGAACCCTAAGCGCAAAATCATTCATATCGATATGGATGCCTTTTTTGCGGCCGTAGAGCAGCGCGATTTCCCGCAATACCGCAACAAACCGATCATCGTCGGTGGCGCTCCCGACTCTCGCGGAGTTGTCGCAACCTGTAGCTACGAAGCAAGACAATACGGCATCCACTCCGCGATGCCTTCAGCTCATGCCTACCGTTTATGTCCGCAAGCTATTTTTGTAAAACCCCGCTTCGATGCTTATCAAGAGGCGTCAACAGCCATTCGCAACATCTTTGCCGACTACACCGACCTTTTTGAGCCTCTTTCCCTGGACGAAGCCTATCTGGATGTCAGCAATTCCAGCTTACATCAAGGCTCTGCGACATTAATCGCCAAAGCCATCAAGGCGGCAATCAAGCAAGAAACCCAGCTGATCGCTTCGGCGGGCGTTTCTTATAATAAATTCCTCGCCAAGATAGCCTCGGATATCAATAAACCGGACGGACTTTATTTAATCACCCCGGAACAAGGGCCTGACTTTGCCGAACGGCTGCCGGTCGAGAAGTTTCATGGCGTAGGCAAGGCCACTTCGCTAAAAATGCACTCATTGGGCATCAAGACCGGCCAGGATTTGAAGGCATTGCCGCTGGAAACGTTGCAGCACTATTTCGGTAAAGCCGGACTGCATTATTACAGTATTTCAAGGGGTATAGACAACCGCCCGGTCAATAACTATCGCGTCAGAAAATCGGTAGGCGTGGAAATTACTTTTCAGCAGGATATTAAGGTTAAACAGGATGTCATTGCGCAGTTGCAAAAGTTGCTGGAAAAGGCCTTAGGCAAAGTCGCAGAAAAACAGCTGCTCGCCCATACCCTGACCGTAAAAATAAAATATCACGATTTTGTGCAAATCACCCGAAGCCGGACACTGCCGCATGTTATTACCGCAGCATCGGCTCTCGTCGACATTCTTGACGACTTATTGCAAAACACCGATATAGGCAGGCGCGATGTTCGCTTGCTGGGGATTACCCTGTCATCGCTGGAATCCAGGTCCGGGCAGACTCATTCCCGGCAAATCGATTTATTCAACGATTGCTGGTGAGAGGCGCTTAAGCGTCTTCCCGCTGTTCATCCTCGAATTCTGTTTCATCATCATCCGCTTCGCCTTCAACCTTAAATAATTCTTTCAGTCGGCGATATAGCAGACGGGAGGATTTGGGCGGCTTACCGGTCTCGACTTCTTTTTGAGCATTACGCAATAATTGCCTTAATACCTGTCGGTCGGCATGAGGTTGCTCGTCCAACAATGCCGTCAAAGCGTCATTGCCCTCGCTAATCAGCCGATCCCGCCAGCGTTCGGCGATATGGTGCTCCCTGACCGCATGGGCGCTTTTATTTTTGATCCGCGCCAATTTCTCTAAAATAGGCTCTACATCTGTCTTATGAAGCTGACCGGCAATAAATTTCAGCAACCGCTTTCTTGCGCCTTTATGCGGCATGGCCGATACTTCGACAACGGCTTTATTGATGACCTCCGGCAACTCAAGCGTTTTTAATTGCCCCGGCGATAACTCGGCTATTTCTTCGCTTAACTCGAAAAGAGCAGCCATATCTTTTTTGATTTGGGTTTTATTAGGCCGGATCGCGTAATATTCAATCTCTTCATCATCGTATTCGTATTCGTATTCGTCACTCATTTCATCTCAAACCATTGCGATTAAAAAATACCGGCACTGCCGCGCAATGCGCTTAACTCATGCCTGTTGATTCATTTTACAGTATTTTCAATCAGCCTGTTTTTTGCTCGGCCATACTGATGCTCCACTCACGCTCAATAGTTGTATCCAATAACACACGTCAAATAAACCCCAGGCAATAAAAACCAGCAGTCTCTAATTAAAAACTGCTGGTCGTTTGAGATAACTACCGATAGTCTACTTGGCTTTTTCTTCTATCTTTTTCTCCGTTTTTTTATCCGCGACAACCGCCGCATCGCTTAACAAAATATCATTTTTAATTTTTTCGACGGTTTTCGCACCAATACCGTCAACGTTAACCAAATCTTCCACTGTTTTGAATTCGCCTTTTGTTTCCCTATACTTAACAATGGCTTCGGCTTTTTTCTGGCCGATGCCTGACAGGGCTTCCCCTATGGTTTTTGCATCGGCGGTATTGATGTTTACAGGTGAGGCAATACCATTAAACGAACAAAAGGCGGCAAATAACACGACTAATAATCTAAGCATCTTTATTTTCCTATTATAAAAAATTATATGATTGATGATTTTTGAATAGTCTTATAGTTGCCAACCAAAATTATTATTAACCATTCGCCGCTTAGTTTAGACGCTTGCCTTATAAATACAAATTTTTTATCGCCCTATTGCGTAATAGGCTAATCCGCTTCGTTTAACCCTGTCCGGCTCATACATATTACGGCCGTCAAAAATCACCTTATCATGCAGCTGTTGGCTCATCTCATCAAAATCGGGACTACGAAATTGCTTCCATTCGGTAACAATCACCAATGCATCGGCTTGTTTTAAGGCATCCTTGGGCGAACCGTAATAACTCAGACCCGGCTTGTCGCCATAAAGCCGTCTCGCTTCTTCCTGCGCTTCAGGATCAAAGGCCTGCACGGTTGCACCGGCTTCAATCAGGGCTTCCAGCACAACCCGGCTTGGCGCATCGCGCATGTCATCGGTATTGGGTTTAAACGCCAAGCCCCACAGCGCGAATACCTTACCGGTTAAATTGCCTCGATAATGCTTATTAATTTTTTCAAACAAGCGGTGCTTTTGCCGGTTATTGACATTCTCTACCGCATTGAGCAATTCTGCATGATAGCCCTGTTCCTTTGCCGTTCTTTCCAGCGCTTTTACGTCTTTGGGAAAACACGATCCGCCATAACCGCAACCGGGGTAAATAAAGCTGTAACCGATACGGCTATCGGAACCTATGCCATGCCTGACCTGCTCTATATCCGCCCCCAAGTGCTCGGCCAGATTTGCCAACTCATTCATAAAGCTGATTTTTGTCGCCAGCATCGCATTCGCGGCATACTTGGTTAATTCGGCCGAACGTATGTCCATGGTAATGACCCGGTCAACACTGCGGTTAAACGGCGCATAAAGCGCCTTGAGCAATTCCGCCGTTCTGGGGTTATCGGTGCCGATCACGATCCGGTCCGGCTTCATAAAATCATCCAACGCCGCGCCTTCTTTCAGGAACTCTGGATTTGACACCACGTCGAACTCCAGCTCTTTGCCGCGGTTTGCCAATATCTGCTGCATAACCGCTTTAACCTTATCTGCGGTGCCCACCGGCACCGTCGATTTATCAATTACAACCCGATACTCGTCCATATTCTCGGCAATACTTTTCGCAACCGCCAACACGTACTGCAAATCTGCCGAACCGTCGTCGTCCGGCGGCGTACCCACGGCGATGAACTGAAACACGCCATGATCCACGGCCTCTTTAATATCGGTAGTAAATCTTAAGCGTCCTTCCGATTGATTTTCCTTGACCATAGTCTCGAGTCCCGGTTCATAGATCGGAATAATGCCCTGTTGCAGCCTGGCAATTTTAGCCTGATCAATATCGACACAAACAACATCGTTACCGACTTCCGCAAGACAAGCGCCCGTCACCAAACCCACATAACCGCTTCCGAATATTGTAATTTTCATTTTTTCAACTTTAAATTATTTGTTTAAAATATACAGGCACTTATGCACCATAGAACCGCCACTATCACGCTATAGAGTTAGGTGAAGCGCCCCTTGCGGCATGACGATTTTATTGAATAAACCCAAGTCGTACCGGCCTGCTTCACCTATTTTTTCACTAGAATTCCTATTCTGATAAAAACCGGATTAGTTGCTTTTTTAACCAGACAAGTCGTGCTCACGCCCCTTGCCTACATCCATGTAGGCAAAGCTTCCGCTCCTGCTCACGCCCCTTGCCTACATCCATGTAGGCAATGATTGCTTGTTAGATTTGCCGGCATTGACCTATCATAACCATCAAGTTTTCAAATTATTGACTCTCGTTTGATGCAAAAAAACACCGCGCCCAATAAGCAATTTTTTAGCGGATTTTCCGCGCCCGATACCGACCAAATAAATCGGGCGCTGGCGATTATCGCCCAAATCCCTGAAGATCCGCAGTATTTTCGCCCCAGAGGCATTGAGGTGGCGGCAATTCTGATGGACTTCAATGTCGATCTGAAAACTATCCTGGCCGCGATATTAAGCGATCCGCGCTTAGCCCACTTAAATCCGAAGCCTAACATTAAAGAACAATTCGGCGAAACCGTTGCAACACTGGTTAACGATGTTAACTGGCTGAATAAGTTAACCGTCTATTCTCTGGAAATGACCGATCAACCGAGCCAAGCGGAAACCTTGCGCAGAATGCTGCTGTCCATGACCCAGGATGTCCGCGCCGTGTTAATAAAACTGGCTTACCGGCTGCAACGACTGAAGGTTTTACCCAAGGAGTCTTACGAGCTCAGGCGCTTTATCGCCCAGGAAACGCTGGACATTTACGCGCCGATTGCCAACCGCATGGGGATTCATCAGCTGAAATGGGAGCTGGAGGATATGGCTTTCCGCTACCTGAAGCCCCAATCCTATCGCCGTATTGCCAAGTCGCTGACCGATAACCGCGTGCAACGGGAAAACTGTATTAATAAGTTTATTATCCTGCTGCAGAAAAAGCTCGCCGAAGAAGGCATTTCCGCCGAGATTTACGGTCGTCCCAAACATATTTACAGCATCTGGAAAAAGATGCGCCGCAAGCAACTGGATATAGACGAACTTTACGACCTGTTGGCCGTGCGCGTTATTGTCGACAACCTGACCGCCTGTTATGCCGCCTTAGGCATGGTGCATAGTCTTTGGCAAACCATTCCCAAAGAGTTTGACGATTATATCGCCAACCCTAAAGAAAACGGTTACCAGTCTTTGCATACCGTCATTATCGATCCCGAGGGCAATCGTATCGAGGTGCAAATCCGCACCCAACAGATGCACGACTTTGCCGAACTCGGGGTTGCCGCGCACTGGTCTTACAAAGAAGGCGGCAAGCATGATGCGGCCATCGAAAAAAACATCGCCTCGTTGCGCAAGCTGCTGGACGAAACCAGTCCTGAGCGCAGCCGAAAGGAAGGCAGCGACGAAGCGCTGTCGGAAAATTTCCGTAGCGAATTATTTAATGACCGGGTTTACGTTTTGACGCCGGCCGGCAAATTAATCGACTTGGTTAAAGGCTCGACGCCGCTGGATTTTGCCTATGCCATCCATACCGAAATCGGGCATCGCTGCCGCGGAGCAAAAGTCAACGGTCGCATTGCGCCGCTAACTTACACCTTAAAATCCGGCGATCAGGTAAAAATTTTGACGGCAAAAGAAGGCGGCCCCAATCATAACTGGATCGACCTGAACCTCGGCTATTTAAAGACATCGGCTGCGATCGGCAAAGTCAAAAGCTGGTTTAAAAATCAGCAACAAACCCAGAATATGGCCACAGGCAAGGCTATTTTAGACAGAGAAAGTCAACGCCTGGGCCTAAAAATGCTCAATCTGGCGGAGCTGGCCAAACATTTTCATCAGCCGGATACCGATAAATTACTCGAAGCGATCGGTCGTAGCGACATTAACAGCCGACAGCTTGCGGCGTTTTTCAAGATACCTGAACTGGAAGCCCCGCTGGCCTCGATTCAGCGTAAAAAGCCCGAGCCTCAGGCCAAATCAATCATTTCCGTAGAAGGCATCGATAATGTCCTGACTTCTTTCGCGCATTGCTGCTCGCCGGTTCAGGGCAATGACATTATCGGCTATATTTCCCACAAAAAAGGCATTACGATCCACCGCAAAGACTGCGAAAACATCTTGCACCTTGGCCCCGAAAAACAGACCCAGCTTATTTCGGTTAGCTGGGGCGCAAAAAAAGCCAGCTACGCCGTGCCTATTGTTATCCATGCCTTTAATTCGCAAAATTTACTCAATGACGTTACCCAAATTTTGGCCCAGGCTAAAATTCATATTTCCAATGCGGCACTGGATACCCACCCCGACTTTTCAGCGCTACTCAATTTGACCATTCAAATTGAAAATACCGATCAGTTAAGCCAGGTTCTTAATAAAATAAGCCAATTGCCCAATATCGTCGATGTTAAGCGTAAAACCTGACGCCACGTACCTTTAACCTTACACCTAAAACCTTATGTCTCAACAAACACCAAAACGCCTGATCCTGGTTGACGGTTCCTCTTTTTTGTTCCGGGCTTACCATGCCGTTCCGCCGCTGACCAACGCGAACGGCGAGCCCACCAACGCCATCTACGGCGTCAGCAATATGCTGCGCAAACTGATTACCGACTATCACAGCGACTACATCACCGTGGTCTTCGATGCGCCGGGCAAAACCTTTCGCAACGCGCTTTACGATCAATACAAAGCCCATCGGCCGCCGATGCCCGACGATTTGCGGGTACAGATCGCCCCGCTGCACAACCTGATTCGGGCAATGGGTCTGCCGCTGATTATCGAATCCGGCGTGGAAGCCGACGACGTGCTCGGCGTGCTGGCCCAGCACGCCGAACAGCAAGGCTACGACGTTATTATTTCCACCGGCGACAAGGACATGGCGCAGCTGGTCACCGAGCATATTATCCTCGAAAACACCATGTCCAATAGCCGCATGGATATTCAGGCCGTTATCGACAAATTCGGAGTCAGGCCCGAACAGATTATCGATTATCTGGCCTTGATAGGCGACACCGTCGACAACATTCCCGGCGTACCCAAAGTCGGCCCTAAAACGGCGGCAAAATGGCTGGAACAATACAGCACCCTGGAAAACCTGATCGCCCACGCCGATAAAATCACCGGCAAGATCGGCGAAAACCTGCGCGCCAGTTTGGATCAACTGCCGCTATCCAAACAACTCACCACTATTAAATGCGACCTCGATTTGCCCTACAACATGGAAGACTTGAAACAACGGCCGATGGACAAGGCGGAACTGAAAAATTTATTGGCCGAACTGGGTTTTTCGTCCTGGTTAAAAATGCTGGATGCTTCGACCGAGCCCAGCACAGGTTCTTCGGCTGCGCCCGCCCTGAGTCCGATTGCAGCCGAAGCCGTGCAAAGCGAAGACAAGCCCGCAAAAATCGATTCCAGTTACGAAACCATATTAACCGAACAGCATTTTAACAACTGGCTGACTCGACTGGAAAAAGCCGAATTGTTTGCGTTCGATACCGAAACCACCAGCCTGGATTACAGCAAAGCCCGGATAGTCGGCGTATCGTTTGCGGCAACGCCGGGCCAAGCCGCCTACGTACCTTTGGCGCACGACTATCCGGGCGCGCCGGATCAGCTGGATCGCTCTGCAATACTGGAAAAACTGCGGCCTCTGCTGGAGAACCCGGATAAAGCCAAGCTCGGGCAAAACCTGAAATACGACATGCATGTGCTGGCCAATCACGGCATCGCCTTACGCGGCATCGCCCACGACACCATGCTGGAATCCTACGTATTAAACAGCACCGCGACCAAACACAATATGGATGATTTAGCCAAAGAATATCTCGGCGTTGAAACCATCCATTACGAGGATGTTGCCGGAAAAGGCGCGAAGCAAATAGGCTTTCAAGAAGTGTCGATAGAACAAGCCGCGCCTTACGCGGCGGAAGATGCCGACATTACCCTGCAACTGCATCAGTTGCTAAATGCAAAACTGGCGCAGCAGCCAAGACTGCTTGAGTTATATTCGGACATGGAAGTCCCGCTAATCAGCGTACTGGCCCGCATCGAAAACAACGGCGTATTAATCGACGCGGCGATGCTCGCGCAGCAAAGCCTTGAGCTTTCCAGCCAGATTATCTCCCTTGAGCAATACGCTCACGACTTGGCCGGACAGACCTTCAATCTGGGTTCGCCCAAACAGATCCAGGAGATATTGTACGACCAGCAAAAGCTGCCGGTATTAAAGAAAACGCCCAAAGGCCAACCGTCAACGGAAGAATCGGTGTTGCAGGAATTGGCTGTCGATTACCCGCTGCCCAAGCTGATTCTGGAATACCGCAGCTTGAGCAAGCTGAAATCGACCTATACCGACAAACTGCCGCAACAGGTCGACAGGCAAACCGGCCGAATTCATACCTCGTACCATCAGGCAGTCGCCGCAACAGGCCGATTGTCGTCCTCCGACCCTAATTTGCAAAATATTCCGATACGCAGCGAAGAGGGCAGAAAAATCCGCCAGGCGTTTATCGCCCCGGAAGGCAAAAAGATCGTCGCCGCCGATTATTCGCAAATCGAGTTGCGCATCATGGCGCATTTATCGGCCGACAACGGCTTGTTAAAAGCCTTTAGCGAAGGACAGGACGTGCATCGCGCCACCGCGGCGGAAGTGTTTGGCGTCGCTCCCGAGCAGGTCACCACCGATTTGCGCCGTTCCGCCAAGGCCATCAACTTTGGCCTGATTTACGGCATGTCGTCGTTTGGTCTGGCGCAGCAGCTGGGCCTGTCGCGCAGTCAGGCGCAATCGTATATCGATTTATACTTTGCCCGCTATCCGGGCGTCCTTAACTACATGGACAGAATCAGGGAACAAGCCCGCGAACAAGGCTATATCGAAACCCTGTTCGGCAGACGGCTGTATTTGCCGGAGATCAACTCACGCAACGCCGCGCGTCGCCAATACGCCGAACGCACCGCCATCAACGCGCCGATGCAGGGAACGGCCGCCGACATCATTAAACGCGCCATGATCGCCGCCGACCGATGGTTGTATAAGGACACCCCGGACGCCAAAATGATTATGCAGGTACATGACGAACTGGTGTTTGAAATTGCGCAAAATCAAGTCGACGACTGCGCGGCGAAGATCAGATCCATCATGTGTACCGCCGCCGATCTTGACGTGCCGCTGCTTGTCGATATTGGCATAGGCAATAATTGGGACGAAGCGCACTAACCGCCGGTTATTATTTTTCGGCATTGCACCGATATTGTATTATAGTGGCCGTGTAACTGCGGTCTCGCCTATTCCAATGACTGGCCAATACTTTTCGCTGCGATGTTCCTTGTTGATTATTGTTTAACGACTTTTTAAATGCCTAACTCAAAGAACGAAAAACTCCTCGTCCTCGTTGAAAAAATGCCCGCTTTTCCTAAAAGCGTCCAGCAGGTGGTGCAATTAACCTCAGACATCAACGCGTCGGCAAAAGATATTATCCGCGTTATTGAATGCGACCCGATCATGACTGTTAAAATTCTTAAAGCCATTAACTCGTCTTTCTACGGCTTACCTCAAAAAATCACCTCGGTGCAGCGGGCGGTTGTCCATATCGGCCTGAATACCATCAAAAACCTCGCCTTGGGCGTCGCCGCAATGGGCATGTTGAATGCCGACAACAAGGCCAATTTCAATACCTCCGGTTTCCTGTTGCATTCGTTGACCACCGCGGCGATCAGCAAACTGCTGGCTGAACGCATAGGCCTGCCCTCAACGGAATGCAGCGATTGTTTTGTGGCCGGCTTACTGCACGACTTTGGCAAAGTGGTCTTCGCCGAATTTATGCCCGATGCATTCAAACTGGCGCTGGAAAAGAGCCGCGAACAGCAACTGCCCCTACATCAAACCGAACTCGAATTTATCGGTCTTAATCATTCGCAGGCGGGCAAAATGCTGGCCGAAAAATGGGAGCTTTCCGCCCCGCTAATCGACGCCATCGCTTATCACCATGATATTGGCCATAGCCAAAACGTCTTGCGAGATTGCGTGTTTGCCGCCAATCAAATCAGCAAGCACCTGCAATTCGGCGATGGCGGCAATCCTGTGCTGGAGGCCTTCCCCGATGCTGTTGCCGCCCGTTTTGGCTTGCACCTCCCTGAGCTGTGCGAAGCTTTGGGAGATTTGGGAAGTGTCAAAACAGAAGCTCAATCTTTTATTAATTTGTAAGGCTCGGTTTGTGCTCCTGCATCGCCCTGCCGCCTACCTCCATGCAGTTGAAGGACAACAATGAAAATTAAATTCTGGGGCGTTAGAGGATCCATACCCACACCGGGACCCAATACGGTTAAATACGGCGGCAACACGACCTGCATAGAAATCAGGACCGATGACAATGATTTGATCATTCTCGATGCCGGCACAGGCATCCACGCGCTTGCACAAAGCCTGCTAAAAGAAATGCCTATTCAGGCGCATATCTTCATTACCCATACCCATTGGGATCATATACACGGCCTGCCGTTCTTCATTCCCATTTTTATCCCGAACAATCTTATTAAAATCTACGGCGGGATTGATCCGGTAACCAATGAAACTATCAACCGGGCGCTGTCCGTGCAGTTGCAATACAGTTTCTTTCCAATACGGGAAGCGCAGTTGAACGCCCGCATCGAATACGCCACCGTCAAACCGGGCGAACCGGTCAAGGTAGGCAGCGCCACCATCACCCCCATTGTTCTCAGTCATCCGGTATTAAATTTCGGCTATCGAATCGATTGCGATGGGCAATCGGTGTTTTTTACCGGCGATTACGAACCACAGCTCAACATCTACGACCCGGAAGATGATGAATACGCCGAATTCCAGTCTTTTGTCGATGCCAAATGGGACGAAGTCGTACTGGCTATGAAAGATGTTGATGCGTTGATTGTCGACTCCTCCTATACCAACGAGGAATATGCCTCCAAACAAGGCTGGGGGCACGGCACTTATGATTCGGGCATAAAACTGGCTACCGCGGCAAAGGCGAAAAAACTGTTTTTCACCCACCATGAGCCCACCCGTAGCGATGCCGGCCTTGAAATCATTTATCAAAACTTGCTGCAAAACAATCCGACAATCTGCTGCGAATTATTGCTCGCTCAGGAAGGCGTAGATATTTCGCTCTGATCCTGCGCAACAGGATTAAACAACTGATCGAGCGCAACATGCACTTCATCGATGCCGGTTTTTTTCAACGCCGAAAATAGCTGTATCGTCAAAGGAAAACCGACATCCTTTAGCTCTTTTTGCACCTGCAACAAGCTATTCTTAGCCGCCCCGTAATTCAATTTATCGGCCTTGGTCAACAAGATATGCAGCGGCAACCCGGTATGCTCGCACCACTCTATCATCTGCCAGTCGAATTCGGTTAACGGATGGCGCACATCCATTACCAGAATAATGCCGCACAATGACTTGCGACGCGTTAAATACGTCTCCATCAACTCATGCCATTTTTTCTTCACCGCCAAAGGCACTTTGGCATAACCGTAGCCCGGCAAATCGACAAATCGTTGCCGCTCATTAATCTCAAAAAAATTGAGCATCTGGGTTCTGCCCGGCGTTTTACTGATCCTGGCCAATCCGTTTTGCCGGGTTAAGGTATTAATCGCGCTCGATTTACCGGCATTCGAACGCCCCGCAAATGCCACTTCCAGACCCTGATCCGCGGGCGTATTGCTGAGATGGGGCGAACTGTTAATAAATTTTGCTTGATGATAAACTGGATTCATCGTTGTCTCGCTTAGAGTTACTATTTAGAGTAAAATTTGGTTATGCACAGCAGCCTGAATAACAAAAAGACTGGCGCAAATGACTAACCATTCCGAAGGGGAATTTGATGAAGAAAAAATTGCAGGTACTTTCAATTTCTCTGGCATTGGCCAGTGTTACGAGTATTTTACATGCAGAAGGCAACGCTTCCGCTCCTGCTAACGCTCATTCCCTACCTCATGTAGGCAATATTATCGCAGGAAAACAAAAATCAGAGTCCTGCACCAGCTGTCACGGAGACAGCGGCAACAGCATGGTAGCAACATTCCCCAAGCTTGCACAGCAGCATTCCTCTTATTTGGCAAAGCAGTTGCATGCATTTAAAGACGGCAGCCGCACCGATGCCATGATGTCGGCTATGGCGCTGCCGTTAACCGATGAAGATATAATCGACATTTCCGCTTACTACGCCGCGCAAAAGATTTCAGAAAACGCCTTGCCTGTTTTAGACGATGACGATGACGATGACAACGAAAAACCGACCGACAAAAAAGCGACTATTCAGACCATCATTGCTCAAGGGAGCAATCTTTACCGCAATGGCGACCTAAAAAGCGAAGTCTCCGCTTGCATAGCTTGCCACGGTCCTTTTGGAGAAGGCAATAAACCCGCTTCATTTCCGGCATTAAAATCGCAGCATGCCGACTATCTAATAAAAGCGCTGACCGACTTTAAATCCGGCGCGCGTAGCAACAACCCGGAAAACGTAATGCACATGATTGCAAAAAAGATGACCGATGAAGAAATAAAAGCCGTTTCGTATCGTATATCGATGATGAAATAACTGCCGGGCGGACTCGTGTTACGACTTTTGCCTCCACGCACAACCGGCATAATCCGCATTCTTGCGGTTTATACTGAAGCAGTTGCTCAACCTCCCGCATAACCTGCCAGGATGCGCGGACAGATATTACAAAAGCCAATATCCGTCCGCGCAGTCGTAACGCAAAATCGCCCTACAAAACCTACAGAGACCTTTAACCATGCTTAAAAAAATCGCTCAAACCAGCTTATTAATCTTATTATTTTCCTTTTCAGCCTTGTTAAAAGCCGAATCCGTTGGCTACGAAACCCTATCCCCGGCGCAACCCACGCATAATCCGGATAAAATTGAAGTCATCGAATTCTTCTGGTACGGCTGTCCGCATTGCTATAGCTTCGAACCGTTACTGGAGCAATGGCTAAAAAGCCTGCCTAAAAACGTTGAATTTATCCGCCAACCCGCGGTATTCAGCGACCTTTGGGGCAAACATGCCAAAGCTTATTTTACTGCCGAAGCGCTGGGCGTCGTCGATAAGGTTCATGCCGACTTTTTCGATGCCATACAAAACAAAAAACAGAATCTTGAAAGCGAAGATCAGCTGGCTAAATTCTTTGTTGCCCACGGCGTTAACGAAACCGACTTCCATAACGCTTACAACTCATTTCTGGTCGACTCCAAAATACGTCAGGCAACCGCCATGGCCGGTCGTTACGGCGTAACAGGCGTTCCCGCCATCATTATTAACGGCAAGTACAAGACCAATGGCCCTATAGCCGGTTCCCATGAAAAAATGATAGACGTTATCAATCAATTGATCCAACAGGAAAGCAAAGCAAAATAATCGCGCCCGCTATCCGTCAAAAGCGCTCTTTATAACTATTTTATTGTTTGATGCTGCGCATTGGCCGCGAAAACAGTAAATAAAAGGTAGTTTGATAATGCGAATAAAGTCCCCTCTCCCTTCGGGAGAGTGCTAGGGTGAGGGGAACAAGCTCTTTTCGGACAATATTAGGCCTATCTTTTTCACAGCGGTAATGGGCGGTGCGTAACATCGGTTATTATTTGAACAAACGGAAAATCGATTCGGCGATTTCCGACCAACCCCCCCGCTCTATCAACAATACCCCTTAATCATCGACAAGGTTCATCATGAGTTTTTTTAGTAAGCCGGCCGACCCCGATAAATGGAAAGAAAAATATTTAAACCTGCTTGATGAACAGGAACAGTCCGAGCAATCCTACAAGGAAAAAGAAGACCTGCTGTGTAAGACAATAGTGCGCCTGACTATCGCAACCACAGGACTAGACCCGCTTCTGGACCCACACCTGCTGAGCATCCGCGATCAATTAAAAAGCGGCATCAATAGCCATGCCCTTAAAGATGAGCTGGAAAAATTCACCCAGTCCGTTGCTCAAATCAAGCATGAGCCGCCTAAAAACCGGTCCGAAGAAACCGAACTGCTGTTTGATTTTTTGCTCCAGCAATACGGCACTGAAAAACAGCAAAACACCCTAAAACTGCTGAAGAAAAAAGCTGAGACGGTAAAGTTCGAAACCCCCAATCAATTATTTATCGCCATCCTTGAAGCCATCGAGCCCGAAGACGACACCCCGGCGTCAACCATCATCGCCAATCACATTGATATAGGCATTATCAGCCGCCAGTTATTGCTGTTGCTGGAAGGCATCGAAATTCCCAGCATCTTTGATCAACAGGCGCAAGCGGCAAAACAATTGCTTGCCGCGCCCAATCAAACCGCAGCGGCTTTTGAACCTATTCTGGATAAGTCCTTTAAGTTGTTGCTTAAAATCAAACAGCACAGCCAATCGGAACAAAAAGACATCGATCAATTTCTCTCCCATATCACCGAACAATTAGCCGTATTGGATGTAAGCGTGATGGGCGCCAGCACCGCGGCGCAACAATCGGCCGAAAACAGAAACAAACTCGATCAATCCGTTTCTGAACAGATGGAAGAATTAAAGTTAAGCTCGACCAACGCCACGACGCTGGAGCCATTAAAAGGCATCATTAACAGCCGACTGGCAAACATTGCCAAAGAAATCAAGGAACATAGCCAAAAAGAAGCCATTCAACGCCAAAAGACGCAGCAACAACTGGACGATTTGGTCGATAAAATAAAAGCCATGGAATCAGAATCCTGCGAGCTTAAATCGAAACTGAAAATTGCCAACACCCAGGCATTACGGGACACTTTAACAGGCCTGCCAAATCGCAACGCCTATAACGAAAGACTTGAAACCGAATTGGCCCGCTGGAAACGTTACCATTCGCCATTAAGTCTTATCATCTGGGACATTGATCATTTCAAAAATATCAATGACAGCTATGGCCATAAAGCCGGCGATAAAGTGCTGCTGTTAATCGCCAAACAATTATCGGATCATTCCCGCGCAACTGATTTTATTTCCCGCTTTGGCGGCGAAGAATTTACCATGTTGCTGCCCAACACCGGCAGCCAAGCGGCTTTGCTACTGGCCAACCAACTCCGTAAAATTATTGAAAAAACCGGTTTTAATGCCAGCGGCACTTCCGTTGCGATTACCATTTCTTGCGGCATTACCGAGTTTATCCTGAACGACACCGATGAATCGGCCTTTGAACGAGCAGACCAGGCGCTTTATCAGGCTAAAGAGCAGGGCCGCAACCAGTGCTGTATTTTGTAAAATACTGACGACAGTCGGTTACGAATGTAACCCCCTGCATATTCGAATATATCCTGCCGGTTTGATAGCGCTACTGGGGAAGCGTTCTGTTTTAAGGGCATGAAGATTATCCTATCAGTTGCCTTTATGGCTCATGCCCCGGATAGTAAAGTCAACAAGACATTGAACTTATTAATTACACAGCAAAACCTGTCTATTGAATATTTCCAGCCGGATCTGAAAACTCTACCAGATCAAATCGTCGGGAACCTGATACGCCGCATAAGCATCATCGACAACATCGGAAATCTTGTTTTGCTCGTTAAATACAATCACTCCGCCTGCATCGCGCGCTTGTATTTTTTTTGCCACTTCCGCAGACACGACTTCATATTGTTGCCCAAACTTTACAATAGCTAGCCGTCCCGCAGCAATTTGATCACGCATCGCCTCCGAAACGTACAGTCGCTTGACCTTGTTATCGTCGGTAAAATTATAAGCCAATCCCTCGGCATCCCTGGGCAGGCGGTTTAACTCAATAATCTGTTTTATTTGCGCGGCCAACTGTTTTTGCTCGTCTTGCTGCTGGCGTAATTGATTAAGTTCCCTGTCCCGTTCGATTTTTTCAGCCTGTGCTTTTTGAGCCAACGCTTTAGCCTCATCAACTACTTCAACTTTATTCTTGCGCTGCTGCTGAGTTTGCTTGCGCTTGTCGGATTTAACGCTTTTGGCTTGAGCCGCGCTGACTAATCCGGATTTTAACAATTGTTCTTGCTGTGAGAGAGTAATAAAGTTTCATACTGAACCACGCTGGAGACCGCATTCTGCCGTTGCAAAAATTAACGCCTGGAAAATAAAGTATCATACTGATTCGGCATAGAAGCCAATCGCTCACGAAAAATTAAGTAATAAAGTTTCATACTGAAAGAGGTCAACCGCATTGCAAGAATGTTCGATAATACTAACTTCGTCAGATCTTGCCGCTGGTTGCGCATTTCACACTAAACACACCAGGATGATCAATACCAAATAAAAACTGACCATTTGTTAATAACGAATGGCCTAAGTGTCAGGCTAAATCTGAATTAATACAAATGATCATCTATTCAGCTTCAAACACTACCACTAACCAACCCTCACCCGGCTCGCCAGTAAATCCGGCTACACTGCGCGTTTCATCGGGTTTGAAGCCAAGCTCATCAATCCTAAACTTATCTAAACCAATGCAAAAAACAGCATTATTATCTTGGTCATATTCGTCGCCAATCAGCTCACATGGAATTTGAGCCTTGGTGTCGCCGTTAAAATAAAAAGCATCGATATTTAACAAAGCCCTATCACCGGTGTAACGATCGATCGTCTCTTCCGGCACAGTTAACTCGGTTTGCCAAACGGCAAACAAACTATCACCTTCCGGTTCCTGCCACTTAGAACGGTCAACGAAGACATAGTCGGCACTAACCTTCTCCTCGTGGTCAAGATGCTTTTCCCCGGCAACAGCAAAACGGCTGGGGCCAGCAACTCGCCTAGATTCGGTACGCAATTGCTCCGCCAGGCGATCCGGTTGTTTTATTTCCTGGGCCATAATCTGTTGCCAAGAGTAAGTCGAATGGTTAGCAGCTGCATATTGGGATGCATGTTTTAAGCCCTCGTTTAGATCCAATAACAATAAGGTCTTGAATAACAATGAATATTGAGGACTATGTCCTGAATAAAAAATAAAGTAATTTTGGGTCGGAGTCTTGAAATTAAGCGTGTGCATTTTCTTTACCTTATGAAAGAAATGACCAAAAGGCATATCTTTAAAACTCACCTGTAATCGGTTACCCAAGAGCGTTTTGTACGGTCCACGAATGTGTATAAATTTACAAGTATTAACACGAGAACTGTTTATAGAGAAGTTTGCTAAATTTTTATCCAAAAGACTTATCCGCTTCTCTAGTGTCGGCAGTAAAGCTTTATATGTATTCAGCACCGTGCCAAAATCAGTTTCACTGGCAATAATTTTTTGGATGACATGCACGTCTAAAAAAGAATCAGTTGGCAATGTCAAATTTAACTGCCGATACTTACTCCAAATAAGCGCTAATGCTGCTTGCAAAAGCCAATCATAGGTCTTCGACTCAACAGCATGGGCGTTTTCGGTTGAAGTCCCGTCAATGCCGCGAAATCCCTTAATACCAACAAATTCCTCAATGCCATCAAAAAAATCAGACTGCTCAGCAGTCGTAGAAAACACCGCCAAATTGGCTTCTAAAAAGAATAACGGAGCCACACGTTCCTTTACCCATTGTTTATCCTCAGAAGACATCTTCATAGCCTCTCTTAACCGTCTAGGACGGACAGGAATATCGATCTCGATACCCAATAATTTTAAGCAATTCCCATAGTAGTCTCCGTTTTTCGATTGTCTGGGGATAACTTGGATAGATTTGGCAAAGTCGCAAAAAAAATTTTCCATGATTTCCTACTTGAGTAACACAACCCGATCAAATGGCCTGAAGTAGCAACCTAAGCTGATACTCCAGACAATCATACTAAGGATAATAACCAACCGTTTTTAAATCTCCGTACATTCGGCCAACTTAAAACCGAACTGCTTCAAAATACGTTCAGCCATCTCGCGCTGATGCAGCAGCTCGGATAATACCGGCTCAGATAACCATAATGCCTGGTCCATTACCACCACACATAAACCATGCCGTTGAAATACCTGTATCAACAACTGCAATGCTTGTTGTAGTTGATCGGACTGCCCATTGCCTTGAATCGAATATTGTCGTCGCATCACATACCCCTCATTATTAGGTAATAAAATGCGTAGCACTTATGCCACGCAGCACTATGGTAAACAAAATCCTAAGGCCGTTTTTGTGGGTTTTTATCCCCATATCCAACAACGTACAAACTGGTCAATTGACTTCTTAAAAAGACTCTTATCGCTACACAACGCATTCACCAACCCCCTTACCAGCGTATCGACTGCGTCAGCCGCATTACCTGGACAATCGCCGTTGACCACCGCTAAAGCTAGGTCAAATTTATCGATATCCCGTGTCCAGTGATGAAGAATATGGCTATTACGCAATTTAATCCGGCTGGCCAGCACCGAATCCTCTTGCCGTTCATCTTCGCGCATGGCTTGCAGCATCGCCGGCAGATACGCCGCCAAATGCTCCCGAAACAACTGCTGGGCTGGCTCGGGCCACTGACCGGTTTGTAATTGCCGCAAGGCCGTACGCATTGCCAAGGCCGGGGCACGTGACGCACGCCACTCCCAATGGAACAACAACGACAAACAGGTTGCCAGCAAATCGTCGATCAGCATCATTGCACCGAAACTAAACTGAACATCCCCACGGCACGCCGCCAAACTCAAAAAGCCCAAAGGCTCTTCGTTGATTTTGGCGGCACTGCCCAACAAGCATGCCGAAGCACCCAGCATCGACAGCTTACGCGGATGCAGCGCCAACTGCATTTGCTCCATATCGCCGTCAGCGGCGCAAAAATACCCGTGATCATCGTAAAAATCGCCATGCCCCAATAGCAACAGCAGACTATGCTCCGGCGCTTGCGATAACGTTTCAATCACCCGCACCGCCTCGGCATCCCATATCACTGCAATCAATTGCATTTCCAGCGGCAAATAATATAAACGTCGATCAGGCTCATTCGCCGCGTCATATCCCATTAGCACCAATGGAGTCGCAACAGAAGGATAGGACGGCGTCCGCGACTGATTTAAGGCGTATAGTCCAGGATACTGGCGCAAATCGAGTTCCGGCGGGGCGACACCTTGCCACGGCAGACCGCACAAACGGCCATAGCCAACAACGTGCACCCGGCGAATGTCCAATAAATTCAACTGAATTTGTACCGTTTGCCAATGTTCCTGCAAGATATGCTGCAAACCATCAAAACTAATCGCTGCACCGTTAAGCGCTTCCGTCTGTACAGCGGCATCTTGGTTAGGCGCCAAGCGTTGATGCGAGCGACGCCCATACGCAGCAGCCTGTTGGCATTGCGCTTGCACCACCGCAGTCAATTGTGAGGCGACATGATCCAAAGACGGTGTATGCACAATCATGACCTGCTGTGCGGTCGCGATCAACCAATAGGCTTCCTGCCCCTCCACGCCAAAATCGGCCAACGACAAAGCCACCACTACAGCCTCGTCCGCCGCCAACCGAGCTTGCAACGCGGGAGTGGAAAGCAAAGCAATGCTTTCCAGATCATAAGAACTTAATAATTTCGGCCGCAACGCGTCCAGCGCTTGCAACAGTCCTTGATAATCGGCCAAACGCTGCGAGTAAGCCGTATTATCTTGTTGCGCTAAGCCCTCTAATTCCAACCCCAACAAGTGCCGTTGCTTGCTCAGTCGCTGCCATTCCGCCAAATTCCTACCGCCACCGACACTCGCGTTCAAATTGAGCGACAATAAGGCCTGCAAGCGCCGAGCAAAACTGGCCGCCAATATTGTTAACAGCAGAGGCGAATTTTCCTTGTGCAAAACATGGTGCAACCACGGCCACCAATCTGTGCCTTCGAATTTCTCGCTCTTATCACCTACAACTTGGTCTTGATAACGATAAATCAGCCGGACAATGCGCGGCAAATAGTCATTGGGATCGGCATTCGGTAAACTAAGGAAGTTGTAAGATAAATTGACTACCACTTGAACAAAAACCACGTTATAGCTATACGACAACTCCAACAGGCTGAGCACATCCAGCCAATCCTTTTTGGCTTCGCCATAATAGTCTAAAACAAAGTACATCATGCCACGGATTCCTAACAATACTCCTAACTCAGCTATATACGGAGAACCGGCTTGCTTGGCTTGGAGCTGATGATACAACTCCTCAGCACAGTCATACCCTTCCTTTGCCAAGTTGTATTGCTCGTTCTTAAAGTGCAGATTGCCCTTACGAACTAGCAATACTGCCAAATTGTTCATATACGGAGAATCGACTTGCTTGGCTTGGAGCTGATGAAACAGCTCCTCAGCGCAGCCATAGTCTTCCCTTGCCAAGTCGTATTGCTCGGTCTCAAAGTACAGATTGCCGCTATCAACTAGCAATGTAGCCAAACCGCCCATATCCGGAGAACCGGCTTGCTTGGCTTTTAGCTGATGATACAGCTCCTCAGCGCAGCCATAGTCTTCCCTTGCAAAGTTGTATTCTTTGTTCTTAAAGTACAGATTGCCCCGGGTAGCTAACAATAATGCCAAACTACCCTTATATGGAGAACCGTGTTCCTTGGCTTTGAGCTGATGATACAGTTCTTCAGCTAGGGCAAAGTATTGCATTGCCAATTTGTATTGCGTATTACTGTGCAGACTCCCTAGAGCAACTAGCAATTCTGCAAAACCGCCCATATACCGAAAACCAGCTTGCTTGGCTTGGAGTTGGTGATACAGCACCTCAGCTTGGGAAAGGTCTTGCATTGCAAACTTATCTTGCCCGGCCTTATAGCGCTGCTTTCCGCGTAAAATTAGCAAATTTGCCAAGCACTCCATCAGCGGATGGCCGGATTGATCAGCTTTGAGGTGATGATACAGTGCTTCAGCCCGAGCAAAGTCTTGCATTGCCAATTTGGGTTGCGTATCTTTGAGCAGATTCCCTCGAGCAACTAGCAACATTGCTAAGCCCCCCATATACGGAGAACCGAGTTGACCAGCTTGGAGTTGATGATACAGTGCTTCAGCCCGGGCAAAGTCTTGCATTGCCAATTTGTGCTGCCCGGTCCAACCGTATAGCAATCCGCCGCGACTAGCTAACAGCATTGCCAAGTTGTTCTTCAGTGAAGAGTCGAGTTGATCGGCTTTGAGCTGATCGTAAAACATCAAAGCTTTCTGTATAGCATCGTCTTGCATACCGCCGTCTACAGCTGTATTGAAAAGAGCCCTTGCTAATATTGTCTGCTTAGATACTGCTTGCAATCCGGCATTTTGTCGGCTTTGCTGCTCAACCGGCAACCTGCAACTATACGCATCAACCCCTAAACGCCGATAAAACGTCTCATAGGCCCGATATAAAGCAAGCTGAGTTATTTTTTGCTGTTGTTCCGGGTAATAACGTAGATTGTCGTGCATTGCGGCCTTCTTGGTTTTGTTATGTTCTTTGTATCGCTCCCAAGTTTCAGTTGGGGCGATACAAACATGGGAACGACACTTTTCGGAATTTTCACGGCATCGTAATTCCACTGCCCGCTATTGCGCAAAAATCGGTTTGCTGTCGGTGTGCTTGGCGACGACCCGGCTCAAAATAAAATCCAGTTGATAACGGCGTGGCGGCAGATGGCTTTGCCAAGTAAGACGTTCGGTGTTTATACCTAGTATCGAAAGTTGTTCGACATAATCAGGCTGCCCCAGCAATTGCAAGACCAGGGCTTTATTCTGGCCGGTATCTATCGACGCCCAATTGTTTTCGTTTACCGGGTTATTGGGCGACAGTGTAGCGTTTTCGCAGCCGCTTGCCAAAGCCATTATCATTGCCAAGATTAAGGGTTTATGGATGTTAGTCATGGTGTTTCTCCTAAGGATGGAAAGTTCAGGTAATACGATAGCGCAGTGCTGGGGGCGTTTTTTGTGGGTTTTTATTTTAGAAGCGGTTCTTTTGTTTCCACGGGCAAAATGAAACCTTAATTATCCACGACAAAAAACACCGGTTATAAAACCCACAAAAACAGCGACTCTTTCTGTTGCATCATTAGCCATCGCCTTAACCACGGCGATCTGTGCGATTAAATCTAACTAGCCACGGAGTACGTTTTATGAAAACCACAACAGAAACCAATCCATTGCCGGATACCGATGAGCAGGTAGCGGCTTTAAAAAGTAAGACAGGATTCTTACAAAAACTCAAAGTCAATCATGAGGTCTCTCGCCAAGCCGGCAATGGTTTAGAGCAACTATTGAAGGAACGCGTTGACAGCCAAACCCGTTTGGGCGTTCGAGCCATTCGGCTGACGGAAGCGGCGCTCAGTGCGAGTTTGCTGGCACGTACTATGCCGGCGATTGGGGCACTGACCATTCAAGCCAACGCGGCCACGGCTGCTGTTGACCAGTCTCTTACGAATGGTGCTGAGGCAGAGTATTACACGCACATGAATAATCGCAGTAATAACATGGCGTTAACCCAAAGCTTGCATCAAGCGGGCAAGATAAATGGTGATGAATTAACGGTACTAATGAATATGGCTGACGAAGCCGCCGTTGCTGATATTCAGCGCAGCCATGAGCGCATGTTGAAATCCAAGGAAACGGTAGCCGTTTTATATGACTTCACTTTACAAGGTATTGAAGCGATCAAGGGACGTTTGCAATGAAGTCCTTGCCGCCTAATTTGCTGGCTCTAACGGAACAGAGTAAACGCGCGGATCGGGCACGTTTTGCCTCACGCCAAGCCAAGCTGACGGTTTCACCACACAACAGTATTTTTCCGGAGATAATCATGAATCCACAAAGCATTATTGAATCGATAGAAACCAACAGGTCGGTAATGGAAGCCCAGATTAAACGCATGCAGCTCGACGGAGGGCTGGTTAATTTTGCGGGTAGCGGGGACGGCAATCCGGTCAGCTTCGAGGCCATGGTGAATGGCACATTAATCAATGCCGCCCAGACCGTTCAGGCACTGTATCAGACCGAGCAGCAAGTTAGAAATAGCTTGTTGGCAAATGCGCAACCGTCAGCTTCGACAGTGATTGATGGCGAAGCTCAGGTGGTTGATACAACAACAGGAGGTTCGTCATGAACGGCATAGAAAAGTGGTTCATTTGGCTGGGTGGTTATAGACCTGTTAATTTGAAGGATTTTAACCCTATGCAGCGCGAGCCGGTCGCCAAAATCGGCGCGGCTGTGTTGTTCGCCGCGCTGGTCGGGGCGGCGAATTGGGCGATTGCTGCCTGGAGCTACACGCAACAACTTGAATCTGTCAGCCGATTCGGCGCGGCGTTAGCAGCTAGCTGTGTGGGGTTGTCGATAGTGCTGATTGTTGACAGGCAGTTTGTTTATTGGATAGATACAGCCGGCACAATCAACCGGGGGTTGTTACTGCTATATGCTGTTTTGCGTATTGGCGTGGTGCTGGCTATGTCGTCTTTGACCTCACAGGCAGTATTGCCGGTATTTATGGGCAGTGACTTAGCCATTTCGGCGTTGGAAATTCAGGAGTCTTCGGATGCGCAGCGCGTCGAAACCTTAAAGGCACGCTTTGACTTACCCGGTAAAGACACCGCCATTGCCCAAGCAGGCCAGAATGTTGAACGCCTTCAGCAAGCCTTGACCCATCTACCTGCCGACGTTCAATCCCGGCTTATTCAAGCCAGCAACTGCTGGCAACACCATACCCGCAAAAAAGCAGATTTGCGCGCGCAAGGATATTCTGCAGCTGAAGCACGCGCTAAGTTGCGCTCGGATACCGGCGTTTGTCAAAGCCAAGAGCGATCCGCACATCAGACTCGATCTGAATATTTGTCTTCGACCCGCGCGCAGTTAGTTCAAGCAACCGAAGTGCAGCAATCTCGACAAGACGAGCTATCGGGCGCTAACACTGCTATTTCAGAGCGCATGGATACGGCGCATAAGGTCGAGCAAGCGGCTTATAACGAACGCTCAACGGATGTGCTTTACAGTATGCTTTCTACCAAGCCTGCGGCGCTGGTTAAGTGGTTGATCATCAACTTTCTGCTTCTGACCGGGGAATTATTGCCTCTGTTACTCAAAGCAATGGCCGGACAATCCAATATTGGAAAACTGCTTGCGGCAAATAAACAACTGGAAGCAATCAAGATCAATGCCAAACTATTACAAGATGAGCATGATTTTGCGGTGTTAAGCGCGGTGAATCGAACGTCAACAGAAGCGGTACAATCGGCTCTTCAAAACCCCGCAATGCGTACTGTGTTTAACTCCCAATTTGCCGAGCACATTTCAGCGCTAGCGCCGCTGGAAGCCGCTCGCTCCTTGATGCGTGAATTGGAAGAGAGAGCGTTGGATGTTGATCAGGTGATTAGCCGCCATCCTCGCTATGCACAGGTAATAATGCAGGCTTGGACCAAAGCTATAGATGAGACAGTAGTAATTTTATCAGCCAATCCTGAGCATATTAAACCTGAGCCAGCGTAGGCGGTTGAGTTGTATTAGTTCAGAGTTAACCTGATACTGCTCTTGAAAAGAGAGGGTTACTGGTGAGATAGAAGTGTCGAATTTTTATCAAGCCATAAAGAAGTAACCCTCCCGTTCTCGCTTACGATTTATCAAACCATTTCAAAGTAAGAGTCTGGTTTACATCTAACTGCCGCCATTAATAAAACTTGATCGACAGACAAGCAAGGGGGCGATAGCAGCAGTTCACTATCGAGTTCCTTTTTTGACCAGTAACAGGCGGCGCGACCTATTTTGAATATATATAAGGTATCAGCCTGTCACCGTTTTTAACGACGATAAAGAACTATTTATCCGGTTAAGAAATGAAAATAATCTCTGCATTTCTCTCTCAGGCTTTTGCAGTCGACAAGTCCAAACAATAATTACGTGATACCCCATTCCTCGTAGTGTTCGTTGACTTTTCAGGTCTCTTGAGCGATTTCGAGATATTTTCTCCTCCCAGAATTGCTTATTTGAAGATGGTAGAGCACCTCGTTTGCAATTATGTCCATGCCAGAAACAGCCATGAACGAAGATCACCGTTCTGTATTTCGGTAGAACTATGTCAGGTGAACCTGGAAGGTTCCGGCAATGACACCTGAAACGGAATCCTGCTCGGTGAAGGCGGCTTCTTACCAAAACTTCAGGAGTGGTGTTCTTTGACCTGACCTTCGCCATTAAGGCACTTCGTTCAGGTTTTGAGATTCGGTCCATCTTTAACGATAGCCTTTAGTATAAGCTATCTCGCTCCAGTCGCCACTTTAGCTATGGCGTGAGCCATGATTTTTCTATCCGGTGTCCAAATCGGAGGAGGAATACCTAAACCAGGTTCAAATTCTTCATATTCCTGCCGGCAAATTTCTTTGAAATCGCAAACTTTGCATTTATCAGGGTGAGGACGCATAGGAAAATGTCGTGCAAGAATTCCTCGTACAGCCCATTCCACGTTAGCGACGGCAGCCTGAACCGCTTCTTCTTCGATCGGGACGTTAATACGCTGGTTGTCTTTTAACAGGTGAACCGATCCTGTAGCAGCATTCTCTCCGAGGATTTCTCTGGCCGCCTTTGCATACAACTGAACCTGAAGAGAAAGTGCTAGCCAATCTAAAGCCGTATTCTCGAACGGTTCGTCTTTCGCTTCCATTGCTTTGAAATCGACAACTTCAGCGTCGCAAATCTTGCCGTCGTTGCTTTCATGCAAAAGCAAGTCGATCGACCCCGTAATCAGGCAGTCCGCAGCAGGTATTTCAAATCTTGCTTCTACTTGGCGTCGATGTTCAAAGTCGTCCGAGAATACGTCTACATAGGCTTTGGCAATCTCTATGGCCTTATTCTTAGCGCGTTCGTATGCGCCAGGTCTGTGCTCAGGATCTCCACTGGGCGCGATATGTTTTAGGTGAAACGAAGATTGGGCTACATTTGCAGCCTCTTCGGCAGTGGGCGGACGATCAGAGTGAAGCTCGTGCAGTTTTTCGATAGCAACGTGTACGGCCCGGCCGTAGCCGAACAATTCAGGTACGGCCGGGCTGAAGCCCCATTCCCGCCGGAACCGGTAATCCATCGGACAGTGAAGGTAGTAGCGCACGTCGCTGAAACTGGTGGGTAGGATCGTCTCATCGATTCTCGGATGTGGCGTAGCTTGGGGCAAGTTGTTCGTTATTGCATTTGGATTAGCCCGCAATTCTCCATCACGCAGACGTAGCGCAAATGGCGACACGCGATTCGCCTTGCGACCCGCAGGAAGATTTTCTGAACCGGTAATGTATAAAAAGGCCTCAGCTCTGGTTAACGCTGTATAGAACAGTCTAGCTTCGGCTTCGCGGGTACCGATGTAAGCCCCGCGACTGACAGCCGATTGAACAAGCGCCGGCGGCAAAAGTCCTCTGTAGCTAGAATTTCTGCCGGGAAATCGCCCTGCCTGGCAATCCACAAGGAACACGACCGGAAATTCCAGCCCTTTGACGCTATGCACAGTCGCGACGGTGACGGCATCCGGTCGTTGGGTTACCTCATCGGTGCTGATGTTATAGCCGTCTTCGGCCACGTGTTCTAGAAACTGAGCAACCTGTTGAAATCGATAGGTTGAGTCGACGCTGAGGTAAACACCTTCAATATCCTGGATCATGCGGCTAAAGAGACCAATTTCCCGCATGATTTCAGAAGGCAGCGGATTCTGGGTAATGCGAAATGCTGCCAGAAGATCGAACACCAAATTTTGCGGGAATAGGCGTTGGCGAACGCCGCCGACCGGGGCATGTATTCTGCGTCCCCAGTCGGAGAGTACCGCAGTCAGTTGCCTAAAATCGGCAGACGGGTAGGCCAGCTGGATGACAGTATCGAAAAGCATGTGTGCTTGCGTTCGATCGGGATTACCTTCGGCAAGCACCTTAAATACCTCTCTTAGAGCGGCTACCTGAGGTCTATCGAAAGGATTGCCGCCAGCCGCTAATGAAAACGGTATATTTCTAGCTGCAAAGCGCGAAGTAAAGGGATTATGTCTCGCTTCATCGCTTTGCTCTCGCGCTCGCGTTGAGCGCATCAGTATTGCGATGTCGCCGTAGGTTAGCCCTCGAACGGATCCATTTCGCTCTGTAAACTCGGTACCGATAAGAGAAGCAATACGGTCCGAAACCCATTCGGCCTCCGATGCTCTATCAGAAAACAAATAGGTCATCATTTCCCGAGGCTCGACATCTCTGTGGTTGACGGGGTTCTTAGGTAATCGTGATGCTCCGAGCTCTTGCGCAATGAAATCTGCAGAGATCTGAACAATCCCACGAGTACTGCGGAAGTTCATGTCCAGGGTATGGATGCTGTGTACCCCGTATCGTTCCTTAAACATTAAAATGTTACTGACGTCGGCACCACGCCAGGAATAGATGGCCTGATCGTCGTCGCCCACGACAAACAATGATGCACCTTGCGCATGGGCAGCGCGTATAAGCGCTTCTTGCGACGGCGAGACATCTTGATACTCGTCCACTAATAAATTCGAAATTTCACGTAAAGCTTCGTTGACTGCGGCGTTCCCTACGTGTGCGTGCTCCACCACGAGTCGAATCATGGAGCCGAAATCGAGGTATTGGTCGCGTTCCAAGAAAAGCTTAAGCCGCTCCAAAACGCCCCCCAATTCCTGATCCAAAGCAGTAACTGCGGTTATATCTAGACCTTCGTCCTGACAAAGCTTCCATGCAGAAGCTACTTCTCTGATCGTCTCGAAATAACGGTTCCCACAACGAGGGCGAAGGATTTGGATCTGTAACTCGGAATAACGTGACATCAAAAAGAGGATGAGGCCGTTGTCATCTAAAACATCGTATTGTCGGTATCTAGCGTCTGCTTTGCCGAGAAGGTTTTGGCAAAACGAGTGTATAGTGCCTATATACATCAACCCGATTAGGTTTGGGCTGAATCCCGCAGTTACAAGAGTTTGTGCGATACGCCTCTTTATCGATTCGGCTGCTTTGTCGGTAAATGTGAACGCTACGATAGAGGCTGGCGGGATGCCTTCCGAGATGAGACGAGTAACTCGGAAGGCAAGGGTTTGAGATTTACCCGATCCGGCGCAGGCTAAACACAAAACTTCTCGATTTCTGTCTAGCGCAGCGGACGCTTGATCCGGGGTTAACGTTTTCAGAATTAAATCTTCTATCGATGTCGTCACTATACCCCCAAAGGTAGTTAATTGATCTTCTGTATCGCTTCTGCAAGAGCCTTAGCATGCGCTTCTATAAAAGGTGGAGGAAGAGCGTTGCCTATCATTAATGCAATCGCTGATTTTCCATGTTCTGGCTTAAATCTGTAGGAGATCGGAAAACCCTGGAGAAGGCTAGCCTCACGCAGCGTAATAGCTCGATCATGCGTAGGATGCAGAAATCTCCCTTTTGATGGATTATTGCAACCGCCTGTAATGGTCGGTGCCGGACCGTCCCAAGCCATACGTCCATATACGTCATTAAATCCGTCAGTCGATTCATGACATACTAAACGATACTTAGCCGGCAAATCCGAACGGCTGCCGCCATTTTTCGGAATGGCACGAATCAGTTCTTGGGTTTTTTGGAACCGGCGCTCCGGCATATCATGGAGAGAATCCCCCGAGAACCCCGCATTTTTCATCGTGCTTATAGCGTCACGCACTGTCTTGGCCGGATATTTAGTATCAAGTTTCGGAAGCGGATATTTTCTGCGTACAGCGAGGTAAATTAAGCGCTTTCTGCGCTGAGGTACTCCGAACTTCGACGCATCATGAATCTCCGGCTCACCATAGTAACCCATCGATTTCATTGCCTCTTGAAATTTAGCAAAACGCGGATCATCTTTTAGAGCTGGAACATTCTCAAGCATGACCGACTTAGGCCTAAAAGCCCTTACAAATCGCAAGAAATCGAAAATAAGTTCGTTTCTTGCGTCGCACTCGGAAGTACGCCTGTTTTTTGTTCGAATTCTCGAAAACCCCTGACAAGGTGGACACCCTGCCAATAGATCCAGTTGCCCTGGCTTCAGTCCAAGGGTCTGCATTAAAGGCCGAGCTGCAACTTTGCGAATATCCTCAGAAATTAATTCAACATCCGAATGATTCAGTTGATATGTTTCCTGTGCCTTCTGATAAACTTCAATAGCGGCAAGAACCTGAAAACCAGCACACTTGAGTCCTAAGGTAAGCCCTCCACACCCAGAAAATAGGTCTAGAGCAGTAGGCGATAATTTGCGGGGATCTGAGGATTTCAATTGATTTAGCAAATATATTTGAAAAACATAAAAACGCTATCCATCGGTACTGCTCCCATGATATAGCTTAGCCTATCGGATCAAATTACCCATCAATAATAGCAGCATACAATACCAGAATCGACTAACACAAACCAACATTCTTTTTTCTAAGCGAGCACTTCGAAAAGCTCTAAAATTAATGAGAAGATCAGTTAACAATAGACTCCCCGCATTCATTCGTGACAGCAATATTATCTCGAACATCATTAGGTTCTTTCCATTGTGCCCAAATGAATAATAGTCGACCTGTGATATTTCATGGCCATGTTTTGAACTTGAAAAAATGGCTAGAAAAAGCTAGAGTGAGTTTTTAATAAAAAGTTACGTTTTTATTTAACGATGGAATGCGGGGCTGAGGAGATTCTAAGATGAAACTATCATTACAAGAACAATTACTGAAATCCGGTTTAGTCAGCGCGGCTAAAGCCAAAAGCGTTAAATCCGATAAGCGTAAACAAACTCAGCAGCAGCGGAAAAATGGGGTTGAAATTCTCGATGAAGCCAAAGAGTTGGCTCAAAAAGCGCAGGCTGAAAAAATAGAACGGGACAGGGAGCTGAACCAATTACGCCAACAACAGGAAGAGCAAAAACAGTTGACCGCTCAAGTAAAACAGATTATTGAGTTAAACCGACTGCCCAGAGATGCTGAAGGCTTGGCTTATAATTTTACCGATAACAATAAGGTCAAGCGGCTATATGTCTCAGAGGTGATGCGCGATCAAATTGCTCAAGGGCGATTGGCTGTTGTAAAACTAGGTGCAGACTATGAAGTAGTGGGCGCTGAGGTGGCAAAAAAAATACAATCACGCGACGCTGCCAGTGTGATTGTTTTGAATGAACAAAATAAAGCTAATGATGTGGTGGACGATGCTTATGCTCAGTACCAGGTTCCCGATGATTTGATCTGGTAGTTAGCATAAACAAATTCACGTACATAAATTACTCGAATTAGTTGAGTGCCTCAGCCCCCAATCCTCACACCTAACCCCATAGGCTACTCTGCTCATCCTTTATAGAACCGCCGTTTCTTCATGAACTGGGCCATCAAAGATATTGTGAAGAGCCTAGAATCATTTGTGGTACTGGTAATTTTTAGGATGCTCTTGCGGACAAAGTTACAGAGCCATTTGGTGGCTGTTAATCACCATGCAAAACAGCTTTGGAAGTTTTCCAATAAAAACTTTCAAGTTTGCACCTACATCGACGTCATCCAACTATGGAACCTTGCAGCCCAATGAGCTACAGAATCTGCCCCCAACTGCCCTTTATCTGTTGATTTTGTTTTAGGATGTGGTACACCTACCACCCCATTCTCACCGCATAATTCTACCAATAAACTGCTTGGCCAACGCAATGAGCTTTTCAGCAGAGCCCTCTCCAGCTTTTCCAGTTGCTCATACCATTTTGCTTGAGACTTGAGCTTCAACAACTGTGTCGATAGCAAATTCATAGCATCCGAAGTATCGACTTCCAATATATGGAAATGCGTTCCACCGAATACAACCTCCACTACAGCAATACATCTCGGATTACTATCGGTCAGCAAATGCTTTTTACAACGAGATAGCGGGGGCAGTTTTCGCAGTGTCTTTGATTTGACCTCACATCCATGCGTGGAGCTCAGTTCTTCCAGCATCCGGTGAAAACAATCAAACTTGTTGGCATACAGATGAACATCATCCGTTTCGTCTGTAACAGACTCCCACTCCGCGGAGGGTATAGTACCGCTACTGGTTGGCTCATTCACACTGACATTCCCGGATGCAACACCACCAGTTTCTTCGTCTGTTCTGCCTGAAGCGCCTTGTTGCTTCTTGTCGGTGACCTTACGGGCCTCAAACGGTTTGGAAAACTCAAAAGCGATAGAAGGTGCGTATAAAAGAGCATGCTGACTATCTGAACTGGCCTCCGCCTCATTATGAACAGTGTGCTCATCAACAGGCCTATCGAATATCGCGCTTGCGCTACCTGATCCATGGCCACGAACGTATTCTTTGAATTTAGGATGGTAGATTTCAACAATATCTGGAACATTTACTTTGACATCACGCATGCCGGTAATTTCGTAGACAAACATACAGTTTGCGACTTGATTAAAGTGCCCTCTGACATCAAGTCGAACGCCAAGTAGTTCCGGCGGATCAAACTGGAAATCCCAGAAGCGGTAACCGTTTCTCTCATAGCCGTTCAGCTTCTGGTATCGACCAATGCTTTCAAAGGAGGTTCTAGCGTCTTGATCAATCAGGAGCCAGCTCAATAATCGCCGAGCCCCATAGTCATCCAGCGATTTCAATGGGTAGCTGGATGACGGAAGTACATTGATCCTAGCTTCTTCCGGATTGATATGCTGGACATCAAACTCGGCCTTTAGACAATCCGGATCCAGCGCTGTCCGGGATAAATAACCATCGTGAAAAAATAGAACCCGGGCGAGCTCAAACTGGGGAAGAAATATCTGCACCCCTTTGTCGGAAAGAAAGTGAAAGCATCGTTGTTTTTTATCTAACTCATCAATTACAGATTGGTTCGGATACTCAGCAAGTGTCTTTTGCTCCCAGAGTTGGGTACTCGTGATAGCTAAAGAATGCTTGTACCCAGCCTGTTTAGGCTCAGCTGAGGGATTTAGCACTCGTTTTCGCACAAGGACAGGGGCATTAGACAGCGTCAAAGATTTTTTGTTCTGAGCAGGAAATAATCCCAAATTGACGCCCCAGAGACCCGTTAGTTTTTCTGAATAATGAACCAATGGACAGAATTTTTGTGTCATCGGACAATCCATCAAACCTAATATCGCGCATTAATCCCCCATCATTTTATGCAATAGAACTCTAGCATCATTGGTCAACCGCTCGTCACTCAATCCTGCATTCCTTAATAAACGCCATCTATGTATATCCTCTGTCTCTAAACAACTTAATGCCTTAGTTATACGGCGAATCTGATAATCTGAAATATCTTCACAAAACCGCTTGAAAAATAAACCTGTTAACGGCATCTTGTGGATGTTTTTCTCAACGATGGTGCTCTTTCCGAGTTTCGATAGGTACCAGTTCCTCGACCACCTAGGCGAATCAAGCAAAGACTTATGAGCATTCCGTATCTTGATCAGTTGCCGGCATGTGGCCAGGTCCCTTTGCCGCCAGTTAACTCGTCGGTTTTTTCTGGTCATCGTCAAATAGAACTGCCGATTAGTGGACAATAACCAGCCTCTGTCATGACGATACAACTTAGCATAAAGCGCCCCATTTTCAGATCGCGCCTGCTTGGCACTTTTTCGCCTGATCAAGGTTATCCATTGCGCTCTGGTATTGGCTTGCTGCTCATTCACGCTCTCATCAGCAATCGGCGGCTCTGTAACCGGCGTTTTAAGGCTAGTTCGAATAGATGAAACCTCGGCCAGCACCTCGTCTATCCGCCAAGTATCCGGCAAAAATGCATCCAACACCACTATGTGCTCAAGATAACTGAACGATTTCCTATGCTTTCGAAATATCGAATGCAGCCAGTTACTTTCTGTGTCAGAAACCGCCAATCCATGTGACTCCAGCCAAAGTGCAGGCCAGCGCCCAAGAATTCGCTCCCTGACGGCTTCATGCCGGACATTATGTCCAGCAAGACAGTCTCCCATCTCGGCAAGCTGATGATAATAGGCGGTCCATTGAGCAAAGCTTGCCGCGCCGTTGGGACACAGTTGCAACAAACGATAAACCTGCCGCGCTACCTTGATGGCCGATGGATTTCCTGGCTTCTGCGGTAGCATTGGACAGACAGACGGAGAGGCCAGAAAAAACTGATGGCGATGGTAGGCGTGCCGCTCTATGTTCGCTTCAATCAGCTGACCGTGCTCCAAACAACAATCTGCGCCTACTATTTGCCACTGGCGTAACCAGTAGTATTCGCCTTTCTCTTTCAACTGCCGTTGCAAACAAAGTGGACAATAGCGCAGGTATCTCGACTGTTTGACCCTCGATGCCGCTACGCCCAAGACCAGGTGAATTGTCCCTTGAGAATTTGAAGCCATTTTCTCAAGACATTGTTTTCGATGCAATTCTGTTGTGAACGGTGCGTAGAGTGGAAATAAGGTGTGTTCATAGGCCAATTTCTCAACACTGAAACCCAATCCTTCAGGAAATAAGCGCAGAAGATTCTCAAGATGATTAGGCAGATCAACGGTCGCAATAACATGTCGGTTTGCAAAAACCTCTTCCAGCACCTGCTTCGGGCTGGTGAATCCCATATGGGCTCCGGCTCTGGCAACCAAGCTGTAGACCAGCTCATCGGCATAAGGAACCGGGAAATTGAGCATAGTTAACCCGCTTTCTTCAGCCAAGACATGACATCAAAAACCAGTTCAGAACGCTTAAGCTCATGATAGACAGGCTGAGTTTTGTCGCATTGAGAAAATTTGAATCGTAAGTCTTCCGAATCGAGAGTATGCCAATCCTTTGATTTGATCTTAACTATTTTTCTTTTCAGTTTCCTAGGTTCCTCTCCACCTGAGCCATACCATTCAAGAATGATGGGCATGAGTTCTCTAACTGACAAAGTTGGGTAGGAACTGAAAGCTCGCTCGATTAATGGCCCAATCAGCTCAGAGCTACAATCCATTCCAGCCAACAGGTTATGTAGCCGAATGGCTTGCTCATTGTTTCCATACCGCCCCATCTCTGAATTTGAAACCGACTGTACTGCATCAATTTTGGCACTGAGCTCCAGTATTCTTTTGTCGATATCGGGAACAATTAAATCCGAGTATTTGGCAATCAACTCAGGATCACCAGACCTCAGTGCAGCTAACATAGGGTGCACGGGCCTTAGCTCATCATCATAAACCTGTCTCAGCAGTTGTGGTGTTATCCGTTCTGTACGGGTAGCAATCGCGCGTAATTGGGCCAATACGAATAGCTTTACGACAATGTCGAGCACCCCTTGTGATAGGTCATACCAACATTCCCGAACAGTCTCTGACAATACCTCGTCGCGTTTCTGCAGCCACTGGTATTGCCAAAGTTTATCGGTAAACGCCATCCATTCGTTCACTCTAGCTTGACTGTTCGCTGGATCCGCCGTTGCTTTGGGCGCTTGCATGGGTTCCCACAGTAGGGCTCCAAAACCGGCGCCACGTCGAGCGGATCTCAGATCCATCTCAAAGATCTGTCTGGCCTTTGGCGTACCAACCATAATCACCGGCAAACCGATCACATTCACCAAGGTCACAAAAAAGTTCAGCATCTTTTCCACGCCGCCAGATCGGCTCATGCTCAGATGCTGAATTTCGTCGATGACCAGGACACCAATGGCATGAACATTCGCAATCTGGCTCATAAGAGCTATCAAGGTCTCTACACTATGGCGTTTTAATGCATATTTCCGCTCATAATCAGTCTGTAAAACCGCATCAATGGCCCTGAAGAAATGGTTACACAAACTCTTGAGCGACCCGTCATGCGGACAGTCCAACTTCAGGTAAGTGATCTGGGTAAAGTTATATTTCTCGTGATATATAACTTGTGGGTAGGTGGCCAGAATACGATTAAGTGTGACGCTTTTTCCAGAACCCGAACAGCCGATCAATGAGAGACTGCGGGCCGTTGACTTTACATGCTCGAACCGGAACACATCCAGCTCTCCCGACATCACCCGTTCGTAGCCATTTTGCAGGTGGGTGTTCAGGGATCCATCACCAAGATTACGGCCCACATAGCCTTGCCTGATCATGATGGACAACTTGGACTCTAATTGCAGGTGTCTTCCTATGGGCTGGAAAAAATCGTCCAGTAATTGAGAGATGATGTGGACTCTATGCGTTCCATCGACAAAAATATCACGCGGTTCAAATTTAATGGTGCCACTCAATCCTTGTTTAATCTGCTTGGTGGTCATAATTGGCGGCAACGCTTCAATCAAGGGATTTCCCCGGTATTGATCCACGCCAGGATCTCGATAAATAGCAAGGGCTATGTTTGCCGGCAAGCTCATTTAGTCATCCTCGAATAGTTCATTGATGAAGCTGGGATAGCTGTAATCATCCGGCTGTTTGGTCAACGGGATCACTTCGGCAGATTCCTTCTTGGTATTGGGTTTCGAAATATTGGTAGTCCGCTGTCTCTCTTGTTTCTTGGCTTCTTGGCGGTTACTTCGTATTGCAGTAATACGTTCAGCATTCGATAATCCGTCGGTTTCTGCAGATTGCGATTTTGCGAGCTTAATCTTAGACTCAATGAAATTTTCAAGCTCTCGCCGTTTTTGATCAGAAACCAATCGGCTTTCTGCTATAGCCGCTTTCTGTTTGGCTGTTGTCTGCCAAACATCCCAGAAAGAACATCCCCTGAACTCCCGGGATCTTTCGGTTAAACCACACAGCCAATACTCGGCACTGTTCTTACGAGGAAAAAGGTAGATGACATCAGCAACCGCCGGATCATAAGCCACCTCAAAAGACTCCGGCCTTGAAACCTCCTTGCCGCGATGCAACCATCCTTGCTTAACCATTTCTTGTGATGTGTAATAGATGCCAAAAATACAAAGGCCCAGCTCAGAAAGCGTCCCTTTCGTACGGGGAAATAAGCTCACTCTCAAGGCATCTTCCGACACCACCCGTAGCCGACCAGTTCGGTGCTGCAATCCCCAGTTCCACAGCGATAGAGGGGTCATAGACAAATCAGCAGGCATATCGATACTACGATCGTATTTCTCTAATGTGCAAAAACGGTTGTGATACAACACTGACGCCAAAATGATTTCAGTAAACTCATGAATTGTCAGTGCGGCATCCAACCGATAATCTTTACCGCCTCTTCTTTTTACCGTGTTTGCCGTCACCACTCCTGGAGCAAAGGGTTTGAAATCAGCTTGGATAGTCCTGAAACAGCGCTCCACAATCCCTTTTGCATCACCACGATAGGGCGGTGTATTCTCGATCCTGACGGAAAAGTTACGCTCCAATGACTCAATCTGGTAACCAAGTAACTCCCCTCTATCCGCCAGAATAACATCAGCCAAGCCAATCACAGGCCAATCCGACTCTTCAATGTCAATGCCGTATTGCTTGCAATACTTAACCTTATCGGTCATCGCCATAGCCAAGGCTTGCATGGCGGCTACGTAAGATGGATTCTCGAACCCAACATACAACCCGGCGATCATCCGGCTGAAAACGTCAATGACAATATAAACGATGGGTCTACCGACAATATTCTTTCTATCGCTGTCAGAAACCAAATAGATATCGGCAATCGTAGCATCGATCTCGAACCTGGAGCCGGGACCCAACACATGTGAATTAGCCGTCCCATTCAGAGGCTGGATATCTTTGTTGTATTCAATCTTATTGCTGCGTTTCTGAATTTTCTCTACCTGGCTGTATTCTCGTTTGAAAAAATGCAGCATTTGCCAATTGGTGGGGATCTCCGATTCAGGGGTCTCAGGGTAGTAAGTTTCGTATAGAGATTTAAACTTCCGATGCGCATAAGGAAAAGAGTGCTTTTTATCGGTTAGTAGATAACGATCTATCGCGATCCGGAATAATTTCTCTATATGCGCATCTATTACAGCGCCAATCCCCGGCATGAGTTTTCTTGGCCGCCCCAACTTTTTATCTGCCGAACGCTTTTTTCCTTTACCCCCAGAGTTCACATAGTCAGGGAGCAGCGCATTAGGCATTTGACCACGCTGCCAGTATCGACGAAGCAGTCGGTAAAATGTCTGCTTCGTTGATCCTTGCTCAGCAATAAGACGATTCATGATGGAAGCCCTAATTTCCGGAACATAAAAATGCGGATTCAAAATAATTGGCTTAATCAAATCGTAATTTTTATCCCGTTTCACTTTGATAGGAGAGTCTTCCTCTAACAGAAGGAAATGTAATTTCTCGTAGGGATCGTCCGCTCTAATTATTCTCTCGCTATCGATTGCGTTAGCTAATGCGCTTTTCGGAATCAGCGACGGCAATGCCGCCTCGTCATCCAAGGATATCCAAACTTGCTGTTCTGGCAAGTTCGCTAAAACACGATAGAGCTTGCCATCAAATCTAAACACTTCATTGATTCGAAACACGTAGCGCCTCCGACATAGTGGTCATGTTTTCAGCCTGCAGCTCACCGGCCTTTAACTTGATGCTGGGTATCAGAATATCGAACAAGAAGCAGCGTCTAGCCAATAATTGTCTTATTTCCAGCAAAGACTGCCCTTCAGGCAGACCATAGGCAACATCGAGTCGTTTAGCGACTTCAATAATTGTTTTCTCTGGAGTTTGCTGAAAATGATGAGCATAAATCGCCACTCGCTCATCTATTGTGTCCTTATCCAGCTCATCTCGCTTAGCCGGGTATAGCCAGTTAATGTTCTGGAAAACGACTTTCGGAATGTCCTGTTCGGTTACCAGCATCCACGGCTCATCCTTCTGTAACCAATAGCGGCGTTCAAGTTCTAATTTTTCGATCGTTCGGGGATCTTGTAATGCCTCTGCATACTTGGCTTGCAGGACAAACTTTGGCCTAAACGAATCACTGGTGTTGACCAAGAAGTCGGAGCTCATGGTCTGCGGCACACCCTGAATACTTGGATGTTCAATCCCTGCCTCGTCGGCTAGCGCTTTGGTATCCTCTAAGCGTAAAGGGAATTGTTCCCGGATATCGACAGTATCGACATGCCATTCAAGTAACAGGAAAACAGCTAATTCAAGATCGGAAAGAAGGTGATGGGTTCGCTGGGATTTGTGACCGAAAATACGGTGAGAACGTCCTTCCGATGGAACATCTCTAACGGTTAGCCATGGCTTGTATGAACTACCGGATCCGGCTCCACGGCCTTCACGTATCCACTTTTGGCTTTTTGTTTCTGAGTTGCCGTATTTCTTCAGTGCCATAAAAAAGCCGCCAAACCGTTGCTCATAAATTGAGTTTAGTCAGGGCGGCTTCAGTATGCAACTTTATTACTTAGTATGATACTTTAATACTCAGTATGAAACTTTATTACTCTCCCACACTTGCAGTGATAATTTTGCCATTTTTTATTCCACCGTAACCGACTTCGCAAGATTCCTGGGTTGATCAACATCCGTGCCCTTTAAAACGGCAACATGATAAGCCAGCAACTGCAAGGGAATGGTGTATACAATCGGTGAAATCTCATTGCCGACTTGGGATATTTTTACGACCCGCACATTTGCATCATTTGCCGCAGCTAGTGTTTCATCCATAAAAACGATAAGTTGGCCGCCTCTTGCGCTGACTTCCTGCATATTGGATTTGAGTTTTTCCAGCAGGCTGTTGTTTGGAGCAACGGTTACAACCGGCATGTCAGCATCGATTAAAGCCAGAGGACCGTGTTTTAACTCGCCTGCCGGGTAGGCCTCCGCATGTATATAGGAAATTTCCTTTAACTTTAACGCGCCTTCCATTGCTATCGGATAATGGGTGCCCCTGCCTAGGAACAAAGCATGCTGTTTTTCGGCAAATTGCTCGGCCAGGACTTTAATTTCATCATCCAGCTGTAATACTTTTTCAATTTTCCCCGGTAAGCTGAACAGTTCCGAGGTGATCTTTTGCTCTACTATTTCGGTCAGGTGAAAGCGCCTGCCGATCGCAATAACCAGCAGCATTAATGTTGCCAGTTGCGTGGTGAATGCTTTGGTCGATGCGACGCCAATTTCCGGGCCCGCACGGGTCATTAATACCAGATCCGATTCCCTGACTAACGAACTTTCCGGCACGTTGCAAATGGCTAATGAATATTTTGCGCCCAGTTTCTTGGCTTCCAGCAATGCGGCCAGCGTGTCGGCGGTTTCGCCGGATTGCGATATGGTGACAATCAGGGTATCCGGCGCTAATACCGGGCTTCGATAACGAAATTCGCTGGCTACTTCGATGTTACAAGGGACGCGGGCCAGCTCTTCAAACCAGTAGCGCGCTACCAACCCGGCATGGTAACTGGTGCCGCAAGCTAAAATCTGGATGGCTTTTATGTTATCGAATACGTCGGCGGCGTTGTGTCCGAATGCGTTTTCCTGCAGGCGGTTGTTGATGAATCGGCCTTCCAGAGTTTGCGCAATTGCAAAAGGCTGCTCGTATATTTCTTTCAGCATGTAATGGCGATAGTCGCCTTTATCGACGGCATCCGCGGTCAACTTGCTTTCTACGATCGGACGATTGACGGCCTGCTCGTGCCGGTCGTAAATAATCAGCCCGTTAATGGTAATCGCCGCGATGTCGCCGTCTTCCAAAAATATAAAGCGTTGCGTAACCGGGAGTAATGCCGCTACATCGGAAGCGATAAAATATTCGCCTATCCCGACGCCGATAACCAGCGGACTGCCTTTTCTGCATGCGACCAGGGTATCGGGACTGTCAATGCTCATGATGCCCAGCGCATAAGCGCCGTCCAGTTTTTTGACCGCCTGTTTAACGGCGCTCAACAGTCCATCGGTAGATTCCATAGCACAATGGATTTCATGCGCGATAACTTCGGTATCGGTTTCCGAAGTGAATTCGTAGCCCTGCTGCAACTGCGCTTCTCTTAAGTGCTCATGGTTTTCAATAATGCCGTTATGGACTACGGCAACCTTGTTCCGGCAAATATGCGGATGTGCATTTGCCGTACTGGGTTTGCCGTGAGTAGCCCATCGGGTATGGGCGATGCCGATATGGCCTGAGATGGGGTCGGCCTCCAGCAATGTTTCAAGTCCTTTTACTTTGCCCAGTTCTCGTTTCCGGTAGATCTGCTGATTGTTTATAACCGCAAGACCTGCTGAGTCATAGCCGCGATATTCCAGCCGCTTTAGACCTTCCAATAAGATAGGCACTACATTTCGTTGCGCGATGCCGCCTACAATTCCACACATGTCATTTCTCCAACTTGACGGGTCGTTGCCATCCGGCGAGCGACACTTGTTTGGCTCTGCTTAAAGTCAACTGATTTTCAGGACTGTCTTTGGTAATAGTCGATCCTGCGCCTATCGTAGCGTTTTTACCTATAGTAACCGGAGCGACCAACTGGCTATTCGAGCCTATAAAAGCACCATCTTCAATAACGGTTCTGAACTTGTTAACGCCGTCATAATTACAGGTAATGGTTCCGGCTCCGACATTGACTTTGCTGCCCACTGTGGTATCGCCTATATAACTTAAGTGATTTATCTTGCTGCCTGCGGCTACCGATGATTTCTTGATTTCTACAAAATTACCGATATGGACATCTTCAGCCAGCACGCTTTCCGGCCTGAGTCGGGCGTAAGGGCCGATTCTACTGCCTTTCCCTATCACCGCATCTTCAATAACGCAGTTCGCAAGGATGGTTACATTATCGCCAATAATGGAATTTTTTATATTAGTATTGGCACCTATTTTGACATTGCTGCCGATACTGTTTTTTCCCTCTAAAATCACATTAATATCGATTTCGATGTCTTGACCCAGGCTTTCTATTGAACCTCTTTGATCAAAACGCATCGGGTCTTTTAAAGTGACGCCCCGCTCCATTAAACTATTGGCTTGCTCATGTTGGTAGACGCGCTCCAGGTGACTGAGCTGTATACGATTATTAACGCCCAATACTTCATCCTCTGTTTCAGGCTGGCTGGTAACGATGTTAATTTGATCGGCAACGGCCATTTCAATCACATCCGTTAAATAATATTCGCCTTGGGCGTTGCTGTTATTTAATCGGCTCAGCCATTGCTTAAGTTGTTTGCCTTGCACCGCCATGATGCCGGTATTGACTTCATTGATCCGCTTTTCGCTAACTGTCGCGTCTTTTTCTTCGACAATTTTTGTAACCTGCCCGGCAGCATTTCGAACTATTCTGCCATAGCCGGCCGGATCGGCAAGATTGACGGTGAGTAAAGCCAGAGACTGGTCGTTGACGTTGTTTATCAGCAGTTTGGCGGTTGCCAATTTCAACAAAGGCACATCGCCATAAAGTATTAAAACATTATCGGAGTCGGCAATTTGATCGCTCACTTGTTGCACAGCGTGGCCCGTGCCTAATTGCTGCTTTTGTTCCACCCAATCGGCATCCAGGTTTTTTAGGGCATCTGTAACCTGTTCCGCACCATGGCCGACCACAATCTTGATGGTGTTGTTTTCCAATTGCTTAGCGGTATCGTAGACATGCTGTAGTAAAGGTCTATTGGCAATTTCATGTAAAATTTTGGGCAGTTCAGAACGCATACGCGTTCCCTTGCCCGCCGCCAGAATAATGGTCTTTATGTTCATTTGATATTCCGTTAAACCAAAAAAGCCCGATAGCGTATGAATACGTTACCGGGCTTTTCAAAATGGGAGGAGCTTCGCCTACAGAGCATAGGCGAAGGACGTGAGCAGGAGCTTTGCCGTGCAATAAATCCCAACTACCCGCCGCGTTTTCTAAATCTATCCAAGGTTCTTAATTGCATAACAGCTTCCTGCAATTGCGCCTGAGCGGTTACAAAATCAATTTTGCCAGACTTGTCCGCCAACGCTTCTTCAGCTCTGGTTTTAGCTTCTATTGCCGTTGCCTCATCAATATCTTTAGCTCTTATAGCCGTGTCAGCCAGGATGGTAATTATATGGGGTTGTATCTCCAAAATACCTCCTGACACATAAAACGGATAAATTTCCTTGTCGCTGACTTTAACCCGAACTTCACCGGGCTTGAGTCTGGATATTAATGGCGCATGCCGAGGCGAAATGCCCACTTCGCCAAGTTCAGCAGGAGCAAATACCATTTCCGCCAATCCGGAAAATATTTCCTTTTCTGCACTAACGATGTCTACATGTACGGTCATGGTCATTTTTATTACCTAACAGTTTTATAACTTATTTCATGCCTTTTGCTTTCTCAAGCGCTTCGTCTATGGTACCTACCATATAAAAAGCCTGCTCGGGAATGGCATCGTATTCACCGTCGATAATGCCTTTAAAACCGGCAATGGTATCTTTCAGTGAAACGTATTTACCTGGAGAACCGGTAAATACTTCGGCAACGAAGAAAGGTTGCGACAGGAACCGTTGCATTTTACGCGCTCTCGATACAGTCAATTTATCTTCTTCAGATAATTCGTCCATACCTAAGATAGCGATAATATCGCGTAATTCCTTGTAACGTTGCAGGATACCCTGAACTTTACGAGCCACGTCATAATGCTCTTGTCCGATAACTAAAGGATCCAGCTGACGGCTGGTAGAATCCAGAGGGTCAATCGCAGGATAAATGCCTAATTCGGCAATTTGACGCGACAATACGACGGTCGCATCCAAATGCGCAAACGTGGTTGCAGGCGATGGATCGGTCAAGTCATCCGCAGGTACATATACCGCTTGGATAGACGTAATAGAACCGGTCTTGGTTGAAGTAATACGCTCCTGCAAGACTCCCATTTCTTCAGCCAGCGTTGGCTGATAGCCCACCGCAGAAGGCATACGGCCTAACAGCGCCGATACTTCGGTGCCCGCCAACGTGTAACGGTAGATGTTATCAACGAAGAATAGTACGTCGCGGCCTTCATCACGGAAATATTCCGCCATAGTCAAACCGGTCAATGCAACGCGCAATCTGTTTCCTGGCGGCTCGTTCATCTGGCCGTAAACCAACGATACTTTGTCGATTACGTTTGAATCGGTCATTTCGTGATAGAAGTCGTTTCCTTCACGAGTACGCTCGCCCACACCGGCAAACACCGAGTAACCGCTGTGCTCAATCGCGATATTACGGATCAACTCCATCATGTTAACGGTCTTGCCAACACCGGCGCCGCCGAATAATCCGACTTTACCGCCCTTGGTAAACGGACAGACCAAATCGATAACCTTGATACCGGTTTCCAGTAACTCGGTTGCCGCGGCCTGTTCAGCATAACTTGGCGCTTCACGGTGGATGCCCCATTTTACTTTTTCGCCGATAGGACCTTTTTCATCGATAGGCTCGCCCAGCACGTTCATAATGCGACCTAAGGTTTCCTGACCGACCGGAACCGCAATAGGCGCGTTGGTATTGCTGACGTCCAAGCCTCGGCTTAAACCATCGGTTGTACCCATCGCAATCGTTCTGACCACACCATCACCTAATTGCTGCTGAACTTCCAGCACTAAGTCTTTGCCTTGTACATTTAAGGCGTCGTATACTTTGGGCAGATCTGCACGTGAAAATTCCACGTCAACGACCGCGCCGATAATCTGAACGATTTTACCCGAACTCATTGAGTTGTCCTCTTGTGTTGTGTCATTTTAACTTGGGCCCTTCGACTAGCTCAGCTAGCGTCTTAAACAGCTGCGGCACCGGCAACAATTTCTGAAATTTCCTGAGTGATAGCGGCTTGTCTGGCTTTGTTATAGACCAGCTGTAATTCGCTGATAATATTTCCGGCATTATCCGAAGCACTCTTCATCGCCACCATTCTGGCCGCCTGTTCACAGGCGTTATTTTCAACCAATCCCTGATAAACGATGGATTCGATATATCGGGTTAACAAGTGATCCAAAACTTCCTTCGCATCCGGTTCATAAATGTAATCCCAATGGCCGTTCAGACTTTCATCAAGCTCACCGGCTACGACAGGCAGTAACTTTTCGATAGTAGGCTTCTGGGTCATGGTATTAACGAACTCGTTGCTCATTACATACAATTCGTCGATTCTATCTTCCTGATACGCATCCAACATGATTTTAATGATACCGACAATATCATGCTGATGCGGCGTATCACCCAATTTAGAAACCTGGCCGACTAGATTCGTTTTCAGATTACCAAAAAAACCAAACGCCTTAGTGCCTACCGTGCAAATATCCACTTCAATATTCGCTTTGTCCCATTGCATTATTTGGCTCAGCGTTCTTCTGAATAAATTTGAATTCAGCCCTCCGCACAAGCCCCTGTCGGAACTAATAACAATGATCCCAACGCGCTTAACTTCACGTTGAACGAGAAATGGATGTTTATACTCAGGATTAGCTTGGGCCAAGTGTTTGATAATCTGGCCGATTTTTTTCGAGTATGGACGTGTTGCCTGCATTCTGTCTTTTGTTTTACGCATTTTACTCGCGGCAACCATTTCCATGGCGCGCGTGATTTTTTGAGTATTTTTAATACTCCCAATCTTAGTGCGTATTTCTTTACCAACAGCCATCTTAAGACCCTTTTACCAGCTATGAGTTTTGACGAAAGTCTGGATTGCAGTCAGCATACCCTTTCTTATGTCATCGCTAAAATCGCCTGTTGCATTAATGTTGTTCATTAATTCAGAATGCTCTGACGTCATGTACGACTGTAAGGCGGCTTCAAAATCAAGCACCTTGTTAACGTCCACGCTATCGAGGAAGCCTTCATTAGCTGCAAACAAGGAAACCGCCATTTGCGCGACTGACATCGGCGAATATTGATTCTGCTTCATCAACTCAGTAACGCGTTGGCCGCGCTCAATCTGCTTGCGGGTATTTTCATCCAAGTCGGATGCAAACTGCGCGAATGCCGCCAACTCACGGTATTGAGCCAAATCGAGACGCGTACCGCCACCCAACTTCTTGATGATCTTGGTTTGAGCTGCGCCGCCTACACGAGACACCGATAAACCTGCGTTAACCGCCGGGCGTATGCCGGAGTTAAATAAATTACTTTCCAGGAATATCTGACCATCGGTAATAGAGATTACGTTAGTCGGTACGAAAGCCGATACGTCACCGCCTTGAGTTTCAATAATCGGCAATGCGGTCAACGAACCTGTTTTACCTTTTACTTTACCGCCGGTTAATTTCTCAACTTCGACTGCATTAATACGCGACGCTCTTTCCAACAAACGGGAATGCAAATAGAACACGTCCCCTGGATACGCTTCACGACCTGGCGGACGACGCAATAACAAGGAAATCTGACGATAAGCCCAAGCTTGCTTGGTTAAATCATCATAAATGATCAACGCATCTTCGCCGCGATCCCTGAAAAACTCGCCCATCGAACATCCGGTATAAGGCGCGATAAATTGTAGCGCCGCCGATTCCGATGCTGATGCCGACACGATAATGGTGTGTGCCATTGCACCATGTTCTTCCAGCTTACGTACGACGTTGGCAATCGATGAACGTTTCTGACCGATGGCTACATAGATACATTTAATCCCTGTACCTTTTTGATTGATGATTGCATCAACCGCAATAGCCGTTTTACCGGTTTGTCTGTCACCAATAATCAACTCACGTTGACCGCGGCCTACCGGAATCATCGCATCGATAGATTTCAAACCCAATTGCACGGGCTGATCAACCGACTGACGAGCAATTACACCGGGAGCGATTTTTTCAATCGGTGAAGTTTCGGTGGTTTCGATAGCGCCCTTGCCGTCGATAGGATTACCCAGCGCATCAACGACACGGCCCAGCAATGCTTCCCCAACAGGCACTTCCAGAATTTTTCCTGTGCATTTTACGGTGTCGCCTTCAGAGATATGCTGGTATGGACCTAAGACCACCACACCCACGGAATCTCTTTCAAGGTTAAGCGCCATGCCAAAGGTATTGCCGGGGAACTCCAGCATTTCGCCTTGCATCGCTTCCGAAAGACCATGTACTCGTACAATACCGTCAGTCACGCTGACTACAGTACCTTCGGTATGAGCCTCAGCGCTCAGGTCGAAGTTTTCGATCTTCTTTTTAATTAGATCACTTATTTCAGATGGGTTTAATTGCATGTTCTGTTTCTCGCTCTAGTTTAGAGTCGTTTTGCTAATTGTTGAAGCTGGCCTTTAATGGAACCGTCAATCACTCTGTCGCCTGCACGCACTAAAACGCCGCCGATTAATGATTTATCCACGGTTACATTCATATGGACTTTTTTGCTTAGCGTTTTTTCCAGCGTTGAAGTGAAACGTTGCTTTTCTTCTTTGGTGAAAGCGTAAGCAGTCGCCACTTCAACATCGACATAACCTTCGCTTTCCGCCTTATAGGCTTCGAATAGCTCGGAAATAGTCGGCGCCAAGGTTAGGCGGTTGTTTTGAACCAATAGTTTCAGAAAGTTTGCACCTTCTTCATCTACTTGCCCCTGACAAATATCGAGCATCAGCGCCGATAACCGTTCTTTACTGACTTTCGGGTTATCCACAACGACAGAAATTTCTTTATCTTTCAGGACAGCCGACATAAACGCCAAACTTTTCGACCACTGCTCAGTCGTACCGGTTTCTTTGGAGCGTTTGAACACCGCTGCTGCATAAGGTCTTGCCAATGTTGCCAGTTCGCTCATTATGCTTAACCCAGTTGATTAGAGATTTTGTTCAGGATGTCCTGGTGCTTGGTTTTATCGATTTCCGCACTCAAAATCTGTTCTGCCGCCCGCAGAGCCAAGGCCGATACTTCTTTACGTAAACTCTCTTTAGCCTGTTGCTTTTCTTGCTCAATTTGCGCCTTCGCCACAAGAATCAAACGCTCACCTTCTTTTTTGGCGGTGTCTTTTGATGCTTCAACAAGTTCATTAGCACGTTTTTGAGCCAGATTCACAATCTCCGAAGATTGTTCTTTGGCTTCTTTTAAAACGCCCTTGGCCTTTTTCTCTGCCAAGTGCATTGCTTCCTGACCTTTTTCAGCCGCAGCCAAACCGTCAGCAATTTTCTTCTTACGTTCTTCTAAAGAGTCAAATAAAGGCGGCCAGATGTACTTCATGGTAAACCATACCAGAAGTGCAAAGGTAATCATTTGCCCAATCAGAGTAGCATTGATACTCACGATGCGTTCCTCTTGTTGCTATTAAAGTTAAACAGCCTATTAACCCGCTGCCGCAGCTTGTACAGCAGACAGGAATGGGTTAGCGAAAGTAAAGAACAGCGCCAAACCAACACCGATCATAGTTACCGCGTCTAACAGACCCGCAACAACAAACATTTTCACTTGCAGCATAGGTACCATTTCCGGCTGACGGGCAGCGCCTTCCAGAAATTTTCCACCTAACAGACCGAAGCCTATAGCCGTTCCTAAAGCGCCCATACCCAGAACCAGACCCACTGCAATAGCAGTCATGCCTTGTACATCAGCAATTAATTTTGCAATTTCCATGAAACCTCCAAACGGTTAGTTAAATTATAAAAAAGTTAAAAAAGTCATTAATGATCTTCGTGTGCCATACCCAGATACACAATGGTCAGCACCATGAATATAAATGCCTGAAGCGTGATAATTAAAATATGAAAGATCGCCCAAGGAAAACTCAACACCGGCTGAATATACCAAGGCAATAAAGCAATCAAAATAAAGATCAACTCACCCGCATACAGGTTTCCGAATAAACGAAGCGCCAATGAGATTGGCTTGGCAATTTCCTCTACTAATTTCAGCAGCAGGTTGAAGGGTAACAGCCAAGGACCGAACGGCTGAAACATCAGCTCTTTGGCAAAGCCCCAAGGGCCTTTTATTTTAATGCTGTAGAAAATAATCAAGCAGAAAACGGAGATGGACATCGCGAATGTGGCATTTAAATCCGTACTTGGCACAACTCGCAGATATTCAATCCCCATCAGAGAACCGATTAACGGCAATATATCAACCGGAAATAAGTCCATAAAGTTCCACAGAAACACCCAGCAAAAGATGGTCAATGCCAGAGGCGCGATTAACTCATTTTTACCGTGAAAGCTGTCTTTAACCTGAGTATCGACAAATTCAACCAGCATTTCTGCACAATTTTGAACCAGGCCCGGAACGCCTGAGGTAGCTTTTTCTGCCGCCATCTTAAAAAACCAGACGAACAGACTCCCCAAAACGGCTGAGAAAAACAAGGTATCCAGATTTAATGTCCAAAAACCCTCGCCCACGGACAGCGAAGTTAAATGGTGAATAATATAACCGGTTGCACCTTCGGCATGAGCTTCGGTAGCCATCGTTCCTCTCTAAATATAAATAATGTCAGCGCATCAACAGCGCAAACCAAAAAACCGATAATGCTGCTACGTATACTGAAAGCAGCGGTAATATTTCTATGTTTGGGAGTTGAAAAATCATGAAAAACAGCGCGGCCGTTAACAATAACTTGCCTGATTCACCCGCATAAAAAGATCTTACAATCTTTCTTGCTTCCTGCCCGGCGGATTTATGTACCCGCAAGGCAAAATACAGGTTTGGAATAAATGCCGCCGCCCCGCCTGAAGCTGCCGACAGGGCATATGACATACCCCCTGCCAGGGCAAATCCCGCTGTCATTATCATTATTATCAGGACTTGATAACTTATAATTTTACTGACAGCAGAGCGATTTCTAGCCGTCACGCCCAACTCCATACTCAACAGCTCGGGAATTATATCGATCGACCTTCATTAAATCAAGGAAGAATAAATTTAACTTACATTTTTTATTGTTTTTCATCTACAGGCTCATTCGTTATCGCGCTATTTAATTTGCCCGAGAATTCCATCCAACTCCTCTAAACTGGAATATGCGATGACCAGCTTACCGGTGCCATTTTCTTTATGCTCAATCAGCACTTTCGCACCCAGCTTTGCCGTCAGATCCTCTTGCAATCTCAGGGTGTCCTTGTCTATTTGTTTTGTTTTAGGGGCTTTAGGCTCAGCTTGACTCTCCTTAACCAGACGTTCCGCCGCCCTTACCGTTAACCCCTCCCTGACAATCTTGTTAGCCGCAGCTACCTGCTTTGGGCCGTCCAGAGATAGCAGCGCTCGCGCATGGCCCATTTCCAACTGCCTATTGATTAACAGCTTTTTCACTTCCGGGTGCAAGTCGATCAGCCTCAACAAATTAGTAACCGTAACGCGCGACTTACCCACCGCATCGGCAACTTGTTGATGGGTCATTTCAAACTCGTCCAACAACCGTCTTAACGCTTCCGCTTCTTCCAAAGGATTCAGATCTTCTCTTTGAATATTTTCAATCAGCGCTATCGCCATTGCCGTGCGGTCGTCTATGTCCTTGATAACTACCGGCACCTGCTGCAACCCCGCCAATTGCGCGGCACGCCAGCGCCGTTCTCCCGCCACTATTTCGTATTTTTCCGACGTAATTTTGCGTACCACAACCGGCTGAATGATGCCTTGCGCTTTTATGGAATCGGCCAATTCCTGTAGCTTTTCCGGGTTCATATCTTTTCTTGGCTGATACTTGCCTCGCTGCATATATTCGATTGGCAAGCTTTGAAGCTGATGACCTTCCCCTGTTTCCCTTTGCTCGTCTTTATCGGCAACATTGCCTAATAAAGCATCCAGCCCTCGATTTAATCCCCGTTTTTTCACCGCCATAACATTCAACTTTTCTCTTTTCTAATCATTTCACCCACCAGCTTAACCGTCCCATAGCGCTTACGCTGATTTACGACGGATCGGCACGGACTATCGACTCAAACTCTATAATCAATTGCCTTAAAGCTTCCGCTTCCTCAAGCAAGATAAGGTTTTCTCTTTGAATATTTTTAAACAACGCCACCACCATTGCCGCTCGGCCATCCGCTTCCTCGGTAACTACCGTAGCATCCATGCATTGCTCGACAAGCGCAGGCGCACTCTGAATGTCATCCCGCTCCACATCTTTAGTTAGCTGATGATCACCCGGTTGTATCGTTTGCGACGGGTGCTGTTTCTCTTTAGCTGAATCGTCAGCCAACAAGGCTTCAAGCCCTCGGCCTAAGCCACGTTTTCTTAAATTCATGCGCTGTTGTGTTGTTCTTTTCTGATCATTTCGCCCGCCAATGCAATATAGGCTACAGACCCCCGCGATGATTTATCGTAACTTAGCACAGGCAACCCATGACTCGGGGCTTCCGCCAATCGAATATTTCTTGGAATGCAGGTTCGAAACACCTTGTCGCCGAAATAGCGGATCAACTGCTCCGATACGTCTTTAGTCAAGCGGTTTCTGTCGTCATACATGGTTCGCAGGATACCTTCCAGATGCAGCTCCGGGTTAACCGAGTCCTGAATATTTTTCAATGTACTCATTAAGGCCGACAGCCCCTCGAGCGCATAATACTCGCACTGCATCGGTATCAACAGGCTGTTGGCCGCAACCATCGCATTTAAGGTCAGCATATTCAAAGAGGGCGGGCAATCGATCAAAATAAAATCATAGTCCGCTTTTATCGGAATCAGCGCATCGGCCAACCGGCGCTCCTTATGATCGGCATGCATCAATTCCACCTCAGCCGCCGTCAGATCGGAATTGCCCGGAATCACCGAAAAACCAATGTCCGGGATTTTAATGACCGTTTCCGACGCAGGCGCTTCTTCCATCAACAAGTCGTAACTGGAATATTTGACCTCCTGCTTATCAATGCCGCAGCCCATCGCCGCATTACCCTGCGGATCGAGATCCACCAGCAACACGCGCCGGTTAGCCGCCGCCAGCGAGGCCGCCAGATTGACGCTGGTTGTCGTTTTTCCTACACCGCCTTTTTGATTGGTTACGGCAATTATTTTTCCCACTAGCTTACCTCGGCCTGTTCAGGCAATTGTATTCGTACCAGACATCTTTCAATATCAGTTCCCGGCACGCTAACCGATACGACAGATTTTTTTGCTGCGATCCCCGCCAGTTCGGCATCCGGATTCTGTCCCTTCATGGCCAGCAACACGCCATCCTTGCTCAGCAAGTGCGCGGTCAATCTCACTATATCGGACAAACCGGCAAACGCTCGAGTAAGAACGGCGTCATAGGTTTTTTCAGGATGGTAATTTTCCACGCGGCTGTGGAGAACCTCGACGTTTTTAAGCTTTAACTCCAGGACGACCTGTTGCACAAACCGGGTTTTTTTGGCATTGCTATCGAGCAAAGTAAAGTCAATTTCAGGCAGGCATATCGCCAACGGAATACCCGGCAATCCTGCACCGGTGCCAATATCGATGACGCGCTTGCCCTCAATATGCGGAGCAATCGCCAAGCTGTCCAGTATATGCAGCCGTGCCATCTCCTCCCTGTCCCGTATCGCGGTCAGATTATAGGCCTTATTCCATTTCTCAATCAGCTTTATAAAGCCAAGCAACTGATCTATCTTTTCATCAGTCATGCTTAAATTTAACGACGCTATCCCGGAGGCCAGGATTTTTCGACAGGCTTCCATCAGGCGCTTTTCTTCTTTAAATAAACCAACAACAGGGAAATTGCGGCCGGAGTAATGCCGGGGATTCTCGATGCCTGACCCAGTGTTTCCGGCCGCTGTTTTTTAAGTTTTTCGCTTACTTCATTAGAAAGGCCGGGAATGCCTTTGTAATCGATGACCTCGGGCAAACGCAGGTGATCGTAACGTAAAGCCTTGTCTATCTCGGTTTGCTGCCGGTCGATATAGCCCGCATATTTCGCCTGAATTTCAACCTGTTCGGCTACCTGTTGATCAACATCCTCATCACTGTCCATAAACGACAGCAACTGCTTAACATCCACTTCCGGACGACGCAGTAAATCCATCAAATTGGCTTCCCGCAATAACGGCTTGCCCCAGTATTGCTCAACCTGCCCGGCCTGTTCAGTTTCCGTTCTGACCCATTTCTTTTTCAGGTCGTCCTGTAACTGGAAAATGGCAGCCCGTTTAGTCTCGAAAGCCTGCCAACGCGCATCATCGACCAAGCCCAATTCCCGGCCTTTTTCGGTCAGGCGCAAATCGGCATTGTCTTCCCTCAGCAGCAACCGATATTCCGCACGACTGGTAAACATTCGATACGGTTCCTGGGTGCCGCGCGTAATCAGGTCGTCGATCATCACGCCGATGTAAGCCTCGTCACGCCCCGGACACCAGCTTTCCAGCCCTTTAACCAAGCGCGCTGCATTAAGTCCCGCGATCAGGCCTTGAGCCGCCGCTTCCTCGTAACCGGTCGTGCCGTTGACTTGCCCGGCAAAGAACAGCGCATTCATGTGCTTGGTTTCCAGCGACGACTTCAAATCCCTGGGATCGAAAAAATCGTATTCGATCGCATAACCGGGGCGCACGATTTCGGCATTTTCAAAACCCAGCATCGAGCGCACGAACTCATATTGCACGTCGAAAGGCAGGCTGGTCGATATGCCGTTCGGATAAATCTCATGGGTATTCAAACCTTCCGGCTCGACAAAAATCTGGTGCGAATCCCGGTCGGCAAAGCGTACCACCTTATCCTCAATGGACGGACAATAACGCGGCCCGATACCCTCGATAACCCCCGAATACAACGGCGAACGATCCAGGCCGGAACGGATAATATCGTGAGTTTTATTGTTAGTGCGGGTGATATGACACGGAATCTGCCGAGGGTGATGTTCGCTCTTGCCGATAAACGAAAACACCGGCACCGGATCGTCGCCGTGCTGCTCTTCCAGCTTGCTAAAGTCGATGGTCCGGCCGTCGATACGCGGCGGCGTGCCGGTTTTTAAGCGGTCGATCCGAAATGGTAATTCCCTTAAGCGCTCGGCCAAAGCAATGGAGGCCGGATCTCCGGCACGGCCGCCGCTGTAGTTTTCCAGACCGATATGGATTTTGCCGCCCAGAAAAGTGCCCGTGGTTAAAACCACGGCCCTTGCCGTGAAACTCAAGCCCATTTGCGTTTTAACACCGGCAACCCTATCGCCCTCGACAATCAGGTCAGACACGGTTTGCTGGAACAAGGCCAGATTCGGCTGGTTTTCCAGCACCGTTCTTACCGCCTGCTTGTAAAGCTGCCGATCCGCCTGAGCCCGCGTCGCCCGAACAGCAGGGCCTTTGCTGGCATTCAGGGTGCGGAACTGAATGCCGCCACGGTCGATAGCCTGAGCCATAGCTCCGCCCAAGGCGTCGACTTCCTTAACCAGATGCCCCTTGCCGATTCCGCCAATAGCGGGGTTGCAGCTCATTTGTCCCAAGGTGTCGATATTTTGCGTCAGCAACAAAGTGTTCGCGCCGCACCGGGCCGATGCCAGCGCAGCCTCCGTACCGGCATGCCCGCCGCCAACTACAATGACATCAAAATCTCTTCTAAATTTCACTAGCTCTATGCACTCTTAAAAAATGTTATATTACTGCTGTGTGGAATTACACAAACTTGACATATTATAAGAGGTAAATGATGAAAAGACGTAAAAATCAACAAGGAACCGATGACGTTCCCAACCAAAACCCGGTCGCGAAGTACGCGCACCTGTTTAACAAGGCGCAAGCCTTTTGCGATAAAAGCAAATACAGCCGCAAAGCAAAACACCCAAGGCAGGAGGCTAATCCAATGGTTCCGGGCGGAATTATTGGATTAGCCTCTTGTTTTATCCTAAACGGGACTTCGGGCTTGTTTTCCATCGGATGCGCCCATCCTTAATCATTCCCCGCAAAAAATGTGTCTGAGCTAAATCACTTACCGCGTTGTAGAGGCAGATTCATTCCCTGATGTCTAAATCATTACGAACCTATTATTGGGTGCTAGAATACGGCTAAAAGTGTGCGTTGGATCGAATAGCTGTAATCTAAAAAATGCACAAAACGAATACGTTAAAAACATTTTCCATTAAGAGGACACTATGCGGAACCTGAAGCTTTTACCCGCGTTAATTGGGGCGACGCTTGTCATCGCTATTATTTTATACGTCGCCTTCTATTTCATATTTCTTGATCTGTTTGTCGACCTATGGTGGTACGAATCATTAAAACTCGAAGCCTATTTCTGGCTTAGACTGCTGTACAAGTTTTTTCTTTCCGGCGGCGTCACGCTGGCGTTTTTTGCCATTTTCTTTTTTCATTTCTGGGTCGCCTCGCGTTATCTGGGCTTAAACCCGCCGGATGAGGTGCTCAGCACTTTAGATCAGCGCCGACGCTTCCAGCGCTTTGCCGACACCTTTATGAGCGGCTCGGCAACCATATACACACCGGTATCCTTGATATTGGCCATCTTTATCGCCATCCCCTTCTATGATCAATGGGAAACGACGTTGCTGTACTTTTTCGGCAGCGATTCCGGCGTAACCGAATCGGTTTACGGCAAGGATGTCAGCTTTTATATGTTGTCCTATCCGACCTATATGCTGATTCAGCAAGAACTGCTGACAACCGCCTCGCTCATCTTTTGCATGGCCGGTATTTTATATTGGCTGGAGCATGTTTTTATACCCAATCAAAGCTCGGAATTCCCTTTAGGCGCCAAGGTTCACCTAACGGTTCTAATCGGCTTTGTGGTTGCTTTTGTGGTCTGGGGCTTCATGCTGGACCGCTTTACCCTGCTTTATACCGATAAGCACGAGCCGGTATTTTACGGTCCCGGCTTCGTTGAATTACGCTATCAGTTGCCGCTGATCTGGCTGGAAATCGTTACCTTCGTGGCGACCGCGATAGCCGCAGGCCTGTTTATTTTTTCAGAAAAGCACCGGGTAAAAGCACCGTTTTTAATATCGCTGACCCTGTTCCTCTGTGTCGCAGGTTTACCGAAGATTCAATTTATTCCCGATTTGATTCAAAAATATATCGTCAACCCGAATCCGGTCAAAACCAATAAGTCGCTGATGCAATACAACATCGATGCGACGATGGACGCTTACGATTTGAAGCATATCAAAACGGTTGATATGACTATTAAGCTGGATGCGGCCAAGGACATCGAAACCTGGAGCACGCAAAAACATTTTGAGAATATTCCGGTGTGGGACAGGGAATTTATCATTGACGGCTATAAGCAGCTACAGGAGATCAGACCTTATTACAAAATCCTGTCTGTCGACGAAGATCGCTATTTTATTCTCGACCATACCCGGCAAGTTAATCTGGCAGCCAGAGAAGTTAATGTTTCGAAGCTGCCGCCAGAAGCGCAAAACTGGGAAAACATCCATTTGCGCTATACCCATGGTTATGGCGCTGCCGTCACCCCGGCCGCGCAGGATGCCGATAACCCGCTCATCTGGTATTTACGCGATTTAAACATGCACTCCGATGTCGGTTTCAGCGTCAAGCACCCGGACATCTACTACGGCGAGGAAAAGTTCGACTATGCCATAGTCCCCAATAAGCTCAACGTCGTAGGCATTGCCGGCTCATCTGATCCCAGCATCGCAGAAGCTTACCACGGCGAAGGAGGCGTCCCCATTCCCTCCCTGTTCAGAAAAGCATTATTTGCCTTTTATTTCAAAGACGAAAAAATATTCTTCTCAACCAACATCTCTACCCAGAGTAAAGTCAAGATACGCCGAAATATAACCGAGCGCATTAATACGCTGACCCCTTTCCTGCATCTGGATAAAGACCCTTATCTGGTTATAACCAAGGATCGCTTCTACTGGATACAGGATGCCTATACCTTATCTAACCGGTATCCGGTGTCCAAGCCTGCGGACGATGATTTCCTGGAAGGCAAACAGCATTTCAACTACATCCGCAACTCGGTTAAGGTGGTTGTCGATGCCTTCGATGGCGATGTCGATTTTTATATTTCCGACCCGTCGGATGCCATCATTCAAGCATACAGCAGCGCATATCCCGGATTATTTAAAAACCTGGAGGAGATGCCGAACGAATTAAAGCAGCACTTACGTTATCCTCGAGATCTTTATTATCTACAGATGAAGGTGTACGCCAAATATCATCAACAAACGCCCGAGCTATTCTACGAACAAGCCGAAACCTGGCAATTTGCCAACGTCCGCGGAGAACCTGTGTTGCCGTATTATCAGACCATGGACTTTGGCAACTGTAACGATACCGAAGAATTTGTCATGATCAACCCGATGACGCCGGTTAACAGGGGCAATCTCAGCATGATAGGCGTAGCGGGAACCCTGGATAAATCCAACTGCAACCTGGATTACAAGCCCGGCATTACCGTTTACAAGTTCGGCAAGGATGTTCAGGTAAACGGCCCTGCTCAGGTTGAAGCGCTGATTAACCAAGACCCTGAAATCTCCGCCCAATTTACATTATGGGGCCAGGCCGGTTCCGTTGTTGAAATGGGCCGCATGATTATCCTGCCGATGGGCAATACCGTTCTGTATGTGCAACCCATTTACCTGGCCTCAACCAAAAACAAAATACCCGAATTAACCCGGGTCATTGTTTCCATTGGCAATGTGGTGGTTATGGATAAAACCTTATGGTCGGCTTTTAACCGTTTAAAACAAATTTACATCAAACATGCCGCCGACAGCGACGGAACCGAAACGCCTAAAGCAATTATGAAGCCGGAAATAACCAAATAATCAGCCCATGAACAGAACCGGCGGCATAATTCCGCCGGTTCTTTGATCGGCCTGCCTCAACGTAGCTATTGCAACATCAACTCGCCCATCCGGCTTGCCAATCTTTCACTCAAGGCGGATAACGCCTGCTTTAAGTCATCAAAGCAAAACCAAGGTAATTGTTATAAAAATTTCAGTTGTTATTCCCAGCTACAATCGTCGCGATCTGCTGAAACGTGCATTATTATCCGTGTATTCGCAAACTTCCTTGCCGACAGAAGTTGCGGTAATCGATGACGGTTCCAGCGACGGCACCGAGGTCATGTTGCGCCGGGAATTTCCGCAGGTGAACTATTACTATCAGGATAATCTCGGCGTCAGTGCGGCGCGTAATCTTGGCATACAACAAGCGGCCGGCGATTGGCTTGCGTTTCTGGATTCCGATGATGAATGGCTGCCTGAAAAACTGGCCCATCAGAAGGCGGCATTGGCGACCCATCCCGAACACAGGATTTGCCACACCGAAGAAAACTGGATACGCAATGGAACTCAGGTTGATGTACCCAAAAAATACGCCAAGACCGGCGGCTGGATATTCAGCCATTGCTTGCCGTTATGCGCGATGTCGCCGTCCACCGTATTGATGCATCGCTCGCTGTTGACCGACGTCGGACTGTTTGATGCCCGGCTGCCGGCCTGCGAAGACTATGACCTGTGGCTTAGAATCACCGCAAATTACCCGGTTCTTTTGGTTGAACAGCCGCAAATAAACAAGCATGGCGGTCATGAAGACCAGTTATCTTGTGCATTTTGGGGCATGGACCGGTTCAGGATCAGCGCCTTGCAAAAAATCATCGATGCCGGTCACTTGTCCGACCAAAACCGGCAGGCGGCGATCAATATGCTGCTAAAAAAAGCCGGTATTTACCTTAACGGCGTTACCAAACGCGGTAAAACCGAGGAAGCGGACTATTACCGACAACTCATTGAGCGCTATGCAATGAATGTTGATTAACATGCCGAAAGATAACTGCTCACTAAATAATAAATCCGTTAAAAACCTTAAAAGATTATCACCACGAAGACACGAAGGACACGAAGGACACGAAGTTTTATTTCTTCGTGTCCTTCGTGTCTTCGTGGTGAATAAATCACTTTATAATCGCCTTTTTGCCAACATCCGCGCAATGCTGAGTCCGCCTGCCGATGAGCATAATAGAGACGCTGTTACGTTATTTGATTCTAAAGCTACAGTTGCAATCGCCCTTGGCCATACAGCTTAACTGCTCAACCTCCTTATCCAGCAACGAAGACATCAGCGCCAAATCGAACGCGCAAATCTCATGATGCTGCTGGGCCAAATCGTGATAGATACAATTATAAGCCTCCATATTCGGGCTTTCAGTTTCGGGTTCTATATCCACTTTCACTTGAAACCCGAGATCGTTCATGACAATGGCCAGCTCATCAACGCGTTGGTTTAAATTTTTTCCCTCGAATTTGCCACGCAGCTTATCCGCCAGCTTGCCGGCCAGTTTTTGCATATAGGCTTTAAAGCGGTCAGGGCCTATTTCCTGCTGCAAATCGCTAAGAATTAAGTCTGAAAACCAGGCGTATTGCTTGGGAAAATAATTGTTGCCTTTATCGGTGATCACATAAATAGTCACCGGACGCCCGGCGGTTTTATTGAGCGTGCTTTTCCTGATATAACCATCCCGCTCAAGAACCACAAAATGCTGCTGCACACCCGTTCTGGAAATATCCAGCGCTTTAGCCAGCTCATCAACACTCAAGCCATTCCTGCTTTCCAGCAGGCATTCAAGTATCTGATGTTGGCGCGAACTTACCTTTTTAAGCATTAGCGAATTCATCCTTTGGTCATGACTTTATGGTTAAGCATGCAGTGATATGGAAGCCGAAGTTGATAAAGCGGACTTTGTGCTCCATTATCAGCTTCGTTATCTATAATAGCTCATTATGACACATATAACTTGTAAAAGTTTTATATAGCAAAAAATCGTCTATTGTTATAAACTCCTACCTGAGCAAGCTTGCTTAAAATAAGAATAATGACACTACAACAATACTGGAGACAACGATGAGCGAATCACAAGAAACAACTAGCCAAACACTCTATGAAAAACTCGGCGGCGAAGCGGCTGTTAATGCCGCCGTAGATATTTTTTATCGCAAAGTGCTGGCGGATTACCGCATTAACCGTTTTTTCGACAATTCCGACATGGAAAAACAAATTGCCAAACAAAAGGCTTTTTTGACTATGGCATTCGGCGGCCCCAATAATTACAGCGGCACAGATATGCGTACCGCTCATGCCCGCTTGGTCAAAATGGGCTTGAATGCAAGTCATTTTGATGCGGTCATGGAACATCTTGGCGCAACATTAACCGAGCTGAACGTACCGCAAGAACTGATCGCTCAAGCAGCGGCTATTGCAGAAAGCACACGCAACGACGTATTGGGCAAATAACAGAAATACCAGGTGGAGACCATGCGAAGCATAACTATTGGCGAATCAACATTTTCCTGCCAACCCGATGAGACCGTATTGGAAACCCTGTTAAGGGAAAACGTACAGGTGCCTAACGGTTGCCGCCAAGGCCTTTGCCAAGCCTGCCTGATGCGCAGTCTTGATACCCCTCCACCTGTTTCCGCTCAAAACGGTCTTAAAGATACCTTGCAAAAGCAGAATTACTTTCTGTCTTGCGTTTGTCATCCCGAACAGGATATGACCGTAGCCTTGCCCAATCAGCAAGGCGCTTCGGTTGAAGCCGGCGTCATCAAAAAACGCCTGCTGACCCCCGATATTGTGCAGTTGGTTTTGGCATACCAAAGCCCGTTTAATTTTTTCGCAGGCCAATTCGTTAATTTAAAACGCCCCGACGGTTTAACCCGCAGCTATTCGATTGCGAATATCCCGCAACACGAAAACGTCCTGGAATTTCATATTCGCCGCTTGCCGAACGGCCAATTCAGCAGCTGGGTGTATGACGAATTGGAAGTAGGCGCTCAATTAACTATTTCAGAAGCGCAAGGCTCTTGTCATTACCTGCCCGGACGCGCCGAGCAACCCTTAATGCTGGTCGGAACCGGCAGTGGTTTGGCGCCGCTTTACGGCATTATTGCCGACGCTTTGGCGCAGGATCACTCAGGCCCCATCCACTTATTTCATGGCAGCCGCGATCTTAACGGCCTGTATTTTGTTGATGAAATGCGCGAGCTTGCCGCAAAGTTCGATAATTTTCATTACACACCCTGTATTTCAGGAGAAGGCATTGAATCGAACCATGTCCAAGGCCGCGCCCACGACATTGCCTTGTCATCCACTGAAACCTTAAGCGGCTGGCGGGTTTTCCTGTGTGGACACCCGGAAATGGTTAACCAGACCAAGAAAATGGCGTTTATGAAAGGCGCGTCTATGGCCGATATTTACGCCGACGCATTCCATGTGATGCAGGAACATAAATAAGCACGCTTGCAACGACGGCCCTGTTGTTTACTACAAGCGGCAAACGGCCTTATGAATAACCCAAACCCGCCCCGAATTTTTATCTACGCCGCGCTGCCTTGCGAGGCCAAGCCGCTGGTCGAGCATTTCAAATTAAAGAAAGATACGACTATCCAGCCGTTTGCGGTTTATCTAAATCCGGACATCTGCCTAACAGTAACCGGACTGGGGAAAAGCGCGATGGCGGCGGGCGTAGCTTACAGCCAGGCTTTATTTGCTTCAGTCGAACATCCGGTGCTGGTTAATATCGGTATCGCGGGGCACATCGATCATGCGCTGGGCAGCCTGTTTTTAATCGACAAAATTGCCGATGTCGATAGCCTGAAAAGCTATTATCCGCCCGTGGTTTTTACGCCGCCCTGTCCCACTGCAAACATCCGGACCGTATCCAGGCCGCAGCCGGTTTATGACCGGGAGCATCTTTGCGACATGGAAGCGTCTGCCTTTTATGAAACCGCGGTGCGATTTTCGACCGGTGAATTAATCCACTGCCTGAAAGTTATTTCGGATAATGAATTATCGCCTGCCGAAAATATCCAGCCCAAGCAGGTCGAGGCCTTGATAGCCGCGCATGTCGCAACGATTGAAACCCTGCTAAAAGAATTAAGCCGTCTGGCGGCGCTGATAACAGCCTCAGAACCGGCCCGGTTTGAACAGCTGATGCAACGCTATCATTTTACGGCCAGCGAACAGGGACAGCTAAAAAACCGGCTGTCCCGCTGGGCGGTTTTAACCAACAACTCAATCCCTGAGCTTGATGAATCCCAATTGCACAGAGGCAAGGATGTTTTATGCCGGCTGGATCAGCAGCTCAGTCAAATTGAGTTTTCTTTGTAATCGTGAACCGTTAAAAAAATATGAACGCGTGCTTGCTAGCCGCGACGATTACGATATAAACGAAGCAGGCAAGCGCACCGGCAAAGGCTTTCCAGCGTAACGCGCCTTGGCTCTTGATAGCAACAATACCCAGACCGACGTAAGCCACCAAGGCGATTAGTTTGGCGATAATCCAGCCGTACTCGGCTGACAACCATGAACCTTGAAAAACCAGGGTAAAGCCGGTGATCAATAAAAAAGTATTGATAATATGCGGCCCAACCTTTATCCATTTTTGTTCCAGCAATTCCGGGCGCTTTTCCGCCAGATAAACCCTGCCGATAAAACTGGAGATGGACAATAAAATAAAGGTGAGATGAAAAATTTTAATCATGCTGTGCTCCTAAGGTTTAACGATAAATAAGTCTGTTGCCGATGTTGCAGCAGTATACGCCGAAAGATCAGCGGATCTTTTTGCTGGGTTATTTCGCCGGGCCGGGGATAGCATTGATGTTCCAGGCGAGACAGCCAGAAACGCAACGCCGCCGCCCTGAGCAACGTCGGCCAATGTCGATTTTCCAGCGGCTCCAACGGCCTCAGGCTTTCATAAGCGGATAGCAACGCCGTGAATTTTTCGGCATTAACCGTGCTGTTATCGCAACACCAATCGTTAGCCGTTATCGCAACGTCAAGCAGCAAAGTATCGGTGCAGGCGCTGTAAAAATCCAACAAACCGCTGAGCCGACCATCGACAAACAACACATTATCCTTGAACAGATCGGCGTGAATAACGCCTCTGGGCAGATTAACCGGGTTGCTTTTCGCCTGGAAAGCCAACTCATCATCAATCAGCGCCCGATCGGTTGTCGATAAATGCGCGCCGATTTTGCTCAGCGCCGTTTTACACCAGCTTAAATCATTGCCGCTTTTTATCGGAAAGACGTAGTCCTGCGTACAACGATGCAAACTTGCCAGTTGCAAGCCGATTTCCTGGCACTGCAAAATGGATGGCGTTGCCGTTGCCGTACCGGATAAGCGCTTGAATATCGCAGCCGGTTTACCGTTAAGATGCCGCAGCGAATTTGCCTCCCGATCGCGTTGAGGCCTGGGGCAAGGCAAGTTGTTTTCGCCCAGATGCGCCAGTAATGTTAAAAAATGCGGCAATTCATCGGCAGTCAGCGACTCGAACAGGGTCAACACAAAACTGCCTTGCGTGGTGCTTACGAAATAATTGGTATTATCTATGCCGTCCGCTATGCCCTCAAAGCTGACGACTTCACCGAGGCTATAAGCACTAAAGAATTGATCGAGTTGCGGGCGTGTTATGCGAGTAAATACAGACACCGGTTTTAAGCGACTACCATTCCAGCAACTTCCACATATTGATGTCGGACTCTCTATCCAGATCGCTACGGCGCACATCCATTTTGCCGTCGCCATTGGTGTCGAGAAAATAATAAGGGGGGCCGACAGCCGGTACGACCTTTATCATATAAAGCCTGCCGCCGCGCCGGTATTCCTGAATGGTCTCTTTACCTTTACGAATAATGGTAATGTCCGGCTCCATCGTTTCACCGTTTTGCACCGGCAAAGGCGGCTCCGGCGCTTCCGGCACCGCCTCAAGCTCAGGCGGCCGCTCGTCGACGGCGTAGACCGGGAAGGCCAGCAAACTCAGTAGAATAAAACGTCGCATAAAGTGACTCTTTTAAAAATAAAAACTCCGGCTATCTTATTACAGTTTCTACCGGCTTGCTTGACTAAAATAACCCCACAATTAGCGCCATCAATGTTGGGTTTCATTTCCCACCTATCGGGCTTCCAGCTTTACATTCGCGGCAAACCGAAACGGCAAGATCGCCCCGGCTCGATTAGGTCAACTTATCCTTCAATCTGTTTTTTAAAACAATCAACGATGCATAGCTTGTTGCCGCACTTCAAACGTATCGCCTAGCGCCTTAAAAGCTTCCAATCGTACCGGTTGCTCATGAGAAAGATTTGTAACGCCCGATCCCGTTTGGATAGTTCACCGAATCGACCGGCAAATGGCAATGAAGTGACTTTTCGTAAGCGGACATGAGTTATAAAAACACTTCCTATAACTCATATTTGATCATATTATGAGTTATAACCTAGAGGTGTATAACTCATGACATGGAACTGGCAGCAACCTGACTGGCCTTATTTCAGCTACGACCAATCCTCGATTGACGGTTTCGAAAAACAACTGCTGCTTGGCGCGGGCCTCTTGTTCGGGGCATTCAAACACCTTGATGAACAAGACAAGCAGCAATTAACCGTCGAACTGATCAGCAATGAAGCGTTAAAGACATCGGCGATTGAAGGCGAATATCTTGATCGGGACAGCCTCCAGTCGTCTATTCGCCGCCAATTCGGCCTGAGCGCCGACAACCGCAAAATTTCCCCTGCCGAACAAGGCATCGCCCAAATGATGGTTGATGTGTATCGGGGTTTCGAAGCGCCTCTCACCCACGCCATGTTGTTCGAATGGCACAAAATGCTGACCAACGGACGCCGTGACCTAAACGGCATAGGCCGCTACCGGACGCATAGCGAACCGATGCAAATCGTATCCGGCGCTATCTATGCCCCGAAAGTACATTTTGAAGCGCCGCCGTCAGCGCAAATGATGCCGGAAATGCAGCGCTTCATCGACTGGTTTAACGCCAGCGCATCGAACGGAACAACACCGCTGCCGGCTCTATTGCGCGCCGCTATTGCCCACCTTTATTTTGTCAGCATCCATCCTTTCGAAGACGGCAACGGCCGGATCGGACGTGCGATTGCCGAAAAAGCGCTCGCTCAATGTTTGGGACAACCGACGCTGATTGCCATTGCCTACGCCATTGAACGCGACAAAAAAGCCTATTACAGCGCGCTTGAACGGGCAAACAAGCAGAATGAAATAACTGCGTGGCTAATCTATTTTGCAGAGATGGTTATAAGTGCCCAAAGTTATACCGCGACATGGATTGATTTTTTGATCAAAAAAGCCAAGCTCTATGACCGGTTACGCGGACAAATAAATCCGCGCCAGGAAAAGGTCTTGACCAGAATGTTTCGCGAAGGCCCGGATGGATTCGTTGGGGGATTGAGTGCGGAAAAATACATCGGCATTACCGGCGCGCCCAAAGCCACCGTTACGCGCGATTTGCAGGACTTAGTGGGCAAAGGGGCTTTACTCCGGCATGGCGAACGTAAACACACCCGCTATATTCTTAACTTCGAATTTATTTGAACCTGGAAAAACGAGTCTGCATTGCAGACGCAATACAGGGAATCGGGCTACGTTATACCCATCGCACATTAAAATTCGGCGCCTTTACTCCCTCTCCTGCTGGAGAGGGCTGGGGTGAGGAGATTTTAAAATCCGAATTTTGAAGTGTAAACAGTACAAATAAGCGGAAAAATCATAAAATAAAAACCATTGTGTTCGCCCTTAGCGTGGACTACATTTTAGTCTTTTAACTGCGGGGATTGGCCATGTATGCAACCAATGTCAGAAATTTAAAACGCAACCCTTCAGAAGCGCTTAGACATGCCGAACAAGAACCTATTTTGATTCTAAAAGGCAATCAACCGAATGCCGTCATTTTAAATTTAAAACGCTCGCTGGGTGATATGGACGGGCAATTAAAACCCGCTTTGGCCGCCAGTTTATTTCAAGACAGAGTGCTGTCATTAGGCGCTGCTGCGCAAATCAGCGGCTTAAGCCTGTCCGAATTTATCGATCATTTAACCCAGTTAGATATTGATTTGGTGGTTGCCGACCGGCAAACCCCTAAGGAACTGGAAACGCTGGATTCATGGCTGTCTTAATAGCCGATGCGGGGCCTTTAATCGCGTTGGCGAAAATCAATCAGCTGCATTTATTGCCCGCCCTGTTTTCCACCGTGTCCATCACCCAGGCCGTAGCGGACGAGTGTTTACGCAGTCAATCCAGCGATGCGGTTTTAATCAGACAGGCTTTGGAATCCGGTTGGTTGAAGTGTGTGGACAATCCGGATTTTAAGCACCCTTTATCAAGAAGTCTGGGATTAAGCGAGCAATCCAGTATTGAGTATGCCTTACAAACAGGCACTAAAACCTTGTTAATCCTGGAGGATGCGTTAGCGCGTAAACAGGCTTTGCGCAGGGAGTTGATTGTTGTCGGCACGGCGGCGCTGATGTTTGCCGCGCAACAAAAAGAATTGATTGCCGATGCGGAGGCCTTGATCGCCGAACTCAATCAGGCCGGGTATCGTATTTCAGCGGCGGTGATTGCTCAGTTAAAAAGCGGTTTGGCATGACCAACACTTTTATGGATACCAGATCAAGACGGGGCCATTTAACTTTAGAAGATCGCGCATAAAAACTTGTAGCTCTACTTGGCTAACTGCTTCTTAATTTTGTATAACTCTTTAAACGTTATATCTGGCTTATATTTACAAATTTCCACTGCCGGGCTATGAATAATTACTTCAGTACCTTTTCTTTTAATCTGCGCAGTATATCTTAACCCAAATGAGTGAGGATTAAATTCGTTATATATGTCATTAATTTCTGGAGTATCATCGTATGTTACTATCCATGGCTGTTTAATGTTTTTTACACATTCATATAGTCTATAATGATCATCATGTTCAAAAAAGTTTTGATATAGCCCTTTTCCCTTTACATAATAAGGGGGGTCAATATTTATAAGACATCTGTCATCAAGAGCTGGTATTACTTCTGTTATAAATTCAACCGCATCAAGATTTGATAAACTTATACTATCTTTTTTGTTTGAAATATCATTTATTATATTTATTAGGACTTTTTTATTAAATCGACAATCTAACTTATACGTTCCTTCTTGTGAAAACCCACCAATAACACCACCTTTAATAATACCAGACCTATTTGTTCGGTTAAGAAATAAAGTAGAAAAACCCCTTTCAATTAAAGTTGATTTAGCTGAGTTCTGATATTCTTTTTGTTTATACCATTCATCAATAGTAACAGGTGTCTTTTCTATCAGCTCGCATAATTGTTCTGTTTGATTTAAAACACTGTGCCAAAAAGCATAAATAGAAAGATTCAAGTCATTAATATAAACTTTATCTACGTAACCTTTTAGTAATAAATACCAAGCAATGGCCGCACCGCCGGCAAAAGGCTCAACATAGCTACCTCCTTCAAGTTTATTTAGCTTTAATATTTCTACAACATAAGGTGTTAACTTAGATTTTCCACCTGGATAACGCAATGGAGAATAGAACATTATTGATCCTTGATGTCCATAATATTTACAAATAAAGGATATAAAAAGTCCCAAAACCCATTTAGAAATCTCTTTCCGGTATGATGGGTGTTGTTACCATGCACGTAATTATTAAGCGTGTCCAAGCTATAGTCATTAGTATGATTCAATAATTTTTCTACAACCTTATATGAAGGCGTTTTTGCGGTAAGTTTATGTTGTTTTAAATATTCAAGTCTGCTTTTAAGTGGTATATCATAGAAATCTCTCTTATATATAGTCTTCATATCGTCTACATAATTCTCTCCAATGATATACTCACTTATAGATATATCTAAGAACACTCTAAGAGAAGCGGCTATGCAATTTTTGTATCTAGACAATGGCAATTGTTTGAACTCTCTAAATAGGGCATCCAATTTATAGTTACCAGTTTTTAATTGACACGATGATACTACTAAATTGTTCCTGTCAGGATTTTTATTTAGTGGAGGAGTGGCTTTAGATTTATTTTCTGCTGAAGATTCATTTGTATTCTGTTCATTAGTAAGGTCATCAGAACTATCATCATTAATAGGTTCATCAACACTATCTTCACTTTCATCAGAATTTTCAAATGATACTTCGGGTAAACTTTTAAGAAGGTCATCAAGATTACTTGTAATTGTTCGAGTATTAATCTGAACCTCTACATCTGGCTCATCTCTATGAATAATATATTTAATTAATATAGCATATGCACTTAAAAAGCTCTGCATATTTGAAGTAATATTTATATTATCTCCTGAAAACTCTAACCCCCACTTTTCTTTAACAACAGGATTTGTAAACCAGCGTTCCAAAATAGTCATTGGAATTCTATGAGATTTAACCTTATTTTGTTCATCAGCATTTAATGAATTTAATACAACTGAATTTAAAGCTAAATCTCGTATTTTAAGAATACGTAAAGTATATTCTAGCTGACCTTTATTAAGCCGCGTTATCGATTTAATTTTATCTATATCACCTTTATACTTGTCATAGAGCTCAGCTATCCAACGTTGCTGCTGTAGTCTTGACCAAGGTTGTTGAATAGAGCTACTAGCATGTCTTTGGTTGATATACCACTCACACGCTTCAAATGAAGGCGCCACACAAACCTTTATTTTTTCAATGGTATTCCTATCTATTAAGTCAGCGTTTTTCTTGATAAAACCTCTAATTGATTTAGGCGCTTTATCAGGATGTCTTAATAATTTAATAGCCAATACTCTACGGTTACCTTCAGCTACATAATATCTCTCATTTTCTATATTTTGCCATACAACTACAGGGTCACCAGGTATATATCCATCAGAGGTGATCGAAACAATCAACTTCATGAAAGAATCTTTTTCACCAGTCTCAGCGATAAGGTCTGATACGTAATCGGCTAGATTTACATGATTGTCTTCTGGATCAAGTCTAGGGTTGTCTGACCAGAGCCTTAATTGATCGACTGATCTGAGCGTTCTTTTTTCTAGCCAATCATATTTGCTCACTGATTTTCTCCATAAATTCCCATATATCTGATTCGACCATGTTTTTATATTATTTTGAATTTAGTAATTATGTACATAACGTTTTTTATTGTTATTGCTATGTGATTTTTTAAAATTTTACGATAAACAGCTTCAGTATACTTTCTCGCTATTCCCATTTTTTACTGGCCTATCGGATAAGTAGAGCGGCTTAATTTCATATTTAAACTGAACGACTAAATAACGAAAGAGGCAGAGCAACAGCTAACAGCAGAATACCGTAAACATCAGTCAAAAGCCACTTAGGATTGTGCCTGGAAAATATACTTTATCTTAGCTCGGTAGGATGGGTAGAGGTGGTAGCCGAAACCCATCATAGTTATCTATGTGATAGGTTTCGTGTTGCTTTACCTATCCTACCGAGCTGCTGATGGCGAATTAATTCCCCACTATTTTTAGACCACCCAATCTTCCAACTTTAACCCGGCAATGCGTTCAAACTCACGCACATTATGCGTGACAAGTGCAGCGTTCCGGGAAAGTACAGGCAGGCTATCCAAAGGTCATTAGCGCCTGGGTGCCTGTTTTGCCGGGCAGAGCATCGCCGCACCATTCACAAAGGCCAGAGAGCGCATTAAAACACCTTGCTAATGCGCATTTTTGTTGGCAAGATATGCGCATCATAAATTCGTATATGGAGCGCATCATGCAAGAAAGTTTCTACGACACTCACGCCTCGAAAAAACCCACAAATCTCAGCATCAACAGCGACCTGCTTCAAAAGGCAAAAGCCCTGCACATCAATCTTTCCAAGGCATTAGAGCAACGCCTTGTCGAAATGCTGATGGAAGAAAAACGCAGGGAATGGCGCGAGGAAAATCGCGAAGCCATTGACGCTTACAATCGGCGCATTGAAACAGACGGCGTGTTCAGCGAAGGATTAAGGCAATTTTGATGGCGCAGTTCGATGTCTTTGAAAACCCCAATAAAGCCACAAATCAAGCGATTCCTTATCTGCTCGATGTTCAGTCCGACTTGCTCGATACCCTTTCAACACGCGTAGTCGTACCCCTCGTATCCGCTTCGGCTATGGGTAAAGCGATCAAACATCTTAATCCTGAATTCACAATAAGAAATACCGCTGTGTTTATGTCTACAGCGGAATTGGCCGGCGTTCCGGTTCGGTCTATCGGTGAAAAAGTCGACTCACTAACAGGCCGACGTCATGAAATTATTGCCGCACTTGATTTTCTATTCACCGGCTTCTGAACGTTAATTGGCGGTTTGCCCGGCAATTGCTCCACCTGTCTTACCGAAATTTTCAACCGCCGTCTGCCGACAATGTCGGGTTAATCAACACAGCTTTTTAAGCCACCCAATCTTCCAACTTTAATCCGGCAATACGTTCAAACTCGCGTACGTTATGGGTGACAAGTATAGCGTCCAGAGAAAGTGCATGACAGGCTATCCAAAGGTCATTAGCGCCTATCGGGGTGCCTGCTTCTTTAAGCCGGGTAAATTGCCCGGCATAGTGCTCGCATAAGCTATGGTTGGTATTGTATTGAACGGGAATCAGCTGGGTCAGCTGCTTAATTTGGAGCAATACCTGGGCCTTGCGCGTACTACGTTCTGCGCCCTTGAGCAGTTCGGCATAGGTGATAAAAGACATGCACAGTACGGCATCTTTATCCAGGGCATTGATCGTTTCGGCGATGGGTGGCGGGTTGTTGGCAATTTTGCTCAAGCTGATTAACAAAATCTTCATCAAACGCATTGAGCGCTGCCAATAAGGCTGCGCCACGATCAACGGGTAGCGGGTGAATAACGAGATCGCCATTCGCGTTACGGCTGATTTCAACCTGGGTCGCATCAATGCGAAACTCTTGCGGAATTCGCACTGCCTGGCTGTTGCCGTTTTTGAAGATACGCGTGATTAAGGTCGACATAAGCCCCCCTGATGGTGTGTACACTACTGTGTGTATCTTATTTTCAGGCTGATAAACTTGCAAATTATTATTTGGACTGTGATGGTATTTTTCTTTGGCGCGGCTTCATGGGGGCAACCGGGTGGAGACGCGTGTAGCCCAATTTTTTCAATTCATTCCCCTACCGCCAACCGATACCCCACGCCCGCTTCGGTCAGCAAGTAACGCGGCTGAGTGGGATCCGATTCAAGCTTCCGGCGCAATTGCCCCATGTAAATCCGCACATAATGAGCATGCTCCACGTAGGCAGGCCCCCAAACATCCAGCAATAACTGCCGATGCGTCAAGACCTTGCCCGCATGATGAATCAACACAGTCAGCAGCCGGTATTCGATCGGGGTCAGATGAATTTCCTGTTCGCCGATATGTACGCTGCGCCGGGACAAATCAACCTGCAAATCGCCGACGCAAAACAGCGCATCAACGCCGTCTCCGGCAAGCTGCGCGGCGTGGCGCAGCGATACGCGGATGCGCGCCAGCAGTTCGCCAATGCTGAACGGCTTAGTCAGGTAATCGTCGGCTCCGGCATCCAGCGCGGCAATCTTGTTGCTTTCCTGGCTTCTGGCCGACAGCACGATAATCGGCACCGCCGACCACTCGCGAACCTTGCGGATCACCGCTATGCCGTCCATGCCCGGCAAGCCCAGGTCCAGGATGACCAGTTCCGGTTTGCGGGTGCCGATTTCCACTATGCCCCGTTCGCCGGTTCCGGCCTCAATCACCTGAAAGCCCTGCACGCTCAGGCTGGTGCGCAAAAACCGGCAGATTTGCGGATCATCCTCAATGACCACAATGACAGATTTGATGTTATTCATCTTGCAGTTGCTCCGCGGCCAGTTGCGGCGGCGCTTCGTCTACCGGCAGCAGAAAGAAAAATTGCGCCCCGCCCCCATGCCGGTTACCGGCGCCGATAACGCCGCCATGCGCGATAATGATAGCCTTGCAAATGGCCAGACCTAAGCCGACGCCGCTTTGGGTGCCTTCCCGGTGTACCCGGTAAAACTTATCGAACAGTTTTTCCTCTTCTCCCGGCGGTATGCCGGGGCCGCGATCCGCTACTGTCACCTTTAGCATATGGGCGGACAGCTCCGCGATGATGTCGATCGGGCTGCCCGGCGGCGTATATTTGCAGGCATTTTCCAGCAGATTGACCAGCACCTGTTCGATCAGCACCGCATCGACGCGAACCAGACACAGGCCATCCGGCAGGTTTGTCTTGACCAACCGGCCTTCCAGCCGCTTGTGCATTCGCGTCAAGGTTCCGCCGATGATTTCATCCAGCGGATACCATTGCCGGTTCAGCGATGCCTGCCCTGCATCCAGACGGGCCATATCCAGAATATTATTGGTCAGGTTCGACATGCGCAACGCTTCGTCATAGATGGTCAGACTAAGCTCTTGCCGATCCGCGGGTGCAAGCTGGGCGTCCTCCTCGACCAAGGTGCTGGCCGCGCCGACGATCGATGCCAACGGCGTGCGTAAATCATGGGAAATGGCGCTGAGCAAAGAGTTGCGCAAGGTCTCGGATTCCATGCGCAGTTGCGTTTGCTGCGCTTCGTCGGCGAGACGCACCCGTTCAATAGCTTGGGCAATCTGGCTGATAAAGGTGTCCAATAACCGCCGCTGCTCGGGCAGAAACACCCGGCGCAAGTTGGCGGCGCGCAAAACCAGCACGCCGATCACACCGCGAAAACCGGACATAGGAAAAAACACCGCATTGGCTCCGGGCAAAGTATCGGTGCCTTGTCCCGCCATCTGGCCGTGGTCGAAAACCCACTGCGCCACGCTCAAATCGCAATCGCGCAGGGATTCCGGCAACGGCGGATCCAGCGGGTAGGCTATCCGGCTGTCATCGGTGGGAAACAGCAATACACTGGCGCCGCCGAACTCCTCCTGAATATGACGCGCGGCGATTCCGGCGGTTTCCGCTACGGTACGGCTGTCCGCCAGATCCTCGCTCAGCGCGTAAAGGACATTGGCGCGCCGTTCCCGGTGCGAGGCGACCTTGGCCTGAGAGCGCATATTGCTGGTCAGGTGGCTGATGATCAAGCCCACCAACAGCATAATGACGAAGGTCACTAAATACTGGACATCGGCAACCGCAAAGGTATGCACCGGATTTACAAATAGAAAATCGAATGCGGCAACGCTCAGCACCGAAGTCAGAATGGATGCCTCACGGCCGAAGCGGGCCGCCATGAACACCACGCCCAACAAATAAACCATGACCAGATTAGCCAGTTCGAATTTCCCGGACATCACCCAGGCCAGCATGCTCGTGCAAACGGTCATCGCCACCGCCCAGCCCCAATTAATCCAGCGCCGCTTGGCGCGTCCCCAAGGATAACTGGGCCGCAGCACTTTGCCCCCCGGCATCTCTTTTGGCGCTTTTCGCTCCAAGTCGTCTTCGCCGCGCGGGCTGCCCAGCAAATAGACGTTGATGTTATGCGCTTCGGTAATCAGGGTATCGACGACCGAGCCCAGCACCCAACGCCGCCAGCCCCGACGCCGGGGTTTGCCTAATACGATTTTGGTAACATTGCGGCTTCTGGCAAACCCAAGAATTTCCTTGCTCATGTCGGGGCCTGACAAAGTCACCGTTTCCGCGCCCAGTTGCTCGGCAAAACGCAGCACCCGCAACACCTCGTCGCGGCGTTCGGCAGGCAGGCGTTGCAGCTCCGGCGTTTCCACATAGGTCACGATCCAGTGTGCATGAAGGCTGGTAGCCAGCCGCTTGGCGGCGCGTACCAGTCGTTCGGCGATGGTATTGGGGCCGATGCAGACCAATATCCTGTCGCCGACCTGCCACACATCACGGATAGAGTGGTCGTCCCGGTAGTCTTGCATTTGCGCGTCGACCCGGTCGGCAGTCAGGCGTAGCGATAACTCGCGCAAGGCGATCAGGTTACCTTTGCGGAAGAAATTGCGCATCGCCCGTTCCGCCTGTTGCGGAACATACACCTTGCCTTCCTTGAGCCGCATTAATAATTCATCGGGCGGCAAATCAATCAATTCAACCTCATCGGCCATCTCGAAGACCGTATCCGGCACGGTTTCCCTGACCTGCACGCCGGTCACCTGGCTGACGTCGTCGTTGAGGCTTTCCAAATGCTGGACGTTGAGCGTGCTGTAAACATCGATACCGGCATTCAGCAATTCTTCGACATCCTGCCAGCGTTTGGGATGCCGACAGCCGACCGCGTTGCTGTGCGCCAATTCGTCCACCAACACCAGGGTCGGGCGGCGTTTCAACGTGCCGTCCAGATCGAACTCGCGCAACACCGTGCCGCGATGTTTGACCAGCTTGGGCGGCAGTACATCCAGGCCCTGCAATACCGCGACGGTTTCTTGCCGGTCATGGGTTTCCACCAGCCCAACCACCACATCGACGCCTTCAGCCCGTTTGATTTTTGCGGCCAGCAGCATGGCGTAGGTTTTGCCGACGCCCGCTGCCGCGCCGAAAAATACTTTTAGTCGTCCTCGTCGTCGCTGGTTTTCCTCTCGTTCTACGCGGGCAAGCAGGGCGTCGGGGTCTGGGCGGGTGTCGTTCATGCGCGAGTACGGTCTGTTTGCTTTATCGTTCCCACGCTCCGGCGTGGGAACGCGGTGGTAGACGCTCCAGCGTCCCGCAACGCTGGAGCGTTGCAGACTGAATTCCCACGCCGAAGCGTGGGAACTATAAAAGAACCAGGACACTGGAGTGGAGGAGCCGGATGTGCATAGAGATGAGCGTCAGAGCGTGGGAACGAGGGCAATTCATTATTCATAGCGCTGATCCAACGTGATCCAACGCCAAATTTAATTTCAACACATTCACCCGAGGCTCGCCCAACACACCCCATTGCCGATGCTCAGTATAACGCTCAACCAATTCATGGACACTGTCCGGCGACATATGCCTGGCTTTGGCAACGCGGCTGATTTGATAGGCAGCGGCAGCAGGGCTGATATGAGGATCAAGCCCGCTGGCCGAGGCGGTCACCAAATCCACGGGAACAGCTTCCAAGTGGTTAGGGTCTGCGTCGCGCAATGCCTTGATGCGCGCCTGAACGCCATCGATCAGCGCAGGATTGATAGGGCCTTGGTTGGAGCCGCTGGATGCGCCGCCGTTATAAGGAGCCGGCGACGTTGCTGAAGGCCGTCCCCAGAAATATTCGGGACGACTAAACGCTTGGCCGATTAATTCGGAACCGAGCGGTTTCTCGTCACTGCCGAGCAAACTCCCGTTTGCTTGACTCGGAAAAACAATTTGCGCAATGACCGTGACTGCCAATGGATAGACGATGCCGGTCAGCACAGTAAAAAACAACAGCATGAGTATTGCGGGTTTAATATGGTTGGTCATTAATGACTCCTTTTAATTAAAACGATAACGCAGTTAAGCCAAGGTCGATCAGCTTAATCCCTATAAACGGCACGATAACCCCGCCGCCGCCGTAAATCAGCAAGTTGTTGCGCAACAAGACCTCCGCGTTTTGCGGGCGGTATTTCACGCCTTTCAAGGCCAACGGAATCAACGCGACGATAATCAAAGCGTTAAAAATAACCGCCGAAAGTATTGCGTTGTCCGGGCTGCTCAGTCCCATGATATTAAGCGCGCCAAGTTGCGGATAAGTGCTGGCGAACGCGGCCGGAACGATGGCGAAATACTTGGCCAAGTCGTTAGCCAGGCTAAACGTGGTCAATGCGCCGCGCGTCATCAGCATTTGCTTGCCGGTTTCGACGATTTCGATCAGCTTGGTCGGGTTGGAGTCGAGATCGACCATGTTGCCGGCTTCCTTGGCCGCCTGGGTGCCTGAATTCATCGCCACCGCCACATCGGCCTGGGCCAAGGCAGGCGCATCGTTGGTGCCGTCGCCGGTCATCGCCACCAGACGGCCTTCGGCCTGTTGTTCGCGAATCAATTTAAGTTTGGCTTCCGGCGTCGCTTCGGCCAAAAAGTCGTCGACGCCCGCTTCGGCCGCAATCGCCGCCGCCGTCAACCGATTATCGCCGGTGATCATGATGGTTTTGATGCCCATATTACGCAGCTCGACGAAACGCTCCTTGATGCCGCCTTTGACCGTGTCTTTCAGTTCAATAACGCCCAACACCTGTCCGCCGTCGACAACCAGCAGCGGCGTGCTGCCGCGGCGTGCGACCGTGTCGGCGATGCGTGTCGCTTCCTCGGGAAATTTTGCATTTTGGGCTTCCACATAGCCGCGTATCGCATCGGCAGCGCCTTTACGGATTTGACGCTCGCCGATATTGACGCCGCTCATCCGGGTTTGCGCGCTAAAAGCGACAAAGGTGGCGTCCAGCTCGTGGATATTCCGCTCCCGGATACCGAACTTCTGCTTGGCAAGAATGATGATGCTGCGGCCTTCCGGCGTTTCGTCAGCCAGCGTCGCCAGTTGCGCGGCATCGGCCAATTCTTTTTCGCTGATCAAGCCGATAGGAAAAAACGCCGAGGCTTGGCGGTTGCCCAGGGTAATCGTGCCGGTTTTGTCCAGCAGCAACACATCGACATCGCCCGCCGCTTCTATGGCCCGTCCCGAGGTGGCGATAACGTTTTTCTGCATCATCCGCCCGATGCCGGCAACGCCGATGGCGGACAGCAAGCCGCCGATGGTGGTGGGAATCAGACAAACCAACAAGGCCACCAGCACGGTGATCGACACCGGCGTGCCGGCTTTGGCGACTTCCACGCTGTAGATAGAAAACGGCAGCAAGGTCACGGTGGTTAACAGGAAAATCAGCGTCAATGCGACCAGCAAAATGGTCAGCGCGATTTCATTAGGCGTTTTCTGCCTTGATGCGCTTTCCACCATCGCAATCATCCGGTCCAGGAAGGCTTCGCCGGGATTGACTACGATCCGCGCTACCAGCCAATCGGACAAGACCCGCGTACCGCCGGTTATCGAGCTGAAATCGCCGCCCGATTCGCGAATCACCGGCGCGCTTTCGCCGGTGATCGCGCTTTCATCGACACTGGCCGCGCCCTCGATGACTTCGCCGTCGGCGGGGACAAAATCGCCCGCTTCAATCAGTACGATGTCGCCGCGCCGTAACGAGGTGCTGGTAACTTTGGCGTAATCGGCGCTGTAGCCCGGTTTATCCAGTTTTTTCGCCATGATGTCGCGCTTGGCATTGCGCAATGATGCCGCCTGCGCTTTACTCCGGCCTTCGGCGACGCTTTCGGCGAAGTTGGCAAACAATACCGTGAACCACAGCCAGAAAGTCACGGCCAACATGAAGCCGGTTTCTGAGCTGTCCCCTGAAAATAATGCCCACAGCCAGAGTCCCGTGGTCAGCAAACTGCCGATATAGACCACGAACATGACCGGGTTTTTCCATTGTTGTTGAGGCGCCAGCTTGCGCAGGGTATCGCCTAGCGCAGCCCACAGGATCTGGCTGCTAAATAGCTGTTGCGTATGACTTTTTGTGCTCATTGATTGTTTCTCACTTTGCTTAAATTCATAGTAAATCACGAAATAGTTAGCTTCTAATTTTGTAACACTCGCGCGAAGCACAACATCCTTCTCCAGCGGGAGAGAGTAGGGTGAGGGGAATCAAAAAAGGCATTTTTGCTTATTTAATTCCCACATTCCTCTCGGTAACTGCTCCTGCGTCGCCTAATAGGCGGGACGGGGTTTGCAACCCAGTTCCAAACGTTTTGATGTTGCCACTATCCCTAAATCATGCGAGAAAACCTGCGGACGAGGTCCGTATACCCCGTCCGGCTTTAGAGCATAGGTATCTACACAAGTACCGGCTCCTTCTCCCTTGAGCGAGAAGGTTGGGATGAGGGGGATATAAATGCTTGTTTTTATTCTCCTCACCCCAACCCTCTCCAACAGGAGAGGGAGCCAGGTCAGTTTGCAATCCATTGTATTTACAATACAAAAAAGTTGTGTAGATACCTATGGCTTTAGAGCTTTCGTGTTTTTCGTGTCTTTCGTAGACAATTCTTTTGGTAGATTTATTGGGCAGTCATGATTAAATGCTCAACCACCGGCCCTAACGCCAACGCGGGAACAAAAGTCAACGCACCGACCAACACCACGGTGCCGATCAGCAGCATCACGAACAACGGCGTATGCGTGGGCAAGGTTCCGACGGTGGTCGGCACGGTCTTTTTTGCCGCTAATGAACCGGCAATAGCGAGCACCGGAATAATGATTCCGTAGCGCCCGAACAGCATCACGATACCTAGAGCCGTGTTATAAAACGTAGCATTGGCGCTAAGACCGGCAAAAGCGCTGCCGTTGTTGCCCGCGGCCGAGGAAAAAGCATAAAGGATTTCGCTAAAGCCGTGCGCGCCGGGATTGGCAACCGCCGATTTTCCTGCGTCGACCATGATCGCCAACGATGTTCCTCCCAGAATAAAAAAAGCCGGAATTAAAATAACGATAGCCGCCATTTTTATTTCGAAGGCTTCAATCTTTTTGCCGAGATACTCCGGCGTACGGCCTATCATCAGACCGGCGACAAACACCGCAATCAGTACAAAAATCAGCATCCCGTAAAGACCTGAACCGACGCCGCCGAAAATGACTTCACCGAGCTGAATCAGCCACATCGGAATCATGCCGCCCAGCGGCGTGTAAGAATCATGCATCGAATTGACCGAACCGTTGGATGCAGCGGTAGTCGCAGTCGCCCAGATCGCCGAATTGACGATGCCGAACCGCGTTTCCTTGCCTTCCATGTTGCCGCCGGACTGGCCGACGCTGACGCTTTGCTCGACGCCAAGCGCAGTCAGCGCAGGATTGCCGCCTTGTTCATAACCCGCCGTGACGAATAATAAACTGACCAACACCAGCGTCATCGCCGACAAAATGGCCCAGCCCTGGCGCGGATCGCCGACCATCGTGCCGAAGGTGTGGCACAGCGCCGCCGGAATCAGGATCAGTAACAGCATTTCCAGAAAATTGGATAATGGCGTCGGGTTTTCGAAAGGATGCGCCGAATTGGCGTTAAAGAAACCGCCGCCGTTGGTGCCCAGTTGCTTGATCGCGATTTGCGAGGCGGCAGGGCCTACAGCCAGGGTTTGCGTAGCAGTTTCCGTTGCCGTACTGACCTGCTCAACTAACGGAACAGTTTGGTAAGGTTTGAAGGTTTGCACCACGCCTTGTCCGACCAATACCACGGCTATTAGAAACGACAACGGCAACAGGATATATAAAGTGCCGCGGGTCAAGTCCGCCCAGAAGTTGCCGATGCCGTCCTCATGAGCGCGTTGAAAGCCGCGTATCATCGCAATCAAAACCGCCATGCCGGTGGCCGCCGAGACGAAATTTTGCACGCTCAAGCCCAGCATCTGGGTCAGATAACTCATCGTCGTTTCGCCGCCGTAACCCTGCCAATTGGTGTTGGTGGCAAAACTAACTGCGGTGTTGAATGCCGAGTCGACGGTCACATTAGCCATTTGCTGCGGGTTCAGCGGCAAATAGGCTTGCAGCATTTGTAAGGCGAAGACCGCCAACCCGCCGAACAGATTGAACCAGAGCAGGGCGGCGGCATAACTTTTCCAGTCCATCTCTTGTTCCGGGTTAACGCCGCTCAAACGATAAAACCCAGTTTCCAAAGGCCCCAAGATGCGCTTAAGAAGTAACGGGCGATTTTCATACACCGCCGCCATATAAACGCCCAAAGGTTTAGCCAACAGCAACAGGGCGACAAAATATAAAGTGATTTGAAATAAGCCGTTCGTCGTCATCAAAATTTCTCCGGGTAAAATAACGCCACCAGCAGGTAAATGAATAAAGCGAATGCGAGCAAGCCGCTCAAGCCGTAGATAAAAGTCATGGTTACCTCTTTTTTATGGATGTTCCGAATGGTTAATTTAACCCTGTTGCTATAAAAAAACTGTAAAAATAGCGCTATACAGCGCCCGGATCATCGAATTCAGTTGTTGTGCAGCATTTACTTTGGGAGCCTCTAAAAAATCGGTCATTCTCCTGTTTTGAAGAAGAGCCATGAAGTATCCCCTGTTTGTAAGCCATAATGAATGGGTACTGCCACCTACAAACGCCGGTTTTTATGATTCCCGAAAAAGATGTTTGCTCGTTGCTAAGTAGGAGAAACTGCGAACGAGCGGACGTCATTATCTACGTATTCCGGCCTTACAACCCTCCTGCCTTTACGGACGAAAATTCTAAGACCTGTCCAAGCCAATCTGTGGAAACCCATCAAAATTCATCAATGATTTTCCGGGTTGCCAAGTCGCACAACATAAACCAGTCCAAACCGTCACGCCCCTGTATCTGAAATCGCACCAAGAAATCCCCGTGCCGATACAGCATTCGTTGTTTCTCAATTGCTCCCGGATGCGATCGTAGCGCCTCTCGTCGGCAGGATTCGATGTTAACCTTACTGGGAGGCAATGCATAACGATCAGAAGTGTTCGTTTCTGCGCCGACGACCTCCTTATAGGTCGCCAATCCCGATAAAGTATTCGCTGAATAGGCTATGTTTGAAAATGCCAACAGAACCATAAGACTCAGCACTAAGACCAACGCTTTTTTAATAAACTGGTTATTCATGAAAGTGTCTCCCAAAAAACGGGTAGGGAACCCACTTGAATTAGTCCCGCCCAATTGGCTTTATTGATTTCAATAACAGCCGTTCATGCCAAACCGATCATCAGCAATTGATTACATGATAAAAAAAACGTTGTAAAAAAATTGTAAAAAATAAGCTCAACGCTAAAAGTTTTTTTGGGGCCGCTGGGTGCGTAATTGAGGTATAGCGAGCGATAAGCTTGGCATCGGCTTTGTCAGTCTTTGCCCGGCTTTTGCAAATGCATTGATTTTAGCTGGATTGACGACACTGACGGGATAACCTGAGTAGCCATGAACTCGACCGGCGGCGAACGGTTTTTTCACGATTCAACTACGGTTTTTAGGTATAACCGCGTGGCGGCGCAACGCTGTTATACCAAGACAGGGGCAAGCTCTTTTCGGCCGATGATTCGGTCTAATCTGCGGTTATTTTTTGTTTAGATAAATTTTTCACAGTCACGCAACTTTCATACGGGTCTCCTGCCCTGTACTGCGCTGTTCTTAGGGGCTCATTGTGGATATATTTTGAAATTACAGCCAACCGGCCCTTTTCAAGCGCAAATACAGCAGCAGGCTGCACAACGCCACGCCGCCGATCACCGCCGGATAGCTGTATTCCCAATCCAGCTCCGGCATGTGCCTGAAATTCATGCCGTACCAACTGAACACCATGGTCGGTATCGCCAGAATCGCGCCCCAACCGGCCAAGCCTTTGACGACTTCGTTCTGGCGCACCGTTTCGAAGGTCAGGTGAACCTGCATCGCCGCCACCAACATCTCGCGCATGCCGTGAATCGCCTGATCAATGCGTTTGATGTGATCGGCAACATCGCGAAAATACACGCCCACATCCTTGGGAATAACACCGGTATGAAAGCGCATCAGTTCGTTGCAAATATCGATGACCGGGTTAATCGCGCTTTCCAGCTGCAACAGCTCGCGCTTTAGTTCGTAAAGGCCTTCCATAGTCTGCCGGCTGGGCCGGTATTGAAAAATGGCCTCTTCCAGCACCTCGAAGCGCTGCTGCAAGCCATCGATAACCGGCACATAGTTGTCGACGATAAAATCCATGATCGAATACAACGCAAATCCGGGCCCTTTGGCCAATTGCTCGGGCATGGCCTCGCAACGCTCCCTGACTTTGCTGTGGCTGCGCGAGGCGCCGTGCCTGACCGTCACCAGAAACCGCGACCCGAGAAAAATATGGGTTTCGCCAAACTCGACCTGGTCTTCGGCAAGATGGGCGGTGTGCAACACCATGAACAGCGATTCGCCGTATTCCTCGATTTTCGGGCGCTGATGCGCCGCGCAGGCATCTTCGATAGCCAAATCATGCAGCCCGAATTCCTCCTGGATTTTGGCTAGCAGCTCGCCGTTTGCCTCGCGCAAACCCAGCCAGACAAAGGTATGTTCCTGTTTCAGCACTTCGCTGATGTCTTCGATGGTCACATCGCCGATGCTGACGCCGTTTTGATAGGCCACGCATTTCATGATCATGTTGTTGTCAATTTGCCCCGTCAAAAGCTTCTCCCGTTATTTGGCAATGGTAATGATCGGCGCGCCTTGCTGCGCCAGAACGGTATATTCCGGGTCGTCACTAATGGACTGACCGATAAAATTCAGCGCATTATAAATGCTGCGCATATCCGTGGTTGCCTTGTCATACTCGATTACCGCATGATCCAACGCCATCGGTGAAAAACAACCTTGCAGGCCGCATAAAGCCAGTATCGTCAGCCATCTTGCAGCGGCTTTAGCGAATACTACCGGCGGGTAGACATTGAAGATCATATCGTTCCTTTGAATTTGGCAATTAAGTTTGCATTTTATAGGCATTAAAACGCAATTAGATTTTAATTATTGCCGACGTCCTCAGCTGAGTCGTCGCGTCAAACGTTTGAACCACTCTCCGGACGGCCCATCAGAATACATCATCGGTCGGCTTCTGTTAACGGATGGCTTTCCGGTTGCAGAAAGCATCTCGGTTATAGGGAAATTGACACGGTACGATAACGGTAGAATCCTTATCAACCGACGCAACCCGTTCTTCCCGGATATTTCGTCACGAAGCACTAAAGCACGGAAATAATAAAAACTCTTACGGTTTATCAAGCCTTAGTTATAGCATATGAACCATCATCACTTTCACGCGAGTTCCCATGCCCATAGCAAACGATATACACAATCTGCACGCACAAATGCGCCAGTGGCGGCAGCATCTGCATCGCTTTCCTGAAACCGCTTTTGAGGAAAACCAAACGGCGCAATTCATTGCCGACAAACTGGCAAGTTTCGGCCTGGAAGTTCATCAAGGATTGGGCACAACCGGCGTTGTCGCAACGCTTGCTGCCGGGAACGGCGACAGAAAAATTGCGTTGCGCGCCGATATGGATGCCTTGTTCATTCAGGAGCGAAACACCTTCGCCCATAAATCCTGCCACGACGGCAAAATGCATGCCTGCGGCCATGACGGCCATTCGGCGATGCTGCTGGGCGCGGCTTGTTATTTAGCCGAGCATCGCGACTTTAACGGAACGGTGTATTTTATTTTTCAGCCTGCCGAGGAAGGCCGCGCCGGAGCCAGGCGGATGATCGATGACGGACTGTTTGAACAATTTCCGGCCGACTGCGTTTTCGGACTGCATAATGTCCCCGATATTCCGCCGGGGCATTTCGCGGTTAAACCCGGCGCGATGATGGCCTCGTTCGACTGCTTTGAAATTATTCTGACCGGGCAGGCAACCCATGCTGCGATGCCGCATTTGGGCAATGACGCGATAGTCGCGTCCGCCCAGTTGATTACCGCGTTGCAGACTATCGTCAGCCGAACGCTGAATCCTGCCGATCCGGCGGTGGTCAGCATCACCCAGATCCATGCCGGAAATACCTGGAATGCGCTGCCGGAATCGGTTGTGTTGAGGGGCACTTTCCGTTGCTTTAGCGGCGCCGTTCAAAAAACCATTGCCGATAAAATCACCCGGCTGGTCAATGCGGTTTGCGATGGATTCGAGGTCAGCGCAAAGATCAAGTTCAACCCTGAAAATCCGGGCTACCCGGTGACTTTTAATGCGGAAGCCGAAACGGAACTGGCGCTGCAAGCGGCAATAGCCGTAGCCGGGGAAGACGGTGTCGATCGACAGCCGATACCCGGCATGGGTTCGGAAGACTTTGCCTTTATGTTGCAGGAAAAACCGGGCTGTTATGCCTGGATAGGCAACGGCTCTTCCGAAAACGGCTGCCTGCTGCATAATCCGCATTATGACTTTAACGATCAGATATTGCCGGTCGGCGCGGCTTACTGGGTGAAGCTGGTTGAAACGGTGTTGGGGGGATAGAAGGAGTGCGAGCTTCGCTTGCTTGCAGGCGAAGCCTGCACTCCGGCAGGGCTTTATTTTTTAGACTCAAACAGCATATGCGCCATTTTTTTTGCTTTGGTTTTTAAATAACCGACGTTGTCATCATGAGCCACGGCCTCGACCGGAATGCGCCCCACCACGTTAATGCCGAGTTTTTCCAGCTCTTCGATTTTCTTGGGGTTATTGGTGATTAACTCGACGGACTTTACGTTCAGGTTTTCCAGCATTAACGCGGCGATGCTGTATTCCCTTTCGTCGGCAAGATGGCCCAGGTGAATATTGGCATCGACGGTATCCATGCCCTGATCCTGCAAGTTATAAGCCTGTAGTTTTTTCAACAGGCCGATGCCGCGGCCTTCCTGACGCAGATAAATCAATATGCCGAAACCGGCCTTATCGATCATTTGCAGCGCCATATCCAGCTGTTCGCCGCAATCGCAACGTCTTGAACCTAATACGTCGCCGGTAAAACACTCGGAATGAATGCGTACCGGCACGTTTTCCTTGTCCGCAACATCGCCTTTAACCAGGGCGACATGCTCCTTGTCATCAATGGTGTTGCTGTAATAATGCAGGATAAATTCGCCGTGTTTGGTCGGGATCGGCGTCTGTACCAGATTTTCTAATTGTGGCTTCACGTAAATAACTAATCCAAAAATTGATTCTATTTTACCCAATTTGGCGGCTATCGAGTTAAAAAGTTTCATGCCGGTTTGGGAAACCAGGATTGCAAAGGCTCATTACCTACTGGCTTTTATTCGCCACGAAGAGACGAAGTTTATTTCTTCGTGCTCTTCGTGTCTTCGTGGTGGATTTTTTAACTGTTTGAATAACAAGCCTTTATTTTCTGGCTTCGATCAGCTTGATGATATGACTGCTGCGGTCGTCGACATGCACCGAGGTAAAAGCGCAGGCTTTAACGTTTTTAACGGTGTTCCGGTTGATATTGGCCCCGACCAGTGCGACAACGAGTGGGTTAAGCAGATTCATGACGGCGGCAAGCACGGGGTTTGAACTGATCACATGCTCCAGCAATAACACTTGGCCGCCCGGTTTGCAGACCCGGTAAACTTCCTTCAAGCCCTTTATCGCCGACGGCACCGAACAAAATACAAACGAACAGATAACCGTGTCGAAACTGTTATCGGCGAAGCATAACGACTGAATGTCCATCAGTTCCAGCTCGACATCGACCTTTTTCCTGTCCCGTTTCTGCACCGCATACTTTAGCATTTGCTCGCTAAAATCAATCGCGGTTATGCGGGCATCCTTGGGGTAATAATCGAAATTTTTGCCCGTTCCTACGCCCACTTCAAGGATATGATGGCCTTCAACCTTAGCCCAACATTTTTTCCGCCAGCTCTTAAAAAACAACCCTTCCATGACCGCTTCCATGCCCTCGAAATACGGGGCGATGCGGTCGTATCGTTTTCTGATTGCGGCGCTGTCTGGCTTCATGATGGCCTCGGGTAGTTAATCGGGAGCTGCATAGTACAGCGCAAGCTTGGCTGTCATCAACAATAATTGAGTAGTCAATGCTAAGGAATTTTCACCGCGAAGACACGAAGTTCACGAAGAAAAGCAAAGATAAAAACTTCGTGTCCTTCGTGTCTTCGTGGTGAAAAAAGCTTTTAATTTGGTTTCGGCTTAGGGATATTGCACCGGCACCGGCTCCAATTTCCAAATGTCCCGGTTATAGTCGCCGATGGTCCTGTCCGTGGAAAATTTGCCGCTGTTTGCGCAGTTCAATATGCTTATCCGGGTCCAATGGTCTTTATCCTGATAGGCGGCTTCCACGCGTTTTTGCGCATCGATATAGCTTCTAAAATCCGCGATGGTCATCCACGGGTCGAACTTGCTTTTAATCGATGCGATCAAGTCGTCGAATATCCCCGGTTCAAACTGGTTGAAATGCCCGCTTTCCAGCAGATTCATGACCCGCTGCAAATCCTCATCCTGGTCGATGATCGCATAAGGGTCGTAATGCTCCCGCCTTGCTTCGATCTGCTGTTCGGTCAGGCCGAACAGGAAAAAGTTTTCGTCGCCGACTTCTTCCCTGATTTCAATATTGGCGCCATCCAATGTGCCGATAGTTAAAGCGCCGTTCATCATCAGCTTCATGTTGCCGGTGCCGGACGCTTCTTTGCCGGCAGTGGAAATCTGCTCGGAAAGATCGGCCGCAGGGCAGATTATTTCCATGCCCGAAACCCGGTAATCGGGCAGGAAAAACAACGTCAGCTTGTCGCCGACATCGGGGTCCGAGTTAATGACATTGGCGACATTGTTAATCAGTTTAATGGTTCTTTTAGCCATCGCATAACCCGGCGCAGCCTTGCCGCCGATCAATACGCAACGCGCAACCCAGTTGCCGATGTCGCCGCGCTTGATACGATCGTAAAGATGAATGACGTGCAGCACATTTAAAATCTGCCGTTTGTATTCGTGGATACGCTTAACCTGTATATCGAACAGCGCATCGGGATTGAGATGGATGTCCAGGTATTGCTTTTTGTGTTCAATCAGGCGCTGTTTTGCAAGCTGTTTTATGGCCCGCCAGCGATTCCGGAACTCGGCATCTTCGGCATAAGGCTCCAGCTTCTTTAACTCATCCAGATGGGTTACCCAGCCGTCGCCGATGGTTTCGGTGATTAACGCGGCTAATTCGGGATTGCACGAGGCCAGCCAGCGCCGCGGGGTTACGCCGTTGGTTTTGTTGTTGAATTTGTGCGGCCATAAGGCATAAAAGTCGCGAAACAAGCCCTGTTGCAGCAACTGGGAATGCAGTTGCGCAACGCCATTGACCGAAAAACTGCCTACGATGGCAAGATAAGCCATGCGCACCTGCTGCTCGGCCCCTTCCTCGATAATCGACATCCTGCCCAATCGGGCTTTATCGCCGGGCCAATGCGCGGCGACTTCCGACATGAAGTGGGCATTAATTTCAAAGATAATCTCCATCAATCTCGGCAACAACCGTTGCATGAGCTTGACCGACCATTTTTCCAGCGCTTCGGGCAACAGGGTATGATTGGTATACGCCATGGTTTGCCGGGTGATTGCCCAGGCTTTGGCCCATGACAGGCCATGCACATCTATCAGCAGGCGCATCAGTTCGGCGATGGCGATGCTCGGATGGGTGTCGTTCAGCTGAAAACAGCATTTCTCGGCGAAGTTGTCGAACTCATGGCCGTGCTGCCTGACCCAATGGGCAAGGACATCCTGCAAGCTGGCGGAAGCCAGGAAATACTGCTGGCGCAGCCTCAATTCCTTGCCGTTTTCGTTGGCGTCATTGGGATACAGCACCATGGTAATGTGCTCGGCGGTGACTTTTGAAGCCACCGATTCGGCATAATCGCCGGCGTTGAACTCATCCAGGTTAAATTCCTCGGTCGCCACGGCTTTCCATAGCCGCAAGGTATTGACGGTGTTGTTTTGATAACCCGGTATCGGCGTGTCGAAAGGGACGGCCAACACATCATGGGTGCTGATCCAGCAGATCCGGCGGTTGCCTTGTTCGTCGGTCTGTATTTCGGTATGGCCGCCAAGCTTGATGCGTAACGAATATTCCAGCCGCTCGATTTCCCAGACATTGCCGTGGCGCAGCCAGTGATCCGGCTTTTCGACCTGTTCGCCATTGACGATGGTTTGGGTGAACATGCCGTATTCATAACGCAATCCGTAGCCTACCACCGGCAATTGCAGCGTCGCGCAACTGTCGATAAAACAGGCCGCCAATCGCCCCAGTCCGCCGTTACCCAGACCGGCATCGAGTTCCCGGTCAATCAGTTCTTCGATTTCAATGCCCAAATCGTGCATGGCTTGGGTGGCTTCATCTATTACGCCGAGATTAAGCATGGCATTGCTCAAGGTTCTACCCATCAAAAACTCCATCGACAGATAAAACACCCGCTTGCTATCCATTCTGTTATAGGTTTTATAGGTGGTTTTCCAGCGCTCCATCAACCGGTCGCGGATAGACAGCGACAACGCCTCGCAGGCATAAAAAGGCGATGACCGGAAATTCTCGTCCCGTCCCAACGAGTGAACATAATAGCGTTTAAAATCGTCGATAAAATCTTCTTTTGTTACGCCCAATGTAGGAACATCAGTGATTGAAGAAATAGGCTTGCTCATAACAAATCGTTTATTAGGCATGGTTTACTCCAAGAGATTGATGCGAATGAGGTATCAATTAAAACAACGTTCCATTATTGCCGTTATAAGTAGATGTTCATAAGTTTCTTAGTATGAGTGGCCGCTCCCACACATGCCAGAAAACTTTTACCCAACTACTTATTTACTTTTCGAGATTGGCAACGCGAACCATAATTTCCAGCCATAAGGCATCGTAAGCCGCCGTGGATTGGCTTTTCTTGATATAGCCGCCCAGCGGCATGCGCTCCAGGCCCATGCGTTCAATGTCGCTGGCATAGGGAATGGCCGTCGTTAAAATCTCGGGATGGCTCTCCAACAGACTGTCCATAATGTCCCGATGCATTTTTTTGCGCCGGTCGGCCATCGAGAAAAACGGAATCAGCGCAAGGTTATGCAAGCCATTATCCTCGATAAACGTTTCCAGTTGTTCGAGGGTTCGTAACGACAGCGTGGTAGGAATGATCGGCGACAACACTATATCTGCGGCCTCAAAAACAGCTTCGGATAATAGCGAGATATTGGGCGGACAATCCAGAAAAACAAAGTCGTATTCTTCCGCCAAGGGCTTCAGGAGTTTTTTAAGTTGCTGGGTTGGCTTTTTCTTGGCGTCCAGCACCAAATCCAGGTTTCTGAACGAGAAATCGGCCGGCAATAAATCCAGCTTTTCAAAATCGGTGCCTTTAATCAGGCCGTCCAGCTCGCGTTTTCCGGCGATCAAGTCTTTGCTGCCGCCTTTGATCTTGGGCTTGATGCGAAAATAATAACTGCTGGCTCCCTGCGGATCAAGATCCCAAACCAGGGTCCGGTAACCGTTGCGGGCGGCCGTGTGGGCCAGATTGACCGCACTTGAGGTTTTGCCGACGCCCCCCTTGATGCTGTAGACAGCTAATACATTCATTATCCTGACTCGTGTTTATACTAAAAAAGTTGAAGCACGATAACACAACCGCTCCGATTGGCAAGATGAGCCGGATGCTTGCCGACTCGCTATCGAACACGGCAATTAGCCCTTTGGGTCGACTTAGAACGACTATCCAAGCCGCACGCCGTTACGAGCGCCTTGTTTGACCAGATATAAGGCGTCATCCGCCCTTTTCATCAATTCTTTCCAACTGGGCTGAGCGCCCATAGAGCCTGCCACGCCAATGCTGACGGTAACCGGGTAACGCAATTCCAATCCCACCGGCTGGTTGCGTTCGATGGCATTGCGGACCCGCTCGGCCAACAATAGGGCGGTGCTGCCATCGGTGTTGGGGGCGATAATCAGAAACTCTTCGCCACCCAGACGACAGGCAATATCGTTGGTGCGCGCAGTTGTCCGCATCAGGTTGGCCGCATGAATAAGCACCTGATCGCCGACATCATGGCCCAAGGTATCATTGACCGATTTGAAATAATCCAAATCCAGCATTAAAACACTCAACGGTTGTTTGGCGCGTAGCGCCGTCGCCGCCTCCTGTTCCAGGCGGTTAAGCGCGTAGCGCCGATTGGGCAAGCCGGTCAGCACGTCAGTATTCACCATCGATTTAAGACGGCGGTTCGCTGCCGCCAGCTCGGCCGTATAGCGTTGGATATCCCGACTCTCTTTTTCCAGTTCGTTTTGCAGGGTGATAATGCGCTGCCCGGCCCGGAGCCGCGCCAGCAGCACGCGCAGGCTAATCGGCTTGGTCACGTAATCGTCGATACCGGCATCGAAGGCTTCAACCAGCGCATCCTCATCTTCCGTCGAGGTGAGCATGATAAGGTAAATGTTTTTACCAAAAACCGATGCGCGTAGCGCCTTGCAAAGGGCCAAACCATCCATCGGTTTCATGCGCCAATCGGTAATCACCATTTGCGGTTTGTGCTCAATGACATACTTTAACGCGGCCTCTCCATTGCGGCATACCGCAACCTGATTACCGGCCGCGGCGAGCTGCTTGGAAAGGCGCGCCAGCATCATGGGGTCGTCATCGACCAGCAACAAATTTAAACCCAATAAATCCGATTCCAAGGTATCGACGGTTTTTAGCAGGGGCTGGCGCACATCCGTCTTTACGTCAATCAGCTTTCCCCACTCATACCAAAGCTCGATGGTTTCGTCGATAAACGCAAGCAAAGCCGGTTCGTCCAGAGCATGAAGCTCGGCCTCCGCCGTTAAATACGGCAACAGCACGGCGCGATGGGCTTCATCGGCCACGCAGTAGTTTCCGATCAGGCGGGCGAAAATCAGTTGTCTGGCAAACTGGTCGGTTCTCGTCAGTCCCGCAACCTTCATCTCAAAGCTCAACTTCAGGGCGTCCAAAAATACCGCCGGGAACCCCCAGTCGGCCAACAACATTAAGCTCAAAGCGTTATGGTCGATGGCGAACCGTTCGCGCTCCAACGCAAGAAGCTGTTTGCCCTCCGCCATGCTGAGACATTCGCCGTAAATCTCCGACCAGGCGGTTGCCAGAGCGAGACTGCCAATATCGCTAAGCAGCCCCAAGGTAAACGATTCCGCGGGTATTACGGTGATTTCCCTGGCAGTGAGCGCCGCGATGGATACCGATATCGCCAGGGATCGCGACCAGTAGGCTTCGTAATCGAAGCCCTGGCAACGGCCCTTGCTGTTATTGCCGATTAACGAAAGACTCAAGGCAAAATCGCGCACCGTCTGCATGCCCATCATCATGACCGCCGTTTGCACATCGGCAATGGGCCGCCTGGCCCCGAACGCGGCCGAATTGGCGAAGCGCAAGATACGTCCGCTCAGGGCCGGATCGACTTTTACCAGTTGGCTGACTTGCTGTACGGTGACGTCGTGTTGTTGCACGAGCTGGATGATAGCGAGCGCCGTTCCCGAAGGGGAAGGCAAGCGGTCGGCGGCTTTTAATTCATTAAGATTGAATTCGATATTCATTAATTTTGTTCTTTTCCTTGTAGCAGAGTCTCGACTAAATCCAGCGTAGACTGAGTCAAGTCCTTGGCCATCGACTGAAAATCGGCATCTGCGGCGTTGCCTACAGGATGTGGGTCCGATGCAGGAGCGGAAACTTTTCGGGCGGCGCGCTCTAAGTTTACCGCAAGACCGATTATTTTTTCGGCACAAAAATGTCCGGCCATGCCCTTAATAGCATGAGCTGCATCGGCCACCGCCGGCAGATCGGTTCGAGACAGCGCGGCCGCCAGTTCTGCCATAAACGCAGGCGCTTCCTCGAGAAATAAATCTATCATCTCGGACAGTAAATCATGGTCGTCATCCAGCCGTTTAAGCGCAGCGGCTTCATCCCAACAGGCTGTTGAAGCCTCCCCGTCTTCGGCCTCGCTGTTTACCGGCGGAGGACTGTTGGGGATTGCGCTTTCATCAGGATTATCCTGCGCTATCGCAACGTCAAGCGCGGCGGGTTCGCCCAGCCAGCGCAACAAAACCACCGCCAGATCGGCTCGACTGGCGGGTTTGCTCAGATAATCGTCCATGCCCGCGGACAGGCATTTTTCGCGTTCCCCTATCGAGGCATGGGCGGTAAGCGCGGTGATCGGCGTGCGTAATCCGCCTTCCGCTATTTCCCGTTCGCGCAAAGCGCGCGTCGCTTCATAACCGTCCATAACCGGCATTTGGCAATCCATAAAGACCAGGTCGTAAGCTTGGCGCGCCAGCTGATCCAGGGCCACTTGCCCGTTATTGGCCAAATCGGGCTTAAGCTGAAACTTGGCGAGCTGGGACAGTATCACTTTTTGGTTGACCTTGTTATCTTCCACCACCAGCACGCGTTTGCCGCTGTAATTGAGCAAGGCCTCTTTTTTCGCCTTGGCCGCCGGTGCGGTTTTCTGACCGGGAAGCTTTAAGGCATCGATAACGGCATCGAACAGTTGCGATTGTCGTACCGGTTTTAACAGGCTTTGGCTAAATCCCGACACGAGTCTTTCGGCTTGCGAGCCGATGCAGCCTGAGGATAAAAGAATGCGCGGCGTGTCGGCAATAGCGGGCTTTTCGATAATCGCGCGCGCCAGGGCGAAGCCGTCCATGTCCGGCATTTGCATATCCGACAGCAGTAAATGATAAGGTTCGTTTCGCAAAGCGGCGGCTTCGAGTTCAACCAGCGCCGCCGGTCCGTTGTCCGCTTCGCTTAAAGTAAAACCCCAGTTGCTTAAGTAGTGCGTCAAAATCATGCGGTTGGTTGCGTTATCGTCGACTATCAACGCGCGTTTGTCGCAAAAATTAGCCTGCGGGGCCGGCGCCTCGTTATCCATCGCCGCCATCGGCAAGCTAAACCAAAAATGCGAGCCCTGTCCCAAGACGCTTTCAACGCCGATGTTGCCGTTCATCAGCATAACCAGATCCTTGCTGATCGACAGGCCAAGCCCGGTGCCGCCGTAACGCCGCGAGGTGGAACTGTCGGCCTGTGAGAACGCCTGAAACAGGCGCGCTTGCGCTTCCGCGGTAATGCCTATCCCGGTATCGACCACCTCAAAACGTAGTGTCGCCAGGGATGGCGTGTATGCCGGAAAGCTGTCGTGAGCAGCTTCGGCGGCATCGTCCGGTTTCTGTAACCTTACTGTTACAGAGACCTCGCCCTGTTCGGTAAATTTAACGGCATTGCCAATCAGGTTGGTGAGCACTTGCCGGATACGGGTGGGATCGCCCTGCCAACGCAACGGTAAATTGGTCGGCAGAAAGCAATTTAATTCGAGGCCCTTGCTGTGCGCGCGACTGGACAACAAGGTGCAAACTTCTTCCACCAAATCCGGCAAATTAAACTCAATCAGCTCCAACTCGATTTTGCCCGCCTCCAGTTTGGAAAAATCCAGAATATCGTTGATGATGGTTAACAGCGATTCCGCCGAATTTGACGCAATATCGATCAGGTCCCATTGCTCGCGAGACAGTTGCGTATCCTGCAAAAGATCCAGCATGCCCAATACGCCGTTCATCGGCGTGCGAATCTCATGACTCATATTGGCCAAAAACTCGGTCTTGGTATGCGCGACCTGCAAGGCGGCATCACGCGCCGCTTCCAGCGAGGCATTGGCCTGATTCTGGAGCAACGCCAGCGCCATCATTTCGCCGACTTCCCTGAGCATGGCGATGCGAGACTCGCTTTGCACCGGGTAGGCATCGGTAAAAATAAACAGTACGCCGAGAATGTCCTCGCCGGAAGCAATGGGCACGACGTAGTGGCCGTGCCGCTGCGGGTCGCAATCGCACTGCTCGGCAGCGATGAATTTTCTTGAAACAGCGACTTGCCCGCACAGGCTGTCGCCAAATTCGATGCGCTGCGCCATGTCGTCGAATTTGCCGCATGCCGCAAACTTCTCCAGATACTCGCCATCCTGCACCCGCAGAAACACGCCGCCTTTCTGTTGCCGGTCGCAAGACTTGAGCGTGAACAGAATATCCAGCACCTGAGCGAAACAGTGTTCCAGCGTCAAGGATTGATGCAACGCCTCGGAGATTGCCAAGCGGGCCGCGGTATCGTCGCTTTCGATTTGCAAAGCCGCCTCCTCTTCGACCTGCTTGCTGACATCATGCTGAATCTGTACGTAGCCGGACAGTGTGCCGTTTGCGGTCAAAATCGGGGTAATATTGGTCTTGGCCCAATATTCCAGCGCGTCCTCCGCGGCTTGTCCGTTATCGCTGCCGTTTGCGCGCGCCAATTCCGCCACATTATCTACAGGATGCCGGGAAGAGGCGGGCGCGTGGTCTCGACGGCGTCCCCGCAGCCGACCGGACCAGGGTTCGCCGCAATGGAGCCTGCTTTGCATATCGGACAGGGCTTGCCGATCGGCGGTAGAACTGTCCAGCACATAGGGTTTTTGTCCCATCAGCGCCTCCTCCGCCCAGCCGGTAAACTGGCACAGCGCCGGGTTGGCGTATTGAATGAATCCCTCCGCATCGGTGATAAGGATCATCTCAGTGCTGGCGTCCAACGCGCGTTTAAGCGCCGTCAGCTTTAATTCATTGGCTTTGCGCTTGGTAACATCCCGGCGTATCGAAATATATTGCTTAGGCTTGCCGGTTTTATCCAGCATGGGCGCGATAGTGCTGTCCACCCAATATAATTCTCCGTCTTTACGGCGATTGCAAAACTCCCCGCGCCATACATGGCCTTCGGCGATAGTGTTCCACATGTTGCGAATGTAATCCTGATCGTGATAGCCGGAATTGACAATACGATGATCTTGCCCGGTCAGTTCATTGCGGGAATATCCGGAGACTTCGCAGAACATGTCATTCGCATAGACAATGCGCCCCTGATCGTCGGCAATACTGACCAGAACGTGATTTTTCAGCGCGTCCAGCAATTCTCTATTGGATGTCGTCTGTTCCTGAACAGTCTGAAAGACCAGCGGCCGTACCGCCAAAAACCAGATCAGCGGCGAACTGAGCAGCGTCAGCAAAACGATGTTGAAAACGCTATCCTGTACGGGCGACAATTCAATGCCCCATTGATGAATCGCATCAAGCAGCCATAGAGCCAAAGCTTCGGAAACGCCGATGACGGCAATAATAATGCCCAACGAGGAAAGAAAATTACGTTTCGGGTATTCCTGCGGCAACAATGGGGTTGACATAAGCCTCTGATTTGATTTTTATCTGTTTATCACGCTATGGGTTATGGATAATAGCCTGATTATCAGGGTATCACCATACTTTTCGGACGGCGATAAAGCGGCTATTTTCTGTCTGTTGTTAAACTTGAATGTCGGCGTCGATCCGGTATAAAACAGGGGCAGGCGTCATTCCGGCAGCCATCGAATAACGATCGGTTTGCCACCGACTCTCTATACCCGCTACGCGATTCAGAGCGTAACTTTAAAAGCGTTATTTTTCAAGGCGCTTATTGAATAAGCAAGGATAAACTTTCAATCATCGCAAAGTTATCCTATCCTTTACGCCATAAATTTAACTCTCACGCCCCGTCTGCTCCCGGCAGGCTTACGGCACACACTCTCCTTGGCATTAAATTAAAGAACCATGACTGAAGCAACCGCGTTATTTTCCGATGCAAAACTTGTAATTCCGGGCGGCGTGAATTCGCCGGTGCGATCCTTTAGCGGCGTGGGCGGCACGCCGGTTTTTATCGACCATGCCCTGGGCGCTTATATCTACGACAGTTTCGGCGCCCGCTATATCGATTATGTCGGCTCCTGGGGGCCGATGATCTTGGGCCATGCTCATCCGGAAGTCATTGCAGCGGTCAAACAGGCAGCCGAAAAGGGCTTGAGCTTCGGCGCGCCGACCGAAATCGAGACGCTGATGGCCAAACGGGTTTGCGAACTGATGCCGTCGATCGAACTGGTCAGAATGGTCAGCTCCGGCACCGAGGCGACCATGAGCGCGATTCGCTTGGCCCGAGGCTACACCGGACGCGATAAAATCGTTAAATTCGAAGGCTGCTATCACGGCCATTCCGATGCGTTATTGGTCAAGGCCGGTTCCGGCGCGTTGACGTTCGGCGTGCCCAGCTCTCCGGGCGTTCCGGCTTCCGTCGCCGAAAACACCATTACCTTGACCTACAACGATAGCGACTCGGTCAAAGCGGTGTTTGCCGAATTGGGCGAACAGATCGCCTGTATTATCGTCGAACCGGTTGCCGGCAACATGAACTGCATTCCGCCTGAGCCCGGTTTTCTGGAATGCTTGCGCGAAGTTTGCGACCACTATAATAGTGTGTTGATTTTTGACGAAGTGATGACCGGCTTCAGGGTGGGCTTAACCGGCGCGCAGGGACTCTATAATGTTAAGCCGGATTTGACCACGCTGGGCAAAATCATCGGCGGCGGCATGCCGGTCGGCGCTTTCGGCGGCTCGCGCAAAATCATGGAACACCTTGCGCCGCTCGGCCCCGTTTATCAGGCCGGTACGCTGTCCGGCAATCCGGTCGCGATGGCGGCCGGTTTAAAAACGCTGGAATTGATCGCCCTGCCGGGTTTTTACCAGGCATTGACAGAAAAAACCGAAAAGCTGACGTCAGGCCTGAAAGCTCGCGCCGCTCAAGCCGGTATCGCGATGACCACCAACAGCGTCGGCGGCATGTTCGGACTGTTTTTCAGCGCAGAAACTCAAGTGAGCCGCTTCGCTCAGGTCATGCAATGCGATCAGGACCTGTTCAAGCGCTTTTTCCATGCGATGCTGGAGCAGGGCGTTTATCTGGCACCCTCTGCATTTGAGGCCGGTTTTGTTTCGGCCGCGCACAGTGACGAGGAACTGGATAAAACCCTGGATATTGCGGAAGCGATATTCAAGCGTTTGTGACCATGGCTTTGTAGGCCGGAATAAGGCCATCCAAGCGCGTAGCGCGAGGTGGCGTTTCCGGCGATTTCGGGTGGTGTTTGCCGGAAACGCCAGTTCTCGCTCCCGCTCGAACCGGCTTATTCCGGCCTACAGCACTAATACCCCAGATTGGTTTTCAGATTTAGTAAAAGAAATTGTGAGTCGTTATGAATACACATTTGAAGTGGTTCCTTCAAAGCTTGATGAACGACCATTTTTCTAATAGCCGGGTAGGGCGGGTAACATCTTTTCGTTGCCCGACATTTTGGCTGAATTAACAATATGAATTTTATCAATACCCTTCCCCCTTTGATCTTGGCTTTAATCGGTCTGTTGATCGGCGCATTCACGATGCGCCTGTTGACTGGCAAGGACAAAGCCCTGATCCGCCAACTCTCCACCGACTTGGCTGTTTCAGAAGAAAAGCTAAGACAACTTCAAAGCCGCGAAGCCGAATTCAAGCAATTGCAGCAGCTGTTTATCGAGACCAAAACCGAGAATGCGCAATTGCAGGCCCGCATGGATGAGCAGGCAAAAAATACCGCCGAAAAATTAAAATTGTTGCTGGATGCGGAACTGCGCCTGAACACCCAGTTTGAAAACCTGGCCGGCAAGATTTTCGACGATCGCAGCAAGCAATTCACCGAACACCATAAAACCAGCCTCGATCATATCGTCGCCCCGCTAAGGGAGCAGCTTGGCGAATTCAAGCAACGCATAGAAACGGTTTACGACAACGAAAACAAGGACCGCATTTCCTTGCGCGAGGAAATCGTCTCGTTGCGCCGCGACACCGCGCAAATGAACCAGGAAGCGCTGAACCTGACTCGCGCCCTAAAAGGCGACAAAAAAGCCCAAGGCAACTGGGGCGAAATGATCCTGGAAAAAGTGCTGGAAAAATCGGGGCTGCGTAAAGGCATCGAATACGAAACACAGGGCGCATTCCGCGATGAAGATAACCGGCTGTTCAAGCCGGATGTAATCGTCCGCTTACCCGAAGGCAAAGACGTGGTTATCGACTCCAAAGTGTCCTTGCTGGCTTACGAGCGTTATTGCTCAAGCGAAGACGACCAGGAACGGGTGCTGTCGTTAAAGCAACATACCGAGGCGGTTCGGGATCATATCAAGGGCCTCAGCAACAAAAGTTATTCAGACTTAAAAGGTTTAAGGTCGCTGGATTTTGTGCTGCTGTTCATGCCGATCGAATCGGCCTTTATCGCCGCATTCCAGGCCGATGAGCATTTATTCACCGATGCTTTCGAGCATAAAATCATTGTAGTCACGCCGACCACCTTACTGGCGACGCTACGCACCATCGAAAACATCTGGCGCTATGAACGCCAAAACGAAAATGCTCGCGCTATCGCCGACAAGGCGGGAATCGTTTACGACAAAATACGGGGCTTTGTCGATGACCTGGATAAGCTGGGCAAGCAGTTAAGCACCGTCAACAGCACCTACGACGGCGTGATGAATAAATTAACCCAAGGCAACGGCAACCTGATCCGCCAAGCCGGCAGCTTTGTCGAATTGGGCGTTAAAGTCAAAAAGACCTTCCCCAAAAGCATCACCGAACAGGCGGGGCTTGATAGTGCCGATAATGACGATAGCTAGAAATTATTGGCTTTTATGAGATACTACGCCGTTTTGTCGCCCGGTTTTTTGATAAAAGCGGTAGGCCGGAATAAGGCTTCCCCCGAGCGTAGCGCAAGAGAAGCGTTTCCGGCTTGCTATGCGATGCGCCGGAAACGCCTGTTTTCGCTCCCCCGCTCAAGCAGACTTATTCCGGCCTACATGCAAAAATTTACAATTACCTGCTTAATTTAGGAGTAACACATGACCGCACTGGTTGGCATCATCATGGGCTCGACGTCCGACTGGGAGACCATGCGTTTTGCAGCGGAAACCCTGGAACGACTCGGCATTCCGCATGAGGTTGAAGTCGTTTCGGCGCACCGTACCCCCGATAAACTGTTTCATTATGCCGAAACGGCAGAAAGCAAAGGACTGGAAGTGATTATTGCCGGAGCGGGCGGTGCAGCGCATCTGCCGGGCATGACCGCAGCGAAAACCGCCGTGCCGGTGTTGGGCGTACCAGTGCAATCCAAAGCCCTGAACGGCATGGATTCCCTGTTGTCAATCGTACAAATGCCCGCCGGAATTCCGGTCGGCACCTTGGCTATAGGCAAGGCGGGCGCAATCAACGCGGCCTTGCTGGCGGCGGCGATTATCAGTAACAAACATGTCCAGTATAAGGGCGCATTAAACGATTTCAGGAATGAGCAGACTGAATCGGTGCTAGCGCATTCCGATCCAAGACCGGGGGATGAGCTATGAGAGTGGGTGTATTGGGCGCAGGTCAGCTTGCCAGAATGATCGCATTGGCAGGCATACCTTTGGGGCTGGATTTTATTTTTCTCGATCCCTCCGCCGATGCCTGCGCCAACCGGCTTGGCGAACCTTTGATCGGCGACTACAACGATCCGGAATTATTGGCGCAGCTGGCGGAACGCGCCGACGTGGTCACTTACGAATTCGAGAATGTTCCGGCTGAAGTCGCGGAGTTCTTAGCTTCTCATACCCAAGTACACCCTTCCCCGAAAGCCCTGGCCGTTGCCCAGGACCGATTGATCGAAAAAAGCTTTTTCTTTGGACTCGACATTCCTACGCCGAATTATGCGGCGGTGGACAGCCTTGAAAGCCTGCAACAAGCCATGACCACCTTAGGCTATCCCGCCATTTTAAAAAGCCGCACCCAAGGCTACGACGGCAAAGGCCAATCCGTGCTTAAATCAGCGGACGATTTAAAAGCGGCCTGGAAACAACTGCAAGGCGCGCCGGCTGTCGTTGAAGCTTTCGTCCCGTTTACCCGCGAAGTGTCCATCATCGCCGTGCGTAGCGTTTCAGGGGAGATTGTTTTCTACCCGTTATCGGAAAACCTGCATCGCGGCGGCATATTGCGCGTTTCCGAATGCCGCGCCGATGATGCGATGCAAAAACAGGCCGAATCCTACGTGTCCCGCTTGCTGGAAGCGTTGGATTATGTCGGCGTGCTGGCTTTGGAATTATTTGAAGTAGACGGCAAACTGGTTGCCAACGAGTTCGCTCCACGGGTGCATAACTCCGGCCACTGGACCATTGAAGGCGCGGAAACCAGCCAATTTGAAAACCACCTGCGGGCAATTCTGGATTTGCCGTTAGGTTCCACGGCGCCGGTAGGCAATGCCGCGATGGTTAATTTCATCGGCGGACTGCCCAAGACTGAGGAACTGTTGGCAATTCCGCATACACATTTGCATCTTTACGATAAAGCGCCGCGCAAAGGGCGGAAAGTGGCTCATGCGACGGTGCGGGCGGAAAGCCAAGAGCAATTATCGGAGTTGGTCAAGAAACTGGCCGCGTTGGCCGATCAGGTTGATGATTCGTAATGCCTGATTAAGAACGCACACGAAATAGCTTCAACAACTTGCTCCCTTTCCCTTCGGGAGAGGGTTGGGTGAGGGGATAAGACGCTCAAGTTATTTTATCCACGCTACGGATATTAATGCTTAAGCCGCCTCACGCGGTAAAACCTCACGCTCAATGACAGCCGAAATTTGTTGTTTCGCCACCCGCAAATCATAAGCGATTTGCAAGTTCATCCAAAAATCCGCTGTCGTACTAAAATAACGCGCCAAGCGTAGCGCCGTATCGGGAGTAATGGCGCGTCTTTCGCGCACAATATCGTTGATGCGGGGCGCGGGAACTTTAAGCGCCAGTGCCAGCGCATGCGCGGTCATAGCCAAAGGAATCAAAAACTCCTCCCGCAAAATTTCGCCGGGATGAATAGGCCGTAAAACCTCGCCGGTCGTTACGTCGGAAAAATCCATATTATCCAGATCTTCAATACGAATAGTCATGATAGTCCCCTCTCAGTGGTAATCGATAATTTCAACGTCATAGGCGCATCCATTTTCAAAGCGGAAGCAAATGCGCCATTGGTTATTAATGCGGACACTCCATTGTCCGGCCCGGTCACCCGACAGTTTTTCCAACCGATTGCCCGGCGGACTACGCAAGTTCTCAATGGTGTGCGCGGCATTCAACATTTCCAGCTTCCGCAATGCCAAGTAGAGCTGTACAGGCACGGAAAGCTGGAAAATCAAACCGCATTATAATCGCGTCTGGGCTGAGGACAATGCCGGCGAAATGTAAGACTACAGCCGGTCGGGGCATGTTGCCCCGACCGAAACGTTTTGGGTTAATCTAAGTTTGGTTCTTTCGCTTGAAAATCTCAGAAACATTAGTTGCCCCACTCCCTGAAGCCGCCGGAGAACACTATGGCCAAATCCGCGCAGCCCTGCAAAGTAGTGGGCAGATCATCGGCAATAACGACCTTTGGCTTGCAGCCCATGCCCGCGCCGAAGTCTGGATATTGGTTACTAACAACGAGCGGGAATTTGTCCGCGTTGACGGGTTGCAGGTTGAAAATTGGGTTGAAGCAGAAAAACCATAGTTTTTCACATTGTCCAGTCTTCAAGCTCTAATTCAGCATTAACAGAAATAATGTCTTTATAAATTTTGTCCGCGCTGACTAAAACGGTTTTATGATTTAACGCGCTGGCGGCAATCATTAAATCGATAGTATGTTTTTTCAGATTTTCCGGGTTTATTTTTCGTAGCTCTTTAAACAGCTTTTTTAAATCGCCGAAAATTTCAGCCGCTGTTGGCGAGAGAGGTAAAACGATGAGGTCTTGTTGGATTTGCTGAATAGTGGCTTTTATTTCGGCTTTTTTATGCGCTGGGGAATTCGCAAACGCATATTCGAACTCGTAAAGCGTTAATACGGAAATAAAAATATCATCGCTTTCTTCCAGTGCCAGTAATTTTTTAATAACGCTGTTATGGTTACCGGATGAGGGATTATAAATATCGGAAACCGTATTAGAGTCGAGTAGATATTTCATTCCGGCTTGTCTTTAAAATTAAAAGATTCTCTAAACTCCTGTCTGTCCCGATTAAAAGTATCGGTATGATCTTCCAAATCAAAAGCCTTTGATTCAATGCGTTGGACCATTTTCTCCCATTTTGAAGTGCATTTTTGCGATTGCTGCGCTTCTTGTTTTAAGCGTTCTTCAAGCTCTTTGATGCGTTGCTGAACAAGGGCTTTGGGTAAAGTGTCGGGAACGTTGATTAGCATTTGCATGATGTTTTAACCGCCGTGTGAGTGGTTATCGGTTGGAGCCGGGTCGAATTCGCTGCCGCGTAGTTGTCTCCATTCTTCATCGTCTTTCATTTGGCTATCCAAGAAAGCGATGAAATCTTGATATTTTTGTTTGATTTGTTCTTCGGTTGTATTTTTATCTGCCCGATTTTCATATACGCGTTCGGCCAATATATCTAAATCGCCTACTGTGATTTTGTACTTGTTTTCATCGCCATTTATTTCATTGATTCTTGCCAATGGAAATAACATGCGTGGGCTGATTAAATCTAAATCAAAACTAGGATTTATCTGATCGTAGCTATTTTCATTTATTAATATAGGTAACCTATTAGGATTATCTAGTGCCAATAATATGTAATCACTTAAGCAAGGGATGGTTCTTCTTTTTAATAAATCACTATAGCAGGCACCTTCAATTATTGTGTTTTTGCAATACGAAATAATTACATCATTAGATATAGGTTGTTTCTGTTCTTTACTGATTTTTACTATTTCAAATCTGCCATCAATTAGTGTTTCTGCTTTGAAATCATTATCTTTTAAGAACTTATGAATTAGCCTATATTCTGCTTTAATACTGATTGATGGTGTATGTCTATCTATTACAATAGTATTTGTGCCTGAATGTGTATTTAATAATGATTCTAACGGTGAGCAATCTATGTACTCTGATTCTGCATCATCAAAACATAAAATAGCATCATAGTTTTTTAGATCTTCTATCGTTTTGATGCCTTGTGGTGTTTTAATTAACAATTGTTTCCAATCGGAATTAAAATAGTTGGGTCTTTGCCATCCTTGTAATTTATATTCTGCTTCTATTATTGCTTCAGTATTTTCTAATAAACTAAAGAAAAACGTACTTTTACGTTCCGCCATTAATTGTTTTGAGTTTTCATCTAGCTCTTTATAAAAGGACTCCCCATCCTTGCTTCTAAAAAATTTTTGAATTGCATTGCTTGCTCGATCAAATAATTTTTTTTGTATATCGTTGTTATTTTTAAAATTATTTCTATTAATGGTTAGTATTTTATCTGCTTCATTATCTAATAGATTAATATCAACTTCAAAAAAATTAAAAAAACGAAAACGTCCATTAACCTCTTGCCCTCTATAACGAAATTTTGTTTCTTTAGGACGGAAGCGATAACATAAACCTTCTAGTGTGATAATTAACTCTAATTGCTCGTCAATTGCATAGCAGTATGCGTCTTTTTCTTGAATATTATCACCTTCGTTTTTAAGTAGTTTTACGTCTTCATTATTAAATAATAACTTTCCATTTAAAAAGCAGCGCTTAAAGAAGCTGGAAGATTCATCTTTAACTTTTATAATCTCTAAATCATCCCTTGAGCTTGTTAAGCCATCATATTCTTCTTGAAGATGTTGGGCTGTAAAAGAGCCCGTTTTATATTCAGTTTTTGGACTTGTTGTTTTATCCGTTTTGTAAATAAAACTTAATCGACAACCAAAATACGAAAAATTCCAAGGTTTAAATTCTCGTGATATTTTATTTGAACCGGGACTGTTTAATTCAATCGTTATCGGTTTAGTAATTATTTGGAAATAAACATTCCCATGCTCTTGAGAATCGGTAGGATTGGTCATCCTAATAACTAAAGTCTCGCCCGTATCAATACTGCGTGTTTCAATTAACACCTCATCCGTTAATAAAAAGACGCTATGTAAACCGATGCCGAAAATACCCGACGGCTTCATCCAAACCGGCATTTTTTCAATAATCGCTCGTTTCCGATGATTCTTTTTTGAGCTGCCCATTTGTAGCATGAACTTTAAATCATCCCTGGATATGCCGGTGCCTTGGTCGGCAATGGTAATGCGCCAATAATTGTATTGTTCCTCTTCTTTTTCCTTTTCTATGCTGACGTCAATCGCATATTGGCTGAGAATGCTTTGCACTTCTTCGGAACACGGCGCACTACCACGCTTAATAAAACTTTCGGGGCGCGGTTTGCAATTCTCGCCGTGTTCGCGCCATATTCTGATTAAGGTGGCATCCACCGCGTTTTGTAACAGCTCGCGCATCGCTTGTTCTTTGCATTCGTACAAACCCGCGCCTTGCAACAATTCGAAAATACGGTCCCGATCAAGCTCAAAATGCGGACGCTGATTTTCGCTGAATAATTGCCAATCTTTTAAATGCGCTTTTAAATCGCCCACCGACGGCAATAGACCGAAACTACGCTCCGGCACAATATCAAACCATCGGCTCATCTGATTTTTTACCTCGTCACGCAACCAACCGAACCATTTTGTGGTTTCAATATAACTTTCGTAATCAGGGCATTCAGCTTCAATTTCGATACGGTCAGGGTCGGCGCGGAAATGGCGAATCGCTAAATGCTTTTGACGGTGCGCTTCGCTTAATTCCGGCAATTTGCCGGCCACTTTCATCATGACCGGACAAAAACGGTTATCGTCTAAATCCAATAAATCGCCTAAACGTAATAAACACGCGATAAAACGGGGATGGCAATCGTCCGTGCCAATGCCGACTTGCTGTTTAGGCAATTCCATAACCTTATCGAAGCTGTCGCCGTGATAAGCGCAGATTTTGCCTAATAAACTAAAGAAACGGGCCTGCAATAATTCGTTGCGCGGCGAATTCAAACCGATTTCGTCAAAAGGATTCGGAATGATTTTATCGGCTCGATCCGGGTGCTGAGCGCGATAAAAATCGGCAATGATTTCGCGCAACAATTTAATGGCCTGGAAAGGTGAAATATCGACGCTTGCAAAAATTGAACTGGCGGTTTTCTCTTTACTGGCAAGCAGCGCATTCATAACGGTTAATACATCGCCGTTTGCGGAATATCGGGTCTTTTCAACGTGTTTTTTAATCGCGTCATAATCTTCCTTAAGCTGTTCGTCGGAAATAATCATGCCTATATCGTGCAAATAAGCCGCTTCCAATAACAGCCAAGTATCGGTCGGGCTTAATTTCGCTATGTTGTCCGGGCCTAATAAGCGTTCAATGTGGACGAGTATTTGCCGCGAATGCGATTCATCATGGCGGCTGTAATGCGGAAAATAAACGCTGACATTTTGCAAAGCTTTTGCAATTAACCGCTCATCGAATGTCCATTGAGATTCCAGCGGTTTATAAATCGCATCCTTTTCGGCCCAGTCTTTTAGGTGTTTGATTAATTGAGTCGCCATGATTAATATAATTTTTGGATTTGTTAAAAACTGAAAGAGAACCGTATTAATCAGTTCAATATCGCAATATTCAAAATCTCTATCATTTTCTCATTCTTATTCGTTGCATGAGCACGAGAAAATTTTGCACTCGATCCCACTCTCTATATTGGGATCGAGATCTTAGAAGCCCCAGCTACCAATACAGTATGGATTCCGTAAAGCTGGAGCTTGTCAGCCAGCGAACACAACAACCCGCCTCTCAATAATTGCAGCCACTCAAGCCTGATGCAATTCCTTGCGAATGGTCTCACGCACGACATCTGCCAGCGTTATGCCTTGGGCAAATTGCCGTAACGCCTCGTTCATCAAGGTTTGATAATTGCCGCCGCTCATTTCGGCACGCGCTTTAAAAATCGCCAAGGTGTCGTTATCTACACGCATGGTTATCCGTGACTTGCCGCCGTGTTCGGCTTGCAGTTTTGCCAATGCCGGAATTTCAGCGACAGGCTTGGCATCGCTAAAATCCATCTCGGCATAACGGTCAAACAGGGGATCAGAATTGTTGCTCATAACGCCTCCTTTGGGGTTGGTTGGCTTTCCAGGCAGAAATAAGACGCACCGTCTCTTCGCGTTGCGTCCAAACTACAATCAAAATCCGACCTTTCGCACCCATGCCCAACGTTATAAAACGATGTTCATTGTCCGCATCGCCGTTTTCTCGCGTCAGGGCGTAAGGGTCTAGCAAGACTGCTTTAGCTTCATCAAAGGTCACGCCCTAGTGATTCAAAGGATTAGCAGCAGCTTTGGCAGGATCGAATTCAATTTTCATCGTCTGATTATATGTACAATTGTGCGCACCAACAAGAATAAAGAAGCCGCTTTATCTCGTCCCCACTCAGAATGTGGGGCGATGTAGAGTAATTGAATATACAATTGAAATAGGCTATTAAAGCTGATGACCGGACGGCAATGGATTATATTAATCAACAAACGGGAGAATGCTAATGCACAGTCAAGAACTATTACAGGAAATTGAAATCTTACCGCCGGAACTGCAAAAGCAAGTATCCGACTTTGTTAGTTTTTTACGTAAACAGCAACAAAAACAGTCTATTAAAAAAAGAACCGTAGGCGAATATAAAGATAAAATTGTGCTTCATGATGATTTTGATGAACCGTTAGCCGATGACTTTTGGCTAGGTGGAAAATGAATATCTTGCTGGATACTCATGCTTTTTTATGGCTTAGAAATGCGCCCGAAAAAATTCCTGAAAAAGTATTAGCCGCGTATTACGATATAAACAACGATATATTTTTGAGCGTCGTTAGCATTTGGGAAATGCAAATCAAGCACCAACTAGGAAAACTTGATCTTGCGTTACCGCTCAGTACTTTTGATTGAAGAGCAACGCATTAATAATGGCTTGCAAATATTACCCATTGAAACGCATCATATTTTTGCATTAGCTGATTTGCCTCCGCACCATAAAGACCCTTTCGACAGGCTGCTGTTAATTCAGTCTAAATTAGAAACCCTAAATCTAGCCAGTGCCGATACAGTCTTTCGTCATTACGACATAAATTTGTTTTGGTGAACCGAGCAGTCCTGTCAGACGTGCTTTTTGTGCCGGGCATTTCCAAGCTTTAATAAGGGTACTGAGAGGTCGGAAAACTTGATAAGATCCAGGGCGTAGGTCGGCGTTTCGGTTGGAAGGCGGGTAAATCCGTAATGTAAATAGAAGGCTTCCGCTTCTGGAGAAATGGCATGTGCAATCAAAAGACGGGCGGATACTTCTTTGGCCGCACGGGCTGATCTTTGCACTGCATCTTGAAGTAATGCTTTTCCTAATCCTTGGTCTTGCCATTTCTGATCAATGGCTAACCACCCAAGTATTACCGCCGGAATCTGGCGGGGCATAATTCCGACGCATGGAGCCAACAACCTCTTGGCTAAAAATCTGCCCCATGCAAATAGCGTAGTATCCAATAACCTTATGCGAACCGGACGGACAAATAACATAGGTTCTGCTTGCCGATGCTTCCATATTGGCGAATGCCCGCTTACGCAACCAAGTATCCAGCAGCGTTTCCTCGCCCGAGCGGAAGCCCTCTGTATCATGCTGTTCGGTTAAATGAACGGGTGAACAAACTTCCTTATTTTCACCCATGCGACCAAGGAGGATTGATTGTCCGCAATCGGTTCATGCCGTCAATCTGCTCTTGCGTTGCCGGTGTATCTAGCCACTCCAATACGTTTTGGAATGTCTTGTTGTCTACATAAATAGAGGTTTGGTCAAGGATCACATTCTTGGCTTCTTTGAGCGCTGAGGCCATCATAAATTGCGAACGGTTTGAACCGAGCAACTCTGCTGCTTGGTCAATAAGCAACCTATCATGCGCTTTCGCGCGCAAGTGAATGTTTACTTCTGCGGGGGTGTGTTCTGTTCTCATAGCCTTTAATGCCAATTAACTAATTTCAAGTTAAAAGTATCTGCGTGTGTATTACAAATGTCAACACACAATGCCACCAGTCTTCTATTCCTGCTCAGCCTTGCTCGCCAATACCGGCTGATCCATTAACCGGCTCAACCAAGCCTCTGCCGTTGCCCGATTGACTTCCAACACGCTATTCGGGAAAAACCCGAATCCCAATATCAACAACGCCGACACGCACAACAACGTCAGTTCGCGTGGCCGTAAATCCTGCACCTGTTTAACGCTATTCTGAGTAACGGGGCCGAAAAAAGCGCGGCGGGTAAACGACAGCATATACGCAGCGCTAAGTACCGCTCCGATCAGGGTTGCTATGCTGATGCTGGGATGCGCCAGCATAGTGCTGACAATCAACAATAATTCGGAGGGGAAGCCGCTGGTTCCGGGCAATCCTATGCTGGCCAGCGCAAATAAAAAGTAAAAACTGGTCAAGCGCGGCATGACTTTAGCCAAGCCGCCCAAATGGATAGCCTCGGTGCTGCCCAAACGATGCTGGATAAATCCGGCCGCCAGCATCAGGGAACCGGCAATCATCGTGAAGTTCAGCAATTGAAAAATCGCTCCCTGAATGCCCTGCATGTTCAACGACGCAATGCCGACGATAACCAAGCCGACATGGCTGATGCTGGCATAAGCCAGTAAGCGGCGCAGATTGGTTTGCTGCAACGCAATCAACGCGCTATACACCAGCGTGATCGCGCCGAGTATGCCCAGCACCCAACTGTATTGAACGGCGGCGGACGGCGCCAGCGGCATCGCAAAACGGATGATGCCGAAAGCGCCGAGTTTCAAGCCGGTCAATACGGCGGTCAACTGCGTCGGACCTTCCATGGCAACGGTGGGCAGCCAGGTATGAAACGGCGCCAGCGGCGCTTTAACGGCAAAGCCGAGCAGTAATAATAAAAACACCAACGCTTGCAGATTATCCGGCAATGCCGTTGCCAATAATACCGGCAGGCTGAAAGCCATGTCTTGCGGAATGCTGCCGCCGACTGCGGTGGCATGGTTGACAGCCAGTACGATAATCGCAAACAGCAGCGGCACGCCGCCAAACAGCATGAACAGCGTGTATTTTATCGCCGCGCTACGCCGCCCCGATCCGATGCCCCATAAGCCGATCAAGAAAAAAATCGGCGGCAATGTCAGCTCCCAGAACAAAAAGAACAGCACCATATCCAGCGCCAGAAACACGCCGATGGTGATGCCTTCCAAGGCCAGCAATAGGGCAAAATGGAAACGGGGCAGATGTTGCACCGAATTCCATGAGGCGACGATTGCCATTAAGGTCAACAGCGCGGACATCGGCAAAAACAACACTGAAATGCCGTCCACGCCGATCAGGTATTCGATATGCAGGCTGGGTATCCAGTCATACTGTTCGACCAGTTGAAAGTTATTGCCGAGGTCGGCATTAAACAACTGCACCACTGCCCCTGTTGCGATTAATTCCAGTACGGCAAACAACAGCGCAATGCGCTTGGCCAGACGGATATTACCCGTAACGGCTACCGCAAACGCGCCCAATAAAGGCAGTAAAATAATCAGGCTTAAAACGGGAAAACCGGCATTACTCATGTTGACCGTCCTTAGCGTCGGCATCGGAAGGCTGACTGACTTCCCCGTTTGAAAAAGGGGGACTGGAGGGGAGTTGCGCGCCGTGCATCGGAAATTGCCTGCCGATAGCCGCCGCATCCTGATCGATAAAATTCAGCCATGGCGTGGTGTAAAAACCGGTTCCGATCAGCAACAGGCAAATCGCCACGGTAATTAAACGCTCTTTCAAAACGGGGTGGTGCGCACAATTATAGGGTTGTTTAGCGCGCTTGGGATTCGCCATGAAAATCCGTTGGAACGCCCATAACAAAAAAGCGGCGGACATCACGTTGCCGATCAAAATAGCAATGGCGAGCAGCCAGCCGTCTTCCTCGATAATCCCTTCAACCAGCAAATGCGCCGCATCGAACCCCGGCGTGCCGGGCATCACCATGGTGCTCAGCGCCGAAATCAAAAACAGCAAGGCCAGCGTGCCGTTGGTATCGAACAGTCCGCCCAGGCGCGGCAGATATGCGGTTCTACAGCGCTCATAAATCAGGCCGACGCTGAACAGCATGCCCGCCATCGCCAGACCGTATGCCACTGACAGCAGCAGGCTGCCTTCCAGGCCGTTCTCGTTAAAACAGAAGGCGCCGATAACCAGCATTCCGGTTTGACTGATGACAGCAAAAGCCAGTAAGCGGCGGATATTGATTTGCATCAGCGCCAGCAACGCGCCGTAGAAAATGCTGATCAAACCCAGCGTCACCACAAATCCGGCCCATTGTTCGGCGACTCCCGGCACCATCGGCAAAATGAAACGAATGACCGCATAAATGCCCAATTTCAAACCCACCAGAAAAATGACCGCGCTGGCGACCGTGCCTTGTTCCGCCAACACCGGCAACCAGCCGTGAAACGGAAACAACGGCATGCGGATCGCAAAGCCGAACAACAACAGAATAAAAATCAACACTTCATCGTGCAGATAGGCGTTATTCTGTTTCAGCGTCAGCCAATCGAACGTCAGCGGATGAGCGGCATCGATCAAGCCGAAGGCCAGCAGCAAAAAGCCGGCCAAGGTCATCAGCAAGCCGCTGACCCAGTATTGCAGCAATTGCACGACGACCCAGCGCCGGTTTTGCCCGGTTCCGGCATGAATGGTCAACAGCGCCACAGGAACCAGTTCCAATACGCACCATAGCCAGAACTGCATCACGTTCAGCGCGGCAAATGCACCGATCAATACCGTTTCATAACCCAATAGGCAGGCAATAAACAGCCGGTCGGTCACATGCCGGGTGATTAAGGTATAGATCAACGCCAGCAAGGTTAAAACGGCGGTCAGCGGGATAAATAAAATATTCGTACCGTCGACGCCGACACGGTAACTGAGGCCTGCAAAATGCGCCTGCTCAACCAGATGAATGCCCGGTGTGGCAGAATCGAACACAGTCAGCAGATAGACGCTCAGCAATAGCGTCAACGACGCTCCGGCAAAGCCGAAATGCAGCGCAGTTTTCGATGACCGCGAAAACAATATAGCAACCATGGCCGCCAGCGGAACCAGCGTCAGCGTAGTGAGCAGCGGGAAGGCCGCCGATGCCGACCAGGGAGTAACAGTAATATCCATCAGGGGTAAGTTCGGTTAAAACAACTTAAAAAATCATCACCACGAAGGCGCGAAGAACACGAAGTTTTATGTCTTCGCGCCTCGGCAATCGCTCCATGCATTGCTCTACCTCCTGCATCCATGCAGTCGCTCGTGGCGAACAAAATACTTTTAATCGCCGGCTGTGGGTAAGGGACGGTTACCATCAGAGCCTCAAAATGCAACTAACAATGTTATAAACACAAACAACACCAGATAGCGGGGCCTGAGCACCGCTTGTTCAAACCGGTTGGCGATATGTCCAAGCTCTCGACCGTAATTGATTGCATTTTTGCCGACGCCGCGCAATACAAAACGGTCCTCGAACCAGTGCAGGACCGCCGCCATCCATTCGGTCAGTTTTCCCGCCACGCCGCTGCCTTGAGCGAATGTATCGGAGTCATTATCCAGGCGCGCGCCAACCCGCTGTTCTTCCAGTTGCGCCAATGACGATAGCGTCCGGATGGCCGGAGCGGGAGCGCCCATGATGCGGTCGACGATATGATCGTCGAAATAACTCAGATCGTGCGCCAAGCCGCGCACCGGTTTGACCAAAGCCCAATCGGTAATCGGGTCCAGCCAGAAACGCTGTAAAGACGCGACATAAACCCAGGCCGGGACATCGCCGACGCGACGCAGGCGATGGCTGTGAGCGCGGTCAGGCGCTTTGCGCCGCGAGGCCTCTATATAATGACTCGGCATATTATGCATCAGCGACGGCGCGGTCAGGAATTGATAGCCGCGAACCACCGCATGAGCGCAAAGATGCCAGCCGGCCAGCTGCCAAAGCCCCAAGCCGCACTCCAGGAACATCAAGCCCAATTGCCCGGATGCCGCAAAAATCAACGAGCTTTTAACATCGGTTTGGGTCAAGCCAACCACAAAACCATAAACCGCCGTCATCGCGCCCACGATAGCGACCACCGCCATGGCCAACGGCGCATGCTCAAAAATCGGCCTTAGTAAAATGATCAGATAAACCCCGGCATGCACCATGACCGCGCCGTAAAATACCGCACTTGACGGCGTAGGCCCTTCCATTGCCCTGGCCAACCAGGGCGTGAACGGCAGCTGCGCCGATTTGGCAAAGGCGGCTACCGCAAAACACAACGCAATCGCGGTCGCTTCGCCAGGGCTTAACTCGACGGATGCGGCATTGATGTTGCTCCAATTAACGCTATCAAGCCAGGCGTAACTTAAACCCGCGCCCAACACGAACGCGGCGTCGCCGATACGGTTGGTAACAAAAACGCGCGTCGCGTTAGCCGCGGCAACCGGTCTGTCATACGCGTAGGCGATCAAAAAATAGGAGCATAACCCTGCAACTTCCCAGCCGATAAAGGTGCCGACCGCATTGCCCGACAACACCAGCAACAGTATTGCAAAAGCAAACAGGCACAGCATAAAAAAGAACCGGTGGTATCCCGCTTCCCGGTGCAGGTAATTAACTGAAAAGTGGCTGACTAGGGTCAGCAGTACTGAAAACAGCGCGGCCAAACGGACATTAAACCCGCGGGTAATAAAGTTTATCTGTATGTCCAGGGTATCGCTGTTCAGCCAATGCCCTACCGTGTAGAAGCCGGTATTTTTGCCCAGCAAATCGGCAACCAGTAAGGTCAAGGTCAGCAGACAGGACATGCTAATCGTCCAGTTTGCTATATCCGCCGTTATGTTTTCATCGGCCTCGCCGCTGATGGCGCCGAACAACTGTCCCATGCCGATAACCGCAGCAGCGACCAGCGGCATTAAAGGAATTAACATGACTAATGCATCCATTACGCAACTCCAAGCATTACACGGGTTCCCAAGCGCCTGCTTGGGAACTCGGATAACGAAGCTCTCGGCAACTGCTCCCTGCGTTGCTCTACCTCCTGCATCCATACAGTCGCAGCTTCGCGAGGCGGGAAGCTGGAGCTTCCCGCACCGAATTCCCAAGCTAGGATGTAGGCCGGAATAAGGCCATCCAAGCGCGTAGCGCGGGGTGGCGTTTCCGGCGAGTTCGGGAGGTATTTGCCGGAAACGCCAGTTCTCGCTGTCACTCGAACCGGCTTATTCCGGCCTACGTCTAATGCATCCATTACGCAACTCCAAACTGTTCAGGCCTGTCCTGAGCCTGTCGAAGCGGCTGTTTGATCAACACCGGCGCTACCGGCAAGGTTTGATCCCGGTAACACTCCGGCGAATTATCCCGAACCGGCAGGTCTACCATCTCCGTTTGCCAAAGCACAAAACCCGTGCCGCACTCGAAGATGAAAATCTCGCCGCTGTCGGGGTCTTTAGCGCTTAGATGCACCCAACCGCCGGCGACCAGCTCCCGTATGCTTGCCTGGCGATGATAGATTTCTTCCAACACCGCTGTTTTGGCCTCAACCATCATCTGCAAGCGCATCGGCTCGTGTATTTCAATCATTTGCTGAGGCAGGCCGGTGCGTAAATCACTGCTCGCCCCTTCCATGACGCCGAAAAAACCGGTGACGTTATGCGGCACTTTAGAGCCGCAGCCGAAGCGTTCGTTATTGACGGTGGAAAAATAATATTCCAGGTTAATGCCTGCGCCAACCGGGCCCACCGCCAGCAAAATACCTTCCAGCACTTTACCGTCCGGGTCTTGAGTCGGATCGTAGGAAATCAAAAATACCCGGCGGTCGAAAAATGCGCCTTGCGTTAACGAACGGCGGCCAACAACGGCAGAGGCATTGGTGGCATGGCCGAGTTCAGGCCGCGCTTGAGAGAAATCGGCGGCGCGTTCCTCTATATGGTCCAAAGCCTGTTCGGGCGTCGGGTTGCGCGGAGCCGATGCCAGCCTCCGGCAGCGCTCGTGCGCCGACATCTGTTGGGCATGCCGCAATTCCTGCTGTAGTTTCTTTAGACCGGCCAGCCGCTCGGACGGCAGCTGATCGAGATCGTACCAGCTGATTTGTTCATTGCAGGTGTTGTGCTCGGCGCCGAGAAACCAGGTATCGGACGGAATAGCGATGCCGCGTTCCGCCAACAGCTTGCGTATTTCAGGGCGATTCGCCATCGCCGCAAACACCCTGGCATTCGGCCCGCCGTGCCGACCGCTACAAGCGCCGCAGTCGTAAGCCGCCAAATGCGGGTTGTTTTGGCTGATAGAACCGTGTCCCATCAGCACGACCAGTTCCGAGAAGCCATAGGTCAGGCCGGTATTGCGCAGGAAACCGGCAACCCGGTCGGCCTGCTCGCTGTCGTTAAAACCCAACTTCGGACGCTCCGGCGTGGACGCTTCATCGGTAGAGGTAAACAACAGTTGCGTTTTAAGCTCGGGCGAAACCAGCCCGGCCAGGCCGGAAACCAGTCGTTGTTGCGGTTTCGGAAACAGCGCCTTAACCAATACTCCGGCCAAGGTAATCGGAGCAATCGCGTCGATAACCGGGTGCGACAATAACAGATTACGCCGCAAGCCCTGGTGCAACTGATTGGCAAACCACCGGCTCAGCTTAAGGCCGCGGTTATGCTTGAGCAGCGCCGACTCGTTGCCGGGCCGCGGCACTTCCCGCACTTCATGCGCAGGCGTTACCACCACCGGGCACAGCGGCGTTACCTTGCTGTCGTCCAGGCCCTTGTAATTCATCGCAACGCCGAAAAACCCGGCTGCGCCCAGCGTTTCAACGGCCGGATTGAGTTCTTCAAGATGGCGGCGGAAACCTTCTTCACGGTCGTCCATGCAGAAAATAACCTGCGCGTCGGGACGTTGCCCGCGTCCGGCCCAGCGGCCGCGATCATGATTGGCGCGCACTGCCTGGAAAAAGCTTTCCCGGTAGTGATGTTCGTAAGCAATCAGCCAGATTTTATTGCGTTCGGCCGGAGTGAATTCATCCAGAACGGCTAACATGGCTTGCAAATGCAGGATGTCCAATTGTTGCGCGTCTGCGGCATTAAGCCCCAGATGCTGGCACAAGCGAAACAGCCGCCAGCCGCAGTTATGCGCGGTGTGCTGTTGCGACTTGGCGGCCATCGGACAGCACTGCCAGGTCCAGATCAGGTCGGCAAGTTGCTGCCAATCGCTGCGGTCGTAGCGCTCGGAACCGGCATGCAAGGCCAGCGATTCCGCGCGGTGGCTCAGATATTCCGGCAAGCCGCCCTGATACAAGCGACTGCGCACCATAAATTCCGAGAGGTTTTTGCGAAAATAGCTTTGGATTGAACTGAGCTTGGCTTCTATTTTCCAGGTGTCGCGGCAAATCTGGTTCAGCCACAGTCGGTCCAGAGTCAGGCGTATGGCCAGATAATCACCCAGCGTCGGTGCCGCATCATTGGAGGTCTGATAGTTGGGGTGATGCTGCCGCCAGTTGATCAGCCCCGACCAGCCGGGTATTTCCAGCGCCAGACGGCGCAGATAACCCTCCCATTGCGCTTGCGGTATTTCCAGGTGCTCAAGTTGCAGGATGATGGTATCGACCGCGTCTTCGGGCAGTTCGGCGATAATCTGCTGCCAGTCGCGCAACTCATGCAAAAAGGGATTTGCGTCGTACTGCGCTGTTGCCCGCCAGGCCGCATAAAGTCCCAAGCGACTGCGCTCTGGCAACTGCCATGCCGCCACGCCTTCATCCAGCCCGGATGCGCAAAAACGTATCAGCTGCGACCGAATCGCGTCGAGAATGTCGATGCCGCTCAATGCCAGAATAAAGCCCCGCACACTGATGTTGCCGCCGACTTGGCCCAGCAGTTCATCCAGCGCCGCGCCCGCCTGTTGCTGCATTTGCTGATGCGTTGCGGGAGCGGCTTCAGTCGCTCCCGCATTGATATTTTGCTGAACTTGCTCCAGCCAGTCTTCAGCCTGCTCCAGCGACAAATCCAGCATATTTTCCGGATGCAAAGCCGCCTGTTCCAGCCCAAGCTTGATTAAAATACTTTCCCATAAGTGCCGGATCGCATGACTGTCGTCGGCAAGCAAACGCCGGCGAATCCGCTCAGGCACATCGGATTGCAGCGCATCCAACGCCGCCAATTCTTCTATTTTCCAGTTCAACTGGCTGACGCTCAACGCCTGCAAATCGAACAACAGCGCAATGCGGTATATATCCTGACGGGTAATAGTCCGGTCTTTTAAGGCGCAAACGATTTGCTCGGCCTGTAAGTGAGGATATTGGGCAAAGGCGGCGGACAAGTCGCTATCGTCAATGCGGCCCTGCCGGTAAAAATCCCGGTTTCGCTCTTCAGGAAGATAGCCGCAAATGCTGGTCAAGGCTTCGAATTCAGCCAGCGCGTCATCAAACGGCAGATGCTGGAAGCCATGCAAGGTATTGTGGTGTACGAAATCGAGAATCGGCGCTTGGCCGGGCAGCACGTGGTCCAGATGGTTCAGCGCAACGCTGATCCGCTCGCGCAATTTTAAAGAGGTCTCTTGCATCGCTAATCCTACAAAATCCGTTGACTGATCAGGCTGTTCATTTGGCTGATGGTGGCTGCCGACAAGTCAAGCAGCGGCGCAGGCAGCAGACCGAAAAACACAATGCCCGTCACCAATATTCCGGCGGCCGCGAATTCCGGCGCGCTCAAATCTTCAAGCTGCTGCATCGGCGCCTTGGTCGGCCCGGTGAATAACAGGCTGATCGTGCGGATGGCATAAGCGGCTCCGATCAAGACACTGACGCTGAAAAACACCATCAAACCCAAGCCTAAGGCGACGCTCGGCAACGCATAAAATCCGCCTATCAAAGCGTGCATTTCAGCAATAAAACCGACCGAACCGGGTAGCCCCATCGCCGCCAGCAAGGTTAACACCATGAACACGGAAAATCGCGGCATCGCCTGGGTCAGCGAACTGTAATCCTGAATGTTGCGGGTATGGGTGCGCTCATACAGTAGCCCGACCAGCAGAAACAATGCCCCGGCAATCAGGCCGTGGGCGGTCATTTGCACAACCGCGCCGGTAATGCCCGCCTCATTCAAGGTCGCTATGCCCTGCAAAACGATGCCCATATGGCTGACCGACGCATAAGCAACCATGGCCTTAAGATCGCTTTGCCGCCAAGCTAAGACGCCGCCGTAAAGCATGCCGAACAGGCCCAGGAAAATCAGGTAAGGCTGCAACAGTTTTGCCGCCTCCGGCAGCATCACCACCGCCCGGATCAATCCGTAAGCGCCCATTTTCAGCAAGATGCCGGACAACAAAATACTGATCGGACTCGGCGCTTCGACATGCGCCAACGGCAGCCAGCCGTGCAGCGGGAAAATCGGTATTTTGACGCCAAACCCGATCACGAAACCGAGCAGCACCAAAACCTGCTCAAATCTGGGCATGTCTTGCGCCGCCTGATGCATCGACGACATCAAAGAACCGCCGTGCTGAAGATCGTACTGGCTAACCGCCAGCAGGCTGATCAGCATAAAAACCGAGCCGCCCATCGTGTACAGTACGAAGTTAAGGCTGGCCGCATGCCGCCTCTTTCCGCCCCAACGGCCGATCAGGAAAAACAACGGGATCAAGGTTACTTCCCAGAAGATATAGAACAATGCCCAGTCCTGGGCCAGGAACACGCCCAACATGCCGAATTCAAGCAGCAGCAGGCAAATATGGTAACCCTTGACGCTGCCGGACACGGTCAACGAGGCCAGCAATGCTATCGAGCTAAGCAAAGTCGCCAACACCAGCATCGGCATCGACAATCCGTCTACGCCCAACGCATAAGCGCTACCCAATTTAGGGTTGAGCGGGAAGTATTCGTTAAACTGCAACTGGGCGTCGTGCGCGTTATAAATGTGCAACAGCCAGCAGACCAATAAAAAAGCGATAGCGGCGAACAGATGCGCGATGTAGCGGATTAGCCGGATGTGCCGGCCGGGCGTTAAAGCCAGAAGCAAGGCCCCGGCAGCCGGAGTCCAGAGCAGTATGCTGAGTATCCCCATGATTTTAATGTTCCTTATGCTCTTTTATCTGATAGATTCAGGGTTCGCAATTGTAAACTATAAATAGATTTTTACCGATCATGGCCGATTTCAATAATCCAAGCGCCTGTTATTGCACGCACCAGTTTAACATTGCAACCTTTCAGTATCCTTTCAACGGCAATATGCATCGCTATAAGAAGCCGAAGTTGATGAAGCGATATTCGAACCGACCCATCCCCAACTTTCTCCCTCAAGGGAGAAGGGGCCGGTACTTGTGTAGATACTTAGGACGCCATCAATAATAACTTCCGCTTAGGGTTCCCAGGCACAGGGAGGTGACGCTTCGTGTTACTCAAGTACCTGCGGAGTCGCCAAGTTACCGTCCATGGTGCTGGATATCGGCATCCATGCCGGTTGACGACTCTGAAACACACTTGTGTATAACGACGAGCGCAGAGCGTGGGAGCGATGCATTTATGTTTCGGGAAGTTATTATTACCGACCCTATCCTTATGCCCGAAGGGAGAGGGGCTTTGCGTCCCTTTATTCAGCTGCGTTATCTATATGTGTCATGGCCGACAAAACGACCTGGACGTCCCATCAAAAAACGAAGTTCCGCGTCAACAATGCTTCAAACTGCTCAACCGGCACCGGCTTGCTGAACAGATAACCCTGCATCTCATCACAACCTTGTTCGCGCAGGAACGCCAGTTGCCCTGCCGTTTCCACGCCTTCGGCAATGGTTTGCAGGCCAAGGCCCTTGGCCAGGCTGATAATGGAGCTAACGATAGCCTTATCTTCCGGGTCGGTACTGATGTCGCGCACAAAGGACTGGTCGATCTTAAGTTTGTACACCTTGAATTTCTTCAGATAGCTCAGCGAGGAATAACCGGTGCCGAAGTCATCGATCGACATGCGAACGCCGCGCTCATGCAAATTGTTCATCACCGCGATGACGCCTTGCGGGTTGTGCATTGCCACGCCTTCGGTCAACTCCAGTTCCAGGTACTCGGGCGGCAAGCCCTCTTCGTCGAGTATGCGCGTAACCAGTTCGGGCAAATCGGGATGACGAAACTGCACCGCGGACAGGTTCACCGCCATAATCAGCGGCCCGAAACCGTCGGCTATCCAGGCTTTTGCCTGCCGCACCGCGCACCTTAACACCCATTCGCCGATCGGCAGGATCAGCCCGCTGCCTTCCGCGACGGGAATAAATTCTGCCGGAGACACCATGCCTAATTCAGGGTGTTGCCAGCGCAACAAGGCCTCCGCCCCGATGATGCGCCCGTCGCGCATCGCCACTTGTGGCTGGTAATAGACGCGCAATTGGTTGCGCTCCAGCGCGTGATGCAGCGCATTCACCAATTGCAGATTGCGTGCCGAACGCTCTTGCATTTCCTGGGTAAAAAAGCGGTAGCACTGGCGTCCTTCCTGTTTGGCGCGATACATGGCGGCGTCGGCGCTTTTGGAGAGCGTTTCCAGGTCCACGCCATCAGCCGGATACAGCGCAATGCCGACCGATGCGGTCAGGGCCAGGTCATAGAGCTCGATCCAATAAGACTCGGCGATGGCATCCAGTACTTTTTGCGCAACATGCGCGGCGCCGATGGCATCGACGCCGGGTAATAATAAAATGAATTCGTCCCCGCCCAAGCGCGTCACCGTGTCTTCCGTTCGCAGCACCAGGCGCAGGCGTTTTGCCAATTCAATCAACAGGGCATCGCCGATACTATGGCCGAGTGAGTCATTGATGTCTTTGAAGTGGTCGAGATCGAGAAACATCAAGGCCAAGTGCCCGTTGCTGCGCTTCGCCAGACTGAGAGCGTATTTAAGATGATCATTCAGCTGGGTGCGGTTCGGTAATCCGGTCAGCGGATCGAAATTTGCCAGATAGTGGATGCGTTCCTCAATGCTCTTTTGCTCGGTTATATCTTCGTAAATACCCAATACGCCGATGGTTTCGTTCGCCTCATTCTGAAGCGGCACTTTAGAGGTGCGTAGCCAAATGTTGGTGCCATCGGGCCGGGTTTGCCGCTCTTCAAAGGCCAGCTTAGGCGTATTCGAATCCATGACCAGCCGGTCGTCGGCCCGGTAGCTTTCCGCCTGTTCTTTCCAGGCCAACTGGTAATCGTCTTTGCCGACTACATCCTGCAGAACCGATTCGCCGGCGTCCTTGGCAAATGCGGGATTGCAGCCCAGGTAACGCAGCTCCCTATCTTTCCAGAAAATACGCATCGGCGCGGTGTCGATGATCATTTTAAGCAGGTGATGCGAATCTGCCAGCGCGCGCTCGGCATCCTGGCGCCGCGCCTCGCGCTCAAAGCTGTTCAGCGCATAGTCGATGTCCATCGCCATTTCAATCAGCAGGTCGCGTGCCGGTCGGTCGAAGGCATTGATGCCGGCGGCATATAGCGTAAAGACACCAATGACTGCGCCGTTGCTATGCAAGGGCAGCGCGGCTGAAGCCTTCCACCCGAACTTTGCACCGCGCTCGCGCCATTTTGCGGTGGCGGGATCATGCTGAAAATCCTGGCACCAGAACGGCTGATCTTCACGCATGGCGGTTCCGGTTGGGCCTCGTCCGGCCTCCTCGTTTGCATCAATCGAAATTTGAATCCCTTCCAGATATTCCGTGCCTTGGCCATAAGACGCAACCGGCTTAAGCTGTTTGCTGCGTTCGTCCAACAAACCTATCCAGGCCATTTTCATCCCGCCGAAAGTCACCGCATCGCGGCAAATCTGCGGAAACAACTCTTGTTCATTATTGCAGCGCACGATGGCTTGGTTGCACTGGCTCAACGCGGCATAAAGCTGGGTCATGCGCTGGTTTACCGCTTCGGCTTCCTTACGCCGGGCATCAAAGCGGGCAAGGTTGAGCTGCGTTTCCGACAGCCAGCCCAGCACGCTGTTTTCCATGCCGCGTGCGACAGGAAGGGCGGATGAAAAATCTCCGTGGCCTATGCGGATAATGCGCCCATACAACTCATCCACCGATGAACCCAGTGTGGCATACAAAACCCGATAAGCGCGCCACAACATGAAGACCAACAGCAAGCCGGATGAGACGAACGCCATGCGCAATAGCGCGGCGGCATGCTCAGCGGCATGAACGCTATTCAGGGTGCGTTGCTCCATCAGCCGGTAAAACTCGCCGATCGGCTGCATGATTTCGGCCTTGGCCTGATGATAGGCGGCATCCTGCAACATAAGGCTTGCCTTGAGACGGTTGGCCTCGGTAACGGTGGCGGTTGATTCGACCAGCTTCATCGCGGCGAATTCAGTGGCGGTGAGCGCATCCGAATTGGCCTTGGCTTTTGCCAGCTTGGCAAATTCTTCCTCGGTAAAACCGGCTTGCCGCATCAGCTCCAGCAAGGCAATCTTTTGCCCGCTGTCCGGCTGCGGCCGCCGGTCATCGCTCAGTACCAGATCCCAATAGATGTTGTGATAATTGACCGGGCGCGGCATCTTGCCGTCGCGGATATCGAGAATTTCCTGAAAATGCCGTTTATAGAGAGGGTTGCCGGTGATCACATAACTGCGCACCATACGGGTAAGGTCATCTGACGACTGACGTAATTCGTCAGCCAGCAAGAGGGATTGCAGTCGAGACTCATGGGCGCGATCAATCTGCTTTTCCGAGCGGACGTATATGGCAAAAAGAATGGCGAACACGACAAACATGCCCAAAGCCAGCCACAGACTGCGCGAAAATCGGGATAAGTTGTTAGGAGGCATTGTGTTTTTTCTGCTTTGTTCCTTGCGAATCGCCATAAGAAATATCTCAATTGCTATTTAAACCGTCATATCGATAACGAAGCGGATAAAGCGTCTCTGTTCAAATGCACTTTATCAACTTCGGCTTCTATAGTGTGAAGTCGGCTCAACCACTTCAGCGGCTTTTTCCTGAAACGCTATTCTATATTCTGAATCTGTTCGCGCATTTGCTCGATCAGCACTTTCAACTCGATGGCGATTTTAGTCATTTCCTTATCGGTCGATTTGGAGCCCAAGGTATTGGCTTCACGATTCAATTCCTGCATTAAAAAATCCAGCCGCCTGCCGACCGGGTCTTTTTGCTTGAGCACCCGCAACACCTCGGTAATATGGGTTTCCAGTCTGTCGAGTTCTTCGGTGATGTCCAGTTTTTGAGCCAGCAGCACCAGTTCCTGCTCCAGACGGTCAAAATCGGGCTGCGCGACCAGTTCGGTAATCCGGTCATTCAGTTTATTGCGAATCAGCAACAACACTTCCGGCAGGCGTTTGCCCGCTAAAACCACAAAAACCAGCATTTTTGCGCAACGCTCTTCAATCAGGAGCTTAAGTTGAACGCCTTCCCTTTCCCGCGCCTCCAGCAGTTGCGCCAGGGTTTGATCGACCAGGCTTGCGATGCCCAGATTGAGTTGCTCCCTGTCAATATCCGGTTCCTGCTGGATACCTGGAAATGCCAGCACATCGAGCGCCGAAAAGGACAAAGGTCCCATCATTTGCTGTTCTATGATAGAAGTCGCGGCAAGCAGTGTGGCGACGGCATCGGTATTAATGATAAAGCTTTGGCCGCTTTTAGCCTGTTTCTTGTAACTTAATGAACATTCGACTTTGCCTCGACTGATCTTGGCGGCGATGGCTGAGCGCAGCTCGGCTTCAACAAAACGCAGGCGGTCCGGCAGTCTTAAGCTAATGTCACAGTAACGGTGATTGACTGAGCGCAATTCACAGCTTATGGTTAAGTCGCCGATTTCTATCTCGTTACCGGCGAACGCGGTCATGCTTCTAATCATTTTTCACCTATAATTGACGGGTTTCCAGTACAAACAAACGCACAATGGCTGAATACTACGATCCCCAGACTTATCCCAAAGAATGGAATTACCTGCAAACCGGCACCATTATAGACCAGTATGTAATTGAGCGGGAGCTGGCGCACGGCGGCTTTAGTTCGGTTTATCTGGCCAGACAAATAAAGGATCAGTTTCAGGTTGCCATTAAGGAATATCTGCCCCGAAAGTTTGCTCACCGAACCTGGAACAATGTGGTGGTCGCCAACAGCGAAGAAGCGGCGACTTTATTCAAGCGCGGCCGGGTATTGTTCTTTGAAGAAGCCAAGGTTTTATCGACCTTAAAACACCCGAATATTGTCCAGGTGATCGGTTTTTTTAAAGCCAATTCCACCGTTTATATGGTGATGACTTACGATTACGGGGTTACGCTGGATAAGCTGCTAAACACTAAATCGCTGTCCGTTTCCGAAGATTTTTTCTTGTCCTTGTTCACCTCCTTATTGGCGGGACTGGGGCATATTCATAGCCAACAATTTATTCATCTGGATATTAAGCCCTCTAATATTCTGGTGCGGCCGGGCAATGATGCGTTGTTGCTGGATTTTGGCGCAATTCAGGGCTATCCGAAGTCGCACTTGGGCAAGCAAAGTAAGGTGTTGACCAAAGGTTACTCGCCGATAGAGCAGCACGACCTGAGCGCCGAACTAGGCCCATGGACGGATATTTACGCGGTGGGCGCAAGCATGCGCAATTGCCTGGAGAATAAAACCCCGGTTCCTGCACGGGACAGAATGCAACAGGACACGCTGGTTCCCGCGGTCAAGGTATTTAAACGAAAATTCCCGGAGCATCTGTTAAAAGCCATCGACTGGGCGATGGAAGTGCGGCCGGAAAATCGTCCGCAATCGGTTGCCGAGTTGCAGCGGGCGCTTGTTGGCGGTTAACGGCTTGTTCGAACTATAAAAATTCACCACGAAGGCACGAAGAGCACGAAGTTTTATATTTTTTCTTCCTGTCCTTCGTGTCTTCGTGGTGAAAATTTCTTAGTCGTCCCTCAACTTCCGCCGATAAATTGCACAGTCGGGTAGCATGCTGTTCAGGTATACTGTGCGGTTTTTCATTTCAGCGGAACAACTATGAGACCAAGCGGACGTAACCCGGATCAACTAAGAGACATCAAATTTACCTGCGGTTTTACCAAACATGCAGAAGGCTCTGTCCTGGTTGAATTCGGCGATACCCGGGTACTTTGCACGGCCAGCGTCGACAGGAGCGTGCCGCGCTTTCTTAAGGGCAAAGGCGAAGGCTGGATTACCGCCGAATACGGCATGTTGCCGCGTTCGACCCACAGCCGGATGGGCCGTGAAGCCAGTAACGGCAAACAAGGCGGACGCACCCTGGAAATTCAGCGCCTGATTGGCCGGTCCTTGCGGGCGGCGATCGATTTAAAAGCATTGGGCGAACATACCATCATGATCGATTGCGATGTGTTGCAGGCCGATGGCGGAACCCGTACCGCTTCAATTACCGGCGGTTTTGTCGCGCTGTCGCTGGCGGTGCAAAAAATGCTCAAGCGTAAACAAATCAAGACCAATCCGCTACACGGGCAAATCGCCTCGGTTTCTGTGGGCATTTATAACGGCGTGCCGGTGCTGGACCTGGATTACGCTGAAGACAGCAACGCGGAAACCGATATGAATGTGGTGATGAACGACGCCGCGGCATTTATTGAAGTACAGGGGACTGCTGAAGGTCATGCGTTCAGGAAAGAAGAGCTGGATGCAATGCTGGCGCTGGCGGGTTCAGGCATCAAGGAATTGCTGGAAAAACAACGCATCGCGATAGAAAATCATAAATGATCTTTTCGACACAACAAAAAATCGTCCTGGCCAGCGGCAATCCCGGCAAGATCAGGGAAATTCAGGCGATACTGGCCGACCATCCTATCGTTCCGCAATCCGCGTTTAATGTTGTCGACGCGGAGGAAACCGGCGCTAGCTTTGTAGAAAACGCCATTTTAAAAGCCAGGAATGCGGCGTTGCATTGCAAGTTGCCGGCGATAGCCGATGATTCAGGGCTGGTGGTTGACGCGCTGAACGGCGCGCCGGGCGTGATTTCAGCCCGGTATGCCGGAATTGGCGCAAGCGACCGGGACAATCTGGACAAGCTGTTGCGGGAGCTGGAAGGCGTCCCCGATGAACTGCGCACGGCGCGGTTTATCTGCGTGATGGTGTTTATGGCGCATGCGAATGATCCTTGCCCGGTAATCGCCCAAGGCGTTTGGGAAGGCAGGATTTTGGATCACGCGGTCGGCGAAAACGGTTTCGGTTATGATCCGGTGTTCTGGGTTCCGGAGCAAAATTGCGCATCGGCGGAATTACCGGCGGATGTTAAAAACGCGCTGAGCCACAGAGGAAAGGCGCTGAAGGCGCTAACGGCGTTACTCAAGGCCGGGGAATCCGCTTAAAGAATTGTCCGCGAAAGGCATGAACAATCCCGCAGCTTTTTTTCGTGCCTTTCGTGATTTTCGTGGACTCTGTTTTTCCTACGGATCAGGTTTTTGATGGAACGTCCTCTCCCGGAATTGTATTTTGATGAACACATTACTCCCTATCGCCAGCCGGTTCGCCAATGACGTCACCGGGATCACTCCGCTCGGCAACGGCCTGATCAATGATACTTATCGGGTCGATACATCATCATTCCCGTTTGTCCTGCAACGCATAAACCGCACGGTTTTTCCTGCCCCTGAGCACATCATGGTAAACCTGATAACGCTTAGCCGGCATGTAGCGCAAAAACCCAATGCATCGGTTAAGCTGCAAATCCCGGAAGTTTTAAAGACTCAAAATAACGGCTCGCTTTATCAGGACGAAAACGGCGATTGCTGGCGGGCGTTAAGCTTTATTGCCGAGACCGAAAGTATCGAAACAATGGGTACTATCGGCGACGCCGAGCAGGTTGGCTTTGCGCTGGGGCATTTTCATCGTTTGCTTAGCGATCTTAATCCTCGCCTTTTGCATGACACCCTGCCCGGTTTCCATATAACGCCGGGATATTTGAAGCATTATCGTCAGCTTTTACGTCAGCCGGCCAACACGGATGAGCGTTATTGCGCTGAATTTATCGACCGGTTTCAGTCTATCGCCGACGATCTGGAAACGCCCAAAAAACAGGGATTGCTGCCGTTGAGGGTTATTCACGGCGATCCCAAATTAAACAACTTTCTGTTTGATAAGCGCAGCAGAAGAATCGTCAGCCTTATCGATCTGGACACCGTCAAGCCGGGCTTGGTTCATTACGATATTGGCGATTGCATCCGATCTTGCTGTTACACCTCCGAACCGGTCGGGTTTAACCCGGATATTTGCGCGACCCTGTTAAAAAGCTACTTGGCCGAAGCTGGCGCATTTTTTACCGAACACGATTATCGCTATTTATACCCCGCCATCCGGCTGATCCCCTTTGAATTAGGCATTCGCTTTTATACCGATTACCTGCAAGGAAACCGGTATTTCAAGGTCGCGGAACCCGAGCAGAACTTACAACGCGCAATCAACCAATTCCGGTTATGTGAAAGCATCATGGCGCAAGAAACGGCAATTAAAAATCTGGTCTCGCAATTACAAAAACAACACTAATCCCCCTAAACTGGGAACGTAACTATTTTTGAGCATCAACTTAACGACGCAATCTATAAGCCTTAAATCGCTTTACCCGCAAATTACCAACCTTAATCAGCATTTAAAATGCCAATTAAAGACAATACTAAATAGCAAAACCCTACTTTTAATTTTAAATAGGAATCGTTTGCGTCTTTATAACTATTTAACTTATACTGCTTTCACTACTTATTTGTGAGAGGCCGTTTAAATGAAAAAGAATAAGCAATTTTTAAAAGGCGGAATACTGAGCGCGCTGGTCGCGTTGAATACACCTGTCGATGCCTTGGAAAAGCCGCAGACTATGGAAGACATGTGGAAAATCATCCAGGCGCAGCAAAAGCAAATCGATGAAATGAAAGCGGGCATGCAAACCGCTCCTGCTCCAGCCAAAACGGCCGGTAACGACGTAAAAACGTTAGAGCATAAAACCGACGTGTTGAGTCAGGAAGTTGAGAAATTGCGCACCAACTTGACTATTCCGGATGAAGTGCAATACAAAAGTGCTTACGGCTTGGGGCCTGCGGCATCCAAGGTCTATCAGGTAGGCAAAGGCTTATCGATCGGCGGTTACGGCGAGGCCAATTATCAGGCCACCGTCGGTGACGAAAAAGCCAAGAATGATAATGCCGATTTTGAAAGAATGGTGTTGTACGCCGGTTACAAGTTCACTGACAATATTTTATTTAACAGTGAGCTTGAGTTTGAGCACGGTTCCACCGAAAAAGGCGGCTCGGTATCGGTCGAGTTTGCGGCGCTGGATTTCTTTATTAATCAGAAGGCCAATGTTCGCGCCGGTATGGTGTTGATGCCGATGGGTTTTGTCAACCTGATTCACGAGCCGCCGTTTTATTTCGGTAATAATCGCCCGGAAGTGGAGCGTCAGATTCTCCCGAGCACTTGGCGTGATATTGGTGTAGGTCTGTTTGGCGAAGTGTTGCCGAACCTGACCTATACCACCTACGTTGTTAACGGCCTGAATGCCGCCAATTTTACTGCTGACGGCATCCGTTCCGGCAGGCAGCAAGGCAGTCAGGCTAAAGCCGAAGATCTGGCCTTTGTCGGACGCTTGGATTATGCACCTGCCGTGGTGCCGGGCTTGTCATTCGGGGGATCGGCGTATTTGGGCAACTCCGGGCAAAACCAGACCTTTACCAATCTGACAACGAAGGCCCAACAGAATATCAACGCCTTTACCCAGCTGTATGAAGGCCATGTGCAATGGAAATATCGCGGACTGGAATTCCGTACTTTAGGCTCATGGGGACATATCGAAGATGCGGGGGTGCTCAGTGCAGCCAAAGGCCAAACCATCGGAGAAGAAAACTATGGCTGGTACAGCGAAGCCGGTTACGACATATTGCCGCTGCTGAATCCCAATACGACACAATATCTGGCGCCATTTTTCCGTTACGAACAGATGGATACTATCGCCAGCGCGCCGATCGGCTTTTCCGACGATGAAACTAAAAACAAGAAAATTTACCAGTTCGGTCTGCAATACAAGCCAATCCCCAATGTCGTAATCAAAGCCGATTACCGCAATTTCACAGCGAAAAAGGGCAGCTTGCCGGATGATTTCAACTTGGGCTTCGGATTTATTTTCTAATTCACAAACATCTTTCTCTACGTAAACAACACGAACGGCTGTTGTCGTTCGTGTTGTTTACGATGAATTGTTTGTCGGTGGTGTTAAACTATTTGCGTTTATCAACTTAGTTTTAATAAATTCTGCAAACGAGACACACTATGAAAAAAATCAGGCAAGGGGGATGTTTTATTCTCTTCTTATTGCTGCTAAGCGCAGTAACCCCAAGCTTCGCCACCGTCTTTTACAGCAAAAATGAAGCGCTGGAACTGGCGTTCGGCAAAAACGCTCAGGTCGAGCAATTATCGTTATTCCCCGATCAGCAACAAACTGCAAAAATTGAGGAGTTGGCTAAGGGTAAACTGGACTCAGGCCTGTTTACTTTTTATGTCGGCAAAGACCAAGGCAAGGTGCTCGGCTACGCCGCAATTGAAACCGTTACAGTCCGAACCAAGCCGGAAACGCTGATCATAGTGCTGACAGCCGATGGCGAATTGCGCAATGTCACCACCCTCGCCTTCCATGAGCCGCCGGAATACCAACCGCCGGAACGCTGGTTTGAACAGTTATTTAAGCGTCCGTTAGCCGAAATGGATTTTAATAAAGGCGTCGACGGCATTAGCGGCGCAACGTTAAGTACCAGAGCGGCGCTCAGCAGTGTCCGCAAAGTCATGGCGATTTACCAGGTCATGGTAAAAGCGCAGGGCAAAAACTAATGCGTTATTTTGTTACCGGCGAACAGCATCGCAAATCGTTGATCAACACCCTGGTGTTAATGTTTCTGGTGTATATCGCGTTGTTATGGGTGAGCAACGGCATGATGTATTTTAATCATATGGCCTTAACGCCTGAGTCCGTAGTGGCCTATTATCTGGGTTCCGAACAGCAGTTTACCCAACCGCGCAGTTATCAGGGCATGCTGGAGGTTTCGCATTTTCATCTGTTCTCGATGGGCATGCTGGTGCTGACCTTGACCCATTTGATGCTGATGACCGAGTTCCCGGTGCGGCTGAAAATATGGCTGAGCGGCTCGACCTACGCGGCGGCATTGGCCGATGAAGCGGGCGGCTGGCTGGTTCGGTTTGTCCACCCGCTATTCGCCTACTTTAAAATCGCCGCATTCGTAGTGTTGGAGCTTTCGCTGGCGGCATTGTTGATTATTGTCATTACCGCGTTGGTTCGCGCCCGAGCTCGAATGGCAAACGCCAGTTCCGAATAACGCTTGGGGCCACAGTTTCCGAGGTACGTAATAGCCAAGAAATTTTAACCGCGAAGAACACGAAAAACATCATTCAGTATCATGACAACTTCGCGTTCTTCGCGCCTTCGCGGTGAATAATTCTTTTTTGCCGGTTTAGATCATTCTTCCACAATCCCCTACGAATTACCTGCCTTGTAGGTGTTTCTACTGATTGCCTGCGCAACCGGCTTCCTCTAACCTCCTCATTCTAGCTATTTTTATCATGCCACCTGAGTTCGGGCTGGACGATAACAAAAACAACGCTCCATGTTCTCAGCGCTTCATCAGGAGGTCCGCCATGCGATATACATTATTGCTAACGCTTATCCTGGCCGCTCTATTCACCTATAGAGAGGCCAGTACCGCTGCGCCGACAAAACCGGCCGCCGCCAATCCCCAATCAGTCCCCGATAAAAATAACCTGTTAGGTTTGCCGCCGCTGCCAATACCGGCAAACAACCCGCAAACCCCGGCCAAAATCGCCTTGGGCGACAAACTGTTTCATGACAAACGCTTTTCCGTCGACGGCGCCGTCAGCTGCTCCAAATGTCATGACGACAAACAAGCCTTTACCGACGGCCTGCCTGTTTCGGCCGGTCATCACGGCCTGACCGGAACCCGCAATGCCCCGACCGTGCTCAATGCCGCGTTCAACTCATCGCAATTCTGGGACGGACGCGAACCGGATCTGGAAGGCCAAGCCAAACAGCCGTTAATCAACCCGGTTGAGCACGGCTTAACCAACCATAAACAGGTGCTCGAAATCGTCCGCACCGACCCTGGCTATCTTGCCACCTTCCAAACCGTGTTTGATGTCAGCGCCAAAAACCTGACCATAGACCATGTCGCCAAAGCCATTGCCAGCTTCGAACGCACCCTGATTACCGGCAATGCGCCGTTCGATCGCTATTATTTCAACGGCCAAAGCGATGCGATGACCGCGGCGCAGATTCGCGGATTCGAGCTGTTCGCAGGCCAAGGCCGTTGCGTTTCCTGCCATAGTATTGAACAGGATCACGCACTGTTTACCGACGGACGGTTCCACAACATCGGCATCGGTATTACTCAGGTTCAGCAAGACATTCCCCGATTGGCCCAAGCTTTTCTCGAAGCTAAAAACAAAGGCAGCCAAGTCGACGTGATGGTGTTAACCGATAAAAAATCGTCGGAATTGGGCCGCTTTGCGGTAACCGACGAATTAAGCCAAATCGGCGCATTCAAAACCCCTACCCTGCGCAACATCGAGCTAACCGCGCCCTACATGCATGACGGCAGTCTGCTTACCTTGAAAGAGGTGATGGTTCATTACAACAACGGCGGAGTGAACAAAGCAGGCGAGCCGGTCAATGATTTCCTGAGCGGCGGCATTCGTCCGCTAAACCTGACCGATGCGCAACTGGACGATCTGGTCGCCTTTATGAAAGCGCTGACCAGTTCTAAATATGCCAGTCCGATAACTGCCCAAGCGGCCAACTGAAAGAGGAATTCATTATGAACGTCATCAATAACAGCCGCCGCAATTTCATCAAAACCGCCGGCGCTTTAGCCATCGGCGGCACCCTGCCGATCAGCCTAGTCGAACTGGCCTTTGCCGACAGCAGCCAAAACTTCAGCTTCGCCTATATTTCCGATGCCCATATCCAGCATATCAAAGACAACCGTTTCGTCAGAAACTGGGATCGCGGCCTGATTCGCGCCGTTGCGGAAACCAATCTGCTGCTGCCAAAACCGGATTTCGTAATGTTCGGCGGCGATTTGGCACAGCTTGGCAGCAAAGCCGAACTGGATCACGGCGCCCAAATCCTGTCGGCCTTGCACGGCGATGTCCGTTACGTGATGGGCGAGCACGACTATTACCTGGACCTGGGCGAATATTGGGAAAAGCTGTTCGGCCCTCAATACTACAGCTTCGATCATAAAGGCGTGCATTTCGTGGTGCTGAACAGCATCAGAACCTATGACGACTGGACCTTCAAACGCTGGCCGACCGCAGAACAGCGGATGCTGGAAATGGCCGGACTCGATAACCCGAACGGCTCGCCGTTCATGGTTGGCGAGGAACAGCGCTTGTGGCTGGAAAAGGATCTGGACAAGGTCGACAAGAACACGCCGGTGGTGGTGTTCTCGCATTCACCGTTACAAAAAATTTATAAAGGCTGGAATTTCTGGACCGAAGATGCCGATCAAATTCAAGCCTTGCTGAAGCCGTTCAAAAAGGTTTCGGTCATTTACGGCCACGTCCACCAGATTCAATACAACCAGATCGGCAATATCAGTTTCAATTCGGTGATGGCAACCGCTTGGCCCTGGCCTTATCCGCAATCGTATGCCCAGGCCGAGCAATATCTGCCCAAGCTGACCGTGCCGATGAACCGGGCCGATCCGTTTTTCGAGCGCGACGCCACCGGCTGGCAGTTTATCAACATCGCCAACGGCAATGCCGATTTGAATTTTACGCTTTCTGATAATACCGGCCGCATCGTCCGTTACAACGACAAACAAAAACGCCCTGAAGATACAGTCTATCAAGACGAACAGACGCGGATTATTCCGCAAACACATTATTAGAACCCGGCACAGGAGAAGAATATGCCTACTTATCAAAAAATAGCGATGACGCTGTGTTTGGCGTTTGCAGCCACCGGTTCAGCCTTGGCCGATGAATTTACCGACGCTGATGTGCAACGCTGGCAGCAACAGTTCATGAGCGTTGTCAGCGAAGGCCGCGAATTATGGACCAGCCCCAAGCTGGGCACTAACGGCGTTGCCTGCGCCCAGTGCCACCCCAATGCCGCCAATACCCATCCCGAAACCTATCCGAAATTTCAAAAGCAGTTGGGCAAAGTCGTGCCGCTGTGGCAGATGATCAACTGGTGCCTTAAGAATCCGCTGGAAGGACAGCCCCTGGCCGCCGACGATCCTAAAATGACCGCGTTGCAGGCCTATGTGACTTATGAAAGGCGGGGCGTAAAACTGGAGCCGGGCAAGCATTGATTTAATGGCCGCTTTTTTATCACCACGAAGACACGAAGTTCACGAAGAAAAACGAAGAGAAACTTCGTGTCCTTCGCGCCTTCGTGGTGAATTCTTTAATTTTTTCTAAAAACGAATACTTTCACAGCCTACTGTGGCTGGACGGGGTTTGCAACCCCGTCCGAAACGTTACACTGGTTCCCAAGCTCCTGCTTGGGAACCCAGATGACGAAGCTCCAGCTTCGCGAGACGGGAAGCCGGAGCTTCCCGTACTGAATTCCCAAGCAGGAGCTTGGGAACTAGCGCAAAGACACGAAGAAAAGCGAGGAGAAACTTCGTGCCCTTCGTGTCTTCGTGGTGAACTAATCATACTTACATTCCCCCCTATCGCTTAATTACAGAAGACAACTATGAAAGCAAATATCGGCTTAATCGGCCTCGCCGTCATGGGACAAAACCTGGCGCTTAATATCAACGACCACGGTTTTAAGGTAGCGGTCTATAACCGCACCACCCGCGTAGTCGATGAGTTCCTGACCGGCCCCGCCAAAAACACCTATATTATCGGCGCGCACTCGCTGGAAGAGCTGATCGACAACCTCGAATCGCCGCGCATCGTCATGTTGATGGTAAAAGCGGGCGAAGTCGTCGATCAGTACATCGACAAGTTAACGCCGCTGTTATCTGCCGACGATATTATTGTTGACGGCGGCAATTCGCTGTTCACCGACACCGCTCGCCGCACGCTCTCTTTGCAACAACAAAACATCCTTTACATAGGCGCAGGCGTTTCCGGCGGCGAACAAGGCGCAAGACACGGCCCGTCTATCATGCCCGGCGGCAATAAAGCCGCATGGCCTATCGTCAAAACCATTTTCCAGTCCATCAGCGCCCAGGTTGACGGCGAGCCGTGCTGCGAATGGGTTGGCGATAACGGAGCCGGGCACTACGTCAAGATGGTGCATAACGGCATCGAGTACGGCGACATGCAGTTGATCGGCGAGGCTTACCAGCTGATGTCCGAAGGCTTGGGCTTAGGCGCTAATGAAATACAGTCAATATTTGCCGCCTGGAATCAGGGTCCGTTAAAGTCTTACCTGATTGAAATTACCGCCGCCATTTTGGCGTACAAAGATGAAGACGGTCAGCTGCTGCTGAAAAAGATCCTCGACACCGCCGGGCAAAAAGGCACCGGTAAATGGGCCGGCATCAATGCCTTGGACTTGGGTGTTCCGTTAACCTTGATCGGCGAGTCGGTATTTGCCCGCTGTTTGTCCGCGCAAAAAGAGGAACGGGTTAAGGCCGCGTCCGTACTGCCTAAACGAGCGCTACGGTTTATCGGCGACAAGAAAGCCATGATCAATGCCATCGGCGATGCCTTGTACGCGGCCAAGATTATTTCCTATGCCCAAGGTTTTCGCCTGATGCGCGAAGCATCTAAAGAATACGGCCTGTCGCTCAATTATGGCGACATTGCGCTGATGTGGCGCGGCGGCTGCATTATTCGCAGCCGGTTTTTGAACGACATCAAACAAGCCTGCGACGCCAATCCCGATCTGGAAAACCTGCTGTTAGACGACTTCTTTGCCAAGACCATGAAACAAGCAGACGAAGGCTGGCGCAAAGCGGTGATATTAGGCATCGAACTGAGCATCCCGACCCCGGCATTGTCCTCCGCCCTGGCCTATTACGACGGCTACCGCAGTGAAATACTGCCGGCTAATTTATTGCAGGCGCAACGGGATTATTTCGGCGCGCATAGCTATGAACGAATAGATCAACCCAGAGGCCGGTTTTTTCATACCGATTGGACCGGACATGGCGGTAAAACCGCGTCGACTAGCTATACTGTTTAAATAAAGCGTTTTGAGTTACGCTACCTCGTCCCCCTAAAACAACGAGGTCATGCCGATGAAAGCCGAACCCTGCACCTACGCCATTTTTGGCGCCACCGGGAATTTGTCCCGGATTAAATTAATGCCGGCGCTGTATCATCTGGATGCCGCAGAGCGCTTGCCTGAAGGTACCCGCATTCTGGCAATAGGCCGCAGGCCGTGGGATCAACAGAAATGGCTGGAAGAGGTTCGGCAGATGATCCAGGCCAAGGCTCCGGGCGATTTTGACGAAACCGTGTTCCAGCGGTTTAGCGCCCGCTTGTATTATCATCAAGGCGATATACAACAGCCGCAGTGCTATACGGAACTGGTCGACACGCTCAACCGGGAAAACCAATTCCCTAAAAACATCGCCTTTTATCTTTCTATCAGCCCCGCTGACTTTGGCACCGTCATGGAGATGTTAAGCAATAACCACTTATTCGCTGAAGAACAAGGCTGGCGGCGGGTCATTATCGAAAAGCCGTTCGGTTATGACCTGGACAGCGCCAAGGCCCTGCAAAAACGCATCAGCCGCTATTTAACGGAAGAACAGATTTACCGCATCGATCATTATCTGGGCAAAGGCACCGTGCAAAACGTGCTGGTATTTCGTTTTGCCAATGTGATGCTGGAGCCGTTATGGAATCGCAATTATATCGACCATATCCAGATTACCCACTCCGAGGACATCGGCATCGGCAGCCGCGCCGATTACTACGACAACGCCGGCGCCATGCGCGACATGCTGCAAAGCCACCTGCTGCAATTACTGACGCTGGTCGCCATGGAGCCGCCGGTTTCGATGGAAGCCGAGTCCCTGCGCGACGAAAAAGTCAAAGTCCTGAAATCCATCCGCCCCATTCCCAGGGAGGCGGTACACGGCCATGCCTTCCGCGCCCAATACGGCAAAGGCCGCGTCGGCGGCGAACAGGTCGGCGGCTATCTTCAGGAAGACGGCATCCCGGCGAACAGCATCACCGAAACCTATGCCGCGATAAAGCTGTACATCGACAATTGGCGCTGGCGGGGTGTGCCTTTTTACCTGCGTACCGGCAAGCGCATGGCCAAGGCGCAATCGACCATTTCGATTTGTTTTCGCCATCCGCCGTTACAGTTTTTCCGCGGCACCGAGGTGCAGTGCATGAACCCTAATTGGGTGCTGCTGGGGATACAGCCGGAAGAGTGCATCCGTATTGAAATGACCGTAAAAGAACCCGGCCTGGAGATGCGCACCCGCGCCAGCACTCTGGATGCCAGTTTCCGCCAACAGAATGAAAAAGCTATCGATGCCTATGAAGACTTATTGCTGGACGTGTTAAAAGGCGATCGCTCATTATTTCTGCGCTTTGATGAAGTAGAATATGCGTGGCGCATTGTCGATCCGATCCTGCAAACCTGGGCGATTGAACGTGACTATATTGCCACCTATCCCGCCGGTTCCTGGGGGCCGGAAGACAGCCGCCGCTTATTCGACAAAGAAAGCCAATCCTGGCGCAGCTCATTAACACCGGAGTGTAACTAAATGCAAAACAACAGCCGCTGGCATTATCTGGAAACCGCAGAACAAGTAGCAGAGGCCGCCTGCCGGCAAATTCTTAACGCCGCAACATCGGCTATTTCGGAACGCGGCAAATTCAAGCTGGTCTTAGCCGGAGGCGGCACCCCGGAAAAAGTCTATCGACTGCTCGCCGCGTCCGATGCGGATTGGGCCAACTGGGCTGTTTATTACGGCGATGAACGCTGCTTGCCTGCCGATCATCAGGACAGAAACAGCCTGATGGCAAGCCGGGTTTTACTGGACAAGGTCGCTATTCCGGCAAACCAGGTATTTACCATGCCTGCCGAATTCGGGCCGGAAATTGCCGCCGATCGTTATAAACTTGCGGTCGGCAAGGCCGGTATGTTCGACATGGTGTTGCTGGGCATGGGCGAGGACGGCCATACCGCCAGCTTGTTCCCCGGCCATCAGCATCAACAGGATGAACGGGTGCATGCCGTTTATAATTCGCCAAAACCGCCGCCGGAGCGCGTTTCGATCAGCGCCAAGGCATTGAGCAACACACGGGAATTGATCTTCCTGATCACCGGCGCGAACAAGCAGGAAGCCGTCAAGCTGTGGCGTTCAGGCGCGGATTTGCCGGTTGCAACGATTGAGCCTGAAAATCCTATCGATATTTATATCGATAGCGACGCGTTTAAGCCGTAGTCGATTGCAGGGCAACCCTTGTGGTTAGTCGACGTAGGACGTGCCGGGCGCGCCTTTTTGGCTCCCTTCGTTCCCACGCTCTGTGCTCGTCTTTATACACAAGTATTTACGAAACACCGTCTTCTGGCAGGGATGCCGGAATTCTCGTTCCCACGCGCCGCGTGGGAACGCCGTCAAGGCGCGCTGCGCCGCGAGTCACGGGCAACGTCGCGTATACGGGACGCAGCGCGTCCAGCCCCGCATTCCCACATAGCATGTAGGAACGAGGTGTGCTTGAACATTTGTGTATAAAGACGAGCGCTCTACGGTTTGGGACGCTGGAGCGTCCCTGACTGGGTTACCACGCAGAGCGTGGAAACCATATAAAGACACGAAAGAATAGAGGGCCGGTTTCCCAGCTTACGGTATGCATCTTTCTAATCTTGACGATGGGCTTTACTTATTGTTCCTGTACCCGGTTTTTTTTCGTGCCTTTCGTGGACTACGCTTTTTTATTAGCTACATGCGTAACGTCAGTTACTAAAACAATGCCCCCCGTCTTATGCCGCGGTTTAATCTTTTTCAGCGGCGTCCGCCAACAATTTCTTTCTGATTAAAAAAGCCGCGCCGATCGCGCATAAAGCGGGTATTTGCACAAGTAAAAAAGTACCGGTGGGATTTTTAGCAACCATGCCCGATAAAGCCGAAACCACCGTCAGCTTAACCATCCACCAGGTGATCCAATAGCCGATCAACCCTGTGATAGCCCAGTTAATAGGCGACTCCCCTTTTTCCTTCGCGGTCATATAAAACCATACAAGCACCGCAATTGCAGCAAATCTAGCTAAATGCAACATTTTTACACCTCGTTTTTTAATTATAATGAACGGATACTGATTTAGACTCTAGCCAATTAGCGTTTAACCGGCAACAGCTGTTATAAGTAGATAATGATATTCCATAATTGATCGTCATTACATTTTTTACGCAAGGAGAATAGTGTGGGAAAACCGTTTAAAATCATCTTATCGACAATTGCCGCACTGATTTTGCTGCTGATAGCCCTCGCCTGCATCCTGCCATTGGTTATCGACCCCAATGACTTTAAACCTGACATTGCCGCCGCCGTTAAAGACAAAACCGGCCGGGACCTGATGCTGGACGGTGAATTAAAACTCTCGCTGTTCCCCGGGATCGGCATTTCAGCAGGAAAAATTGCCCTGAGCAATGCGCCGGAGTTTCAAGACCGCCTCTTTGCAACAATTGAAGAAAGCCATGTAACAGTGCTGTTACTGCCGCTGTTATCAAAAAAAGTGGAAGTCAACCGCATTGTCTTAAAAGGCCTGGTTTTAAATCTTGCCAAAAACAAACAGGGCATAACCAACTGGGATGACCTCACCGCCAAAACCGTAGCGCCCGCCGCCGCTGTCGTCGGCAAACAGGATGAACAACCTGTAGCCGCCGCAATACCGGCTATTTTTACCATCGGCGGCATTGCTATTGAAAATGCCCGGATAACCTGGGACGACCTGAAAACCGAACAACACATCGAACTAAAAGACCTTAACCTGAATACCGATAAGTTTAGCTTTGATGAACCGGTTGGCATCGCCGCCTCCCTGACTGCGTTGAATAGCCACGCCAATACAAGCCAGGCCATCAAACTCAACACCGAACTCACCGTTAATGAAAAACTTGATGCTTTTACGCTACGCCATAGCGACCTGCAAGTAATTACCTCGGGTGAAACCGTTCCCGGCAAATCGCTAACAACAGCCTTAACCGTTGCCGATGCAGCACTGGATATGAACCGACAAACGGCCAAAATTTACGGGTTGCAGCTCACATCGGGCGATGTCACGCTCGCCGCTGCCGAAATGACCGGCAACGCTATTAAGGATAAACCCTCCTTTCAAGGTTCTGTTACCGTTGCGCCGTTCAGTCCCGCCAAAGTGTTGCAGCAATTTGCTATCTCCCTGCCCGCAATGCAGGATGCCAATGCCTTAAGCAAGCTATCCGCCAACTTTGACTTGACCGCGACAGCCGATTCGGCGGATCTGCAAAACCTGGGGCTAACGCTGGACGATAGCCAAATTAAAGGCTTCATCAACATTAAAGACTTTGCCCAATCGATTATCGGCTTCAACTTGGACATTGACGCGCTTGATGTCGATCGTTATTTGTCCCCTGCCGATAAAGCATCCAAATCCATCGCCAGCCCTGCCGTTTTATTGGCTGCCGGCCTTTCCGCGTTGCCTGTTGAAAGCTTGAGAAAACTCAATGCCGATGGCACAGTGTCGCTCGGCAAGCTTAAAGTCAAGAGTTTGGCAATGCAGGACATCCATATAAACTTGAGCAGTAAAAACAGCGTAGTTACCACGCAACAATCGGTCAAGCAATTTTACCAAGGCAGCTATTCCGGCAATCTCAGCATGGATACGCATGGCGACAAACCGGCATTGTCTGTAACCGAAAAAATAGACCATGTACACATCGAACCTTTGCTGAAAGATTACAAGGGTGAAGCTAAAATGAGCGGCATTGTAGACGCATCCGCACAGCTGCAAGGACAGGGGCTTAAAGCGGACGAATTGAAAGCGTCGCTCAACGGCCAGTTAAGTTTCCTGTTCAAAGACGGCGTGGTCAAAGGTTTTAATCTGCAAAAAATTATCGATGAAGGCAAGGCGATCATTAAAGGTTCTGCGTTGCCATCGGACAGTAAAAACGACCAGACGCTATTTTCGGAAATGAGCGGCACGGCCGCGATCACTAACGGCCTGATCCGAAATAACGACCTTGTTGCCAAATCATCCACATTACTGGTCAACGGCAAGGGCGACCTAAACCTGAATTCTGAAGCGCTAGACTATAAAATCGATGCCAAGCTGCTTGATTCAGCGGCGACGGCCACTGAGCCGGAACAGGTTAAAGGCGCAGTAGCCATTGAGATTGCCGGAACGCTCAGCAAGCCGACTTACATGATAGATATAGCGTCATTATTAACCGACAAAAACAAAGCTAAAATTGACAAACTCATCAATAAAATCGACAAAAAACTAGGTCCCGGCCTCGGTGATCTGTTAAAAGGTTTGTTGAGGTGAGGAACAGAAAAGAAACAACCCTTGAACTACGCAACCCTTCGCTTGATCTTTCGTCTTTTACCCCTTATGAGTCCATCCGCTTTTCAACGCAATATCCTCGCCTGGTTCGATCAACACGGCCGTAAAGACCTGCCTTGGCAAAAAGACCTTACGCCTTACCGCGTCTGGCTTTCCGAAACCATGTTACAGCAAACCCAGGTCGCTACCGTTATTCCTTATTTCGATGCCTTTACAGAAAAGTTCCCCGATATAGTGAGTTTGGCGAACGCGCCCGCCGATGAGGTGCTGCATCTTTGGTCAGGACTGGGCTACTACGCGCGCGCCCGCAACCTGCATAAAACGGCTCAACTCATTAGCGAACGGGGCCGATTCCCCGATACGCTGGATGAACTGGTCGCATTGCCCGGCATTGGCCTGTCAACGGCGGGAGCCATATTGAGCATCGCTTTTAACAAAAGCCACCCGATTCTCGACGGCAATGTCAAAAGAGTCTTAACCCGGTTTAAAGCGGTTTCCGGCTGGCCGGGCAATAGCGCAGTCAACAAGGAGCTGTGGGCAATCAGCGCCAAACTGACCCCTATAGCCCGCGTCGCGGATTATACCCAGGCCATGATGGACTTGGGCGCAACACTCTGCACCCGCAGCAAGCCTGCTTGCGAAGCCTGTCCGCTTAAAGACAATTGTTCAGCCAGGCTTGCCGGTAATAGTTCGGCATTTCCAACGCCGAAACCCGCCAAGATATTGCCTATCAAACAACTTACCTTTTTACTGCTGAGCGATGCCGACAACCGGATATTGCTGGAAAAAAGACCGCCAACCGGTATTTGGGGCGGCTTATGGAGTCTGCCGGAATTCGACGGCATTGAGGCGGCACGCGACTGGTGCTTGAGCAAACAGATTCATATTGCCGATCAACAGACGCTGGCAACCCGTCGCCACACCTTTTCCCATTATCATTTGGATTACACGCCGCTGCTTATTCAATCCGATAACCCTATAAATATTGTGATGGAAGCCGATCAAACTGTCTGGTATAAAGCGGAGCAGGTTAATAAGCTTGGCTTAGCCGCGCCGATTAAGCTGCTGCTTCAACAATCACACAAGAGAATAAAATGACGAGACTGGTTAAATGCGTAAAATTGGGAATAGAAACCGAAGGCTTGGATGCGCCGCCTTTTCCGGGGCCCAAAGGTCAGGAAATATTTGAAAAAATATCCAAACAAGCCTGGAAGGAATGGTTAGCCAAGCAAACCATGCTGATTAACGAGGGAAAATTAGCCAGCTTTGACCCGAAAGCCCGGGCCTTTTTAGCCGAAGAAAGAACCAAGTTTCTGTTTGAAGGTAACACCGAAATGCCGGAAGGCTATGTGCCGCCCAAGGGATGATGTAGGGGGCATCCCTTGTGGATGCCCAAGCTTTTTAGCCAATGAACGGCCTTTACCGCTTCATCGACTCAAAAAATTCCGCGTTGGTTTTAAAATCTTTAAGCTTACCGATCAGGAATTCTGAAGCTGCGGTTTCATCCATAGGTTGAAGAATCTTGCGCAAGATCCAGGTTTTTTGCAGGGTGTCGGGATCAACCAGGTATTCTTCCCGGCGTGTGCCGGAACGGTTGATGTTAATCGCCGGATAAATTCTTTTCTCGGCAATTTTGCGATCCAGATGCAACTCCATGTTGCCGGTGCCTTTGAATTCCTCGTAGATGACCTCGTCCATTCTCGAACCGGTATCAACCAGCGCAGTGGCTATAATAGTCAAACTGCCGCCTTCTTCAATATTTCGCGCCGCACCGAAAAAGCGTTTCGGTTTTTCCAAAGCATTCGCATCGACACCGCCGGTTAAGATCTTGCCCGACGACGGAACAACGGTGTTATAAGCTCTAGCCAGACGGGTAATGGAGTCTAACAAAATGACTACATCGTGTTTATGCTCGACCAATCGACGCGCCTTTTCGATTACCATTTCCGCGACCTGTACGTGCCGGGTTGCCGGTTCGTCAAAGGTACTGGAAATAACTTCACCGCGAACGCAGCGCTCCATTTCCGTTACTTCTTCGGGACGTTCGTCTATTAATAAAACAATCAGGTAACACTCGGGATTCTGCTCTGCAATCGCCTGCGCCAAACTTTGCAGGATCATAGTTTTACCGGCTTTAGGCGGCGATACGATCAAACCGCGCTGACCTTTTCCTATCGGGGCGATCAAATCTATCATTCGGCCGGTTAAATCTTCGCTGGTGCCATTGCCCTGTTCAAGGACGAATCGTTGTTTAGCGAATAGCGGTGTCAGGTTTGAGAAGGTGATTTTGTTTTTGGTATTTTCGGGAGGTTCAAAATTGATCTGGTCAACCTTGAGCATTGCGAAATAACGTTCGTTATCTTTGGGCGGTCTAATCTTTCCGCTAATGGTATCGCCGGTCTTTAAAGAAAATCGCCTGATCTGACTGGGTGAAACATAAATATCGTCAGGACCCGCTAGATAAGAACAACCCGGTGTCCGTAAAAAACCAAAACCATCCTGTAAAATCTCTAAAACGCCATCTCCGGATATATCGTCGCCGGCCTTCGCCTGCTTTTTCAATATCGCAAAAATCAAGTCCTGCTTTCGCGATCTGGCTACATTTTCAAGCCCGAGAGACTCGGCGATTTCAATAACTTCACTTATTTGTTTTAGTTTTAACTCAGTTAGATTCATATAAAAGATAACTCAAGGAAAAGTACATACGGTGTTAAACCGCAACTACTAGGACAGGAATAATTCAGGGGTGTAGTTTATCGGACGATGATGATAGGGTGCGCTTAGATGTCGCACCGCATAAGTGTAACTCAAGTACTCAGCCCCGTCCAACCTTTTGTGACAGGCCTGAGTCGGATCTGAGCTTGATCTAAGTAATCGGGGGCAGTGATTGCTCCAAGCAATCTACTGCATTCGCTCTACCCATGGAGGTCATGAGTTTAAATATTGCTATCGAGAAAAGCGGCAAGTTGCGATTTTGACAATGCGCCGACTTTAGTCGCTTCCACTTCGCCATCCTTGAACAGCATCAATGTTGGGATGCCGCGTACTCCGTAGTGTTGAGGCGTTTCCGGATTTTCGTCGATGTTTAATTTTACAACGGTCAGCTTGCCTGCATATTCTTTGGCAATATCATCCAGAATCGGTGCAATCATTTTGCACGGTCCGCACCATTCAGCCCAATAGTCAACCAGTACGGGACCCGTAGCTTTAATAACAGTTTCGTTAAACTCACTATCGCTTACATGAAGGACTGAATCGCTCACACTATTTCTCCAAAAATTTAAAAACAAAACTATAGGAGGGATAAAGCCGGTAGTCAATCAATTTCAGCTGTTTTGATTTTTACGTTATGCTATAGCCTATGAACAATACACATTTAACAAAAATTCGCTTCAGCAATCTTGAACTGTCTGATTCTATCTTACGCAGCTTAAAAGATGCCGGCTTTAATCACTGCACCCCGATCCAAAGACAAGCTCTGCCTTTATCGTTACGGGGCAAGGATATTGCGGGACAGGCTCAAACCGGAACCGGTAAAACCGCCACTTTTTTGCTGGCCACTTTTCAGTATTTGATTAATGATGCCGAGCAGGACGATGCAGAAATCCAAACCGACTCTGATATAGAGACAGAAAAACCCGCTCCAAAAGTCGTTGCCAAAAGCAAGCCAATCAAATATCCCAGGGCTATTATTCTTGCGCCCACCCGCGAGCTGGCCATCCAGATCCATAAGGATGCCTTGCAACTGGGCAAGCATCTTAATCTTAAATTGGCACTTATTTACGGCGGCACCGACTACCAAAAACAACTGGACAGCCTAAAGTCCAATGTCGATATTATCATCGGCACGCCCGGCCGCATCATCGACTTTTACCGGCAAAACGCCTTCACCCTGGATAACGTGAAAGTCACGGTGATGGACGAAGCCGACCGCATGTTCGATTTGGGTTTTATCAAGGATATCCGCTTTTTATTACGGCGCATGCCGCCGCCGGAACAGCGCCTGAATATGTTGTTCTCGGCAACCTTGTCCTACAAAGTGACCGAGCTGGCTTACGAGCACATGAACAACCCGGTTTTGATTCGCATCGAAACCGAAGAAGTCACCTCCAAAGCCATCCAGCAAAGCGCATTTTGCCCATCGAACGAGCAAAAAATTCCGTTATTGGTCGGCATATTGAACCAGCACAAGCCGCAGCGCAGCATTATTTTTGTTAACACCAAGCGCTGTGCCGAACGACTGGACGACACCCTCAACGCTAACGGCTACAAGACTGCCGCGCTCAGCGGCGATGTACCGCAAGACAAACGCCAGCGCCTGTTGAGCGATTTCCAGGAAAACAAAATCACCTTATTGATTGCGACCGATGTTGCGGCCCGCGGCCTGCACATTGCCGATGTTTCGCATGTGATTAATTACGATCTGCCGCAAGATGTGGAAGATTATGTCCACAGGATCGGCCGCACTGCACGCTTTGGCGCCAGCGGTGTTGCGATCAGCTTCATTTGTGAGGAATACGCGTATTCAATGCCGGATATTGAAGCGTACATCGAGCAGAAAATTCCCGTCCTGCCGATTACAGATGATATTTTAGCTGACATTGTAAAACCGGAAAGAAGGCCTGAAAAAGTTAAAACCGAGTATCAGGGCAAGCGCCCCCATCACCACAAAAACGCGTAGATCGAATTACGACGGCATCAATGCAGATTGACGGGGCATCACGAGATGTACTCCGTCTACTATTAAAGGTTTTTCCCGCTTTTTTAGCGCACGCTCAGAGTATGTTCCTTCCACCCCGCCGCTTGCCAACGTTGCAATGCGCCCAATAGTTCCGGTTTGCTGCTTTGTTGTTGCACCGTTGCAGTGTCCAGTTCCAGCGCCTCGAAACTACGTTTATATTTACCTTCGCTACGCGCCTCACGGGCGACTAACATTTGTTTGCCGCCGGGGATCCAGCCGGCAAATTCGATATAACCGAGCTCCGGGTTGCTCGCACTTGGCGGCAAAACATGCAATACCCAGCCTTGCGCGGTTTTGCGGAACAACCATATTTCCCGCCAAGCCTCCATCGGTTGCACGGCCAATGCCACCGCATTCTGTTCGCGATTAATGCTGACGGAGTTGTTCCACACGATGCTGTAGGTGCAATTTTTTAACAGTTCTTGCTTGCCGTCAACCAGCCCCACACAGGTTTCGCCGGGTTGCCCGTTCGTGGTCACAATGTTTAAATTTTTACCTGAATTACTCGATGCGGGCAATGCCGCCCAGCGGCTGGCGCTCGCACGCATCAGGGTATCGTTGTAAACACTTAAGTCACCGTCGGGCAGTTCTTGGGCGTTTACACCGGCCAGTTCAGTCAACGCGCGATTCATGGCCGCGAGCGCATTTTCGCCGTTGCGAGTTTGTTGGTAAGCCAAGCGGCTCCACACACTGGCGCGGCGCATGAAGACGCGGTTTTTCAGGTAGCCGGGCAAATCCCGGAGTTCCACTTTATCGAGGATAGCCGCGTATTGTTCGTTTAGCGGGTAACGGTCGCGCGGCCCTAAATCCGGATCGACGCATTCGGCGCGGGTCAGGGCCAATGCGGCTTGTGCGCGTTGCACTGGAGTGGCAACGCCCGCCAGCACATAACGATAAGCTTCGCCGTCATAGCACATCACCATCCGCCCATCGCGTTCATAACTGGTGAATTTGATGCCGTAACGCGCCGCCACTTCCAGATGCGACGATAAGGCGATAGCCGCATTTTTGCCGGCACCGGTGCCCACTGAAGCGCGTTGGGCGAGACGTTCCGCCATGCCGCCTAATGCGTCAAACACTTCGCTGCCTGTCGCGCCGCGTAATACCTCAGCAGGCGCGGCTTTTAGAAAAGCTGCGGCGTAACCGAATCCCAAGGCTTCAGCGCCGGGGCTGTCGCGTACGAAGCGCAAGACGGATAACAAATCAGCAGCGTCGTTAACGTCCAGGCCGGTACGGCGAATTTGATTGGCCCGCACAAAGCCGCCGCGCTCCCGGTGGTAGTCGTACACTTGCAAAAAATCCATCCGTTGCCCGCGAATTTCCACCAATTCGCCTTGCCACAATACCGCTTGTTGCTGCGCGGAATCGCGCGGCGCGGCGCGTAATGGCGTCGAGTCTTGAACAATCATCGCCATTTCTGTCGGGGTGGCGAATGCCACGCCGGTTAAACACAGGGCGATCAATAAGCTGAATGCACGACGAGACATGAAAATAGACTTCGCATTCATGATTATTCCACCCCTGCTGTTGTGTTGGAACGAGCAGCGCCCGCTGCTGAAGCACCCAATAAATTTGCACCGATAAAACCGCCGCCGGCAGGAGGCGAGGCGATAATAACCTGCACCTTATCGGAAAGTTTATCCGCCAATGTTTTTTGAATCAGCAATGGATGTTTGGTCACCAACGCGCCTTCACGTTCCATTTGTTCTGCGTTAGTTTTGCCCATGTGTTCTGCACGATACACTTCGGCGTCGGCCAGTTTTTGCCGCGCGTCGGCTTCACCTTCGGCCTCGATCCGGCGAGCTTGCGCACTGCCTTCCGCAGTGCGGATGCGGGCAACTTTGTCGGCTTCCGCTTCTAATTGGCGTTGTTGGATTTGCTTTTCTTTGAACGGCAGCACATGCTTCATCGCTTCTTCTTGGGCTTTGGCGGCAATGACTTGTTCACTCGCCGCCGCCTGCGCATCGGTTTCGCGGCGCGCTTTTTCGGCTTCGGCTTCCAAAGCGGATTGTTTAACCTGTTTTTCCTTGAGTTCCAAGGTGTAATGCATCTTTTGGGTCGCCAATTCTTCGGCTAACAAACCTTCCATCCCGCGCCGGTATTGTGCGGGCAAATCAATATTTCCGAGTTGTACATAACGCAACACAATACCGTCTCCGGCCACACTTGCGCTCACTTCCTTTTCAATCAGTTGTTGGATTTCCACCCGTTTGACCGAGAAAATTTCGCGCATCGTATAGTTGGCAAAAACTTTATAAATGACGCCTTGTACCGCAGACTCGACGAGTCCTTTGCTAATGTCGTCCGGGCCGGTTTTAGCCAGCGCAGTGATTTTAAGCGGATCCAAAGCATAACGGACCGACAAATCGACCCCGAACGACAACCCTTCGCTGGATTGCAGCGGCGCACCGCCGGCTGCGCTCTGGATTTCACGCGGGTGATAAACCTGATCGCGCAGTGAATACACCTGCATTTGGTGCAGCCCAGGAATCACCCACACATTGCCGTTCCGCCATTCGCTCACGCTGCCGGTGAACTGATTAATCCGCACCCCCACTGAACCTTGGGGAACGCTTTGAAAAGGCGGATGTTGGTAAATGCCATAGCTCATAGCGCCTAACAAAGCCACCGCAATTAAAGTTTTGCCGATAAATGCGCATTGTTGCGGTGCGATGGATAGGGTTGGGACAGCAAACAGATTACGAATACCGTGGACGATGTTTTTAACGCGATTCAACATGATGATTCTCCTTAACTGGGGGTTAATTTGCGCAGGCATGGTGCCATGCGCCGGAAGACATTCTTCAGGTTCAGCCGGGAAGGTTCAATGCAGCCGCCTACCCAGTTATTTCACGGCAATGAAGAACTATTCCGAGCGCGGAAGAAAAACTCACAACGTTTTTTGGCTGACGGGTTGATAATTCCAATCTGCAAGGATATTTATGGCTCTCTGCGAAGCATTGTGGGTAAAACGCCTTTATCGAATATTGCTAAGAGCAAATCCGTCCGTCCTGAGCCTGTCGAAGGACGGGCGGAGAAAGGCGACCCTGGCAGTTTGAGAATTAACCTGGAGAAACAATGACCAAAATAGCGGTAATCGAAGACGACCGGCCCACCAGCAACCAATTTTCAGGCTGGATTAAAGCGGCGACAGCGGAAATGAACGACGTACGGATCGATCAATGGTTTACCCGTGACGATGCGCAAGCGGCCATTGCCCGCGAAGCTTACGATATTGTGGTATTGGATATTGAGTTGGGGCGTGAGCGTCACGCAGGCGTAGCCATCATTAACGAGATCAACAAACTACAGCAAGGCACGCCCGTTCTGGTGGTCTCCGCGATGCCCGCCGCGATTTATCGCAGCATTATGAAAGCGCTAGATGCCTGGGATTATCTGCAAAAAACCACCTTCGAAGAAAGCGACTTTATCGACACTTTCCTGGACATGCTGCGCGTGGCTAAAAGCCGTCAGGCGCAAGCGGCGAAGCCGGAACCGGTGCCCGCCCAGGAATTAACCCTTGATCCGCTTTGGCAGCTCACCCCGTTATGGCGCGGAGAACGCATCAACTTACCGCTCACCGCCCAACGTATTCTCGCCACGCTATACCAACATCGCGGTGAAGTGGTGTCCTATAACGACTTGTTTGAGGTCGTGAAAAGCGGGCGTAATCGCGACAATGTGCGTAAACACGTCAGCACCATACGCGAAGCATTCCGCGAACTCGACCCCGATTTCGACTGCATCGAAAACGTGCCGATGCGCGGCTTTCGCTGGGTGACGCGATGAAAGTCGTGTTGCCTGCGCTGGCCGAACTCGCGGCACCCCGTTTAGGCTTAGCCGCATTTCAAAATCGTTTGGTGCTGCGCGCCACCTTTGTGCTGCTGATGCTGGCAACACTCGCGCTGGCTATCGTGTTGCTCCATGAGGAAAAACAGCGCAGCTATCAAAACTACCAAAGCAGTTTTAGCAAAACTCAAGCGGAAATCATGGCGAAACTGCGCCATCCCTCCGGCCAATTGGCCCTGTTAAATCCCAGTATCGGCAATTTTTCCACGCCGCTGCATCCGTTGATGCTGCCGTACGGCTCATTGGATTTCGACGATCAATATAAAGCGCAACAAGCCGTTGAGATGTCCGGCTGTAGCGTGGTGTACCCCAATGGCAGCTCGATTTGCGTCGCCATCGGCAATAATCCCTATGCCGGCGGATTCATTTATTTGGTGGGCAGTTTTCCGAGCGCCGAGCTGGTCGGTAGAACACCCGGCCTGCTGCAACTGGATGCCGTCCACCGTGCGCGGGTCAATTTGCAAATGCGCGGTAAACAGTGGCAGTGGATCGCGCCCTTTGAAGCACAGAATGCGCCGGAAGCGACCAGCCGACAAGGGCGACTGACCGGCTTTGTCGAAACCGGCGAGTCACTCAAAAGCGATGCCAAACCGGTGCGCGATTTTCGCGGCTGGTTATGGCAAAGCCCGCACTGTGCGGGCGCCGTCAGCGATACCCCGAACTGCCCAAAGCTCGCCTATTTTTCCATACGCTTGCCCGTCGAACCCTTGCGCGACGCACTTTTTCAAGGCCGCCGCCCGGATTGGCCGCCCGCTGATTTGGAAAACATCCGCCTCAGCATGCAAGTGCTGGCCCCGCAAAATACCCCGCCCTTGTTCGATAGCAATGCCCCGAATGCATTGCCGCCTTTTTCATTAAACGACTTGCAATCCATCTTGCAGCCCGGCGAAACCCTATCGGTGCGAAAACTGGGGCCGACATCCCAAGCGCTGCTAACCGTCAAGGGCAAGCAAGATGTTGCAACATCGTCACCTTGGCTCACCCGCTTAATTCATCGATTACCGATTCAAGACGTTCCCGAAAAGCTTGAACTGCACGACATCATTACCACCGCCGCAGGCCGTTATGAAATGAGACTGACCGGCCAGCTGCGTAGCCTTGACCGCGGTTTAAGCATTGCCGCGACGCGAACCTCCTGGTTTGTCGCGGCAATGCTGGCGGCGACTGTGTTGGCCTGGCTGGTGATCGAATTCAGCTTCGTGCGTCGCGTGGCGGTTCTGGCCAACCGCGCGGCAACGGTGTCGCACACCATGCAGGACGGGCAATTTGAACAACAGTTCAAGCAACTCGATTTTGCCGACTTACGCGGCCGCGATGAATTAGGAATATTGGCAGGCAGCTTGGCGGATTTATTGCAGCGCGTTAAAAACGACATACAGCGCGAACACATCCGCACCCAACAAGAACGCGAAATGTGGCATGCGGTCGGCCACGAAATCATGTCGCCCCTGCAATCGCTGATGGTGTTGCATGGCGCATCCGACGACGCCAGCCATCGCTACGTACAACGCATGCAGCAAGCCGTACGCGTGTTATACGGCAGCGCTTCGCCCAGCGAAGCCTTGGAAGCCGTAACCTTGCAGATGGATACGCTGGACATTAAGCAATTTTTACAAAATGTCGCTGACAATGCGCATTTTGCAGGCCTGTTAAACGTGCAGTTTCAAGCGGACCCGCTGCCGAACACCCAAGTCCATGCGGACGAATTTTCTCTCGAAGACGTCATCACCCACATCCTGCGCAATGCCGACCGCCATCGCATTCCGGGCACCGTCATTCAGATCAACCTTAGCCTCATCGACAACACCGCGCACATCGGCATCCACAACCAAGGCCAGCCCATCGGCCCCGCGTTGCTGGACAAACTGTTCGAGTACGGCATCTCGGATACGGAGGCCTTTAACAGCAGCGAGCGGCGGGGACAAGGCCTGTTTGTTGCGCGCACCTATATGGCAAAAATGGGCGGGACCATTCGGGTCGAAAACCAACATGATGGGGTACGTTTTGTGTTGACCTTGCAGTGTGTGATGTAGCGGGCGGTTAATCGTGGAATCCGTTCGTGCCGGGCTTGATCGGAGCATGAGCCGATTCCACGCCCTCTCACATTTGTGATGAGCATTCTCATGCTATAGTATTATTTATAAACCCAATAAAAGGTGCTAACAATGCAAAGAATAAGTATTACTATCGATGATGACTTAAAGGATGAATTGGATAGCATTGCCGCAAAAGGCGAAAGGGCCGCTTTTATTAGCCAAGCCATTAAAAAAGCGGTAGATGACTGGCATAAACAAAAGGCTTTGGAAAAAATTTTAGCCTTCAAGCCCTATAAAATCGATCGGGATTCGGTCGATGTTCTGCACGAAGCCCGAGAAGCTCGTGCGCAACAAGTTATCGATGCAGCGCGAAGTTAACCATGCAACGTTATGTAATTGACAGTTCGGTCTTTGTGAAGCTGTTTCTTGATGAAGTTGATAGGGACAAAGCACAGCAACTTTTTATTCAGGCGGCGGCAGATAAGGCAATACTGATTGCGCCTGATTTGCTGTACTTGGAAGTTATTAACACAGCCCAACGTTGCGGCGTCCCGCTTGAGAGCGTGGTTGAGTTGCTTGAGGCGCAGAAATATTTGCTGCAAATGCGGGCGGTTTCCGATGCTGAGCGAAGCAAGGCCTTACAGATTATTGCCCAAGGTCACGACAAAAGCGGTTATCCCTCAACAATCTATGACGCCCTTTTTCATGCGATGGCCTTGTGTAATGAGGGCGTGTTGGTGACAGCCGATAAACGGCATTTTGCTAAAACAGAGCAGCTTGGCGGTATTTGTTTGTTGAGCGAGTTGTCTTTTTGAAAAATGTATCAGCACATCCACGCATTAAGAGACAGAACATTATGGAAAAGAAATTTCCAAAACTTAGCTCCGATGAAGCCGCCGAAACCTTTGTAGACGAGGCCGATTTAAGCCAATATGACCTGTCAGACATGAAGCCTGTTAGTTTTGAGTTTCAGCCAAAAGATAAGAGCATTACCATACGCCTGCCTGAACCGCTTTTTGACGCGATCAAAAAGGAAGCCGAGCGCTCAGGCGTACCCTATCAACGGTTTATCCGACAGACGCTTGAGAACGCATTGCATCTTGGGAAATAAGGCGTATTTGTCATTGATGGACTCCGTCGGGCAACAGCTTTTTGTTACACGACATTTTGATGCATGTGAATGTTGGGCATAAATAGCTTATCCCTCCGGAGTTAAGTGGTCGTGCAAAAGTTTGTAGTTTGTAGGGCGGTTTCGCGTAGCAAACCGCCAATCAACGCACAACGCCAATTACAGCCAACCGAAGTTGCGGCGGATTGCCTAGCGGCGAATCCACCCTACAAATGATCCGCCTTACAGCTTTCAGTATTTATATTTCTATTACTACTCAGTATTTATATTTCTATTACTACTCAGTATTTATATTTCTATTACCACTCAGTATTTATATTTCTATTACTACTCAGTATTTATATTTCTATTACCACTCAGTATTTATATTTCTATTACTACTCAGTATTTATATTTCTATTACTACTCAGTATTTATATTTCTATCACTACTCAAGCACATGATTTTTAATAAAATAAATTTTATATTCAATATAATAATGATAATATATTATTTTATATTTACTATCCAGGATAAATCCATGAAACATAAAATATACACATATATACCAAAGAATATTAAAGCCTCAGGATATAGAGAAAAAAATAATACTTTTGTAATATTAAAAGGTTCTTTTGCTGTTGATGATACCGAGCTGCATCCGTCATTCTTCAAGAGGCGCAATAATATAGCAAAAAGACAGGAACTTATTGGTACAGGAAAATTGAAAAAAGTGGCTCATCTTTACCAGTTTACTGAAGATGTTGAATTCCATTCACCTTCTTTAGCTGCAAATGTAATTTCTGGTCGTCAATCAGATGGCTTGAAAGATTTTGGCATTAAAGATGAAATGCCTCCATATTTGTCAGATTTATTATGAATAAATAATAGTCCTATAGGCCAAAATAAGCCGGTTCGATCAACAGCGAGAACTGGAGTTTCCGGCAAACACCACCCTGATCCGCCGGAAACGCCACCTCGCGCTACGCGATTGGATAGTCTTATTCCGGCAACCATTTGATGACGTAGGCGCCGGCACAAAAGAAATTCGTATTCGCGATGCGGCCGGTATTTATCGCGTGATGTATGTCGCCAAGTTTGAGGAGGCCATTTATGTTTTACATTGTTTCCAAAAGAAAACCGAAGCGACAACGAAACGCGATAAATCTATTACAGAAGTCCGTTACCGTGCCGTTGTAAGCAAAAGAAAGGAGGATAAAAATGACCATTGATACTGAAATCCGCCATATCACTAAACCGGGAGCCAATTTGTTTTTGGAGCTTGGCTTCGATGCAACTGAAGCGGCCCATTTTCAGGCTGAATCACAGCAGCGCATCAGCGACACCAAGGTTCTTAAAGAACAGCTCATGGATGAATTGTCGCATTGGATTGCCGATAATCATCTGAAGCAAGCCGAAGCCGCCGAGATATTGATGGTTTCCCGTCCGCGCGTCTCCGACTTGGTGAATAAAAAAACCAGCAAGTTTACTATCGATACTTTGGTGGATATGCTGAGCCGGGTCGGCAAATCGGTTCGGCTTGCGGCTGGATAACTGCAACTTTTTTGTCGTTTTGAGCTGGACGGAGTATTACCCCGTCCTTAACGTTTGATGCTTTCCACAACTAGGTAGGTCGGGCATAAACAGGGTATGGGAATAGAATTCAAGGCTACTTGCTGCTTTCAATTTCCGCAAGAATATCGTTTACTGAATAATTTTGTTGCCACTCCAGGCGGTCTTCTACGTAGTTGCCGTGACCTTGATTGAATTGCTGCATAAAACGAATAAAATCGGTCGCCCCAAGCCCTTTGTAAAGAATATCGATGCCCATTTTTTGAATTTCCTGCTCGGTTTTGTATTCAACTGCACTCATGGTAAAACCTCACTTAGCCAAATTAAAGGGTTACGGACTGATATATTTAAGTTGTTGATGGTCTGCGCCTTTTTTATCAATCTGTCATCAACTGTCAAAAGTATATCGGCATTATTTTCTGAACAAGCCAGATGTAAAGCATCGAAAGATTGGATACCTAAACGCTCAAATTCATTGGCTCTTACTCCGATTTGCGTATTAATTTGAACCACTTCGCCTGCCAACGATTCCATTAACATTAATTCTTTCCTTCTGGATTCATCGGCAATTTTAGATATTTCAAACTTCAAAACTTTACTACTGACTAAATTCCATTTCTGTTGTTCGACTAATCTGATAATCGTTTTTATTGCTTCCGCTTCTAAATGAATCCTAAGATTCGACTGGTCATCAAAGGGCCTATTTAAACAACAATTATCCATATATATTTTCATAATTTGAATTGTAACATTGCTTTAGCCATTGCGTGAAATGTCCCCAACTGGCTGATCCATGGGAATATCGGGCACAAACAGCAAGCCCAGCAGTTATTAAAAAACAAAAGTCATGATGCCACGAGCCGGAATTGAGGTTTTAGCCTGTAATCCCTCGTTTTTTAGCACGAAGTCGATTGCCTGCTCGGTGCGGTTCAAGACCACTACGGCCACGGTTCCATTGACATTCAAAAATGCGCTTGCTTCAAGGCTGTCCAGGGTTTTGGCGCAGGCCACCCGGCGGGCTCCCGGCCGGATGAAACGGGAAAAATGGCCGATGTAGTAATAAGAGCTTTGATAGCGTATTTCCCCGGCTTGGGTGTCAGCAATAATCGGCGCGCTGCATAAATTGTTCACATGGTTGGGGCCGCCGGTTTCGTCCAGCACTATGTTCCAGTCCACTCATGCCTCGGTCCAGCGGTTAAGATCGTTGATGATCAAGCGGGCATAGCGCTCTCCGGTATCCCACGAACCGAGATGCGGCCCGGCTTCCTGGCAACCTTCTGTGAAAATAAGGTGTTTGTCGGGATAGGCGTAAGAGTCAGTTGCACGTTGTCGAAGTGATCACCACAATACCAATGAAAACCGACGCCCCAGACATAATGGGCGGCTTTTGGATCGTCAAAAACAACCTTGGCGCGCTCAAACAGCCGGTCGCGATTGTGGTCCCAGACAATCACTTTGACATTGCCAAGCCCGGCATCATGCAGGGTCGAGCCAAGGTAATCCCTGACAAAATCCCGCTCTTCTTCGCCGGTGTAAATACAGGAGTCCCAAGTTTGCGTGGCTTCCGGCTCGTTCTGCACGGTCAGCCCCCAGATCGGTATGCCCTCCTGCCCGTATTCCTGAATGTAACGGACGTAGTAATCGGCCCAGGTTTGGCGGTATTCCGGCTTAAGCTTCCCGCCGTTATTCATCATGCCGTTGGTTTTCATCCAGGCCTGTGGGCTCCAGGGTGAAGCGAACAGCTTTAACTTGCCGCCGGACAAATCGATGGCCTCGCGGATCATCGGAATCAGGGCTTGCCGGTCATGCTCGATGCTGAAATGTTCAAGACCAACATCGCCGTCCACTTCCGTGTAGGCGTAATTTCCCAGCGAGAAATCGCAGCTGTTGATATGGGTCCGGCATAAGCTATAGGCATTGCCGGTGTCCGGAGAGAAATAGGCCGCCAGAATTTCTTGCCGCAAGTCAGGCGGCATTTTGTCCAAGGTTACCGCAGCCGCTTCGGTGAAAGCGCCGCCGAAGCCCTGAATTTCTTGAAACTTAACGGTTGTGTCTATGAACACGGCGGGGCCCGAAGAATCCGTGGCAGGCTCGAACGCTATCGGTTCCAATTCCGACAACCGATACGCCGTGTCATGAGCGGTGCAAAATTGCTTTACCGGACGCTGTTTTGTCATTTTGCTAACTCCACTTGTTGTCTGTTGCTGAAGACGATAACCGCCAGACCCAGCTGTTGAGAATCATCTAATGGATTTGCCGATTCACAAGCTCCAGCTGGGAACCAGTGCAGTGACATTATAGGTCGTCTTGCAAACCTTAACGTCGTTAATAGCGCTGGTTTAATTGTCCAACACTGAAACATTGGAGCCGAGCCGCATTTGCGCGGTGTCGGCCTATGGCTGATCATCTAAGGATCGTGCTATTCGAACTTTATTCGCTACGCCACGCACGAATTAAACCGCTCAGATCTCCATCGGGACGGATAACGTAAGTGCCATGGTCTTTATTTCCAATATAATGATGGGAATATTTCATCTCGGAGTGAAACGGTTTCCGTGGTGATGGCGTCCCGTCGCTGTAGGTACTTTCTCCCGCAATTATTAAATCGGCAAAACCATCGCTGATATTTTTACTGATGCTGATCGTTAACTTTATATCTTCAAAGACAACGCCTTGCGTAGTCGTGGGTTTTCCACCCCTGCATTTGGCGTTGCCTTTAATGCGTGTTCGATAAGACATGGTCAGACCCCGATCAAAAAGCGCGCCTATTTCATGGCCGCGCTTAGTGTAGAGATAACGGGTATGGCCTATTGTTTCAGCGCCGCAATAAGGATCGTCCTGGTCTCCTTTGAACACATCTATACCAAACGCCCTGACTCCAGGCGCAAGATCGTAGCGAGCCGTATCGATGCGCAGACGGTCTTTGCCGGCATCGATATCAGGGGCAAAGTGATTCCCTAATGCCTCGCTATACTGCGCCAACAATTGATTTTTTTTGTTATCAACCATGGCGATATACAGTACGGGTTTCCCCCCAGCATAAGTTGAATCTATAAGAAAAGTCGAAATAGTGATGGATTCGTCATAAGGCCAAATTCTGCATGCGCCCATTAAAACTGAGCCTTTGCCTTGCTTATTACGATAAGCCAAGTCGTCAATATTGAGGAGTTTTCCTATATCACTCAGCACATCGTCACCGCAGCGTTGGCTTTCTGGCGTGTTGCTGGGCTGAGCATAAACCAAGGGGCTAAATCCCAGCGCGATCAAGAGGGCGGTGCAGATTTTGATTTTTATCATGAGGGTATAACCATTTTTTATTACTGATGCTGAATAATAATTGAAACTGTATTGTGTCAGCCCAGCTGACTAATCACACGCCACAATTTCGTCTAATGCCTTTGGTACAGCGGTTTTGCAACCTGCTGTACAAACAAACTTTTTGTCTGGTATTTTGTGGTCTTTCTCCCCCTCATAACCGCAATTCTCGGTAACAAAACCAAACTGCTTTAGTTTGTATGTCGCGCCAGCTAATGGGGTGCGTCCGTTAGCATGGCAAGAAAAACCCGTTGTTGCGCCAGTTTTGTCAATTTTCAAAATACATTCTTCTTCAAATGGATACTGTTTGATTGTGGCGTAATCCGGCATACCGTCTTTACCAATCTTATGGGTGAAGGAAATACTCAATGGTCCACAACCACCATCTGAAATGTCTACGTATAGTGATTTGGTATAGAGTTGTGCAATATAGGTACAGCCTGCATTTGCATTAAACGAAATGCATACCAATACCGAAAATACAATCGAACGCATAATTTATCTCAATGTAAAGGATACTGATCAACACAGATTGCTACCTAATGAGGCGCTGAATAAGTTGATTCCATTCATGGTTCGACAAGCTCACCACGAACGGAATCAACAACTTACCGTTCATCCTGAGCCTGTCGAAGGATTTAATCGACGCTTCCCTAAGATACGGTAAACATGACCTGTGTTTGTGATCATGTTCACCCTGATTACTGATTACTGATTACTGTAATTGTCCCGAATACAGTTGTCCATTCATGCGCAACTTAACCCCCAGTTGTTTCTTCTTTTTCAAATTTGCAGGAACTTCCTCTGCTGTTGCGCTTATGTGTTCTATTTGATGATGTTCCACTACCTGTAGATCACGCCAACCATTGGTCGTGGTGTCGGCTAATTCCAAGGTGCGCTCTACGGTATCCGTTGAGTAGTCGGCGTCGCCATAGCCGCAGCTATAATTGCCCCCACTAACTTGCCATGAACTCATAGGAAGATTTTTCAGTACCAGCCTGAGACTATTATTGTCCTCGATAAACAGCGACAAGTAATCGTTCTCCCCGCCCTCAGCACAACGAGGACTATAGCCTATGCCCATGCGCACACCAAACGCCCGCACACCTGGCGCAAGGTTGTAGCGAGCCGTATCTATTACCAAACCCGCATCAAAAACCCGAATACTGGCATCTTCTTCAATCTTATCTTGGTACAGGCTGATGACTTTGTTTTGTTTGAGATCGATAACCGCCAAGGCAAAGCCTTTTTGCTCTGCTTCAGGCTCACCCTGCTTATCGTGGAGATCATAAAACAATGCTACGATAGTTTGCTCAGGCTTTACCGGATGCGCTTTGCACACCAAATTAATAATGTCGCCACGCTCACCATTAAGCTCACCGCCGCCATAATCAATTGCCAGTTTTTTGCTTAGCACCGGATTGATCAGCCTGATGTTGCAAGCGCCGCCATGCTGCGTGGTCTCTGGCCCTGTAAAGGCTATTAGTGCTGCGTTGCCGGATTTGGATTTTGCTATGCCCGGTTTTTTGCCAGCTTTAGGCGTATAAGCAAAATGCGACAGGCTGCTTCCCCAGATTTCGCCCAATTCCGCCGTTTTGGCCGTACAGTTCAGATCCCGCTCCAAGTCGGCATCGTCGCCATGGCATTGATAAAATTGGAATGCGTCGGCTAACCAAACTTCGAGATTGCCATCGGCATCCAGATCGGAAACATGGACAATGTCACTGCCATGTATCCTTTCAGGTACGCCGACAATTTGAAAAGATTGGCTGTCGAATACCAACAACAGCCGCGAACCTTCATACGGAAAAAAACGCCAGCCGTCGTGAGGCCATTTAGGCGACAGGGATTGGGTATTGATGCTTAACTGTAAATAAACCAATGATTTGTTATGCTGCGGATGTTTCCACCATGTAGCATTAGCATTGTTGACAGAGCCGTTGAGGCGGTGCAATTCGGCGATTAGCGCCTGCATTTTTTGCTGTGCTTTGTCGTCCATGCCTTCGACCAGTTTGCTCAGCCAAGCGTCCATATCGAGCGGTACTTGGGGCGGCATTTGCAACGATGCTGCTTGAAATTGGTTTGCCTTGTCCAGTGTCAAGTGGCTGTGTTGCAGCTTAAATAGACTGGTTTGCGGCTCGGAAACCCAATGATTGCAAACTTCTTTCAGCCAATCTTGCGACGGAGCGCCTGCCTTGTCGAAGCAAGCTTTACCGTTGTTGGTAAGAAATTCCAGTAGTAGTTCGTGGACTGCGCCCGATTCCTGATGGCCTAGCAGGCCAAGATAACGGCTGCGCATCTCCCGCGCTTCATCGGATTCGCCCTTGTTGAGCCAGCCCCAATCGGGTTCGACAAAGCAATTCGGTTTGGGGTCTTGCAGATGTTGCAGTGCAAAAGTTGCGCGTAAATCAGGTTTCCCCGCTAACAAGGAATTAATAACGCTACATGATGAGTCTTTTAGCAGTTTTTCTAATTCAGTCAATACTGCCGACTGTGCCTGTGGTGTTTCGGCCAAATTAAAACCGAGATCCTTATCATAGCGAAGTAGGTTAGTCATTTGCTGGATTAACGTTTGCTGTGCCTGCGCCGGCCATGCCGTGGGCGCATTCGCTAGCGACGACTGTTTAAGGCGCAAAAATGTCGCCAGTCGTAATACATTCTCGTAGCCCGGCTTGCCTCGGGCGTAAGTGTCGTCATTGGTTAGCGTCGGTAAAGGGGCGCTGGACGAGACGTCGGCTTCCAAGTCCTGAAGCCTCTTGGCTAACCCCATGTCCGCAGGTGCCAAACTGCTCCAAAAACTCAACAGCAATACGCAATCGTCGGGCCCTGTGCCTTGACAGCGGTTGGCCGATAGAAATTGGGCAAATTTACGTTGCAACACCGGAGCCGCTTTATTGCCCAGATCTAAGGCTATTTTTTTATGGGTGTCGGCTATTTCTTCCGTCCGTGAGGTCTGGTATCCGCTGCGTTCATGGACGCATTTGCTGAAATCGAACTGTCCCGAACTCCAGTCTGCGATTGCGCTAAAACCGCCCTGGTTGGGTCGCAACAAAAATGGGTTCTGGGCAGGGTTCAGCCAAGCGTTTTGCGGCATACATTCCCAGAGCATCAGAAAGGCGGTCTGCTCTTCTTTCCAGCTCGGATAAGGGCCAAACAGACTGATATGTCCAAAAAAGCGGCCTTGGCCCTCTGCTTTTGTGACCGCAACTTCCTGCGGAAACCAAGCGCTGATCTTGTCGATAACATCGGACGGTTTAGTAAACGTCAGCAATGTCCCCTGCCCTGCGAAAATCAGCCCGTTCTCACGGATAACGTTGGGCTGCTTGAGAAATTCCGGCATCCGATAGAGTCGGTCGATGCGCTCAGGCGTAGCTTCATGCACCGCAAACGCTTCTGCCGACTCTTCGTTGGTCTTGACCATAGCCTGAATCTCTTTAATCACTGCATCAAATTCTTGCGGATTCAGCGGCGCTAAAGAGTTGCCGGTTTGTGATTGCCCGTACACCAGCGGTGCCGAGCAAAGTATCGCAAAGATCATTGTACGAACAGCATTTGAGGCCAGCCCTACCATAATATTTTTCATCGATTAATCTTCCAAATTGTGATGGGATATTGACTTAAGCTAAGAAGCTGTTTAAAAACCTAACAAATTCCGCGTAAAAGACGATGTACCTCAGTAATTTTGATAAATACTTCGGCCGTATCGGTTAGGCGCTCATAATCCTTGGAAAGCCGTCTGGAGTTTCCAAGCC